>Ga0316218_1000035_pt1 | contig 212000 bp, 148 predicted proteins | sample TBH18003metaG_FD_203634 | JGI IMG/M metagenome (GOLD analysis project Ga0316218, IMG submission 203634) | Freshwater microbial communities from Trout Bog Lake, Wisconsin, USA - TBH18003 | ecosystem: Environmental > Aquatic > Freshwater > Lake > Hypolimnion/Profundal zone | place: USA... | reverse complement strand
CGTTTAACTGCACCGATTCTGTATCGCATCATGTTTTGATTGCATTTGACCGGATTTTCACGCCCAATGGTTTTTCGCCCAATGCGTCCAATGTGCTGGACCGGGTCTTTTTGCTTGATGCAGAGGGGATAATTTCGGAAGGGTACGATTTTACGGTACTCAGCCGCTGGGATGATATCGTTTTTGAGGCCAAGGGTGAGAAAAAGGGATGGGACGGCCGGATGAAAAACGGTTCCTTTGCACCTGCGGGTGTTTACCTCTGGGTACTTGGCTACACCGATTTTTTGGGCCGCAAACACCGGCAGCAGGGGACGGTAACGGTGATATATTGATCTGGTGCAGAGAAGCACAGCTGTGCGTCTCTGCGGTTGTCCATCTCTACAAAGTCCTGATTCTACATTTGTGGAATCTCCATCGTTCGGTGAAACCGGCTTCTATGGGCTTCTCCAAAATAGAAAATCATAGAAAGCTCATGTGATCCATAGCTGTAAACCGATATATTCGACAGGGAATAGTCAAAGCTATATCCAAACTGGAATTTTTCAGTCTGATAGCCTGCCATGACAACGAACGAATTGGGCCTGATTGATAGGTTGTTGCGGTACCATAGCCCGAATGTCAGCCAATCTTCCTTCATATATAGGCCGGCATTAATCTGTTTGAACGATCCCTGCTGCTGGTATACCAGGTTTGGAGATAATGTAAACTCCCGGGATAATAACCCACGATGGAAATCGTGCCCTTTTGCACCTGCGTGAATTGTTATTTTTACAGGAAGCTTCCCCAGCTGGTCGCCGGTAATCACCGACTGATCGGGCGTTGTGAGGTGGTGGAGTGCTAATCCAAAATAGGCGTCATCCATCTGCCCTACAATTCCGAACGAGATGTCGGGCATAAGCTTTTCCCCATTTTCGGTCATCAGAGGAGTATTACCCGATATTGTTCCGGTCCCCTGGTCGATCATTCCGGGGAATATCAATCCTGATATGTTAAATTGTTTATAGATAAATCCCGCCTGAAGCGCCATGGAGAAAAAGAACCGGTCACTTACCGTGAAGTGTTCGGCATATAAAAATGAAGTATACAAACTGCTGATTACACCGTTTAACTGCACATCATACATCGTTTGAAATCCAATTCCACCCTCGGTGCTGGTTACAAATTTATCATAGGTTAAATCGTATGTAACATAGGTGTTCCCTTGTTTAGGATATTGATTCCGGTAGTTCAGAATTACCCGGGGCAGCGCATTGGTACCCGTAAAGGCAGGATTCAAATAGAGCGGATTGGCATAAAATTGGGAAAATTCCGGGTCCTGTCCTTTCAATTGAATAGAACTGATCATAATGATTAAAAAGAAAGATAGTAAGAGGCCACTACATCCGGAATCTTTTAAATCTGCTGATCGGTTTTGTGAAGAATAGCTCATGATTGTATTGTCTGCATATATATCTGTCGGTCAATTTGTAAACTCCTGTTCTTCAGGTATATCCCTGATAATTGTCAGTAGACCTTTTAATAAATAAGCTTTTTCTTCAGATGCGTTATAGAGTGCACTTTCTACCTTGATTATTTCCTGATCAATCACCTCATCGGGAATGTTACCAAACATATTTTCGATTACGGTGAAGGATTCAAATGCGGTTAAAAACGATTCACAGATTACAAGGTCAATAAAAACAGGGAGGTACTCATTGTAATTTAGGCCGTTTTGCCAGCAGCAGGCTACCAGCTCTTTCCGCTCGGCTTCATATTTTTCATTGGCGATAGCCTCGATTAGCAGCGGTATGCTCTCCTTGTTCTTGAGTTCACCAAGGAGCGTTAAAATACTTTTTTTGATCTCAGAAGAGGTTGTATTATGCAATAAATCAAATAACCCTTCCATAATATACCGATTCCCCGATTCCCTGATTTTCTCAATCGTTTCCAGTACAAATTCAGTATCAGCCGATTTTAGGTTCGTCAGGATATCACTCGATTTTTTATCAATACTCATTGGTTCAATATGGTTTTTATGGTCTGAAAATCCGCAACCGTCAACGGTCCGTGCTTAAATAATAGTTGTTTGTTTGTTTCCAGAGTTCATATTCTTGAGGATGGGCAAATGTAGATTTTTTTTACATAATTCTCAGTGAAAAAAATCTGTATCTATTATTTAAATTAAATCTTTTGAGCGGGGCTGTTTGTCTGCGCAGTCTGCGGGAACACCAGAATAAAAAAAACTATATTTGACCAATAATTTTTTGACAAAGGGATGGAGACAAACAGAAAACTTTTGCGATCACTGGGTTTGGGCTATGTTATTGTGGTGGTCGTGGGGAACATTATCGGATCGGGAGTTTACAAGAAAATAGCGCCAATGGCAGCGGAGCTTCATTCATCAGGCTGGGTTTTAATTGCCTGGATAGTTGGAGGTCTGATCACACTGTTTGGAGCCTTGAGCAATGCCGAAGTGGCCGGTCTGCTGGCCGATACCGGTGGGGACTTTGCTTATTACAAGAAGGTCTATAACCGATTTTTTGCTTTTATTTACGGATGGTCGCTGTTTTCGGTTATTCAGACGGCGGCAATCTCTTCGCTGGCTTATGTATTTGCCCAGTCACTCAATAGTTTACTCAATTTACCGGTATTGTTTTCTTCCTTAAGTCAATTTTCCATTGGAGGGGTATTTTACCCTTTTGAAGGGTTTACCGTTAAGCTTACGGCTATTTTACTGATTTTGTTTTTAACCCTGATTAATATAAAAGGGATAAAAACCGGGGCCGGTGTGAGTAAGCTTATTTTAATCCTTGTCTTTTCAGGATTGTTTTTGATTGTCGCTTTTGGGTTAGGCAGTCACCAATCGCACCCTTTTCAAAGTTTTGATTTTGGTCCGGTATCGCAGGCTCCTGTAACAATCTCCACTTTTTTCACGGCTATGCTCGCCTCCTTTTGGGCTTACCAGGGGTGGGCTTCTGTCGGTTTTATAGGCGGCGAAGTCAAAGAGGCGAAACGGAATATTCCTAAAGGTATTGTAATTGGAGTCTTTATGGTCATCGCCGTTTACTTGCTGGTGAACGTAACATATCTTTCATTGTTGTCAATACCGCAACTTGAGCAAATCTATAAGTCGGGCGACCAAATTGCTGCAATTGAGGCCGTGAGATCATTTTGGGGTGAAAATGGAGCGCTGTTTATCTCATTCCTGATATTGATTACAACTTTGGGATGTACCAATGCGACTATTCTTGCCAGTGCCAGGCCCTATTATGCCATGGCTCAGGAGAACCTGTTTTTTAAGAGTGCCGGCACCTTGAATAAAGCCAATACCCCTGCAAATTCATTGATCTGGCAGGGGGTTTGGGCCGCTGTACTGGTGCTATCCGGATCCTTCGACCAGCTGACCGATATGATCATATTTGCCGTATTTATTTTTTACGGGGCTACCTCTCTGGCTGTTTTTATTTTGCGCAAAAGAATGCCTGACGCACCCCGGCCTTACAAGGTTTGGGGTTATCCTATTGTTCCTGCAATTTTTATTGTTTTTTGTATTGTGCTGGTTTTTAATACTATTTTCACAAGGCCCAGGGAGGCGATTCTCGGACTTACCCTTATATTTTCAGGTCTTCCTGTATACTGGATTTTACACCGGAAAAAGAGGGATTAGGATCAGCGGGGAGTTCAAAAGAATCAACAAGTTATTTTGATATTCCGGTGCTACGCATCTAAAACACACCTAATCAATCAGTAACAGTATTGTATATTGAACATTGTTCATTGACCATTACTGAGGTGCCATCAAGCCAACTTTTGTTATGATTTTAACAATCACTTCACAGGCTTTGGCCATCGATGGGGTGGGGACATATTCATATTTACCGTGAAAATTGTGACCTCCTGCGAAAATATTGGGGCAGGGGAGACCCATGTAGGAGAGTCGTGAACCATCAGTCCCTCCCCGGATGGGAACAATTTTTGGTCGCACTCCCGATTCAACCATGGCTTCTTCGGCTAAATCAACAATGTATTTTACTGGCTCTATTTTTTCGCGCATATTGAAATACTGATCTTTAACAGACAACTCCGCCGTCCGGTCACCAAATTCGCTATTGATCATCTTCGTTACCGATTGCAAAAGCTGCTTGCGTTGCTCAAGACCGTCAAGGGTAAAATCCCGGAGGATAAATTCAATCTCCGCGCGCTCGACTGTTCCCTCAATTTGGGTAACATGATAAAATCCCTGATAACCATCGGTATGCTCTGGTACCTCAAAGGTAGGAATCATGGCCAATAACTGATTAGCGATCATAATGGCATTTTTCATCTTCCCTTTGGCATATCCGGGATGGACACTTGAACCTTGAATTAAAATCCGGGCTCCTGCTGCGTTAAAATTCTCAAATTCCAATTCCCCCAATTCGCCCCCGTCAATGGTAAATGCAAAATCTGCACCAAATTTAGGTACATCAAAATGGTCTGCGCCCTCTCCAATCTCCTCGTCAGGGGTAAAGGCGATTTTTACCTTCCCATGTTTGATCTCAGGATGTTCAGTCAGATATTCCATGGCGGTAATAATTTCCGAGACGCCTGCCTTGTCATCGGCTCCGAGCAGGGTATTCCCGTCGGTTACGATCAGTTGCTGGCCGATATAATTGGTAAGTTCAGGGAACGTCAACGGAGAGAGTACGATATTCTTCTCCCGGTTAAGCAGAATGTCTTTGCCGTTGTAGTCCGGGATGATTTGGGGTGAGACACCCTCTCCGGTAAAATCAGGGCTCGTATCCATATGAGCCACAAAACCTACGACCGGGGTTGTTCCTGCATGATTGGCAGGAAGCGTGGCATACACGTAACCCCATAAATCTACCTCAACTTCCTGCAGTCCCATTGTTTTTAATTCATGGGCAAGTACCCTGGCGAGCTCCCTTTGACCGTCAGAACTAGGCGTTTTTCCACTCATATGATCGGAGCAGGTATTATATTTGACATACCTGATAAAACGTTCTGTAACTTTTTTTTCCATGGAAACCGGGAGTGTATTTAACTATAATGTGTAATCAATCAGCATTCTGTAAACTAGTAAGCCAGGGCAAAGATTACCCGTTGTTTTGAAGGTTTGCCGGTGACCATACACTTACCCTCCTCTTCAACACTGTCAAAGGGGATGCAGCGAAGGGTAGCCTTGGTCTCCTCCTTAATCCGGAGTTCCGTTTCAGTTGTGCCATCCCAGTGAGCCAGGAAAAATCCCCCTTTTGTTACGAGCAGTTCCTTGAATTGGTCGTAAGAATCGACTTTAGTCATGTTCTCTGCCCTGAACTGGTAAGCCTTTTTGTAAATATTTTCCTGAATGGAGTCTAATAAACCGGCCACAACCAGATCGATATTCTCAAGCTGTTCAACCGATTTTGTTAGGGTATCCCGGCGTGCCACTTCGATTGAGCCATTTTCAAGGTCGCGGGGACCGATAGCCAGTCTGACGGGTACACCTTTAAGTTCGTATTCGGCAAATTTCCATCCCGGACGCTGTGAATCACGATTGTCGTATTTGACGGTTATCCCGCGTGAACGCAATTTGGCCATAATCTCCTCCACTTTTACTGAGATTTCGGCTAATTGTTCCCCATTTTTATAAATAGGGACAATAACCACCTGGAAAGGTGCGAGTTTGGGAGGAAGGACAAGGCCGTTATTATCCGAATGGGCCATAATCAGGGCGCCAATTAAGCGCGTGGAAACACCCCATGAAGATGCCCAGACATAGTCAAGTTTCCCATCGCGGTTTGCAAACTGAACATCGAAAGCTTTGGCAAAATTTTGTCCCAGAAAGTGAGAGGTTCCCGATTGCAATGCTTTTCCATCCTGCATCAGCGCCTCGATGGTGTAGGTTTCGAGAGCCCCTGCAAAACGTTCATTAGCCGACTTTGCACCTTTTATAACCGGAATGGCCATGAAATCTTCTGCGAAACTGGCATATACATTAATCATTTGGGTGGTTTCGGCTAAAGCTTCTTCACTGGTTTCATGGGCGGTGTGCCCCTCCTGCCAAAGAAATTCCGTTGTCCGAAGAAACATACGGGTGCGCATTTCCCAGCGTACCACATTGGCCCATTGATTACAAAGGATCGGTAAGTCGCGGTAAGACTGGATCCAGTTTTTATACGTACTCCAGATTATTGTCTCGGAGGTTGGCCGTATGATTAACTCCTCTTCGAGTTTCGCATCGGGATCGACTACCACCCCCTTACCGTCGGGATCATTTTTAAGCCGGTAGTGGGTAACTACAGCGCACTCTTTTGCAAAGCCATCGACATGGGCAGCTTCCTTTGAAAAGAACGATTTTGGGATAAAGAGCGGGAAGTAAGCATTGACATGCCCCGTATCCTTGAACATTTTATCAAGCTGAGCCTGCATCTTTTCCCATATGGCATACCCGTAAGGTTTGATCACCATGCAGCCGCGAACAGCGGAATTTTCGGCCAGATCAGCTTTTGTCACTAAATCATTGTACCATTGAGAATAATTTTCTTCCTTTGTTGTAAGAACTTTAGCCATTGCTTATTTTTTGGTATAATATTTGCTTTAATATTGAAAATTTCAGTTCACAAAATAACGAAAAGTTCAGGAATTTATTCATATAAAGGAGAACAAAACATGAAAACAGATGTCAGACTGCTCGCAGTCATTGCACTTCTTGTAAGTGCATGTACCACAGGATCGAAGATTACATCCAGAAGTTATAGTGACGATGCGTACTATACACCGGGAGACCATCCTCCCGTAATCACTAACACTGTACCTGTAAATCCACAACCTGAAAGGCGTTCATCGGCAATCTCCGGATTACAGCAGGATGATGCTGCTAAAATTGTGGACAATTATCTTTCGGATAAAACAGGGGGTAATTCAATGAATGATGCCTTTAAAAATGCACCACTCAACTCAGATTCCACTTATTTCGCCGATGAGGAGGCTAAAAACCTAATCAGTAATTATGACGAACCTGAAGATGTAGATTATACCACCCGGATACGGACTTTCTATGATCCATATGCCTACAATCCTTACTGGGATTCTTTCTATGCTCCGGGTTTCGGCTTTGGATGGGGACTTGGATTCGGCGGCTTCTATGGCGGCTACGGATTTGGCTTTGGCGGATTATATGGTGGTTTTTACAATCCATTTTTTGGCTGGGGTATGTACAACCCCTTCTGGGGCGGATATTATGGCGGATATTATGGTTTGGGATATGGCTACGGAAGAGGCTACTATGGTCATGGCGGCTTCTATAACGGCAGACAAAACTATGCCGGACGAATGGGTTTCAAAAGCGCCGGGCTTAGTGGTGCCAGAAACGGATTAAGCTCATCGGTCTCGGGTATTAATTCTGCCGGACGTACAGTTGGGTCTTCCCTGAGTGGATCGACCAAAAGTGCATCTGTCAATAGCACCCGTCAGGCAGGAACCCGATATACGGCCGGTCAGAATGTGACTAAAAGTGCCAGCCTGAATGCGACCAATCTGCGCAGAACCACTGTAAGAAATTCAGTGACAAGCAGTGCCAGGGGATATACACCCACCTATTCCAGACCAAGAACAAATACACAGTCAAGCTATAACAGCAGCAGTACGCGTCAATATTCGCGGCCACAGAGCTCCGGAACTTTCAACAGATCAGCTGTAAGCAGCTCCTATCAAAGAGGTTCAAGTCGTACAGGGGTAACAAGTTCCGCATTGAAGAGCGCACCTGTTCGAAGCAGCGGGAGCTCCTCTTCGTCCAAATCTTATTCTGCGCCTTCGAGAAGCAGTTCCGGCGGCGGAGGTGGTGGCGGCAGGTCCTTCTCCGGTGGCGGAGGAGGCGGTGGAGGCCGCAGGCGCTAACCGAATCCCATATTTTATGATTCATTCGTGAGCTATACTTAACACATAACAAATGAATATCATAAGCAGGAGTTTTATTCGAATATTATGGGCAGTGAATGATTGTCTTTGTGGTATTTGGATAAAACTCCTTTTTAGTAAAATCAAAACTCATTGATTATGAAAAAATTAGTACTTAGCCTATTTGTTACTTTCGGATTTATTTCCCTCACTTTCGGCCAATATGTAGACCAGGCCTTAAACTTTTCACAGCAAAATTTCGGATCAACGGCCCGGTCACAAGCCATGGGAGGTGCCTTTGGGGCAATCGGGGGAGATTTCTCTTCCCTGAGCATTAATCCTGCCGGAATTGGCGTCTATATGAAACCAGAGATTTCTGCAACTTTCGATGTTATCGGAATTAACAGCACAAAATCAACTTACCAGGGAGCCACAGCAGATGATCGGAATACTAATTTCAGCATGAGAAACCTGGGATACGTCTTCACCAGTCCGGCTAAGGGCGGAAGTTCAGGCCTGGTATCCTTTAATTTTGGGATTGGATTCAACCGGCTCAACAACTATAATCAAACAAGCTCGGTTAGCAGTATAAACTCACCCACTTCCCGGATGGATGCCTTTGCTTCGAATACAAACGGAATTACAAGCTCGGAGCTTTATAATGAGAATAACCCTTACCAAAGCGTCCCCTGGGAAAGTGAAATGGCCTGGCAAAATTACCTGATTAATGTTTCTAATCCCGACCAAAACGGGGTGGGAAATGCCTATCAATCGATTTTATATCAGAATGAGCTTGTGAATCAGAATTATTCGGTAAACAAACAGGGGTATCTCAATGAATATGTCTTTTCGTTTGGAGCCAATTTCAACCATAAGCTATACCTGGGTGCCACATTTGGTGTGCAGGATCTTTATTTTAGTCAATCCTCTGTCTATTCCGAAAATGGCGGATTCGGGCGATTCGATTATTTCAACAATTCCATCACAAGGGGAACTGGCTATAATCTTAAACTGGGTGTTATTTACAAACCAACACCCCTGTTAAGACTTGGATTGGCAATTCATACCCCTACCTTTTTTGATTTGAAAGAGAGCTATAATTCTTCGATGACTTCCAATCTGCAAAATGTAAGTACGGATGCCAATGGAATTCATTCGGAAGATTCTCCTTTTGGAAATTATGGCTACAGGATGGACACTCCGACCAGGGCAATTGCCAGCATCGGTTATCAATTTGGTAAAAGTGGAATGTTGTCATTTGATTATGAATATGTTGACTATTCCAAAATGCAATATCACAATGGAAATGACGGTCATGATTTTGCGGTAGAGAATTCGATCATCAGTTCTGTTTACCGTTCCGTGGGTAATCTCCGCATTGGCGGGGAGTATAAACCGGTCAGTGCAGTGAGCCTGCGGGCAGGTTGCGAACTATTCGGGAATCCCTACAGTTCGTCGGTAGTTACTGCTGATCCCGGCAATCCGGGCCGAAATATTACCATTGCCCAGCCTAACAGTAATTTCAGCTACAGAACCTTAAATCTGGGGATTGGCTACCGGATGGACAACGTGACATTTGATCTCACATTCAGTCAGGGGAGACGGACCGATTATAGTTATACTTACCAGGGAAGCGATAGCAGTGCAGCCTCTTATTTTTCCGGAGCCCAAAGCGATCCGGTGAAAAACCAAAATACCAGCAGCCGGCTTATTTTTACGGTGGCATTCAAACTTTAAAAGATTTGGTTTTAAACAAACGATAGAGCCAAGGCAATGCCTCAGCTCTATCGTTTGTTACATTTTACCCCAATAAATGGTGTTTTTTTTCGGGTATAAAAAAAATTACAGGATCATCCCCGCACCAACCACATTATTGGTCCCCTCATCGATTAAAATCAGACTTCCGGTATCCCGGTTCTTCTTGTATGGATCGAAGAATAACGGTTTGGTGGTTTTAATGGTAATCCGTGCAATTTGGTTTAAGCCGACGCTCAGATCATCATGAATCTCCTCGGTCGTATTGATATTCACTTTGTACTTCACCTCTGTCACGATACAACGCAGTTCGTTCGAATTATGTTTCAGCTGGTATTTTCCCCTGACAACCAATGGTTTTTCATTCAGCCAGCAAACCATCAAATCGATCTCCTGCGATTGCTGTGGTTGATTTACGGCATCCACGATCATAGAGCCGCGGCTGACATCAATCTCATCCGACAGTCTGATTGTCACAGATTGTGGTGGGAATGCGTAGCTAAGGCTCTCGCCGGCAAAATCGATTGCTTCAATGGTCGTTTTTAGTCCGCCAGGTAAGATGGCAACCTGCTGACCTACTCTGAATACTCCACTGGCGACCCTGCCCGCATAACCGCGATAATCGTGATATTCATCGGTTATTGGCCGGATCACATACTGGACCGGGAACCGGGGATCTTTCAGATTCCAGTCCTGACCGACAGGTAACGCTTCAAGCAGACCTAAAAAAGTATCGCCGTGATACCAGGGCATATTTTTCGAGGGATCCACCACATTATCTCCAAGCTTGGCACTTATGGGTAGAAAGTGGATATCCTGGTTGTCGAGTCTGCTGGCAACATCGATGAAATCACCCTTTATCCGCTCAAATACTGCTTCACTAAAATCGACCAGGTCCATCTTATTCACGCAAACCAAAACGTGGGGAATATTTAACAGTGCTGCAATATAGGCATGGCGCCGGGTTTGTTCGATTACTCCGTTGCGGGCATCTACGAGGATCACAGCCGCATTGGCGGTTGAGGCGCCGGTCACCATATTACGGGTATATTGTATATGACCAGGGGTGTCTGCTATAATAAATTTCCGTTTTGGTGTTGCAAAATAGCGGTAAGCGACATCGATCGTAATCCCTTGTTCGCGTTCTGCCCGCAGTCCGTCAGTAAGCAGCGCCAGGTTAACCTCTTCGCCGCCGCGGCTGATACTTGCTTGTTCCAGGGCCTCCATCTGATCCTCGAAAATGGCTTTGCTGTCGTATAACAGCCTTCCAATGAGGGTGCTTTTGCCGTCATCAACACTTCCTGCAGTTGTAAACCGCAGTAATTCCATATCGAGATATCCGTGATCTTTTCCAGACATAATTTGAATTGTATAATTAAAAATAACCTTCCCGCTTTCGGTCTTCCATCGCGGCCTCGGATCGCTTGTCATCTGCCCGGCTGCCGCGCTCGGTTACCCGGCTCGCAGCCACTTCCTGGATGATATCTTCAAGGGAATTCGCCTCGGAAAGGGTCACACCGGTGCAGGTAATATCTCCGATGGTCCGGCAGCGCACACTTTTGATCTCCACCTTTTCATTGGGTTTCAGCTGCATAAACGGGGCGCTTGCCATCCATGCTCCATCGCGGCAAAAGACTTCACGCTGGTGAGTGAAGTATAAACTGGGCATATCGATATTTTCCATCAGAATGTACTGCCATACGTCCATTTCAGTCCAGTTGCTGATCGGAAATACCCTGAAATGTTCCCCTATGTGTTTGGCGCCGCAAAACAGGTTCCAGAGTTCCGGCCGTTGATTTTTCGGATCCCATTGACCGAACTCATCCCGGTGTGAGAAAAAACGTTCCTTTGCGCGGGCTTTCTCTTCGTCGCGTCGTCCGCCACCCATGGCACAGTCAAATTTCATCTCCTCGATGGCATCCAGAAGGGTAACTGTTTGCAGCACATTGCGACTGGCATTTAATCCTTTCTCCTCCACTGCTCTTCCGGCATCGATGGAATCCTGAACATATTTGACAATCAGGCGTGTTCCTGTTTTTTCCGCAAGGTCATCACGGTATTTGATGGTCTCTTCAAAATTGTGGCCCGTATCAATATGCATTAACGGGAAGGGAACTTTCAACGGATGAAATGCTTTCCACGCAAGATGAAACATTACAATCGAATCTTTCCCTCCGGAAAAAAGCATCACCGGTCTCTCAAACTGTGCAACAACCTCCCGAATTACAAAAATAGATTCCGCTTCAAGCTCCCTTAAATGATTTATACTATATCGCTCCATATTAAATGATTTCTCAAAATTCAACCTGGGTCTGTATCCATAATTTCTAATGAATTATTGAACAGACAGGCGACAAAAGTAGCAAATCCGGTGAAAATTTGAACCATTGGATTTGAAGCAAAAGGGGTTGACAGGATATTTTATTTAATCGGGGATAATTTTCAGCGTACATTTCATCTCATCAGCATTCGATACTTTGTCGAAAAAACTGATAAAGGCTTCATACTCCGATGCCGGATAAACCCCTTTGTTAAGCTGAAAAATGCGTATATAGCAGAGTTGATTATTTGAATAATCTATTTTTGATTGATATTCACCATATTGAGTTTTAAAAGAGATGGGTATTGGCAGACTTTCAGGTTTTAATTTTGCCGGCAGGGTGTAGACGATACTATCCCGGACCAATGCGGGCCTTCTTACAAATATGTCAGTTTTTCGTGAACGTAAACCGGAGGGCTGTTCGACCCTACTGGTTAAAAAATTCAACCGCAACAGGTACTTAGAGCCCATTGGCGTAAGATAATTTTCAAATCCTACCTGCAGCGTTTCCTCGATCGAGGGGATAACCGCTTTTATTTCCTGATATTTGAAACTGAGCAGCTGAAAAGCCGGGAACCGCATCCTTTCGGAAATCAGCCGCTTTTTATCTGCATTGTCAGCTAAATAGGTCCCCAGAATATTTTCATAGTTAAGTCCTTTGTATACGGTTAATATGTCAACTGTTCCTGTTCCTTGTTCATCTATTTTGACGTGGCACGTGTGAGTTTCCAGGTTGTCCTCCAAACGATACGCCCTGGTATGCACAACTTTTGTTTTTTCGTTGTCAATCAGGAGTATATCGCGGTCGTCAGTGAAATTGCCTATGAAACCGCATGGCACACGCTGGCTGGTACATTCAAGCCAAAGAGTGTCATTTTTCATCGGCACACATAAAAAGGCATGGTTAAACTGGGAGGAAGGGAATTCCCTGATCAATGGCGGCGCGTCTTTTCCTGCATTGACCAGGCAATAATAGGAGCTTATCCCCACAGTCTCAAGGAGTGTTTTCATATAATTTGCCAGTGCTTTGCAATCACCATAGGATAACCGTTGCACCGTGGAAGCATCGAATGGCTGCCACCCGCCAATCCCTACCTGTATACTTGCATACCGTGTGCGGCTTTGCATGTATTCGTACAATTTCCTGATTTTTCCGTAATCATCCGGAATCCCCCTGATAAGATCATTCAAAATCTTTTTAGTTTCATCACTCAAAACATTTTTCCCTGCATTCAGAGTGGATATGAATTTTCCAAAATTCCCCCAGGTGCTAAAATCCCCCTTATTCCCATCAATTTCAAATCCGGCAGGGGCAGCCATCATGCAGGGAAAGATATCCTGTGCGGAAACACTGTAGGGTTCCGATTCCAACGCCTTCAGATTCCTGGCCTCCCAGTAATAAATATTGTTTGAATTATCGGACGTGGCCTTTACCCTTGAATTGGTATTCCGTTCCAGAAAACGAAATGCCAAATCTTTGGGAATTATCGCTTTATAGGAACTTTTTTCAACTGCCAGATTAAATTTTGATTGGGGCTGCCAGGAAGGGAAGGAGAAAAATCCATCCAGAGATTGCTCATAGGAATACTCAACTGTAAAGGGAAAATTGAGGACTTTGGGATCAATATATTTCACCCGGTTATCTTCATAGATTGAATACCAGGAGATTGCACTGTAATCGTGAATTTCATCCGCTGGAATCCTTTTGATTTGTTCCCCGCTTTCATCGTAGATATGCCCTTTAACCCCCGATATTTTCCGGAACCTGTCATAAAATTCATAAAAGTATGCGTCTTCCAGTCCGTTCTTATTCAATATCGTGATCGCATAGGTAACGGCCACGGTTGCGCGGGAAATTGATTTTACTTCCAGAACAGTTTCCTGGTTGCGAACCACGGATCTTGCATTTTCCTTAAGTTCTTTAGGGATATCGGCAACCTTATATTTAATATCTTTGGCAGCAACTGTCCCTGAAAATATTAAAATAAATGCGATTAATACATTGATATAGCTACTGGAAATCATGACTATAGCGATTTAAGAACAATTTGCTCAGCGTGTTTTTTAATCAATTCAGAAAATAATGCCCTCAGGTTGGCATATTCATTTTCGGGGAAAATAGCCTTGTTTATCCGAAACCTGTAGGTCAATTGTATAACATTATCCTTTGCGGTTAGCTGGTAGAAGAAGGCTGCACTCCCATCAGCCAGTTTCATGGAGACTGGTTTGGGGAGTTCTGTGATCGTTGCCCCATCGGGAAGAGTAAGTTTAAATAGATAGGTCAGATCAGACGGCGATATAAAATCGACCGGATATTTGCGCTCTTCAGCTTTAAACGGATTTGAGGTCATCTGTTCAAAAAGGAGGGGATTAATATAAACCTGGCTCCCTGAATTCATTACAACATTTTTTATTTTTACCCGGTATGTTTCAGTCACCGGGCGGTATATACTGTCAAGATTAGCTATTTCACAGTCAATTACCCTTAATCCTTTGTATTGGCTTTCAACATGCTTGAGGTACTCCTCCTTAGAGTTGAATTTCTCATAATTCTTCCTGAAATCCAGAGCTGCATAATCGTAACTGGCTTTGGTCAATATTCCGGCAAGCATATTTTCAGCCTCGAGTTTCAAATCGTACTGAATGAATATTTTATTCTTTTTTTCAGTGGATAAATCTATCCATGCCGATTTTTTGTCATCAATCAGCCTGCCTTGGAGATTAATACATCTTTGTGGCAGCATATCAACAGGAAGAAATTCTTCAGTGGCGTCCACAAAATACTTTTTGTCACCCAGCCAAACATAAGCAATTACATAATTTAATTTTTCAAGGGAGGGGTTTACCGGCGAAAGAAAACCATTTTCGCGGGTACTCAGCGCAACCGGATAAACCTCAAAATCCAGTTTTTTCAGAAGCTGGATCAGCATCAGGTTTACATCGCTGCAATTTCCAATTTTTTTATTGAATGCTGAACTTAGATTTTCATCCGAAGAAATAACAGATTCTCTTTCATTCCATTTGACCGCTTTTTTAATGGCATTGTGCGCTGCCTTTAATTGATCAAACGGAGCTGGGTAGTTTTTTTTAATCTCCCTGGCAATGGTATTTAGGAAGGAGCATCCCTGCATCGCTTTTCCGAAGTTTTGGCTTTCTGCCAGCCGGTAATTTACCGCTTCCCAGGAGGTGCTGAATTCACGGTAAAATCCCGGAAAACTGATATTGAGTATTTCTATTTCGAATTTAGTCATGTAATTTTTGACTGAGTTCATATACGGTTCCCTTTTAAACGCCGGCATCTCCTTGCCGACCCAACGCCAATCGGTGCTTTCGGTGAGATGTTCAAATCCGAAAAAATTCTTTCGGAAATTCACATAAGGCGACGGGTCGAGTATCAGTTCACTCCACCGAACAGGTACCTCCTGCTGAAACAGCCATTCAGCCGGCAAACCCTGGTATGAGAAATTTAAATCAATTATTGAGCCTTCCCTCACATTGGGCATGGCAATCCTGACCCTGAAATAATTTTTGGTGACATTCTCCGTAAAGATCGATTCTGATTTGAGCCTGGACTCCACAATCTCCCCGTTTTCAAGATTATAGGTAATCCCTCGGATATCTGCTTTTGAGTAGAGCGGAAAAACCTGATTTCCCCACGATGTTCCCTCTTTTTTAAAAATCTTGATACGCAGCGTTCGCACAAATTCAAACTGGTCTGAATTGAAATGACCATAATCACATAAAATTGCGGCAACAGCTGTAGTGTCAGAAGGATAAAATTTCATCTCCAGATCAGATCTGGTCACTTTCCCATACTTTATAGGTGGCTTCTGGGAAGATGCGGTAAATTGCAGAACAAAAAATAACACAAAGAAAGGAACGAATTTCAGGATGTGAATTTTCATTGTGATGGTGGTTTAATTAACGGGAAGAACAGACAACAAAATTAAATATTTAATTTTATGTATAGTACGAATAATTTGAAATTATCCAATTAAAAACGATTCGTTGATCTGGGGGCTGGCTTTTTAAAAATGGCGCCTATGGAAGTCGGTAATTTGTTACCCGCAGATTTTTGTCCTGAAATAGTGGCCGGTTTCAGAATGATCATAACTTTGAAAATCAATTATATATATGGATTTGGTCCAGACTGCTGCTGCCAAATGCTATGCGTGGATTCCAACATGCCGAGGAACGCATGCTTTTTTTACCCTGCTGTTTTGTCACGGATTTGTGAATGATAAACTGCCGGCTGGCAAGGTGAAGCTGAATGTGCTTCCATCACCCTGACTGCTTTTTATTTCTAATTTCCCCCCGTGTTTTTCAATATAATCCTTGCAGATGATTAAGCCAAGTCCGTAACTGTATTCTCCGTCAGTCCCTTTTCGGTTGGATTGTATGTCATCGAGCCGGAACAGGTGATCGATCAGCTGTTGATTCATTCCGATTCCTGAGTCCTTTACCGAAATCTTAACCAGTTGAGCTGAATGTTTTGCCGCGGAGATACTGATTCTTCCACCTTTGGGTGTAAATTTTACTGCATTTGAGAGTAGATTACGGATGATGCTTCCAAACATATTCTCATCTGCTAATACGATTAAGCTTTCGGGGATCTTTCTGTTAATTGTTATCTCCTTTTGGTGAGCCAATTGATCGGCGAGGAATAAATATTCTCCAATTTTTTGACTGACCAGGAATGATTTTGGAAGATATGCCATTAGCCCCCTTTGCATGCGCGACCATTCCAGCAGATTACCCAGCAATCGAAAAAGTTGAACGGCCGAGTTTCGCATCAAAAAAGTGATCTCCTGAATCTCTGTTAAGGTCATGTCTGGCAATCTTCTGGCTAATGTTTCGGTTAATCCGAGGAATCCACTGAAGGGACTGCGTAAATCGTGGGCGATGATGGAGAAAAATTTATCTTTCTCGGCATTAATTCGTTGGAGGTCGGCATTTTTTACCTTAATTAGTTCCTCGGCCTGTTTATGAGCCGAAACATTGCGGATAGCCGAAAGGAATTTGGAATCTGAATAGGGTGCAATTTTGGCCTCAAAATGATTAAGCCGATCGTGGATTTGCATGGAATATTCGCACAGTTGAACCTCGCCTGCCTGCTTTGCCGCCTGAAAGGCAAGCTCAAATTGCTGTGCAATCCCCAGCGGGATTACTTCAAACATATTTTTCCCGATGAAATTATCGGGCTGCGTATACAACTCGTTGGAAATTGGGCCGTGATAATCGAGGTAAACCCCCTTTTGATCCTGAATAAAGATCATATCCGGTATTGCGGCCAGCAATGCGGCAATCTGTGCTTCACTTGCCTTGAGCGCCTGTTCTGCCTCCTTAAGCAGAGTAATATCTTTGGAAACACAATTGACATAGATTACCTCTCCCTGTCCATTTTTTAATGGATCGACAGTGGTCAGGTAATACAGGAGATGGCCTGAATGGTTCGTTACCTGGACCTCAATTTCACCCTTCTCACCTGTCTGAAATACCTTACGGACAAGGGCTATTCGTTTTTCAGCTTCATCTTCCGTAAAAATATCGAACGGAGTTTTTCCGATAATTTCATCCGGATTTTTCCCGAAAGGGCGGGCGAATGCTTCATTTACATAATGGTAAGTACCATCCCTGTTGAAGCCGAAGATGGGATCACTTGAAAACCGGATAAAGTTTCGGACGTTGTTCTCGCTTTCGGCCAGAGCATCCTTGGATATCTTAAGGTCTGATATATCAATTGCGGATAGTAGATAATTGTCTCCGTTTTCTGAGAATACTGCGGTGAGCCGAACATGAGTAAGAGGTAAATCGTCGATTGATAATCCAATTTCACAACTTTGCCTGGTCCTGCCATGAAATGTCTTCTCAAGAAGCAAATTAAAGATTGGTTTGGTATCCTCAGAAACAAATAAACCAAACCTTGCATTTATTAGTTGCTTACGTTCTTTTCCAAGCATTTGGGATCCGCAGATATTCAGCTCAATTATTTTACCCTCCCTTGAGAGCGTGAAGTACCCGGTCGGGGCAAAATCGTACAGTTCGGTATATCTTTGGGCAGTCTCGAATGCCTGAGCCCGGGCGATGATAAGTTCTTCATTCTGCATCTCCATTTCAATCTGATGTTTCTTGAGCTGCTGGATTAGTCTGGCCGTTACAGGATCATTTAGTTGCAAGGAAGTTTTCAAGTGTACTAAAAATTTTCAGAAAAATTTCCGCATTAAGTATAGGGAAACCAACTATCCAGTCTTAATTCCACCTTTTGTGGTTGAGTAATAAGTTTCCGGCAGGGTATCCCATGTTAGTTTGTAACAAAGTTAGATTTCTTTTCGGAAATTTAAAATAAAAGGAGATAAATCCTGGATTAAGTAATCGGAAAGATATAATTTGCTATTTATAATTCTGATTTTGTGCTTTTTGATCCCTCCAAATCTTCCGCATTCTGAACAATACCTGACTTTTAATCCCCTCCTTTCCCTAGGAGGAGTTGTGGGAGGTCAGGGGTTGTGGGAGATCAAAAGAGGCAACAAATAATTACGACATTATATGGTTCGTATTACTTAATTTTTCTTCGCCATTTATTAACCCTCAATTTTTTTGAAACAGGAGGTATAGCATAGTTTTTTTTAATACTGGCTCAGTATATAAGCGATTAGTCGGTTCAAGGTGCATAATTCACTCTCAGCACTTCGTTCCTGTGTATTTAAGACTTTGGGAGGATTCCCTGTACAGATGATTTTTTATTTGTAATTTAGCAGGTTACAGAAACAAAATATTTTATCTGCATTATATGTCTGAAAGTATTAAAAATCAATATATTGAAATAAAAGGTGCCCGGGTTCACAACCTGAAAAATATCGATCTTCAGATTCCACGGAATAAAATGATCGTAATCACCGGCCTTTCGGGATCGGGTAAGTCATCGCTTGCATTTGACACCCTGTACGCCGAGGGTCAACGCAGGTATGTCGAGAGTCTCTCCTCGTACGCCAGACAGTTTTTGGGAAGGATGGACAAACCTGATGTAGATTATATTAAGGGAATTCCACCTGCGATAGCTATCGAGCAAAAGGTTAATACACGCAACCCCCGCTCAACGGTTGGAACTTCAACTGAAATTTACGACTACATTAAATTGCTGTTTGCCAGAATAGGGAGAACATATTCCCCTGTCTCGGGAAAGGAGGTCGTGCGTCATGAAGTAACCGATGTGGTCAATGCTATTTTCTCAAGCCCCGAAGGGACTAAGGTGATTCTGCTTGCCCCTTTTCAGATAAAAAAAGGGAGAACTCTGGCTCAGGAGGCTGATTTGCTTCAGCAGCAAGGTTTTACACGACTTGAAATAAATGGCGCAGTAACGCGCATTGCTGATCTTGAAGCGGAACTTCCCTCCGGAGAGAAGTTGAAGAACATAAATATTGTCATTGACCGGTTTTCGGTATCCAACGACGAAGATCTGCTGAGTCGCGCTGCAGATTCAATTCAGACTGCGTTTTACGAGGGAAAAGGGGAATGCCTGGTCAGGATGACCACCCTTGAAAACACAATTTTGAAAAGTTTTTCAAACCGGTTTGAAGCCGATGGGATCGTCTTTGAGGAGCCTACTTTGCATTCTTTTAGTTTTAATAATCCAATTGGCGCTTGCCCTGTTTGTGAAGGATACGGAAAAACAATCGGAATTGACGAGGATCTGGTAATTCCAAATAAATCGCTTTCAGTTTACAATGAGGCTATTGTATGCTGGAAAGGGGAGAAGATGGGCGAATGGAAAGAGCAACTGATTATGAATTCAGATCGGTTTAACTTCCCGATTCATATTCCCTATTTTGATCTGACCCCCGAACAGAAACGATTATTATGGACAGGTAACCAGTATTTCGAAGGGTTAAACAGCTTCTTTAAAAGTGTTGAGGAGCAGGCCTATAAAATACAATACCGGGTTATGCTTTCGCGCTACCGCGGTAAGACAACCTGCCCTGAATGTGAAGGCACCCGTCTGAAGAAAGAGGCATCTTACGTAAAAATAGGAGGAAAAGCTGTTTCTGAGCTGGTTAATCAGCCTGTCGATCAGCTTGGTTCGTTTTTTAGTAATTTGCAATTGACTGAACACGATAAGATTGTATCTGACAGGCTGCTGATTGAAATCAGGAACCGTATTGAATTTCTTTGTGATGTTGGTTTGGGGTACCTAACGCTCAACAGGCTCTCCTCCTCGTTATCGGGTGGCGAATCGCAACGGATTAACCTGGCAACTTCACTTGGAAGCAGCCTGGTCGGCTCGATGTATATCCTGGACGAACCCTCAATTGGGCTGCACTCCCGCGATACCGTCAGACTGATCAGGGTATTGCGGAAGTTGCAGCAACTTGGTAACAGCGTAATCATTGTTGAACATGACGAAGAGATTATCCGCGACGCCGATATGGTGATCGATATCGGACCGCTTGCAGGAAGAAACGGGGGCGAGGTCGTTTTTCAGGGTTCGCACAGTGAGCTGGCATCGAATAATGTCAGTCTCACCGCTAAATATCTGACCGGTGCTGAACAGATCTCAATTCCGCTGGTCCGGCGAAAATGGAATAATTACATTGAGATTACAGGAGCCCGCGAAAACAACCTCAAGGGGATCGATGTCAGGTTTCCCCTGAATACACTTACCGTTGTCACAGGGGTAAGCGGATCCGGCAAATCATCCCTGATCCGAAAGATTCTTTACCCCGCTTTATCCAAACATCTGGGTGGTTATGGCGAAAAGACCGGCGACCATACCCGGATGCAGGGTGATTTATCGCTGATAACTGCGGTTGAATTTGTCGACCAGAACCCAATCGGGAAGTCATCCAGGTCGAATCCGGTGACTTATCTCAAAACCTATGATGATATCCGAAAACTGTATGCCGACCAGCAGGCATCAAAAATCAACGGATTTACCGCTTCCCATTTTTCGTTCAATATCGATGGAGGGAGGTGCGAGGAGTGCCAGGGTGAGGGAGAAATTAAGGTTGAGATGCAATTTATGGCAGATATCCACCTCACGTGCGAAAGTTGTAACGGAAAACGGTTCAAGCCCGATGTGCTGGATGTGAAATTCAAGGAGAAAAGTATCTTTGATATCCTTGAAATGACTGTTGATGAAGCTATCCTGTTTTTTTCTGAAAAAGACAAGCACGAAGGGAAAAAGATCGCCAAAAAACTGCTCCCATTGCAGGATGTGGGTCTGGGTTACGTTAAACTGGGACAATCGTCGAGCACACTTTCGGGAGGTGAGAGTCAGCGCATTAAACTCGCCTCATTTCTGGCTAAGGAAAAAGACTCGCCAACCCTCTTTATTTTCGATGAGCCAACTACCGGACTTCATTTTCACGACATACGGAAACTGCTCGATGCCATCAACGCCCTGATCTCCAGAGGCCATTCCGTTTTGATTATTGAGCACAATATGGAGGTGATCAAGGTGGCCGACTGGATTATTGACCTGGGTCCTGAAGGTGGAGATTCGGGAGGTTACAAAGTATTCGAAGGAACTCCTGAGGACCTTGTAAAATGCAATGAATCGTATACCGGTCAATACCTGATTGCTAAATTACAGCAAGGCGGCTAAATTCTTGTCAGGCGTATGATAATTTCGCGATGCTGAGGAAACTCAGCCATTAGTTCAGTGCGTCCGGCAAGGTCAAAATCCAGAAAATCGAATCCAGGTGCGACCGTGCAGCCAACCAGGGTATAATCATCATCCCGGATTACGGTAGCCCCGAACCACGAGCCGCCGGAAACAACATACTGAGGAACCTCTCGGTTTTCAATATCACTTCCAATAATGGTTTTGATGTAGATACCTTCTTTTGAGATCTCGTGAAGGCAGATTGGAGAACCAACATAGAAATGCCAGATTTCATCCTGGCGGATCCTGTGAAACGCTGAGAAAACGTCAGAAGTCAGCAGGAAATAGATACAGGTGGAGTAGTTCCGTTCGCCATGGTAAATTGGGTCAAGACTATCAGTATTGATTACCCCCTCACTTCGATAGGTTTCCTTGAAAAATCCCCCTTCAGGATGCGGATGAAGATCCAGCTTTTGGATTATTTGCGCGAGCAGGGAATTAATCCGGTTAATTTCAGGCATAGCGATTGTACATTTGTAATTAACTATTAATTCATTGGAAGTTCATTTTTATATAATCTTCCGGAGTTAATGCCCCAATTTCACTGTTTTTAAAATCCTTTATGTTTCTGGTCAGTATCAGATCAATATTTCCTGCATTTACAGCTGAATAATTCTGTAATGCATCCTCAAAATCTTTAAATCCGGAATTAAGTGCACATACAATTACGTTTTTGTCCATCGTTAAAACACCAGTTATCGTGAGTAATTGATTAAGCTTTTCGATTACTTTTTCATGTTTGGCTGTTTGTCTCAAAAGATAATACACATTGCAAAAAATGACAGGGGTAACAAATCCATTGATGACTTTTAATTCGCAAAGAGAAAATATTTTCGCTGCATGAGCGGAAAAAGGTTGACGGTCAAAGAAGAAGTCAAGAATCACGTCAGTGTCAATCAGTACTTTATCCATTGGATTGGTATTTTTCTGCCAAACCTTTTGCCAATTCTTTTTTGTAATTGAAATTCCTGGGGGCACTGAAAGAGCCTTTCATGGATTTAACCAATGGAGTGATCTCAATCTCTGATTTTTCTTCCTGATTTGTAATTATGGTGAGATAATTTGCAATAATTCCCGATAAACTGCTGCCTTTATTTTTGGCATATTTTTTTGCTTTTTCAATGATTGACTGCTCAATAGTTAAGGTCAATTTCGTATTCATTATTTAATAATTTAATTTTTTGATTGTGAACTTCCATCAAAGACAAATTTACAATTTAAATAGATGCCGTGTACTATTTTATTTATTTACACGTGTGATAAATTTAATTTTTCCATGTTTTTTTTATAACTTTACATTATAATCTGACCAAAAACCTGTTTTATGGCTCACCAAACCCTTAAAACTTCTTATTCGAATCTGGTCGACCGACTGAACCGTTTCCCCCAGGGAGCTCCCCCCTCTGACCTGCTTAACAAGATTCTTAAAGTGCTCTTCAGCGACCGGGAGGCACAACTGGTTTCTCTATTACCCATCAAACCCTTTACCGCGGAAAAGGCAAGCCGGATCTGGAAATTGGATCTTACCTCAACGCGCAAAATTCTCGATACCCTTGCCGGAAGAGCCTTGCTGGTTGACATAGAACAAAATGGAATTCAGGAATATGTCCTTCCCCCGCCAATGGCTGGCTTCTTTGAGTTTTCAATGATGCGGATCCGTCAGGATATCGATCAGAAGGCGCTTGGCGAACTGTTTTACCAATACCTGAATGTTGAAGAGGACTTTATCCGTGAGCTGTTTACCAGGGGGGAGACTCAGCTTGGAAGGGTTTTTGTTAACGAACCTCTCCTTTCAACTGAAAATGCATTGCATGTTCTTGATTACGAACGCGCATCAGAGGTTATCAAAACAGCCAGTCATATTGGCGTCGGAATCTGTTATTGCCGCCACAAAATGGAGCATATGGGAAGGGCTTGCGAGGCTCCGATGGAAATTTGCATGACCTTTAATACCACAGCAGCTTCATTGACCAAACATGGTCATGCCCGGCAAATAGATCGTGTTGAATGCCTGGATTTGTTACAGGAGGCATATGCTTACAATCTGGTTCAATTTGGGGAAAATGTGCGTGAAGAGGTGAATTTTATCTGTAATTGCTGTGGATGCTGCTGTGAGGCAATGATTGCCGCCCGTCGTTTCGCGATCCTGAATCCGGTACATACCACCAATTTTGTTCCGGTGATCAATGAACAGCAATGCAATGGTTGCGCAAAATGTGTGAATGTTTGTCCGGTAGAGGCGATGACCCTCGTTTCTGCCAACGATCCCCACCATTTGAATCGTAAAAAAGCGTCACTTAATGAGGAGCGTTGTCTGGGTTGCGGTGTATGTCTTCGCGCATGTGGCTCGAAAAGTATTTTACTCAAATCGCGTGCAAAACGGGTGCTCACTCCGATGAACGGGGTTCACAAAGCTGTTGTGATGGCCGTTGAGCGTGGCAAGTTACAACACCTGATCTTTGATAACCGTGTTTTATTCAGCCACAGGGCTTTGGCAGCAGTGCTGGGTGTTCTGCTCAAACTTCCGCCAATTAAACAGGCGATGGCCAGCCGACAGATGAAATCACAGTTTTTTGAAAAACTGATCAGAAAGATACCGGTCTGAGAGGATCACCGGTGGATTTTGCAGCTTGCTTCCGGCAACTTCCGGCTGGCTGTTATTCCATTTGATAGTATCTAATTGCCTAAATAAATTCGGAACTATTAGATTGGATTTTTAGATCTTAGAGCCAACATCCAGAGGCCAGTCGGCTAATATCTAAAATTCAGACATTTGTGACAACTGAAAGAAATAATGCTTCCCGCTGTTTTGATTACTCCGGTTCCTTTTAATATCTTTAGCCTAAATTAATTGACGATGATTCAGCGATTTATAAACTATATTAAAGAGAACCACCTGTTTAATCGCACCGATACCCTTCTTGTCGGGGTCAGCGGGGGAGTCGACTCAGTGGTTTTGCTGGACCTCCTGGATAAATCGGGCTATTCGGTAGCTATCGGCCACTGCAATTTCAGGCTCAGGGGAGAAGAATCGGACGGAGATGAAAAGCTGGTTGTTGATCTGGCCCGAAAATATGATGTTCCGCTTTATAAAACATCGTTCGATACGGCTGAATATGCTCAGGAAAATAAAATTTCCATCGAAATGGCTGCACGCGATTTGCGCTATCAATGGTTTGAAACAATCCGTACCACTCACCACCTTGATTTTGTTGCCGTGGCACATCATCGCGATGACCAGCTTGAGACTTTTTTCCTGAATCTGGCCCGCGGAACCGGCTTATCCGGCCTGACCGGAATGCGTCCCATCAATGGGAAAATAGTCAGGCCATTGTTATTTGCTTCACGTCAGGAGATTGAAAATTACCGGCATGAAAATTTCCTCGATTTTAGGGAAGACTCATCCAATCAGAGTCTCGATTATCAGCGAAATAAAATCAGGCATACCTTATTACCGGTGATGGAGACATTAAATCCGAGTTTTAGGGAAGGGATGATCCGGACCATGAGCTACCTTGAAGATGTGTCCGTAGTTTGTGATAAGGCATTCCAACAAGCGTGGGAAAAAGTGTCTCTGCGGAAAGGGAATGAGTTTATGATCTCAATTGACGAATTGAAATTGCTCGATCCGTTATCCACCTACCTTTTTGAGTTTCTGAAACCTTATGGTTTCAATAGTTTGGTGGTGAATGATCTAATAGCCTCCCTGGATGGTATCTCCGGGAAGCAGTTTATCTCTCCGACCCACCGGATCGTGCACGATCGCGGGAAGCTCATTTTAGCCCCTTTGCGTCAGGATAACAGGAAACATTATTATCTCGAGGAGGGTAAACAAGTGCTGACATCCCCTGTTCATCTTAAAATAAGTGAAGTCAAAAGATCAGATTCATTTAAAATTCCCGAATCTTCATGGGTGGCTTGTATCGACCGTGATAAACTGCAATTTCCACTTATGATCAGGAAGTGGCAGCAAGGGGATTATTTCAAACCCCTTGGAATGAACGGATTTAAAAAGGTCAGCGATTTTTTTATCGACTCAAAGTTAAGTCTTCCCCAAAAAGAGAATAGCTGGATCCTGGCCAACGGAGAACAGGTGGTTTGGATTATTGGCCAACGGCTCGATGACAGGTATAAAATTACACCTGCTACTCAAACGATTTTACGCCTGGAATTGCTTTATTGAAATTTGTCGGCAGCATGATGCTAACTTGGCGTGCGCTTTCTTACGAAATTATCTCTTATCCCGGAGAGGAAGGTATTTTGCGACTGCTAAAAGCCAGCGGTCAGTCGCCAGTAGCAGAGGCTAATTTAAATTGTATGTAATAATTATTCTTTCCCTTTTGTCCTGAACATCTCTCCAACGAGACCTCCCATTAAAATGCCATAAGCGCCCATGGTGTACCAGTGGGAAGTGATCGGACAGGTTCCCGAAGCGCATCCAACAAAACGCCAGTACAGAAAACCGCCAATGGCTCCAATTGTGCCCAATATGATCGTAAGGCGGTACTTGGTCAGAAATTCCTTCATGCTGATTGAGCTTTAAAGTGCGATGAGTCCGTCTACTTCGCTTGCTTTACTGTAGATGGCAATAATTGATTCGGGGTCCGGCATCCATTGTTTGCACGAGAGTCCGATAAATTTGATATCCCGGGAAGTTTTATAGGTTATTGTGGCGGGATCGGCAAAAAGTTCCTTTACCTGATTCAGCTTTTCGGTATTGTTCTGGACAATAAACTTGAAAAAATAGAGCATGGGCCACTCTTGCTGACCGGCAAGCAATTCCCGGAATTTATCGGTATTTTCCTTCATTTTTTAATAATGACCTTTTAATAAACCATCAGAGGCGTAAAATTTTACGTCTCTGCAATTAATACACCAATTCTGTAAATCCTTTCTTTCGTCGTCGCTTTCCGTCGCGTCCCAGGGCGTTAACCACGTAGAAATAAACCCCCGGTGATGCCAGCTTTCCATTTATTTTGCCATCCCATGCCGCGATGACAGAATCTTCAGGAATAAAGCCGGTTTTATTATAATGGTGAACCATCTTGCCCCATCTGTTAAAGACAATAAAGTCAAGGGATTCCAGAGACCGGGTTTTGATGGTCAACACATCGTTTATCCCGTCCCCGTTTGGGGTAAATGCCGGAGCAACTTTAACCAGCGAGGTATCGATTACAATCGGATTCTTCAGATAAAATGTGTCGCGGCAGGTGTATCCGGCTGTCTGTTTAGCGGCAACCAGTTTTACCATGTAGCTTCCCGAACTTTCATAAGTATAGACCGGATTTGCCAGTGTGCTTTGCGCCATAACCGAGTCAACTTTTCCACTCCCGGTTCCCTCTTTTGCGATTATGGCGCGATCCTTGAAGAAAAACCATTCATATTTATCGGGATCACCATTTTCGGAGGTGTTTACAAAGGTCACAGTTAAGGGGGCTTCGGGAAGCGAATAATTGGCCTCTCCGGGTTGGGTGGTCGTCCAGGTGAAACTGGCCTTTGCCACGATAGACTGATAGGTAACCTGGCTGTTGTCTGTGCAGCCGGCGCGGTCAGTAACCTGAAGCTGGTAAATGGTATTTTTTGTTGGCGGCTGGTAAATCACCGGATTTTGAAGCGTTGAAACCGGCAGATTATTGCTTGTCCAGGCGAATTTATACCCGGGATTAAGGGTGATCAGCTGATTGGTTGATAAGTCTGAATAAGAGTAGATTGCCCCTGAAGCGCTTCCCTGCAGATTAAAAGACTGGCAATTGGAATTGATTATGGATGGAGATGCTGTAACCCAGCCATTGATAATCCAGGCCCGGAACTGGTAATTGACTCCGTTATCGGTGAAACTGACCCGGTAACACCCATCGCCAAGAGCGGTTAAACTTGATTTTGAAGCGGTTTCATTGGAGAAATAACTGAATGAGCCTGAAGCGGGTGTATATTTTTCCCAGCCAAAAGTGACTGTTCCACCCGAAGAAGATGCTGTCAGTGAACCATTCTGATGCCCTTGTGATCCGCAGAAATAATAGATGAAATCCTTTCCGTTAAAAACCGGGTAAGCGGTTGACTCAGAGAATGAGGCAGAATTTGAAGTGAGTGACTGACCAGACACAAATTCCATCGGGAACATAAGGATTATTCCTATTAAAATTTTCCAGGTCATTCGAACTTCTTCCATCGATCGTCGCTTGCAGTTATTGTTGTACAATATTACAAAATTATTCGGGAATGGGTAAAGATAAATTATGGCATTATTAAATTCCGGATACCCGGATATTTTGTTTTGGATTTTTTTTACGTAGTTGAGTAGCACCGCTGCGCGTCTCTACAGAATATTAAATCTGAATAGAAATATTTGTTTAAATTTGCAGAATGCATGACTTAAAGTCGTATTAATTTATGCTAAATCATTAAAACAGAGAATTTTGTCAAATTATCTTGAGAGTTTGAACAGCGCGCAACGCGAGGCTGTAATAAATACAGAAGGGGCTTCGCTCGTAATTGCAGGCGCCGGCTCCGGAAAGACCAGAGTGCTTACCTACCGGATAGCCCACCTGCTTCGCAATGGTGTTTCGCCATCCTCCATCCTGGCGCTGACATTTACCAACAAGGCTGCCCGCGAGATGAAAGCCCGAATTGAGAGTGAAGTGGGAAACGCCATTTCAAGGTATTTGTGGATGGGAACTTTTCACTCGGTTTTCTCCAGGATTCTGAGGGTTGAATCTGAGATTATCGGTTATCCGAATACCTTTACCATCTACGACACCCAGGATTCCAAAAGCCTGATTAAGGCGATCATTAAAAGTCTTAATCTTGAAGATAATACCTACAAGCCTGGAGTAATCCTGAACCGGATTTCAACGGCCAAGAATAACCTCATTACCGCAGTGGCCTATCACCAAAATCCCCAGCAGCGGGAAGCCGATCAGGCGGCGCGCATACCCAAAACAGCGGAGATCTATCTCGAATATTCGAAACGGTGCAAGAATGCAGGCGCCATGGATTTTGATGATCTGTTGCTCATTACCAATATTCTGTTTAAGAATCATCCCGAAATCCTGGCCAAATATCAGCATATGTTCCGCTATATCCTTGTCGATGAGTACCAGGATACCAATTTCTCCCAGTACCTGATCGTTAAACGGCTTGCCGAGCAACACCAGAATATTTGCGTGGTTGGGGATGATGCACAAAGTATTTACTCCTTCCGGGGTGCCCGGATCGAAAATATCCTCAATTTTAAAAACGACTATCCGGGATACAACACCTACAAGCTGGAACAAAATTACCGCTCTACCCAGGTTATTGTCGATGCTGCCAACAGTTTGATTGCTAAAAATAAACACCAGCTGCAGAAGACCGTTTTCAGTGAAAATGCCGTCGGCGAACGGATCAAGGTTCTTTCGGCGATGAACGAACATGAGGAGGGTTACCTGGTTGCCAACGAGATCTTTGATCATCGGATGAAAGAGCGGGAAAACTATTCCGACTTTGCGATTCTTTACCGGACCAATGCCCAGTCACGCGTATTTGAAGAGATACTTAGGAAACGGAATATCCCGTATAAAATTTATGGCGGCTTATCGTTTTATCAGCGAAAGGAGATCAAGGATATCCTCTCCTATTTCCGTTTAATCATCAATAACCGGGATGACGAATCTTTCAAGCGGATCATCAACTACCCTGCCCGGGGTATCGGGGCCACGACACTCAACCGGCTTGAAGAGTCTGCCGCAGGGTCAGGATGCAGCATCTTTGAAGTTGCCAATTATCCAGAGAAGATGTTAATGGCAGGATTAAATGCCGGTTCAATCCGGAAGATTGCCGCGTTCACCCAGCTGATTAATAAATTTTCTGATCAGTATTTAACGGCAGATGCCTTTGAATTGGCCAACGCCATCGCTTCCGAATCGGGTATTCTGACCGAACTTTACCAGGATAAGTCACCTGAAAACCTGAGCCGTTATGAAAATACACAGGAATTGCTCAATGCAATCCGGGATTTTTCGCTCACAGCCAAGGAGGAGGGGAGACCCAATGGATTACAGGTGTTTATGGAAGATGTTGCCTTACTGACCGACCAGGATACCGACAAAGATACCACGGCCGATAAGGTCACCCTGATGACCGTTCACTCTTCGAAAGGGCTGGAATTTAAAAATGTCTTTATCGTAGGGCTCGAAGAGAACCTTTTCCCCTCCGGATTTTCAGGGACGCTTACTTTGTCCGAACTGGAAGAGGAGCGGAGACTCTTTTATGTGGCGCTCACACGCTCCGAAAATCAGGCATGGCTCTCATTTGCCCAGCAGCGGTTTCGCTGGGGAAAACCGGAGTTTTGCAATCCAAGCCGGTTTATAGGTGAAATTGACCATCAGTTTCTTGACATCAAAAATAGCCGGTCCATTCCCCAATTCCGGAACCAGGAGCTTATGGCAGACAAGAACAACAGTCACCTGCAACGCGAGGAAACACGATACCAGCCACCACGTAAGGCGGAGCTTCCCGGGCAACGGATACAAATCTCGAAGAGTGTCTTACCTTCGGGCTCCCAACCATTTCAGGGCGACAACCCCGAAACAATCAGGACCGGAATGATGGTGGAACATGAGCGTTTTGGAAGGGGAAAAGTACTGAGCGTTGAGGGTAAATTACCCGATCTTAAAGCCAAAGTCTTTTTTCCGAATGCCGGCGAGAAGAACCTTCTTCTCAAATTTGCCAAACTAAAAATCTCTGACCAGAAGGATTAAAGTTCCATATCAAAATGCAGGGGTATTGGAAATTATCCTGAGCGGCAGACTGGGGACTGGCACTCAGCTGCCGGCGACTAGCCTGAGATCATAGCGATGATTGCCGCTTATTGCTAAAATTCATAATTCACGCTGTCGTCACAAAGCGGCTTAAGGATCATTTTGATTTTTTTTACCATACTTGCGCCGTTACCAGGCTTTTTAAGGTTAAGGTGCGCCGCACCGTTAGTCTGATTCACGCTTAATCTCCGGTTAAAACCAGATGTTATTTTACCGGCTACTCCTGCGGAGTTTTTGCTTGACTTAATGACATCGCCCGGCCGGGACAAACCAATGGTCCTGAAATCCTGGTTCTACCTCCGGATTTTCCTAATGGAAATTTTATACATTTTCCCGGATCTATCAGCCACAGAATTATTTGTGAACCAATCTGAAGGTTATTTGTTTCTATTCTAAACCAGGGTCTTTATCTCCAATATTTCATGACCCAAACTGTGACAACTTACTAATTTTAAAAAACAGCAAACAATGAAACGATTCCTCACCTTTTTATTGATGGTAATTTCAATGCAAATGTTTGCGCAAAATTACCCTATCACTGCTATCACTATAACGCTTCCCGCTAACCCGGATGCTAACATGGCCAATTGGGGATCGGGAACCTCACTGCTGGTGATTACGGCTGGTTCCAAGGGTCAGAACGGACGTATAGATCCCATGGTCATGGAAAGTAAATTGCTGGTAACCATTAAAAAGGGGGGTAAAAAGGTCTGTGGTTCATTTACCGGAAGCTCGGCCCCCGCTTCCGAATTTAATACCCCGGTAAAAGTTTGGAGCGGGAAAAATGCACTATCCTTTTTAGGGAAGGAATGTTTGCTATCTCCCGGGGATTATGAAATATGCGTGCAGTTTTTTGGTTACGGGACTACCGGAGTCTCCCCATTAAGTGAAGAGAAGTGCAAACCGTTTACCATTCAGGGAACGGATAATCAGGCTTACCAGCCGCCCCAGGCGCTTCTCCCGCCCAACGGATCCAAAATTCTGTCTGCAAATGCCGGCATGCCGGTTACATTCCGCTGGACACCTGTTGTTCCCAAACCCCGCGAACCATTGATATACCGGCTAAAGGTCTGGCAGTTGATGCAGGGGCAAACTGGTACCCAGGCCATAAAGGCAAATCAGCCCATCCTGACCAAAGACGTTGATAATCTGACACAAGTCGTGGTGAGCAATTTAATTACCGGTCCCTGCAAGCCCCCTTATCTCTGTGATTTTGTCTGGAATGTACAGGCGTTAGCCAACGATGAGAAGAGTGTCGGCGGGAATAATGGCACCAGTGAACTGATGGCTTTTAATCTGGGCAATCCACCAGACGGATCAACTCCTCCGGCTCTGATGACCATGGGAGGCGCCAATACCGAATTCAGGATTGATTCAGCCACGTGCCTTCCAAAAACAAACGGGCAGTTCAATTATCACCTTTGGGCCCATTACCAGAATAAGAATTCGAGCGTTGACAATGTATTATTAAATGACCTCCAGTCGTTTGCCGGTTATCCGGCGAATCCCAATCCGGGCACAGAGCTAAATCTTCGCAATAATATCCGTTTAAAATCGGGAACCTACAATGGCGCATTAACCATGAATGACATCCTCGATGCCAGTTCCGGAACGATCAGCAACATTACTCCATTGCCGGCCTCCTTGTCAACTCCTGCCTCGCTGGCGCCGAACTCCATTCACAACTTTCAGTTCGATTACTCGACTCCCACCAATACCCCGGTTCAGTTTACTTTCTATGGTTTAGTCGATGATCCGTTAAAAGATAAGCCCAACCGGAATGCCCGAAATGAGATTGACAGTCTAAAATATCCCCAATGTCCCTGCAGCGCCTGTGATCAGGTGAAAATATCGGCAGTTTTGGCCGGAGAGATTCAGGACAACGGAAACGGAGGTCTGAATTTTGCCATCAATCTCTCTGCAGGTCCTAAAAAGGTAAAACGGATAAAAGCTGATCTGGTCTATTTTGATATGAAACCCGATGATGTAAATTGTCTGGCGTGTGATAAATCAAGCAATACCTTCGGCAACTTCGCTTCAGCTACCACGTCAAATACGAACTTCATGGGGGGTGTAATCGCCGGCCATTCTGCCGGATTCGATGCCTTGGGAAATGTAGATATCAGCAATGGAATTCCGGTTAAATTTTCACTGAGCATTCCCCCGTTGGTTAGTTGTTGCAATGCGACGATAACTTTCTGTATCCGCTATATCATCACTTTTGAGGATTGTACAGTATGCAATGCTTTGGATTGTTATACCTGTACAATTACCGGTTGTCCCAAAAAATAAATGGTATAAACCTTAAAAAGAAACACGATGAAAAATCTAAAATATATTTTCGCAGTTTGTGCAGCTTTCTTCTTTTTGCAGAATGCTTCAGCACAAATACAGACTTTGGGAATCAGTCAAAGTCAGAGTGGCAACCCTGGAAATAGTTGCGGAGTCTGCTATACCATTACCGTACAATATTCGATCAGCAATATTGCAGCAACGGGAACTACCGTGGTATGTACATTTCCAAATAATATCTTTGACATTTGCAGCTACGGTGGGGGAGCTCCGACAACATTGGGTACGACCACCACCTTAACCTTCAATTTGGGGAACCAGCCTACAAGTGCCAATAGTGTTAGTTACCAGGTCCGGTTCAAACCGGGCACCACCTGCAACGGGACCAATGGCACCCTGACTGCAAAGATCTCAACCACAGAACATCCTGTGCCGGTTTTAAGTACTCTGTTGACTATTACCGCTGTTGCCACTGAAGGGTGGACGATCACCAAATATATCGCCAACAGCAATTACCAGTGGTATTATGGCTACAACAGCGGGAATCCTTTCCCGTATACCGTCTCGATTTGCGGTAGTATGGTTGACGTTTACTATCATGTTCGACTTACAAACGGCGGATGTGTCAATGTCACCGGGGCATCTGTTACTGATAACCTTCCCGCGGGGGCTACAGTGGCTGGCGTTCATACAGGCTGGCCGACGAGCGGCGCTAATTTAATCCCTTACACAACCGGCCCGGGAACGGTAACCTGGAATGCCGGAAATGGCATCAATACGCTGGACGTAAATACCTATGCCTACGACTATTACATTCATCTTACTTTTCCGGTCTCCGGCTTAAATACGGTAAAATGCAACAGCGCCACCCTGAACGGGACCAACTCGTGTACCAACGGTGCAAAAACAGCCACCTCTGCCACAGAATGCATCACCCTGCTGGGCGCCTATCCCGGAACTGCCTGTGGCGCTTTGGGTACTCCCTATTATATTAATTATGCCTATTATTATTTTATTGGATGCCCGGCCTGGCTCGATATCAGCCTCTCACAAACCAACCAGTGTTCTGGAAGCACCACAACCTTAAACAATATTGGCTACAACTCGGCTATACCGGTTCAGATGCATGTCGATTCATTCCGGATGAATGCAATTCCGGCGGGGAAATGGGTTACCATAACGGTCAATACAACCTGTGGTCCCTATACCCATACCTTTACGGGAACTCTGCCGGCTGCCACGATCAATTTCTATGCCCCGCCATTTAACCTTCCGGGAGCATGTGTCATAACAAACTTCAACCTCACCTCAAACATTAGCATTACAGGAAATGCTACGCAGGATTTCGGGCAGTTATATTTTACCGTATTGACCAATACCTGGAATACAAATACCACAGTTCTGCCCGGAACCACAGTTACCATGACAGGTGCAACCTACAGTACCTCGAATGGACCGTTGAATTGCACTCCATCGTTTGTAACCAGCAGTAAAATTCCTCAGATCGAAACGGTCAAGGATTTTTGCAATTACTATGCCTATTACAATTGCCTGAATCCCAATGATACCATAAAGTATTCAATCGCTGTGCATAACTACGGTACCGGCAATTTTTCGGGAGGAAGTATCCGGGATGTTTTGCCGGTGGGTCTGCAATATGTACCCAACAGCAGCACTTTCGGGAAATATTCAACTTATACCAAATGCAATGCAACCAACCAGAATACGACCGGCATTACCGTCGTCCATGCAGAGTCTGCAAGCACCACCAGCCTGCAGTGGAATTTGCCAGCGCTAATTGCTGACTGCAATAGCGGAAGTGATTGGTATGTGATCAATTTCAAAGCCATTGTCACTACGCTGGCCCCTGCCGGTCTGCTGACTAATCATGAGGACTGTTACGATGGCAGCAATGCCGTGGTCACTGAATATAACTACTGGAATAATAATGCCTCGATCTATATCTGCGAACGGAAGGTTCCGCTGGAGCTGACCAAGGAGGTTAGCGCCAATAATCAGACCTGGGATAGCTGTGTTTCGGTATCGCCCGGGGCAACGGTCTATTACCGGTTAAAAGTTAAAAATCCGGGTAATGTGGCCTTCTCGCAAATAAAGATGATGGATATCCTGCCAACCCCGGGTGACAAGTATGTAGTCAACTGCAACAGCCGCGGAAGTACCATCCCCATTTATCTGACCAGTGCCTTGCCGCTTGGAAATGCCAGTACAATCGAATATTCAACCAACTTCCTCCCCACACGTGGCTTGTACCTCAATTTAATTCCGGATAATACCATCGGATGCAATTCGGCTGCTACCTGGCTCGCCTATGCTTTAATTCCGGGAATACCTGCAGCTATCCAAAATCAAAAGGCCATTCGGATCGATTTTGCCTCCTATTCGCTTGCCGCCGGTCAGACGGAAACTTATTTCTTCTCGGCACAGGTACCACCCGGAGCGACAGCAGGGTCGGTGGGCTGGAATAGTTTTGCAGCCACAGCCTCGCAAAATGCGGTCCAGACTTTAGGCGCTGAATCACGAAAGGTTTGCGTCAATATTGTCGATACAGGTTGCGGATGTATTGGTAATTTCGTATGGTTCGATGCCAATGGAAACGGATTGCAGGATGCGGGTGAACCCGGAATAAACGGTTGCACGATTACACTTTACGATGCCTCGAACAACCAGGTTGGATTGCCCCATATTTCAACCAACAATATTGGCGGTCAACCCGGATATTACCAGTTCTGCGGATTAACTGCCGGAACTTATCACCTGGTGGTGACACCACCTCCCGGGTATACGTTCACGATTCAGAATAACTCAAACCCTGCTTTAAACAGCGATATAAATCCAAATACCGGAATGAGTGCCACTTTCCAGTTTAATTGTCAGGACAACAATGACCTCGATATTGGTCTCGTTGCCGATGACGGATGTAATTGTGATCAAAGCCACTGGGGAGGAATCATCATTTCCGACAATCCGGTGATCATTGATAATCCGCATAATTATGACGGAATGGCGGTCAATAAGATGAATAAACAATCGGCGCCTGCCGGCTCAACCGGCGGGGCGGAGAGCTCCTCAGTTATTCAACCCAATAATTTCTCGCTTCAACTTACCTGCGGCAGGAAAGACACGGTTACCTTGCAGTGCAGGACAACCTATAATTTTACGGCCGGTTATGTCTGCAGTAAACCTAAATGCGGTTCATCGCAGATCATCATAACCCCACCATCCGGCAGCCCCGCCACATTTACCAATACAGCCAGTTTCACCACGAATGTTGCAGGTTATTACACGGTAAACATCTACGGGAAATGTGGTAACAAGACCTGCGACAGCTGTGTGTTTAAGTTTAAGGTGATTTGTCCGATTTGTCCATGTGAATATAAACTTGGGGTAACCCCGGGAAAACATACCCAGACTGTGATCGAAACAGATCCAAAATACACCTTGTACAATCAGGCATTTAATCTTACCGCTCCCTCAGGCGCATTATTTACCCAGGTGAGGGCAGAGGTTGTCAGTTTCAACCTTACGGATAATTACAATAATGAGTGCATCAGCTGTAAGAACCTGCCATACACTTGGGGAAGCATCTTTAATGCATCTAACATAAATACCAATAGTGCGGTGGCTGACAGCATTACGATGGGACCAAATCCGCCTGTTGTCCAGTTTACACCATTGTCAGGCAATACCTATGAGAATCCAAGGGAAACCATATGGGGAAATTACAGCGGTTTTACCCTGCCAGGCTCCCTGAATATTCAGTTTGTTTTGCCACACCCATCGATGATTGGTTGTTGCACACTCTATGCCCGAATATGTGTTAAGTTTACTTTCAGGGACCGGAATTGCAAGGAGTGTGAAGTGATCTCCTGTATTACCATGGCTATTCCGCCCTCTTCAACGAACGGAGGCACTGGTTTGCCAACCGAAAAGAATCCTCAGGCAACGCCGGTTCTTCCGGCTTTAACTTCGGGTTGCGCTACCTGCGGAACTGCCGGTTCAATGACTAACCCCGTTAACCAGGGACTTAATCAGCCTGGTTTTCCGGTGAATGCAGGGAGTGCACCTGCCAGTGCGGGACAAAGTGATGCCGAAGCGCTGAAAAATACCGATCAAAAGATTAGGGAACTTAGAAAATTAAAGGAGAGCGGAATAAAGCGGGGAGATGTCGAACTTCTGCCCGAATTGGAGAAACAATCGGCAGTTTTAAAAGAACGGGTAAAATAGTCTCTCATTAATATTAACAATTGACACAGATTAATGAATACAACCCGAAAACATATTGCCAGTTGCTGATTGCGATGTGACATTAACCGAAAACATATTGCCAATTGCTATTTACGATGCGACATCGACCGAAAACGTATTTCAATTGGCTGATTACAGTGTGATATTGTCCGGTTATGGTGCGCCTTTGGCCTTCTCAGACCGAACAAGGTGAAAAAATACTTTGATTTTTTGCAGTTACCGTGTGACATTAGGCAGTTACCTCCTGACACGAACTAAAAACAGTGCGACACGTTACGGTTACGAATTGACTTGGTTTTATTCATTAAACTGTGTGGACATTTATGAAGAATATAGCTAAAAACCTATCCTAAAAATGACCCGATCCGAAGCGGATAGGTTTAGGGATATATTGTATTAGAATTTAATTACATTTGATCATTCAACTACCTGGCCAAAAACTATCTGTTTAATCCCAAAAGAAAGGGAAACCTGAAATTAAACCCGGACTAAATGAATTCACAAGAGGTGACTAAAAGACTATCTGCAATAATTGTTGATGATGAACTTCACGGGAGGGAGAATCTGAAGCTGATCATTGAGAATTATTGTAATGAGATTGAAGTCCTTGGCTGTGCCGACAGTGTGGTCGCCGCCCTGGAACTGGTGGCAGCCTCTAATCCGGATGTTGTTTTTCTGGATATCCACATGCCTGTGCTTGACGGATTTGATTTTTTAAAAGAGTTTGATGAGCGGAGTTTTAAAGTGGTATTTGTGACCGCCCATGAGGAATATGGAATCAATGCAGTAAAAGTCGGTGCAACAGATTATCTTCTCAAGCCTGTCAATATAAAGGAGTTAAAACAGACGGTCAAAAATCTGGTGTCCACAAGAAAGAAGGTAATTCAAAGTCCGGTTCAAAACCCTGAAAAATTGGTCCTTCCTGCCTCTCACGGCTTTGATTTAATGGAAATTGACAATTTAATCCGTCTGGAGGCCGACGGATGTTATACGAGGGTTTTCATCAAAGGAGAAAAGAACAAAATCATTTCCCATACCCTGAAGGATTTTGAGGATTTATTACCCAATGACCGTTTCTTCAGGACTCATAAATCACACCTGATCAACCTGAATTATATCAAGGAATATTCGAACTTCAGCGGTAACTATGTTACATTGACCGACGGAAGTAAAGTTGAACTTTCCCGCAGGAAGGTCCCGGAATTTTTACAGCGAATTAAAGCAATGCTTAAAGCAATCTGAAGATGTTGAATAAAACATTAATTCTGGTAGCATTCAGTTTTCTTCAGCTTCTCCATGGGTATGCCCAAACGCCCTCTTATTACCACTATACCTCTTCCGACGGCCTTGCCTCCTCCACCATTTATGATATCATTCAGGACCGGAACGGATTTGTCTGGTTCGCCACCATTAACGGAATAAGCAGGTTCGACGGGAAAAACTTTACAACCTTAAGGACGAATAACGGGCTGAATTCCAATTCAACGATCTCCCTGCTCGAGGGAAAAAGCGGGGAACTCTATATTGCCAGTTATGAAAAAGGGATCAATATTCTCAGAAATGGGCGGATTGAAAATTATTGCAGTGAAATCGAAGGAAAGAGTTTTGCTGTAGCTTATTTAATGCTTGCCACTCCGGAGCAGGGCAAACAAACCCTTTACGCTTATCGCAGCTGGGGGAATATAAATGTGATCAAAGAAGAAAAACAGGGTGAATTGAGTGCCGGTTCTGTCAGTACCTCGCCGGTATATGTCAATAAACTGGAGCGGTTACCGACCGGAGAAATCGTTGCCTTAACACCCAATGGCCTCTATGATTTTAAAAATGACAAACTGCTTAAACGAACCATCTCCGGGCTGCCTGACACGGCAGTTTATTCTCTGGCAACCTGTGATGACGGAAGTTACTTCGTCGGAAGCAGAGGGATGATTTACCGGATCAGGGATAATAGGGTGATCAGAAAATTTACAATTCAATTTTCAAAGGACAATAATGATGTTATTGCACTTCTGAGGGATAAGAATAAAAATCTCTGGTTCTCGGTGATGAACCGGGGTTTTTTCATTCTGCCTGACGGTTCTGATCAAATCAGCGATGTGGGCATGACCATGGGGCTCGAAAATACCCTGATCAATAAATTTCTTGAGGATAATGAGGGAAATATGTGGTTGAGTACATTTGGCAAAGGGGTTTATTGTCTGAATAATCTCTATCTGAAATGCTTTGGTGAAAAGGATGGAATGAGCAATAACAATGTCTATTCCGTGCTGAAGGAGAAGAATGGCAGATTGTTGATCGGTACCTTCAACGGAATCAATCTGTTTGAGAACGGGAAGTTTCAGCTGATCAAAAGTAATTCTTCCAAAACCCTCACAGAATATATTCATCGCATCCTAAATATCGGCCGGGATATTTATGTCTGCGGAGCCTTCGGTGAAAATGTCATACGCACGATCACCTTCAAGGGAATGGACCTGCATCTGTTTAACGGCCCCTCATTTTGTCTGACCAGCGGCGGTCTTTATTTGTACGGGACAGGTGGAAACTCCCTGGATATTCAGCGGGGACTGTTAACTGCAGCCACCCGGTCAAACAGGATATATATCTTTGGAAGCAGTACCAATATCAACCGCATAAACGATATTTTTGAGGATTCAGAGAAGAATATCTGGGTGGGAACTGGTCTTGGTGTATGCCGGTTGTCCAATCTTACAGCCTCACAGGAGCGTTGGAAAAAGACATTTTTTCCCAATGATCCGGTTTTAAACGGACGAATAAACTCTATTTTTCAGGATGACCGGAATAAGGTATGGTTTGCCGGTGAAATGGGGATTGCCAGCGTCAGGTTAAAGGATTACGTGGTTAAGTCGTATACCAGCATCGGGGAACTCGACATGTCTTCATCGACGTCGGTTACCTCGGATAGCAGGAGGAGGATCTGGATCGGAAATATGAAGGGACTTTATGTGCTGGAAGGTGATTCCGTTAAGCTCCTTAACCGGCAATCGGGGCTCCCTTCCGATGAGGTTTACTCTCTTTTTTACGATAAGGAGAAGAATGAACTTATTGCCGGAACCGGAAATGGAATCTCCATCCTCGATGTCGGTTTGTTTGATCGCACTATTCCGAGGCCTGTTGATGTAAAACTTGAGAGCATAAAAGCGGGTGATTCGGTCTATACCAACTTTGCCAAACTGGTTTTCGAACCTGATCAGCATAATGTGTATCTGAAATTCGGGGCTGTGAGCTTCTCCTCCCCGGGATCGGTGAAATACAGATATAAACTGGACACTGGCTGGGAGGAGACGGACAACAATTTTCTTGATTTTGTTTCTCTCAGGAAAGGGAAATACAATTTGCAGATTGAGGCGAAATCGCAGAACAGCGGTTGGGGCAAACCGTGCAATCTTGTATTTGAAATCAAACCCCGGTATTATGAAACAATCTGGTTTAAACTGGGGCGAATCCTGTTTGTGGTTTTTATTTCCATTTTGTTGGTGAGATGGCGATGGAAAGTAAAGAACAAAAAAATCACCGGAGAACTCGAGTTGTCGGAACGGATTAACAAGTTAAAGCATCAGGCGTTATCGGCGATGATGAATCCCCATTTCATTTTTAATTCGCTTAACTCCGTTCAGTATCTCATTAATTCCCGGCGAAACGGGGAGGCCAATGATTATATCGCCATGATGGCAAAACTGATCCGGAAGAATCTCGATTCCGCCGGTGAGGGTTTTATCCTTCTGTCAGAGGAAATCACCAGGCTTAAACTCTATCTTGATCTGGAGAAACTCCGGTTTCAGGAGAGTTTCAGCTATGAGTTCCTGATTGGGAATGACGTGGATTGCGATTTGGTGATGATCCCCAATATGATCATTCAGCCGTTTGTGGAAAACACCCTTTGGCATGGGGTGATTAATTCAGGAAACAGGGGATTGGTGACCATCTCCTTTTTCTTTGAGGATATTCATGTGGATTCGGTCCCCTACCGGTCATTGGTCATAAAGGTTACCGATAATGGTATCGGAATTAATGAAGCCAGAAAGCACAAAAGAGAGGATCATATCTCCAGGGGGATACAAATCATTGAAGAGCGGCTTAAATTGCTGAGTACAAAAATGAAGCTTCCTACCCCCATTATGCTGGAAGATCTGAGCAACCGGAGCGCCATCTCGCATGGTACCGAAGTCATTATTTCCCTTCCTCCGCAGCTTTACAGGAAAGTGATTAGAGGTTAGGATATTCTATCTCCCCTTACCGTTAAATTAGTAATACCTGCCGTTTATTTAGAATCGGCTACCGTTGGTTTATTGGGTATTGCAGATGGAAGCAGGTGTGTTTAGATTTGAATACATCTTGAAGTCGTTCTTGTGAAAAAAGTCAATAAACTGATGAACTTATTTGCGAAGAAGCCTAATCCATCCGCACCGCTGATTATTATCAAAAAGGATGTGGAAGATGCATATTTGAAGGAATACGGCTCGATTGAGGAAGCTATTGCCGATCTTGAGAATGATCCGAATGTGCCATTGGACAAATTGGAGCGATTAAAATCATCCCTGAAATAGTTAAAGATCAAAACATCGATCACCATCCGAAACGGCGAAATAATCTAATAACCGTCAGATCATGAAAAAACTCCTATTATCTCTTTTGATGTCAATTGCTTTTCAGGGTTTTGCACAGAATTATCCGGTTACAAACATAAATATATCTTTGCCTTCAAGTCCTGATCCCAATACAGCCAACTGGGGATCGGGCACCTCAATGCTGATGATCACCGCGGGTGCAAAATCGGCAACCGGCAAGGTAGATCCTTCCGTAGAGGAGAGCAGAATGCTGGTAACCATCCGGAAAGGGGGCAATAAAGTTTGTGGCGCCTATACCGGAAGTACAGCGCCTTCAGCCGATTTCAATACCATGACCAAAGTTTGGAGCGGAAACAATGCTGCTTCCTATTTGGGCAAGGATTGCACATTAACCCCGGGCGACTATGAATTGTGCGTCCAATTTTTTGGCTACGGAACCACGGGTGCAGCCCCTCTGAGCGATGAAAAGTGCAAGCCCTTCACAATCAAGGGGGATGATTTGCAAACCTATCAGCCTCCACAGACGATCACCCCGGCAAACAGCGCTGTTTTTAGTGAAACAGCATTGCAGCAACCCATGATCTTCAGGTGGACGCCTGTTGTTCCCAGGCCGCAGGCGCCCGTCACTTACCGCGTAAGGGTCTGGCAATTGATGGAGGGACAAAACGGAAATCAGGCTATGCGCGCCAATCAGCCAATCATTGTTAAAGATGTTGACAACATCACCCAAACGGTTATTACCAACTTAATTTCCGATCCGTGCAAGTCCCCCTACCTTTGCAGTTTTATCTGGAATGTGCAGGCGTTGAACCGTGAGAACAAACCAGTGGGAGAGAATACCGGAACGAGCGGAGTAGCCGTGTTTGACGGCGGTTCCACGGGCACCAATCCTCCGAATCACAGGTCACCTGTCCCTTCCTGTCCCACCGTATCGACAAAGCATTTTACAACCGGCGATTTCATTGCATTATCAGATAACTTCAGGATGAAATTAGCGGCAGTTCCGACCGGTTCCAATGATTCTTTAAGCGGGAGTGGCACGGTTAAGGTGAAATGGCTGGGGACCTTAAATGTGAGATTTAAAGGTATTAAGATAAACGGACAGGATAAACTGTGCAGTGGCACAATCTATACCAATACCGACTCTTCCCAGGTATATCCGACTCAATGGGCGATCAATGTGATGAACAATAATTCGGTCGGGTCGTGGAGCACCAATAAAATCAAGAGCGTGGGCGCCGGTATCAAGGCAAATAAAAATCTTAAGCCTCTGGTGAAGGCCTCAAATCAGGTGGATTCCCTGCTGAGTGTGGTTCCCCTGAATATGCCGCTGGGATATTTCAAAGCAAATGACACAACCACCTGTATCGGATTTACCGAGATGGTATTTAAGGCAGATCATGCCGAATTTGAGGTGATCGCCTCCTTGCCGACCAAAGGGATTTTTAAGGATGCCTATAATAACGGGACAGAAGTTATCGCGCTCCAAGGAAGCGGGATCACCTTTACCGATGCAGGTCTCAAGGGAATCACCGGGTCAATAAAAATAGTGCAGCCACTCACTTTTTTATATGCCAGTACCGGAACCGAAAGTTTAAAGCTCACCTTTAATGTGGACGGGGACAGCCATATGGGAAATGGGATCACATTCAGCAGCGCGGAGAATGAATTCTGGAAGTACGATCTCGATGCAGACGTGGCATTGCCTAAAGAATGGCTTATTCCAGTTGATACAGCCAAGACCAATGTGGCGATCAATTTCCAGATGGAGATGGCAACCTGGGATGATTATGTTCTCCAGGGAAGCTTGCCGGCATGCGTAATCCCCCATTCAAATGGCGTGGGCTTAGCAGCCGGAGGGTTAACCTATGATCATTCCTCTGTCAGCAATGCCCCCGGCATGGTTTTTCCTGACGGATATGCGGGCGATACTACCACTGTTTTCTCCGGATTCTATCTGAAAAATTTCACCCTCACCTTACCCGATCAGTTGAGGAGTTATGCCGATACCAGTAAGAAGGTGAACCTGACGGCTGAAAACCTCATTATTGATAAAAATGGCATTACATGTAAGATCATGGCTAATAATGTGCTGAACTATCCCAAAGCCAATATCGGAAATCTTGGGGCCAGCATCGACACGGTCAGAATTGGTCTGGTAAGCAGTGTTTTAACAGAGGCGACCATGCTTGGGAAAATTACCCTTCCGCTGAGTTCCTCCGAAGACAGTACGAATGCGATTAATTATTCGGCGATGTTCCAGTCTGCCTCCGAAGATACCTCTTCCATCACCTTTGCACTCCGACCCGGTGGTGACATCAAATCAAAATTTCTCGGTGACGGGAAGATTCAAATAGACCAGACCTCTTCACTGAACCTTATCTTATCAAAAACAGGAGCTAAAAAGCGAAAGATAAAATTCGATATTGACTTGAACGGAAAACTCTATTATCCCACCGGTAAGATTATTGATCCCGGAAGTGCCATTCCGCTTGATCTGGATTTATCCTGCAATTTCGAGCATTTGGGCATGTCGTATACCAAAAGTGAGCGGGATACCTTTAAACTCAATACCGGACACTGGTCATTTGCAAGTCCCCAGAAAAAACTTGCCGGATTTGCTTTTAACATCACCGATGTAAAACCTAAAATCGAACCAATTGGTGCAGGTTCCGAAAAGCAATATCTGTTTAAGGGAGGTGTGGAGTTTGATGCAAAGATTAACATAGGAAGCGAAAATTCCAACATAGCGATCAGCGGAGATACCAAAATACTACTGACAGGAGCCATCGAATCCTCGTTGTATGCCCCTCCGGCAACAAACTCCCCAAATAATAGCAATGTTCAAAATCTATCTGCGCTTACCTCACAGAGTCACTTATTAAGTAATAACAGCAGCACTCCCGGTGCAATGGCATCGAATGCAAGGGCCGATTATGGTTTTATGACCCAGTTGAAGCCTAAATATCTGGGAGTTCAGGTTGAAAGCATCAATATCGATTCTCACATGCCCGCAGTTGCAATTAAGGGAAGTGTCGGTTTCTACAAGCACGACCCCGTCTATGGCAACGGATTCAAGGGCGATATAACGGCTAAATTTACCACTTTGGAAATGGCAATTCAGGCCGGGGCTATTTTTGGAAACACGAAATATATTCCAAACAACACTGCTGCGGGGTTTAAATACTGGATGGTTCAGGCACAGGTCAACCTGCCGCCACCGGGAATTGTATTTATGACCGGCGTTGCCTTCCGCGGTTTTGGTGCCGGTGTTTACAGCAGAATGAATATGACCCCCCCTGCAACATTTGATCCCGCATCGGCAAACAGCAGCACTTTCGGAGGGGCAGTATTCACCCCTGATCCTGCCATCAGCATTGGTTTTAAAGTAAAGGCCATTGTTGCAACTACTCCCAAGGAGGAGACATTCAACGGAAGCGTGGCATTGGGTGCACAGTTTAATCCCGGCGGTGGAATGAGTTACATCTCGATCGATGGTCTGTTCAATTGCGGAGCAAAGATTGGGATGGAATCCAAATCGTTTGCCAATGGTGCACTCGGCATTACCTATGATTTTCCGAATAAAAAATTCAGTACAAATATTCTTGTAAGTATTAACAAAGAGCCGATCAGTACTCCATCCGGTCCTATTCAGTCCCATTTTTATATCGACGGGATGAAAAACGAATGGGCCTTTACCTGTGGTTTACCGCCAACGTCACTGAATACCATTCGTTTATTTAATGCTGTGGATGTGAGTGAATACCTGATGTTCGGAAACAAGATTGTTCCACCGGTCGGATTTATGCCACGAACAGTCAGCGGATTTGCAGGAATCGGTAAAACACTCCCGTCATTTTCCCAGACTTCGATCAGCGATGAATCCAAAACGGCCAAAGGATTTGCTTTTGGTGTCGGAGTTTTCACCTCCGATTCGCATAACTATTCGCTGATTAACCGCAAACATTTATCTGCCGGCATCAATTACTCCTACGATATTGGCAGCGAAATCAATGCCTCTCTCATGCAGTATCAGAATTGCCCCGGCTTCGGTGAGGGTTGGCGTATAAAGGCCGGCATAGCCCTGTTCGCAAGTATGAGTGGAACCGGTTATTGCACGGCCTGGGGGTTGAACTATTCGAAGACGCTTCTCTCCCTGGGTTTTGGGGCTTATGCCTATGCCGAATTTCCCAGACCTTTTTATGCTGAAGGATCTGTGTACGGAGATGTAAATATTCTTGATGTCGTTAGTTTCGGATTTAATGCTGATTTTAAGACAGGTGAACAGTGTGCCGGAACAAGCGTGGATATCCCTGATGCACCGGTTTATGCCCAGGAAGATGCTGAAGAGAGTTTAAACTGCACATTAATCAACAGCCTTGTTACGCCGAACAGTTCAACGGGGGTCTCACGGTTAACCTCTTTTGCCGCACTTTTGAACTACCCTGACGGGTATGAGTTTGCTGTACAGGAACAACAGGCTTCAGGTCAGATGAACGTGAGAACTTTCAGGGCCGTTTACGTCCCGGCCCTGACACAGGATTCCGTCAATACCTCTCACCCGGTGTTGAACAGTCATGCACAGACATTTGCAAATACTTCAACCTCAGGGGGTAATCCTGCAAATGCACATCCTAACCCGGGTGCCAATACGGCCGTTCACAACAATGGTTCAGCCGGTTCAACCCCGCTCCACCTTCAATCGGCTAATACATTAAATACGTTAAATACAACTTCCAATGTGGTTGGGTTAGTCGCGGCCGGATATGACCCGTTGGGCGCCAGGCTGTACCATCTGACCAAAACAGGACTGATTACCAATCCACTTAAACCAAATACCAGTTATAAGTTTGCCCTGACCGGTCGGCTGGAGGAAAAGATTAACAATATCTGGAAGACGGTTCAGAATCCGGTAACCCATGCACCGATTGTCAGGTCAAAGCAGATCTATTTCAAAACCAATTCTGAAGCAGTTGGAACGGCATCGGCCAGTCAAACAATTAATGCAGCAGTGCATTTATAATGAACAAATTGCTGACAAAATACCGGTTGACAGACAAAAAAATAAATTTTAAAAAGCATTTCATGAAAAAAATATTTCTCATACTGATTACGGCAATTGCGGGAGTATTTTGTTTTGGACAGCAACCTTCAGCTCAAAACAAACCTGAAATCGTGGTGCATGCCCGAAGTTATACCGATCGTATCATTTTGAGGTATATCCCAACCAATCCCATCTTATTTGATCAGGCCAACAAATCGGGTTACATCATTGAGCGAGCAGGTTTTGTTCAGGGGGTTACCTTCGAAAAGTTGGCCTATGTACCAATCAAAGGCTCACCGGTGAGGCGATGGAATGATGACCAATGGAAGAAAGGGGTAACGGATGAAGCATCAAGAGACAGTACGGCTGCAAATTTAACGGTCCTGGCGATGGCCTATTCGGATTCTGATTCCGCCCAAATTGGGGAGGATGTGCTGAAGGGTGGCCTGAAATCACTCAAGGAGCATAGGGACAGAGCTAATTTACGTTATGGATTTTCATTGATCGCTGCAAACAGGAGTAAAGTGGCTGCTGAAGGTTTGGCAGTAAGTGCCATTGATCAGGAGGTTTCGGTTGGACAAACTTACGTGTACCGCGTTCATATCAACAAAGCGGTAATCAATCCGCAGATTGAGATGGCGTATGTAAAAGTGACCTGCGAAAACTTTGATCCCGGTTATCTAAGAAATGATAAATCGGTCACTCTGACTGAAGGTGACGGGTTGGTTTCCTTCTCATTTCCTGAATCTTCAGAATATTATGCCTTTACTGCTGAGCGTTCGGATAATAACGGACTGGGTTACAAGAAGATCATTAAAGCGCCGGTGGTGAACTTTAAACCAAGGGGTTACAGCGGAAAATCGGAATTTGCATACCGGGATACCAGCTTAATTAATTATAAAAAATACTCCTACCGGATATTGGTTTCGACCATGTTTGCCGATGAACTGGTCTTAGCCGAATTTGTCGGTATGCCACGGGATAAGACCCCTCCGCCGGCACCCTTCCTGAAATCGGCAATCCATATTAAGCCAAAACAAGTTGAACTGCATTGGGAGATAACCGGTAAGCCTGCTGACGATTTGAAAGGTTTCAATGTTAAGAGAGGCACGCTGGAAAACGGGAATTATAATCTGATTTCCAGGGATATACTCTCCAAAACTACACTTAGCTACATCGATGAGAGTTTCGATCCGGAGGGTTCAAATTATTATATTGTTGAGGCTGTGGATACTGCTGGGAACAGCAGTCGCTCCTTTCCAGCCTATGTCACCCTGATTGACACCATACCGCCGGCAATCCCCGCGATATCTTCGGCCAAAATTGATTCGCTGGGCAAGATCACAATAAATATAAAACCCAATACCGAAAAGGATTTTATGGGTTATCAACTGATGAAGGCAAATTCGGGGGAACATGAATTTTCTGTGATCCGGGAGACCTTTAAAGATTCATTGGGACGATCCACCTTTATTCTTCAGGATTCAACCACACTCAATACACTGACCAAAAATATCTACTACAAAGTAATCGCTTTTGATACCCATTTTAATCAATCGGCTCCCTCGCCAATTATCGAGTTAACCAAAAAGGATACTATCCCCCCGGTTAGTCCGTTGATTACCCGGTTTGCAATAAATGATACTTCTGTGATCCTGACCTTTGCAAATTCATCAAGTGAGGATGCAGTTCAAAATATCATCTTACGAAGAGAAAAGGGGAAAGTGAAATTTGACACGATCTTTTCGAATGGGAATAACCAGTTGACTAAATTCACTGATAAACAAATTGTTGGAGGCAGACAATATGAGTATGCGATGATTGCCAAAGATGATGGCGGCCTGGTTTCCGGAATTTCAAAAAGTATATTTTTAAAAACTATATTGAATAACCGACTCCCCACTCCCGGGTTGGAGGGTTCATACGATGCCAAAACAAAGCTCGTTTCGCTCTTTGTTACCGTTGATAAAAAGTTAGAAAACCAAAAAATAAAAGTTGAAATCTATAAACGAGGTGATCAAAAATCAGTTTGGATTGTTTACAAAGTAGTTGACTTTGAAAAAAACAAACCCTTTCCGGATGAACAGCCTGATATTCAAACGGAAATGAACTACGCGGTCCGGCTAATTGATGCAAATAGGAATAGCTCCAATTTTAGTAAGGAGCTACGGTTGAAATTCTAACTAAGGTATTTAAGCCAAACTTCTAAAAAAATTAATTAGAAAAATCATGAATTATTTAACCAAAATAGCTTTGGGTGTGGCGATAACCCTTGCTTTAAATGCTAACGCCAGTGAAAGAAAAGATTCGCTCACCATCAAAGGAGATATGGGAATCTGGTACGAGGGGTACGGTCTCAATAAATCACCCGGATCGCCAAATCCTAACTTTTACAGCGCCCGCCGGCCCTGGAACCTGTTCCGCTACTCTTTTAATCCAATTCTTTCCTATGGTAAATGGGAAATACCGTTTAATTTCAATTTCAGCCCTGCGCTGAATAATTTCACTACGGCCTACGGGACCAAACAGAATTTCTGGCAGTTTCTGACCAATCCGGTCAATAGTTTTGGCTTTCGGCCAAAGATAGGGACCACTGAGTTCCTGCTTGGAACCCAATTTCTGAAATACAGCGATCTGAGCACCGGCGACCTGGGCATCTTTGGCTACGGGATTAATTTGTCTCCCGGTAAATTCAGGATAAAGCTTTTCAATGGGGTTTCACAAAGTCCTATAAATTATATGGCACCTTCCGGTTCGCTGCCCAATGGTGTCGTTGGCGCCTATCAGCGTAACCAGTGGATGGCGCAGCTGGGACTTGGTGAAGAGGGTAAATATTTCGCGGGATTTAATATCGTTAAGTCTGTTGATAAAATAAGTTCGGTAACCTCACCGCCATTGACCCCGATTGAACCTCAGGAAAATCTGATTATCAGTTTCCTGGCAAATACCACAACGACAAAGGGGTGGAAATATAACATCGAGCTGGCTCAGAGTTTTTTCACCCGCGATTTGCATGCCCCGCTCTCGTTGACCCCAATCGAAGATTTCAGGCCGTTTATGACTTCTCATACCTCCACATCAAAGGATAACGCGCTGATGCTGGGGATTGCCAAAAAAGGAAAAGACTGGGAGATAGGGACAAAATTCAATTATTTCGGCGCCGGATATTATACGGCAGGTTATCAGTTTATGACCAACGACCGGATGGAATACCTGTTAAATACTCACTTTAATGCATTTAAAAAGAAAATGAATGTGGTTGGCAGTATTGGAGAGCGCGTCGGCAACCTGAGCCGTGTGGCAGGTCCGGGCCTTACCCACCAGCTCATCGCCAACATCAATGTTTTTACCCAGTTTACCGATCATTTTACCCTCAATACCAGTTTTAACAATTACGGGTTTAATTCCCCGGGGTTATCCGGTTATAAGAGTGTAAGTAACGAGTTGAGCGTAAATCCGACCTACACCTGGAACAATACAAAAATGAGCAATCTCCTCAGCGGGACCTATACCTGGAGCAAGTATGATGAAACAACCATTGTTCCACCCGGGACTACCCATAACAATACGCAAACTGTTCTGATACTTTATGTCCCGACATTTTTTAACAGCAGGATCAGTCCCGATTTCAGCGTAATGTGGTTTAAGAATTCGGCGCCTGCCATTGATCTGACTCTGCTTACTGCCACCGGAGGGATGAGCTGGAAACTGAATAAAAAGATTAAACTGAAAGGGCAGTTGCAGTATAGTCTGAGCACCACGCAACCCTTCACTGCCAATAAAAATCTTTTAGCCACCACCGGTTTTGACTGGGAAGTTTTTAAAAAACTGACCTGGCAATTTTCAGCGACTGCCAATTTGTACCATTATGGATCTCAATTACCGGGAAGCTCATTAACACCTGTTTATCCGGGTAGTCCGGGATACTTTGAGAGTACGGTAAGAACAGGATTGCAATATAAATTTTAGAAATAACAGATCGAAGATATGAAAAAGTACCTAATAATCTTATTCCTGGGATTGCTCCTGAGTGTTCAGGCAGTGCAGGCTCAGATCACTTTGAGCCTCGCCCTAAATCCCAGACCGGACCCATATCTCTCCGAATGGATCTATCCTGTCAATGGCCAGATGATTATCTCTTTTTTTGGTGGAACGGTGGTTAAGGATCCCAATGTAAAATTCAGAACTACAATACTCGATCAGAACGGGAGTGTGATTGGAGTGTCGAACATCAATTCTGCCAGAATATACACCTTGAGACAGGGCGTTAACCAGTTCACGATGGCGGATGCGCTGCAACTGCAAAATCTGAAGTTTACGGGCAATGTCCAGAATCTGTTTCAACGGAGTGGCCGTCTTGCTGCAGGGCAATATCAGCTCATTGTTGAGTTGACAAATACCACGGGTGATGTGGTTGAGTCGAAACAAACCAAACAGTTTTCGGTTATATCGTACCAGTTGCCTGTTTTGATTCAACCCGCGAACGAGGCCCAACTGGACGCCCATATTGCACAGAATATGATCACTTTCCGCTGGACCAGCCTGGTGCCGAATACTTCGGAACAGACTTTTTACCGGGTGCAGGTATTCGAAATTCTCCCCGATCAAACGCCGATGCAGGCATTCAGGGGTAATCGGCCATTACTCGACGAACCGGCTTCAAGAGGTACTACACAATATATCTGGCAGCCAAATCTGCCCATGCTCGATTCCATTGCCAACCATCGCTTCATCTGGACAATACAAACGATGGATGCAAAGGGTATTCCTGTTCCGGTTAACGATTTGAATATTCAGGGTCGCAGTGATCCCTTTGTTTTCAGTATTGTGAACCAGACGGATGCAATGGAAGAGAGGAGTAAAAGGATTGAAAATTCAACCAAACACTGAAAAAGAGCTGACTGGAAGTTTGGGTCAATTCCGGCCTTAACAAATTTAATTATTCAATGATGAAAAGGATAATCTTAGTCTTTATAGTAAGTTGTTGCTTTTTGCAACTTTCTGCCCGGAATAACCAGGATGTTAAACCTTCAACCCTGGTTTTTCATGCTTTTTATAACGATTTTAATACGGCTCAGCAGATCCGGACCAGTTCTTTAAAGAACGTGCTGGATAAACATCTTTGGAGCAGGTTTGGAGAGATGCAGATGGGATTTGGCATCAATTACCTGAAGGGGTTGAATAAAAATCTCGATTTTATTGCGACCCTCGATGGCAGTTCAACCGATTACCTCTATAAGAATGGCACCACCAACGGCAGCAGTGCGTTTTTGTTGGATGCCAATGTAGCGGTAAACCTGAAAATGCTCTCCGATAAGCACAAAATAGTCCCTTACCTTTCCGGAGGAGGCGGGTTTTCACTTTATCAGGGGAAAACCGGGTTTTATCTTCCCGTGGGAGCCGGAATCCAGTTTCATATTTACAATTCAGCCTTTGTCTTCACCGATGTGCAATACCGGAATGGCCTGACCTCCCAGGTTAATAACCATTTTCAGTACAATATAGGAGTCGGTGCAAGTTTCGGGAAACGAAAGTCATTGCCCGCGAAAACAGTTGAAAAGCCCCTACCTCCGGCGATAGCTAAAAAAGAGGTGGTTGTCTTACCCAAGGATCTTTTGGTTACTGTAACAGACGAAGCTACCGGTCAGCCGCTTCCCTTTGTGGCAGTAACGCTGGGCAGCACCGACGGCAAGACACAGTATGGCTCAACTGACGATTATGGAAGGGTGATTTTTAAGGCATTAATTCCTGCTAATTATACGGTTAGTGGTTCGCTTAATCAGATCAGTTCGACCTCGCAAACGGTAAAAAAAGAGAACTTCACGACCAGTGAAAGTCAGGTTGGAATTGGCTTAACCCACAATGATCCGCGTTTTACCCTTGCCGGGGTGGTGATCAACAAGACTAAAAATATCCCGGAAGGGGGTGCAGAGGTCAAAGTGACCAATTCTGCCAACCAAACATTTCTGAATATTCAAAGCCAAAAGGGTGATGGCGTTTTCCATGCGCAGCTTTTGGCTGGAAGTGATTTTACGGTGGTGGGGAAGAAGGCAAATTACATATCCAACATTGAGAAGATCACCACCAGGGGTCTAAACAGGAGTGCAACACTATATGTAAAACTCGAATTGGCCATTGAAGAGGCTAAAGCAGGTCAGAGTATCCAGCTGAAAAATATCTATTTTGAGGTTGGTAAGGCCGATCTGAATACATCTGTTTCTTCCGATCTCGATAAACTGATTCAGTTTCTGAAGGATTATCCAGCTGTAAGACTTGAGATACAGGGACATACAGATAACGTGGGGAGTCTGGTCCTGAACAACAGGCTGAGTCAGTCACGGGCAAACCGTGTGGTGGAATACCTGACAAAAAATGGGATCGGCAAGGGACGGCTTATCGCAAAGGGTTATGGTCCGTCATTGCCGGTAGCAGAGAATGCAACCACCCAAGGGAGAGCTCAAAACAGGCGCGTCGCGATGAAGGTATTGGAGTAGAACTGCTCTATTTTAAAGTTGATGGGGTTAATATTCAATCCTATTTGAAATAACCGTTAAAAACGATTAGCTTTGTGGTTGCAAAAACAGGTAAGATTTGGAAATCGGGTCTTTACCTAATAATTAAAAGAAAACGATGATAGAACGCGATTATAACACACAGCGCAAGAAGATGAAACTTCCCGAATACGGGAGAAGTATTCACAAGATGGTTGATCATATCATGCAGATTGAAAACAGGGAAGAGCGTATCCTTGCTGTAAAAGGGGTGATTGATGTGATGGGAATGATGTATCCCTATCTTCGCGACATCAATGAATTCAAACACAAACTTTGGGACCATATTGCCATAATGTCTGATTTTAAGCTCGATATTGATTATCCTTACGATCCGCCAAAACCGGAAACATTCATCGAAAAGCCAAGGTTGATTCCTTACCAGCAGACCGATATAAAATTCCGCCATTACGGCAAGATTATGGAAAATTACATTGCAGCCACTGCTCAGCTTGATGAAGAGAATCCGGCCAAACAGGTTAATACCGAGCTGCTGGCCAACCAGATGAAAAAAACATATCTTGTCTGGAATAAGGATGCCGTTGAGGATTCCAAAATTCTGAATGACATGGTTTTTCTGTCACAGGGAAAACTTAAACCTAATCCGGAGATGCACCTTCAGGAGGTCAGTGATATATTTAAGCAACAACCTAAAAAAGGAAAAATTACGACCATCTCCAACCAGTCGAGAAAACATAAATAGCCTTTTACAATAAAACATGGCCAGGTTTATTATTGAAGGTGGTAACCCGCTGTCGGGTGAATTATCACCGCAAGGTGCCAAAAATGAAGCTTTGCAGGTGATTTGTGCCACCTTGCTCTCTTCACAGAAAATTACCATCTCTAATATTCCGGAGATCAGCGATGTATTGAAACTGATCGAAATACTCCGCTCATTGGGCTCTGTTGTTGAACGCATTTCCAAAGGATTATACACCTTTCAGTCGGATAACATTCAGGTTGATTACCTGAAATCTCCCCAGTTCTTTGCCCAGGCCGGCAGTTTGCGTGGCTCCCTAATGATCGTTGGACCGATGCTGGCCCGTTTTGGAATTGGTATCATACCTCAGCCGGGGGGAGATAAAATCGGAAGAAGAAGGCTCGATACCCATTTCCGGGGATTTGAAGCGCTTGGTGCCAAATTTATTTTTGATGAGTCTGAATCATCCTACCGCGTGGAAGCCAGGCAACTCAAAGGATGTTATATGTTGCTCGACGAAGCTTCGGTAACCGGTACGGCAAACCTGATCATGGCTGCCACACTGGCAAGCGGCACAACTACCATTTACAATGCAGCCTGCGAACCCTATTTACAGCAGTTATGCAAGATGCTCAATTCCATGGGAGCCAAAATTCAAGGGGTCGGTTCCAATTTATTGACGATAGAGGGGGTCACCTCGCTGACGGGCTGCAATCATGTGTTGCTCCCCGATATGATTGAAGTTGGAAGTTTTATTGGCCTTGCAGCCATGACCGCCTCGGAGATCACCATTAAAAATGCGGGAATCGGTCAGTTGGGTATCATCCCGGAATCGTTTCGGAGATTTGGGATCCAAATGGAGTTCAATGGTGACGATCTGCATATTCCTTCACAGGAACACTATGAAATTGAATCGTTTATTGACGGATCGATCCTCACGGTGGCCGACGCTCCCTGGCCTGGTTTAACCCCCGATTTATTGAGCATTTTCCTGGTTATTGCAACCCAGGCGAGGGGAAGCGTGTTAATCCATCAAAAGATGTTTGAAAGCCGGCTCTTCTTTGTTGACCGCCTGATCGATATGGGAGCAAAAATTATTTTATGCGACCCCCATCGGGCCACCGTTATTGGTTTGGATAAAGCCCATCCGTTGCGGGGAATCAGAATGAGTTCTCCCGATATCCGCGCAGGGGTTGCCTTGCTGATTGCAGCGCTTTCAGCCAATGGTAAATCAACCATTGATTATATTGAACAAATTGACCGCGGTTACGAAAAGATCGATTTGCGATTGAATGCTATTGGCGCCCAAATCAGGCGGGAATAGATGCTGAATAAAATTCTATGACAAAAAATTAATATGCACGTTATGAGATATCTGAGTATTGTTTTATTTATAATGGTGGTCGGGATTTCTTCCATCAGGGCACAAACGGCTGCACAACAAGGAATTGAGGTGGGGAATAAAGCTCCGGAAATTGTTGAAAACTCACTGGCCGGCAACCCGTTGAAATTATCCTCTCTTGCAGGAAAAATCGTTTTGATCGATTTTTGGGCATCCTGGTGCAAACCCTGCCGTAATGAGAATCCCTTTGTAGTTGCCTCTTATGAGAAATACAAAGAGGTTGCTTTCGCCGGTGGCAATGGATTTACAGTTTTTAGCGTTTCCCTGGACAAGGATGCCAAAGCCTGGAAGAGTGCCATTCAGGCCGATGGGCTAAGTTGGGGAAATCACGTATGTGTCTTAAGTAGTAATGCTAATTATATCCGGAGTTACAACATTAGTATGATTCCCACCAATTTTTTGATTGATGGCAATGGTGTAATCCTGGCAACTAACCTCCGGGGGACGGCGCTTGAACAAAAGCTAGCCTCATTAAAGAAATAGGAAAACGATATTTTGTTCCATTTTTTTTGTCTAAATGGAAATAGTGACACCGATATTTGAGGAGATATGCCATTTTGTCTAATTTATAGCAATTGGCAAAATTTTTGATTGATAATCCTTGAGATTTTTTAAACGATAACGATTCACAAATGAAGAAGAAGGAACACAAAGAAAACATTCACGATATCAATGATATAGCAAACGAATTAATAACTGAAAATCAACGTTCTACAACTGATTCCGGGGAAGTTCAATCAGAACCTGCAAATCACACTCAACACGAAGAGGTTTTATTGATTCCTGACGAGAAAGCGATTCTTGAGGCTAAAGTGGCGGAACTGGAAACTGCCTGCAAGGAGATTAATGATAAATACCTCCGTTTGTCAGCAGAATTTGATAACTACCGGAAAAGAACGCTCAGAGAACGGATTGAACTGACAAAAACTGCAGGGGAATCGATCATGTCAGGTATCTTACCTGTCATTGATGATTTTGAGCGGGCGATGCATTCGATTGAATCGGGCCTGGATTTTGAAGCTACAAAGGAAGGTATATTGTTGATATATAATAAATTCAATGATTTTGCCCGGCAAAATGGAATCACTGAAATCGATGCTGTCGGAAAAATCTTTGATACGGATTTACACGAGGCATTGACAAAGGTTCCCGCTCCATCAAAGGATTTAAAGGGGAAAATTGTCGAGGTGATTCAAAAAGGATATTATTTAAATGATAAGGTTATACGATTTGCCAAAGTTGTGGTGGGCGAATAACATAAATAAAGGTTAAAACCACGCAATAAACGAATCATGGCTAAAAGAGATTACTACGAAGTTTTAGGGGTGAGCAAGGATGCGAGCGCCGAGGAGATAAAAAAAGCATTCCGGAAGAAAGCGATTCAATTTCATCCGGATAAAAATCCCGGGGATAAGCAATCGGAAGAAAAATTCAAGGAGGCTGCAGAGGCATACGAAATACTGAGCAACGCCGAGAAAAAACAACGATATGACCAGTTTGGACATGCCGGATTAGGTAATCAGGGAGGTTTTAGCGGTGGTGGCCGATCAATGGACGATATTTTCTCGATGTTCGGTGATATCTTTGGCGGAGGCGGATTTGGCGGTTTTGGCGGATTCAGCTCAGGAGGAAGGTCCCAGCGGGTCAACCGCGGCTCCAATCTGCGCGTTAAGGTAAGCCTTGATCTGAGTGAGATCGCTCATGGTGCAGAAAAAAAACTCAAGGTAAAAAAATATATCACCTGTACAACCTGTCATGGCAGCGGCGCCAAGGGGAGCAGCGGATTTACCACCTGTTCAAGCTGCCGCGGTTCCGGTCAGGTTACCCGGGTCAGCAATACCTTTCTGGGACAAATGCAAACCACTTCAAGCTGTCCCACTTGCGGGGGCGACGGGAAAATCATTTCACACAAATGTGACACCTGCTACGGCGAAGGAATCATTCAGGGTGAAGAGGTGATTACAGTCAAGATCCCAGCAGGAGTTGCCGAGGGGATGCAACTTTCCCTCGAAGGGAAGGGAAATGGCGCCCGCAGGGGTGGAATCCCGGGCGATCTGCTGATCCTGATCTCGGAAGAAGAACATCCCGAGCTTACCCGCGACGAGAATGATCTGATCTATAACCTCTATCTCTCTTTTCCCGATATTTCGCTCGGTGTTACAACCGAGATACCGACTATTGACGGAAAAGTAAAAGTTAAAATAGAATCGGGGACTCAACCCGAAAAAATTCTTCGGCTTCGCGGTAAAGGATTACCAGATGTAAATGGTTACGGAAAAGGTGACCTGTTGGTGAAAATCCATGCCTGGGTGCCACAAAAACTAACCGCTGAGGAACGAAAAACGCTTGAAAAACTTCAGGTTTCTCCCAATTTTGTATCCCCGCAGGGACAGGATGGGAAAGGTTTTTTTGACAAGGTAAAAGATATGTTTGAATAAAATACTGGTTTAGCAGGGATGCGATACCAACCCGGAATAATAATCATTAAAAAATATTTCAGGCATGATTTCTATTCATAAAATTGGATTTATTTTCCTGCTAATTACCGCTTTTGCTTTTTCAAAAGAGAAGAAAGACTCACCAGAATTAAGGGCCTCCCGGTTAACGGACCATGTTCGTTTCCTGGCATCAGACCAATTACAAGGCAGGTTGACCGGCAGCGCCGGAGACAGCCTGGCGGCCGAATATGTGCGCAGTGTCTTGATTAAGGAAGGATTAACCCCTCTTTTTGATAAGGGGTATGAGCGATACAGGGTGACCGACAAAATTATTTATGGGCCACAGAATAAGCTCTCGGTTAATGACACCTCATTCAAATCTGAATCTGATTTTGCACCTTTTGCCTTTTCACAAAATAACTCCTTTACCGGAAAAGTTTTTTTCGGGGGGTATGGCTTCGAAATCAATGAAGACTCCCTAAAATGGAACGATTATGCAGGTGCTGACGTAAAAGGAAAAGTTGTCCTGATTCTGCGCAGTGATCCGGAAATTGAAAAAACGGCAAGTCACTTTATCAAATATAGCCGCGACCGCGATAAAGTCTTGGAAGCCAAGGATCAGGGCGCTGCCGCTGTATTATTGGTTTCCGGCAGGTTATTCGATCCGGAAGACAAGTTTGAGACCCTGGTTAAAGGTGAGCAATCGGTTGGAATTCCGGCATTTCACATTACCCGAAAACTGGCGGATCTTATTCTTAAGGCTAATAATCAGACGATTGAAGAGCTTGAGAAAAACCTGAACCAATTCAGGAAACCGGTAAGTTTTAATAGCGGAATTACACTCTCCGGCCAATCAGATCTCATTCAGACAACAGTTCCTACACGTAATGTGGTCATGGAAATTCCGGGAAATGATAAGATTCTTAAAGATGAATATGTGATTCTTGGAGCCCATTTTGATCATCTTGGATGGGGAGGCCCCGGATCGGGTAGCCGTGTTCCTGATACCGTCGGGGTCCATCACGGAGCCGACGATAATGCCTCCGGTGTGGCAATGGTGCTTGAATTGGCAAAAAGACTCTCCGCTTCGCGTAAAATGCTCAAACGTTCTGTTCTGGTAATCTCCTTTTCGGGTGAAGAAGAGGGGTTGCTTGGTTCACGGTGGTTTGCGGATCATGCACTGATTGACCTGCGTAAAGTGAATGCCATGGTAAATCTCGATATGGTCGGAAGGTTGAATGAAAATTCCCTGGTGCAGATTAGCGGCGTGGGAACTTCTGATACACTTAAGAAAATGATCTATTCCTCGTGTGATACTTCGGTTTTAAAACTTTCACTTGCGAGCGAGGGTTACGGACCTTCCGATCACTCCTCTTTTTATGGCAAAAATATTCCCGTATTGTTCCTCACAACGGGGGCACATCTCGATTACCATACCCCAGCAGATACATGGGATAAGATTAATTACCCCGGAATGGTTAAAGTATCCGATCTTTCATTCAACCTGGTTTCTGATCTGGCCAATACCGCGAAGCTGGTTTTTAAGGAAGCGGGGCCCAAAACCGGGGGTGGTCGCGGAACACGGCGCAAAGGCATTACCCTGGGAATTATGCCGGACTACGGAGGGAATATAAAAAATGGACTCAGGGCCGATTTCGTAACCGCGGGGAAACCTGCTGCACTGGGCGGTATGAAAAAGGGAGATATTATTACTTTCATCAACGGAAAACCGGTGAACAACATCCAGGACTATATGTTCCGGTTAAATCAGCTCAAACGCGGCGAAACAATCAGTGTCGAAGTGCTGCGTGATAATCAGAAAGTGGTCCTGGTTATACAATTGTGATATCATACTATTTGTAGGAGACATTCGGATCTTAGTATCTAATTAAGTATCAAAAGTTTATTTTTTTTAATATTGAATTTCATGGAACACCAGGAACGATTTTTAGCGCTAAACCTCCAATTGCCGCCGGCTCCGGAACCGAAGGGAGTTTATACCCCGCTGCTTCGGGACGGTCATCATATTTATGTTTCCGGCCACCTGCCGGTAAATGCTGATGGAACGCTTCATCGCGGGAAAATCGGGAAGGATATTGATCAGGAAGCTGGAAAACTTGCCGCAAGGCAGGTGGGTCTTACCATTCTGGCAACATTGATTGCAAACTTTGGGTCATTAAATAAAATTAAACGGGTCATTAAAGTTTTTGGGATGGTCAATGCAACCACCGACTTTGAAAAACAACCCTATGTCGTTAATGGATGCAGTGAGCTATTCGTTGAGGTTTTTGGACGCGAAAATGGCATTGCGGTTCGCAGTGCGGTAGGGGTAGGTAGCCTGCCTGAAAATGTTCCGGTCGAAATTGAGGCAATCTTCGAACTTAATGAGGAATAGAATTAATGATTAATGGGGAAGGGGCATTTTAGTCACGGATAAAGTGGGGAAGGGTGTGAGGGAGAATAAAAGAGATCTCGATCACCCCGCTGAAGATCCCATTGTTGTAGAGTGGAGACTGATGGACAATCTTTTTAAGTCCACCCTTTTCGATGGTGTAAGTGTTTGTTTTCGGAGATTCTAATAACTCAACCAGTTTTGATTTGGATGGTTCCGGATGGCAATCAAGCAGATTTGTCCCAACCAGATTTCCACCCCCGTATTTGGAGAACTGATGCTGGGATTTTTCATTCATATAAACGATTATCCCCTGAGCGTCACAGATCGTCACCGCACCTTCGAATTCATCAGACCAGTTATTCATACCTTGGCCGGCTTTTTTCGTAAACATCTTACCCAGTCAATTTCAAAGTGATGGGGCAACGATTGGGCGCTTATCGGCTTATGAATACTTCCTACGAAATTGAGGAATAATTCTTCCGGATTTTGAGTATTCCGATCACGGTGTACCTCCTGGTTATTGATCTTCCAAATCAGCTGATCTGCTGAGATTTCAAGTCTGAAAATGTGAAAATCATTGAAATTTAAACCCTTAACCTGGGTCAGCTTTTTAATCCCTCCGTTGTCCGGATGTTCAATAATCCCAACTCCCACCCTATTGGGACCGCTTCTGAATACATCAATTTGCGGAAATGGACGGCTCCCTGTTAATGAAAGAGCGCTCGTAATGGCCGCTTCAGCCCGGAATTTCACCTTGGCCTCAACTACTCCCTCCTTAAATTTAAAACTGTTCCCGGTATTCAGCATCGCCGAACTGTAATCGAATTCCTTTGGAATTAATCCATATGCCGGATCCCATACTTTACCTTCCGATTTTTCAGCTTTGGTAAGGATTGAAAGGACCTGATTTTTTATCTCAATATTTTTTAGTCCTTTAAAAGCCTGCAATTCAGATGACTGTGAAAAGCTAAATCCTGCAATCTTGGATCCCCAGTAATTTTCAGGTTCCCAAAGTGCAGTAGATAGCTGATGATCAGCGAAATTTTCATCGAGCAGAATTTCCCACTGATCAAAAAATGAAAGTTCTGTTCGCTTCTTTAACTGATGGTAAGTGGTAATAAGCTTGCTTTTCTCCAGCTCTCCAAGTTCTGATTCCAGGGCAAATTCAGGCGTTAATTCAAATCTCCTCTTATTCTTTAAAAATTCTGCCCGTTGCTGAAATTCCGGATCTTTTACCTTTAGCTTTAACTCCTGAAGCCGGGATAATGCAGCCGACAAGACAATCTCTTTATAATTGGCATGATCTGAGGAGTTGATGCACTTTAAATAAAACCTGATATCAGAACTTTTGGACAATTCTGTAAATTCTGCGAAGACCGGATAGTCAGAAGTCGTTGCAAAACGGTTTTTATCGTTTAAAAATCTCTCCTGTTCGATAAAATGCTTTGTATTTATTTCAATTTTAAGTTGTTGCAATTTCCCGGTTAAATCATGCTTCTCAACCTCAAGTATGTTCTTATATGCTTTGGATTGAAGAAAATGGCGGTATATTTTCACCTTTTTGTCCTCATCCTGAAGATTAACGCGCTTCCCTTTCTCCTCTGCCTCAAGTTTAAGGAACAGGTGGTACTCTTCTGATTCAATAGTATTGCGGTAATGTTTTAACCGAACACTTTTATTTAATGTTTCATATTCCCGCTTTTTAATGAATTCCGGAGATCCCTTGTACTGAAGCGCTTCGGTCTCCTTCTTCCGGCGGATAAAATCGGGCGAATGAACAATTTTTTCAAGTTCATAATATCGTGCAAGATTTGAACTTTTAGCAATTGTATTTACTTTCTCAAAATCAGCTGATTGTATAAATTTAAAATAGTTTTTAACAGGTTTTAAATGTTCAAGTGTTGCCAACTCGTTGAGAATATGGTATTCATCGCTGGTTTTGAAATCAAGCTCTTTTATCCCCCGTTTTTTTTCCTGGAAGTCGTTGGATTGAACAAGCAGTTTCAACTCCTTGTATCGTGCCAGTTCCGGTGATGTTTCCATAGCTTTTAACTCATCGCGCATTTTAAAAAGCTCTGCCCAGACTGCATCAATCTTTTGAGCATTAGGGATTAACCCTAAAAAATATCGGATTCGAAATGAAATTGACATATCGTTTTGTATTATTCGGAACCATACAAAATTAACCATAAAGCCACAGATAAGGGAGTAAAACGGAATAAATATTTATCTGCAACTTTTAGATTACTGTTATGAATCATTTATTGCCTGAATTTAATTTTCTCCATTCTGTCATTCCGAATGGCTATACCTTAAAATACCACTGAAAAAGTATAATTTTGAAATTCTATGGTTTAATACTTAAAAATGATTTTACCCGAAATATTCTCCCGGAGAATGTTGAAGATTCTGGATCAGGAATTTGGGGCTTTTGAGCAATCCTTTGATAATGATGTGGCTACAACAATCCGGATAAATCCGTTAAAATATAGTGAGCAGCCTGCATTGAAGCCGGTGGATTACTGTAATACCGGATATTTTCTTCCGCAGCGCCCATTGTTTACCCTGGATCCGTTTATTCATGCCGGTGTTTATTATGTGCAGGAGCAAAGTTCCATGTTTCTGGAGCAGGCCGTTAACCAGCTCGAACTTAAACCCGGTATTAAAGTACTCGATTTATGTGCTTCGCCCGGAGGTAAATCTACCCATTTGGTATCGTTGATTACCCCCGGCTCTCTGCTGGTCAGCAATGATGTGATCAGGGCGCGCAGCCAGATCTTATCTGAAAATTTAAAAAAATGGGGCAATACAAATGTCATTGTTACCAATAACGATCCCCGTGATTTTGGACGATTACCCGGCTTTTTTGATCTTATCGTTATAGATGCACCCTGTTCGGGCGAAGGGTTGTTCAGACGTGATCCCAAGGCTGTTTTAGAGTGGTCTCCGGATAATGCGCAACTTTGTGCACAACGTCAGCAGCGAATTTTGGCAGATGTTTGGCCTTCGCTTAAAGAGGGCGGTGTTTTGATTTACAGCACCTGCACTTTTAATCCGGCAGAGAATGAGGAAAATATCCAGTGGCTCAATGAATTTGCGTCTGTTGAGCCTGTCCCGCTGAAAATGGAGGAACATTGGGGAATTTCCGTTACAGATGCCGGTGGGTTTCCTTGTTACCGGTTTTATCCCCATAAAGTTTCGGGTGAAGGTTTTTTTATGGCCGTTGTACGCAAAACCGGATCCAACGATCAGCCTCAAAGCCGGAAAATCAGGGAAAATCCGCTGCTGGCCTCAAAAGCTGATATAAATATGGCCAGGCCGTTATTGATTAATGAAGGTCTGGATATTCTGAGATTTGAAGATTCTTTACTGGCATTTCCTTCCGATCAGGTGGGTGAGCTGTTACAAGTTAAAAATAACCTGCGTATTGTTCATGCCGGTGTCAAAATCGGAGAAATCAAACAAAAAGATCTTTTACCGGCTCATGAACTGGCATTATCGACAATTCTTAAGCGCTCTGCATTTCCTGAAATTAAATTAACAATCGAAGATATGCTGACCTATTTGAAACGGGACGACCTCACCCACGGATCTCCCAATAAGGGATGGAATCTGATCACTTACAGGAATATCCCTTCCGGCTGGGTGAAGAATCTGGGGAACAGATATAACAGTGCCTTTCCCAGGGAGTGGCGTATCCGGATGTCAATTTCTGAATTCAGGGACGAACGGCTCAATACCGAAATGGCCAAATTTCCTTTGTGAATTAGGCTGTAAATCAATTGGTCCAACCCTCAATCACTTAAATTATTTTGCTTTAATAGTACCTTTTCGCTCTGAACATTTAACCTATGTTGCCCCAGTCCAATGATTCCAACTCCGATCATTGCAATCACTCCGCCTGCCACCTGGTGGGGCAGGGGAAGGGTTCCAAAGATTAAAAAGGCAATCGGAATAATGATTATCCCTTTGGATGACTGAATTATTGTTCCGCGGGATGCTTCAATATACTGATAAGCTTTGTAAGCCAGTAAAATAGCAAGAACCGGGTCAAGGATGCCTGAAATAACGGTACTGGTCAGCGATCTGGCGGTAAAAACAAATGGAGTTCCTTCATAAATTACCCATGCCGAAAAGACAAGTGTAAGCCAGAAGGTCCGGTTAAAACTAAGGATTTCAGGGGTCAGATTATTGACCTTTGCCCGTACAATCACGGTCGCGGTGGCGGCGCCAAGACAATTTAAAATCACCAGACCGACACCGGGGATAAAGAAGTCCTTCAATGTGAGGTTACCCGAGAAGCTGGTAAGCAACGCTCCGGTAAAAACCACAAAGATCCCTGCAGTTTCAAGCAGCGAAAAGCGCTCTTTGAGAAATGCAATTCCCATTAATGTCGTTAACAAAGGGTAGAGATTTCCAAGGAATCCGTTTACCGCAGGTTGTGGAATTGCATTTACCGCAGCGTAAAAAGTGGAAACAGTAAAAATTTCAAGAAAACCCAGAGTTGGAAATATCCACCACATTTGCCTGGGCACTTTTGAAAGAGTTGCAAAGCCCCCCTTAAATGCCAAAATGGCCAGGTTGATTACAAAACCTATCGAACACATTAAAAATAAAAACTGAGGCAAAGAAATCTCATTTAATGCTGCCTTGCTGAACACATAGACATTGCTAAATGCTATCGTAGCCAAAATCGTGTAAAAATATCCTTTCGCAATCTTCTTTTGCATCAGTTTCTCTCTTTTATAAGTGATATAATCGGCCGTAATTCAGGGTTAGTAACTTGAATTACAGATGTTGGTTTGATTTAGTTGGCTGCCGGGAATCTCAGCGTGCCGGGAATTTAATAATGCATTCTACCCGTGGTTCAAAGCGGTAAATTTCTGATTCATGATCAGACGACAGCCTCCCTGAAAGACCCGGCATAAACCAGAAACCCCCTGGCATTATAACGTTCCAGGGGGTTATCTTAATTCAGGATAAAGTATCGATTCAATTTAACTATTTGGTTGACGGGTGGATGATACGTCTGGTTCCCTAAAGCTCCCTGATCCAGATGTTCCGGTAGTTGACCACACATCCATGATCCTGCAATTTGATACCACCTTTAAGCTTGTCAAAGATCTTTTCGTCGCTGGTGCATCCGTATATTACCGCATTATTTTGAATCAGAATACCGTTGAGCAGGATTGTAACCCGGGGATTCGTCCGATAGGTTTTATCGGCGTTAAACGTTGGCGACGTAAAAATGATATCATAGGCATTCCATTCACCCGGTTTTTTAACGGGATTTACCAGCGGTGGGTGTTGTCTGTAGATTGCTCCTGCCTGACCATTGACATAGGTCTTGTTCTCATTGTTATAGGTCTCCAGAACCTGCACTTCGTATAATCCGTGTAAAAATATTCCACTGTTACCACGCATCTGTCCTTCGCCGGTTATATCGGCAGGATGCATATATTCGATGTGTAACTGAAAATCGCCAAATTCTTTTTTAGTAAAGATATCCCCAGTCCCTTTTGCAACCGTGAAAATTCCGTCATGAACTTCCCATTGAGCATTCCCGTTTTTGCTGCTCCATTCTGCTAAATCCTTGCCGTCAAAAAGGATAACTGCATCCGATGGGGCGGTAACACCTTTATCCGTTGATGTCACTCCCGGAGCCACAACCTTTGGAAGTGGGCTGTCGTAGGTATTCAGTATCGGAACCTGCGCAAAACTGGCTGAGCTGATCAGCAATGAAGTGAATAAGACGAGCGTAAAACAAATCGATTTCATCATTTTAATGTTTTAAGTTGATGTTTTTGAATAAGATAATAATTTAGATCATTTGGTGTGTCAGTCGGTATTTTAAAACCTGATATTCTGAGGCAGCCTCATGACCCGACAAAGCTATAAAAGAAATCATTCTTAGGGTTACTTTACGCATTCCGATGGTTACTTTTCACTCTTCAATGGTTACTTTTCACTCTTCAATGGTTACTTTTCACTCTTCAATGGTTACTTTTCACTCTTCAATGGTTACTTTTCACTCTTCAATGGTTACTTTTCACTCTTCAAAGGTTACTTTACACTCTTCAATGGTTACTTTACACTCTTCAACGGTTACTTTACACTCTTCAATGGTAACTTTTCACTCTTCAATGGTAACTTTTCACTCTTCGACGGTAACTTTTCACTCTTCGACGGTTAGTTTTATCTTTTTGACGGTCGTAAAACTATTTTCGTCGATTATTTGATCAATTATCCGTTATTGGCAATCTTCAGATTAACGCAAATTAGAACATATTTGCAAAATTCTGTGGGTTGATTAAAAAGTTTCGCGCGAAGATCACGAAGGATATAAAAAAAGGTTGCATTAAAAGTTGGCAGAACTTTTCGGGACAAAGTTATTTTTTAAGAACAGATTTTTGGTAAAAATTAAACCCAGCAGTCAACAAGAAACAACATCATTGATTAATTTTCAATAAATTTGATATGAATTACCAGGTATCTGAAATTCAGATTCAATTTTGCTCGGTTTAAACAAATAGACTTCCCATGAATGATTTTCCTAACCTGTTGATTGTTGATGATCTGGAGGCTAATCTTGACCTGTTGAAAGTAATCATTAGAAAAGTAAGGGCCAATCCGATTATTGCCAATTCCGGCGCTGAAGCCTTGCGCTTAATCAGCGGGCTCCCCCTGGCCCTGGCCCTGATTGATGTACGGATGCCGGAAATGGATGGCTTTGAACTGGCAATGAGGATCAATGCTGAAAGAGTGGATGATAAGGTGCCTGTTATATTTCTTACCGCATTGACAAACAACCAGGAAGAGATTTTTAAAGGGTATAATTCAGGAGCTATTGACTATATTACCAAACCATTTATTATTCCTATCCTGTTATCGAAGATCAATGTATTTCTTGAATTATTTCATCAGAAACAACTGTTAATCAAGAAGACTGAGCAATTGGAAGAAACGGCCTCCATGCTTTCCAATGCAAATTCAGCGCTCAAAAAGAGTGAAGAAAAATACAGAAGTTACATTGATTATGCTCCCAAGGGTGTTTTTGTTGCCGACGATACCGGAAGATATCTTGAAGTGAACAACACTATGTGCACAACAACCGGTTTTTCGGAGGCTGAACTTTTAAAAATGAGAATTTCAGATCTCATCCCGGAGGAGTATCCCCCCAATAGCCTGGAGTTTGAAAACCAGATAGTTTCCACCGGTGTGTTAAAAGCCGAATTACCTTTCAGACATAAAAACGGGACAAAACGATGGTGGACCTTATCCACCGTTAAACTCTCCCAAATGAGGTTCCTCGGATTTACGGAAGAGATCACCGATCGGGTGATGATGGAAGAAAATCTGCACTCCTATCAGATTGAACTGGAAATGCAAAATGAAGATCTTATCCTCGCCAAGCAGAAAGCAGAGGATGCCACCAAAAAATATACTGAACTTTATGATTTTGCCCCTACCGGTTATCTCACACTTTCAGCCGATCTGACTATTGAGGAACTAAACCACTGCGCTGCCAGTATGTTGGGCAAAGAAAGATCACTTTTAATAGGGAGCAATTTTGGTTTTTTTGTATCCCCAGACTCGCTTATCCCTTTTAATTCTTTCTTTCTGAAGGTTTTTTCCGGCAAAGAAAAGGAGATCGTTGAACTAATGTTAGTGACCGCTGGTAATCAATCCAGATATATTCATATCGAAGGCCTGGGGGTAGGAAACGGGCAACAATGTGTTATAAATATGGTGGATCTCACTGAACGCAAACGGGCAGAAGAAAATCTCCATAAGGCAAACGGATTTTTGGATTCAATTGTTGAAAATATTCCTCATATGATCTTTATTAAGGATGCCGAATTCCTGCAATTTATCATGTTTAACAGATCGGGAGAAAATCTTCTGGGTATCCGGAAAGAAGAGATCATAGGCAAGAATGATTATGATGTATTTTCAAAAGAGGAGGCCAGCCGGTTTATTCAAAAAGACAGAGAAGTTTTAATGAACAGGAAGGCTGTGGATATTACAGAAGAAACTATTCTGACCCGTGAACATGGAATCCGGGTATTGCATACCAAAAAAGTTCCGATCCTGAACCAGTCTGGAGATCCCGAATACCTGCTCGGAATTTCGGAGGATATCACCGAACACAAAATGGTTGAGCATACGTTGAAGATAAGCGAAGAGAAATACCGGATGATGGTAAATAATTCGCCTGATGGTATCATTCTGATAAATAATAAAGGATTTATCATTGAGGTGTCTGAAATCGCGCAGGAAATAATGGGGGCTGAAACACCTAATGAGCTGGTAGGCAGGAATTTTTACCGATTTATTCCGGAAGACGAAAAAAATACACTTAAGGGGATCTTTGAAAAAACAATCAGCGATGGAATATGCCAGAATATTCAAATAAAGATCAAAAAGATTAACAAACCGCCATTTTTAAGCGAAATCAGCACTACCTTAATACAGGCTGAAAACGGTCACTCGCTCGCATTTATGGTAATAATCCGGGATATATCATACCGGAAAAAAATGGAAGTCATGTAAATCCATGCCGACCGGATGGCAAATCTGGGAGAGATGGCCTCCGGGATGGCCCATGAAATCAACCAGCCATTAAATGTCATTTCGGCGGTAGTGGATGGGATTTTATTTGAGGCCACCCTTGCTGAAAAGGTCGATATTGACCTTTTTAAAAACAAATCGGAAAAAATATTCCAAAATATCCTCCGGATCAGAAACATCATCGACCATGTCAGAGCTTTTTCCAGAAACCAGAATGAATTTGTATCGACCGTTTTCGATATCAATGTCAGCATCGAGAATGCAGTTTCGATGTTCGAGGAGCAATTCAGGCACCAGGGGATCAATTTGTCACTTAATCTTGACCAACAGATTTCCCCCTTCACCGGAAATACCTATCAGTTTGAACAGGTTATCATCAACCTTTTGATGAATGCAAAAGATGCGGTAATCGAAAAGAAATTAAGGGAGGGTGAACATACAGAACTTAATATTGGAATTACGACACTTCGCAGGAATTTCAATATTATCATTGAAGTATCTGATAATGGGACGGGCATCAGCAACGACGACCTGCAAAACATCATGCTCCCTTTTTATACTACAAAAGGGGAAGGAAAAGGGACAGGGCTTGGATTATCCATTTGTTACCAGATAATCGAGGGAATGGGTGGCACAATCGAAATAAATAACAATAATTCAGGAGGAACAACTGTCAAAATTGAATTATGCGGCAAAAAGTAAAGGCAAAATGGAAAAAAAAGAACAGATAAGTATCCTTATAATTGACGATGAAAAACAGTTCACCGAAGAATTAAACTATTTCTTCAAGAATTCAAATTATGAATCGTACGAGACCAATACTGCCGAAGAGGGGAAGAAAATATTAAGCAGTCACATTATTGATCTGCTAATCCTTGATGTACGCCTTCCTGGTGTCAACGGGCTTGACATTCTAAAGGAGGTTAAGGTAAAATATCCCAATATGGAGGTGATTATCATTTCGGCTCACGGAGATATGGATACGGTGATTAAAGCGATGCGCCTTGGTGCATTTGATTATTTGCGAAAACCCTTTCGGTTTATCGATATTCAGATCGCCATAGAACGCACCCGGAAATACCTCCAGCTGCAGCGGATGCTGAAGCGGATGGAAGAGAAGAATTCGCTGATATCCAGATCACTGGAAGAAAAGATAGAGCGACAGTTTATCGGGATAAGTCCCGGGATCAAAGAAGTTTTCGAACAGGCAGTCACTGCTGCCAGCTACCCTGACGCGAACGTAATGATTACCGGAGAAAGCGGGACCGGGAAGGAAAACATTGCGCGGATAATCCACTACTCCAGTGCAAGAAAAGACGCTGTTTTGTATGCCGTAAACTGCAGCGCCATCACAGAATCGTTATTGGAAAGCGAGTTTTTTGGTCATAAGAAAGGCTCATTTACCGGAGCCATAACCGATAAAATGGGTTATTTCGAAGCCTGCAACAACGGCACGCTTTTTCTGGACGAAATTGCAGATATGCCTCTGATCCTTCAGGCTAAGATACTCCGCGCCACCGAAGAAAAAGTGATTACCAGAGTTGGCGATACGGCTGAAATCCGTACTAATTTCAGGATCATATCTGCTACAAACCATAATATTGAAAAACTGGTCGAGAAAAAGAAATTCAGGCTTGACCTCCTTCACCGTCTCAACACAATTCACATACATATTCCGGCGCTTCGCGAAAGAACTGAGGATATCAGACCGTTGTTAATCCACTTTGTCGATTTCTATGCCACAAAATTTAGTAAACCAAAAATACAGATCGCGGAGGAGGTTTTTGATCTGTTAAAATCATACAATTTTCCGGGTAATGTGAGGGAATTGCGCAACATGACTGAAAGAGCTTTAATCCTTTGCAAAAGCAATCTGCTTCAGATCGAAGACTTTCCGGTAAAAGCCTCAAGGCCTATTAGATCAGCATTCAAAGATGAAATCCAGAATCTTGAAATAACCGAGATAAAGATGATCAGGGATGCTTTGCAGCAATGTGGCTTTAACCAGCAGGCTGCGGCTGATGCCCTTGGAATACACCGTGATGCCCTGAGCCGGAAGATGAAAAAGTACTCGATCACGATCTTCAAAAGCAAAGATTAGCCCATCTTAATTTTAATTATTTGTTCAGAGGCTGGGATCGCCCGGCCCAAATAACTTTGTGCGACCAATAAGGTTACCTACCGGTAAAATCCTGCAGGGACTCCCACGTCCCGGCTATTACGCGTTTTCACGTACTCACGCGTTTTCACGTATTCCTTTTGCACCAAATCCTGTTCTGTTATCCGGAAAGGTTCCATTTAACTGTAATTTCATTTCTGTATTGAGTTGTTTATCTGATACCTGGCCTAATAGCGTGGCTTGCTGTCCGGGTGCTGCCCCTTTCAGGCATTTCATTTGCAATAGGAGGGAGCATTAAGGATATTGTCCCAAAATCTCTCTTAATGTTTAACCAAATAGCCGGTCAAAAAATGACACTCGAGGCAAAAGTGCTGGATTACATCAATCATCATCCTGAAGGGGTGAGGATCTCGGAAATGGAGGCTCCGCTGGGAATGTCGAGGCTGAGGATTGGATTTGTAGCCAAAAACCTGCTTGATCAGGGGAAAATCGTACGGATCGAAAATAGTTACTATCCCAGACCTGGCAATCGCGATGAAGGTCCAAAACATTCACTTAGTCCTTAGAAACACATGAAGAGAACAAAAGGAAAATAATCTTACCCAGGGAAGTAGCATAACCACCCGTTTGTGGCCCGTTACCAGGTGACGAAAAGCAAAAAGCGCTATGCAAAACGAAACTCAATTTTCTATTTTTTTTAAATATTAAAATTAAATTATTATGAGAAAATTACTATTAATTTTTGCCGCCATCGGAATGATGGCGGAATTTGCGGGAAAGGTGATGGGGCAAGGAGTTGATATCCCAACAGCTGGTGAAGATATTACCTGGAGCCTTAGCGAAATGAAATTAGTTGGTGTTGTTGGTACACCGCCTTCATTAACTTTTATTCAACCTACAGTTGCAGGAGACTCAATACTTTCAGCAACAGCTGCAACAAGCTATTTACAGTACACTTCAGTTGTCACTGGAGCTAAACTTCGGAAAATAAATGTTGCTATAAGCGGGACTGTTCCAACTTCAACCAAGCTTTATGTAGTGGCTGGTGCGGATGCTGGTAGTGGAAACGGCACTGTTGGAACGGCATCCGATGTTCGAGGGCTGGTGGGTAGTGCAACTGCACTTGATATTGTCACAGGAATTGGAAGCTGTTTTACAAATACTGGGTCAACAGACGGGAGACTATTAACCTACACTTGGTCCGTAATTCCAACTGGATGGGCCGCCTTAAAAACAACATCCGGTAGTTCCATTCATGCAACATATACCATTACTGATAGCCAATAAAATCTGATATATATTAGTGATCATATGGCTATATGCATGATTAAGTAAAGAATATGATACTGTTTTATAATCTGAAAATGAATTGTAATTAAATAATAAATCAAAAGACAGTTTTTTCATGAATTGGACAAACAGTATCATGTTTCTTCCTTCCAAATTAAGACATTCAAAACTTTTGAATATGAAGGAGATAAAAATCTTAATTGCAGTATTTGTGTTATGTCTTTTCTCGTCATCTGCGATTGCAAGTTTCGAAGTTGTTGGGAGTTTAACTTTCAAACTAACTATGCAAAAAGGGGAAAAATATTCAGCCAATTTTAAAGTACATAATTTTGATGACAGAGAACAGCAGGTAAAGATTTATTTGCGAGATTATTTGTATAACTATCAAGGGTATTCGTTTTACAACGAGCCAGGTAGTAACAGCCGATCTAACACAAACTGGATAAAGTTCAGTCCTCAGACTCTCCTTCTTGGAGGTAAAGAAACACAAAATGTTCAATTCGAAATAACTATTCCCAAAAGTGATACACTTGTTGGAACCTATTGGTGTGTCTTAATGGTTGAAGGAGTAAATGAACCAGATCCCAATGCAAAAGGTCAGTTGATGATTCAAGAATCTGTTAGGTATGCAATTCAAATAATCACCAATATTGGTAAAACGGGTAATGGTCAGTTGGAATTTCAACAGCCTGGAGTTGTACAGGAAGGGGACAAAAGTTACTTTGATTTTATAATGGTTAATACCGGAGAACGTTTGATTTCACCCGATGTTAAAATGGAACTGATCGATGTAAATACGGGAATGTCTGTCAAGGTATTCAGTGCACCAAAAAATGGAATGTATCCGACAACCTCTACAAAATGGAGGTTTCCGCTCGAAGGGATAGCAACAGGAAAAACCTATAAAGCAGTGATTGTAGCCGACGGTTCTGGGGAGGATGTGTTTGGTATGGAATATACAATTATTTTGTAAAAGCAGGATAAAAATCCAAGGACTGTAAATAAAACTATCAGCTGTACAAAGGCTAATCCACTTATTACAAATAAAATTGAAAGTTTTAGGAGCTTATCAGATAATTAAAGTATAGTAATTTGATGTTTTTTATCAGCTGCAAGTTTCTAATCGCTAAATGTAATAATACATAGAATAGAGATTCAGTTTTCTATTGTAACCAGAAATAACCTTGAATGTTTCGAATCGTTGCCATATTATTTTTGCTACTAGTATTTTCTCTGGTCACCTCTGCTCAAAATGGAAAATTTGAACTGAAGGCTGCTGGTAATGGCAAAATCTCCTATTTCCCAGGGGTAACAACAAATATGGTAATCAGGTTGGTCAATAACTCAAAGGTCGATGAGCTGATTTCATTAAAACTTAAACTGCCCAGAGGGTGGAAATGTTTTTCAGATCTGAAAAACATCCAGGTGCCCTATAATAATTCAGAAATAAAAATTCTAAGTCTCAATATACCTTCATATACTAAAGCTGACAATTATTGGATAAATATTGAGGCATTTGATTTGCATGGAGGAAAAATTGATGAGATAAAATTACCATTAACCGTTGAACCCAAATATGCATTGAAGGTCGATTTGGTTAACGGACCTGAAAATGCATTTGCCGGAGATACCGTTTCAGTACAATTCATGGTCCAAAATCTTTCAAATAGTAACGTTAAAATAGCCGCAATATTCAAAGGAACTGGTAGTGAGGAAAAAATAAATTTTGCTTTAAGCCCCGATTCTACTCAGCTAATAACAAGGAAAATTGTCACTGAAAGTAAAATTCTGAAATCTGTTAAAAAGAATATAACCCTGACTGCCGCCATTACTGGCATGCCTGAAGTGAATGCAACCAACTATTACTATTACAATTTAATCCCTGATGTAGAAACTAAATTTGATCCTTATAATCGGATTTCGACGCAATTTTCAACATTATTTGTATCCGATAATCCCTGGGGAAAACGAGAGTATGCATTTATTGCAGATATTTTTGGGAAAGGGTTTCTTGATGACCAAAATAAAAAAAAGCTCACTTTCCATCTGCAGGGACCTGATCGACAAGGGCAACCACTATATGGAATTTACGAAGAATATTTTATCGAGTATAGGTCACCAAAATCACTGTATTTATTGGGTGATAACAATTACTGGCTTTCATACCTGACCGAATTTACCCGTTATGGGCGGGGTGCCAGAGTTGAACATACATTTAATCATTTTACAGTCGGTTCATTTATAAATTCTCCAAGGTTTTTTCCCAACATCAAACGGGAAGTATCAGTTTATACCAGCTACGCTGTGGTCAATAAAATCACAATAAATTTAGGCTACTTGAATAAACTAAATAGCCATAATGATATAAACCATCTGTTGACATTCAACGGTTTGGCCTACCCATTTAAATGGGCAGATTTTAACTGGGAATATGCTTTAGGGACAATTCGTGGAGAATACAAGCAAGCCTATAAAGCGGAGTTGAATATAAATTTCAGCTGGCTTCGATTGTTTTATAACTATACAATGGCTGAAAAGAGATTTCCGGGATATTTTACTGATACACGTTATATGATGGCTACAGGCAGCATTATTCCTTTACCTGGAGTTAATATGGAAGCCAGTTATAACTACTTCCATCAGAATATGGAACTAGATACTCTGTATGGCAATGCCCCATTCAGCAAAAACTTATATTTTCTGATTAATTATGGATTTACGAAGCACAGCAGAATTTCGGGGAGTTATACATATCGTGAAATGCAGGACCGAATGATTCCAATGCAGTTCAACTATAACGAACATTTGATAAGGATAAATCTTTACCAACAGGTCCGCAATTTTGGGTTCAACCTGATTGGGGAATCTGGAAATATAGAAAACCTTCTTTTACCAATAAATAAGAGGTTGAGTTCTCTTTATCGGGGACAATTAAATATGAATTATCGGGTCTCTAGTAAATTGAATATAAATGGATTTGTCACCTTTCAGGAGGGTAAAAGTTATAGCACTGGTGATGATAAAAATTGGATTTATAATATTTCAATAAACGGATCGATCAGTAAAAAACTCAATCTTTTCTTTAATTACCAAAGTAGTTACGACATTGCCGAGTATTATCAGAATAGGAGTATTTTGAATGGGCGACTCATGTATTCCCCAAACCTAAATAATCGCTTTGAGGTTTCTGGCCGGTATTATTTGGCTAAGAATTCCGTAAATGTAAAAGAACTCGCCTTCATGGCCAGGTATGTTCACACATTTAATGTTCCCGTCAGTAAAAAGAAAAATCTCGGAAAACTTTCCGGACAAATAATTGGCAAAGGGGTTAAAACTATCGAAGGCATTAATCTGTCCATCGGCTCATCTCAGGCCGTTACCGACAAAAATGGCAATTACAGCTTTCCGATGCTTCATGCCGGGAACTATTACCTGATGATCGACTACTCGAAGGCAGGGGTGTTTGCCGTTCCTGAGACTCCTGGGCCATATCAGATAGAGATACTTCCCGGAAGGGAGAGCCGGTTCGATATCGCTCTAACGCTGGCAGCCAGGATTACCGGCGCTGTTTCCATCCGGAAAGAGGTATCAGACGAGGATAAGAGCTATGCCGGAATCAGGGACCGGTTGGGTAAACTGTTGGTTGAGGCCAAAAACGGAACCGAAGTATACCGCATCTTCACCAGGGAGGATGGTCAGTTTGCCTTCGAGAGCCTGAGACCCGGAGCCTGGACCGTTAGAGTTTACGAAGCAGGTATCCCCAATGAGTACCAGCTCGTCACCGATCAGTTCAATGTTGGGTTGTCCTCCGGTAAGGAAGAACATCTGGAAGTGAAGATCAAGGAGGTGCGCCGGCGAATCAAGTTCCAGAAATCGATCGGGACCACCCCTGAATATGAGACAAAGAAACCTGTTGTGCCGGGTACAAAAAAGACAGACTCATCGAGTAGCAACGGCAAACCGGTAAAAACAGCCAAAACATCGGTCAAAACACCGGAAAAAATCTCCCGCGCGGACACTGCCCAGGTTAAAAAACAACAGAGGGTGGTTTCGCTAAAGGGAAAAGAGTCGAAGAGCACCTCCCAAAACCTCGAATACCGGATACAGCTGGGATCGTATGACAAGCCTTTGGTATCAACCGGTAAGCTTGCCGCTAAATTGAACATCACCGAAAAGATACAGGAAGAGCTGTTTAACGGGCACTACATCTATACGATCGGCTCATTCAAAAGCCAGCAAGAGGCCACTTTGCGAAATAAGGAGATTCAAAAATATACCAATACAACCAGTTCATTTATTGTCAGTTTCAGGAACGGGGCACGAACCCCAAAACTTGAAAAATCGGAATTGGCAGAGAAATAAGTTCTTGGACATTGTTCAGTCTGCCAGCCGGCGGAGCTGGGGCGTGTGTTGGGTTCGCCTACCCCCGGTTCCGCAAGCTTCACCGGGGGTTATTGAGATTAAAGTCCTTCGGACTTTTGGGGCTAAAAACCCTGAAAGGGCCCAATCTCAATAACCGTGGGTGTGACCCACGGAAAGAAGGGATAACAACGAAGACAGCCCTGCAAGGGTTGAACTTGAAAATTAGGGTGAAATGTTCAGTCCGCCAGCCGGCAGCGCCGGAGTTTGTGGGCGGGTAAGTCCCTCGGACTTTTGGGGCTAAAAAACCTGAAAGGGTTGAATTTCAATAACCCCCGGTGAAGCCGGGGGCAAAGGGTAAGACGGCATCCCGAGCCCCGAAGGGGTTCAACATTAAGATATTATAGTACAGATTAAAATGGAAACGATAAAACAAACAATGAAAACAGCACTAATGAGTATCCTGTTGATATGGTGCTCATTCATTGTGGTCGCCCAGACCAATGCCGTTTCCATTGCCCAAACCGGTGGCTCAGTCACTATGACGTTTCGTACCCCAGCTGTAGCAGGTAATCCTGTTTTGCAGGTGACTAACAGCAACAACTGGTTAAACTACAACACAACAGTGATTCCCTCTTCAATCCAATCATCAATCAGTGTCCAGTTAGAGACCACCCTTCCTCCGGGTCTTCAATTGCAAATCCTGGCCGGGACCTACCAGGGGACGTGGGGCGGTTCAGGTGCAGCGCCTAACAGGCGGGGGACCGGTTACACCAGCAGTGCGGTTGGCGATTCACCCGGAATACCGGCCACCGTAGTTACGGTAAGCTATCTTCCCCAGGTGCTGGTCAGTAATATCGGGGTCTTTGATACCGGAGTGGGAGCATACGTGGGGCATCAGCTCACCTACACGCTGAGCATATCCGATTATTCAAAGGTAAGTTCTGCCAATACATCGGTGACCGTTCTTTATACCATTACCCAACAACAATAAAAATTAAAAATGAAAAGTTTGAAAAACAGCTCCATTTTCGCCTTTGCATTCATTTTAGTTGTGGGTTTGAGTTGGAATGTGAATGCGACAACCTATTTTACCTTTACCAGTGGCAGTCCCTCTGCACTAACGTTATGGTGGACCGCAACCAATGGCACAGGAACCCATCCTGCTAATTTTACCACTGCTGGTGATGTTTTTACCATTCAGAATGGCAACACCATGACCACAACTGCCAACTGGACGGTAACCGGAACAGTCGTGATCAACAGCGGGGGAATCCTTTCAGTGACTTCAACAGGGACTTCCATTAGTTTGGGGGCATTTACCATCAATACAGGAGGTACCGCAAATATAAACCGTCCGTTTACGGTTTCCGGTGCAACAAATATTTCGGGAACTGTAAACTTTTCTTCAACAAGTACAGGTGCACGGGCGATGACCCTTACCGGTGATGTTACCCTGAATGCCGGCGCCGTCTGGAATGAGCTTGCAACTGGCAATGGCGCTAATGATACTTTTAATTTCGGGGGAAACTTCACCAATAATGCCACCACCTTTAATGCCGTCGGTACGGGGGTCCATACCTTTAGCGGTGCGGCCAAAACGATGAGCGGCTCCACAATTACCTCAATTGGAAGTGTCGCAGTTACGGGAACTCCGACCAATGCCGGGACACTGACGGTCAGAACTGCCTTGTCAGGAGCCGGAACCCTGGTCAACGGAAACGGCACTGCCGGAACACTTAATCTCGCAGGAACGATAACGATCACAACTCTGACCGCCACCGCTGCAAATAACCTGGTCAATTACACCGGAGTGGTCACTTATGGGCCAAATGCCACCCTTCAATATAATACGGCTACGGCGCGGACGGCATCTTCCGAAGAGTGGGTTACCCCGTTTCTGGCTACTGGAGGTATCATCATCAAAAATACGGGTGCAATCACCACGCCGGGCGCTGTCCAAATCGGGAATAATACGAGTGTTCCATTGAATATTACCAATGGGGCAACCTTAACTCCGGGTGCAAACCTGATCACCCTTGAGGGAGATTTTATCAATTCAGGGACCTTAACCAGCGGAACAGGAGGGGTGACCATTGCAGGAACCGTAGCGACGCAATCAATTGCCGGTTTCACAACAACCGGACCTGTTACCCTCACAAAAACTGCCGGTACAGCGACCATCCAGGGAAATGTCAATGGAGTGGGGCTCACCATAAATGGTACGGGAGGCACCTTAAATCTTGGGACCGCGTTAACTCATACCTTTACAGGAGGAATAACATTAACCGCAGGAACGTTGAACGGGGGGAGTAGTATCCTGAATGAAAATGCAGTTAGTACATCAGCCTGGAACGGTACGGGAACCGTTTTTAGTGCAGGAACCGGGACAGTAAATTTTGGCGCCGGAGGGGCCCAAACCATATCCTCGACAGCAACGATTTTCAATAATCTCACCTTGTCGAATTCAGGGTTAAAAACCTTTTCAGCAACGCCTACTGTCAACGGGGTTCTTTCGATGGAGGGAACAGCAACTATCGCTGCTGCTCCGACCTACGGATCAAATGCGACGTTGCAATATAACACAGCCACCTCAAGAACAGCAGGAGTGGAATGGATAACCCCTTTTGTGGCATCCGGAGGGGTTAAAATTGCCAGCACGGGAACCATCACCATGAACGCGGCAAAGGTATTTAATGCGACGGCTCCGCTGACAATGAATAGTGGGTCGACGCTCTCCATGTCAACCTATTTGCTGACATTAAACGGGAATCTGATCAATAATGGAGGAACAGCAAGCGGGACCACGGGTGGAGTCATAATTACCGGAACGGCAACCCAAAGCATAGGCGCCTTTACCACTACGGGAACGGTTTCGATGACCAAAACGGGAGGTACGGCAACTGTTACGGGAAATATAAGCGGGGCAGCGCTTACCATTAACGGAACCGGTGGAACTCTAAATCTCGGGACCGCATTAACTCATACTTTCACGGGCGACGTAACCCTTACTGCCGGGTCGTTGAATGGCGGGAGCAGCGTACTAAATGAAAATAATATAAGTTCCACGGCCTGGAACGGAACGGGAACTCTCTTCACACCGGCATCAGGGACGGTGAATTTTGGGGCCGCCGGGGCGCAGACCTTAGCTGCTTCCGGATTAACATTTAACAATCTGGCACTTTCCGGATCTGGGAATAAAACCTTTTCTTTCAGTGCAGCAATTAACGGCAACTTATCCATTAGCGGAACGGCAGTAGCCAATCTTGGATCAAATGATAGTTCCTCAAAATCGCTGACCCTTGGAGGGACCATTGAACCTTCCGGTACATGGGGTGGGACTGCTTCATCACCCAACTACGTGAATAATACTTATTTTCTATCGACAGCCACAGGTGTTGTAAATGTGAATTGTTCAGCCCCGGCACCCCCTGTCAGCGGAGGGAACCGGACTATTTGTTCCAATCAGACAATACCGGCATTGTCTGTAACCGTTGCCGCCGGTGTTGTAAACTGGTATTCCCAGGCCGATGGCGGGATCCTTCTCGCTTCATCGTCATTAACCTATACCCCTTCGGCCGCAGGCACTTTTTATGCGGAAACCGATAATGGAGGATGTTTAAGTCCAACCCGGACCGGGGTTATCCTGACGATTAATCCCATTCCACCGGCACTTTCGTTAACCGGAAGCTCAATCTGCTCAAGCCCGGGGGGAAACGGGACAATAAGTTCAACCACCTCACAAACCGGGGTAAATTATCAGCTTTACGACGGAAGTAATGCTGCAGTACAATCGGCAAAGGCAGGAACGGGATCGGGATTGAACTGGTCATCCCTCTCCGCTGGTAACGGATACTACGTAATTGGAACAAACGTAACAACTGCGTGCACCTCGACGAGCAGTAGCGTGAATATAACCGCGATTATCAATCCGATCGCCCTGGTATTAACTGGTGACACGATATGCACGAGTCCGGGAGGCAATGGGTCCATTACCTCATCCACCTCTCAAACCGGGGTGAATTATCAGCTTTACGACGGCAGCAATAATGCCGTTCAATCGCCGCTACCGGGCACCGGGCTAAGTCTCGATTGGCCAAATATCAATGGTGGGAATGGTTATTACGTGATAGGTACCAATGCAACAACTTTCTGTACTTCTCCTTCAAGTAATGCTGTAAATGTACTTATAACCCCAAATCCTGCTGCGCTGGTATTAACAGGGAGCACGATTTGTGCAAGTCCCGGTACTAATGGAACTATTACTTCATCAACATCGGTAACCGGAGTTAGTTATCAGCTGTATGACAATACCGATACAGAAGTTCAGAATGCGATTGAAGGGACCGGGTCAGGGCTGACCTGGACCGGTCTGCCTCCAATGACAGCCTGTTATGTGATAGCCAGTAACGATTTAACCTTCTGCCTTTCTCCCAACAGTAACGCTGTTGATGTATCGACTACACCCAATCCAACGCTTAAAACAGTAGCTGCTGTGTTAAGCTCATTGTGTGCCGGAAGCGCGACAAATATAACGGTAGCAGGTTCATTATCCACAGAAACCTATCAGTTAAGAAATAACGTGGATAACTCCAGCGTGGGAAGTGCGGTTACAGGTAACGGAGGCGCCCTGAATTTACCCACCGGGAACCTTTCTGCCACAACGACCTTCAATGTGTTGGCCACGACAACTGCAACAGGGTGTACCACTATGATGATTGCAACACCCACGGTTACTGTAAATCCGGTTCCGGCAATCACTAATTTCAGCGCATCTGCAGCCGGTGTTTGCGGCGGAGGAGGTTCCGTGGTGACGGTAAGTTCAACCACGCTCGCGACTGGCAACTATACGGTAACCTATAGTGTAAGCGGCACCAATACCGTTTCTTTAACAACTGCGTCAATGTCCTTTACTGCAGGAAGTCAGGGGACAGGAACCTTTACAACCGCCAATCTTCCTACAGTGGGTGCAGCCAACGTGGTTAACATTACCTCCGTTGCAATGACAAGTACAAGTTGCAGCAGTTCGTTAAGCTACAGCACTTCTGCGTTTTCGTCCGGCGCCGCCGGCTTCTGGACCGGAGCAACCAGTACGAACTGGTTTACGACCACCAACTGGTGTAGCAGTTCTATCCCCATTGCATCCACGAACGTCACAATTCCAGCCGGATTGACCAATTATCCCTCCATCGGGACCTCAGGGGCAGTATGCAATAATATTTCAATTGCCTCAGGAGCATCCTTGTCCATCACCGGAAGCAATGCGCTGGCAGTTAGCGGAAACTGGACCAACAATGGCACCTTTACGGCCAATACCAGTACCGTAACCTTTAATGGCTCAACGCCTGCTTTTAGCGGCATTGCCACCACCTTTAACAATCTTACCCTTTCCACCGCCGGGGTTAATACCTTCACTGCCATCCCCGTTGTCAACGGTATACTTTCCATAACCGGTACTGCAGCAGTTTCCGCAGCTCCAACTTACGGCTCCGCGGCAACACTGCAGTATAATACGACCACAGCCCTTACGGCCGGCCCTGAATGGATCACCCCATTTGCTGCAACGGGAGGTGTAATCATTGCCAGTACCGGGGCAATAACCATGAATGGGGCAAAAATTTTCAATTCATCAGTCCCTTTGACCATAAACAGCGGCTCAACTTTAAACACTTCATCGGGCAATTATTCACTGAGTCTGGGTGGCAACTTCAGCAATTCGGGGGTGTTTACGGCAAATGGCTCGCCAATCCTTATTTCAGGGGCTATGACCACCCAATCCCTTTCTGGATTTACGACGACAGGCTTGGTTTCGATGACCAGGACCGCAGGAACGGCAACCATGCAGGGATCGGTCAACGGGGGTGGTTTGACCATCAGCGGCAGCGGAGGGACGTTAAACCTGGGAACAGGATTTATTCATACATTCACAGGCGATATAACCCTCACGGCCGGAACATTAAATGGGGGTTCGAGTACAATCAACGACAACTCTACAAGTCCAACAGCCTGGGGTGGAACAGGGTCACTTTTCACTCCAGGAACGGGGACTGTGATCTTCGCAGCCCCCGGAAGCCAGACGCTTTCCGCTTCGGCCACAACCTTCAATAACCTAACTTTTGCCATAACAGGCACAATTACCTTTACCTCTTCCACAACGATCAGCGGAGCCTTCGCGATAGCCAGCGGAGTTGCGGCCAACCTGGGCAGCGGTTTGTCCCACACGGCAGGGACGCTATCTTTAGGCGGATACGGACAATCAGCAGGCACATGGGGAGGGACAACTTCATCTGCCAACTACTTTAATACCAATTATTTCACTTCAGCTACAGGTATTGTAACCGTTGGAGCCTCCTCCTGTACGGCGGGGACCTGTACCTGGCTTGGAGGTACAAGTACCGATTGGAATACGGCATCGAACTGGTGCGGAGGTATTCCAACGAATTCCTCAACGGTAGTTATTCCCAGTGGAGGCAACCAACCGGTTATCAGTACGGGAGGCGGTTCTGCTGCATACTGCAATTATTTGACTATAAATTCTGGCGCCACACTTACAATCACAGGTACCAATGCATTGACAATAACCACAAACATAACCAATAATGGTACTTTCATTCCAGGGACCCAAAGCACAGTCATATTAACCGGAGGAAATCAAACTGTCAGTGGCAATGCCATGACCTTTAACAACCTGTCGCTAATCAGTCTGGGAGTAAAAACCTTTTCCAATGCACCCACGGTTAACGGCTTCCTCTATTTTCAGGGGACAGCGTCTATCTCCACCGCGCCAATATATGGCTCCGGTGCCACGCTGCAATACCAAACCACAACAGCCCGGACGGCAGGTGTGGAATGGATTACCCCATTTACCGGCACAGGAGGAGTGGTAATTGCCAGTACGGGAACTATAACGTTAAACAGCGCCAAGGTTTTAGGTACTTCAGCTCCGCTCTATATTAACTCAACTTCCTCCTTGGCCACAAACAATTTTGAATTGGACGTTGGCGGCAATTTTACCAATTACGGAATTTTTACTGCCGGAAGTTCCCCCATCGTTATTACAGGGACAATGGTAACCCAGAGCATTTCCGGTTTTACCACGACCGGGACGATTTCAATGACGAAAACCTCCGGTACTGCCTCGTTTACCGGCAGTGTCAATGGTAGTGGGCTAACTATTAACGGAGCAGGAGGAACGCTGAATCTGGGAACCGGGTTCACCGATACCTTTTCCGGTGACTTTGCCTTAACCGCAGGGACCCTAAATGCAGGTGCGTCCACACTGGTTATCGGCGGGAATGGAACAGCAGGAGGAATTTTTACAGCAGGAACAAGCACCGTAAATTACAATGCTTTCGCAAACCAGAGTGTAGCGCCGTTGACCTACAACAACCTGACCCTTTCAGGATCAAGCTCCAAAACTACTACAGGGATAACTGTCAACGGAATCCTTTCCAGGGAAGGAAGTGCAACGGCTTCTACTCTTCCCACTTACGGCGCTGCAGCAACACTTCAATATAAAGGGAGCGCTGTCCAGACTACGGGGCCTGAGCTTCCCGCAACCTGGAGCGGAACCGGAGGTATAAAAATTGAAAATGCGAATGGGGTAACTTTAGGCTCTGCAGTCAATTTGGGTTCAAATACGTTCTATATCGGTGATGTAGTTGCAAACTCAGTTTTCAGTGACGGAGGGTTTGGACTGACAGCCACGGGAACACTTACCCTCACCTCAGGAACGTATAATGTGAATTACAGTAGTTTCGCTGCATTCACGACCACGAATATTGCGACGGGGACCACGGTGAATTACAGCGCTGCCGCGACTCAAACGATAAAGGGAATCACCTACAGCAACCTCACCATCAGCGGGGCGGGTACAAACTCAAAAATAACTGATGGGAATATTACCGTGAATGGAATCCTGAACCTCAGCAGCGCAAATGCGTCATCCACCCAGGGTTGTCTAGATATGAATACCACCCCGTTTGTTCTGAACATGGGTACTTCTGCTACCACAACCGGAACCGGGGATGTTACCGGTATTGTGAAAAGGACAAACGCATCTTTTACGGCCAACATACCCTATAGCTTCGGGAACCAATATACCACGGTTACGTTTATCGGAGTCTCAGGCGGAACGCGGCCCGGCTGGATAAGCTGCAAAATCGTTCTGGGTACGGCGCCATGGACAGGGGCAATCCTTCGGCAATATTCGTTTGCAGAGGATGCTGCCTCTACTGACCAGGTAATTACCAATCTTCACTTCCTTCCCGGTGAGTTGAATTCAAATACGGCAGCGAACCTCGATTTTTGGGATAATGATGGTCCTTCCGGCACAGCTCAGGAGCATAGTAAAACAAATATTGATTTAACCAACAATTGGGTAGGGTTATCAGGTCTCCTTATTTCCTATCTGGCGCCATCCACTACATTGGGAACCAAGGAGTGGAGCCTGGCAAATGCCTCAACAGGTAACCTGAATGTTTGGTATGGGAAATACTCTGACTGGACAGATATATCAAACTGGTCTTTAGGTCACGCACCACAGGGGTCGACCTATGCGACCGAAGATGTTCAGATTCCGGCTACATCGATTAACCCCACAATGCCTTATGCCGTTGAAGTTCATAACCTTGAAATAAAGTCCGGGGCAACCCTGACCAGCGGTGCATACACCCTGACCGTTAACGGGTATACTGGCGCCTGGATAAACACCGGAACATTTACGGGAATCGGGGGAACAGTCGTGTTCTCAAACGGAACCATTTCAGATATCGTTTCGATGAGCGGATCAGGGACCAATACGCTCAACAACCTTACTGTGAATGCAAATACCTATTTGCAGCCTGCAACAGGGTTTTACCTGAAAATTAGAGGAGCGGTATCTACAGCCTCCGGCACGATCATCGATTTAAAAGCCACCAATAATACAGTGGAATATAACGGTTCCGGGCAAAGCATTATCAACTTTCAGGGTCCTGCCACTGACGTTGGCTATGCCAATTTAGTGATTAACAGTTCGGGTTCGGAAACCTTGCCTGCAACGCTGAATGTGATGCACAACTTTACCCTCACTGCAGGAGCTACTGCAGCTGCAGCTTCACCTTCTGCCATTTCTATCCTTGGGAACGTAACCCTCAGTGCAGGGACATTCACAACGACAGGCTATGCCGTTACTGCTGGAGGCAACTGGACCAATAATGGAGGCACGTATACACAAAGCAGCGGTTCACTCACCTTTAACAGTGCCACTTCGGCGCAAGCCATCAATGGAACTGCTGCCAGCCAGACTTTTTACGACGTGGCTGTGGATAAAACATCCCAAACGCTCAGCGTGGGGGGGAGCACCACGGCCATCACGGTAAATAACCTTACCGAAACTAGCGGGAATTTCACTGCACCTGCTACCCTGACCGTGAATGGCGGGGCAACCCTTACCGCAGGAACACTCACTGCTGGGTCCTCGGTCACGACCATCTCAGGAAACGTTCTACTCACCTCTGGTACATATTTCCCCGGTGTTACAACTAATCTCTCAGGCAACCTGACCAATAACGGGGCAACCTTTACCGATGGCGGCGGAACGGTAAACTTTAATAACCTCTCCTCCGCACAAATGATTGGAGGAACTACCTCCTGCATTTTTAACAATTTAACGGTTTATAAAACGACATCCGGGAATGGTGTTTCAGCAAGCGTCAATCAAACGGTAAACGGCATATTGTACTTAAACAGTCCAAACCATTCTTCTACTGCTGGCGCTCTGGATATGGGACTCAATACCCTGACCATGGGCGCCTCTGCCACTACAACCGGGACCGGTGATGTAACGGGGATCGTCAGCCGAACCTCTTTTGTAACAGGTACTCCCTATACTTTTGGTAATCAATACACAACACTGAACATGGCAGCAGGTGAAACTCTGCCGGGTTCAGTAAGTTTTAAAATTGTGCTGTCGAATAGCTGGAAAACATCGGGAATTATAAATCGCTATTATGATATAATTCAAACCGGAGGCGATGCAGCGACCTTTGCAACATTAAACCTCCATTATTTGTCCGGGGAACTTAACGGTGCGACAGAAGGTAACTTAGATTTGTTTGATCATGACGTTAGTCCTGCAGGTACGGAAGACCAGGGAGCTTCAAACTATAATACTTCGAATAAATGGGTCGGCCTGGCCAATTTGGGATTGACCTATATCGCATCTTCAGCTTTTGACATAAAATACTGGACAATAGGCACTTCAACCCTTGGTTCCGGCTGTACCTGGAGTGCCGGTGCCAATTCAACCAACTGGAATGACGCCGGGAACTGGACCGGTGGTGTTCCTGTTGCGGCTTCCAATGTTATCATTCCATTCGGTAAATCCTATTACCCGGTTCTACCTGTCAGTACGACCATCAATTCAATGAATATCCAAACCGGGGGAGCTGTAACCGGAGGAACCGGTACCGTACTTACTATTGCCGGTGGTGCCGGTGCATGGTTTAACACCGGAACCTTCACACCCGGAACAAGTACGGTGGTATTTACCAATGCCGATGCGACGATGGCCGATCCCACCAATTTCCACAATGTCACTGTGGCCGAAGGTGCTTCACTCACCCTGGGAACAGACAATATTATGCGAATTTCAGGAACGTTGTCACTTTCCCTGACCGGTATTTTAAATGCGGCCACAAATCACAACACCGTTGAGTATAATGGAACCAATCAGACCGTTGTTATGCCAAACGGTTCAACATCGGGGTACCACAACCTGATCCTCAGCGGAAGCGGGACCAAAACAATGCCTTCAACTGCTATGAACCTTTACGGTGATTTTACACTGAGCGGGTCCGCTTCAGCAACAGCGTTAAACGATATCTCCATTGCCGGTAACTGGAGCAACAGCAGCAGCGGAAGTTTTACGCCAGGTTCAAATACGGTCATCTTCAATGGAGCCACTGCTCAAACCATCAGCGGGGTCAATACCTTCAATAATCTGACCATTACTAAAACTGCAGCAGGCGAAGGTGTTTCTGCAACCGCAAATCAGACAGTAAATGGCATCCTTAACCTGAACAGCCCCAATAATTCTGCCACCACGGGGGTCCTGGATCTGGGGAGCCACACACTAAGCATGGGGCAGTATGCAACAACTACCGGAACAGGAGATGTAACTGGTACTGTAAGCCGAAATACTCTTGCCGCAAGTACCACCTATACTTTCGGGAACCAGTATTCTTCGATTTCATTCGCAAGCAGCGGATCTTTGCCCTCAACGATCAGCTTGACCATCAGCCTGGGAGGGGCGCCATCCTGGAAAACCGATGCCATTCAGCGTGTGTATGCGATGGCCCAAACAGGCGCCTCAAGCGGAGGGGCAAAAGCAACGATCCTGATCCATTACCTGGATACAGAACTGAATTCAAATACAGAAACCCTGCTGGTCCCCTGGACATCGTATAGTGGTTCTGCTGCTGCTGAGGAGTCGCGCTCTGATTATGACATCACCAATAACTTTATTACCATTTCAAACGTTGATTTTTATACCATCCCTTCCGGAACTACTTTTACCCTGGCGAATACCGCCACCGCGAGTTATACCTGGACTGGTATTACAAGCATTAACTGGAATGATCCGACAAACTGGTCTTCAGCTGTAGTTCCCGGCCCGATGAACAACGCCATTATCCCTGATGGGGCAACCACCAATTACGATCCAACCCTTCCGGCAACAGCTGAAATATCAACTATTAATATTCAAAACGGCGGAGTTTTAAACGGGGCTCCAGGTGCAGTCCTCACACTTGATGGTTCAAGTTCTACCTGGAATAACGACGGAACTTTCTATCCGTCAACAAGTACAGTAATTTTTAATAACAGCAGCAATTCAACCATTTCCGGAGCAACAAACTTCTACAACCTGAATATCAGCACAGGGAATCTGCTTTCAACAGGGGCGGGCTCATTGATTGGCATTGCCGGGGCGGTGTCGAATAGCGGTTCCTGGAGTCTTGTGGCGCAGGGACCAACTACTGTGAATTACAACGGGACAGGTGATCAGGCAGTTGTCATTCCTAACTCTTCAACGTTAAGATACAGTACATTAATCCTTAGCGGTTCAGGTACAAAAACGATTCCGGCGTTGAATATTGCCGCAGATATAACCATTAGCGGCACAGCCAATGCATCAGCAGGCGGAATATTAACTATAGCAGGAAATGTCAACTTAAATTCAGGCACTTTTACAGCCGGAGGCTACACCCATAACGTGGCCGGTAACTGGATCAATAATGGCGGCACCTTTACCGGTGGGGCAGGAGTCATAAATTTCAACGGCACCGCTGCACAGTCCATTGGCGGCAACGTTTCGACCACTTTTAATACCCTGGATATTAATAATTCAGTCGGAGTTTTGCTGGGCATTGCCACAAATATCACGAACCTCACTATCGGAGATGTAACCTCAGGAAGCTTATTTTATGATAACGGGTATCAGCTAACCGGTCCGGGTTATAGCTCCGGCACCATAAATCTTCATTCCGGCACATTCAAATTAGGTAGTTCAACTGCGACAACATTTCCTGACGCCCATACAAGAACGATCGCAAACGGAACGACCGTGGAATATGCTGCAACGACTACCCAAACTATTGAATCGGTCATTTACAGTAATCTTACCATCAGCGGTACGGGCAATAACTCTAAATCTGCCGAGGGAGACATCACCGTTAACGGGATGCTGAATCTGAACAGCGAAAACGCCTCAGCGGCTCAAGGTTGTCTGGATATGGGGGGGTATACCCTGACCATGGGAGGATCTGCCACAACCACGGGAACCGGTGACGTGACTGGAATTGTAACCCGGACCTCTTTTGTAATGAATACCATCTATTCCTTTGGAAACCAGTTTACATCAATGGCTTTTACGGTTGGCCCACTACCGGCATCAGTGAGTTTTAAGATCATTTTAACCGGTTCAGGTGGTGCACCCTGGAAAACTGATGCTGTAAACCGATATTATGACATCATCAGCTCGTATGCATCAGGCGATGTTCCAACGGAGTCTAATACCAGACTTGCGATGAACCTTCATTACCTCCAGAGTGAGCTGAATGGAAATACCCAGGGCAATCTCGATTTATTTGATGTTTATCTTCTGCAGAATAACCGCGTGGATGACGGTGGGCGTTCCTATACCAATTCCACCGACGGATGGGTTGGTTTCAGCAATGTCGGGTTGTACTTCCTTTCGGGGAATGCCTGGAATCAACGGAACTGGACCATCGGAACAGCCCTATACGGCACAAATATTACCTGGTTGGGCGGCAGTCCGTCAGGTCATACCGACTGGCAACTTCCCGGAAACTGGCAGGGCGGGGTTCCGATCTCAACTTCGGATGTGACTATTCCAGGGGGAGTACTCTACTACCCCGTTCTTCCAAGTATTGCCCAGACCATCAATTCAATACAGATTCAATCCGGAGCTGTCGTAAACAGTACCGGTACTCCGATACTTACCATTGCAGGGGGATCGGGAGCGTGGCAGAGTGAAGGGATCTTTAATCCGGGAAGCAGTACGGTAATTTTTACCAATTCAGCCACTTCCATTAATGGCTCAACCAATTTTAACAACCTGACTGTTGCAACTGGTGCCAGCTTGGATCTTGGAACCGGTAACACCATAGGAATTTCAGGAGCCATTACGCTTTCGGGTTCAGGCATATTAAATGCCTCAGGTTCCGGAACAACGATTGACTATAATGGGACAGGTCAGACGGTAATTATTCCAAATGGCACGACACCCGGTTATTATAGCCTTACCCTTAGCGGCAGCGGATCGGTGACTATGCCGGGGACATCCTTGTCAGTTTTGGGAAATCTCACTTTATCCGGATCAGTCACTGCGACTCCGACAGCCCCGGTTACCGTATCCGGGTTGACAACGGTTAGTGCGACCAGCAATTTAATTTTAGGGGCTTCCAACCTGTTATCTAATTCAGGTGAAATCAACCTCGATGGGGGAACATTTGGTACCGGAGCAGCAACCGGTTATTCTGAAACCGTCGGAACGCTTAACCTGACCGGTAATTCGGCAATCAACCTGGGTACCGGTAGTCACACCCTCATTTTTGCAGCGAGCAACGGAGTGGGGTGGTCAGCCGGGCAGATCCTGACTATTTCGGGTTGGACGGGTGCATATAACGGAACCTCCGGCACGGCAGGTAAAATATTTGTGGGCACTTCAAATACAGGGTTAACATCCATGCAGCTGGCTCAAACCCGGTTTTATGACGGATCACTCTATTATGCTGCGACAATCCTTTCAACCGGTGAGGTGGTTCCAAACGGGATATCCAACAACTGGACCTGGACAGGAGTCACGAGCAACGAGTGGGAAGACGCGACCAACTGGTTCTCCTTTAACGGTGGCGTTCCACCATCGGGTGGAGATGTGATTATCACAACAGGGATTTACCAGCCCCGGGTGGATGATGCCATCACCTGTCACAACCTGACGATCAACTCAGGGAGCGTTCTTACCATTACCGGTTCCGGCGCACTTACCGTTACCAATACAATTGTCAATAGCGCCGGTACTTCCGGTCTTGTTATTAAGGCCTCCTCCGATGCGGCCGGCACAACAGGTACCCTTTTAAACGATAATTCAGCGGTATCGGCAACAGTTCAACGCTGGATGACCGGAAATTTATGGCACCTGATTTCGCCGGCAGCTACCGGTGGACAAACCGTTTCTGATTTCGTGGGAACCACTCCGAATGCTAACCTGATCGCACGAAATAGTGCGAATTACGGCCTTGCCCAATACACTGAAAGTGATGACTCGTGGAATTATTACAAGGTTTCGGGCTCCAACACCTCAGGCGCCTTTGGCGTTCCCGGGAAAGGATTCCAGGTACTGCGGGCAACCGGAGCCGGTACAGGAGAGGGGAACGATCAGGCCGATAATGGAGTTGTCAGTTTTGTCGGAACTCTTGCTGCAGGTAACCAGTCTGTCGGGATCGCACAAAACGGGAATGGATGGAACCTTATTGGAAATCCCTACCCATGTGGATTGGATGTTCATAAATTCCTATTAGCCAATGCTGCAGTTATCAATCCAAGTTATCTGGCCATTTATGTTTCTGACATCGGCGATGTTTCAACCTATGGCTATACAGCGATCAATAACTCAAGCAGTTTTGACCTCTCATCCGGGGAAGGATTCTTTGTCAAATCGGCATCGGGCATCCAAAGTGTGAGCTTAACCACAGCGATGAAAAGTGCTGCATCGGACGCTTTTAAATCTGTACCGGTTGTTTATCCTGAAATTACCCTCTCTGCTGAGGCAGGCAATGATAAATTCACCACTTCGGTCAAATATATTTCCGGAATGACCAACGGACTTGATCCGGGTTGGGATGCAGGCCTGTTCAAAAATGGTTCCGGCCCCTTTAGTCTCTTTACACGCCTTGTAGCAGATAACGGTGTTGATTTTGCGATCCAGTCCCTTCCGGATAATAATTATGAAAACCTGGTCGTGCCCGTAGGACTTGTTGCATCAGGCGAATCAAAAGTTACCTTTAAGGCAGTGGCAGATAATCTTCCTGCCAATCTAAAGGTTTACCTTGAAGACAGGAGTGCAGGCATATATACACGGTTGGATGATGGCAGCGTTTACACAGTAGCGCTTGGTGCTGCAAGCCAGGGTGCAGGCCGGTTTTACCTTCATACTGCAGAATCAATTGCAGTAACTCCGGCAGCTGCAACGATCGATTTGAAAGTCATTCCAATGCCGCAGTCACAATTAATACGGATTTTAGGGGAATTCAATCTGCCCGCACGCGCCTCGATTTACGATATGACCGGCAAAAGAGTCACGGCTATGTACTTAAACGGTCAGGATCTGAATGACATACCGCTTGTCAATGCCAGCACCGGACTCTATTTGTTGAAGATAGAGTCTGATAAGGCCCAGATTACCCAAAAGATCCGCTGGATCAAAGATTGATGAATTATATTCAATCTGGAATATAAGTAATCGGAAAGATATAATGTCCGACTTTAAATATTGATTTTTTCCTTTTTGACCCCTCAAAATGTCCCCAAAGGGGAGATTTTTGCCCGGTAATCTGTACGTTACTCCCCTCCATTCCCCTCCCTTGGAGGGGTTGGGGGAGGTCAGGGGTTGGGGGATTATCTTAATGGATTAAAAAAGCCTCACGCAAAGTACCCGGGAGATGTAATCCTCCAACTTCAAAAGTATATATCTCAAAACCGGAAGGAATGGAACTACCGGAGTATTTAATTGATAACAAGGCCGGAAATCAAGGGAATAAGGTAGTGGTTTTTTATTGATTATTAGGTTACTAAGGTTAATAAGGGGAAATAAGGTAACGTGAATTACAATTTTACCTCTAACAGCTCATTGCCGAGTTGATGTAGAGCTGCCTCAATTTGCTTTCTGTTTTTGATTCCGGGTTTCTTCTCATTACACACGTAACTTGCCAGCAGACTTCGGTTAATTTTGACCCGTTCGGCAAACTTAGAAATATTTATTACCGGAAATTTATCGAATACAATTGACACCTCATTCTTTTGCTTTTCTATCTCATCCTTATTGAATGTGTAAAACCCTTCCAGGCTTAAATCTTCATCCAATTCCGGCCAGTGGATAGAATCGCCCCAACTACCTAACTCATATCGCTCGCGCTGTTCTGGTGTCGAATTCCACAATCTGTCAAACCAACGTAGAGGGTGACTTTTTTGTGTCCCATCATTGGTAAGAATGTAGATTTTTTCCTCATCAAACCACACCTTTTCTATTTTCAAATTACTCAGCTTTTCCATGAAATATCTCCCACGCCTTTAAAATGATTGTTTCGTTTTCTTCAATAAGAGCTTCTGCCATCTTTATATCGGAAGACTTTAATCCTTTGTTTGCTAATCACTTTACTTTTGGTGAAACCTGAAATTTAGCTCTTCCATCTGCATTTTGAACATGGATATGTATAGGCAAATGTTCATTGGCAAAAAAGAAAAAGCGCATTCCGAACATCCTGAAAACTTGCGGCATACTCCTTTAATTTGTTATTGCTTTACAAATATAGTAACAATTTTGTCACTTTAAATAATTAAAAAATCAAAAGCATTTCACCCTCCTTGCCAGATGAAATGCTCTAATTGGATAAGGTTTTTTCAACCCGCAGTGGTTACTTCGGCCGGGGCTTTGGAGCGTCCTGCATAGTCAACGATCAGGCGGGCATTGCGGTACGCATTGTAAAAATCGGACTGCGTGAACTTGAAAGGTTGCATCAATACATCGATCTGTTCTTTGAGCAACAGATCCTGAGCATTAAAAACCTCACGGATATTCACTGTCGAAACTTTTGTTGTAGAGGTGGCTACCCGTCTTTTCGGAATAGCAATCTTAAATAAAGCAATCAGTTGATCCATCTCAGTTAACTCCTTTTAACCTACAAAAAATTTTGAAAGTTCAACCTTTAACGGGGCAGCAAGACCGGACAATAAAACAGCTATGTCCAGCAAAATAGGATCAGATGATCTGACAAGATCCGAAACACCGTAGTCGCACTTTACTTTCAACTCGTTGTTCTTAATCGTAATGGCATAAGCCTTTAACGCAGCAGAGGTCTGCAAAACATAGCGGACCAATTCGCTGCGAAGCTGAGACTTATCCGTAGTAAGACCGGTATTGTTCCCCTCCTGAACCTGCCGGTATTCGCCAATCATCAGAATCCCTTTTTTCAGTTGCTGATGTTTTGTGGTAAGCTCCTCAAGTTGGGTAAACTTCGTAGCATTTTGGTCGAGGACCTGGTCGACCGAACCATACATACGCGATTTGTTGATTTGATTTCTATTCATACTAAAATTTTCATCGATTAAATAAAATACACAAATCAAAACATGTACAATCGATTCGATGAAAGCCCCCCTTGGCCGCGCAAGGATTTCGCTAAAACACTCTGCAAATCCGGTTAAAGGAGAATTTCATAAAATCAATAAGAAGAGTTTTTGGAATTAGTTCCAAATTATGAGTAAGTTACGGAAAAAATTTCAATTTTGTATGGGGAAGTAGTTCTATATCGATTATTTAAACTATGTGGGAAGTTCAACCCTTTCAGGGCTGTGGTTCAGAAGGTCGCTTTCTACCCCCGGTGAGCTTGCGAAACCGGGGGTTATTCAAATATAATCCCTTCAGGATAAAAATCTGTAGACAATTTTTAATCCGATAATTAATAAAATCGCCAATTTTAAAATTTTGATTGTATAAGATCTTAATCAGATATCAATAAGGATTTTAAATACCTGTAGATCAAAAAAAGTCCGAAGGACTTTAATCTGAATAACCCCCGGTGTAGTTTACGGAACCGGGGGTAAATGTAAAAATGGAAATACCAACCCCGAAGTGGGTTGAACTTTGACTAAAGTTGCACCACCATAAAACACAATGCAGAGCCCTAAAACAACTATGCAATACCCTAATATACCTTTGCAGCACCTAAAAACCATTTTGTAGGTCTCTAATTGCTTAATGCATTAGTTTAAAACGACTTTACAGAGTACAAAGCTGACTTTGAGTCACGTGAAAGTGGTTTTGCAGAGCATGAATCTGACATTGAGTCAGGTGAAACCTATTTTGAAGAGGATTTCATTGGCAGATACAAGGTTTAGAGCGGTTGATGAGCCTTGGATAAAGGTCTGTCTTTTCATGATAAAGAAAATACCAGAAATAAATTAAAAAAAATGCCACCAAGACTCCAAGGCACCAAATTACACCAAAATTCAAAATCTTTGGTGTAATTTGTGGTTCCCCTATTAAACCAGGCAATATCATTGGTGGGTCAATGTTAATAGCTTTTGAATATTCTGCAATCGATTCAGAGTAATTATCAAGAGTGTTTTGAGGAGATGGTCCAATATAGAATTCATCATCAGGAACTAGATTAGGGTCGTTCATTAAAAGAATTTTTTACAAAACGGTTTAGGTGAGTTAGTCTAGTATCTTAATCTAACTTAAATTAATCTCTAATCATAGGCCTGATTATGTAAATATTAGCGGATTCATAGCACCGGAAGTCAACCTAAAACTTCCCTAATGAATAATCACAACAGACTTCCGGCAAAAAGACCGTGCAAGCCTCGAAGTATGAGGGGCGGGGTTTTTTGTAGGCTTTTAAAAAAAACTGAATGGTAGAATTTCTGAGAAAAGTTCAAACTGTATTTATACTTTGAGAAAAGTTCCGAAATGTATATACACGATGAACTAAGCTTAACAATGATTATTTAACACAATACTTCCGTCAGCTTATTCTTGATTTTAGCTTTGACTGTTAGCCGATTTGCCGACGATAACAGGAAAGGCGAACAATCTACTGTCTGAATGTGAACAAGTCAAAAATCCATTACAGTTATGTAAAAAACAAGGTTATTTTGTCTTGGCAATGATCGACTGCATTTTGAGCACACTCAGGAATCAAATTTGCAGTTTCAAAATAATGGAAGCAGTTTTTTGTTTCTGATTACAAATCTCACTCTTATTGCCGAAATATATTCGTTTATTGTCGAAACAGACACGTCTGTCAAATGAATTAGAAATAACGATCGATAGCAGAATATAAATTTAGTATTACAATCTTGTTAAATAAATTCTGTTTGACTTTGAGGAGTGATTTAACAAAATATACCTTATAGAATAGAACCAAGGAGTTTCATTTAGAAAGATGCCCTATAAGGTGATTATGTAAAATTAGCTACGGTAGCTTTATCTGGCTCGTACCTTAAAGAACCTTAGCTCTCTTTTTTAATCTTAACCCACAAGGTCCCCACCACCCACAAAACTAAACTGGAAAAACACAGATGTATTACGGGCAACGATCAAGAGAGCGATTTCGGAAGTCCTACGAAAGTACCCTAAAAGAAGCTTGAAGTAACATTATTTCAAATCCTCAATCACAACCTTGATCTGGTGGCCCTGGCAAATAAGATTATTTTTCCTGCGTTATTGTTTGCCCCGCAGAGCTAATTTTCTTACTTAGTTATTCTTTATCGTAAATATGGCGTCGAAGTGATGGGCACAAAAAAACACACGTCTTGCACATGCCGTGTGTAAAATCGTGTGTAAATCTTATAACTTCCTGATCTGTAAGCTTTATTGCGGAGAGAGTGGGATTCGAACCCACGGTACCCTTTTGGAGTACACACACTTTCCAGGCGTGCTCCTTCGACCACTCGGACATCTCTCCCTGATCATTTCATTCGTGGCACAAAAGTAGGAGAATTTTTCAGTTTATGATCAACTTATCGATAAAATCCTGGTTTAAACAATTTCAATTCCCCTTCAGTACCAATAATCAATTTATTATGAACCCGGGAAGTGTTCGGATACGTGCATTAAAAGGGCAAAACCGTACATATTGCTGATGAATGAAAAAGTGCAAATAAATGAATATTAGTGTAATAACACCATTGGCATGTGATTTGTTTGAGTCTTCTTAAATAATTTAATCAACGTATCAAAAATGTTTGTTATGAAAAAATTAGCAATGTTCATTGTTCTGATTGTTCTCACGTTGGGTGCAACCAATGCAAATGCTGCTGACCTTCCGGGTAAGTTGGCCAGTTTAAAAGGGAACTCCAATACATTCCTTGGAAATTATGAGATTAAGGAACTGCCCCAGGCTGTTTTGAAGGGTGAAAATCTGCGTGCTTTTGAACTGACTTACCAAAAGGGTCAGAAATCTGTTCTGATTTATTTGGATGAACGTTCAAATTGCAAGGATTATGTTGTTCGCTCCAAAAACCTTGAAGTCGCTTACCGGTGTAAGAAAAATTCTTTTGGCGTTCAGTTTGTCCCTGTTAAACACCAAAAATACAAGCCTGAAGTGAATGCCCTGTTTCTGGCTCATGATCAGTTCCAGAAACAACAGAAAATTTCAGACGGGGAGCTACCTCTCGAAACTGCTCTTGATCTGATTGCAAGTTACTATCCGCACTTATTAAAAAGATCTGATCTTCTTGACTAACGATCAGATATCTTGTTTGTTTATGATTTGCTAATCAGTAATATAATCATTAAAACCTGCCAAATAATACCTGGCAGGTTTCTCTGTTTTCATTCATTAAATCCCGTTCCGGTCACCTGGTAGGGGAAAATCCATAAAATTTAAGGAACAATGGTTTTATTTATGTCAAATCATTAATTTTAGCCTTAAAATAGTCACACATTTTCAACTAATTATAATGCTAATGAGAACATCTATTTATTTCATTATTACAACATCCATTTTATTCCTCCTGTTGTCGTGTTCAAACGTGAATTTTACAAAGGAGGTTAGAACCGACAAGAACGGTTATTCGTATGAACAGGTCACCAATGATCCTTTGAAAACGAGGATTTATACCCTGAAAAATGGCTTTACGGTCTATCTTTCTGCGAATAAGGATGAGCCCAGAGCCATGGGACTTATCGGTGTAAGGGCAGGATCCCTGAATGATCCTTTGGAAACTACCGGATTAGCTCATTATCTGGAACATATGCTGTTTAAGGGAACTGACAAATTTGGCACAACGAACTGGAGTGCTGAAAAAGTGCTTTTGGATAGTATCTCCACTCTTTTTGAGCAATATAAGGGAGAAACTGTCCCCGACCGGAAAAAAGGGATCTACAGGGAAATTGATCGTATCTCCCTGGCAGCCTCCAAATTTGCCATACCCAATGAGTTCGATAAAATGTGCGCTTCAATTGGGGCGAAGAGCACAAATGCATTTACCAGCTATGATGTTACGGCTTATATGAATGACATTCCGGTAAATGAGCTGAAAAAATGGGTTGAGATGGAGTCCGAACGATTCCGAAATCCGATTCTAAGGCTTTTTCATACAGAGCTTGAGGCTGTTTACGAGGAGTTTAATATGGATCAGGACAGGGACGATACCCGCCTGAACGATGCAATTATGAAAGGGTTGTTCCCCTCTCATCCGCTGGGCCGTAATGTGATCGGTTTTCCCGAACACTTGAAAAACCCGTCAATGGTAAATATTATGAAGTTTTACCACACCTGGTATGTGCCAAATAATATGGTCTTTGTACTCAGCGGCGATATTGATTGTGACGAGACCATAAAGTTGATTGATAAGAATTTTGGGAAATTTGAATCCAAAGTGCTGCCAAAAATAGATTTTCCGAGGGAGGCGGCTATCACCTCTCCAGTGGTGAAAGAGGTTGCAGGTCCTGAAGGGGAACAGGTTCAGCTCGCTTTCAGGTTTAATGGGTATCATTCCGAAGATCGCAAATACGTGACCCTGATCGATTATATCCTCTCCAATTCCGTCGCTGGTTTAATCGATCTGGATCTGAATCAGCAGCAAAAGGTTCTTAAAGCCGGAAGCAACAGTAATTTTGAATCGGATTATGGCTTTCATCTTTTCTTTGGTAAACCGCGTCAGGGGCAAAAACTCGATGAGGTAAAGCAGATGCTGCTGGCTGAAATCGAGAAAGTGAAAAACGGGGAGTTCGACGAATGGATGATTCAGGCTTCTGTCAATAACCTTAAGCTGGAACAAATCCGCCGCAATGAGAGCAACCAAAGGGCTTTCACACTTCTTGAATCGTTTGTAAAAAGATCAGATCTGGCGACAGAACTCAAATTTAATGACGAACTGGCTAAAATTACCAAAGATCAATTGGTCAGTTTTGCAAAGGCGAACTATAAAGATAATTACGTGGTAGCTTACAAACGGAATGGAGTTGCCAAAGATCTGGTGAAAGTGGATAAACCGCAGATTACACCCCTTGCGATCAATCGTGCAGACCAGTCAGCTTTCCTGAAATCATTTATCTCGCAACCTTCAGCTCCGCTCGAACCTCTCTTTGTTGATTTTGCCTCAGCCATAAAGGAGGGTGATCTGACCAGGGATGTGAAATTCAATTATATCTCAAACACGACAAACGACCTGTTCTCGTTAAATTACACCACCGAAATCGGAAGTAAGCATGATTTAAAACTTGCCCTTGCGGTGAAATACCTTCCTTACCTGGGAACCGAAAAATTTACAGCCCAGCTGTTTAAAAAGGAGCTTTACAAACTCGGGGTTTCTTTGAGCGTGAATACGGGAATGGATCGTTCCGATATCGTTATAAATGGCCTGGATCAAAACAGCGAAGCGGGGATTAAACTGCTTGAACAATTACTGGCTGAGGCTAAACCGGACAAGGAAGCTTACAATAAACTGGTTGAAGGGATTTTAAAGGAAAGGGAAGACGAGAAAAAAGATCAGCATGTAATCACCAGTGCATTAATTGATTATGGTAAATTCGGAAAAAATTCCCCTTTCTCAAATATCCTGTCTGAAAATGAATTGAGATCGGTTAACCCTTCAGAACTCACCGATATTATCCATAAATTCTCCAGCTTCCCCCATCGCGTATTTTATTACGGGCCAACCGAATATGATAAGGTGCTGGCTAAAATTAAGGGTAATCACCGGATACCCGAGGTTAGCCTCCCAATTCCCAAGGAGAAGACCTTTACCGAGCAGGTTACCGATCAGAATAAAGTTTTCTTTGTCGGTTATGACAAGTCACAGGTTAACGTGATTATGATGTCGCGCGATATTCCATTTGACCCGAAAACCCTCGTCAAATCAAGGGTTTTTAATGAATATTACGGGAGTTCGATGGCATCCGTGGTTTTCCAGGAGATCCGCGAAGCGAGGGCATTGGCTTATTCAGCCTGGGCAAGTTATATGCGTCCCTCCAAAAAAGAGGACTCCTTTTATATTTACGGGGCTGTTTATACCCAGGCGAATAAAATGATGGACGCCATTGGCGCGATGAACGGACTGCTTGCAAAAATGGTGGTGGATGAAAAGTCTTTTGGAATTGCAAAAGAGAGCGTGATTAAAAGTATTCAGACCGAGCGGATCATCAAGGCGAATCAGTTTTGGACCTGGTTGCAGAACAAAAAACTGGGAATTAGTTATGATATCCGCAAAGACTATTACGAGGAGGCTAAAAAAGTTACCATCAACGATGTTCAGCAGTTCTTCAATGAGCGGCTGAAAGACAAAAAATATACCTATATTATCGTTGGCAATAAAAAGGATGCAAATCTCAGCGGGCTGAAAGGTTTAGGTCCGGTTAATGAGTTGACATTAACCGATATATTTAATTATTAGAATTTAGCGCCACGGTGTAAAAGCCGTGGCACTAAAATTTTTACCTGTCGAGCCAGCTCTTGAAATCCTGAACCCTTTCACGGGCGATAATGATGTCAGGATCGGCTATCCCCTCAAATTTAAGCCTGAGTCTGCTGTTGGTCCAGGCAAGGATGTTGGTACAGGCATCAATTGAAACAATGTATTTGCGGTTTATTCTGAAGAATATTTCAGGGTTTAACAATGGCTCAAGCTGATCAAGCGAATAGTCAATATTGAAAGTACGTTTGTCATTGGTATGGATATAACTGCCTTTCTCCTGGCTATAAAAGATCAGGATCTCTTCAACGGGTATGCTTTTGATTTTATCGGCAACTTTCACCATGAATCTCGATTTAAAACTCTTCTCCCGGGGCCCGTTGGTAATCGAACGAATCCGCTCAAGCAAAAAACCCGGTGAAAAGTGTCGGGCTTTTGCAATCGCCTGATTGAGTCGTTCCTCCTCGATAGGTTTGAGTAAATAGTCAATACCACTGGTTTTAAAGGCTTCAATGGCATAATGGTCATAAGCCGTTGTGAAAATAATGGGGCATGTTACACTTACATTGTTGAAAATCTCAAAACTGAGACCATCGGCAAGCTGTACATCGGAAAAAATCAGGTCTGGCATTGAATTCTCTTTCAGGTACTTAACTCCGTTACGAACAGATTCGATCCTGGCAGAAACTACAATTTCCGGGACTATTTTTGCCAAAACTCTTTCGAGATAACTCGCGGCACGGGGTTCGTCTTCAAGAATGATTACCCTCATTTTTCTGTTGATTTTAGGATCGGTACCCGCACCAGAAAACTGGTTTCGGAATGAATTATTTCAATGGGCCGATCGGAAAAAAAGGCAAATTGCTGTATGATATTCTTAAGTCCGGTTTGTTTCGAATCCTTGCCAGCATGCTTGTGTTTCAGCCCATTTTCAACCTCCAGGTAGTCATTGTTCTTCCTTATGGATATCCGAAGCGGGAAAGAGCGAGAAACTTCGTTATGCTTTACCGCATTTTCGACCAAAAGCTGCAACGTCATTGGAACAATATAATCTTCAGGGGATTCGTGAACCTCATTTTCAATAAACAGGTTATTTTCAAACCGGGTTTTAAGTAAAAAGGTGAATGAGCGGATAAATTCCATTTCTTCCTTAAGCGGTACCAACTCCTTGTCGCGACAATCAAGCACATAACGGAATAAATCACTCAATTGCTGAATAAATTTCACCGCCAAAGCCTGATCTTCGAAAACCAAATCGCTCAGAACATTCAGACTGTTGAATAAAAAATGGGGGTTTATCTGATTCCGAAGCGATTCATATTTATAGGCCATCATTTCGGCCTTCAGCTTCTCTTCCTGAACAAAGGATTTTTTCCATGCTGCGAAAAATCCTAATGAGGTAAATATTAATGTGATTACCAACGAAATTAATAGTGGATATGGTACAGATATGATGATTGTATGCCACGAATCTGAAGGTGAAATGCCATTCCAGGCATAGAAATTTGCAAACTGAACCAGGACAAATGCGCTCATTGAATACAAAAGGAAGGCTGTAATTTGGATTATCGTCTTCCTGACCGGAGTCTCAATCCACGAGATTTTGCGGTCAATATAGGTATGAAGCAGTTGCAATCCGGTCCATTGGGTAAAGGTGATACTAAACGACCACAGAAATCCAATCCGGAAACTTTCCAGGTTTTGTGATATATTGGTTAAAAATACCGACATCACCAGCAGACTTAATAATATATTGGCCAGCAGGAACTTAAAAATATTCAACGGTGTATATGAAACTCCCTGTATCTGCATTTGAGATTTTTATTTTAAGAGTTATTTTATTTTGTAAAATTAAAGTAATTTCAGGTTACATCAGAAACTTTTCCGCAAAAGGGGGATTTAATATGGCAGGAGTTCCCCGAACTCCTGCCATCTAATTTTGACCTGACTTAACGGCACCCTTTCACAATACCTTCAAGCTGATCTTTTCCCCACACGGGGTAAAAAGGTGACTTTGGTTTGAAACTGTCCCAGTTTGCAAGTAGGTCAGCTGCTTTGGGACAGAATGTATTCGGATCTTTTCCGAAAAATCGGGCAGAGCCCATATCGCCTTGAATTTTAAGAAGTTGAGCGCGTGGATTGGTCGAGTCAAGTTTTAAGGCTTTTCCAATGGCCTGGTTCGATAAACGGCTGAATTTCTGACCCCGTTCCATCGGATTAACCACCAGGCGGGCGGTGAAGTAAAACGACTGAAGGGCATGGACCTCCGGCTCTGATGGAGCCATTTCAATCAGTTTTTCAACTGTTTTTTCAGCCACATCCAGGTAACTGTCCTTTTTGGCAGCGTCGGCGGGTTCCATAAAGCTCATCAGGATGTAACAATGGGCATAGTAATAGAGGGGTAGCCACTCTTTCGTTTCTACATTGGCGATCATTTGAAATTTATTGCCAAGCGACTGAAAATCTGTTACACTCTTGCATGTGGCATACTGACCAAGTGTTTCACCCATGCTTCTGTAGAATTGGGGATTTTGAGCCATTGTTGCCAGAGTGAATAAAACGATGGTTAAGGATAAAATGATTTTTTTCATGATAATTTAATTTTAATGATTAAAAGATATTGATAATTAATGATTTACTCAATTTTGTCAAGCTGATTTGCATTCCCTTTTTTAGTCAGGGTTATAAAACAGGCGATTACAAAAAATCTGCTCGATTGAGGCGTAATTGCAATGGCCGGATAGTTGCCGCCAGAATCAGGAGTAGTGGCATATTGACGGCCGAATTCATTTTTAAACCCAAGGGTATTGGTAACAGCGCCATAAATAATGACATTCTTCCGGTACAGAAAACTCCAGCTCAGATCGAGACTCTTGTATGGGAGCATTTTTGCCCCATTAAACACCGGTGAATTTGGATCATTGTAAACCCGGGGAGAGGAATACTTGAAATTTAAACTGACCAAAGAACGCAGGCCACTCAACCAATGCTTGTAAACTATTGCCAGATTGTGGGTGCTTGCAAAACCTGGTACAGCCTCTTTAGGGAAATTTTCGTAATTACGCCTGGTGTCAAGATAGGAGTAGGAAATCCAGTAATCACCGTTTTTAATCGTTTTGTTGTCCCTCCAGAACAGATCGAGTCCCCGGGCATAACCATATCCCTGATTGGAATAAGTCGAAGGGAGGTAAATAGCACCATTATTGGTTTTTACCAGATCTTTATATTCCTTGTGGTAGAGTTCAATACGGAGCGTCCGTTGATTGATCGAGGATTGGTAACTCAAAATATAGTGATCAGCCCGTTCAGCTGTGAGCTGGTGTGTGAAAAGCAAAAAATCATCTTGCGGATTTTGGTAGAACCATCCATAGGCTAATGAAAACTGGCTGTTTTCGCTCACTTTGTAAGCAGCTGAAAGTCTGGGCGATAATTTGGATCCTTTCAGGTAATCCGAATTTTCTATACGGGCGCCAATACGAGTGATAAATTTTGAAGAAGCATAAATCTGAGCCTCTGCAAATCCGGAGTATTCATGGTTTGTAAAGCTGTTGAAATGGAAGGCGGATGGAAAAATGGCATCTTGTGAAAATGTTTTGGAGAACAATTCGCCCCCCAATTTCAGCGTGAATTTATCATTGAACGGATAGGAGAGAACCTCTTTCAGGTGAATCCCTGTGGTTTTCTGATCAACTGAAGTGGTATCAAATACGATTCTATCCCTGTTATTGGTAAATGAAGCGGCGGTGTTCATCGCCAGTTTTTCACCCACTCTTCCGTTCCAGGAACAATTCATAAAATAATTGTCATTGGAGAGGTTGTAATTGGAAAGTGTATTAAGGGCATCCGGATTCGCATGGTCTACGATTAAATTACTCTTGGAAATACTCGTATAGAATTTGAGCATTCCGGTTTTACCCGTCTTTTGTCGGATACTTACAGCCCCTGTTCCATATTCCGGTGGATGGATCCAATGGTAATATTGTGAAACAACGCCCATGTAGGGCGCAAGATTGTTGTAGGTAAAGCTTCCCGTAATTGCGCCGTTTTTCCACAATTTAGTACCGGCAACTTCGGCACCGACAGAGAGGAGCGACAGATCAAGCTGGTCATCGGCAGGCATATCATTGGTACTGAGCAGCAATACCGACGAAAGTGCTTGTCCGTACTCTGCCGAGTAACCCCCCGTACTAAAAATCGTCCCTTTAAACATGAAAGGGTTAAACCGTCCGCGGGTGGAAAGATTTGGTACTGAAGAATTATAGGGGACATATACCAGTGAACCATCAATATAAGTTTGTGATTCATTGCTGTCACCCCCTTTTACGAACAGGCGGCCCGATTCTCCGTTAGTTGAGGTGCCGGGAAGGGATTGCAAGGCCCCGTAAACGTCTCCGACCGCTCCTGCAGTGGTCATCATATCCAGCGGAGTAATGGTTATTGCCTGTCTTTTATCTCCAGCTTCGAATGTTCCGGCAGTGATTGTCACCGCATTCATCTGGTTAAAAACCTCTTTAAGGCTGACATTTAAATGAATTGTATCACCCTTTAATTCAACCTTTCGGGAAACCTGTTCATAGCCCATAAATCCCACGATTAGGGTAGCATGCCCGGTTTTTGAGGTCTTAAACCGGAATATTCCGTTTTCGTTGGTCGATCCTCCGTCGTAGGAATCCTGTATATATACGTTTGCCCCGGCCAATGTTCCACCCTTTTCCTGTGATACGTTACCTTTGATTACGGTCTGCGAAAAAGTGTTCAGGCTAAATGTGCAAAAAAGGATATAGATAAAAAGTCGTGTCATATTTTCGATTCGTTAATGATTTCTGAGCCAAAAGTGATACAAAGTCCGCAAGGATGAAAAAAACAGTTACCGAACTGTCGAAATCGGATGATGAATTGATAAAATTGATCTTTTCCAGGATTCTGAAGTGAAAATTTCCTGCTGTCCAAGGGTTCGAGCGGCCGGTCTCAAATGAAATTTCGCCTGCTTTATCCCCTTACAGATTCCCGGTTGCTGTTTTTTTTGGATGTGGAGCTACAGTTTTATAAAAGGTGCTTTTAAAAAGCAAAAAGGTTATTAAGTTTGCAACCTAAGAAAGTTCGAGTCAATTATTTAATAAGCTATTTTACAAATGACAATATTTCAAAGTATCATTATCGCAATTGTTGAAGGTTTAACAGAATACCTGCCGGTTTCCTCTACCGGTCATATGATTCTTACTCAGGCAATTCTGGGTGTTCCGATAGATGATTTCATAAAGCTTTTCACGGTAAATATCCAGCTTGGGGCCATCCTTGCTGTTATTGTCCTTTACTGGAAACGGTTTTTTCAGTCGTTCTCATTTTATTACAAATTGTTCATCGCCGTATTACCAGCCGGAATTCTCGGAATACTACTCGAAAAGTATATTGACCAGATGCTTGGAAGTGTGCTCGTAGTTGGAATCTCATTTTTCGTTGGGGGTATTATTTTACTGTTTGTGGACAAGTGGTTTGAGAAATCGAGTAACGATCAGACGGTCAGCTACCCTTCGGCATTTAAAATCGGACTTTTTCAATGTATTGCCATGATTCCCGGGGTTTCACGATCTGCGGCCACTATTATTGGCGGGTTAACGCAAAAACTCAACCGGAAGACCGCTGCTGAATTCTCTTTTTTCCTCGCTGTTCCTACCATGTTTGGGGCCACCTTGCTTAAAGTCTATAAACACATGGACCTTTTAAAGGATACGGAACACCTGAAATTACTGGCAATCGGAAATTTTGTGGCATTTATCGTCGCCGCAATCGCCATCAAGGCATTTATTACCTATCTGACCAAACACGGATTCAAAGTTTTTGGTTACTACCGGATTGTGGTGGGATTGGTAATTATTTTCCTTTACCTGTTTAAATATAACCTGAACATGCTTTAGTTTGAATTAATAGAAATATATCATGGCAATTATTGTAAAAACAGAAAACCCCGAAGGGTTATTGAATGAAATTAAAAGGGCGATCGACGAAAAAACTACCGAATTATGGTCTTACGACTCTTCGGGAGACTTGTCCCACACGCCTGACAGATGGGTCAACCGGGCCTGGCTTCGTCCTGAAGTGGGTGAAGGGGAGCTTAAATTTGGGATTCTGGGAACCAAGGATGCAGGAATGACAGCTTCGCTCTACAGCGCTTATCATGCCTATTTTATCGAATTCTTATTGACCCACCTGGATAAATTCTTTGTAACCGCAGCTGCCACTGCAAAGAAAACAGCTCCTGATTATTTTTAATTGGATTTAGCTTCAATTAGTTGCCATGTATTTTGTTGTGTTTCGTGCCGGTTAACAGGTCCGTCCGTTTCTCATTAACGCTTACCTGATAAAACGATAATAAAATGGCTGAAATAGGTAAATATAATAGCCTGAGGGTAATCAAGGAGGTCGATTTCGGAGTTTATCTCGATGGAGAGACAGAAGGCGAAATCCTCATGCCAATCAGGTATGTTCCAGCAAATTGCAAAGTTGGCGACTATGTGGATGTGTTTCTTTACCTCGATTCGGAGGACCGCCCCATTGCAACCACAGAAACTCCCTTTGCCCTGGTTGGCGAATTTGCGATGCTCAGGGTAAATTCGGTGAATAAAATTGGAACTTTTCTCGACTGGGGAATCATGAAAGACTTGCTTGTCCCCTTTCGCGAACAAAAAGTCACTATGATTGAGGGGCGCTCCTACCTGGTCTATATTTATGTCGATGAGGAGAGTAAACGAATTGTGGCTTCTGCCAAACTGGGCAAATTCCTCGATAAATCGGTTCCCGATTATTCCGTCGGTCAGCAGGTTGATCTGGTGATCGAAAGTGAAACAGACCTTGGATACAAGGCGATAATCAATAACAGCCACTGGGGAATACTTTACGAAAATGAAGTATTTGAACAGCTGGCTAAAGGGTTGAAGGTTAAAGGTTATGTTAAAAAAATCAGGACAGATAATAAGATTGACCTCTCGCTTCACCCGCTTGGTTATGAAAAGGTGGATCCTCTTACTCAAATGATTTTAGATGAACTTAAAAAAGAGGGTGGTTTTATTGCAATATCTGATAAAAGTGAGGCGGAGGAGGTTTACCGCGTTTTCGGAATAAGTAAAAAATCATTTAAACAGGCTATTGGAGCGCTGTACAAGCGCAGGATGATTACTCTAAGTGCTGATGGTATTCGTCTGATTATTTAGTAATTGTGGTTCGGCTAAAAGCCGGATAGCCTCTTGTCTTGTTGATCGGAGGTTGTACAGGTTACCTACCCGGATTTGCTGGGTAGGGCCAGAGGATGACAGATTCCAATAAATTAAAAAATTGAATCCGGTTAAACCATTTACGCAGATTGAAGTCCAAAGGTTAATCTTTAAAACTTTATGATATGAAAAAATTATTATTATTTGTTTTCGTAGCGATAATGACGGTAGGTTCAGGTTATGCTCAGCGTGAGCAGCGCGCCCCACGCGACCCTGCAGCAAGACTTCAGAGGGAGATTGCCAATCTGACAACTGAGTTAGGTTTGTCGAAAGAGCAGGTTGATCAGGTTACCCCTATTGTTATGGAATCACAAAAAAAACAGGCTGAAGCTTTTGCAAAAATGCGCGAAGCTGGAGGTGAACCTGACCGTGAACAGATGCGCGATCAGGGCATGAAACTAAGGGCTGAAACTGATATGAAACTGAAAAGCGTTCTCACCAAGGATCAGTTCGTCAAACTTCGCGAACTTCGCAAAAAACAGATGGAAGAAAGAGCCAAAAGAGGTCAGCAGCAGTAATTTGCGACTGGTAAAGTTTTGGTTTTTTTAAAAAAAGCATCAAGGGCAGATTTTTGCCTTTGGTGCTTTTTTTGTTTGTTGCGCGCTCATTCCTCTTGTTAACGGCTGTCTCTTGAAAAACTCCGGGCGATTTGATTTGTAGCTGTTTTTAATCATAGTTGATTTATATGGGAATAATTAATTTTGTCTGATTGTAATTATAAATCCTATCCTGATGGCAGTTAGAAAACTTACTGAGCTTTTTGAATTACTTAAAGAAAAACCGGTCAAGAGTGTTATTGTGGTTTGTGCCAACGATGAACATTCAATAATATCCGTTAATCAGGCAATTGAGCAAAAACTGGTCAGCGGTATACTCATTGGCGATGAATCGGTGATTGAGTCGGTGTGCATGTTCGCAGGGATCGACAGCGGCCGGTTTACCATCATCCATGAGCCTTCAGAAGATCTTGCTGCCCGGCGGGCCGTTGATATGATTAACCGGGGAGAAGGGGATATCCTGATGAAAGGGCTGATTTCAACCGATAAATTTATGCGGGCTGTACTCAACAAGGAGAGAGGGCTGACGGATCATGGAAGAGTGGTGAGCCATGTCACCGTTGTTGAAAATGAAAACTATCCTAAATTATTGATCGTTTCGGATGTGGCTGTTATACCATTACCGGATCTGAATCAAAAAGTTCAAATGATCAGGTATTTGATTCAGGTGGCTCAAAAATTAAGGATAGAACTGCCTAAAATTGCCATTATTGCGCCCACCGAGCAGGTTATCCCTTCAATTCTTTCCACCACCGAAGCTGCAATCCTTGCCAAGATGGGCGATCGTGGCCAGATCCGGGGATGTATCGTTGACGGTCCGCTGGCGCTGGATGTGGCTTTGGATAAAGAAGCAGCTGTGTTAAAGGGATTAAAATCAAAAGTTGCCGGGGATGCAGATTGTTTAGTGTTCCCAAATCTTGAATCGGGGAATGTATTTTATAAAGTCAACACGAAATTAGCCCGGTCAGAATCTGCAGCCATTTTGGTTGGAACTAAAGTCCCGGTTGTTCTGGCATCGCGCGGCGACAGCACCAGTGTAAAGCTTTTCTCAATAGCCCTCGGAGCACTCATGGCTCAGAAGGATGAGGAGGCATAAGTGAATGGATTATATTTGAATAGCCAGGCAGATGCTGGCATGCTGACTGTCCTTTTTGTGCCGAAAAAATAAATTTTAAAACCAATTTACTTACTCACTTCAAACTTAAACTCATTGAATATGAACTCAGTCCGAATTCTGGTAATAAACCCAGGCTCAACATCCACCAAGTTTGCCGTTTATGACAATACGGTGTGCTCCCTGCTGAAGACGCTTCACCATTCCGTTTCAGAACTGGCTCCTTATAAAACGATAAGTGAACAGTTTGAATTCAGGAAAAATATCATACTGAGTGAATTGGCGCACGACCGTGTCGATCTCGATTCCATTAACATCATCATCGGCAGGGGAGGATTGACCTATCCGCTTAAATCGGGAGTTTATTACGTCAATGAATTGATGGTCGACCATTGCCGGAAAGGGGTGATGGGAGAACATGCCTCGAATCTTGGTTCGCTCATTGCTTTCGATATTGCCCAGATGCATCCGGGAACAGTGGCTTTGGTGGCAGATCCCGTGGTTACCGATGAAATGGACGAAATTGCCAGGGTATCCGGGCATCCGATGTTTAAGCGATTATCCATATTTCATGCCTTAAATCAGAAAGCTGTAGCCCGCCAGCATGCAGCCAAAATCGGAAAACACTATGAGGAACTCGATCTTATTGTAGTCCATCTCGGTGGCGGGATTACCATTGGAGCGCATCATTTTGGCCGTGTAATCGATGTAAATAATGGTTTGGACGGTGAAGGTCCGTTTTCACCCGAACGCAGCGGTACTTTACCATCGGGTGCATTAATCGATTTGTGTTTTAGCGGGAAATACTCCAGAAATGAAATCCATGCCATGGTTTTCGGACAGGGTGGCCTGGTTGCATACCTGGGGACCAATGATGCCCGGGAAGTTGAGATCGCAGTAAATCACGGAGATGAAAAGGCCGCCTTTTTCCTGGAAGCAATGGCTTACCAGATTTCCAAATCCATAGGGGGAATGGCCACCGTTCTCAAGGGGAAGATTGACGGCATCCTCATTACCGGAGGAATAGCCTATGACCGAAGGCTGATGGCTCAGATTCGTGAAAGGGTCGAGTTTATTGCGCCGGTTTCGGTATATCCTGGACAGGATGAATTAAAATCCCTTGCGATGAATGCCCTGATGGTGGCAAGGGGAGAAGTTGAAGCAATTGTTTATGATAAAACGGGTAATTATTAGATCCGGTAATTTGGAAATGATCCCGGATCCCTTAATTTTGAAACTTATTTCAATTTTTCGATGATGAAAAAAATAGCTGCTCTTCTGCTTTTTGCATTGCTTCAGGTCAGTTCCTTCGCTCAGCAATTTGTTGCAAATTACGATGAGGCAAAGATGCCCGCCTACACCATGCCTGATCCGCTCGTTTTTAATGACGGCGCCGCTGTAAGGAGTATCAAAGATTGGAAAAAACGGAGAGCCGAAATATATTATAGTTTTGAAAGTCAGGTTTATGGAATTACCCCTGCATGGAACGGTGGATTAACCTGGACTATTCTATCCAGCAAGGAAGATGCCCTTGAAGGAATTGCAAAGCGAAGAGAAGTTCGTCTTGAGCTGACCAATGGAATGCGTAAGAACAATATGACTATTTTAATCTATTTGCCTAAGAATGCCAAAAACGCCCCGGTATTCCTAAGTTATAATTTTGATGGCAATCACACTACCACTACCGAAGCAGATGTGTTGATTCCGGAAGCATGGGTAAGCAATAATAAAGAACTTGGGATTTTGGATCATCGTGCCAGCGCTAATGGACGGGGTAAAGCGGGTTCCCGGTGGCCCATGAAGGAGATTGTATCGCGCGGTTTTGGTGTGGCAACGGTTTATTATGGGGATATCGACCCTGATTTTGATGACGGATTTAAAAACGGCGTGCACCAGCTTTTTGATTCTAAAAGGGATAGCACATCCTGGGGATCCATTGCTGCCTGGGCGTGGGGATTATCCCGGATCATGGATTATTTTGAGAAGGATAGCGAGATTAATGCCGGTAAGATTATCGTTATGGGACATTCCCGGCTGGGGAAAGCTGCACTTTGGGCCGGGGCTTCCGATAAGCGGTTTGCCATGGTGGTATCCAATTGTTCCGGTTGCGGTGGCGCGGCACTTTCAAAACGGATCTTCGGCGAGACTGTGGGGAGCATGAATAATGGATTTCCTCATTGGTTTTGTGACAATTTTAAAAAATACAATCTGAAAGAGGATTTATTGCCAGTAGACCAGCACGAACTGCTTGCACTCATAGCGCCAAGGCCGGTATATGTTGCCAGCGCTGTGGAAGATCGCTGGGCTGATCCCCGGGGAGAGTTTTTGTCATGCGTTTATGCTTCACCTGTTTATGAACTTTTAGGGTGCAAAAAATTCCCGGCCACAGAGATGCCAGCCTTGAATAGTCCGATCTTCGGGGATATTTCTTACCATATCCGTCCCGGGAAACACGATGTCACATTGTATGACTGGTCCTCTTATATGGATTTTGCCTCCCGCTATTTTAAACTGAAAAATTAATTGAAGGTAAATTTCGGGGGAATAAATCCCGGGACTCAAATTGCTTATATTAATTTAAAAGAAGACTTTTGGCGATCCTTCTTGCGTCCCCTGCTGTCAGAGTGACGCCCAGATCCGTGCGAGTGAAAATCCGGGCGCCTCGATGCTCAGGTCAAGAAAATAGCCAAAAGGAGTCTCTTCAGTAGAATAACCCCCGTTGACAAGCCGTACTTGGGCCAGGTCAAACAGCGTTCTGGTATATTCCACGGAAGCTTTCGATTCAGAAAGGTGGGCGAAAGAGTGCAGTACAATGGTGTTCGTATTATTTTTTCGGGCGGTCCATTTCAGGTGATTGACCAACTTTTTTTCTCGGCCGGCTACCTCTTTTTCTTCATCCTCAGCTTCAACCTGAATAAAGGCTACAATGCAATCGGCAATCGTTTTTCCCTCTGTTACCTCTTCAATATCTGGCAAAGTTTTTGTAGCCGGATGATAGGAAAACGATTTGCAATATATTACAAGCACTTTCATGAAAAATCAATTAATTATCGGCCAATTTAGTTTAATTTATTGATTTATTACCATTGAAAAAAGTTAATTAATAAAAAGGGAAGCACTATATTTACACAAATTTAAATTTTAGATTTTGAAGTATCTGTTGATCATTGTACTGTTTATAACATTCGCCTTTCGAAGTTCAGGTCAGTTATCTTATGGTGGGACACCTCTTTCTTTTAGTCAGAAGAAAGAGCTGACTTCTTTGGTTCCTTTTATTGAAATGGATCCGGTCAGTAACACTCAGTTGTTGAAGGAGGAGTCATTAACCTTGAATCGTCTCAAGCCATTCCGTTTTGCAAAAAGCTTTAATGTTGATATTTCCCCTAATTCCGCAGGTGTGTGGACTGTCGGGGATGATATGAAGATCTGGCGGGTAGGTTTGCGTTCAAAGGGGGCATGGTCGCTCAACCTTATTTTCGATAAGATGATTATTCCCAAGGGTGCTTCCTTGTTTATATACACCTCAGATCACTCAAAAGTCCTGGGGGCATTCACTTCTGATAATGAACAATCCTCGGGATATTTCCCTACCTACCCGATCGCGGGCGACGAAATTGTGGTGGAATATAATGAGCCAAAGGATGCGTCATATCCGGGGGAATTGCATATTGCTTCTGTCAATCATGATTTTAAGAATATTTTCGGGACCAGACTCATCGGTCCTTCAGGCCTCTGCAACATGGATGTTTATTGCCCGGATGCAATCCCTTATCTCACAATGAAACAATCGGTTGTACGGCTTGAGATTGGAGGGCAATATCTTTGTACAGGTACGCTGGTCAATAATGCGAAGCAGGATACCATTCCCTATTTGTTAACAGCCGGACACTGCATAACCAATTTAAAAGATGCCCAGACTACCGTTTTTTGTTTTAATTACGAAAGTCCTTCCTGCGGTGCCGGTGGAAGCAGTATCAACGGGTTTTCCGATCAAACGATGTCCGGAGCCTTTTTGAAGGCGCGATCCGATTCGCTGGACTTTGCCCTGCTACAGCTTGAGACTTCGCCACCTGCCGAGTTCAGACCTTTTTATGCCGGTTGGGACCGGTCGTCGGCAATCCCTGCCGCTGCCGCAGCAATATCACACCCCAATGCGGATGTTAAAAAAATCAGTATAGCTAAATCCCCGCCGACTATTGGTACTTTTTCAAGCGAATTTACCGCAAACAGTTTTTGGATTGTCGGAAGATGGGCAATCGGCACTACAGAACCCGGATCCTCAGGCTGCGCACTGCTGAATCAAAACAAACAGGTGATCGGCAGTTTAACCGGTGGTACCTCCTCTTGCTCCGATCCGACGAATGACCTTTTCAGCATGTTTGGCAAACAATGGGATCATTATAAAACATCCGGTATGCAATTGAAATATTGGCTTGATCCGACAGGAACAGGAGTATCACAGCTATCTGCACTTAATCCGGTAGACAGTAAGAATGCCTGCAAATTATTCACCAATTCGGCTATCGGAGAACGGGATACCCTGTATAAAATTGCCAAACAGGCAGGCGGTTATAAAACCGGGCATAATTATCTGGGAATTACCGGTTATGCCGAACAATTCACCAAAACTTCCCAAACCCTTTTATCAGCCGTTTCAATAGGTGTTGCAAAAACGGCTTCAAAATCTAATAGCAGTAAAATTACCTTAAAGGTTTATGATGAATCCATGGCAAGCGGATTGCCCGGGAACGAGCTGCTCTCAATGGATCTCCCATACAGTGTGCTGAGTGCACAATCGATGAATGACATCGAGCTTGCTAATCCTGTGGTCGTTAAAGATCAGTATTTTATAGGTTTTAATATCAGTTACGCCAGTTCAGCCGATACCTTTGCTGTCTACAGTACCCCTGATCGCAGTCTCCAGAATAAAAACTTTGCCTATGCCTATTTAAATGGGGCCTGGAAACCTTTCTACGGAATTCCGCAGCTTGGAATTTCCACCTCATTGCTGATAAATGCGAACGGGTGTCAGAATACCGCGGCCACGGACACTGTGCCCAAAGTTGTTTTAACCAACAAATACATCGTGATCTATCAGCAAACCGGACTGATAATTTACCAGCAAACAGGTGTAAATGATAATGTTATGCTTCAGAATACTGCCACCGAAGAATTAAGTACGATTTCCCTTTATGATATTCTGGGACGGAAATTATATGAAGATCAACACCTTTTTCTGAATACGCCGGAATCTCTTTCAACCGGCCATTTACCCACAGGGGTTTATTTCCTGACTATTGAAACCGGTCACACAAGGCAAATAATGAAAATCAGGGTCGTAAATTCCCGATAATTAATCCGGTTAAATTAACTTTGGGGAAATTTTAACGATGTCCGGATACACACCCATACTAATCTTATTTTTGATCTTTGGACTCTCCAGTTGTGCGCCAGGTGGAAAAACCCCGGGAGAATCTGTATTAGCCCGACACTTTTTACCAGTGAGTTATGCCAAAGGTTTTACCGTTGAAAATTGTGGGAAATACCGGAAAATTACAGTTTCTGATCCCTGGGAGAAGTCAAAGGGAGTAGGCTTTGAATACTATCTGGTCGACAAAACAACGGATATCCCAAAGGAGTTAACTGGAAAACAGGTAATCAGGACTCCTGTCAGCAGGGTGATTTGCCTTTCAACCTCACACATTGGATTCCTCAGCGCACTTCATGAAATCCCGTCACTAAAAGCCCTTTCAGGCGCCGCATATGTTTCCGATCCGGAAGTTCTAAAGGCAATATCCTCGCGTGAAATTTCAGATATAGGATATGAGCAGGGTATTAATTACGAGCTTATTCTGAGTTTAAAACCCGATCTGATTATGGCCTATGGGGTTGGCGGTGAAGTGACCGGATTTCTTAACAAACTTCAGGATCTTGGATTGAATGTTATTTTAAACGGGGAATATCTCGAGGAGAGCCCGTTGGCCAAGGCCGAATGGATAAAATATGCAGGCGCTTTTTATAATAAGGAGAAGGAGGCTTCTGACTACTTTTCGCAGATTGAAAAAAACTACAATTTGATCCGCCAAAAGGTTGCGGAGGTTAAAACGCATCCTGTAGTTTTAACCGGATTACCTTTTAAAGATGCCTGGTGGATGGCTGGAGGCCATTCCAATCTGGCTACCCTGATCCGGGATGCCGGGGGCGAATTTCTCTGGAAAGATAATCCGTCCCGGGAATCTTTTGTCGTTTCTCTCGAACAGGTGGTTATGCGCTCGGTAAAAGCCGATTTCTGGATCAACTGTGGCACAGTGAATACCATCAACGAACTGATCGCAGCCGACAGCCGGTTTGCGGCTTTTCCGCAGGTTCAGAAAAAAGCTATTTTTAACAATAATTTGAAGCTGAGTTCCGGCGGAGGTAATGATTATTGGGAACAGGGTGTGGTCAGGCCCGATTTGATTCTTTCGGATCTGGTGAAAATCTTCCACCCGGAATGTGATCGCGGAAAAACATTTAATTTCTACAAAAGAATCCAATAACAGTGGCAGAAAACGGTTTGAAAATAGCTCATCAGAATACCCGCGGATATAGGGTATTACTGGTTTTTGCACTTCTTGTTCCCCTCTTTTTTCTGCTGGATTTGTTGGTCGGATCCTTTTACATCTCTGTTCCGGAGATCCTGAAGGCAATTTTTCGTACAGGAAACGTCAGCGATCAGGTAGTTTTAATTATTAACCAATTTCGGATTCCCAAGGCAATAACCGCAGTGCTCGCCGGGGCGGCCTTGTCGGTTGCGGGGTTGCAGATGCAAACAGTCTTCAGGAATCCGTTGGCAGGACCTTATATTCTGGGTGTAAGTTCGGGCGCAAGCCTTGGTGTTGCCTTGCTCGTACTTGGAACCGGAGGTTTACTGGGCGGGAGTATCGTCTCTGCCGTGAGTTCATGGGGGATTGTTGCGGCAGCCTGGCTTGGATCGGGATTGATTCTGCTGCTGATTATTATTATATCTGCGCGGATTAAAGATATTATGACTATCCTGATTCTTGGAATCCTGATCTCAAGCGCCATCTCATCCGTTGTCAATATCCTGCAGTATTTCAGCAATGAGGCGATGTTAAAGTCTTTTGTTGTCTGGACAATGGGTAGTCTCGGAAGTGTGACCAATGTACAGTTGTCTGTTTTGTTTCCGTCTGTTTTTGTCGGCATAGTGATTGCCTTTCTCTCCTCCAAATTCCTTGATGCCTTCTTATTGGGGGAAAATTATGCCCGGAGTATGGGTATGAATATCCTGTTCGCCAGGATGATGGTTTTTCTCTCCACCGCTATTCTTGCAGGGAGTATTACCGCTTTCTGTGGTCCGATCGGATTCATCGGAATTGCAGTTCCCCACATTGCCCGTATGACACTGCAAACAGCAAAACACAGCTTGCTGGTGCCCGGAACGATCTTAATCGGAGCATTAATGATGCTGATCAGTGACATCATTTCACAACTTCCGGGCTCTGAGGCCACCCTTCCGGTCAATTCTGTCACTGCATTGCTTGGAATTCCGATTGTGATTTGGATCATTGTCAGAAATAAAAATACAGCAAGGCTATGAACGAAGACCTACAGGATAAAATTATTTCCTTGAGCAACGGCTCTGTGGGCTACAAAGAAAAGTCGAGGGCTCATAAAATCATAAAATCGGAAATTTCGGTCTATGCACTCAAAGGAGAACTGGTAGCGGTAATTGGGGAAAACGGAATTGGGAAGAGCACCCTTTTACGGACTATTGCGGGATTTCAGCCTGCTGCCGGCGGTGATTTCCGGATTTGCGGTAAACAGATTTCTTCTTACCGCGAGAAGGAGCTTGCTGTTTTAATGAGTTTTGTTTCCACGGAGATTATCCGGGTATCCAATCTTTCCGTTTTCGACCTGGTTTCCCTAGGCCGTTATCCCTATACCAACTGGTTTGGAAAGTTGCTCGCTGAGGACCACTACCTGATTGAAGAGGCTATTTCAGCCGTTGGATTACAGGGATATGAATATCGTATGGTTAACCACCTCTCTGATGGGGAACGACAAAAGGTTATGATTGCCAGGTCATTGGCTCAAAATACCGAAATCATTGTACTCGATGAGCCCACTGCTTTTCTTGACCTTTCAAATAAGTATGAGATTGTCCATATTTTGCACCGGCTGGCCCATGAAAAAGATAAAACAATTCTTTTTTCAACCCATGATCTGACCACAGCCATCGCCGAGGCTGACCGGCTTTGGCTTATGCTCGAAAATTCTGTAGAGCAGGGAGCCCCGGAGGACCTGATACTGAATGGCAATTTCGACAACATATTTCATAGTAATCATCTCTATTTCGATCGGGAAAAGGGCGATTTCAGGGTACGCAAAGAGACCAAAAAAGCGGCACATGTCACAGGAGAGGGGGTGGCGCTCGATTGGACAATTAAAGCTTTAGCCCGGAACGGATTCGAGATTGTCGCCTTAACGGATCCTGCGGATATGACTATAGGTGTTAATTATCCCGAATGGAGTGTCATTCAGGGTTCACAGCAGATTCAATTTAATTCATTAGTATTACTTTGCAGGTACCTGAATTCTCTCAACAGCAAAGGAGCCCATTAACCTGGTTTTCAGCTTTTAAATCGTTTGAAACTTACCGTTAATCATAATCTGCTGATTTGATTTTTTACGGATCACCTTTTGAAATTTCATATTGTCCTGAAATACAGATAGATATTAAAATAAATATAATTTCGGCTGACTTTTAAGAAATTTTTACATTCGAAAATGTTTGTTTTATGGTAGTTGAGTGCATAATCCGTAAAAAATATTACATATTTGCATAGTCAAATAATCAATATCTTGTAAGATGAAAAAAATAATTCTTTTGTTGGTTCTACCCCTCTTTGCAGCCATACAGCTTAATGCTCAAACAACTTCGACTGCAGCTCCTGCCAATCCGAATGCTCCTGTTGCAAAATGGGATAAGTTGGTTAACGACTTTGGAAATATTGCTTTTAATATTCCGAAAACTGCCGAGTTTACCTTGACCAATGCGGGCAAGGAGCCATTAATTATTAGTTCTGCAAGGGCTTCATGCGGCTGTACAAACCTCAAATATGCCCAGGCTCCGATAGCTGCAGGACAAAGTGCTACTGTTTCTGCAACCTACAATGCTGCAACTCCAGGTGTTTTTACAAAGACGATAACAGTTACTACCAATGCCGATCCAAATCCTGTCGTTTTGCAGATCAAAGGGACGGTTTTGCCGAATCCTAACCAAGCTCCTGCTGCTCCTGCTGCTCCTGCAAAACCTGCTTCCGCTGAAGTTCCAAGATGATCGGGTTTTGATTTAAGGGAAAAGGTGAAATCTTCGAAGGATTTCACCTTTTTTTTGAACAAAACCCGGCTGTTTTGGTAATATCAGCATGGGTTCGCCGGATTTAGCGATTGTTGCTATCAAATTATTAAATCTTAAATCAGTTTATTCTTTCCATTTTTTCGTTGGACTAAAAAACGGTACTTTTGCAGGGTTTTTAAAACAGTTAACTCAATAAAAAAAGATATGGCAGAAATTCAAAAAACAATGCTGATGATCCTCGATGGATGGGGAATCGGCGACAAAACAGCATCTGATGTAATCTATTCTACGCCAACTCCTTTCATAGATTCCTTGTATGAAAAATATCCTCATAGCCAGTTACTTACCAGTGGTGAAAATGTTGGTTTGCCTGACGGCCAAATGGGGAACTCCGAAGTGGGTCACCTCAATATTGGTGCCGGTCGTGTACTCTATCAGGATTTGGTAAAAATCAATAAAGCGATCAGAGAGAGAACTTTATGGAGTAACCCACAAATCCTCAGGGCATACCAATACGCAAAAGAGAATAACAAGCAGGTGCATCTGATCGGATTGATTGGCCCGGGCGGGGTTCATGCGCTGAGTCTGCATATGGTAGCACTCGCACAAATTGCAACGGAGCATGGACTGGAAAAGGTTTTCATCCACGGGCTTACCGATGGACGCGACACTGATCCCCGTTCAGCATATGATTTTGTAAAGGAAGATCTTAAAGCACTTGAAAATACCAATGCCCGATTTGCCTCACTGATTGGACGATATTACGGGATGGATCGTGATACGAACTGGGATCGTGTGAAACTGGCTTATGATCTGCTTACCAAGGGGGAAGGTAAAAAACGGACCGATGTCCTGGCTTCAATTCAGGAATCATATGACGAGGGAATTACCGACGAATTTATCAATCCGATTGTTTATACCGATGATCAGGGTCATCCGCTCTCCACCATTATGGAGGGGGATGTTGTGATTTGTTTCAACTACAGAACCGACCGTTTGCGGGAGCTCACAATGGTTTTTACCCAGGAGAATCACCATGAACAGGGGATGACTACGATACCGTTGCAATGGTACACCATGACCAATTACAAATCTTCGTTCAAGGGGATCAACGTTATTTTTAATAAGGATAATGTTCAGAATACCATGGGTGAAACGGTCTCCAAGGCCGGTCTGAATCAGATCAGGATTGCGGAAACAGAGAAGTATGCACATGTCACCTTTTTCTTTTCCGGAGGTCGCGAGACAGAATTCCCCGGCGAGAAACGGATACTTATCCCGTCGCCCAAAGTGGCAACATACGATCTTCAGCCCGAAATGTCGGCCCCACTGGTTAAGGAGGCGATCGTCGCGGAGATCAATGCCAAGAGCGCTGACTTTATTTGTCTCAACTTCGCAAATGGGGACATGGTTGGTCATACTGGTGTTTACAGTGCAATTCAAACTGCCGTTAAATCTATAGATCATTGTGTAAATGAGGTTGTTACTGCAGCAATTGCAAATAACTACGATGTTGTGATCATTGCAGATCATGGGAATGCCGATTTTGCGGTAAACCCCGATGGGAGTGAAAATACGGCTCATTCACTTAATCCGGTCCCTTTTATCTGGGTTACCAGTCACAGTGATGCCAAAGTTTCAAACGGCATTCTCGCGGATGTGGCTCCAACTCTTCTCACGATTATGGGTGTTGCAATTCCTTCAGATATGACCGGAAAAGTTTTGATTGAAAAGTAAGATGCTGCAAATAGGAAAAGCAATTATCAGCCTGGATGTTCTTCAAAAAGAATTTTGCTGTGATATTGAAAAATGTAAAGGGGCGTGCTGTGTCGATGGAGACAGCGGCGCCCCTGTAACTTCTGAAGAGGCTGAAATTATTGAATCACTATACCCCGATTTCAAAGATTATCTTTCGGCAGAGAATATAGCTGAAATTGAAAAGCAGGGATTTTCGGTGATCGATTCAGACGGTGATCTGGTGACTCCTATTGTGGGAAATAACGAATGTGTATTCACCTTCAGGGACGAAAAGGGAATTACCAAATGTGCCATCGAACGGGCCTATTTTGACAAGAAAACACCTTTTCGGAAACCGGTGTCCTGCCATCTGTTCCCTATCCGTATAACTGCCTATAAACGATTTGATGCCGTTAATTATCAGCAGCTTGATATCTGTAAGTCTGGCAGAGTCTGCGGTAAAAGCCAGGGCATGCCACTGTGGAAATACCTCAGGGAGCCGCTTACGCGTCAATATGGCTCCCCATGGTATGAAGAATTTACCTATGCAGCCGAGCATCTCCCGGGAGAGTTAAATGATTGATTTTAATTGCCTTCAGCAACTACTGTCATTTCAACATTACCTTCGTTCACGGCTATCGCGTCGACTAGATACGAAGGGACCAGGCGCTCTCCATTACTGATTGTTGAGAGGTAAGGATCAACCATCTCCCCTTTGGCCAGATGGATAGCAAGTTCGGCAGCTGTGGAGGCCATGGTTTTAATCCGCTTAAATACGGTAACTGCCTGATTACCTTTGATGATCTCCTGTATATTGATCATGTCGGCATCCTGGCCAGCAACAGCAACCTGTTTTAAAAGCCCCCTTTCCTTGAGTGCCTTGATGGCTCCTAAGGCCATGGCATCGTTTCCGCAGATCATAGCATCAACTTTATTTGCCGTGCTGTCCAGACTGGCGATGGCGAGCCGATATCCCTCCTCGGGAGTCCATGAATTTGCAAACTGCCGGTAGACAATTTTGATCTCTTCGCGTTCCACATATGGCTGCAGGATATTAAGCTGTCCGATATAGAGCATCCTGCTGTTATTATCGTTCGACGGTCCGCCCAGAAGGGCATAATTTCCTTTGGGTTTAATTTTGGTCAGGTATTGAGCCTGGAGTTCGCCAACCCTGATATTGTCGGTCGAAACATAATAATCCAGCCTGCAATTGTTAATTAGCCGGTCATAAGCGATCACCTTGATCTCCTTTTTGTGGGCTAAATTAATAATTTGGGCAGCGGTACCCTGATCAACGGGAATTACAACCAGAACCATCGCCCCCTTGCTGATCAGCTCTTTAGCCTGGACTAATTGCTTCTGGGCATTATTGTCTGCCACTTTTACCTGGACAGTCCCGTCCAGTTGTTTTACTGCATCAACAAAATAACGCTGGTCGTTTTGCCAGCGGGGAGCATCATAACTGTGAATAAGCAGGCCGATCTTGGGGTGCTTGGGGGCACATCCGGCAAAAATTAATCCTGCCAGAAGTAATAACGAAAAAATCGTAGTTTTCATTGGAAATCAGATTTTTTAGATTAAAGAACCACAGCAAAATAAAAGCATTATATGATACCATAACAGCAGGTAGCTTATCCGGATCAGGTATTAGAAAGTTAAGTATTGTCTCAAAGTTACACAACAATTTAAGTAAAAAGAAATATTATGTGACATTTCTTTTAGAAATGATCACCATTCCATTCTGTATAAAACTGCTCCAGAAACCGGGTCATATATTCATGTCTTTGAAGCGCGTGGAATCTGCCGGATTCAGTTTGCATCAAATCCTTAAGCAATAAAAGTTTTTCGTAGAAATGGTTTATCGTAGGGCCATCTCCTTTTTTGTAATCTTCGAAATTCGTGTGCATAACGGGGGAGACCTCCGGATCATAGAGAATACGGCCACGACTCCCACCATAGGCAAATGTGCGTGCAATTCCAATGGCACCTATCGCATCAAGCCTGTCAGCATCCTGCAAGACCGCACATTCGAGGTCATTTGTGAATGTACTGACTTTTGCCCCCTTAAAACTTACCCCATCAATGACCGAACAGATTTTAACCGCCATCGATTTCTCAACCCCGTTTTTGTTGAGCCAATCTCTTGATTTTTGCCCAATGGTATCGCCTCCAACAATTTTCCAGTCGTCTACATCGTGGAGTAATGCTGCCATCTCAACCACAAAAAGATCGGCACCTTCAGCTTTTGCAATTTGGAGCGCAAGCGCTCTGACACGGTGAATATGCCACCAGTCATGCCCTGAGGAATCGTTCCCGAGAACAGTTTTTACAAAATTCGCTGTATCATTGATCAGTTTTATCCTATCCATAGCTGTGAAATGTATTGTTAAGTATCAACCGAGGCATCAGGCCGGCGGCCTCCCTGTAAAATTTATTAAAAGTACTCTAACCTTGCTGAAGATCCAACAAGTGTTTGCAATTTTTATAGTTTTGAAACACGGTGATATTCGGGTTAAATTTGAATAAATGACTCATGGTTTGGCTATATTTGTATCGAAAGAATAAACAACGATGGAAAAAGACCTTATCACCGGCAATTGGACCAAACAAGTCATTATTCGCAAAGAAATTGAAAAGTACCTGGTTAATGGGGACGATTTTATCAATGAGGGTGATATTTTCAACAAACTCGCTGTAAATGTCAATCCGGCCCCTGAATTAATCAGGGATATTCTTCAAAAATCGTTATCTGTTAAAACCCTGTCTCCGGACCAGACTGCAGCTTTACTTAATGTTACTTCCCCTGAATTGTGGGAAGAGATCTTTGAGGCAGCGCTTAAGGTCAAGAAAAAGGTATATGACAACAGAATTGTCTTTTTTGCACCTCTGTACTGCTCCAATCTTTGTGTAAATAACTGTGCATATTGTGGATTTCGTGAAGCCAATAGCCAGGAGGTGAGACGGATTTTAACGCTTGATGAAATCAGGAAGGAAGCTTCCTCTGTTTTAAAGGAGGGCCACAAAAGGCTGATCCTTGTTTTTGGCGAGCATCACCGTTCCGATGCAGATTATATGGCTGCTGCTGTAAAGGCCGTTTATAGCGTCGAAGAGAAGGCTTTAAAATCGGGGCGCCCTTCCTCTATACGCCGGGTCAATATCAATGCGGCTCCCTTAGAGATTTCCAAACTGAAAATCCTTAAAGAGGCGGGAATCGGTACTTTTCAGGTTTTCCAGGAGACTTATCATCACGAAACCTATCATCACGTCCATCCTGCAAATACCATTAAGGGCGACTACCAGTGGCGTCTTTATGCCTTGCACCGCGCCATGGATGCCGGACTTGATGATGTGGCGATCGGGGCGCTGTTTGGGTTATATGACTGGCGTTTCGAGGTGATGGGATTATTATATCATACCCTCGATCTGGAAAGACAATTCGGAATAGGCCCCCATACAATCTCCTTTCCACGGATGACCCCGGCCTCAGGCTCAAGTTTGTCGTCCCAATCACCGTGGAATGTTTCGGATGACCATTTCAAAAAACTGGTTGCCGTATTGCGACTTTCGGTTCCCACCGCCGGAATGATCGTGACAGCCCGCGAAAAGGCCGAAATCAAGAAAGTTGTCCTCCAGGTTGGTTGTACCCAGACCGATGCCTCCACCCGTATTGGAATCGGGGGGTACAGTGACCAGAAAACGGAAAATGATCTTGATAAAAAACAGTTTACAATCGGAGATCCGCGCGATCTGGATGACGTCATTCAGGAGGTAATCGGCCTGGGATTTATCCCTTCATTTTGTACTGCTGGTTACCGGTGCGGCCGAACCGGCGAAACGATCATGGGTATGCTTAGTCATTGCGACGAGGGGAAATTCTGCAAGCTCAATGCGGTCCTGACATTTCGTGAGTACCTCAGCGATTATGCCTCCGATAAAACACGCGAAATGGGAGAACCATTAATCCTGAAAGAGATTGGGGAGATTGAATCACTCGATTATTTTAAGAAGAAGACCCATCTTTTGCAAAAATTCCGCAGCGATTATGGTGAAATATTATCCGGTAAAAGGGATCTTTATCTTTAACTTAACAAAATCAAAATTCGAAAATGTAAAATACAAATCGTTCTTTAATTTAAATTCTTTCAACCTGTTCTATAATTTATATTTAATTTAAACTATTCCGGAATAACCAACTTTATGATATTCAATAACATAAAACTAACCTCGATTTTTCTGCTGATTTCTTTATTTTCCTATGGTCAGAATTTTGAAGTTTTCTCCCCGAATCACACAATCAGCTTGAAAATCAGTAACAGCGATCAGGTGCGCTATTCTGTCACCTTCAATGGAAAGACCATAATCCGCGAATCATCTCTCGGTTTTGAGTTTAAAACTGAACCGGCAATGGTTAAAGATTTCGCCGTGATAGACCGAAAGGATCAACATTTCAGTGAGAGCTGGAGGCCTGTAATTCGTTCCAAACACGCGGATGTTGTAAATAATTACAATGAAACACAGATCATGTTCAGGGAGAAAGGGGGATTAATGCGTCAGATGGAGACTACCTTTCGTGTTTATAATGATGGAGCCGCTTTTCGCTCGAAGCTTTTTCGGAGTGAGAAAAATGGTCATCGACAGATTACCCGTGAATTGACCACCTTTAATATCCCGGGCGATCCCAAAGCATGGGTTGTGGAGTATGGAAAATATTCCAGCTCACAGGAATCCGAATTCTTTGAACGTCCGCTTAGCTATATTTCTGCTAAAACGGTGGCCGGTTTACCATTACTGATGGATTACGGAGATCATTGCTGGGTTGCAATAACCGAAGCAGTCATTGATAATTATCCTGCTTTTTACATGGGTACCAAAGGGAAGGAGAATGAACTTACCACAAAACTTGCTCCCCTGCCGGGCGAGGATCCGGAGGGTGTCAAAGCCCGTTTTGATGATGAGGTTTATACTCCATGGAGAGTGATTATGATCGGTGAAAATCCCGGAAAACTGATTGAATCGGAGATTATCCAGAACCTGAATGCCCCGTGCGCCATTGTTGATCCTTCATGGATTAAACCCGGGATCAGCGCCTGGGATCATTGGTGGAGTGGCGATGTTGCAATGGAAATGCCTGTTATTAAACAATATATCGATTTCGCAGCTTTAATGGGCTGGCCCTATATGCTCGTTGACTGGCAATGGTATGGCAAATATGCTGCCCCTGAAGCAGATATCACCAAAGCTGCTCCTCAGATTGATATGCCGGAAATAATCAGCTATGCAAAATCCAAAAACGTAAAAATCATACTCTGGCTCTACAACAGCGATGTCAACCGCAATTCGGCCTATAAAAAGGCTTTTCCTTTATACCATAAATGGGGAATTGCGGGAATAAAAATTGATTTTATGGATCGCGATGACCAGGATATGGTCAACTGGTACCACGATATCATTAAATGTGCTGCCCAAAACCAGTTGATGGTTGATTTTCACGGAGCCTACAAACCCGATGGTATTATCCGCACCTACCCGAATATGATAACCCGCGAAGGGGTAATGGGTAATGAATATTACAAGTTCTCAGACAGGATGAGCCCCGAACACAATGTTAAACTGGCCTTCACTCGGATGGTGGCCGGACAGATGGATTATACCCCGGGTGGTTTTCTGAATGTGACCAAAGCTCAATATAAAAATCAGACACCTACCCTGGTATGGAATACACGCGCCGCTGAACTCTCTAAATTTGTGATTTACGAAAGTCCGCTGACTGTTGTCTGCGACCATCCCGATCATATCCTGAATCAGCCCGGTGCTGACTTTCTGAAGATTGTTCCGACTACCTGGGATGATATCCGCTTTATTGACGGTTATCCGGGGGAATTTGTGGCGATCGCAAAAAAATCGGGGAGCGATTGGTTTATTGGCGTGATGAATAACAGTAAGATGAAGGAAATCACCCTGAAACTTGACTTTATGGCTGCCGGAACCTCTGAAATGGAAAGCTGGGCCGACGGAATTGATGCCAATGAATCACCGACCCATGTGAAAATTTCAACGCATAAAGTCAACTTTGGCGATATCCTGAAAATTAAATTGGCCAATAATGGGGGATGGGTGGCACGAATCAGGGCCGTTAAATGAACCCCTTTGTTTTGCTTTGATTTTATTAATTAGATGAAAAAGCGGATCAGATGAAAATAAGTTTATTAACCGGCACTGATTGAGTGGATTAAAATGATTGCCTGATGCCAATATAGACAGCTGCATCGCTGGAAATACCCATGTTTCTTATCCTTTTAATGGGGAGGTATCCCGTCTATTTAATATTCAGGAAAAATGAAGGTGATGTAATTATGTAATATTAATATCGTTATTTTGTCCCTCTCAAAATCAAGTCAGAATTTGACAAATTTTAATTATTGATATGAATAAATTTCTAAGAGCTTCATTACTGTCTGTAATTCTTTTCATTACCTGGCAAACTGCCTTTTCGCAGACTCTCGCTGAGCGGATCAAAAGTATGCCTGATATTATTTCAGTGGAAAAAATGGAGCCAAATCCTTTTTTTAAAGAAGCCCTGATAATCAAGGTAAAACAGCCACTCGATCATCTGCATCCGGCACTTGGGAGCTTTGCTCAACGGGTAATTTTGTCCAATCTCGATTTTGAGCGCCCGGTTGTATTTATTACTGAAGGATATGGAGGAGATTATGGAGCTAACACGAAATACCTGAACGAACTTTGCCCGCTGCTGAATGCCAATCAGTTATTTGCAGAGCACCGGTTCTTTGGAAAATCTGTCCCCGATTCCATTGACTGGAAGTACCTGACTGTTGAAAATGCAGCGGCAGACCATCACCATATTGTGACCATTTTTAAACTGCTCTATACTAAAAAATGGATCAGTACCGGCATCAGCAAAGGTGGGGAGACTGTTCTTTATCACCGGGCGCTTTATCCGAACGACGTGGAAATATCGGTCCCTTATGTGGCTCCGTTAAATTTTTCGACAGAAGAGAAACGGCACGATCTTTTTATCAGGCATAAAGCCGGAACCGCATCAGCCCGCCGTAAAATTGCCCAGTGTCAGGTTGAGTTGCTGAAAAGGAAACAGGAATTAATGCCGCTTTTCGACAAGTTATGCACCGAAAAGAAATATCAATTCAGAGCCAGCGAAAGCACAATTTTTGACTATTGTATCCTGGAATTTGCATTTTCTTTCTGGCAATGGGGAAGGTCGGTAAATGAAATTCCTCAAACAACAGCTACCGATCAGGCTCTTTTTAACTATCTGATAAAAATTTGTCCCCCGGATTATTTTGATATCGAAAGCGGCAAGCCAACTTTTCCGTTTTTCGTTCAGGCTTTAAAACAGTTAGGCTATTATGGATATAATCCTGAGCCGTTTCATGGATTAATGGAATTGAAAGATACCCACGATTATATACAAAAATTGTTTATGCCGGCAAAGACCGAAATTTCATACGACCCGGCAATGAGCCTGCTCGTCAAAGAATATCTTAAAAAAGATGCCCAAAAGATCTTGCTGATTTATGGGGGGAGCGATCCCTGGACAGCTTCTGCGGCCGATGCAAAAGGGAATAAAAAGATTCTTAGAATTATTCAACCCGGTGGAAGTCATCGCACCCGCATCGGCACGCTACCGGAATATCAGCGCCGCAAGGTGATGAAGACACTGGAAAAATGGATGAAGTAGGGTGAATATTAGATGAATGGAGGCAGCTCAGCTGGCAATTAGGATAATACAGGAAGCGTTAACCGGCTAACGGGATTATTCATCGTTAGTTCATTATTCAATGTAAATAATTGATAATTATGGCTATAAGAAACATTCTCCTTGTATTTTCCGCGCTGATGGTTTTAATGCACTCCTGTCAAACTCCATCAGCTCCGGCCAGGGATGAAATCTTTAAAAAAGAGCTGTTTGCCGTTGAAAAGGAGTTTTGTGCCATGGCTCAATCGAAAGGTATCCAACAGGCTTTTGTCTATTTTGCGGCTGATTCGGCTGTTATTCTGCGTGGTGACCGGCTGATCAAAGGGAAGGAGGCCATACGCCGTCAGTATGAATCCATGCCGGCAAAAGGGGTTATTCTGGTGTGGAGCCCCGATTTTGCTGAAGTATCCGGTTCCGGTGATTTGGGGTATACCTTCGGGAAATATACTTTTAGTAAAACCGACAGCCTTGGACATAACATTCAGAGCAGAGGGATTTTTCACACAGTCTGGAAGCGCCAGCTTAACGGACAGTGGAAATTTGTTTGGGATTGAGGATTTCTTTGCTGTGTTTGTAACTTTTACATTATTTATTTTGCCGGCCAATGAGAAACTGGCGGCTATTTGAATAATAGTGTCCGCTATGAACTAATTTCGCCACAATTTTTAAACTGATTTTGTATTCAATAAAACCCATGTGAATTGATATTCTCACTGAAAACGGTTTGGATATGTGAGGCTTTATTCAGTTATGTAAATATAAATCAGTAGGTTAAATCAATGTATTACGAATGGAATTAGGTTCAACACGAAGTCATTACCGCAAATTATTCAGGTATTTAGGTATAAGTTTAGTCATAGTTTTTGCCCTGATTGGGTTTTTTCTGACATCGGCATTTTTTGCTGTAAAGTTGCACGTTACTGATGATAAAGGGGCTGTTGATTACAATGACCGGTATTTTCAGGAAATTAAGGATAAATATGGTAAGTCAGACAGGAAGGACAGTAGTAAAGTAAATCGAAGGGAGGCACAGTTTCTGCACGAGGTTCTGGTGTTAAATAAATATTATCCCGAAAATTCCCTTTTTATCCTTAATGCATATCTGAAAAGTCATAACCTCGCCGAAGCTGAACGGATGATTGGTGCCGTTAACCTTTATATGCAGGATAATAAGGCATATAATTCGGAGCTGAAGGAATTTGAATCGGACAATTTGACCGATAGTACGCAGCGTAACAGCGGCAGTGTTTTTGGATGGATGAATATCGCCGAGTGGGCTGATTTTAAGATTGCTGTTGCCAAGGATAAACCACTGATTGATTCAGTTGCTAACCTCACCAATGTTGAGCCCAGGCTTATTGTCGCAGTGCTTGTCGGGGAGCAGATCCGCCTTTTTAATTCTGAGCGCGAAGCCTATAAGAAATGGATTGGGCCACTCAAGATTCTTTCGGTCGAATCGACCTTCTCCCTGGGTGTTACCGGCATTAAAGTGACTACTGCTCAAATTATTGAACGGAATCTGAAGGATAGCGTATCGACTTTTTATCTGGGGGCCAAATACGAGCACCTGCTCGATTGCTCAACGAATTCGCCTGATATTGAGCGGTTTAAACGACTTACGGATTATAAAAATCATTTCTATTCGTATCTTTATGCGGCGCTAAATATCAAGCAACTTAAAATACAGTGGGAGCGGGCAGGTTTTCCCATTGATGACAGGCCTGAGATTCTGGCTACATTATATAATATTGGATTCGAAGGTTCGGTGCCAAAGGCAAATCCTGCAGTTGGCGGATCTACAATGATGATTCATGAGAAACCTTACTCTTTCGGAACCATCGCATTTGAATATTATTACTCCGGTGAGCTGTATGACCTTTTCCCTTTTAAAAAGTCGAGATTTGACTGGCCCAATGTTTAAATTGAAATCCTCCAAAGGATTTTCGGCACTTTTAGTGATTGCATTCACGTTTTGGGGTATCCAATTGAGTGACCAAACAATGGAGGATTCCCAGGTCAAGTGGCGTATGCTTCAAAAAGGGTTATCTTATCTGGAAATTGATGCTCCCGAAAAATCGATCCTCAATGATTCAAAATTATTTATTCTAAAGGCCAGCCCTTTACTATGCACTTTTCAGGTGCTTAGCTCTTCTGAGAATAAAAAACAGAATAAGCCAGCCAATATTTGGGCAAAAGAGTTTGGAATGAATGTTATCGTGAATGCCGGAATGTTCAATATGTCTAATGGGCGGACTAACAAAGGGTACCTTAAAAATTATACCCATTTCAACAATTCCCGCGTGAATGGTAAATATAACGTAATGATGGCCATGAATCCATTGAAGGAGTCAGATACTTCAATGGTCATAACAGATATGACCTGCAGGAACTGGGAGGCTCTGCGATTAAATTACCATACTTTATGTCAGGGGATGCGGATGATCGATGGTGGCGGAACCGCATTGACATGGGATAAACGTCCCGGACAGTTTTGCAGTATGGTTATTGGAGCTACCGACACTGAAGGAAATATTTATTTTCTCTTTACCCGGTCACCCTATACCCATCAACAAGTGATCGGGTATCTTATCCGGTTGATTCCCACTATACGAACCACCGTCTATCTTGAAGGGGGACCCGAAGCAAGCCTTTATGTGCAAACGGGGGATACCGTTATCTCAAAATTCGGCAGCTATGTCTCGAAAACCTATCCCAACGATAATAATGATCATTTCTGGAAGATCCCCAATGTCATTGGAATCCGGTTGCGTTAACAAAAAGGAGCTATTATTTTTCTGTTTTTTTTTGTAACTTAGTCTGTTTTTAAATTTTCAGGCAATGAAGAAAATTGGAATTATTGGTTCAGGTTCTGTCGGACAGACCCTTGCCACAGGATTTTTGAACTATGGTTTTGAAGTAATGATAGGAAGTCGGGACCGTTCAAAACTGGCAGAATGGCAGGCATCATCCGGCCCGGACGGGTCGGTGGGCTCATTTGAAGAGACTGCCGGTTTCGGAGATATCATCATACTTGCAACCAAAGGTACGGCGGCCATTGATGCGTTGGTACTGGCGGGTGAGCCAAACCTGTCGGGAAAGATTATTGTTGATACGACAAATCCAATTTCGGATGCGGCTCCCGAAAATGGAGTTTTGCAGTTTTTTACAGAGTTAAATTACTCCCTGATGGAGCAACTTCAAAAGAGATTTCCCGGATCCAGATTTGTCAAGGCCTTTAACAGCATTGGGAGCAGCCTGATGATCAATCCGGATTTTGGGGGAGTCAAACCGACGATGTTTATTTGCGGAAACGATCGCATAGCAAAGGCTGAGGTATCTGAAATATGTACGATGTTTGGATTTGAAGCTGAGGATATGGGCGCTGCAGAAGGAGCAAGAGCCATCGAACCCTTATGCATGCTTTGGTGTATTCCCGGATTTCGTGAAAACAGGTGGAAGCACGCCTTTAAACTTTTAAAGCAATAACTATTTTAATTTGTGAGTAACTTTAGAGTGAGAGTCTCATCCCGATTTGCGTGCCTAATTTACCCGGTTTTAGGTCATTCAGCTTCTCCGGTGTCACTGCTATTCAATATGTCATGGATAAATAGCTAATATACATTGTTTTACCTATCCCCATCTCCCCATCTCCCCATCTCCCATTCACTCCCTCTCCTTTTTTTCCCATATAGTCACTTCGATCGTATTGTAGGAATATTTCCTCTTGTTGATTCTTGTAACAGATGGAACCAGGATCGGGCCATCGATTTTGATGAAGGTATCACTGAGTAATGAGGAGAGATCATCCTGGCCCCAAATCGGTTCACCACCTTCGCGATGACCTCCGACCCAGTTGGCACGTTGGGTGCACGTTTCGCTCCAGTCAAAACCGGTGGCAACAATGAGCCTTCCCCCCGGATTAATCCGTTTGTGAACTCCGGTCAGAAAGTGACGGGGATTGTACATCTGATCCAATATATCATTCAGTAAAACAAGGTCATAGCCAACAAAGATGGTCTTCATATTGGAGGCGTCTGACTGGTGAAAGGTGATTTTATCGGCTAATTTATCATATCCGAGATCTGTTAATGATAATTCATGATACGAGGCGAGCTCTCCCTCTTCCGGGAAGAGATAATTAAAACTTCCGCTCTCCTGTAATTGTACGGCGACCCTGATATTTCTTGCCGTGAAATCAAGCCCCGTGACCTTATCGAAATATTTGGCCAATTCCCAGGTCGTTCTGCCAGCCCGGCAACCTAAATCAAGGGCGCTTTTTTTGGCAGCTCCCGCATATTGACAGGCAATCTCTGCAATTCGACCGTAGTAATTTGGGATACCCAGGAAATCACCTCCATATTGTGCTTCGCAGTGTCTGACAACTTCCGGATCTGTTTCGTAAAGGTGCTGAGGAATTATCACCGCATTTTCCGATTCTACGTACCGGAAACCGGCATGCTGGTAAAAATGGCGCCTGAAAGCGTACCTGGCATCTCCGATTGCTTCATTTCCCGTCGAAATCCATGACCCTCCCTTGATCAGATTATGCTTCAAATCGAATGTTGGAGTCGAAAAATCGTCGTAAATCGGGTGAATTTTAAACCCTTCAAAGCCGCTTATCGGAGTTTCCGTCCATTGCCACACATTACCAATCAGGTCAAAAAACCCGCCAAAACTGAATTTGTCAACCGGACATGGACTTTGAAAATGTTCCATATTGATATTTCCAGGTGCTGTATCCCATGCAGGTTGATCCTGAATATTAGCCTGTTGATACAAAACGTACCATTCATCTTCCGTAAGGAGCCTGACAGGGGAATCGGTTTGTTCAGCCTTCCAGTTACAAAAAGCTTTCGCTTCGAGATAATTCACTTCGGCAGGCCAGTTCCAGGGCATATTTATCTCATTAAATACCAGCCGCAATTTCCAGCTGCTTCCCTCCTTTATCCAGAATAAGGGATGCTTAGCTTCCTTATAAGTTTTCCAGTTCCATCCCTCCTCAGTCCAGTATTTTTGCACATCATAACCACCAGCCTCTACAAATTGAAGAAATTCACCATTTGAACACAAGTATTTTGATGCTTTGAAACGCTTCACATCTGCTGTATGAATTCCATATTCATTGTCCCAGCCATAAAGCGGGTTATTCAATGATTTTCCCAGTTGAAATTGTTTTCCCTCTGCCTGAATCAGTGAATTCTGAGGAGCTGTGGCAGATTCCGTACAGATGTTCCATCCCGCTATCGGTTTTAGGTAGCTAAGCGGAAGCTGACGTATCAGCACAGAGGAGGTCTCCAGGTGAATCCGTTCATGCTCAATTCCCATCATAATGATCCAGAATGGATTATCCCATCCGACTGGAAGCTCCAATGGCAAGGTTTTTATCAGCTTGTCGACCACCTGCCTAACTTTATTTCTGTAGGCCAAAACATCTGCCATGGTGGGCCAGTTGTAATGACTCATATTCAAATCGTCCCAGGACATTTCGTCGACACCAATAGCAAACATCGATTCGAACTGGTTATCAATTCTTTCTGTAAGTATCTTGCTTACAATTAGCTTGTTAATATAGAAGGTGGCCGTATGTCCATAATAAAAAATCAACGGATGACGCAAGGGGTCAGCCTTACGGTACATGGCACTCTGATCTGCAAATGCTTCAAAAAGCTGTTCGTCGATATCAAATGTCTTGTGGAAATATTCAAGTATCTCTTTTCGTTTTTCTTCCGGTGAACCTTGGTTAAGAACCGGCGTCTTTGTACAAAAGAGCGAATTTGCATTCATTTGAATAAAATTAAATTAACGTTCAAATATACGTAATCTTACTGTTAACAATTCAATTTCCTTTAAGTTTTGAGATATTAGGAACCGCTCACAACTGATCCGGTGCGGAAATTATCAAATCTAAATAAATCCTCAGGACCTTTCCTATCCCTTTAATTGCGGATATTAATAGCCAACATCCAAATTTTCTTATATTTGTGATATCCTATTGTTTATTTCAGCCGGTCGATAGGTCTGCAACAACCGGAGAATAGTTGGAAACACCCTTTTTTGAATTTTTTTATTTCATCAGTTTCAGGCATTAAAATAATTGGTTATGAGAGCTATAAAAGATATATTCAATTTTGTTAATCCTGCTTTTAGGGAGTGGGCAGGCAGGAAATTTCAAAAGAGCAGTGCGCTGAAATTGATTACTATAATCCTTGCTTTTTCAATCTTCAATCTGACAATTGGTTGCAGAAGTTATTTCAAAATAACCATGCCCCCGGTGGTTTCTTCTGAATCTGTGGGTGGACTCATGGAGGCCGGAAAAACATTCGTTGTTCATTTCGACCAGCAAAAATGGGTATTAAGTCATGCTCAGGTGCTCAATGGAGCGGTGACTGGAAAATTGGATGAGTACAAAATGGCTCCAACAATCAAACCAGTACGTTCAAACCGGCCAAACCGATATTTGACCCGCTCTTCCCTGAACCAGCGGTTTTTGCTGAATGAGGTGCACATGTACCTTTCTGCACTGCCATCACAAGAAGCTAACCAGGTTTCCATTCCATTAAGCGCTATTGTTAAAATTGAGATCTATGACAAGGATAAGGGGGCTACCACTGGTTCATGGATCCTGGGCACCGCAGGGATAGCAGCAGGTGTGGTTCTCGTTTTTACTGTCGTTGCCTTTTCTATCTTATTATCAAGTACCGCGAAATCATTATAAAGAAAATCAAGGAAGAGTGACCTAAGAATATTCATTGTTCAGCCGGGAATAAACGGAGTTGATAACATCCGGCGACCAGCTGGCCCGGGTTTGAGTTTGAACTTTAGACAATTCCGAAAAATTTTATGTTTTATTATGATCCAATCTTTCCATGGGATTGATGTTTGGTAAAAAGCAGGATAAATCTGACACCCCTCATATCAAACGGATAATATAATTTATAGTCGTTCTCCCTTGTCCAGAAAAAGGTTCTGCTGGCTTTCCCTGTGAAAAATTCTGTCAGGTACTTACAATCATAATCTTCACACCGATAAAAGGAGTTTCCGTAGAGGGGCTTTTTTAAGCTTCTTTCACCATCATACTGACCAATCTCGAGAAAAGTCAGTTGTCCGTCATATTTTCCGCTGGTAATTAACAACACCGAAGGAAATTCAGATTTCTGATCTGAAAGAAATTTCAATATTTCCGGAATTCGGGCCACCTTGCCCGTATCCACTAAACACGGTCCCAATTTATTTATTGATTCAGCGTATGTTTTTACAATATAATCCGAGGAATCGGTCAGTTTATCTCTGGTGTTTTTCCTGGTCTGGTAATCTCCTAAAAAGAGAAAAGCGATTAATCCTAATATAATAGTTGTTATGGCCAAATAAAACTTCCTGCCAATCGCATTATTCCTGGAAGACTCTTTATCCGATCCTGTGTTATCGGCGATGATGCCAATATTCAAACTTATATTGAGAATGGCTGAACATAAAACAAGCACCGCAGAAAATCCAATGAACGAATAAATAAAGGTTGATGACTTTTGTGCAAAAACGTTCAAATCAAAAGTGTTTGAAACCACAAATCCAATAAACCAAAATGCGATTATCGAAACGGTAATCAGCATGATCCAGGTCGTTAAATTGACCAGCTTAATCTTGTTATTTGTTCTCATATCAATCCGTGGTTAGTTTTTAAATGGAGTAACCATTTGCGAGATAGTTTATTACATGTGATTTCTGTTTCGATTACTGAAATTACGAACGGTAGTTTTCGATTACCTTTCTGACCGAACCATGGATAAACAATAATCTGCGGGCTTCCCCGGCCGGAATATGAAGTTCATCGGTGATCATCCGGATTCCCCGCTCGGTCAGCTTTTTATTGGTGATTTGCATATTTACCATTTTGTTCCCTTTTACCCTTCCCAATCTGATCATAATGGTGGTCGTAATCATATTGAGAATCATTTTTTGAGCTGTTCCTCCCTTTAAACGGGTGCTGCCGGTCACAAATTCGGGACCTACGATGGCTTCAACGGGATATTCTGTGACTTTGGCGATTTCACTTCCCGGGTTACAGGTTATACATCCTGTAAGAATTCCATTTTCGCGCGCCTGCCTGATCCCGCCGATGACGTAAGGAGTGGTTCCTGAAGCAGCTATTCCGATCACGGTATCGTTTTTATTAATATTGAAAGTGAGAAGGGAGCTCCATGCTTTTTCAGAATCATCTTCAGCGGCTTCCACTGGTTTACGCAAGGCGGTGTCACCTCCGGCAATCAACCCGATGACCGTCCCTTCAGGAACACCAAAGGTAGGGGGAACTTCCGATGCGTCCAAAACCCCAAGCCGGCCGCTTGTACCGGCACCGAGGTAGAATACACGTCCCCCTTTTTTCATTCTGGCTTCAATTTGCTCCACTAATTTCCCGATCTGGGGAATGGCCTCTCTGACTGCCAGATGCACTTTGGCATCTTCTTCATTGATGTGAACAAGTAACTCTTCAACAGTCATGCCATCGAGATTGTCGAAATTTGAGGGTGATTCCGTTACACTGATCATGGTCCTTTAATTTGAGGTCATGGAACGACTGAGATTTTAAATTGATCCTCGACTTTGATGATAGCGGATCAGGCCACTCACCGGGGATTGCTCCGTTTTGCCCAGTATCAGCTTTTGTTCTTCGAATGCCTTTCTGAGTTGCGATTTAAAATGGAAGGCAATACTTCCCGTGAAATTAACCGGCAGGAGATGGACCTGGGTATATTGCATCAGGTTTCGCTTGATAAAATCGTGAAACCCTGTAATTACAATATTCTCTATTTCAGGTATATCTATATTTGCTGAGAGAAACCTGGTATAACCGGCAAGGTATCTGCTGGGAAAGGGTTGTTTGTAAACATGTTCCAATATCTCTGCGGCAGTTGTCTGATATCTTTCAAAAAAACTGCGAATCACCCGGGATGGTAACTGATTTTTTAAAATATCGCTGATCAGTTTTTTTCCGAGAACGGCGCCGCTTCCCTCATCACCCAGAATGAATCCTAACGGAGAGACGTGACTGATTATTTCAGAACCATTGTAATAGCATGAATTTGAGCCTGTTCCTAAAATACAGGCAATCCCCGGCTGCTCCTGACACAAGGAACGGGCAGCGCCCAGAAGATCGCTGCCAACAAAGATTCGGGGAGTCTCAAAAAATTGCAATAAAGCCTCCTTGACGATTTCTCCCTTTTCTTGATTGAGGCAACCTGCACCGTAAAAATAAATTGCATCATATTTTTTCTGCGCTGAGGTAAATTCACGCTGCAATTGGGGCACTATTTGCCCGGAATCCTGATAAAACGGATTAATGCCCGAAGTAAAAACCGTTTCCGGACCTTCTTCTTCCGAAAGGATAACCCATTCGGCTTTGGTACTTCCGCTGTCTGCAATAAGGATCATTATTTGTAAGAATTATTTTGAATTGAACCTTAATATTTCTATTTTTAACTCTCCTGAACGGGATTCAAAAATCCCTTAAAATCATGAATTTCAAGTATTCAATATTGTTAAGCATAAATGTTTCCAGGTCTAAATTTTTTTTGGGAAAACATACTCTGTAAAGGTACTATTATTATAAAATTAATTCTAATTTTGGCCGCCCTTATAATAACTTATTGATGAGCAGATCTGTCGGGTCATCTTTCTATATTCTTCTGATTGTTTTTTTGGTCATGCCTTTTCCGGGCTCTTCAAGGCCATTGAAACGATCCGTTTCGAGTGTTAAAGCTGAAGGCAGATTAAGGAATTTGAAAAATGTAATGCTAGGTTGGGAACATCTCGGGAAGATATGTTTTGATTCGCTCTCCATCCATGCCGAAAAACGACTGATTCAGATCTATTTTTCCACTCCGCTTTCGTATGTCCCCGTCAGGGAAGCTGATGTTCAAAACCTGGAAAATACAGTCCGAAAATCACTGGGTCGCCGATTTAAAAAATATCATTTCACATTATATTCCGATCATCATTTAGTGAGAGATCTGGTTCCCAATAAATTGCGATCTGTTATTCCAGTCGATGACAACCGATTGTCCGCTAAGAGTTCCGGCCGGATTCCCGTTGTTACTCAAATAGGAAAGACGAAACCTGTTTCCGGACTTTTCAATAATAACCTTGCTGTTTGGGAGAGCCACGGGTGGTATTACGAATCTGCGCAGGACCGGTGGAAGTGGCAGCGTGCGCGGCTGTTCGGAACAGTTGAAGATATGTTGCCCATGAGTTTTGTTTTGCCTTATCTGGTGCCAATGCTTGAAAACAGCGGCGCCAATGTCTTCCTTCCACGTGAGCGCGATTGGCAGACAAACGAAGTTTATGTCGATAATAACCGGTCTACAGCGGGCTCTGAGCTGATTATCCCTGAAGGAGTTCCGGTTCATGAATGCCACCCTGGCTTTCTGTTAAGCGACACCCTTTTTACGGGAGGGAATCCGTTTCATCAGGGAACCTCGCTGAGGATCAGAAATCTGAGTAAAGACCAGCGCATTAAATACATACCTTCATTTCCTGCAAAAGGGAAATATTCGGTCTCGGTCGCTTATCAGAATGACACTACCACTTCATCAAATGTCAAATATACTGTTTACCATACGGGAGGGCAGACTCAGTTCCTGGTTAATCAGAAAATAGGTGGAGGAACCTGGATCTACCTGGGAACATTTGATTTTCAGGTGGGTAAGAATCCGGAAACCGGGATGGTCACCGTTAGCGCAGACGGTGATGAGCAAGGTGCGATCTCGGTTGATGCCGTGAAATTTGGAGGGGGAATGGGAAGTGTGGCACGCAGGTCAGCAAATGAACCCTCTGTAAATTATAAACTTAGCGGAAAGCCAAGGTACCTAGAAGCAGCACGATATTATCTTCAGGAGAGTGGTTTTCCGGATACGCTCACCTATAATCTGAATGGGGATAAGAATGATTATAACGATGACTATATGTCACGGGGTGAATGGGTTAATTACCTGACAGGCAAGCCCAATGGTCCGGAGAAGAAGCGAAATGCTGACGGGATGAGGATTCCTGTGGATATTGCTTTTGCTTTTCATACCGATGCAGGAATTGCCCCGAAGGATTCAACAATCGGAACCCTTGGTATCTACAGTACAAAGGCTGATCAGGGCTATTTCCCAAATGGAAAGTCGCGCATGGCAAGCCGGGATCTTTCGGATATTATTCAAACACAGGTCGTTGGTGATATCCGGCAACTCTTTAATGGGGATTGGAGCCGCCGGGGACTCTGGGATAAACAATATTCGGAGGCCTGGAGGCCCAACGTTCCAACGATGCTGCTGGAACTTCTCTCACACCAGAATCTGGCTGATATGAAATTAGCTCTGGATCCACGGTTCCGGTTTTCAGTGAGTCGGGCTATATACAAAGGGATATTAAAATTCCAGGCATTCCAGGAAAACCGTCCCTTTGTCGTACAGCCACTCCCTGTGGATGACTTTGCAATTACAAAAATAGATTCAAATTCGGTCAGATTAAGCTGGAGGGCTGTCAATGATCCGCTCGAGCCCTCTGCAAAGCCTGCTAAATACAAAATTTACAGGCGTATTGACGATTTAGGTTTTGATAATGGACTCGAAGTGGCAGATACTTCGCTGGTTCTGAAAATTGACCAGGCCGACCGGATCTGCAGCTTTAAAGTTACTGCTATCAATCAGGGAGGAGAGAGCTTTCCGGGCGAGACACTATCAATCGGAATTAAGAATAATAGTAAGGGTATCGTACTTGTGGTTAACGGATTTTACCGGGTTTGTGCACCTTCAATTTTTGACAATCACGATATGGCAGGAGTGGCCTGGTGGAAGGATTTAGGTGTGGCTGACCATCAGGACATTAGTTCTGTCGGGAATCAGTATAACTTTGACCGTAACTCTAAATGGCTTGATAACGATAGTCCGGGTTGGGGAGCGAGTTACGGAAACATGGAGGGAAAGATAATTCCGGGTAATAGTTTTGACTTTCCTGCAGTTCATGGAAAGGCAATTATGTCGTCCGGATATTCATTTATTTCAGTGAGTAAGGAGGCTTTTTGTGAGCCTGGTTTTGATCTGTCACCCTACTTTGCAACCGATATTATCCTTGGAAAAGAACGTTCCACACCGGGATTAAAAAATTCGGATACGATCGATTTTAAAATATACACACCTGATTTTAAAGCAAAAATCTCCGCTCTGACTAAAGGTAATGGCAAAATTTTCTTGTCAGGCGCTTATATCGGATCTGAATTTGGAGAGGGTAACGATTCGTTGACTGCGGATTTTGCGAAAAATATCCTTCATTTTACCTGGAGAACGGGTCATGCCTCAAAGGGAGGGGGATTATATGCAACCGATATGGCCCGGAAATGGTTCGCCGGAAAATGGAATTTTAATGTGGGGTATGATCCTGATATCTATAGTGTTGAATCGCCGGATGGAATCGAGCCGGCTGGAAAAAATGTCATGACTGCATTTCGCTATGGTGAAAATAATGTAAGTGCCTGTACAATATTCAATAGTAATTACCGGATTGTTGCTATGGGATTGCCTTTCGAAACAATTTTGGAGAGTACTGAACGAAACAGCCTTATGAAACAAATTATCCATTTTTTTGAATCAAAATAAATTGTTCATTATTAGATGAATATGATTGATATGATCACGTGTGTGGTAGCTTTTGACCGCGTTACAGAGCCAGGAAAAATACTCGGAATGTTTGGCGATTCGGGTGTGGTAAAAAAAATAATCGCGGTTGGTGAAACGGAATTATTCAGAGAAGAATTTAATGCCATACATCGAATTAGTGGAAACCTTGGTTCTGCGAAAACCCTGTTAGAGTTGTCAGGAATGATCGATACCCCATTTACCTTGTTTTGCACTAAAGGTTTGCATTTTGATCTGGGTCAGAATGCATTGCATCGGATGATCCAGGTTGCCCGAAGCAGTGAAGCGGGAATGGTATATTCCGATTATTGGGAACAAAAGGAGGGAATTTCAAAAGCTCATCCTGTTATTGAGTTTCAGGAGGGAAGTTTGCGAGATGATTTCGATTTCGGCTCGCTTACCCTTTTCAGATCAGATGCCCTGATATCCGCTTCGGAAAGTTTGGAGCTTCAATTTGAATTCGCCGGATTATATGGCCTGAGATTGAAAATTTCACAAAATTACAGGATAGTTCATATACCTGAATATCTTTACACTGAATTTGAAGTGGATTCGCGTAAATCAGGTGAAAAGATTTTCGATTATGTAGATCCGCGTAATCGTTTGAAGCAAATTGAAATGGAGAAAGCGTGTACAGCCCACCTCAAAGCGGTCGGTGCTTGGCTTCCTCCTGAATTCCGGGAAATCACTTTTACGGATCAAATTTTTGAAACAGAAGCTTCGGTGATAATACCTGTCCGGAATCGGGTTAAAACGATTGGCGATGCCATCAGATCGGTATTACGCCAAAAAGTTGATTTTAAATTTAATCTGATCATTGCAGATAATTATTCGACAGATGGAACAACAGAATTGATCACTACTTTTGCAGATACAGATGACCGGATTATTCACATTCACCCCCAGCGCCGGGATCTCGGGATCGGCGGTTGCTGGAACGAAGCGATTAACCACGCGGCATGCGGAAAATTCGCCATTCAGCTTGACAGCGATGACCTGTATATAAACGACACCGTAATCAGTCAGATTGTGGCTTCATTCTATGAACAACGGTGTGCAATGGTTGTTGGCTCATACCAGATGGTCAATTTTAAGCTGGAGGAGATTCCTCCGGGAATAATTGATCATAAAGAGTGGACCCCCGGGAATGGAAGAAATAATGCTATGAGAATCAATGGCTTGGGCGCTCCACGGGCATTTTATACCCCCGTTTTACGGGAGATTCAGGTACCCAATGTAAGTTATGGCGAAGATTATACACTCGGTTTGGCAATAAGTCGCAATTATCAGATTGGTAGGATTTATAATCCGTTGTATCTTTGTCGTCGCTGGGAAGAAAATTCTGATTCCTCACTCGATATTGAAAGGATGAATTCTTATAATTTTTATAAAGACAAGTTACGAACACTTGAATTATGGGCACGTCAATTTATGAATGGAGCGGGTCATTGAGAGTTTGTTGGGAATTATTTTTTAATTAGAAATAGCAGAAAAACGTAAAATGGATTTTTCAGAAAAAGCGAGAGCATTGGTTCTGCAACAAATGACAGATTGGGATCTGGTTGGCAGGAACTATGAAGGTTTACGCAAAGTGGAAGTAAAAACCTTTGATTTTGGTGATTTTAACATTGATGTTCAGTATAATCCTGAGCGGATTGTCTCTTCCGTGGCTAAGGTCGATGAACAGTCGATTGAAGAACGTTCCTGCTTTTTGTGCAGGAGTAATCTTCCCGCTGCTCAACGCTGGATTCCCTACGGCATCGATTATATTATATTGGTGAATCCTTTCCCAATATTTCCGGAACACCTGACCATTGCCAATATTAATCACCTCAGCCAGCGGATATTTGAGAACTTTGAAACGATGCTTGACATGGCCTCCCATCTGAGTAAATTTGTGATTTATTATAATGGACCAAAATGTGGCGCATCAGCTCCGGATCATCTTCATTTTCAGGCAGGAATTAAAGGATTTATTCCGATCGAAAATGATTTTTCAAATGAAATATGTTGTCGTGAAGTACGTACCATTGATGAGATTAAAGTGTCTCATTGGCCTGAATATCAAAGAGGTATAATTACATTGACGGGAACCAGCAAGGCTAATCTGATCGGCTGTTTTAACCGCATCTATCATCAGTTACAGTTGGACAAACATGATCAGCCGGAACCGATGGTTAATATCATCGCCTCCTTCGAACGCAAAACGTGGACTGTCCATATTTTCCCCAGAACATCCCATCGGCCGCGTCAGTTCTACGAAACTGGTGACTCGCAAATTGTATTAAGCCCTGCCTCAGTGGATATGGGAGGTTTGCTGGTCACTCCGCGTGAAGAAGACTTTCTGAAAATAACGGAAGAAGATGTAATTGATATTTTTGAACAGGTTTGTTTCGATACACAGTCAGTCCTGACTCTGATCAACAAACTGTAAACCGGCGATATTATTATTTGAAGTTTATTAATGGAAATACCTGTAATCAAAGTTGGAATAATGGCGGAGCAGGTTATTTCCCTGACATTTCATGGGGATTTTCTGCTGGAGCACTCCAATACGACAATTACCGGACCATACAGGACCGGCAAATCAGGTGGTGAAATTTATATCGAATCGGGAAGCCAAAAATGGTTCTTTCCGGATCATCTGAATCTGATTCCGGTTGATCCTGAAACAGGGAAATTCACCATTCATGATGTGATAATAGGTGTTGATTTTCATTGGGAACGTAAAGAGGATCAGATTTTTAAAGGTAGTCTTTGCATCCTTTCTGAAGGAGATAATATTCGTGCCATTAATATAATCAGCATTGAAGATTATTTATTAAGCGTGATCTCCTCGGAGATGAGTGCTACTTCTTCGCCGGAGTTTCTTAAGGCTCATGCTGTCATTTCACGCAGCTGGTTGTTGGCCCAGGTCCTGAAAAGCAAGGGCCTGAATATTGATAATCAAGAATATATAACCAACTTTAAGACTGATGTTGAATTAGTCCGATGGTATGACCGCGAGGATCACCGTAATTTCGATGTTTGCGCCGATGATCATTGTCAGCGGTATCAGGGAATTACCCGGGCAACGACCCCGTTGATTGAAACGGCAGTTCTCGAGACATTTGGTAGAGTGCTCACCTATAATGGATTAATTTGCGATGCCCGTTTTTCGAAATGTTGCGGTGGGATCAGCGAGCTTTTTGAGAATGTATGGGAACCGGTAAATCACCCATATTTGCAAAAGGTGGTTGACAATGGTTTTCAACAGGCAAATTTGAGTGATGAACTCACCCATGAAGAGGCTGCCAAAGATTGGATATTGAGCAGACCCGATGCTTTTTGCAACACATCCAATAAAAATATTCTGAAGCAGGTTTTGAATGACTATGACCAGGAAACCAATGATTTTTTTCGCTGGGAAGTGATTTATTCGCAGGAGAAACTCAGTAATCTGGTAAGAACCCGCACAGGCATAGATTTTGGCTCCATTGTTGACCTCATCCCTATACAAAGGGGTGTCTCAGGGAGGGTGATTAGATTGAAAATTGTCGGAACCCTTTATACGATGATCATTGGCAAGGAGCTGGAAATAAGAAAAACATTATCTGAATCACATCTTTACAGTTCGGCATTTGTCATTAAAAAACAATTAGCTGAAGGGAGTCTCAATTTTATTCTTTCGGGTGCAGGATGGGGCCATGGCGTAGGATTATGTCAGATTGGAGCGGCCGTAATGGGAGCTAATGGTTATTCCTATTCCGAAATATTATCCCATTATTTCAAGGGAGCTGTCATGGAGAATATTTATTGATTATTTTGTACCTGGCAAACTAACCTATTACATATGCCCGAAAAAAGCAGCAAAGGCAAGACCAGAAATCCATGGGCATGGATCCCGACTTTGTATTTCGCACAAGGTCTCCCTTATGTAGTCGCGATGACCGTAGTGGTGATTATGTACAAGCGGCTGGGCATATCGAATTCAGATATCACATTGTATACAAGCTGGTTATATTTGCCATGGGTAATCAAGCCGTTCTGGAGTCCGTTCGTAGATATGCTGAAAACAAAACGGTGGTGGATCGTTGCCATGCAATTGCTGATCGGTGCAGGTTTGGCCGGAGTCGCTTTTTTGATCCCGTTGCCATTTTTCTTTCAGTCGACCCTTGCTCTCCTATGGCTTATCGCCTTCAGCTCGGCTACCCATGATATTGCTGCAGATGGATTTTACATGCTCGCGCTCAACAGCGGGCAACAATCGTTTTTCGTGGGGATCCGAAGTACCTTCTACCGCCTGGCGATGATTACGGGACAAGGTCTTTTGATCATTATTGCCGGTTCGCTGGAGAGTTATACGGGACTGGAACCGCTATACTTTACCGCCCATTCATCAAATTCAGCACCTTCAGAAGTAATATTACATCCACCGAATTCGGTAGCTCCCCAAACTTCTAAATTAACCTTTAAGGCTTTCCCATCCAGTTTGGTCTTAAATATCAATAATATAAGTTTGGATTCGCTGCGTAAAATCAGAGATTTTGCAAAAAAGGAAAACCAGTCAAACGGCTTCCTTTCAAATGAGGAGATTCATTCCCCAAAGTCAGGACCTATCGTGGAATCGTGGTGGACAAAATCGGTATCTTCCCCTCTTGGCGCATTTCTGAAAGATAAATTTGGCCAGAAAAAATCTGAAACGACCGGAGTTAACGGAAAGGCGGGTAACGCCGGATTGGTTGCGATTCACCTGTCCCGGCAGCCAAGTCCCGGAGAAACGGTTGTACTGAACTCCCGTTTTGATAGCGGAGATAAGAGCATTTCGATAATTTCCGGGGAACGTTTGGTATTTACATCTGAAAACTGGGAAAAGCCGGGGTACATCGTAGTGCAGCTCGATTATAAACTCAGAGATGAGGTGAGTTCAACATTTGGTGGAATTTCGGGGAATCTACCATTAGCCTGGAGTATAACCTTTTTTATTCTGGCCGGTTTTTTCCTCATGATTTTTGTCTATCACCGGTATGCACTCCCATTCCCGGTTTCAGACCATCCCTCTGAAACCAATTCTGCAGGAAGTATATTCCGTGAATTTGGACAAACCTTTGCCTCCTTTTTCCAAAAGAAAAATGCGGGATTAGCTATTGTCTTTTTACTGTTTTACCGTCTGGGCGAAGCAATGCTGGTGAAAATATCACCACCTTTTCTTCTCGATACCCGTGAATTGGGTGGATTGGGACTGACAACAGGACAAGTTGGATTGGTTTATGGAACAGTAGGTGTTATTTCACTGACTATTGGCGGAATCGTCGGCGGTATTGCCGTCTCGCGTAAAGGGCTCAAATACTGGCTATGGCCCATGGCTCTTTGTATAACCTTCCCCCATTTATCCTACCTGTACCTTTCGTGGTTCACCCCTCAAAATCTGCTTTTCATTAATCTTGCTGTGGCTGCCGAACTCTTTGGGTATGGATTTGGATTTACCGCCTATATGCTCTTTATGATTTACTTTGCCGACGGAAAGCATAAAACGGCCCATTATGCCATTTGTACTGGCTTTATGGCGTTAGGAATGATGCTTCCCGGGATGGCTGCCGGCTGGTTGCAGGAACTTATTGGCTATAACCACTTCTTTATTTGGGTGATGATCTGTGCCATCCCTACCCTGGCTATTATTCCGTTCCTGAAAATAGATAAGGAATATGGGATTAAGAAGATTGATGGAGAGAATGCGTGACGAAGTGAACGAAAATTTAAGTGAATGGATTTGCTGGATTCGCCTAAAATTAAAATTCTTTGAGTGAAATAAATAAGATCGGTTTTCAGGAAAACAGATGAATAAAAAACGAAAATATAAGGATATGAAAAGAGTGTTAGGAATAAGCATCTTTTTGCTGTTTACCGTGAATTTGATGGCTTCCAAATTTCCCAAAAGGGAGATGAGAGCTGTCTGGATTGCCACAATTGCCAATATTGACTGGCCATCATCTGCCAGCCTTTCATCTGAGCGGCAGCAAAAAGAATTCATTGAATTACTTGATTTATGCAAGGCGTATAATATGAATACCGTTGTTTTCCAGATCCGTCCTGCCTCAGATGCCTTTTATGCCTCCGATTTTGAGCCATGGTCTCAATGGCTTACCGGAAAGCAGGGGAAAAAGCCTGATCCGTTCTACGATCCGCTTGAGTTTGCAAGTGCCGAATGTCACAAAAGAGGGATTGATCTTCACGTATGGATCAACCCTTACCGTGCCGTGTCTGATATTAATGTTAACAGGACATCCGCACAGCATATCTCGAATACCCATCCGGAATGGTTTATAACCTACGGAAAAACAAAATTATTCGATCCGGGATTGCCGCAAACCCGAAATTATGTTTCTAAAATTGTCTGCGATATCGTCCGCAGGTATAATATCGATGCGATCCATATGGACGATTATTTTTATCCTTACCGGATTTCAGGAGTTGAATTTCCTGATGATCAATCATTCCGGGATTACCCGCGGGGATATAAGTCCACCGAGCGGGAGGAGTGGCGCCGGCATAATGTAGATCTGATTATCCGGCAGTTGCACGACAGTATCAAATCAATTAAGCCATGGGTTGAGTTTGGTATTTCCCCGTTTGGAGTTTGGCGAAATGCATCCAAAGTTCATGCCGGTTCCAAAACCAAAGCAGGGCAAACCAATTATGATGATCTGTATGCTGATATCTTAAAATGGGAGAAGAACCAGTGGGTCGATTACATTACGCCCCAGGTTTACTGGGAAATCGGCAAAGAGGTGGCCGATTATCAGATTATTGCCGATTGGTGGAGCCACAATTCGTTTGGTGCCCAACTCTTTATTGGACACGGACTATACAAACTTGATCCGGAAGCTAAGGATAAATCGTGGCAGAGCGCTGACGAGATTGTAAATCAGGTTAAACTTAACCGAAAACATTCCGCCATCTCCGGAAGCATGTTTTACAGCGCCCGGTATCTTCGGAAGAACCCCCTGGAGCTTCAGCAAAAATTACAGGAGCGCCTTTACCGCTACCCGGCGCTTGCTCCGGCAAATGACCGGATTACCCCATTAATTCCAAAGGATCCGTTTAATGCACAAATTGCCGTTTCTGGCGGACAATTAAGGTTTACCTGGGAAAAGGGTGAAAACACCAAGTCATTTGTGATTTATCAGTTTAACAGGTGGCAACGGATAAATATTAAAAATCCGGCCCGTATTTTTCTGACTACTTCCGATAATTCAGTTACTTATACAAACAGCGATCTTACAAACCCTGACCGATACAGGTATGTGGTTACTGCCATAAGTCAGACAAATCTGGAAAGTAAGCCTGCTAAATTTTATCAGCATAACTAAGTTGTAAATTTATTGCAAGGGTTTCTTTCCTGCGATTTCTGTCGGTGAATTATGATCATTATGAAATCAACGTGAATAATTCGTGTAACTGTGACCATAATTTGTTAAGATTTAAAGATGCTGAAAATTAAGCTGTTATTATTATCGGTTTTGCTGCTGATGATCTTTCAATCGAAATCGCAGCCGCAAATTAATCAGGACAATTATTTTAATGCAGGTCATCAATCAGGGGTTGCAAAACCTTCTGAGGATCTGAATTCTCCGGCAGAACAATTTGCCGGGCGACAACTTGTGGAATCTTCGCTTGCCCTGCTTGAAAATAAAAACCGGCTGATCCCCATACTGGGATTGGATACCCTTCGGATCGCATCTGTATCACTCGGAGCTTCTGCCATTACCCCCTTTCAGAAAATGCTCGCAAACTACACCCGCGTTGAGCATTACAGGCTTGGTGATGATTTTACAGAAGCTGAAGCCGATGAATTATTTAAAAAACTAAGCCATTATAACCTGGTAATTACCGGAGTTCACACTATTCCGGAATCCAGAAACCGGCAAACGCCTGTCCGGAATATAACAAACCCCGATGATTCCGTTCATCTGGTTAAAGTAACAGAAACCCTATGTAACCTGATTGCCCGGATCTCTCAGAGACGAAAATCAATTGTTGTTTTCTTTGCGGATCCACATAGTCTCAATACAATGAAAAGCTTGGATCGGGCTGACGGATTACTGATTGGTTACCAAAATACAACGGTGACCCAGGAATTGGCTGCTCAATTATTATTTGGCGGGATCGGAGCCAGTGGAAAGCTTCGATTTTCAATTGGAACCCGCTATCCTTTAAATGCGGGATTAACGATCGGAAAACCTATCCGGTTAAAATATACATTGCCCGAAGAGGTCGGATTGAATTCTGCAAAATTTAATGGTTCCATCGATTCAATTGTGAATAATGCATTGAAAAATAAGGCTTTCCCCGGATGCAATGTTTTAATTGCCAAAGATGGAAAGGTGATCTTTCAAAAAGCTTACGGGTTCCATACCTACGAAGAGCGTGCCCCTTCCAGGTTGGATGATATTTATGACCTGGCTTCTGTCACCAAAGTAACCGGACCATTAGCTGCCTTGATGAAACTTTATGAAGAGGGTAAATATAAGCTTGATGAACCCTTTTCAACCTATTGGCCAGATTGGCGGAATCGCTTTTTACACCGGTCGGACAAAGCTGATCTGACTGCCCGCGAATTGTTGACCCACCAGGCGGGGTTAATTCCTGATGTTATTTTCTGGAGGGAAACCGTAAATGCCAAAGGGTTGATTAACAAATGGTACAGGGCGGATGAAAACAGTCGATATAGTCTTGAGGTTGCTCCGGGATTGTTTCTCAATAACCGGTTTAAAAAGCATGTTTACAAGGCAATCCGGAAAGCGCCGCTCCAATCACGCGGAAAATATGTGTACAGCGATCTGTTCTTTGTGTTGGCCCCTGAAGTGATCACCCGTTTGTCCGGCGTAAATTATTCCGATTATCTTGATCATCATTTTTACCTGCCGCTGGGTGCCACCACACTCACCTACCTGCCGACGCGAAAGTTTACGGATGATCAGATTATCCCGACCGAATATGATCATTATTATCGTAATCGATTAATTCATGGCAGTGTACATGACGAATCAGCTGCAGTTTTGGGGGGAATCTCCGGAAATGCCGGGCTGTTTGCCTCTGCCAATGATCTGGCGAAAATCATTCAAATGTATATTCAGTCAGGGAGTTATGGAGGGCGACAATATTTGAGTAAATCAACCATGGAAGAATTTAGCCGAATTCAGTTTCCTCAGAATAATAACCGCCGCGGGCTGGGATTTGATAAACCATTAATTGATAATCAGAAACTGAGCAGGGAAAATTCCTATCCATGCCTGGCTGTATCACCGCAGAGCTTTGGCCATTCAGGATTTACAGGAACATTCTTTTGGGCAGATCCCTCCAATGGATTGATTTATATCTTTTTATCAAACCGGGTATTTCCAACCCGGGAAAACAATAAAATCGGTGAGCTGAATGTGAGGACGGATATCCTTCAGGAAATTTATGATCAGTTAAACTCAATCCGGCCTCATCCGTGACCAAAACAGAGTATCCGAAATAATCGTTCGGATTAACTCATAAGTGTTATGTGTTTTTGGAAGGGGGTAAACTGAACCTTATAGTCTAACTCCGAAAAAATAAATCGTATTTTTGTGTAATTCAAAGATGTCATTCCGAAAAATATTTTCTTACGATACCCTTATGAAATCTGTATTTTCCCTTTCTGTTTCAATGTTAATACTCCTGTTAAGCTGTCAGTCAAGCCCTGTGGCACCTCTGCAGTCTGAGATCGACAGCATCGCCAAACACTGGGTATCCGACAGGAGGACAGGTATCTGTAACCTTGCGCTGATCGATGGGAGTGGAGCAGGGCTTGTATTAAAAGGGGAAACCATGTTTCCCGGAGCAAGGACAAAAGTTTTGGAGTTGCTGAGCAGCAAAGGTTTTTCAGTAATTGACAGTGTTATCATCCTGCCGGATACCACCCATCTTGAAAAAAACTGGGGTCTTGTCACTTTAAGTGTTGCCAATATGCGAACCAAACCGGCCCACTCTTCGGAACTGGTTTCCCAGGCAATCATGGGTACTCCGGTAAGAATTTTAAAAGATCATGAGGGATGGGTGATGATTCAGACACCGGATCAATATATTGGCTGGACCAACAAATCTGCAGTTCAGCAGATGAGCCGTTCTGAAATCAGTGACTGGCGGAAAGCCGACCGGCTGGTTTTTGCAGCCAGTGAAGGGAAGATTTATGGGGACTGTCAAAAAATATCGGTAGTCAGTGACCTGGTGGCAGGCGCCATTGTTGTGAAAAAGTCGGAGGACCGCGATTGTACCGTAGTTGCTCTTCCGGATGGCCGGACCGGATACGTTTCGAATCAGAATTGGCTGTGCTTTGATCGATGGAAAGACACCGTCTCTTTAAAGGCAGATCAGCTGATTGTCAGTGGAAAACAACTGATGGGATTTCCATACCTGTGGGGAGGTGCCTCTTCGAAAGGTATGGACTGCAGTGGGTTTGTGAAAACCATCTTCTTTTTGAACGGCTACATTCTCGAGCGTGATGCTTCACAGCAAATCCATCACGGAATGGTGGTGGACATTGCATCAGGATGGGGTAAGCTTCAGCGGGGAGACCTCCTTTTTTTTGGATCGAAAGAGTCCTTTCGGGTTAACCATGTTGGCCTCTATATCGGTGACAGTCAATTGATCCATGAGTCCGGCAGTGTCCATATTAATAGTCTTGAAAAGTCAAGACCCGATTATAACGAAGAACTTGATAATAATTTGGTGGGGGCCAGAAGGATTATCGGATATTCACCTGAACAAGGTTTTTGGCCGATTAAAAATCACAGCTGGTATTAAGTTTTGCGATCAATTTTAAATAAGTAATCCAAATGGTAATGCATTGAAAATAAAATTTTTAATTGATTATTAAACAGTGTATTAAGAGGAAAACTGCGTGTGGTTTGGCTTTTGGTCTAAAATCCTTATGTACATAAAAATAGAATAATTACTTAATGATTCTTCAGATGAGTAACAGACGTAATTTTTTAAAATATAGTGGTTTGGCTGCCAGTTCGCTGGTATTGCCAGGATCCTTGGCGGCAGCATATCCTTCTGCGACAAAAAAATCTGGGAACCGGTCTTTGCTGAAGTTGCGGTTCCGTCCTTATGAATTGCAGCTCAGGCATGTTTTCACGATTGCAAACAATTCGCGAACCACAACTCCGGTGATGCTTACCGAGGTGGAATTTGACGGAATAACTGGATACGGCGAAGCCAGTATGCCTCCTTACCTGGGCGAAAGCCATAAAACGGCCACCAGTTTTTTGTCAAAAGTCGACCTCTCTTCATTTAACGATCCTTTTGAACTGGAAGATATTGTCCATTACATTGACAGCCTGGCTGCCGGAAATTACGCGGCCAAAGCTTCGGTGGATATTGCCTTGCACGATTTAATCGGAAAGATTTTAGGGCAACCCTGGCATAAATTATGGGGTTTAAACGCTTTGAAAACGCCGAATACCAGTTTTACTATTGGTATGGATACCCCCGGGGTGGTGAAGGAGAAAGTTCGCGAGGCCGATGTTTATAAAATATTAAAAGTTAAGCTTGGGCGGGACAATGATAAGGAGATGATCCAAACTATCCGTTCGGTGACTGACAAACCAATTTGTGTCGATGTAAACCAGGGTTGGAAGGACAAGCATATGGCGCTTGATATGATCCATTGGCTGGCAACCCAGGGGGTGGTGTTCGTGGAACAGCCTATGAGCCGGCTTGCGGTAGATGATATGGCCTGGCTAACTGAAAACAGCCCATTGCCAACAATGGCTGATGAGGCGGTGCAGACCGTTTCAGATCTGCTCGCTGTCCATAAGGTCTACTCGGGTATCAATATCAAATTAATGAAATGTGGCGGGATGCGCAATGCTCATAAAATGGCGGATATGGCTAAAATTATGGGAATGAAGGTGATGATTGGATGTATGACTGAAACTTCGTGTGCCGTTTCTGCCGCAGCGCAGTTATCCCCCTTGGCCGACTGGGCAGATCTGGACGGGAACTTATTAATTAGTAACGATCTTTACCAAGGTGTCAGGGTTGTCGAAGGGAAAGTCACGCTTTCTCAGTTGCCGGGAATAGGCATCAGGCAAAAAGGATAATCCCACGATCCTTATCAACGTACTGCCACCAGGAAAATTCTTACTGGATATATTCCTTGGGAGGGAAAGTCAGGTGCTTTAGCGATTCCGGGTCATCCTGGAGACTTTTGGATGCCGCCTCATGGACGATTTCCATTAATTTAAAAAGCTCCTTCATGTTGTTCTGATAGGCCCTGTTTCTGACCTCCTTTTTCTGAATGTACTTAAGCAACTCATCGTGCACCTCAATGATCTGATTCGATAAATTTATGATCTCCTCCAGGGTTGAATCAGGACAATTGGCCGCTTTTAAAAATAGTCTTTTTTCATTGATTAAATTGACCGTTTTATCCAGGAACAGCCGTAATTCCGGATAGTTATATTTTACTTTTTCCAAAGCTACATATCCAAAGCATTCGCATAATTCAGAATCATACGGAAACGCCTTCTGAAGGTAAAAGCGGAAAATTAAAAGAAAATTTTTGATTTGTTCCGTTAACGCATCCAGATCAAGTTTATACTTGTAAGTTACATTGTCTTCATCCGGCTCCCAGTGATGTGCCTGAACTTCGTAAAACAGTGCCTTAAACTTGTAAACAAAGCCCTGATCCATACCCGAACTACTACTTTTCATCGCCGGGAATTTATCTTTAAGATGCTTTTTGAAATCTGAGGCAATTTTGAGCAGCTCACGTTCGGGATATAATGAGATATTCATAACATTCAAAATTAGAATCTATGATTACAACCTATTAACGAAATTAGCAACTTCTACTTGCGAGTATCACTGGCAAAAATTCTAATTTGAGAATTAAACCGGTTAAAACTCTTGGATAAAACTCTTTCGGACAGCATAACTGTTCAGAATCCGTATAAAGATACTACGAAAATGACGATTTTATTTGGATTCAACCAAATATTTTTAAATATTTTAACGCCTCTTATCGTTGTTTATGAAATCTGCATTAAAAAATTGGCGGGGAAATGTATAGGTGCCTGGTTTCAGGTGTATCTTGGATAGGATTATAGTCTATGATTATTGCAGTATAAAGTGATAGGTAATTGTCCCTTTCTGAAATGCCGGAGCCTTCTGGTCGGTATTAAAACTGGCAGAGACGGCAGCTTTTCTTGCAGCTTCAAGCAGATCGGGGTCAACAGTATTCGACCCTTTTACCCCCGGCAATGCTTTGGTCACCTTACCATATTTATCCACTGTAACTTCAACGACAACAATACCTGCCTCATTTCCGGGGAATGCCGGTTTGGGCAGAGAACGGGCATTGCGCCCGGAGAGGTTAAATGAAATCCCTTTCCCTTCACCTCCTCCAAGACCATACTGATTTGCGCCCGGGGTGCCATTCGGGCTCCCTTGGTTGCCACTCCCATAGGTATTGCCCTGACTTGTACTTTTTGAGCCGTTATCGGTCTTGCCACCGCCAAAAGCATTTCGGGCCCGCGAGTTAATGGCACCTATTTTTTTCTCCTGTTCCTGCCTGATCCGGTTTTCTTCAGCCTCCTGTTGCTGCTTTTCGTAAGCTTCATCCCTTTTTTGCTTCTCCAGGCGTCCCTTTTCTTTACGCTCTTCATCAAGCTTCAATTTTTTCTCTGCAACTATTTTTTTTCTGGCATTCGAAGCAATGGCTATGGTTTTTTCACTCTCCTGGGTAAGCAGATCTTCATCACCTCGATCCTGAGATTTCGAAGAGGGGCGAGGGCGGCTAACCGCATGTGAAGCCGGGGCAATTTTTTTTGCTGCAGCAACTGCATCCGGGGCATTTGCAGCAGAAGGTTCTTCGAGACCAAGACCGGTGGCAGAATTCCCAAAATCAACCAGAAAACCCTCTTCCTGCTTTGGCGGATATGGCAAAACTAATCCCATATATAAGAGAAAAAGCAATAACACTGCATGAAATATTAGTGTTGCAAGGACTCCCGTTTTCTGGCTATTTGTAAATGTCATATCAATTTTCACGATTAAACATGGACAAAAATAGGTATTTCATTTGGGAATTAGTTGTTTTCACCTGCTCAAAAGGGGTGGTCCGGGGTAAATTAAATTCCATTTTTGCACCGTGTTTACCTGATTCAGGTTGTTTAAATTGAATGTTAATCCGGAGATCACTCATTGATCAGATGGATTATTCAATGGATCTGCCCGCATGGGAATTTTAATTTGTGCTTTCTTTGTACGATAATGTTTGAATAAATCGCGCAGCGAATTGAACTCCTCTTTGTAGGAAAGGCCAATCCCTTGTTTATACAATGAGGTGTCATAGATTAAATCGTCATTGGTCCGGTTATAGGCTTTCAATTGTAATTTGCCTGATTTATTGAGTTTTACAAATACTTCAATCTCACCGACCACCGGATTTGTTGCATTTGACTGTAAATTGCTGTTATTCCCGATATTCCCGTTAATAGTCACCCGGTCGTTGAGTAGCTGGGTACTGAGGGCAACCTCCATCTGGTTTGCATTGACCTGATCTCCCGGGCGGTAATTAAACCCAATATCGAAGTCATTGCTTATTTGTGAAAGCCAGTTTGAAAGCTGATTGGAAAGAATATCTGAAGTCGTTGAGCCCACGACACTGGTTGTGCTGGACTGAAAATCCTGTCTTCCCCTGAGGTACTCCGGCGTAAAGAACTGTCCCATAACCAATAAAGATACCATTTGCCTGTTGATATCGTCCTGCGTACTAATAAACTGATCCAGTTGATCTTTGGTCCTTTCATCGGCCGTTGGAAAGTCAATTGCAAATTTTACAGCCGGGTTAAGCAATTTTTTGGATAGGTTGATCTTGCATTGCACCGGAATCCGGCGGGAATTGTCGTTTTGATTGTAGTTTAGTAACAGATAATTTATCGGAGCTTTCAGGGTATAAAGTGCATCGAGATCCACAATAGCGCCATAAGGGTCCCCATTCCATGAGATAACTCCTCCGGGAACGATATGAAATTTTCTCACAAGTACATTTTGCAGAGTAAACATGTAATCCCCTTTGTCGATCTTATAATCCCCGTAAATCAGAAAATTACCCTCTTTATCATATTTGAACCTCAGGTCTCCTGAGCCATATCCGTTGATTGCATCACCAACCGTTGAACGAAAAAGCAACTGCACTTTTGCATCGGGAGTTGCAGCAATGTCAAGGTTGATTTCCAGACCTCCGGCATTGGGAGTTCTGCCTGTCTGTGCATTCATTTGCTGGAGCGTATCAGAACTGACAAACCGGATAAAATCATATTCATTAACCGATTCGGGAGTTTCAAAGGGTACATTTATCTGGGTTCCCGGTTTGGATTTTAATGAGATATCGAGCCGTATATCTGCTATTTTCCCGTAAATTTTGATCGATCCCGCGCCATGGGCGAGACCGTAAAAATAATTATTGTCGTTGGAGGCGGTATTCAGGACCATGATATTGTCTGTGGTTGCAGTCATATCATAGGTCATATGGTTGAATAAATTGTGGGTAATCACACCATTGAATCTTGCCTTATTTTTTTCACCGTCGAAAACCTGAATATTTTTAAAATTTATGGAGTCTCCCGAAAACCTTACCGTATCATTCAGAGAATAAATCACTTTGGTATAATCAATCCCAATTTTTGCATTCGACACAGCCACCTTTCCATTGAATTTGACGTTGGAGAGTTTCCCGGTAATGTTGACCGCTCCGTTCCCTCTCCCTTCAACTTTATTGGCAAAGCTGCCTAAAATCGGGAGTAACGATTCCAGCGGATAATCATTGAAGGTGGTATGATAATTCAGACTGTCACTTCCTGGCTGGTAATCACCCTTCAAATCAAATCCCGTATTGGAATCCTTGACGAGTTTCAGCGTCGTATTCAGCTTTGCATGCTCCTGGTCCCAGCTGTTGTCGAGGAAGATATCGCCAAAGTTCTTTTCAAGATAGGTGAAGTCTGAAACTTTCATCCGACTGGTCAGGAACAGCGAGTGATACGGATCTGCAATCGCTGTGGTCCCATCTAAATCACCATAAATCCCAACCTCTTCTCCAAGTAATAAGTCTAAATTGCTCAATTTGACCTTAGTAAATTCAATATTGATTTTATCTGATGAATTGTCGGCCACCTTCCCATAAATCCTGAACCGTTCCTGCTTGTGGTGAATGCTGAAATTGTCAATGGCAATGGATGTCGAATCGATGTGGAGGTGACTCTTCTCAATTTGCCAGAGTGAATCGGCCAGCCAGATTTTTGACGGATTGAGATAGAAGTCGGCCAGGTTATCTCCGAGCTTTTTTTTGGAGAAAATTCCGAGAAAATCGATCTTTCCCGAATAGGTCGGAAGGGTGGTGTTATTCCAGGTAATTGTGGTATTAAGACTGTCGCGAACCAGTTTGTTGTTGATCGAGAAATTCTCCACTGCCACAGCACCACCGATCAGTGCATCCTTGGTTCCAATTCGGACAAGCCAGTTATTCCCAATATTCTGCGAATTGACCGAGAGCCCTTTGACCTGGTGCTTGTTAAACTGTAATTCATTGACCGTTCCCTCCAGATTGAGTACCTTTTTGTCTGAATCGATACTTCCGGTAAGAACTACGGGTGATTTTACAACCAGTCCAGACATTAAAAAACCAGCCAGCTCTTCTGCCTTTTTTATACGCACATCGAATTTAAAAGCATTTTGGCCTGTCGAAGCCCTGTCGGAGAAAGGCAATCGGGCTGAAGGAAGATAATGGTGGAGATAATCCCTGAAAGTGAGGTCGAATTCACCAAAATGATATTTCCCGTCGATGGTGATATCCGCAATATCGGATCGCAGGGTAATATTGTTTTTTTCTTTATTGTTTTCGGTTTTCAGCAGGAAATCATGTATTTCGAGCATTTTATTATCCCTGACAAATTTGAAATTCTGAAGGTTGATCTTTCCGTTGATATTGTCAATCCGATTTCCGGAGAAATCGGCGGCTACCTTTAATGAGAGATCAGCCACCTTTCGCTCTTTCTCAAGACCGAGAACCACCAGGTTGGCTTTCTCCACGTTGGAGGCGAAATTAAACTCAGGTATTAATCCTTCAAAATCGGCTTTTCCTGAAAATGTCATTTTCAGATTCTTGTCCTTCACATTTAATTCACCCTCGAAACTGCGGTCACGTGCCTTTCCGTTCACATATATCGAATCTATTCTGTAATTATTGAAATAGAGGCTGTCGATATTTCCGGCGATTATTGCATTGAATTTTTTGTTTCCTAAACGCGATCCGTTTATCTTTACTTCAAGGGTGACCGCTCCAAGGGGAGAATAGTCGAGCAATCTGCCCACCTGAAAGGAGGTCGCCTTGACACTTCCCAGAAAATCAATTATCCCGGATTTCTTGGGGCGAATGGCAATGTCTGTGGATAATTTACCCAAACTTCCATCCAATGTTCCATAGGCAACAAAGTCGGATGGAAACCCGCTGAAATTTCCCTGATAGGTGAGTCTGCCTCCGGTAAGCAGCTCCTGCGGAATTTTAATATACCTTTTTTCAGAGCTGTCAGGCATCCGAATTGTGGATAAATCATTGAAATCAAATGTATTATTATACATTTTAAAAAAAATGAATGTATTTTCCCAATCGGGCAAACCCCTGAGTTCAAGGTCTGCATTTACCTGAGTCCCCTTGCCAACCTTAAAATTGATCTTTTTAAACTTCAGGTTACTCAATGATCCTTTTATTCCACCCGAGAATTGTATCGGCTCATTCATCCCCCACAGCTCGGGAATAACATAGGATAAGTCGGTAAGGGAGATGATCGATTCCTTAAAATCACCGTCAATGACATAGCGATTTGTAAGTGTCTTGCTTTTTTCAAAATAAAGCGAATCAACCCCGAACAGTTTATTATTTGAAATCTTTATCTTGCTTGCCTCAATATGTGAATGATTGGAAACCAGCGTCATATCAGAGAGTTCGAATCCATTGGGATCAATACGGCCCGCAAACCTTAATTCTCCGATAGCAAGTCCCGACTTTTCGTAAATTGAAGCATTATCAAGAAAGAAGGTTGTAACAGTATCTGTGGTGTGAACATTTATAAGGGATAGGTTTAATCGGTTAAATTCCAGATCATTAAAGTTAATGCCGTTTACCACGGTGTCGTTAGCCGTGAGATCCTTGTACCTGATTCTGGAATTAAGGAAGAACAGATTTTTAAAAGTGATATGCCAGGGACTGACTGAATCGGGTTTTGAGTCAGAAGATCCAATCAGAAACTGATAATTATATCCCGTCTTTTTTCTGAAAATATTGATTTTGGAATCTTCAAAATCAAGATCGCCAAAATGGACCCTTTGCTTTAAAAATTCTAAACTGTCGATTTGCAACTTGACGTTACCCACATATAATAAGGTATCCTGATCCTGGTCTTCAATGAGCACTTTTTCGAGGACAATACTCTTGAAAAGAGAAATATTCACCCCCCCTACGCTGATCCTCGCTTTAAAAGTACCCGACAATTGAGATGTAAACCATTTAGCTGCAATTGTTTGTACCTTAGCTGACCGAAAGAGTAAATATACTCCTCCGAATAGAAAGGTGAGCGTAAGAATGACTATTAGTAATATTTTAAGCCTTTTTTTGATACTTTTGAGTTTTATTACAAACGAACAAATACAGGGAAAGAATCCTTCCTTATTATTTTTTAAAAATAGCACTTTTTGAAGTGTGTTTAAAGAGAAAATCCTATAAAGTGTTCCAAACGGGGTAAATAATGACAATGGAAAAAAAGAAAGATATTATAATTCTCGGAATTGAATCTTCATGCGATGATACCGCCGCAGCAATAATTTGTAACGATATGATAATCAGTAATGAAGTGTCCGGACAGGCCGTTCATATGGTTTATGGCGGGGTTGTACCTGAACTGGCATCGCGTGCGCATCAGCAAAATATTATACCTGTTGTGGATCTTGCCATAAAGAATGGAGGAATTTCGATTGACCAGATCTCTGCGGTTGCATTTACCCGGGGGCCGGGTTTGCTGGGGTCTTTACTCGTTGGGACCTCCTTCGCCAAAGGTTTTGCCCTGTCCAGAAATATTCCGTTAATTGAAGTGAATCATCTTCAGGGACATGTTCTTGCCCATTTTATTCAGGAGCGATCCGGGGAATCGAAGAAGCCGGGTTTCCCCTTTTTATGTTTATTGGTTTCGGGTGGTAATTCACAGATTATCATAGTGCGTGATTACCTCGATATGGAGGTAATCGGACAAACAATCGATGATGCTGCAGGAGAAGCATTCGATAAATGTGCAAAAGTTATGGGGTTGCCTTACCCGGGCGGGCCAATGATTGACAAATTAGCCAAAGGGGGGAATCCCAAAGCTTTTGTATTTGCCAAGCCACGGATTCCCGGATTGGATTATAGCTTTAGTGGCTTAAAAACGTCGTTTCTCTACTTCATTCGTGACAGGATTGCAGAAAATCCCGGCTTTATTAGTGAGAATAAGGAGGATATATGTGCATCACTGCAGGAAACTATAATTCAGGTGTTAATGTCTAAAGTTATTCAAGCAGCCAAAGATACCGGTATTCGGACGATTGCCGTTGCCGGAGGTGTGTCGGCAAATTCCGGATTAAGGGAGGCGTTGCTCAACGCTGCTGCAAAGTACGACTGGGAGATGCATATTCCACCGTTCAAATTTACCACCGATAATGCTGCAATGATCGCTATTACCGGCTATTTTAAGTACCTGAAGGGTGAATTCTCATCACACGAAGCAGTTCCCTATTCCAGGGTTATATTGAAGTGATGAATTATTTTGCGCGGCTACACCCCCGATTAGCGTAATTAGTCGAAAAAAAATCCGGAGTCAAAACTATGGCTCCGGATTTTTTAACTGATCATATCGGAGTTACCATGCAAACATGGGAAAACCTTCCATCATTTGATTAACCCTGCCTCGAACGTCTGAGATAACACTTTCATCTTCAGGATTCTGAAGCACTTCGTCGATCAGATCGACGATTAATGCCATATCCGCCTCCTTCATCCCTCGGGTGGTGATGGCCGGTGTGCCTACCCGTAACCCGGATGTAAGAAAAGGGGACCTTGAATCAAACGGAACCATGTTCTTATTGATGGTAATATCTGCAAGAACGAGTGCATTTTCAGCTTTTTTCCCCGAAAGATCAGGGAATTTGGTCCGGAGATCGATAAGCATCGAGTGGTTGTCTGTACCGCCGGAGATCACCTTGTAACCTTTGTCGATAAAGGCTTTGGCCATGACCCGGGCATTTTTCTGTACAAGGATTTGATAATCCTTGTATCCGGGTTCAAGTGCTTCGCCGAAAGCAACTGCCTTGGAGGCAATTACATGTTCAAGCGGCCCCCCCTGGATACCCGGAAAGATCGCTGAGTCAAGCAGTGAAGACATCATTTTCAGTTCACCTTTCTTGGTGGTAAGTCCCCACGGATTCTCAAAATCCTTTCCCAGGAGTATGATTCCCCCACGCGGACCACGGAGTGTTTTGTGGGTTGTAGAGGTGACAATGTGTGCGTAATTAACGGGATTTTCCAACAATCCTGCTGCGATCAATCCCGCTGGATGGGCCATATCGACCATGAAAATGGCTCCGATTTTATCGGCCAGATTCCGCATCCGCTGATAATCCCATTCACGCGAATAGGCTGAAGCACCAGCAATGATCAATTTAGGCCGCTCCTTTAATGCAACTTCTTCCATCATATCATAATCAACCAATCCGGTATCTTCTTTAACCGAATAAGCTACAGGATGATACAATAAACCGGACGAGTTCACCGGGGAACCATGTGATAGATGACCTCCGTGTGACAAGTCAAGCCCCATAAATGTGTCGCCAGGTTTAAGCACGGTCATCAAAACAGCCATATTTGCCTGAGCACCTGAGTGTGGCTGAACATTGGCATACTCTGCCCCAAAAAGCTTTTTCAGCCGGTCGATGGCGAGTTGTTCGGCTTCATCAATGAACTGGCATCCGCCATAATAACGATGACCCGGGTAGCCTTCGGCATATTTATTGGTCAGACAGGAACCCATAGCTGCCATCACCTGTTCGGAAACAAAATTTTCAGAGGCGATCAGTTCAATACCATGAAGCTGCCGCAATCTCTCTTTTTCAATGATTTCAAAAATCTGTGTATCCTTTTTCATACTTTAAACTTTGGATAAATTTTAAGTGCAAATTTACTGTTATTCTTCCGAAAACCGAACCAATTCAGTCCGATAGGCATTAAAAATAGTTGACTTCGAGATAAACCCTATATATTTTCTGTTATTGACCACCGGAAGATTCCACACACCGCTACTATTGAATTTCTTCATCACGTTTTCCATTTTTTCATCCGGAGCTATAATTTCAGGTGGCATGATCATCAGATCTCTGACCATTGTTGTGGGATATCGCTCCTTGTCAAACATGAACTGCCGGATATCATCCAGCAGAACAATACCGCAAAAAACACCCTCCTGATCAATGACCGGAAATACATTACGCTTTGATTTGGAAACTATCCGGACCAATTCACCCAGGGTACTTTCAACATCCACCGTGAGGTGATCGGTTTCAATCACATTTTTCAGCTTTAACAGGGTCAGAATGGCCTTATCCTTGTTATGGGTGATCAATTCGCCGCGTTGTGCCAGTCGTAAATGATAAAGTGAGTGTGGCAGCAATGGCTTGATGGTGAGGTAGGCCGCGGCCGAGGTGACCATCAGCGGAATCATCAGCCCAAAACCGCCGGTAATTTCCGCGATCAGGAAAATGGCAGTCATCGGTGACTGCATTACACCTGCCATCATACCGGCCATGCCGGCCAGGGCAAAATTCCTTGCAGGAACTATATTCCCATTCAGGTTAAGAATAGAAGAGACGAAAAAACCGGCCATGCCCCCCAGAAAGAGGGAAGGGGCAAAGATTCCTCCGCTTCCGCCGGATCCTGTTGTTGTGGCAGAGGCAACTATTTTTACGAGCATGATTAAAAAGATCAGGCCAATCAGTATGAATTTATTCTCTTTAAATCCTACAAACAGTGAATTGTTCAGAATATTGGCACCGCTGTCTGTAAGAATCTGATCGATGCTAAAATAGCCTTCTCCCCAGAGTGAAGGGAATAAAAAAATAAATACCCCCAGCATTATTCCCCCGATAATTACTTTGAGGTAAGGGTTGTTTATTTTCCGAAAACGCCCTTCAATAAATAAATTTCCCTGAGTAAAGAGATATGAAAATAGCCCGCAGAAGATCCCCAACACAATATACCAGGGGATATTTGCTACGTTGAATGCTTTATCTATTTGAAAATCAAAATGATGTGCACTTCCCATGAGGAAATAGGCCAGAGAGGCCGACATGGATGCAGAGATCATCAGCGGAAGCAAGGAGGCCATCGACATGTCAAGCATCAATACTTCGATGGCAAATAACATGCCTGCAATTGGCGCCTTGAAAATTCCTGCGATTGCCCCAGCAGCACCACAACCAATCAATACGGTCATGGTATGGTAACTTAAGTTAAACCGACGGGCAATATTTGATCCGATCGATGAACCGGTCAGCACTACCGGAGCCTCAGCCCCTACAGAACCTCCAAATCCGATGGTTATTGTACTTGAAATAATTGAGGTAAACATATTATGGGCCCGCATTCTCCCTTTTTTGTTGGCGATGGAATCGAGCACCTTTGTCACTCCATGCCCGATATCATCCTTTACAAAATATCGGACGTACAAAACAGTAATCAGAATTCCGATTCCGGGATATGCCAGATACTGATAACTTTCGGAATAGGAGGTGAAGTTTTGTGTTAAAAATTTCCCAAGATGGTAGATCAGGTTTTTAAGGATAATTGCAGCGAATCCGCTCAGTAACCCAACTACAAAACTTAAAATCAGCAGCAACTCACGCTCATTCAGGTGTTTTAGACGCCAGGTGCTGATGAAGGTGATTAATGAGTTTAATTTTTTCATTGTGCTGCAAAATTAGCTTTAATTTCCAAAATAAAGTTGAACTGTATTGGTGATTCCCCTTATCACTACCACATCTTTTGCGAATTATGACAGGAAACTTTCGAAATGGCGAAGCGGATTCCGATATTTCACCTTGTTTTATCGAAAATAAAACAACAAATTGTATAAAAACGTTGTATATTTAACTAACTATCAAGTTTTAACTGAATATATTCTTAAAAATTAACTCCATGAAATCTTCTTTTAAACAAAAAAGCGGAACCTTCCTGTCGGAATATATTATCGATTATCTTGCGAAAAACCCCCTTGGCAGAATTGAAAGTTTATTGCGGACAGCCACCATGCTGGATATTCGCGGCAATCATACCCAAATGATACAAACCACGAGAAAAAAAATTAATGATCAGGGAAGGTGGTCTGAATTCTACCAATCTTTTTTTATGGAATTAGACCGAAAGGTTCTGAAAAAATTTGTAAATAACCTGGTTCTTAAAAGTATTTTAACGAATTCTCAGCGGGTCAAGAACCGTGAGAAATTTGGGATTAATATTCCCTGGGCCGTTTTACTGGATCCCACTTCCGCTTGCAACCTGAAATGCACCGGGTGTTGGGCTGCAGATTACGGGAAGAGCTCTGCCCTTGATTATGAGACCCTGGATCGGATTATTTGCGAATTTAAGGAATTGGGTACCTTCTTTTTTATCTATTCGGGTGGGGAACCATTGATTCGGAAAAAGGATATTATCAGCCTTTGTGAGAAACACAGTGATTGCTATTTCTCCTGTTTTACTAATGGTACTCTGATCGATAATGATTTAGCTCGTGAATTCAGGCGGGTTGGTAATTTTGCCCCGGCATTGAGCATCGAAGGATTTGAATCTGAAACCGATTTGCGACGGGGAGAAGGGACCTACAGAAAGGTAATCGAAGCGATGAATATACTGAAAGATAACGGGGTTCTGTTTGGATGCAGCACCTGCTATCACAGGAAGAATACCGAGGTTATGGGTTCGGATGAATTTGTTGAATATATGATTGAAAAAGGTTGTCGTTTTGCCTGGTATTTTACCTATATGCCGGTCGGGTCAAGTGCAGTTCCCGAATTGATTGCCACCCCGGATCAACGAAAATTCATGTATCATCGCCTGAGAGAGATGAGAATAGAGAAACCGTTGTTTTTAATGGACTTCTGGAATGACGGAGAATTCGCGGGTGGCTGCATCGCTGCCGGCCGCAGGTTTCTTCATATTAATGCCAATGGAGATGTTGAACCGTGCGCATTTATTCATTATTCCAATATTAACATCCATAATGCATCTGTTATGGAGGCGCTTAGTCAGCCAATATTCATGGAGTACCGGAAACGGCAACCCTTTAATCAAAATATGTTGCAACCTTGTCCTTGTCTCGATAATCCTCAGCAATTACGCGAGATGGTTAAAGCCTCCAATGCCAGTCCAACCCAATTAAAGGATTTCGAGACGGTGGATGAACTGACGGCCAAATGTAATGAAGCTGCAAAAGCCTGGGCAACGGTTGCGGGTGAACTTTGGCAGGAGAAGGGGGTTAATATTACTCTTGAAAAGAAAGCCTTATAAGCCCGGCTTTTGCCTTGTGGTCGAAAAGCTCGGTGTAGGGATTATTTCTGGCTTTGAAATGAAGACTTAGCCTGTAGTATTTAACGGCCTCCGATTTTAAGCCGTTTTTCTCCATCATCATCCCTGTTTGAACGAGGGCCTTTTGAGCGATATAATTACCAGAGGATCTTCCCAGGGCAACCGCCTTAAGATAAGCTGCTTCTGCCTCGCCGGTTTGGTTAACCAATCTTTTGCATTCGCCTTTCAGGTAATAATACTGAACTTTTTCCGGCTCATTCATGGTATCAGATGGAGACACCTTTTTCAGTTCTGCTTCTGCTCTTTCAAAATATCCTCCCCGGACCAGAAAGTCAGCCCGAAGAAGGGAAACTTTCGGCGGATCAGCTTTCATAACCTCAAATGCGGCTTCAATATCCCGGTTATGAAGTTCTCTCCCTTTCTCCTTCACCTGCTCCTTATAATGCAGATATTCAATATTATTCCCCGAGATATAATAATAACAGGCCAGTTCATACAGCGTGGTTTTTAAATAATCTATACCCGAAGATTCTTTTAAATAGTTTAAAAGCTGTATGTTGGCATCACGATCCAGGCGGAGCATTTTTGCTTTTCCTGACAGGTAATCGATAGGTGGAAATGAAATTTCCAGTTTTTGGGTTGCAATATTGGAGAGGAGTTCCAAGGTAACATCCGCTTCATTGGCTTCAATCGCGGCTGTGGCGGCAATATAATTTATAAGAGCGATCTTCTTAAAGTGTTCTTTCTTTTCATGAATTATTTTAATAAGTACATCCTCCTGGTTCATAAGCTTATATGCGGCAATTGTAAAGATAAAAGCTTCCTCTTCATAGCCGGGCTTTCCCTCTGCAAATCTGGTATAATCAGAAAGTTTCTTCATGCCCTCCTTCGGATTCCCTTTAATTCCCAATATTTTAATCCCCCATTGCAATATTTTAGGCATGAAAGCGACCCCTACCTGGATCAATCCGGGAATCTTTTTGTTAGGCTCGAATAACGGATATTCTTCACTATTTTCTACCAACAGATTGTAACCACGCAGGCACTCAATCAATCCGGAGAACTTACTGTTATATTTCACCTGAAGCAACCCTGCATAAACTTTTGCTTCTCCAAGCAGCATCCGATATTCCGGAGCATCAGCGGGAAGTCTTTTTAATTGATTAATATACTGATTCAAAAGTGGAACCTTTCGGCTGTAAATTTCGGTGGAATTGGCTATCAGCAGTTCCAATATTTCACTGTAGAAGCGGTAATAGATCACAAAGCCGTTTTGCGGATTTTGTGCCTCTTCCCAATTCAGGGATTTTTCGGCAGAGAGGGGGCGTAAAGAAAATAAATATTGGTGGGCAAGTCTGATATTTTGATTGTTGTCATATGCCGGTCCTGAAATTCCGATCAGGTTTAGAAAACTCAGGAAAAGAAAAACAGGAAAAAAGTGTAAGATTTTCATGTTATTTCTACTTTAGTGTCATAATCCTGATATCTGATAAAAATTGATATCCCCAATTAAAAAACCGCATATGTAAAGTTACTGATTTTTAAGGAGAATGTGCCAGATTATCGTCTCGTAATTTTAGGTTTCTAACCAAATAAAAGGATTAAAAAAAGAGGACCTCTTTATTAAGGGTCCTCTTTTTATCGAAGTTTTAAATCTCAGGAATCGTGTATCCCGCTATTTGTTATTCTCTTTTTTTTGCTGAGCCTTGCTTTGCTTTGGAGCAGGGGCGGCTTTTTGTGCAGGTTGTCTGGCCGGTGCGGGGCGCGATTGAACCTGATTGTTGGCTGGTCTGTTCTGCTGCGGATTGGCGGTTGGCCTGCTTTGTTGAGTGGCTGCCGCCGGACGGGTATAAGTTCTGGCGTTATTTTGATTCACTGATGGAGCGGGTCTGGTTGCCTGATTTCGTGCATTACCCTGATTAACCGATGGTCTTGACTGGTTGACAGATTGTCTGGATGCCGGAATTGATTTATTCTGATTGCCAGCAGCTCTTGAGTTATTCTGATTGACGGCAGGTCGAGAGTTATTAACGCCAGGTCTGGTAGCTGGTCTGTTGTTCAATTGATTACCCGATGGTCTGTTACCAATTTGCCTGTTTCCGGGATTTTGATTCCGATTGTTAACCTCCGGCCGGTTGCTCTGCCTGTTCAGATTTGCAGGATGGGTTTTGCTGTACTGTGCGGCCCCGACTTTACGTAATTCAGGGTGGGAATAGCTTTTTTTATAGAATCCATCATTTCTGTGTCGGATTACCGTGGGGGCAAAACTTCTGTGTCCGGCATAATAACGGTCCCTGAAATGCGTATCACGATAAACGACTGTATGGCGGAAATTTCCCTCATAGTAACGATTCATATTTGAATGGTATCCGTAATAAGAGTGCCAGAAAAGAGGTTGCCATGGTCTCCAGTAGTTTGGATAGTAACCGTAATAGTAGGGAGAATGCCAGGCAATATAGGAAGGAAGAAATAAGAAACTAAGCAGTGGCCATGCACTCGTTTCCATCACAACAGGTTGATCGACAATTACCTCCCTGTTTCCTGAATATCCGGGATTGGAAGTTTGACCGCCATTGGCGCTACCTCCTGTATTAGGCTCAATAATATAATCTTTTCCGTACAAGGCCTCATCACCAATCAATTGAATCTGAGGCTTGTTGTGGGTGTCTCTCCCAACATAAAAAACTGCAACATCCTGATTTTCATTAGCATTAATAGGATCCTTAAGCACAATTGTGTGTACTTTTCCATCGAAATTGTCGACAACACTGATGTAGTCAATTTTACCGTCTCCGTTTAAATCGAGATTATTAATCTGCGAGTTTTCGTCATTCAGATTTTTCTCAAATTGCTCCAGGGTCTTTGACTCCTGAAATAGTTTCATCACGGCATAGAGATTCAGATTATCCCCAGGTAAGCCGAGTGATCCTTCCATATTATCCTGAGATTGGGCTATGGCACAAAAATGCAGCATAAAAAAGCAACAAGCGAAAAGTACTAGATTTTTCATATTTGTAATTTAAATGGTACTGGTAAAATTAATGAAATTTTTAATTTAAGAGAGCTGTTACCGCGAAAAAATATTTTACGTTAAATTATTTTGGTAAATTTGCTTCATTACAAAAATAAATAATTCATCTTAAATTTATAGCTACCATGAAAAGCAATATTTTGATTACTACAAGTACCTATCTTGATGGTTATAAGGTAGTAAGACAACTGGGACTGGTTCGGGGGATTACTGTTCGCTCACGGAGTATTTTGGGAAATATGGCCGGTGGATTTATGACGATATTTGGCGGCAAAAGTGCGATATATACCGAATTGTGTGTGAATGCGCGGGAAGAGGCACTACAGCTGATGATGCATCATGCAAATGATTTAGGGGCAAATGCTATTATCAGTATGCGATATGATGCCAACGAGGTGATGAACGGCCTGACTGAAGTCCTCGCCTATGGGACGGCTGTTGTGGTTGAGAAAATTTAAAGTAAGTCAGATTTATAATAATCGGGGATAATCAACGTAATCAGTTAAGTATAGGGGATTAGTTCAGAAAAGCTATCCGATATTTGGCGGATTTAGCTCTACAGCAGTACCCTGCAAGGGCGGCGGCAGCAGTGGTTTTCAGTATACATCCTTTCACACTGTTCCGATTGCTACCGGGATACAGGAATCGAAGATCATGATATGTTAAATCGCCTGAAATCCTCCCTGGCAAAGAGACGCCTGAGTTGTGCACAATCTGATTAACCAACCGAATTTATTGGATTAAATTGCCATTTACTATATTCTAAAACTACAGGCTATGCCGATTTTGCTGCATTCATTCGGATGAGTTACACAAGTATGAAAAAAGTAGTTCCTCCCGTTTCAGAAGTAGTGAAATCAACAATTCCGCGAAGATGTTGCTCCCCAAGAATTTTCATGCTGTATGTACCCAATCCTCTTTGGGTTCCTTTGGTTGAGAAGGAGCGCATAAATACCTGCATCTCAATTTCACGCGGAATAAATCTGGGGTTGTGTACCGAGAATTTTATCCTCTTGGCAATTTGATTGACAGATAAAGTAACTGTTTGGTCATCGGTGCTTGCTTCAAGAGCATTCTTTACCATGTTGTTCAGGATTCTGCGCAGTAACACAGGGTCACTTTCAAAACAAATAGCTTCAGAATTTGGGTCAATTGCAATATTTTTACCTTTTGCAACAGAAAGGAATTTCAGATCATTCGCAATTTGCTGAATAAACTGCAAACTGTCGATTGACTGGAAATTTACAGTCAGCTCGTGATTTTCGGCTTGCGCAAGTAATCTTTGGGTTCCAATTTCGTCAATAATTTGTTGACAAAGAGATGCTCCCATTTGAATGAAGCCCTGTTGTTCCGCTTCATCGATGGAGTCAAAGATTTCAAAAAAACCTTGCAAGCCGGAGGCCACGTTCATAATATCGTGAAAAAATATTTTTTCAATAATTGACCTTCGTTTACGATCGGTAATATCAATTAATGAGAATATGGTATATTTTGAATTTTCATGGACAAACGGGGTTGCAGTCACTTCCACATCGAGAAAATTTTCAGACCCTTTGACCATTCTGCGAATCCGGCACTCTTTGGTGGTTTTGAGACCAGTAGTCTGGCACTGCAACATTGCATTCACCGCTCCGCAATAGCGGCAATGCTCAGAAGTTCCGCATCCCCCCTTTTCCTCGAATGAAAAACGGCAGTGTATCGCTTCGCCGAATCTTTGGCCCAAAACCTCTTCAATATCTTCGACTTCGAGAGTTTTCATCAAAATATCGTTCGTATAAACGATTTGCCTGTTCTCGTTGAGTATACAAAAAATAAAGGAGAGCGAGCAGAAAATGTCATTAAGGTAGGTTATTTTATCAAGACTCAGATTGGATTGTAACACCTCATACAAGGAGCTTCTCTCCGGCGAAGCAAATTTTGTTTCCATTGTCGGTTTATTTGTGCTGCAATTTAATATGATTTTTAAAGATGTCACCTGCCCGAGGTCAAAAAATATTTATCATTTGATTAATATTTTTCCTGTTTCCTGATAAGATAGGAATAGTATAGGTTATTTGAGGAACAAAGACACTATACGATGCTATAAATATTAGAAACTATAGTTTAGTATCAGCCAATTCCTGAATTTTTGAAAAGATGCTAATCCGGAATCAAAACCGGTGCAGAATGTTAAACGCTCCACTGAAAATGTAGAAACGGAAGAACGATAGGAATTGAAGCAAACCAAAAATCCTCGAAGAATTAAAACTAATCCTGGTTCAGCGCGGATCAGCAATCGGATTACTTGCATTATAATCTGAATTTAGATCCGGTTCAATTCTGCCAAATGACTAATGATTTTTTAACAATATGATTATTAATCGGTTGTGAACATTGATTTTATTTTTTACCGGTTAGTTTTTTAATTACATCCACTTCATCCTGGCGGTAAGGTTTGCCATCGGGTCGAAATATTTCATGAAACCACAGTTTGGGTTCTGAGCCATCAGGGATAGGTTCATCCCAGCCATATTTGGTATTGCTCTTTCCGGCTACCAATCCCCAATTGATTGCAGCGATATGGTTGTTTTTTAATAGTGGCATAATTGTACTGAACAGGCTGTTATTTCTGCGTGCCATATATTCGGAGCACAACAGCGGCCGTCCATATCTTTTGAGGCTATCTATGGCAATCTGGTGTTTCGCCACATTACTGTAATTGTGGTAGGTAATTACATCGGAATTCGCTGCCTGGAATTTATTCAGTTCACCATTTCTTGTGTTAAAAACGGCAGATGTTAATGGCTGTGAAGGATTTACCTCTCTGGCCCATAAGAATAATTCCTTTAAAAGTGTAAAGGATTGATCTTTATATTCCCCTGGTTCGTTATATAAATCCCAAAGTAAAATTCGGTTATCCTTTTTAAAGGTGGTCAAAATATCCTTAACATAGCTTTCGAGCACATGTATCAATTTTGGATCCTGAGCAAGGAGGGTCCCTGGATCTTTTACCCAGCCCGAGTTATGGACACCCGGCTTTGGGTCTGGCTGCTTTCCTGATTTATAGGTCGGATTCCAGCAGTCATCCATAAAAACAAAGATTGTTTTTATACCCATTTTATCTGCGATCGTCAGATACTGGTTCATCCGTTTTTTAAATCCCGCGGGATCAATTTCCCAGGCCAGATGGTGCAGGTAGACACGCATACAATTCATTCCTATGTCTTTAGCCCATCCGAGTTCCTTGTTAATCGTTACAGGATCAAACGATTCTGCCTGCCACATTTCAAGCTGATTAATTGCCGAACTAGGAATGAAATTACAACCCCTGAGCCAGGGCTGATGATTATACCAGTTATTGGCTTTTTCCACACTCCAGGGTGAAGCAATTTTCTCCTTTTTAACATCTTGTGCGGTCAGGGGATGGCTGAATGCGGCAGATAATAAAGTTAGCAGAAATAAGGGTAGCAGGATGGTTGTTCTCATAAGGTTGTCCGGGTTAAAGTTCTTTAATGCTAAATGAATCTATTCTTTAAAGGGTGAAAAGTCAGGAAATGAGAGCGCCGTAATCGGCTGATTACGGCGCTTATCATCACCAACAACAGTTTATTAAACAGTATATGTGGATGAAGCGGTGTCGCCGCCTCTCCCAGTCCAGTTCGTATGGAAAAATTGTCCACGAGGTTTATCAACTCTTTCGTAAGTATGCGCCCCAAAATAATCACGTTGAGCCTGAAGAAGGTTTGCAGGTAATCTTTCGCTGCGGAAACCGTCGAAATAGGTCAGCGAAGTAGCCAGACATGGTGCAGGAACGCCGTGGGTCACTGCTGCAGCGACTACGCGGCGCCATCCTGCCTGCGCTTTTTCAAGTGTCGTTTTGAAATATTCGTCAAGTAGCAAGTGCTCAAGGAGCGGATTTTTGTCGAATGCCTCCTTGATTTTACCTAAAAATACGGAACGGATAATGCAGCCACCCCGCCACATTAAGGCAATTCCCCCATTATTTAGATTCCAATGGTACTCTTTGGCAGCTTCACCCATTAAGTCATAACCCTGGGCATAGGAGATGATTTTAGCTCCCAACAGGGCATCCTTTAAATCATTTAAGAACTGAGCTTTATCTCCTGTGAAAAGTTTATCAGGTCCACTTAGGAATTGGGAGGCTTTGACGCGGAGATCTTTTTGTGCGGAGAGGCAACGAGCAAAAACTGACTCCCCAATCAGGGTAAGTGGAATACCCAGGTCGAGTGCGGCTACACCAGTCCATTTACCGGTCCCTTTTTGTCCGGCAGTATCGAGAATTTTTTCAACCAGCGCTTCCCCGTTTTCATCTTTAAAACCCAGGATATCCCGTGTTATTTCGATCAGGTAACTGTCTAAATCACCCTTGTTCCATTCTGTAAATGTCTCATGCATCTCGTCGGCATTCATCCCTAACAGCTCCTTCATCATTTGATAGGCTTCGCAAATAATCTGCATATCGCCATATTCGATGCCATTATGTACCATCTTAACGAAATGACCCGCTCCATTTTCCCCGACCCAATCGCAGCATGCTTCATTCCCAACTTTTGCAGCTACGGACTGGAAGATTTTTTTCACGGCAGGCCAGGCAGCCGGAGATCCTCCGGGCATCATGGATGGACCGAGTAAGGCTCCCTCTTCACCGCCAGAGACACCTGTTCCAATATACAGCAGTCCTTTGCTTTCAACATAACTGGTGCGACGGATGGTGTCTGGAAAATGGGAATTTCCGCCATCGATAATAATATCACCGGGCTCGAGGTGGGGGATGATTTGCTCAATAAAATCGTCTACCGGAGAGCCGGCCTTTACCAGCATCATCACTTTTCGCGGCCTTTCCAGGTTGGCACACAAATCTGCGATGGTATGACATCCAATAAAATTCTTTCCGGCACCACGTCCTGTGACAAATTTGTCAACTTTATCGATCGTCCGGTTATAAACGGCGACTGTAAATCCTTTGCTTTCCATGTTAAGTACCAGGTTTTCACCCATTACTGCAAGGCCAATCAAGCCAATGTCTGCTTTTTTCATGTTTTTGTTGTTTCTGTAATTTCTATTGTTTATTATAATTTGAACCCTAATTGATTGAGTTTATGAATTGCTTTGATATTATTGATTTTGCAGAATATTCTAAAGGTTGGGAATTCACGTCTGACCGGGTAGTCGCCACGTTGTTTTTCAAATGTTTCAACCGATTCTCTCAGGCGCAGGTCATCCTGACGGATATCATAAGTTGCCAGGATTGCCTCCGTTAGTATCTCCTGGGTGGATTTCCCCGTGCCATCAATAATAATTTCGGTTGACGGTGGAAGTTCAACGTCTGAACATTCCCAGTTATTTATCCCCAACTTAAAGAATTTGCTTAATGCTTTGATGCTCATGCTTGTGCCATTGGCTTTTCCGTCCCGTGAATAGCCTGCAATATGTGGAGTTCCCAAATCGGCAAGGCTTAACAGCTCGGGATCAAGTTCGGGCTCATTTTCCCAGCAATCAATAACAGCGCCCGAAATCTGCCCTGACCGGAGCGCGGTTTTCAGGGAACCGGTGTCAGTAACTTCTCCTCTGCAGGAATTAATAATAACCGGATTTTTTTTAGCCGCTGACATAAACTGGTCGTCTGCCAGATGAAATGTCTTGTCAATTCCCTCCATGTTCAGCGGAACATGCAACGTTATGATATCGGATTCCCGAAGAAGCTCATCCAGATGCACAAATCCCTTATTCCCCTCGGCTCTGGCCCTGGGTGGGTCATTCAGCAAAACGCGCATGCCAAGTATCTCACAAAGGCGCGCTACTTTGGCTCCGACATTACCAACCCCTATAATTCCGATGGTTTTTTCCTTGAGTGAGAAGTTTTTTCGTTCAGCCAGCACCACTAAAGCGGAGGCGATGTATTGTTCCACCGATTTTGAATTGCAACCCGGAGCATTTGTCCAGCTTATTCCCGATTGATCACAGAATGTGGTATCGATATGATCGAAACCGATTGTGGCCGTGGCAATAAATTTAACAGTTGAACCGGATAATAATTGTGCGTTGCAATTGGTCCGTGTCCGGGTAATCAGTGCATCGGCATCTTTAACGATCTCGGGCGTAGTCCTGTCACCCGGAAGATAGATCACATCAGCGAAAGGCTCCAGAGCACCTTTGATATACGGAATTTTATTATCAATAACAATTTTCATATCAATTAGTTAGGATATTTAAAGATTCTCGCTGTAGTAGTTTTTCACCATCTCGTCCATAACCCAGCTTGTACGGGCCCCAGTTATTCCCGTAGAGGGGGAATCACCTTCGCCACGCAAGGAGGCCACTATTTTCTCCATGAGATAACTTTGGACATGTTTTGGTTTTTCGAATGGATATTCATGATGCCCGGTACCGTTTTCAAGAACTACCGGCACCGTTTTAAATGTAGAGAAGATTATCCTTCCCTGATCTCCAATGATCTCAACTTCATCCAGATGGTTGGATCCGGATGTTGCAAAACACCAGGTTCCGGTCCCGGCAACTCCTGTTTCATGCATCCAGTTAGCCATAACAAGATCTTCGGCAGGGTAGAGGTGAGCCTGATTCAGTGCATTTGCCTTTACCTTTTCGATCGGGCCAAAAATAAAATCGAGAAAATCGAGAGTATGGGATGCAAGATCAAATAAAAGGCCTCCGCCCGAAATTGCAGGACGATAGCGCCATGCAGCTACCTGAGTCTCTGATTCACTCTCGGGTGGATTGTAAAAACGGACATTAACCAGACGAATTGAGCCAATCGCGTGGGTATCCACTAACTCCTTGACTTTCAGAAAGACGGGCAAGGTTCGTCTGTAATATGCAGTATATAAGGGAATTCCGGTTCTTTGGGAAATCTTGTTCATCTCCAGACACTCAGCATAGGTTCGTGCCATCGGCTTTTCCACATAGACCGGCTTTCCTGCCAGCATTGCTTTTGCGGCATATTCAAGATGTGCGTCCGGAGGTGTTGCCACATATACGGCATTAACTTCCGGATCATTGATCAGTTCATCTGCGCTACTGTACCATTTGGGGACATTATGACGTGTTGCATAATCTTGTGCAAGCAGGGCATTGCGTCGCATAACGGCAACCAGACTTGAATGTGGTGTTAGCTGCAGAGGCGGACCACTCTTCACTTCAGTGACATCTCCACATCCAATCAATCCCCATTTTACCTCCTGTAAGATCATTGTATATTAATCTTTAAATCGTTCACGAACTGCCCAAAGTCCTAATGCAGGATTTGAGATGTAGTAGAATTCTTCCCCTTCGGCGGTCATATTCCATCCATCCCGGAGTTTTTCAGGATCGAATACTTTAGTCATTTCTTCGAGTACGGCGTAGTTAAATCCGACACTTTCAATCTCCTGTTGTGTCAGATTTTCTTCCTCACTGCCGGGGCAGTAGGTTACCGAGAACCGACCTTCGGAAGAGCCATGAATCAGGTGGGCAGCTGCGCTAAGATTATTTCTCAGATCTTCATTTTCACGAACCGCTTTCAAGGTCTGAGGTGTTCCAAAATAACCATATTTGCGAATCATCCGGTCAATCTCTGCGTCCTCACCAAACTCTTTAAGGGCAGGTGCAAGCACAATTAATTCTCCGCCATCAGCAATAGCCATCCGGGTGCGATACACCGATTTATTTCCCAGCCAGGTTGATTTAAACTCCGTTGGGTCGAGGTAAACCACCACTTTTTTCATCGGTCTGTCGAGCATGTTAAAGTTCACCTCAATAGAGAGGGCTGCGGCCGCCTTGAATACCTCCTTATCATCACCAACATACAAACCGCGCACTTTGAGGGTCCCATCCTCAGGATCCATCCCAACAACAGTGAGGATATATAAAATTGGAAGATGTTTTGCAAAGTGATGGCTTGCATAATCAAAAATCCGCCGTACGGGGGTCTGCGGACGCCCCATCATCTTCTCCATGCCAAATGCAGCACCGATAAAATGGCTTTTATTGATTCCTTCAGCACCGCCGGTCCCCACAAAAATATTTTTATTGTGATTGGCCATGCCTACCACTTCGTGAGGAACCACCTGTCCGATGGAAAGTATCAGATCGAAGCCCCCTTCGACCAGTAATTTATTTACCTGAGCCGGCCATGCGAAGTCTACGGCATCACCAGAAACTTCCCGAATATATTCGGCAGGCACTTCGCCCAAGGTAACTACGTCATTACGCCAGTCATGATCGCGGAATAACGATTGAGGAATATCTCCAAACATTTCACTGATCTGATTTTTTGTCATGGGAGTATGTGTTCCCAGGGCAGGCAGAATATCAGTCAGTTTATCTCCGTAATATTCATAAGCATAGTGAGTTAATTCACCTGCGCGGGATGGCAGCCTTGTGAAATCCGGCGGAATGGCCAGAATTTTTTTCTTTTTTCCAAGTAGCGCCAGGGCTGTGTATAATCCCTCTTTTAAATCTTCGTGCGAAAGATCAGCCTTTGCCGAACCTGTTTGGAAGTAGATCATGATTGTAGTTTAAAGTTTTACCTGAGTGAACAAAAAAGCAAAGCTGGTTATTTCCTAAAAGTAAATATTTTTACCCTATCCTTGGTGATTTTAAAACTAAATTTTTGGATTATCTCCTGACCCGGGCATTTCCTTTCCAGATGCTCCAGACCATCTCCTCATCGGCCGGCTGAGCATAATCGGTTAAGAAAGTTGTTGCCAAGGCACCCGTTGCCCAACCGAACTGAGGCCATTTTTCCGGAGACCACCCCTTGAGAATTCCATAAAGCAAGCCGCCAACAAAACCATCTCCGCCACCAATCCGGTCAAGAACTTTGATATTCCTTGGTTCAATCACGTGCCAGTTATCTCCTTCGAGCATAATTGCACCCCATAAATGTTCGTTAGAATCGATCACCTGGCGTAAGGTCGTTGCAAATACTGAAGCTCCGGGGAAAGCCTCTTTGACACGACCAATCATCCCTTTAAACCCTTCAATCTCAGACTTAATTCCTTCGCCTCCGGTTTCCGGGCCTTCGATCCCAAGACAAAGTTGAAAATCTTCCTCATTTCCAATCAGAATATCCGATAAACCGGCAATTTCTGCAAATACAGCACTTAATTCAGCCTCGCGACCTTTCCAGAATGATGCCCGGTAATTCAGATCAAAAGAAATCCGGGAGTTGTATTTTTTTGCAAAACGGGCAATTTGAAGACAAAATTCACTCGTTTCGGGTGACAATGCCGCAATTAAACCAGAGAGGTGAACAATTTGGACTCCCTCTTTTCCAAAGATCCGTTCCAAATCAAAATCGTTCACATTGAGGGTTCTACCCACTTCGCCGGCACGATCATTCTGAACGCGTGGTCCCCGGGCGCCAGTGCCGCTATCGGCAATATTAAACTGATGGCGGTATCCCCATGGATCCCCCTGAGGAATATCAGGCCCTTCATAAGTCATATTACGGCTCCCCAGATTGGTTTTAATAAATTTGGCAATTGGGCTGTCTTTTACAAAAGTCGTGAGCACTTTAACCGGTAGGCCGAGGTAGGAGGAAATACTGGCAACATTGGTTTCCGCACTGGTGGCATACATCTGAAACAGATCACTGCTATGAACAGGTTGCCCATTCACCGGGGTAATCCTGACACCCATACTTGTTGGAACAAGTAAAGACCAGGCAAAATCTTTTTTTAACGATAGTGACATATTGAGTAAGTATTTGAATTTTAATAATATAAATTAAACTCCGCTATAGGCATTAAAACCTCCGTCAACCGGAATTACGATTCCCGTAACAAAAGCGGAGAGATCTGATAACAGGTAAAGGGCGGCGCCTTGCAAATCATCCGGATCACCAAATTTAGCCATCGGCGTATTGGTGACGATCTTATTGCCGCGGGCTGAGTATTCTCCCGTTTTTTCGTCGATAACCAGGAAGCGGTTCTGATTGGTAATAAAGAATCCCGGAGCAACTGCATTGACTCTGATTCCAACCTTTGCAAGGTGCACAGCTAACCATTCGGTGAAATTATTCACTGATGCTTTAGCTGCAGAATATGCAGGGATTTTCGTTAATGGGTGATAGGAGTTCATGGATGATATATTTAAAACCACTCCCGATTTCTTTTCCAGCATATCTTTGGTAAACACCATGCTGGGGAGAACCGTTCCTTTAAAGTTTAACGCAAAGACTTTATCAAAACCTTCCATTTGAAGTCCGTAAAAAGATTTTTCGAGGTTAGAGAGGTCGGTATCTTCCAGCTGCTCTATTTGCGTTGTGGCCTGGGGAGAATTGCCCCCTGCACCGTTTATCAGCAAATCAATCGGGCCAAGCTGAGTGTTGATAATTAATTTTGCACTTTCAAGAGACTCTTTGTCAAGAACATTGGCTTTCACCCCTATGATTTCGGCATTAAATTCTTTTGAAAGCTCGGCTGCGATCTCTTTTGCAAGATCTTCATTAAGATCAACAATGGCTACTTTTGTTCCTACAGAAGCCAGCGCTTTGATAAGCGAGATGCCGATGACACCAGCCCCGCCAGTAATCACACAGACTTTTCCATTTAAATCGTCAAAGGATAATTTTTTCATGATTCAATTACTAAATTTTATAGTTTAATTTTTTGTATTTATAGGGAGACGTAATATTTAAAATTTTCTTTGGTCAATATGTCAATAGCTGTATAATTGGTCTTGTTTACTTTCTCTTTTCTGACAATCTGATCAAAGAGTAGATTGATCGCCGCAAAGCCTTGTTTTTCAGGATTTTGATTTAAAAGAAAATCGATTTTACCTTTTAACAGCAGTTCCGTATTTTTGGGAATTAAATCATAGCCAACAATTTTTGGACGGATTTGGTAATTGTCAAATAAACCTGCCACGAGATGCACTTTAGAATTGGTTACAAATACCGCATCAATGGAATTTACTCTTGCAATACTGGTATTTAATCCTTTGGCCGTCTCAATTTCATCGGGGGAAACCTCCATTTTAATAATCCGGTGTGATTTATGGGTAACCGTTTCAAAATAATTCAGAAATCCACGTTCACGCAGCAACAGGTGATTGGCATTTTGGAGATCCTTGGTAATATGAATCATTAATACATTGCTTTTGGGAACTATTCCGTAATCAAGTATTTTGGCTGCCAAAAATCCGCTTTGAACCGAGTCCTGAACAATAAAGCTGATAGGGTTTGCTTCGGTAAGGTTCGAATCAATAAAAACATACGGAATATTCTGTTGATCAAGTAGTTGTGTGAATTTTAACGATTCGCGCTTTCCCCATGGCGCCAGAAGAATCCCGTCGGGTGAGGATTCCAGTATTTTATTTGCTTCTTTTGTAAAAGACTGCGGATCTTCCATTTTGAAATGGTGCGGCTGAAGTCGTATCCCAAACTGAATTAACTGATGAACCGCTTTCTCTATTCCTTCCTGCGGTTTGGACCAGTAGGAATCTTTTCCCGATGCCCGAGGGGTCAGGGAAGCCAGAGTAATGATCTTTTTTGACGCAAGTGAGCTGGCCAGAATATTTGGCCTGTAATCAAAATCCTGGATGATCTTAAGTATTTTGTCTCTCGTTTCAACCGAAACTTCACCGCGCTGATGGAGAACCCGATCAACCGTTCCGATTGACACGCCAGCTTTAAGGGCAATGTCCAGAATTCTGATGTTCTTTGTCATCGGGTCACAATTTTGTATATTCGGACACAAAAATAATGGATATTTCGTAAAAAACGTGTACGAACACGGAAAAAATGTTTTAAAACATATCAGGGTCTTTTTTGTCGCGGATTGTTTTGTATTGGAAATAAAACAAACTACTTTCGTGAACGAACACGGCATGATTTGTAATGATAATCTACTTTAATTGAATTGTGTAATTAATTGAATATCAAATATAAGTAAATTTTAATATTATGATGAAGATAGGAAAATACAGCCTCGGAATAGGCGACCGGTTTGGCCATCAGGGGGAAGCCCAGTTAAGGGCAATTGTTAAAGCAGCTTCAGAGGGTATTGATATTGTACCTGTCTGGAATAAATCCAACCGGGAACATTCCTATATCCATTCGAATCCTGGCGACACACGGATAGAGGCTGATGCAGCAGTAAGGGCATTAATGTTTTCGGGCAGTTATTTTGTCGATGCAGATCATATAAATCTTTCGAATGTTCAGGGTTTTATTTCGGCATCCGATTTTTTCACACTGGATGTGGCCAGCAAAATTGGGACAGAATCAAGTGATGAGGAGATCTCAGCCTTTATGACCTCTTCAGAAAAGTATACCGGAACCTTAAATATTCCTGGCATATTGAATCCGTTTGAAGTGACAGAAGCATTGTTATTGGGTATTGGGCGGAAATTTTTAGCTGCAATCGCCGAGGCCGGGAAAATCTATGCGTATATCAGGGAGCAAAAAGGTGAGGATAATTTCGTAACAGAGGTTTCAATGGACGAGGTGGAGAATCCGCAAACTCCGGTCGAATTGTTTTTTATATTAAAGATGATTGCGGCTCAACATATTCCGGTTCAGACTATTGCTCCGAAGTTTACCGGCAGGTTTAATAAGGGGGTTAATTATGTTGGCGATATTGCGCAGTTTTCAAAGGAATTTGAAGAAGATGTGCTGGTTATTGATTATGCCGTAAGAGAATTTGGCATGCCTGATAACTTAAAACTAAGCGTCCATTCCGGATCTGATAAGTTCTCAATTTACCCTGAAATAGCCGGTGTTCTAAAAAAATATGACAAGGGTATCCATGTCAAAACTGCCGGCACTACCTGGCTTGAAGAGGTGATCGGTCTGGCTCTTGCCGGAGGTGAGGCGCTGGAACTTGCAAAGTATATCTATATGAATGCGCTTGCCCGTCAGCAGGAGTTATGTGCACCCTATTCGGATGTTATTGATATTAAGCAGGATGAATTGCCGTCTGCCGGGGAGGTATCGCTCTGGGGAAGTGAAAAATTCGCCAATACATTGAGGCATATCCCTGGTCACCCCGATTACAATCCTAATTTCAGGCAGCTCATTCATGTTGGCTATAAAATTGCTGCTGAATGCGGAGAGCATTATACCGGTTTACTTGAAAAACACCATAAAATAATCGGAGACTGTGTTGAAGAGAACCTGTTTGAACGGCACTTAAAAAGACTGTTTGAGATTTAGGCTATTAGACTGTAGACTATTAGGCAGTTAGACTGTAGACTATTAAGCATTTAGATTGTAGACTATTAGGCTATTAGACTGTAGATTATTAGGCTGTTGACTACCAGGTTATTATGGTGGGGATATTCTGATTTGGTTCTGAATATTGCAATCTGAAATTGAATTGAATTTTCCTGTCATCCTGCAGCCTAAAAGCCCAATTGACTTTATCAGCAATAAAATATAAGAACGTAATATTTTAATCATAAAAATACAATAAGCATGAAACCTTTTATGGATGATGAATTTTTGCTTCAGACAGACGCGGCAAGGCATCTGTATCATGAATTTGCTGAAGCAATGCCAATTTTTGACTATCACTGTCATATTTCTCCTCAGGAGATTGCGGAGGACAGGCGGTTTAATAACCTTACCGAGATCTGGCTTCACGGGGATCATTACAAGTGGAGGGCAATGCGGGCAAATGGAGTGGATGAAAAGTTTGTTACCGGAAACGCCAGCGATTGGGAGAAATTCCTGAAATGGGCGGAGACTGCTCCCTATACTATGCGTAATCCGCTCTATCACTGGACGCATCTAGAATTACGTCACCCCTTTGGTATTAAATCATTATTGAATCCAGCTACAGCATCACAAATCTGGGACAGCTGTAATGAGCAATTGAATTCTGCGGATTTTTCATGCAGGGGTATTATCCGAAAAGCGAATGTTAAAGTTATTTGTACGACTGATGACCCCGTAGATTCCCTTGAATATCACCGGAATATCAGGGAAAGCGGTTTTGAGGTAAAGGTGATTCCCGCCTGGCGACCCGATAAGGCAATGGCCATTGAAGATCCCCTTGTTTTTAATGCTTATGTGAGTCAGCTGGAAGCTGCTTCCGACATTACGATTACGACCTTTGTCCAGTTTATGGAGGCGCTGGATAAACGACACCTTTTCTTTCATGAGAATGGTTGCAGGTTATCGGATCATGGTCTTGAAACTATATATGCGGCTGCCTATACATTGGATGAGATCAAAATTATCTTTAATTTGGTGCGCAGCGGAAAAACGCCCGGTTCTGAAGATATTTTAAAGTTTAAATCTGCCATGCTTTATGAGTTTGCAGTTATGGATCATTCACGGAACTGGACTCAGCAATTTCACCTTGGCGCAATGCGGAATAATAATTCCAGGATGTTTGAGCTAATCGGAGCGGATAAAGGTTTTGACTCCATCGGAGATTACCCGGTCGCAGGTTCATTGTCCAGATTCCTGAACCGGCTCGAATATGACGGGAAGCTTACCCGTACTATTCTGTACAATCTGAATCCTGCCCATAACGATGTGATGGCTTCTATGATTGGCAATTACCAGGATGGGTCGATTCCCGGAAAAATTCAATGGGGTTCAGGCTGGTGGTTTCTCGATCAGAAAGACGGAATTATCAATCAGTTGAATACGTTGTCGAATCTGGGACTTCTGAGCCGGTTTGTAGGTATGCTTACCGACTCCCGAAGTTTTCTCTCCTATCCGCGTCACGAGTATTTTCGCCGTATCCTTTGCAACCTGATCGGAAATGATCTGGAAAATGGTGAAATTCCTGCAGATATGGAGTTTCTCGGGAAAATGGTGCAGGACATTTCCTACAATAACGCCGCCAATTATTTTGATTTTGGGGTGTAATAAATAAAATGGATATTAATTAGACGAATCAATGAACCAGATAAACCAGAAAATGGGCAAATACAGGTGGGTAATCGCCACGCTTTTGCTTTTTGCGACCACCATTAACTACATGGACCGGCAGGTGATCAGTTACTTAAAAGAGTTTTTCTGCTCTCCGGTTACCAAAGGGGGATTTGGATGGACCAATACCGATTTTGCCTTTATAACCTCTTTTTTTACCGCATTTTATGCAGGAATGACCATAATTGCCGGCTGGGTAATTGACCGGATAGGCACCAAATTAGGATTGGCGCTTTCGTTGATTATCTGGTCTTTATTTGGTATTCTCAATGCATTTGCCGGAAGCGTTATTGCTGTACACGTGGCTATCCGAAGTTTATTTGGTGTTGGCGAGGCGGGTAATTTTCCTGCATCCATTAAGACGGTTGCAGAATGGTTTCCCAAAAGAGAGAGGGCCCTGGCTACTGGGATCTTCAATAGCGGATCAAATTTAGGCGCCATGATTGCCGCACTTTTTGTTCCCTGGTGTATGGTTACTTTTGGGGATCAGCTGGGTTGGAAAATGGCATTCATGATAACCGGCGGGGTCGGTTTCTTTTGGCTGATCTTCTGGTTTTGGCTTTATGAGGCGCCATCAAAACAAAAACGGTTGTCAGAAGCTGAATACCAGTATATTCATAGCGATGAGGATGAGGTCGTCATGGTCAACCCGGAAAATGGTGATCAGGATAAAGCTAAAGTCCCATGGGGAAAACTATTTTCTTATCGCCAGACCTGGTCGTTCTTTATTGGCAAATTTATGACCGATGGGGTCTGGTGGTTTTATCTTTTCTGGTTGCCAGATTACCTGCATAAACAGTTCGGAATGACTAAGGCCGAGGTGATGTGGCCGACTTTTATTGTTTATGGAATTGCCATTTTTGGAAGTGTTTTTGGCGGAAGCATACCTATGTTTATGATGAAACGCGGAATGCCGGTTTACAAGGCCCGTATGACTTCGATGTTTCTGATTGCCCTTTTCCCGCTAACGGTTCTGCTGACCCAGTATTTTGGAAATGTGGCACACTTCGGCACATACGCCTCTACACTTGCTGTTGCGGTAATATGCATAGGTGCTGCAGCACACCAGGCCTGGTCTGCCAATATGTTCACCACAGTTTCTGATATGTTTCCCAAAAAATCGATCGGATCGGTTACGGGAATCGGCGCGATGGCCGGTGGTCTTGGAGGCGTTGTCGTTCAGCAGCTCGTTGGCCGTTTAACTGATTTCTATATCAGTACGCCACAAATTGCCTATGGTATCATGTTTACGGTCTGCTCGTTTGTTTACCTTTTGGCATGGTCCCTGATGAAGATTCTTGTACCACGCCATACCCCTATTACCGATTTGTAAACCTTTGACATGCTAAACCCCTGACTGGCTGCTTAAACCTGTCAGGGGTTAGATGCAGAAATATTTCTACGGCTTTTGGATTTTAATTCCAGCTCATTCTTGTTTTTATGAGTCACGAAATCAAAGGAGTTTCCCGAACTCCTTCTTAAGCTCATTCATTGCAAGAACAATCACCTGGTTTTCATCATCGATATAGTTCTCGATGATTTTTTTGCTTAAGAATAGGGCAGGAGCCTCTTCTTCTATTTCTTCAGCTGATTTATTGATAATTCCGATCAGATTTTCCCTGGCTCCCCGGATGGTTTCCCAAAGCAGGGGCGATACATAAATTTGCTGGGAGAGGTTGTGTTCGAATTCCTGACGGATGTGAGAAAGTAGCTGCTGATGAAAATCAGAGGAAGTTAAGTCGTGCGGCGATACCCTGATTAGCAGAGACTGCGGCGAGATCCGTTCCAGCAGCATGGCGAGTCGTTCATAGGCCTGCAAACGTATCGGCGTAACCTGTTTGCTGTTATTGATCCGGAACTCAAATTCCCGCCGTTTCTGTCCCTGTTCAAGCATGTCCCGGAATAAAAAATAGGCTGTTAAAAAGACGATCAGAGCCGGAAGGGTTATTTTTAAGAGCTCCCAAAATGCATTCATATCATTCCCCATATTGTTGATTATGTATTGTCGGTTATTATTTCTATCTATTTCTATCTATTTCTATTTATTTCTATTTATTTCTATTTATTTCTATTTATTTCTATTTATTTCTATTTATTTCTATTTATTTCTATTTATTTCTATTTATTTCTATTTGACTATGCTGTTCTGATTTATTGCTTTTCCCCGATATGGCCGATACCTGTGTATACAGAAAAAAGATCAGTACGAAATAGATGATTGTTAGTATGGCCAGAATTGGATACCGTTTTCCTTTAAGTTGGAAAAGAAGCAATGAAGCGCCTGCAAGCACCCCGCCGGCTACAAGTTGCCATCCTGTTGAAATCAGAAGGTTTACCGCTAATCCAATGCTGGTACTATTGCTGGCAGAGGTCAAATCACCGAAAAAATTAAAATAGAGTCCAGCCATGCCTGTAGCCATTAATACAATCCAGCCAAGGCTTGTCCACACCCTTTTCTTCTCAATAAAGCCAACTGTCAGCAATACAACACCGGCAAAGATACCCCATTGCGGGAGAACGGTCGGAAGATATAATTGTGAATTTGTCATTTTTACCCTTTTTAATATGGATGCAAAATAGTGAATTTCTTCTTAACAATTTTTTAAAACTGAGGTAAACTTTTATATTCCTATTTTTGAGGTCAAATTATTTCATTTTTTATGAGCAAAGAATTAACTCAAAATCCCCTTGCAAAGGGGTTGATTTTCGATATCGACGGAACTATTTGTGATACGATGCCGGTGCATTTTATTGCCTGGCGTCAAACGGCGGCGGAACATGGCATCGATTTTACTCCAGAATTATTTGTTGAAGTTACCGGTGTGCCAGCCTTTCAAACGAGTCAGTACCTTAAAAATAAATTCAATGCAGATTTTGATGAGTTGGAGTTCACCCATCGTAAGGAGGAACGGTATGAGCAAAATATGGGCCAGGCAAAGCCTATCGAACCGGTTGTGAAAATTATCAGAGAAAATAAAGGTAAGCTTCCAATGGCCTGTGGAACTGGCGGATCGCAATACTTAGCCTGGAAAACACTTGAAATTGCCGGGGTGAAAGATTGTTTTGAACATGTGGTGGCTGCCGAGGATGTAGTCAATCATAAACCCTTTCCGGATACTTTTCTGAAGGCCGCTGAATTAATTGGCGTTCAACCGTCCGATTGTGAGGTTTATGAAGATGGACAACTGGGGTTGGATGCGGCTAAACGCGCCGGGATGATGTTTGTTGATGTGACTCAATATTATGAAGTTACCATTGGAAAAGAAATTAATAATGGTTAATGTTTTAATGGTGAATGGGCGCTTCGCTCATCTGCAATTTAGTAATCTTGAATCAGCCATCTTTAAAATGATCATTCACCATTAATCCATTTATATTAACTTCGTCCGTTGACATTATTTTCTGATTATGGATTTTAAAATAGTATCGGATTATCAGCCAACAGGCGATCAGCCTGAAGCCATTAAACAACTTGTCGAAGGGGTTAATTCAGGGGTGTCTTACCAGACCTTGCTGGGTGTTACCGGCTCCGGAAAGACCTTCACCATGGCCAATGTTATCGAAAGGGTTCAGAAACCGACGTTGATTTTAAGCCATAATAAGACACTGGCAGCTCAGCTTTATGGTGAAATGAAACAATTTTTTCCTGAAAATGCAGTGGAATATTTCGTCTCATATTACGATTATTACCAGCCTGAAGCTTATTTGCCGGTAACTGATACCTTTATCGAGAAAGATTTGTCAATCAATAAGGAGATTGAAAAACTTCGGTTAAGTACTACCTCTGCATTACTTTCCGGAAGAAGGGATGTCATTGTAGTCTCTTCAGTGTCATGCCTATATGGAATCGGGAATCCCCAGGATTTTCATGCCAATGTGATCGGGATAAAGGTTGGAGAGGTAATAAGCCGGAATATTTTCCTGCACAAGCTGGTTGATGCCATGTATTCGCGAAGTGAAGTGCTTTTCCAGCGGGGAAACTTCAGGGTAAAAGGGGATACTGTAGATATTTTTCCCGCGTATGCCGATGATGGAATTCGAATTGTTTTTTTCGGGGATGAGATAGAGGAAATTACCCTTTTTAATCCCGAAAATGGCTACTCGGTAAAAAGTCTGGAACATTGTGTTATCTATCCGGCTTCGATCTTTGTGACGACCAAGGATAGTATTCAGTTGGCAATCAGAAATATACAAAATGACCTCGTGGAACATGTCGATTTTTTCAAGAGGTCTGGCAAGTTTGCTGAGGCAAAACGGATTGAGGACCGGGTTACCTATGATCTTGAAATGATTCGCGAGCTGGGATATTGTCCCGGCATTGAAAACTACTCGCGTTATTTTGACCGGCGTGAGCCGGGGTCGCGCCCCTTTTGCCTGCTCGATTATTTCCCCGAAGATTACCTGATGGTCATAGACGAAAGTCACGTTACCATGCCTCAGATTCATGCCATGTATGGCGGTGACAGATCCAGAAAGATAACCCTGGTGGATTATGGTTTCCGCTTGCCTGCGGCAATTGACAACCGGCCTTTGAAATTTGAGGAGTTTGAGGATATTGCCAGGCAAATTGTCTTTGTGAGCGCCACACCGGCCGATTACGAGCTGCAAAAGAGTGAAGGTGTTGTTGTTGAGCAGATTATCCGACCAACCGGATTGCTTGATCCTCAAATCGAGATCAGACCGAGAATAAATCAGATTGACGATTTGATGGAAGAAATTCACCTGAGAACCCTCAATAATGAAAGGGTACTGGTTACAACATTAACCAAGCGGATGGCTGAGGAGCTGCAGAAATATTTTGACCGGATGGATATTCGTTGCCGATATATTCATTCGGATGTGGATACCATGGAAAGGGTTGAGATTATGGAACAGTTGCGCAAGGGGGTCTTTGACGTTTTAATAGGGATAAACCTTTTACGGGAGGGGCTCGATTTACCGGAGGTTTCGCTGGTGGCTATTCTGGATGCTGATAAGGAGGGTTTTCTCCGGTCTGAACGGTCCTTAACACAAACTGCGGGGCGTGCTGCCCGGAATTTAAACGGCCGGGTGATCATGTATGCCGAAAAAATCACCAGTTCAATGCAGCGAACCATCGATGCTGCAAATTACAGAAGGATAAAACAGGGAGCCTATAACCTTGAAAATAATATCACGCCTGCGCAAATCATCAAACCAACCCGGGAAATCATTGGACTGGAATACCGGCCGGATAAGTCCGTAATGGGAAGAGCTTATGTGGCACCCGAAAATGCGGATGTAGCCGCTGATCCTGTTGTAAAGTATATGAGTACAGAAGCCCTGGAAAAAACGATCCTGAAGACAAAAAAGGAGATGGAGAAGGCGGCTAAGGAACTGGATTTTATAGAAGCTGCCCGTTTGCGTGATGAAATGTACAGGCTTAAGGAATTATTATTAAAACGGCAAAATGAATAAACCAATTGCAGATGTGGCCGCTGCCATGATGTTGAAGAATCGGGGTGACAGGCGAAGGATAGAACATTCGCTCAAAGTGTACGCTTATGCCCGGCTACTTGGACAAGCCGAATTCCTCGGTGATGAATTGCTGGAAATCGTTGAAATAACGGCATTGCTTCATGATATAGGGATTCATGTTGCAGAGAAAAAACTGGGAAAGTGCTCAAGTCAGGATCAGGAAATTGAGGGTCCGCCTGTTGCCAGCGAAATACTGACTGCGCTTAATTTTAGCTCTGCTGTCATCGAGCGGGTCTGCTTCATAATCAGCAGGCACCACACTTTTACAGCCATAGATAATGTTGATTTTCAAATACTTGTGGAAGCTGATTTTCTGGTTAATGCCTCTGAAGAGCATATGTCAGATCTGCAGATTACAAATTTTGCAAGAAATGTTTTTAAGACCGAGGCAGGCATCAAATTCCTTCACATGCTTTTTCCACATCTTGAGTCTTTTATATAATCTATTCAGAGGCACAACTGTGCGCTTCATTTAATAATTTACCGGGTGTATAAAAAAATAGAGACGCACAACTGTACGTCTCTACATATTTTAAATTAAATATCGGTTAAACTAATTATCCTAAATAGGTTTTTAGCAGTTTACTTCTGGATGTGTGGCGTAAACGTCTGATTGCCTTTTCTTTAATCTGACGTACACGTTCACGTGTCAGCCCGAAACGTTCACCAATTTCTTCAAGGGTCATCTCCTGACAGGCGATTCCAAAAAACATCCTGATAATATCAGCCTCGCGTTCGGTCAGGGTGGTTAATGAACGATCAATTTCGCGCGAAAGTGATTCATCGATCAATACCCGATCGGCGCTTGGAGAATCGTTATTGATCAGCACATCCAGCAGACTGTTGTCCTCACCATCGACAAACGGTGCATCAACGGAAACATGCCTTCCTGAAACACGCAGTGTATCAGCGACTTTGTCGGCAGGTAATTCAAGTTGTTCTGCAAGTTCCTCTGGTGATGGTCTTCTTTCGTGCTCCTGTTCAAATTTAGAATAAGCCTTATTGATTTTGTTTAAAGACCCTACCTGGTTTAAGGGAAGACGTACAATTCTCGACTGTTCGGCCAGAGCCTGAAGAATAGATTGGCGAATCCACCATACTGCATAGGAGATGAATTTAAAACCACGCGTTTCATCAAATTTTTCTGCCGCTTTAATGAGACCCAGATTTCCTTCATTGATCAAGTCGGGAAGACTAAGTCCCTGATTTTGATATTGTTTTGCAACGGATACCACGAACCTCAGATTTGCTCTTGTCAATTTTTCAAGGGCCGCCTGATCACCTTTTTTGATGCGTTGTGCCAATTCTACCTCTTCTTCGACAGTAATTAGTTCTTCTTTGCCAATTTCCTGTAGGTATTTGTCAAGCGAGGCACTCTCGCGATTGGTAATAGATTTTGTGATCTTTAATTGTCTCATGCTCTCCGATTAAAAGTTTGCAAAGTTACAAAAATTTATGGTTTTGTACAATACCTAAATGGTGGCATTTTTTATTTTGTCAGAAATTATTCTTCCACTTTGAAAACGTAGTAGGTCCATTCACCTCCAGGATAGACCCCTTCTATCAAAACCGGCTTTTTATTGCTAACCTGTGAAAGTACTCTTTTAATATCTTCAACACTTGAAACGCCTATTTTGTTTATGTCGGTGATGATAAATCCGATCTTAACCCCAGCCTCCTTCAATTTGCCTTTGGTCAGATTAATAACCTGAATACCATAATCAATCTTCAAACGTTCCTTGTCTTTTTCACTGATGGGTCCAAATTCCGCACCAAGGATCGAAAAGGACTCTTTAACGATTGAAGTCCCTCCCTTGGTATTCCGTAAAACAACGTTAAATTGTTTCATTGAACCATCTCTTTTTACTCCCACATTGATCAGGTCGCCGGGTCTGTATTTGGCAATTTGTTCCTGCAATTGAGCCACCGTATTCACGGTATTTCCATTGACTGACAAAATAACATCTCCGGATTTTATTCCCGCCTGACGCGCGGCCCCATCCTCAGTGGCTTTTCTGATAAATACCCCCTCAATCTTTCCAAGGTGTTCCTCCTTGGCCAGATTGTCATCAACCTCCTTAATTTCAACTCCCAGCATAGCCCGCTGGACTTCGCCATACTTTTTCAGGTCATCGACAACCTTGCGGGCTATCGAGGCAGGAACAGCGAATGAATACCCGGAATACGAGCCTGTCCGAGAGGCAATCGCGGCGTTTATGCCCACCAGTTCACCATTGGCATTAACCAGGGCTCCTCCGCTGTTTCCCGGATTTACTGCAGCATCTGTCTGAATAAACGATTCCAAAGGTAATTGTCCCCCAATAATCCCTATGCTTCGCGATTTTGCACTCACGATTCCGGCAGTAACGGTGGAATTTAAACTAAACGGATTGCCAACTGCCAGCACCCATTCGCCTAACTTAAGGGTTTCAGAATTGCCCCAGGTCAGGTAGGGGAGGTCTTTGGCATCAATCTTTACCAGCGCAATATCGGTGTTAGGGTCACGGCCGATCACTTTGGCCGTGAATTTCCGGTTGTCATTCAACATCACTTCGATATTATCCGCCTCGTCGATAACATGATTATTTGTGACAATATACCCCTCGGGGCTTATAATTACCCCTGAACCTGAACCTACATTGTACTCCGGTTCCTGGTTATACCCCCGGGGGAGATTGTTCCCCTTTGGACCAAAGAAGAAATCAAACAGCGGATTTTCATTTCCCCCAAAACTCTGCGCTTTCACTTTTGTCGTAATATGTACTACAGCATGAACACTTTTCTCTGCCGCCTGAGTCAGGTCAGGCAATTGCACCTGGGGACCCGGAGGTGCGTTGTAATTTGCCAGTTGAACTGGTGAAGTGCCTTGAACGAGTGGCACACGTGGCTCATGAAAGATTTTTGAATATAAAAAGATGGCAATGATGGCCCCGGCAAAAGCAATTGCCAGTGTTTTTGCAATTTTTTTAATGCTGTCCATAACTTGATTTTTTTTAATTTATTGATTCCTGATTTTAAATTAAGTTCAATTTAAAATCACAATTTATGTGCCAATTCCAAACAATATATCGATTAGATGCAATATTCAAGGTAAAAGTTCAGATCCATTAACAAAGTTTAACTTCGTTTTGAATTTGTTACCGCGCTTCAAAGGACAACCTTTTTTCGAGTGATGTCTCATTAAAAACCGCCAAGACAAAATGACACGTTTTAAATCCTTTTGATTAGTCTGCTTAATTCGCCTACCCAAAGTACAATTGAAGTACCTCCAACGATGATTACCCAGTCTTTGAAAGGGAGCGGGACGGTTCGGAATACTTCGCCGCCAAACTGTACAATTAAAATCTGTCCTGCCAGAATTATCGAGGTAACCAGGATAAAACCGATACTTTGACTCAAATTTGAGAATGCGGATTTTCCGGTTGCAAAAGCTTTTGCATTAAACATGTTCCAGAATTGCAACATTACAAACACGGTAAAAAAACGTGAAAGATTGATTGGCGTGATTTCGCCATTGGCATCTTTAAAACTGATTAACAACCCCAGGAGAAACACCACAAATGTTAGTCCGACAAACAAAATCGTCGATTTCATTGGTGGAGTAATGATAAAATCGGAGGATTTTCGGGGCTTATGTTCCATGATTTTTTCGTTTGGCGGAAGCGAAGACAAGGCTCCGGCGGCAAAGGTATCCATGATCAGGTTAACCCAAAGCATCTGGGTAACAGTCAGGGGCAACTCATGTCCAATAATGGAGCCTAACAGTACAATAAGGAGCGCTGCAAGGTTGATTGTCAATTGAAATAAAATAAAACGCTGGATATTCTGGTACAAGGACCTGCCCCACATCACTGCTGTAGCGATGCTGTTAAACGAGTCATCGAGCAGAGTGATGTCGCTGGCCTCTTTGGCTACCGCGGTTCCTGACCCCATCGATAATCCAACCTGGGCATAGTTCAAAGCCGGAGCATCGTTGGTGCCGTCGCCTGTAACCGCGACCACCTCCCCCTGCTGCTGGAGTAACTGGACGAGCCGTTGTTTATCTGAAGGTCTGGCCCTGCACATTATTTTAAGGTGCTTGATCCGCACTCCGGCCTGATCATCGTTCAGCGCTTCAAATTCGGGTCCTGTAATGATATTGTGCCATTGATCGCTTTCATTCCAGATTCCAATCTGACGACCGATCTCTTTGGCTGTCCCGGAAGTGTCTCCGGTTACGATTTTTACATCAATTCCGGCATTGAGACATTTCAGAACCGCCATTGGCACCTCTTCCCGAACAGGATCGGTGATAGCCACAATCCCCAGATAGGTGAGGTTTGTATTAATTAATTTGCCACCCGTAAAGCGTGGATTTTCATCCTCCACAATTTCAAAGGCAAATCCCAGGGTTCTCATCGCCTGATCCTGGTATTGATGCAGGAGCTTTTCAATCTCTCCGGACGCAGCAGAAACAGATTTCCGTCCATTGCCACTCATCACATCCTTACATTGTGAAAGTACGATTTCCGGAGCCCCTTTCACATAAAGCACTTTTTTGTTTAGTACAGAAGAATCTACAAGCGAAGCCATATATTTCCGTTCGGTGGAAAAGGTCAACTGCTCAGTAATAGATGTTTCTTCCCTGATATCCAGATAATTAATCCCCTTGCCATGAAGCCACAGTAATAATGCAGCTTCCGTAGGATTCCCCAATGTCCTGATAATTTCGGGATCCGAAAAATCAAGGTAAGCCGTTGCGTTAACCGCGATTCCTTCATTGATCAGCAGGCTTAGTTCATCGGCTGAAAGTTGATCATTTCCAAGTCCGGAAAAATTCACTTTGGCAACCCGCATCTGGTTTTGAGTTAAGGTACCCGTTTTGTCTGTGCAGATAACTGTGGTGGCGCCTATCGTTTCACAGGCATGCATCTTTCGTACAAGATTATTGGCATTCAGCATTTTACGCATGCTTAGGGCAAGACTTAGTGTTACACTCATGGGTAATCCTTCGGGAACTGCAACCACGATCAGGGTTACTGCAACCATAAAATACTGAATGATCCTTCCCGCTATTTTTATGCTTACCCACGACAACGGGTTTAAAGGGTCGATCCCAACCATGTACCCAAATAAAATAAGAAGAAAAAAGGTGAGCATTCCCAGTCCGAAAAATACAAACCAATTCCACTGTTCGATGAATTCAGGAGGCTCCTTTTTAATGCCTGCCAGCGCTAAACCGTCGTAAATAATTGGCAACCAGATTTTAATAAAAAAGACTAAGGATGATAAAATAACTATTCCTGCCGAACCAAGCTGAGTATTGGTTAAATTATCTGTTGGTTCCTTTAAAAGGAGATCCTTAACAAACAGGGCAATAAAAGTGAGTAGGGCAATTCCAAAACCCATCACCCCAATAAATCTGGCAAGTTTCTCAAGTTGCTTATTGAGGGGGGTAATTTCTCCCGACATTTCTGTTGACTGCCGGGCTACCTGACCATATTCGGTTGCATCACCAACCATAGTCACTCTTAGAACGGCATGTCCGTCCAAAACCTTTGTGCCTCGCATGGCACAGTTTGAGGGATAGGTGGCTTCAATGTCAACCTCTTTTGGGTTGGAAGTTTTATCAATCAGGGGCTCTCCGGTGAGGCACGATTCGTCAATCTGCAACGATACCGCTTCGACCAGCTCTCCGTCGGCCGGGACTTCTTCTCCGGTACCCAGAAGGATAATATCGCCAACCACGATATCTTTTTTGGGGATTTCGCTTATATTTCCATTCCGAATCACCTTTACCAGGGTGTCATCATTGACCTTGTTTAATATATCAAATTTCCTGGTAGCATCCATTTCGAACCAGAAAGAGACTCCGGTGGCCAGAATAATTGCGCAAAATATCCCAATTGTCTCGGCAAATTCATTATGTATAATCGCAATTCCCAGGGAGAGGAAGGCGGCAATAAGGAGAATCCTGATGATCGGATCCTCAAATTTTTCAAGAAAGAGTTTCCACAACGATTCGCGTTTGGGTGGTGTTAGCAGATTATACCCATATCTTTTGCGGCTTTCAATAACTTCATCCGGCGTGAGACCGGTATAATGATTTCTGCGTTCCATTTATGTCAATTCTACTAAATATATCTGTGCTTAAAGATATCGAAAAATTTGGAATGAGTGGAATCGGGAACCTAATTAAATGACAAATTCGCTCAAGTGTCTGGAGCGAAAATATCCGTATCTTTAAATCTTGCCATTGAGATGTAACCGGAAAATCAACGTGGTTCTTTTTCAAAGGTATTTTTTTTGAGCATGATATTCCTAAACGGGAAATTTTTTATGTACGACTTTACCGGGTATTTTTTTTCTGAATAAAAAGGTATTTTTCAGCCAGTTAAGTAATCGGAAAGATATAATATACTATTTAAAATACTGATTTTCTACTTTTTGACCCCTCTAAGTCTCCCCAAAGGGGAGACTTTTGCCCGGTAATTTGTACGTTACTCCCCTCCTGGAGGGGTTGGGGAGGTCAAAAGAGGAATCAAATAATTACGGCATTAAATTGTTCTTATTACTTAATTGATTTCATTCAGGATTACTTAACAGGAAAAATTATGTTCCTTTTACTCTTTTAGGTAAGCGGAAGGATAAATGTCGGAGTTATATTTCTCTATATTTCAGATAATCAATTCGTAACAACATTGAATATTACTGATTGACAATTACTTATGTCTTTCTGGCTACTAATAATCATGAAAATTCTTAGTCGGATAATCCTGAAGTTTGCTTTCTTTTCCTTCGTTTTCGGCTGAATAACAGCCTGATAAAATTATAGAAGAAGGGGATCAGTGTAACGATAATCAAACCCAGAAAAATCAGCAGGTAGTTGTTTTTTACCCAGGTATTTTCCCCGATAAAATAGCCGCAGAGTGTGAATGCCGGGACCCAAAGTACAGAGCCAATTATCGTATAAAAAAAGAATCTGGTATATTTAAATCCTGTGAGCCCTGCAAAAAACGGGATATAAGTTCTGATAACAGGGAAGAAACGCCCGATAACTATAGATTTCGCACCATATTTGAGATAGAAATGGCGTGTTTGGATGACATATTTCATCAGGTATTTCAAAACAAACCGGTTGCGGCTTCTTTCAAGGTTATGGCCAAATAAAGATCCGATGAAATAATTGGTGAGATTTCCCAATATTGCAGCAAGAATGAGTATCGGTACCAGCCAGACAATATTAAGAGAGGTAGATGCGGAGACAACCCCTGCGGAGAACAATAATCCGTCACCTGGAAGGAATGGAAAAATAAGCGTCCCCGTCTCACTGAAAATAATCAGGAAAAGGATCAGGTATGCTTTATTCACATTGGCTGCGACCACTCGCATCAACACATCGTCCGTATGTAAAATCAGATCATATAATTGGTGCATTAAGACGAGGTTTGTCGTTAGTTTGGTTATAGGAAAGTTCAGAAAGATAAAGTTACACTATTTTTTGGTAACTTTATCAATTGTCAGTGACAAGGGTTATTCTCCGAATTTCTAGGTTTTGATTCCAGAAGCAATTTATCCGCCATCGCATCGCCCAATTCCACGCACATCCGGAATTTGTCAGCTTTGAGGGCCCCTTTCTCTTCGATAGGTTCATAAACCATTTCCCATTTAATCATATCTGCAAATTTCCTGAGGTTATTGACTCCCCCTCCATTCCACAGAAAATTACCGAATATACCCAGATAATGCTCTTTTGGAGCCATGTGTTCGATGGTGGAAAGAAGCGTTTCGACATTGGGGAATAAGGCATTGTTGTAGGCGCAACTGCCGACAATGAATCCTTTATATTTAAAGATATCATTGATTATATAGGAAGAATGTGTCTTGGAGGAGTCATACACCCTGATGTTTTTTATACCCCGTTCGCTTAACTGACGGGCAATTACTTCTGCCATTTTTTGAGTATTACCGTACATCGAGCCGTACACAATAACTACCCCAAGCTCCATTTCATAATTACTCCATTTATTGTACCGGCTGAGTACCCAGTTCAGATCGGTTCTCCATACCGGTCCATGTGTTGATGCAATCATCCGGATATCGAGTACCGACAACTTCTTCATTGCGCGCTGGGTATGGGCACAATACTTGCCAACGATATTTGTAAAATAACGCATAACATCAACTTCGTAAAAATCGAGATTGATTTCATCGTCAAAAACACCTCCGTCTAGTGTCCCATAGCTCCCGAAAGCATCACCGGAAAATAGTATTTTATTGTTTTGGTCGTAGGTAATCATCGTTTCGGGCCAGTGAACCATCGGAATCGTTTGAAACTGAAGCGTTGTTTTACCAAGCGAGAGGGTATCGTTATCATGAACAAGCAATACTTTACCGGGATCGATACTGAAACTTTCAACTATTGCGAACGTTTTTTTGTTGCCTACCAGCGTGATTTCGGGATATCTGCTCCGGATTGCTTTCAAGGCTCCCGAATGATCGGGTTCCATATGATTTATAATCAGGTAATCGATCTGGCGGTCCCCAATAATCGTCTGGATTTTGTCAAGATAATCCTCTATAAACTGCCTCTCTGCAGTATCGACAATTGCAATTTTCTCATCATCAATTAAATACGAGTTGTAGGAGATGCCGTTCGGAATAGGCCAGATATTTTCAAAAAGAGCAGTTCTGCGGTCATTGAATCCGAGATAATAAATATTATCGGCAAGCTTAATGTGATGCATTTTATTCTGTTAAAATCAATGTTTATATAAATTCTTCAGTTGACAAAAGTACAAATATTTGAAATAAGAGTAAGGGTGAAACGTTCTAATCGGTGACTGATTATTACTGTTGGCCAAATTTTGTACTTTCGCCACCGATTATCAGCAGGTGTGCTGAATTGTTAAATCATTTTGTTCTTGTGATAAATGAAGTTGAGTTTTATCGTTAAGTGGAAGGCCCTTTCCAGGTCCGTAAAATGGATTTTTGGAGCCATATTGTCGGTTCTGATCATCTTTGGAGTATGGGGATATCAGCGTTATCTGGCTGTTTTTAAGGTTAATGTAACAAAATCCGGAATTTTGTATATTCATACCGGTTCGGGATTTCAACAAGTGCTCGATTCATTGAAACGAGGCGGGTATCTTAAAGATCTGAATACTTTTCAATGGGTAGCCGGGCGGAAGAATTACGTGAGCCGGATTCAGCCAGGGGCCTATTTAGTGAAGCGTGGCTGGAACAATAATCAGTTGATTGACCTTTTGCGGTCAGGCAGACAAACACCGGTAAAAGTTACTTTCAATAATATCCGTTTCAGGGAAGATCTTGCCGCCAGGTTGTCGCGTTACCTCGAAGCAGACTCAACTGCATTTTTTAATGTGCTGAACAGTAAAGAAATGGCTGCCGGTTTTGGGCTCACCTGCGAATCGCTGCCGATTGTTATCATCCCAAATTCCTATGAGATCTACTGGAATACTTCACCCAAAGAATTTCTTGTCCGAATGAAGTTTGAATATGACCGATTCTGGAATAGTTCACGCAGGAAGAAGGGCGTTGATTTGGGTCTTTCACCTCTTCAGATTGTCACCATCGCATCCATTGTTCAGGAAGAATCAAACAAGAATGATGAGAAACCGATAATTGCTGGAGTATATATCAACCGTATAAAAAAGGGGTGGCTCCTTCAGGCGGATCCTACCGTTAAGTTTGCATTAGGTGATTTTCAGCTAAAAAGGGTTTTAACGAAATATTTATCGGTTGATTCACCCTACAACACCTATAAATATGCAGGTTTGCCGCCGGGCCCCATCAACTTCCCTGACATTGCCAGTGTGGATGCCGTATTAAATGCCGAACACCATAACTATATGTATTTCTGTGCAAAAGAGGACTTTTCGGGATATCACAACTTCGCACAATCGCTGGCTGAACATAACCGTAATGCCGCTAAATACCAGGCAGCACTGAATCGAAGTAAAATCTGGAAGTAGGTGGGAATGACGGGGAGAGGGCGAGACGGGGAGAGGGCGAGATGGAGAGAATTGGAGAGAATGGGAGAGATGGAGAGAATGGGAGATGGAGAGAATGGGAGATGGAGAGAATGGGAGATGGAGAGAATGGGAGAGGGCGAGATGGAGAGATGGAGAGAATGGGAGAGGGCGAGATGGAGAGGGCGAGACGGCCTGAAATCCTAAAAGCCTGCAGCCTGATCTCCTGTCCGCCTAACAGTCTGTCAGTCTGTAGTCTAATAGCCTAATCAATCACCTGAACCTCCCGTTCAAGCCGGATGTTGAATTTATTGAAGACATCCTCAGCAATCATCTCAGAGAGTCGAAAAATCTCTTGTCCTGAAGCATTCCCTTTATTAATGATCACCAGCGACTGTTTGTCGTGAACAGCTGCCTTGCCGGCTGATTTCCCTTTCCAGCCTGCTTTTTCGATCAGCCACCCGGCAGCAACTTTAACCATACCCGATCCGATGGGATAAAGGGGAATTTCAGGATACGGATTCCGCATCCATTTACCCATCTCTTCAGTAATCAGTGGGTTCTTAAAGAAACTTCCGGCATTCCCGGCTACAGACGGGTCGGGGAGTTTTGATTCTCGTATAGCAATGATCGCCTTCCGGATGTTATTTAAATTTATCTCGCCAAAAGTGGCAATCTTTTCCTGCAGACCCTCATAATGAATCTTAAAATCCGGCTGTTTGGAAAGTCGGAAAACAACAGAGGTGACCATGAACGTTTCTTTAAGCTTCTCTTTAAATAAACTGGTCCGATATCCGAATTGGCACTCTTCCCGCGTATAATTTCCGGGTTCAAGGGTATGAAGGTCAATTCCGGTGACTTCCGAAATAACAGAAGCGGCCTCTATTCCATAAGCTCCAATATTTTGTACCGGAACAGCGCCGATATTTCCGGGTATCAGGGAGAGGTTTTCGATTCCGCTCCACCCTTGTCCGATGCACCAGGCAACAAAATAATCCCATTTGACGCCGGCGCCGGCTTCAACCTCGACAGCGTATTTGTTTTCGCGCAATACCCTGATGCCACCAATTTCCGGGTGAATTATTAATCCGTCGTAATCATGAATAAAGAGGAGGTTGCTGCCCGCACCAAGGAAAAGCCGTTTTTCTGAGAGTAACTCAGGGTTTTTGCTCAGGAATTGGGTCAGATCAACCGGGGAGTCTACGGATAAATAGTGCTTTGCAACAACATCTATTCCCAATGTATTCCTCTCCTTCAGTGAAAAATTGTCGATTAACCTGTGCATATCCTTGTATTATTAACCGAAATCTTCATCACTCTTTCTCATCTGATTTCAATTGATCAGATAATAGCTCTTGATGATCGTCGAGTAATGATTCGAAATCAATCATTTGTGTATCATTTGGCATTTCCTGGATACTGCCGCCTTCACAGACAATGGTACGGGCCGGAAATTTCTGAATGATCGGATAGTCATGGGTTGCCATCACGACCGTTTTTCCCTCTTTGTAAATTTCCATAAATACATTTAAAAGTGCTTCGGAGGTCTCAGGATCAAGATTTCCGGTTGGTTCGTCAGCTAAAATAATCTCCGGGTCATTCAGTAGCGCTCTGGCAATGACGATCCGTTGCTGCTCCCCTCCCGAAAGTTGATGAGGCATTCTGGAAGCGGCATGTTCCATTTTTACGATGGAAAGTACCTCGTGAATCCGTTCTTTAATGGATTTGTCATTGCGCCAACCGGTCGCCTTTAAAACGAATTCAAAATTTTTATTCACCGACCGGTCGGTCAGAAGCTGAAAGTCCTGAAAAATAATACCTAATCTTCTTCGAAGGTAGGGCACCTCCCTCGATTTAATTTTATCAAGATGATACCCGCACACAGAGCCTTCTCCCGAGATAAGCGGTAATTCATTGTAAAAAGTTTTCAACAGACTCGATTTCCCGCTCCCCACCTTTCCGATGATATAGAGGAATTCCCCCTTATTTATAGACAAATTGATGTTTTTCAGAACCAACGTCTCGCGTTGATAAATGTCGGCGTTTTTTAATTCAATGATTGGCTCCACGTTTCGAATAGTTTTTTTAAACTCTATATTTGTACAAAGCAGCTGATTGCAAAACTAACGATATTCATCGGTTTTTTTATTAAAACAGTATGAGCATATATCGTAAGTTAGTAGGAAAATTTGCTTATTTGCATATTCAAATATTAGGATATTGAAATGAAAATTAAAATCCAGTTATTTAAGCTATTCCTGATTTTCTTCCTCTGCGCTTTTCATGCGTATGCCCAGCCGGTGGTTTCCGCACCCAACGGCAGAGAGATTTTCAGAACGGCAAAGGAGTTATTTAATGCCCAGAATTATGGAGCAGCCCTTCCTGAGTTTCAGAAACTGTTGGGAATTGCAGAGTCTGGATCTGTTTTAGCCCTGGAGGCCGATTTCCATATCCGGGTTTGTTACCTCGAAATGGGGAATTCGAACGGCCGGGCGATGCTTGAATCATTTATTACAACTAACCCGGAATCTCCGAGAATTAACAACGCCTGGTTCCGGTTGGCAAATGCTGATTATAATCAAAAAAAATATCAGCCGGCGCTTATGGCTTATAAAAAAATTGACCGCTATGAGCTGGCAGGTGACGAACTGGATGAATACTGTTTTAAAGCCGGTTTCTGCAATCTGCAGGCAGGTCATAATGATATCTCGAAGGTTTTCTTTGCCGAATTAAAGGATAAACAAGGCGCTTTCGCCGATGACTCCAAATATTACTGGGCTCACATAAACTATCTCGAAGGGAAGTATGATCCTGCGCTACATGAGTTTGCAAAAATTGAAAAATCGGCTAAATATGCCTCGGTCATCCCTTTTTACAAGGCTCAGATCTTTTTTGCCCGGGAAAAATATGAAGATGCAATCCAAACCGGCACTCCTCTGATGAATGATGCTTCCGATGACCGGAAAATGGAATTAGCCAAAGTTCTGGGCGTTTCCTATTATCATCTCAGGAGTTATAAAGAAGCTTTACCTTATGTTGAAATTTATTTAAAAAGTAAGGATTTGTCTGCTGTTCAATACTATGTCGCTGGCTTTTGTTACAAAAAAGCGGGGCAGACAGAGAGAGCTATTCAGTATTTTGAAAAGTCGGTTAAAGGGAATGACGCCCTTTCGCAGAACGGATATTATGAGCTGGCCGATCTCTACATTAAGAATGGGGATAAGCAGCGGGCAATGATGGCTTTTCAAAATGCTTCCAATCTTAATTTTGATCCTAAAATTAGGGAAGATGCCCTTTTCCAATATGCCAAAATAACCTATGAATTAAATTATTCACCATTTAATGAGGCTATTAAGGCGTTTGACAGGTACATCACAGAGTATCCGAACTCGGTAAAAAATGGTTCGGCATACGACTATCTGAGTAACGTATTCATGACCACCCGGAACTACAAAGACGCACTGGTTTCGCTTGAGAAAATTAAAGTTAAAAGTCCCTCAATTAAAAAGGCTTACCAAAGAGTCTCATTTAACCGGAGTATAGAATTTTACCGGGATCTGAAATTCCAGGAGGCTATTCAGTTAATTAATAAGTCTTTGACTTACGGAAATCAAAGTAATACCGTTCATGCCCTGGCTTTTTACTGGCGCGGCGAAGCCAATTTTCGTCTTGGAAAGAGCGATGAGGCTGTTGCCGATTACAAAAAATTTCAGAGCCTTCCGGGGGCAGCCCGATTGAAGGAGTACCCAATATCAAATTATAATATCGGGTACACCTATTTTAATAAGAATGAGTATGAGCTTGCCACCCCATGGTTTTTGAAATGCACTGATAGTAAGAATATTAAAAATACAGCCATTTATACCGATGCCTTAAACCGCCTGGGCGATTGTTGTTTTGTAAGCAGCAAGTTTGGCGAAGCAATTGGCTATTACAAGAATGCATATGAAAGCGGCGCTGCCGATTCAGATTATTCCTTGTTTCAAATGGCATTCTGCCATGGATTGGTGAATGATAATATTCAAAAAATCAGTGAGTTGAATCAGTTAATGGCCGATTTTCCCAAATCGAATTATAATGCTGAAGCCTTATTCGAAACGGGTAAATCGTGGGAGCGGCTGCAGGATAATAATAAAGCAGTAGATAATTACAAACTATTGATTTCCAAATTCCCGGCGAGTCCATTTAAACCCAGAGCCCTTGTGCAACTGGGGCTCCTGGCGTACAACAGCAACGATCCCAATGCTTCAACCGAGTATTATAAGGAAGTTACCGAAAATTACCCAAATAGTCCGGAGGCCAAAGGGGCCCTTGCCGGAATCCGGAATAACTATGTGGAGAACAATAAAGTTGATGAGTATATTACCTATGCCAGGAAACTGGGGCACGCGGCTTCGCCGTCTCAAAACGAGGCGGATTCACTGACCTATTACGCAGCTGAAAAGCTGTATATGGCCAAGGACCCGCGTGCAGCGGAAGAACTTGGTAAGTATCTTTCGAATTTTCCATCTGGGAATTTTGCCCTTAATGTCCATTTTTATAAGGCAGAAACAGAATATATGAGTAATAAACCTGATGTGGCATTGTTAAGTTATGATTTTATTCTGGCGCAGCCTAACAATATTTTTACTGAGAATTCCCTGATTCGGGGATCTGAGATTGCTTTTAAGGGGGGTGATTTCAGGAAAGCGCTTGGCTATTATCAACGCCTGGAGACCGTTTCGGGCAATAATGACAATACATTGCTCTCCCTGGCGGGCAGGATGCGTTGCAATTTTGAATTGAAGCAGTATGAAGAGGTGGCTAAACTGGGATGGCAGATTCGAAGTATGGATAGGGTGCCACCCGAACTTGATCGTGAAGCTACCTATAAATCAGCAAAGGCATATGTGGAATTAAACGATCCGGCAAAAGCAATTCCTCTCTGGCGTAAACTTTCAGCTGATTCCAAATCGCTTGAGGGTGCAGAGGCCAAATATATGGTATGTGAATATTATTTCACCGAAAACAAGCTGAAAGAGGCCGAAAATGAGGTGAATGATTTTATCGAGAAGAATTCGCCCCACCAATTCTGGCTCGGGAAAAGCTTCATTTTACTTGCCCATGTTTATGAAAAGCAAAACGATCTTTTTCAGGCTACCAACACGCTGAAAAGTATTATAGAAAATTATGAGCAAAAAGGGGACGGCATTGTTGATGAGGCAAAACAATACCTCCAAATTCTTGAAGCAAAGGATAATACAGGGGCTGATAAGCCGGAGTCACAAACGCAGAAACCGGGCACAGGATCAAAAAAGAAATAAATCAAAAAAAAGTTATGAGACAATTATTTAAGACATTATCCGCCTTTCTTTTGATTCTTGCAATCTCTGCCGATATTGTTTTGGCCCAAAAAGATACTACGGTGCTCAATCAGTCGGTTGAAGTGATGAAGGCTTACCATCCAAGTATCTCCAATGCAAGAAAAATAAGCCTGATGCCGGTTATCGAGGATACAACCCGGTATTCGCCTGAATTTATTTATTCCATTACCAGTAAGCCTGTTCGTTCCGGTTTTGCCGCCTCCCCCATAAAGTCTGCCGACCTAAATAAGGAGTCCTATAAAGATTTGGGCATTGGTTACTTAAAACTTGGAGCAGGTACTTCAGCTACTGCCTACGGTGAATTCTTCTTAAACCTGCCACAGTCAAAAAATGCAACGTTCGGCCTGCACCTGCGGCACCTTTCATCCGACGGCCAGATTAAGCTGCTGGCAGGAGATAAGGTCGATGCCCCTTATAGCCAGAATAATGCGGCTATTTCGAGCTCTTTGAACATTGGGAGCACGATACTCACTACCGATCTCACATACGATCGGGATGCGGTCAGATATTATGGTTATCCGGCGTCCATACCTGCCAAAATAGACACAATTTCATCAATCCATTATGGATTAAAACAGGCTTACGAGAAGGGTGAATTAAAGGTCGCCTTAAAAAGCACCGAAAAGACTCAGGGTAATTTAACGTTTAACAGCGGTATCAGGCTGGGCTTTTTTGATTCAAAAACGGGACAAAAGGAAAATAGCGGGGGGGTATTTGGGAAATTTGATTACAATTTCGGTCAGGTGCATGGCATACTTGATCTTTCATACGATCATTATTCAACCGATAGCATCACATTGGACAAAACACATCTCCCGGGTACCAAAAGTGAGGATTGGATCAGGATTGCACCCTCAGTGAGGTTGGATGGCCAAGGGTGGTCATTGCGCGGAGGAATCAACGTTGTGTCCGCCTCAGAGAAACCCGATGGAAGCACCCTGAAGATGTACCCCGATTTTGACTTTAACTTCAGGCCTTTGGAAGGGATTCTTACCTTGTATGCCGGCTTTAAGGGGGACCTCACGAACAACTGCTACAGCGATATCGTAGTCGAAAATTATTGGGCAGATCCCCGCCATAATATTCAAAATACCGATTATACCTATGTGATTTCCGGGGGGCTGAAAGGAAAGATTTCGCGGGAATTATCCTACAACCTTGGCGTAAAGTACAGTCAGGTTAAGAACCTCTATTTTTATGTGCAGAACAGTTATTTCACGTCCGCTTCTATTCCGCTAATCTATTCCAATGAATTCGGTGTTGTATATGACAATGCAAAAATTACCGATTTTTCAGCTGAATTTTCATACCTATCCGGCAAAGATCTTTCCGTGGTATTAAAGGGAAATTATTACAATTATAAACTTGATGGTTTGACTTTTGCACCCCAGAAACCCAATTTTGACCTCTCGGCCTCTGCCGGAATGAGGATTTTGGATAAATTGACCGGTTTTGCCGATTTGGATGTTATTGGTAACCGCACCGCAAAGGTTTTCAATATTAGTCCATTGGCTTCACCGGTTTCCAGAGACCAGGTGATTCAGATCGATCCTTCAATCTGCATTAACCTTGGAGTAACCTATGAATTAAGCCGTAATCTTAGGCTGTTTGGCCGTGTTGACAACCTGCTCAACCGACCTAATGAACAGTGGTTGGGTTATGCTTCACAGGGATTGAGATTGATGGGTGGAGCCACTATTTCATTCTAATCGATTCACTCCGCTAAAGACGATCTCTAATCAATCCCAATAATCGTAAACTATTGTATTATAGTGATTTATTATTATTGAAATATTTATGCCCTGAGATTCTTTTGAGTTGTTTTTTTTCCTTTATATCCGCTTTTTTTATTACATTTGCGAACCTCTGAAATTGGCAGCTTTTTCTCTTTGGGTTGGGTTGTTTCAGGTGAAACCAGATTTGTGAGGTCACTGTAATTCCCGGTTCTATCAAGCCGGGATGTGCGGTTTATATTGTTTTAATATAATTAATTAAGGAATGAGCGATTTAGAGAATAAGCCAGTTAGCGAAGCTGCCAGTTATGGTGCCGACAGTATCCAGGTTCTGGAAGGACTCGAAGCAGTTCGGAAGCGTCCGGCGATGTACATTGGAGATATCAATATTAAAGGATTGCATCACCTGGTATATGAGGTGATTGATAATTCCATTGATGAAGCTCTGGCCGGTCATTGCCAGAATATTGAAGTGGTTATAAATACGGATGGATCTGTTACTGTTACCGATGATGGTCGCGGAATTCCGACAGAACTCCATACTGGTGAAAATAAATCGGCTCTTGAAGTTGTTCTGACGGTTTTGCATGCCGGCGGAAAGTTTAACAAGGAGAGTTATAAGGTTTCCGGTGGCTTGCACGGAGTTGGTGTATCATGTGTTAATGCATTGGCTTCCTACCTGCGTGCCGAAATTCACCGCGACGGGAAAATCTGGGAACAGGAATATGAAAGAGGTTTTCCCAAGGGCGATGTTAAAATCATTGGGGAATCTGACAAAACCGGAACTATCATCACCTTTATTCCTGATGATACCATTTTTACCACTACAGAATTTAAATACGATATCCTCTCAGCCAGGCTTAGGGAACTTGCATTTTTAAATAGTGGAATCCGTCTCTCAATTACCGATTGCCGGATCATTGAAGAGAATGGACAATTTAAAAGTGAACTGTTCTGTTCGGAACGGGGTTTAGCTGAATTTGTTGATTATCTTGACGGTACACGCGAACGGCTGATCGAGGAGACGATACATATTGCAACTGAGAAAAATGATGTTCCGGTTGAAATTGCAATGTGTTACAATAATTCCTTTACCGAAAATATCCACTCTTACGTCAACAATATCAATACCATTGAGGGTGGAACCCACATGACTGGTTTTCGCAGGGGATTAACGCGGACCTTAAAAACGTATGCCGATACCAGTGGCATGTTATCGAAGCTCAAGTTTGAAATCAGCGGGGATGACTTTCGTGAAGGTCTTACTGCTGTTTTATCGGTTAAAGTTCAGGAACCACAGTTTGAAGGCCAGACTAAAACCAAACTGGGTAACTCGGAGGTTAGCGCTTCGGTTGATCAGGCTGTTAGTGAGATGCTTGCCAATTACCTGGAAGAGCATCCCCGCGAAGCAAAAATTATTGTGAACAAAGTAATCCTCGCTGCTACAGCTCGTCATGCAGCCCGCAAAGCACGGGAACTAGTCCAGCGGAAAAGTGTCCTCACAGGTGGTGGTTTGCCCGGGAAACTGGCTGACTGCTCTGAAAAAGATCCTGCATTGTGCGAAGTGTTCTTTGTCGAGGGAGATTCGGCTGGCGGCACGGCTAAACAGGGACGTGACCGTAAGTTTCAGGCCATCCTGCCACTCAGGGGTAAAATTCTCAATGTTGAAAAAGCAATGACCCACAGGGTGTTCGACAGTGAAGAGATCCGCAATATTTACACCGCTTTGGGTGTTTCCATCGGAACCGATGAGGATCAGAAAGCGCTCAATTTCTCCAAACTCAGGTATCATAAAATTGTGATAATGACTGATGCTGACGTCGACGGTTCCCATATCGCGACATTGATCATGACCTTCTTTTTCAGGTACATGTACGACCTGATTGTTAACGGATATCTCTATATCGCAACACCTCCGCTGTACCTTGTTAAAAAGGGGAAACAGGAACAATATTGCTGGACAGAGCAGCAACGGTTACGTTTAATTGAAGAGTGGGCCGGAGGAAACGAAAAATCTCTCCATGTTCAGCGTTACAAAGGTCTTGGAGAGATGAATGCAGAACAGCTTTGGGATACCACGATGAATCCTGAAACACGCACGTTACGTCAGGTTACCATCGAAAATCCTGCAGAAACCGATCATGTTTTCTCAATGCTTATGGGTGATGATGTTCCACCTCGCCGCAAGTTTATTGAAGACAATGCAACGTATGCCAATATTGATATTTAACCAATAATCAGTGAGCAGGTGACTATTCAGAATTTGAACAGTCACCCGTTTACTTTGCCAGAGTCTGACAGCCTACAGTCCAACAGCCTAACCACCCAATCAGCTAACCATGAATATCTGCGTTTTCTGCTCATCGAGTAACGCCATTCCGGAATTATATTTCGAAGCGGCACAGGAACTTGGAAAACTTATCGGAGAGAATCATCACTCAATAGTTTATGGCGGAGCCACGGTTGGATTAATGCATACTGTTGCTGAGTCAGCCAGAGAGGCGGGGGCTATATCCATTGGAATTATCCCTGAGTCGATCCATAACAAACGACTCTCATCCCCGCGCGATCATGAACAGATCATTACGCCGAATATGCGCGACCGGAAGTATTTGATGCGTAAACGCTCCGAGGCCTTTATTGCACTTCCCGGAGGCTTTGGGACGCTGGAGGAAATCCTTGAGGTAATCACGCTGAAACAGCTGCAATACCATCAAAAACCGATTGTCTTTATCAATACTAATGGATTTTTCGATTCATTGCTTGATCAATTCGAAAGAGCGTACAGGGAATCATTCTCCAAGGAGGATTACAAATCAACCTATTTTATCGCCGCAAACGCAACTGAAGCGATTGACTATATTCATAATTACCAATACACCGAGCTGACTACCAAATGGTTTGATGTGCCGGGGCCTTCAAGGTTCTGAATTGTATCCTCGCTTGTTAAAGTTTAATAGATATCCCCCTCATTTGCAACGAGGGGTTTATTGTACAGAGTTTGCAACTCAATTTCATTTTTTCCTCATCAATAACCTTGGGGATATCGTTACAAACAACTGATCGCTTTCTTCTCGGTGTGAAAGAAGAGTATTTGGAATTAGTCCCTTATTTCTTAAACATAAAATAAACGGCCAACACTAAAAACACCAAGCCAATCAGGTGGTTTAACCGGAACGATTCGGTTTTAAATACCACCAGCGAAAAAACAATAAATACGGTTAGCGTGATAACCTCCTGAATCACTTTTAATTGCATTAAAGAGAACGGACCGTCATTGCCCTGAAAACCAATGCGGTTGGCAGGAACCTGAAAACAATACTCAAAAAATGCAATGGCCCAGCTGATTAATATAATGGCGAAAAGACCAAAGGACTCAAACCATTTCAATTCTCTGAATTTCAGGTGGCCATACCAGGCAAATGTCATAAATGTATTGGAAAGCACCAATAATCCAATTGTATATAAGCTCTTCATTATGTGATATTTAAAATCTATCCGGAGTAAAAAACAGTAGCTGGTGACAGATCATAACCGGTTTTGCGTTGTTTTGGCCCCTTTGATTGCAACATTAAGGGGGCAAAATTATTCAATTCTGAACAGTAAAAGTAACCTTGATAGCGGATCCGCTGCAGTTTTTGTTATCTTTAAATGATAATTGAGGATAACTACTTTTAAAATTAGCTGCCATGAACCATGAAGCGATCCGGATTCCTTTGGAAATTCAAATCGGGCAAGAGCTGTATCAGCAAATTCAGGGAAAAGTACTCGAAACGATCCTGAGGGAAGCGAAAGTGGAGAAAACAGAGAACTATTTTAAAAATATTCTTCAGGGACATAGTTTTAAAGTTAATGAAAAACTGGCACCTCGTCTTTATGACAGCTTTGTCGATGTGATGAAAAAGCTTGATTTTCAAGAATCAACTGAATTTTTCATTACCAATAACCCTGAATTAAATGCGTTTGCCATCTCCCGTCTTGAACCGGATGAAAGTCATATTATCAATATTAATTCAGGGCTTATCGATAAAGTGGATGATGAGGAGCTGAAGTTCATTGTTGGTCACGAAATAGGACACCTGATCAGTAATAACGCCAATATCGCCCAATTGCTTGATTTTGTATTTGTTGACCAGGAGGAAACTCCCTTGATGATGCAGCATAAAATTGCGGTTTGGGATAAATTGTCCGAACTTACGGCAGACCGTTTCGGATTTATGGCTTGCGGAAGACTCGACAAGGTGCTCTCCTGCTTCTTTAAGATGGCCTCCGGTCTGAGCGTTGAACGGCTAAACTTTGATCCGAAAGCATTCAGCATTGAAAATGAGGAGATTTTAAAGTACTTCAAGGAGACAGGTTCCGGAAATTTACTTTCACATCCGATCAATCCGATCAGGATTAAAGCGGTCGAATTGTTTGAACAATCCGAATTGTACCGAAACCTCCTCTCCGGGGCGGAAATTGTTCAGGATAAAATGCTGGAAGACTCTATCTCTGAGTTAATTCAAAGTCTGATGGTCATCAGCAATTCCCCGCTGAATTATCACCGTACCTGCTTTATCGCTTCGGCAGGTTTAATCGTTGCCGGCATTGATAAAGCGATAGAACCCGATGAATATAATGCTATTGTTGATGAGCTTTCGGCATTTACTGTTTTCCCGAAACAAACACTCAAGGAGATGATTGATGAGAATAAGATCGATCTGTTTTTTGAGAATTCGGTGAATGCTTTATTGGAGATTAATCCCGGGGAGAAAAATATGATGCTTGAATACATGATCAACATAATAATTGCCGATAGTACCATTTTGGATAGTGAACTGAATTTTGTGTTCGATTTTGGAGTGAAGCTTGGCTTCGAGCGGAAGGAGATTGCCCAGATCTTTGCCACATCCATTCAGGAGAAATTTATGCCCAATATTTATTCGTGATTATTGTGACATGTTTGTTATATGATGTTTATTACATTGAAAATTAATGTAATAACAAATGCCATTGGTTTCTGGAGACAGGCTTCTGGCTGCCTGCTTCTAGCTTCTGGCAGAACCTTTTCGCGATAAAGTCCACTTCTCCAAACAAATTTTGAACTATCAAATAAACTAATAAATGATATTCAAGCCAGTTGCAAGCCGCCAGAGGCAAATTTCCATCCTTTAATAAATGTCGGCAATCCTTAATAAATATAGATTTTTAAAATCTGATTAAACCTTTTAATTTGAGGATTATCCAAAGGGAAATTTCAGTAATATTTCTGAATTGGTTTTTAAAAATTAAACAGTATGAAAGCAAAAATTTTAAGTCTTGTATTGCTGATGGGCTTATCCGTTTCACTGATGGCGCAATCAACAGAGGGGGGTCCAACGAAAGAATTTCGCGGACATCAAAAAGAAGCGTTTAAGGGTAATGAGCGTGTTGGTTTGGCTCGCGGGCTGAACCTGACCGATGCCCAAAAGGAGGCTTTTAAACAAACGATCATGGCGATGCACAAACAGATAAAACCGATCCGTAATGAACTCGGTGAAGCCATGGCGCACCAGAAAACTTTAATGGGTGCAGAGAATCCCGATTTGGCAGCCATTAATAGCAACATCGATAAAATTGGGGCTTTGCGCATTGAGATTGCCAAGATCCAGATTAAAAACCGCCTCGATATGCGTGCTCAGCTCACTGACGAGCAACGGCAGAAATTTGATCTTTTTAAAGACAAAATGAAACATGGCCAGGGACAACGGGGAATGCAACATAAATGGGACAATAAGGCAGAGCGTCCTGACATGTAACTCTCTGTATTG
>Ga0316218_1000034_pt1 | contig 212097 bp, 169 predicted proteins | sample TBH18003metaG_FD_203634 | JGI IMG/M metagenome (GOLD analysis project Ga0316218, IMG submission 203634) | Freshwater microbial communities from Trout Bog Lake, Wisconsin, USA - TBH18003 | ecosystem: Environmental > Aquatic > Freshwater > Lake > Hypolimnion/Profundal zone | place: USA... | reverse complement strand
AAGATATGATGCTGATTTTGGAACGATACTGTTAAACAAAGGGGGTGGCAAATTAACCGCAGAAAATATTAATGGATTACCTATAACTGGCGAAGTCAGACATATCAGGAAAATACAAATCAACGGCAAAGAAGCCTATATACTCGCAAGAAATAATGAAACCACTCTGGTTATTGAATTTAAACAAGAGCTGAAAAAGAATAAGTAGTTGTTATCTTATCAAATTTATTAGGATACTAATACTAAACGTATTTTGCTATGTAAACTATTTTTAAATAGCAAAATACGTTAATACGCAATTTCCATTGTAATGTTTATAGCCCCAATGAATATAACTATATAAAATTTTCAATCATTTTAATCAAACAATTTAATAAACCGGATAATAGAGCTTAGTAATCCATTTGGAACTATCGGTCTGCAACTGTCTGTCGGTAACCAGCATATTAAAATTCATTGCCATTGAGGTTTTACGAAAATCCTGAAAATACTGTTGCAGGCTTCTATAAGCCCGGTTCACACTGGAATCTCCTCCCAATACTTCAGTAACCATGAAACTTCCTTTAACCATAAATTTTGTTGAGTATCCATCCGCATCTGGAATGTTCTGATTAACGGGCACTCCCGCCATTAGTTGATATTGATCATCTTCTAATTGGGTAATATTATATATTGGGTTACCACTCTGGGGTATCCCTTTTTTTGTGATATAAGACTGGATGTTTTTAATTAGACCGTATATCTGGTTCAGCGAAGGTTTGTCTTTTGCAATACTTTTTGTCGTTACAAAAAGAGTATCTTTTAAATTTGTTCTTTCAATATGGATACCATACACATTTTCCAGTTTAGATAAAAAAGCGGAGAGATCTGTTAGAATTAAATCAATATTTTTTTTAATCTTTCTGGCTTCTAAATAAGCATTGATCCGATTTAATGGATTGTATCCCGGGGTAAGTGAACATTTCCATTCAATACCTGTAGAGTCTTGCGTAACTGGTATGATGACAACTTTACTGGTGATTACCTGGTTTTTATGAGTGATAGTAATATCTGCCGATTTATAAAACAAACTGGTTAATGTATATTTATCTTCATTCATAGTAAAACCGCCACTCGTGTTAGATACTTTTGAGGGATGGGTATAATTCCACCAAATTTTCCAGTTTGCCTGATCTAGTAAATAACGTTGGGTGCCGTTATCACTTGTATTGGCAATTTTAGAAGAGGTGATTTCGATAGTAGAGGGTATGATAAGGTAAATACCAGCAAAAAGAGTTAAAACCAGGATTGTCCAAAAAAACAGCCATTTTTTCATATGCAGTGTATATCGTTAAGAAGTTTGCAAAATAATGCATATTCAGGTGTGAAAGGGCACTAATTTTAGAAAGGAGTTTTAAAAATTTCTTAATTTTCTATTCTGGGAGTAGCGGATTCTCATTTTGTAAGCTTTTATAAAAAAGCTAATTTGCTGATTATTGACCGCTTATCATATCTGAATCAGGAACTCCATGTTCAAACGATATTCTTACTTACCCTTTTTACTAGTTTGCTCAGTTTGTGTTCATTCCTGTAAACCTGTTTCACAGGAAAAGGCGGCTGACCCTCTTTTTGAATTGCTATCTTCTGCAAAAACAGGTATTCAATTCGCCAATACGGTAACTGATACCAAAGAAATGAACATTCTCAATTATCATAATTTTTATAACGGAGGCGGAGTAGCCATTGGAGATATTAATAATGATGGCAAACCAGATATTTTTTTTACTTCTAATCAGGGAGAAAATAAATTATACCTGAATAAAGGCAATATGCAATTTGAGGATATTACGCTGAAAGCTAAGATCAGTAGTTCCCATAAATGGCATACAGGCGTTACCATGGTTGATATCAATGGTGATGGGTGGATGGATATATATGTTTGTAATGGGGGTATTATTGCCGGTGATGACAGAGCGAATGAATTGTATATTAACCAGAAAGATGGCACATTCAAAGAAGAAGCCCATGCTTATGGGCTTGACGATAAAGGCGCATCAACGCAAGCTATATTTTTTGATTATGATCATGATGGTGATCTCGATTGTTTCGTTTTAAATAATAGCCCCAAATCAATCGATAATTTTGGTTATAAAAAGGATGCCCGCTATCAGCGTGATGCAGTGAATGGTGACAGATTATACAGAAATGACGGAGGTAAATTCACAGACGTTAGCGAAAAAGCTGGCATATTCGGTTCAGAGATAGCATTTGGATTGGGTGTAACGGTTGGAGATATAAATAATGATGGATGGGAAGATATTTATGTGGCTAATGATTTTTTTGAACATGATTACCTGTATATCAACCAACATAATGGTACATTTAAAGAGGTTTCCAATACTGCGATTGGTCATATGAGTAATGGCGCCATGGGTACCGATCTGGCAGATATCAATAACGATGGATACCTGGATATTTTTACGGCAGAAATGCTTCCTGAAAATGATTATCGCCTCAAAACAACCATCAAATTCGACGGTTATGATATTCAGAATGCAAAGAATCAATTAGACTATCATCACCAGTTTACCTGTAATACCCTGCAGTTAAATAACCAGGACGGCACATTCAGCGAGATTGGGCAATTGGCTGGGGTAGATGCCACAGGCTGGAGTTGGGGAACACTCAGTTTTGATTTTGATAACGATGGCTGGAAAGACCTTTTTGTTTGTAACGGCATACGCAGAGACCTGACCAATCAGGATTTTTTGGCATATTTTAATAGTGAAGAGAACCTGAAAAGAGTAAGACAAGGTGGTTTTGATTTCCTGGATCTGCTGAATAAAATGCCTTCTGTTCCGATTCCCAATTTTGCATTTACAAATCAACATAACCTCTTTTTTAAAGATGAGTCACGGCAGTTGGGATTCGAAAAACCCAATTTTAGCAGCGGTGCCGCTTATGCAGATCTGGATGGAGATGGGGATCTGGATCTCGTAATTAATAATGAAAACGCAGAAGCTTCTGTTTATAAAAACATGAGTTCCGAAAAACTGCATCACCATTTCCTCAAAATAAAATTAAATGGAATTTCACCCAATACAATGGGCCTGGGGGCAAGGGTTAGTATTTACGCCGATAAGAAAGAACAGATATTGGAACAAATGCCCACCCGTGGTTTTCAAAGCAGTGTTGACCCTATTCTTCTTTTCGGATTAAATGACAATAAAAAATTGGATAGCCTGGTAATCAGATGGCCGGATCAGAAAATAGAAATTATCAAAAACCCGCCTGTAGATAACTTGCTGGTATTAGATCAGAAAAATGCAAAACCCAATACCCAAAAAGATACGCCAAAAGAAAAAATGTTTGAGGATATTACTGCCGGCTTTATAGCAGGTAACCTCAAACACAAAGAGAACGATTTTGTAGATTTTGATATTGAGCGTTTACTACCAAAACTAATTTCAACAGAAGGACCCAAGATCGCTGTAGGGGATGTAAATGGTGATGGTCTTGAAGATTTTTTCATAGGCGGAGCGGCCGGCGATACTGCAAAATTATTCCTGCAGAAAAAAGACGGGCATTTTATACAGTCCGTGCAAAAGGCATTTATAGCAGATAGTTATTTTGAAAGTGTTGGAGCTGTTTTCTTTGATGCAGATGGGGATGGAGACCTCGATCTGGTAGTAGCTTCCGGAGGCAATGAAGCAAAGCAGGGTTCACCTTATTTGTTAACCCGATTATATATCAATGATGGGAAGGGAAATTTCAGTTCTGCCAATTCGAAAGACTGGCCGGCAGTATCAGTAAATGCTTCCTGTATTCGTATTGGCGATTTTGATAATGATGGTAAACCAGATGTATTTATCGGAGCAAGAAATATACCCGGCAGTTATGGAATGTTACCTGGTAGTGTTTTACTCAAAAACAATGGTAAAGGAAGTTTTACAGATGTAACGGCTAGTCTTGCTCCTGACTTGCTGAAAGCCGGTATGGTAACCGATGCACAGTGGGCAGATATTGATGCTGACGGGAAAAAAGAATTGATACTGGTAGGAGACTGGATGCCTGTTACCATTTATAAATACATGAACGGTCATTTACAGAAAAAAACAGAGATCGCGCATTCATCAGGTTGGTGGAATTGTTTGCAGGTGGCAGATATGGATGGCAATGGTACGCTTGATCTGGTTGCGGGCAATTTTGGGTTGAATTCAAATATCAAAGCAGATCCCGCACATCCTGCAAAATTATATGTGGATGATTTTGATAAGAACGGGCAAACCGAATGCATACCGGTATATTTTAAACCAGATGGGAAAGCCTATCCTTATTATCTGAAAGATGAAATGGAATCGCAGATGCCGGTTTTGAAAAAGAAATTTCTTAAGTATGAAGATTATGCCGGGAAAACAATCGATGAAATTTTTACCAATGAGCAATTGCAGCATGCCACTGTTTTACAGGTGGAACAAACCCAATCTGCCGTTTTCATAAATGATGGCCTGGGTAATTTCACTATGCAACCACTTCCTATAATGGCACAATTATCTCCTGTATTTGGTATCGGACTTACCGACCTGGATGGAGATGGAACAAAAGATATTTTTATGGCTGGCAATTTTTATGGACTGAAACCGCAAACCGGTCGCTTTGATGCCAGCTATGGAACTACCTTACTCAATACAGGAAACCATGGGTTCAACTATCTTGCTCCAAAACAAACAGGATTGTTTATCAAAGGAGAAGCCAGGGATGTGGCAACCATCAAAATGGCGAATGGGGATACCGGCATACTGGTAGGAATGAATAATGAAAAACTCTATCTGTTCAGGAAAAAAAAGAAAGCATAAGTAACGGCCACCTTCTGTGATGTTGTAATTTTATAAAGATTATTTACCAAAGTATTATGGCATTAGACTATTTTGTATCTGGCTAATTTTTAAAAATATAAATCATCAATATAGGGTGTCAGATATTTAATTTCATCCCCCTGCGTTCCCTGCGGTTCTTTGCGTTCCCCGCGGTGCTGGTTTTCCGGATGGTAGTAAAAAGGGAGCGTAATCATGTAGGCGGGCAACCAGGGAACGCAAAGAACTGCAAGGAAATAAAGAAACTCAAATGGGGAAACTGATAACATGCGATTTAAATAGCGCAATACGTAACTTACAAATAACAGAATTCATCGATTGATAAATACGCTATATGAAAAAGCTTACCATTTTGATCCTATCCGTTTTGCCCGGAACCTTTTTACTTGCCCAAGCCAAACCGGATATATGGAAAATCAGTGCCGACAAAATAGATCCATCAAACTATTATGGAATCACAGTTGCCAATGGCATGATTGGAATTGTATCATCACCCGAGCCATTTAAAGTAAAAGATGTGGTGCTGGCGGGAGCTTATGATCTTTATGGGCGTGGAAGGGTAAGCAATTTCCTCAGAAGTTTTAACCTGCTGAATATGCAGTTAAATATTGATGGGAAATCCATCGGCGCTAACCAGGCAAAAAATATGAAACAGGAACTGGATATGAAACATGCCAGTTTTACCACCAGTTTCGACTATGATGATAAAGCCAGTATTTCTTATACTTACTATTCACTCAGACAATTGCCTTTTACGGTATTGATGGATGTAAGCATTACTGCTAAAAAAGATGTCGCATTGGGCTCTGCCAGTGTAATGGAAGCCCCTGATGCATTAAAAGAAGTACAGAATTATTATAATGAAATTGACAGACCCCATGTGGTAATCAGCCTGCTCACTTCTTCTGCAAAAAGTCCAACAGGTAAATTGCTGATGTGCGCATCCAATACATTTCTCTTTAGTGAACCTCATGGCCAGGAGCCCAGGGTGATACACGAAATGTGGGATAATAATATGCACCTGATGAAATTCAGCAAGAGTCTAAAAGCGGGTGAAACCTATCATTTTTCTATAGCCGGATCTTCCATTACTTCAGCGCAACATGATGACCCTTTGAACGAGGCAGAAAGAATGACCATTTTTGCCAAATTGGAAGGGAGGGAAAGATTGATCAGTTTCCATAATAAAGCCTGGGATGAATTATGGAAAAGTGATATTACTATTGAGGGTGATGACCAGTCGCAACAGGATATTCATAGCATGCTTTACCATCTGTATTCTTTTGTTCGGGAAGGAACGGATATGAGTCCATCGCCTATGGGTTTAAGTGGTCTGGGTTATAATGGCCATGTATTCTGGGATACCGAATTGTGGATGTATCCTTCTATCCTGGTACTGCACCCTGAAATGGCCAAAAGCCTGGTGGAGTATCGGTATCAGCGATTAACCGCTGCCAAAAGAAACGCGTTTAATCATGGATACAAAGGGGCAATGTTCCCATGGGAGAGTGCTGCCAGCGGAGTAGAAGAAACCCCGGTATGGGCCCTGAGTGGACCATTTGAACACCATATTACAGCCTGTGTAGGCATTGCCGCATGGAATTATTATTGCGTAACCCAGGATAAGAACTGGCTAAGGGAAAAAGGCTGGCCAGTAATGAAAGAAACCGCAGATTTCTGGGCAAGCAGGGTAGAAAGAAACGGACCCGGTAAATTCGATATCAAAGATGTGGTAGCAGCAGACGAATGGGCCGAGAATGTAGACAATGATGCATGGACCAACGCGGCCGCCAAAGCCGTTCTTCAAAATGCTACAGAAGCAGCCAAATTACTGGGCATTAGTCCTGATGCTGATTGGCTATATGTAGCCAATAATATCCCGATCCTGAAAATGGACAATGGGGTTACCCGGGAACATGCATCTTTTAATGGGGAGGGCATCAAACAGGCAGATGTAAACCTGTTGGCATATCCTTTAAAAGAGATCACAGATGTTAAGCAGATTCGGAAAGACCTGGAATATTATGAAACAAGAGTACCTAATGAAGGTACACCGGCTATGACACAGGCAATTTTTACTCTTTTATATGCCAGGCTAGGTGACGGCGAAAAAGCCTTCCATTTTTTCCAGGATGCGTATTTGCCCAACCTGAACCCGCCATTACGGGTGATTGCGGAAACCAAGGGAGGAACCAATCCTTATTTTGCTACAGGAGCTGGAGGTATCCTACAAAGTGTATTAATGGGATTTGGCGGAATTGAGATTACCCCGCAAGGAATAACCCAGGTAAAATCTAGCCTCCCAAAAAAATGGAAAAGCCTTACCATTACGGGTGTTGGACCCGCAAAAAAAATATTTTCTGTGAAACAATAATGTGTTATTTTCACATTACGTGAAACGACTTGCTTCCATATTGCTATTGGGAATCCTCCTGTTTAATTGGGGTGGATATCGTTTACTCACCAATTATTTTGAAAATAATGCTGAGTTGCAAATGCAGGCAGTGCTGGATAAAAACCAGTACAATGAATCAGACTTGATTCATATAAAAGTGCCTGCCAGCCTGCCTTACGGAAGTAGCTCAGAACAATTTGAAAGAGTAGAAGGAAGTATTGATATCAATGGTGTGAACTATACCTATGTAAAACGCCGTTTTTACCAGGATTCACTTGAACTATTATGTATACCGAATATTGCCCGCACAGGTATCAATAATGCGCGCGATGAATTCGCAAAACTGGCTAATGATTTTGTAAACTATAACTCTTCTTCCAAAAAAGCTCCGTCGCATCATGCTCATTCAGCAAAATTCTCAGTGCAGGATTTTACGGACGACCATCATTTCTTTTCTTGGCAGTTTGGGAATACTGATCTGTCCGGAAACCACAGCATGAAGGTCTTTGCTGAGCTGAAGTCTGAATACCTGAGCCGTTTGGATAAACCACCACAAGCCTAAGAGTGGTTAATTAAGCATTTCTTTCTTTTTACAAAGGACAATTTTATTCGTCTCTCATCAATTTTAGCAATATGAAAAGGCTCAGTATGGGTCTTTGTGTTGTTATATGTTTGTTCTCATGTCGTAGTAACAATGAATACAAATCATATCTGCACAATCCGGAATTATTCAGTCAGGCAGTACATCAGTTAAATACAGTAGTAATGGGAAATAATTTCCCTCCTATGGTAGCCGCACGTAATTATAGTTATGCAGCTATTGCAGCCTATGAAGTAATTGTATCAGGATATCCTGCACAATACCAATCATTGGTAGGACAATTACATGGTTTTACGAAAGTTTCTTTGCCTGCAGCCAACCCATCAGCCGATATTGAACTGGCAGCATTACTTGCCTATATGAAAGTAGGAGAAGCCGTTACTTTCCCTGAAGGCAGTATGCAAGAATATAAAGACAGCATTTTACAGGAGGCAAGAAACAAAGGTCTCCCTTCAGCCGTAGAAAAAGCATCACAGGTATTGGCTGATAGTGTATCCGCTTCTATTATACGCTGGAGTAAAAAAGATAATTACCTGGAAACTCGTGGAGCTGATAAATATACGGTGAAGGATATACCCGGTAGATGGATACCCACACCGCCATTATATGGTTCAGCCGCTGAACCACATTGGAAAGAGATCAGGACCATGGTAATTGATAGTGCCAGTATTTTTGCGCCGTCACCACCTCCGGATTTTAATATTACAGATAAGAATAGTAAATATTATCATGAAGTAATGTTGATCAAAAATGCTATTGACAGTTTAACGCCGGAGCAGAAGCATATGGCAGAATTCTGGGATGATAATCCCTTCAAAATGAATGTTACGGGTCATGTGATGTTTGGAAGTAAAAAATTCTCACCCTCAGGCCATTGGATGAGTGTGATTGGAATTGCAGCCAAACAAGCGAAAGCAGATTACGCTACTACTGTATGTGCTTTTGCTAAAACCAGTATTGCATTATTCGATGCATTTATACAATGCTGGTATGTAAAATATACGTACAATACAGTACGACCCGAAACAGTAATCAATAAATATATTGATATGAATTGGCGTCCATATCTGCAGACGCCTGCATTCCCCGAATATACCTGTGGACATTCCACCATCTCAGCATCAGCAGCAGAAGCATTAACCAATATGTTTGGTGATAATTTTGCTTATACCGATTCCACAGAACTGGAATTTGGTATCAAAAATCGCTCATTCAAATCATTTAGAGATGCTGCGCTTGAGAATAACTGGGCACGTTTTTATGGGGGATTGCATTTTCATAATTCCTGTATCATCAGCACGGAAATTGGTAAGCAGGTAGGCGACCTGGTTGTTGATCGCTTACACATGAAAAAGTAAGTAACAAGACTTACGAACACATTACTAATTATTAAAAAAAATTAAATGAAAACTTTCATAAGCTTCCTTATTGTCATGCTATGTCTACACCAAAATGCAGAGTCGCAGGGTTGTGTAGCTATTCGTAGTATGGGTGGTTATTGTACAGCTCCGCACGCCGATAGTAGTAAATGGCAGGTGAGTATTAATAACCGATACTTCAAATCATTCAGGCACTTTATTGGTACAGTTGAACAAAAGCAAAGACAAACATTGGGCAATGAAGTGATTAATCATCAGTTTACTTCTGATATTAATATTACCCATAAACTCAATGCCAGATGGTCATACATGATTGATCTGCCCATTGAAGCCAACTCTCGTTCTTCTTTGTATGAGCACAATAATATTGGCAGGTTTACCACACATTCATTTGGATTGGGTGATATGCGGGTGGCATTATACAGTTGGTTAAAGAATCCGGAGAAAATGCCTAAGTTCAACGTGCAACTGGGTCTGGGCATCAAATTTGCTACAGGTAATTATAATGTACAGGATTATTTTCACCTGACAGATTCTACCACACGTCTTGGACCTGTTGATCAATCGATTCAATTGGGTGATGGTGGAACGGGCCTGACGTTTGAATTAAATACTTTTTATAATCTCTCCGAAAGAATCAATTTCTACGGCAATTTTTACTATCTCAGTAATCCGCAGGAGCAGAATGGTGTATCCACTACCAGAGGAGGTGTTGCTTCTGCCAGCACCATTGCAAATGGAAGTAATGTAATGAGTGTACCCGATCAGTTTATGTTCAGGGCCGGGGTGAATTACCTGGCAAATAAATTTACTTTTTCAGCAGGTATCCGGGAAGAATGTTTACCTCCCAAAGACCTGATTGGTGGAAACGGTGGTTTCAGAAGACCAGCTTATATTATTTCTGCTGAACCAGGTGTTACTTATTCAATCGGGAAAGTAAATATTTATGCTTATGTGCCTGTGGCACTCGTACGGAACCGAACACAAAGTGTTCCGGATCAGATTACCACAGCACTTACCGGTAAGTACACACAGGGTGATGCAGCTTTTGCAGACTATGCAGTTAATATTGGCATTTCATGCCGGTTTTAACAGATACAGAAAGTAGGTATTTAAAACGTTCACCTCAAAAAGAAAATTAATGAAAGTTCAAATAGTTAAGCCATTTACATGGGTATTGGTCATCTTATGTGTAGTTGGTGGGAATAGCTCACTAATGGCCCAGACAGATGCAGATGCTATCATGATGGCAAAAAATAATTACTGCTCCGGTATTATGTATGGAAATAGTCAATGGGATCATTATTGGGAAGGTACCCTGAAAAGAAATAACCTCAACCTGGGAACTGTGTCCACACAAATGGTAAGTTATATGGGCAACTATGGCCTGTCTGATAAACTGAATGTAATGTTTAGTCTTCCCTATATTTCCACAAACGCAAGTGCAGGAACCCTGCATGGTCAACAGGGGTTACAGGATCTTTCTGTATGGGTGAAGTGGATGCCCTATGAAAAAAAGTTAGGCAAGGGAACCTTATCCTTATATGGTATAGGAGGATATTCTTTACCGGTCAGCAATTATATCGCAGATTTTTTACCATTATCAATTGGTCTCCATACACAAAATCTTTCCTTACGAGCCATGGCCGATTACCAGGTTGGTAATTTATTTGCCACAGTTTCGGGAACCTATGTTGCGCGAAGCAATATTACGATTGACAGAACTTCCTATTATACTACTTCGCTCCATCTGACTAACCAGGTAGACATGCCGAATGCTTCATCCTATAGTGTACGTGCAGGTTATCGAAGTGATCGCCTGATTGCTGAAGCTATTTTTGACAGTTGGATTACGAATGGAGGATTTGACATTACCCGAAATAATATGCCCTTCCCCAGTAACCGGATGAATTCATCTACACTGGGCGTAAATATTAAGTACACGGTAAACGCCATAAAAGGGCTATCCTTAATAGGGGGTGGAAATTATGTATTGGCTGGCAGAAATGTTGGACAGGCAACCGCTTATGACGGGGGTATATTCTACATTCTTGATTTCACACACAAACAAAAAAAATCAACGCCAACCTCAAACAAAAAATAATATGAAAAAAATTATAGGATTGATATTGTTCATGGCTATTGCCCTGGCGGTATTACAATTTTCCTGCGCTAAATCTATTTCGGGCAGAACCGATAACCTGGCACCATTAAGCCCTGCCAAAACAGATACGGGTGCCGGTAGCTGGCAAACTATTTTATTGGCTGGACCAACCGATTTTCCCGTAGCTGCACCCCTACCAGTGAATAACCCTTTGTATGTTGCTGAATTGAATGAGATAAAAGGGTTTCAAAAAAACCTAAGTTCTGATGACCAGGCAAAAATCAAGTATTGGGGAGCTGGAGGTGTATTACGATGGAATGAAATAATGCGGGAACTGGTGGCAAAATATAATTTACCACCTTACCAGAATACTGATGGAACTTACCCATTTCCAAGTTCTGCCAATCCGTTTGCCTATCCATTATTTCCCTTTGCCAACCCACCCTATGCAGCAAGGGCTTATGCCTATGTAAGTGCTGCACAATATGATGCATTGGTAGCTGCCTGGTATTATAAGAAACTATACAATCGCCCGGCACCTTATGCAGTGGATTCTTCTATTTCAGCAAAGCTGCCTAAAACAACACTACCTTCTTATCCATCAGAAGATGCAGTACTGGCAGGCGTAACTGTTGAAATGATGAAACTGCTTTTCCCGGATGAAATTGCCTATATCCAACAAAAAGCAGAGGAAGAAGAAGAATCCAGGATCAAGGCGGGAGTAGCTGTTAGAAGCGATATAGTGGCAGGTGAGGTATTGGGTAGACAAGTAGCCGATAAATTCATTGCAAGAGCCAGAACAGATAAAGCAGGGGCAGCTGCAGGTACTCAAACGGATTGGACCGGTTTTGTAACCACTACAACAGCAAGAGGGGAAACGCCATGGGTAAGTTTAGAAACACCAGCACGACCTCCTATGTTGCCTTTGTTTGGAAATGTAACGCCCTTCCTGTTTCCTGCAACAACAACAGCTACATTAAGACCGGGGCCACCCCCTTCTACTTCCAGCACACAAATGAAAACAGAAACAGACGAAGTATATAGTTATATTAAAAACCCTACCCGCGATCAGATGCGCATCGTTCAATTCTGGGCGGATGGGGTAGCCACCTATACACCACCCGGACATTGGGATGCAATTGCTGCCGAAGACTTTATCACCCAAAATTTTAGCGAAGTAAGATGGGCAAGAAATATGGCATTGCTGAATATGTCGTTAATGGATGCAGCCATCGTTTGCTGGAATACAAAATATTTTTATTTTAATCCAAGACCTACGCAAATGAATCCGTCAATTAAAACCTTGACGGGTATCCCTAATTTTCCATCCTATATTTCAGGGCATTCAACGTTTAGTGGGGCTGCAGCTACGATACTAGGTTATATTATTCCAGCCAGGGCATCCGCCTATTCTGCTATGGCGGCGGAAGCATCGCTTTCGCGTTTATATGGGGGAATACATTATCGAAGCGATTGTGCTATTGGGTTGACAACCGGACAGGCAGTAGGTAATTATGCGATAACAAGGGCTAAGGCAGATGGAGCAGATAATTGATGCCTTAGCATTTTTCTAACCAGTTCTATTATAAAGCAAACGCTATTTACAGCTGAACAGAAGAATAAATAGAAGCTTCACAAAGAAACTAATAAGAATACCTGAATTTCAGTGGAGTACTAAATAAACCTTGTATTGCTGCAATCTCCCAGATAGTCATCTGGGAGATTTTTTTATTGTATAGGGGAAGCGCTTGCACCGTTCCCCAAACCCGCCTATCTGTGAATCATGTAATTTCTTCCCGTTAATGTATAATAGATAGTAAAGTAGTTGGCTCAACTTTGTGAATCATGCAGAAGAAATCAGGCGGGTTTTTATTGATTCTAATCGGGATCATTATGATAGCGGTTACCGGGTTCAGTTTTATCACTACCAAAAAAATAGCTGATCTGGGTTTGGTAACCATCAATCAAAAAGAAACCCATTTGATCCATTGGCCTCCTTTTATAGGAGCCATCCTGCTGGTGATAGGAATTGTATTGGTAGTGATAGATAAAAAATAGACTCAGTTCAGTCTCGGAAAATTTGAAATAACAAAAAAATGAAAATAGCGATTGGTATTACCGAAAAGAATTTACTAAAAGGAGCACATCATCTTTCCCGGTTATTGGCCGATGAAATGACACTATACGTGAAAACAAGAAAATTTCACTGGAATGTGTCGGGAGATAGTTTTATGGAATACCATAAACTATTTGAAGGTCAATATAAAGACCTGGAAGAAGCCATTGATGAAATAGCTGAACGAATTGGTAAAATGGGTCATAAAACTATTGGCACGATGCAGGAATATGGTAAATTATCTACCATCAAGGAAAGCCCAGGGAAATACCCTTCCTCCAAAGATGCGCTTCATGAATTATTGAAAGATCATGAAACCATTGTACAACACTTGCGAAAGGATATTATCGAAATCACCAAGAATAGCCACGATCTGGGTACTGCTGATTTCCTGACAGGCTTACTTGAACACCATGAAACCACTGCATGGATTCTTAGAAGATACCTAAACTAAAATACAGGCTATCAAATTATCGATTATCATAATGGCTGTGTTTAGTTTTACTATAGGAATCATACTGGAAAGCTGCCATTCACATAGTTTATCTGTAAAAACGACTTCTCATTTATTAAATAAAAATTATGTCAAAAGAAACGAAATGGTCAATCGACCCATCGCACAGCGAAATCAGTTTTAAAGTAAGACATTTAATGATTGCCCATGTAAAAGGCTCCTTCAAATCCTTTGATGCCAGTATCTATACTGAGGGCACCGATTTTACAACAGCCGATATCGATCTTTGGATCGATGCCGCTTCCATCGATACCGGTGATACCACCCGTGACGAACACCTGAAGGGTCCTGATTTTTTTGATGTAGCCAATCATAAACAACTCAATTTCACATCCAGCACGATTGGCAAACCTGATAAAGATGGTAACCATGAACTTTGGGGTGAATTAACGATCAAAGGCATTACAAAGAATGTGAAATTAATGGTGCAATTCGGTGGACTCGTAAAAGATCCCTGGGCAAACGAAAAAGCGGGTTTCACACTAACCGGAACCATCAATAGAACCGAGTGGGGATTGATTTGGAACAGCACCCTGGAAGCAGGTGGTATTATGGTAAGCGAAGAAGTAACCATTTCCTGTGAAGTAGAGTTAATTAATGCGGGTAAAAAGGATCTGGTGATGCAGTTGGATGAAGTTTCCGATGGTAGTTAGCAGCCTATCCCTTCAATAAAAGTTTTCTAGTGAAACCAATTATATATAAATGCCTCCTTTTTGGGAGGCATTTATTAATTCTTCATCGAAGCTCCTTAAGTGACTCTGCGTTTAGTATTACCAAGCAAACAATTGCAAAAGAATATAATTGGGAGAAAGACGCCAAGCCCTCAATTTTTATTGCGAAGAGGCTTTATTAATTTTACCCACAGACTAATCAAGTAACGTGTGGTGCTATTAGATTATTTAGTATTTTCTAAAAATGAAAGATATCAATATAGGGTGCCAGATAATTATTTTTATTCCCCTGCGTTCCCTGCGGTGCAGCTTTTCCAGATCTTAGTAAAAGCGGGAGCGCTCTCCTTGTTGGCTGGCAAGTGGATCACGCAAAGAACTACAAAGTTCGTAAAGAAATACTAATAAGGAAACTGATAGCATCTATTTTCAATAGCACAACAAGTTAATCAAGAAGCCCCTTTCCACTGAGGATTTTCTGTAAGCATTTTTCAATCCTTGCTTCCCTGGTTGTAGATTGTTTGGCCGCAGTAAAATACATGAGATAAGCTTTTTGCCGGCCTGGGGTTAATGCAGCAAATGATTTTTTTAAAGCAGGCATTTTAGCTAATTTCTTTTGAAATTCTTCAGGATACGGTAAATCAGCTTTCACTGATTCCCCTGTTAGTCGCGACACTTTTAAACCTGCTTTTTCTGCCTCGATAGCCTCTTGTATATAGGCTTTTAGAATAGGTGCCAGTTTCGTAATTTCAGTAACATTGGCAAACCGAACCTGACGACCAACACGTGTATTTTCACCGGTTTTGGTAAGTATATGATGGGGGTCTTTCAATAAGACGCCTTTAAAAAATAAAAGCGCAAAATATTCTTTAAATCCTTGTATCACTAACAGATTGGTGTTACTAAAAGAGTAACAGGGTTTACCCCATTTCAATTCTTCCGAAAGTCCAGAGGTAAGAATAATTTTTCTTAATTTCTCTGTTTCCTCCTTCCATTGTTTCAATTTACTGATATAGGCACTAACTTTTGAATTCATGATGGCAAGTGTTAGGTTTGAGAATTAAATTTATTAAGTCCAATAGCAATTGTAAAATGTGTTTGGCCAGGTTTATTTTCATCCAGCTTAAGATGTAGGGGCAAGATCACCATACCAATAAGCAGCAGTTACTCCACCATCCATTAAAAAATCGCTGCCGGTAATAAATGCTCCTTCAGTCCCCATTAATAAAGCACCCAGGGTGCCCACTTCATCGGGTGTTCCTGCCCTGCCTACAGCCGAAATTTCAATCATTTTACGATATCCATCCCCACGTGGTCCGTTTAATTCGTCTTTAGCCAATGGGGTAATAATAATTCCCGGACTAATGGTATTTACCCTTGCTCCACGTTTCCCCCATCGAATGGCTTCCGCCATTACCCTTAATGAGTTACCTCTTTTGGATAATTGATATGCATGGAGTGAGTCTTTTACATGATCGGGTTGAAGAAAAGAAAGACCAAGCAAATCCTCAGTAGGTGCCATAGCCAAAGCTTTGTTTTGATCCTGCGTTAATGCAGGCAGGCGGTGACCTGACTGTGAAGCAATCACTACTCCGGCTCCGCCATTGGCAATTACATTTCCGAATAATTCCAATACCAGGGCGGTGCCATATAAATCCACTTTTAATATAGTTGCGGGTGTTGCTTGTGATGGGGAAACCCCGGCTGCATGAATAAGTCCGGTGATATTACCAATGGCCAAAGCAGCTTCTACCAATGACTGAACCGAAGCCCGGGAAGAAACATCCACCACCTGTGTACTGACTGCAAACCCGGCTTCGCTTAATGTTTTAGCGGCAGCCTCATTGTTTTCCTGACGCAGATCCGCAAGAAGTATATGTTTACCTGCACCCACTCTTCTGGCAATCGCCTGACCTATAGAACCCGCACCAATAAGAACGATTACATTAACAGGATGATCTTTCATAAAATGAATTGGTTCTTTATAAGCAATGCAAATGGCGACTGATAAATCTAATACCCATCTAAAGATAAAAAGAATAACAAATATTTCCCTTTATTTCAGTAACATATGGTAGCAACCAATTCCTATCAATGTGTTTTGCTAGTAATGTTATATTAGTCAGGAGTAAATTCAATTACTCAATTCAAGGTGAAATAAGGGCTGGATAATAGTCATATATTTCTGTTTACAAGATAACTTTCCGCATTCTGCCCCGTTAGGGGCAACCGCCCTGTAGCAATATGTGATTTTTTGATATTCCAATGCCCCATAGGGGCTACCCTTATGGCTTGCACTAGGCGAAAGACCGATTCTCCTGGGTAGTCCCTGACGGGACATTTCCATTCGTGTGTTGGGGTTTTACAGGGCGGTAGCCCTTATGGGCATAAGAGAATAATCCCGGTGGGCTATTTAATTTGATCTTGCTGCCTTTCAAGAATTCAAATATTTAAATAATACAAGACGGTCTTATTAGTATGCCATAGTTGGGTGAGATGAATTTTACATCTAGGAAACCATTTTACTCAACTCATTTTCCAGACTTTCAAAATTTTCAATGGACAGACTATCGTTGAGACCTATTGGATTATTTATGTACCTTATAATTCGGTGAATGGGTAAAACAAGTGGGTAGGTTTAGGTATTTTTCTGATACGAAAGCTTTACCCTGCGGTTCATTGGTCCTTTGCGCTCCCGCTTTTAAAGGTACTTTTGAAAGCAGTAACGCAAAGCACGCAAAGAAATTTAGGAATCCTACATAATACAATCATTATTCCCCAACTATTCCGCCACCTCCATCAAACAAAACGAATATGGCTCAATAATCAAATATTCATGATCCTGCCCAACCGTATACCGTTTATTCTGCCAATGATCATATAGTTTGATACCCTTTCCATGTTCTTTAAAAGCATACCAGGTAATATAAGCAGCTTTACTGCTGTAATTAAACAAACAATATAATTTCTGGTCATCATACGAACGCAGAAAACCGGCTACATGAATATTATGCGGGGTAAGCCAGACAAGGTTTTTTCGATCGGCCAATACGGATAATTGTTTTCTCAAACCAATCAATCTTTGGGTTGCTGAAAATATACTATGTTCAATACTCCCAATCTCTTCTGTCTTTGTATTCTTTTCCCAATCAATCACCGGCCGGTGCATCCATCGGTTGTCATAACTTTTTGCCGGATCATCCAAATACGAATAATCATTGGTATAGCCCGCTTCATCTCCATAAAATAACATCGGTACCCCACCTAAAAAACAGGTTTGTGCCTGCATCAGTATGATTTTACGAATAGAGATTTCTATCTCAACTGCATTATTATATTCCAAAGCTTTTTCCAGTCCGCATAAAGAAGCCAGCGAACCACTGATACGGGCATCCTGTGTTTTAGGATTCACTGAAAACAATGCCCCCACTGCTGGTGAGCCCGGATATTTACCTGAATAATATTCTTTTAAATATTTTCTATGCTCATACGCATTAAACCCCGCAGCAGCTATCATACTATCATCATATCCCAAACCAATATCATCATGGCAACGCGTATAAGTAATCCAGCTGGTTCCATAGGGCTTTTGTAATAATTCATATTGTGCCGCCAGCATCACACGTATATCACCCGTTGCCAATGCATCCCATTGTAAAGCCATCTGGGTAGCATTATAGGCGAAGTCGCATTCCCTGCCTGTATATTCTCCGGTACCAAAATATTTCATGATCTCTTTCGGCGCAACAATGGCTTCGCCTAATAAAGCAGTACCCGGTGCCGCTACCTGAACACATTGTTTAATCAACCTGAGCAGGGTATGCGCTTTCGGAAGATTCTGACAAGTAGTACCCAGTTCTTTCCAGATAAAAGCAGGTGCATCTATCCGAAGAATATCAACACCCAGGTTGGCATAAAAAAATACCGTATCCAGCATGGCATTGAATACAGCAGGATTGGTATAATTCAAATCCCATTGATAATGATGAAATACCGTCATCACCCATTTATGACATTCCTTGCTATAGGTAAAACTGCCCGGTGAGCTTTCCGGAAAAATATCAGGCATGGTTTGTTCAAACTGATCGGGTAATTCGCGTGTATCATACATATAGAAATAATCCTGGTAGCCCTTATCACCCTGTTTTGCTTTGATAGCCCATTCATGCTGGTGAGAAGTATGGTTCAACACAATATCCAGCATCAGGTACATATCTTTCTCGGCCATTTTCTCCTGCAGTTCTTTCAGGTCTTCCAGGGTACCAAATCTTTCTTCCACTTTTCTGAAATCAGAAACCGCATAACCTCCATCACTTTCGCCTGCCGGACTTTGGAACACAGGCATCAGGTGTAGGAAGTTGACCCCCAGGTTAGTCAGGTAATCGAGTTTGGCTGGCATATTTTGGAGCTTACCACAAAAGCGATCTACATACAAACTCATACCCGTGATCTCATTACTAAGAAACCAATTTTCTTTTTGCTCTTTCTGGGTATCTCTTTCCTGTAATTTTTTTGACCGGCCGGTATGGGCCTTAATGATGGTCTGTATCATTTCATCAAACCATAATTCAGTTTTGGCCTGATACCCATACAATTCCATATATAATGATCGTATGGCTGCTGTATTGGCGATTAAACGGGTATAGAAAGACTTGTCTCTTCCGCCAGTATCCAGCTTGTTCTGTTCGCAAGCGGTGTTTACCCGTTGATGTAATGAAAATTCGTACACAGTAATTAGTTTCTATTGAAAGATCTGGTTATTGAGGTGTTTAAAAGCTTCCATAGCACCCAGGTATTCGCAGGTTCTGGCCCCGGCTTTATTGCCATTGCTTACAATATATTTCCAATCGATAAGACTAAGGGCTTGTATAGTAGGTAAAGATTTATCACTAAGCTGGTATAATACGGCTCCTACAAATGCATCTCCCGCCCCGGTGGTATCAACCGGTTTAATGGGTATGCTTGGAATAATGGTAGTGCTTCCCTCAAAACCCAATAATGTGCCCTCTTTTCCCAAAGTAATCGTGAATACCGCTTTTGTTTTCTCAAGTAATTGCGCCGTTGCATCTGTTACCGTATTCGTTCCGGTAATCAGCATGGCTTCCTCATCACTGAGTTTACAAAACTGACAGGCATGTAAAAAATTCCATGACTGGTCAATAAAACTTTGTATATCATTTTTGAACAAAAGATGCCGGTAGTTCGGATCAAAACTGATAAAAATATTTTTCTGTAAAGCTTTCTGTAATAGTCCCTGGTAAGCTGCCTGTAAAGGCCCGGGCAAAAATCCCGTGGCAGATCCAAAATGAATAATGGATACATCAGTCAGATCAATCGCATCTACTTCCTCCCGGGTAAGTTCTCCATCGGCACCGCGATTAAATACAAAATCTCTTTCTCCATCTTCCATCAGTGATACAAAAGCAAATGTGGTAAAATGATGTTCATCCGATATCATCCATTTGGTAGATACGCCGAAACTATCCATTACCTGTATCAATTGTTTTCCGAAAGGGTCATTACCTACTTTGGCCACCAATTCTACCTCACCGCCCAAAGCTGCAATCGCCGCTGCTACATTGGTGGGGGCTCCACCCGGTTTTTTTAAAAAGTGTTCACCTGCCGATAAAGTCTGTCCCTTATCTGTGCAGATCATATCAATCAAAGCTTCTCCAATACATAATATTTTCATAGTTACCTCCTTGATCCCTTATAAGAGATCTATTTTTCAGTAATTTTTAATGTCCGCCACCAGAAAGCACAACCTCTTCATCAGATAGCTTAGTGGTTTTAATCAGCATAGTAGCCAAACAGGCAACTAATAATAAAATACCTCCAAAGCTGATCGCTTTTCCCGGATCATTACCCAGAAAATGATTCAGCACATAACCAAACGTGGTGGTTTGTAAAATCATAGGCACTACAATCATCATATTGATAATCCCCATATACACACCATATCTTTCTTTTGGAATATTGTTTACCACCATCAGGTAAGGCACCCCCATCATACTGGCCCAGGCAATACCAAAACCCGTCATGGGTACAAATAGTAAATATTGATTTTCTATATAGGGGAATACCATCAGACCCAATCCCGCTAATAATAAACAGGAAGTATGCACCGCTTTGGGACTGTATTTTTTAGCAAGAAATACAAGGCCAAACGCTGAAAGAAAAGTGATCACATTATACCATCCATTCACCAGCCCGGCCCAACCCACCGCCTCTTCATACAGTTTGGGATTTTTGGAAGGAGAGGTTTTCCATACAGATTGGGCAATACTTTTAGACGCATTTTGCCAATAACAGAAAAGCGCATACCACTGGAAGAGGTACACCAATGCCAGTTGCCACATTACTTTGGGCATATCCTTGATGGCTTCAAATATTTCAATAAAGGGACCGAAAACGCTTCTTTTATTGGCTTTCAGTATAGCCAACTCTTCAGTCGTAGGAGGAATTTCCGGTGTTTTGGAAATAGACCATACAACCGAAGAGATAGAACAAACAGAGCCCAGGAAAAATGATCCAAAAACCCAATAAGGAATCTGACCATGGGTTTGTTTTAGAAAGGTAATTTTCTGAAAGGCAAACAAAGAGATATTGGCAAGCGTAATACCCAAACCTGTAAAAAAGCTCTGCGATAAAAACCCGGTTGCCATTTGGGATGGGGGTAGTTTATCGGCAATAAACGCCCGGTAAGGCTCCATAGCTGTATTATTGGCTGCATCCAATACCCATAAAAGTCCACCTGCCATCCATAAACTACTACTAAAAGGATAGATAAAAAGGCAGAGACTACAGAATAGAGCACCGATAAAGAAATACGGCTTTCTACGTCCGAACTTGGGATGCCAGGTTTTATCGCTCAGGGCACCGATAATAGGCTGAATCAATAGCCCGGTCATGGGGCCGGCCAGGTTTAACAAAGGAATCTGATCTGGCTTAGCACCTAAAAAATCATAAATAGGGTTTACCGCACTTTGCTGTAAACCAAAACTGTATTGAATTCCGAAGAATCCGACATTCATATTAATGATCTGCCAAAAACTAAGACGCGGCTTTAAAAATGACATGGCAAGTTGGGTTAGACGGTAATAAAAATAAGGAATTGATTTTGTAAATCCGGGGGCATTCTGAGAGGGTATTGAAAATACGGGTTTGCCTGACAACGTTACCGGGAACGATTGCGTAGAAAAAAAAGCAGATTCCCTTTTTCGATTGTCTTTATAGGTGTAGAATTGACCTGTCATGAAGCGTTTCAGACCCCTTGGGCAACGGAAAGTTTTACTGATTTTGGACTCGACAATACCTAACTGCTTGCCATGCTAACCAAACGGACACATAACCGTGCAAATTCAGCCGTATATTTTTATGGCGGCATTCACTTCTCCCGTATTTTTTTATTGTTGAATATTTTACTAATCTATCAACTTTTGATTGCCTAAATCGATTGCGTATGCTTATGAAACGATTGTTATTGTGTTTATGGATGTTGGCGGGGCTTTTATGGCTTCAGTCCAATCCGGTTGCCGCACAGGAAAAGAAATTTCAAATAAAAGGAAGGGTTACCAATTCTGCACAGGAACCGCTGGAAGGAGTGAGCGTGGTTATTAAAGGTAGCCAGCAAGGAACCTCAACAGATAAAAACGGATTGTTTACCATTATGGCACCTAATGGCAACGCAACTCTTGTATTTTCTTCCGTTGGTTTTGCAACCCGTGAGGAGAAAGTAAATGGTCGTACACAGGTGGCCATTGCTTTATTGGTTGAAGCAAAAGAATCTGATGAAGTAGTGGTAATTGGTTACCAGAGTGTTCGGAGAAGAGATGTACTGGCTTCGGTTTCCAGTGTTGGGGCGAAAGACCTGAAAGATGTTCCGGTAAATTCAGCTGCTGAAATGCTGAATGGCCGTCTGGCCGGTGTAACCGCTACTACCGCAGAAGGTTCTCCGGATGCGAATGTAACCATCAGGGTTCGTGGAGGAATTTCCATCACAGGTGATAATTCACCTCTTTATATCGTAGATGGGGTGCAGGTAGAAAATGCCTTAGCAGTCATCTCTCCACAGAATATTCAAAGTGTGGATGTATTAAAAGATGCTTCTGCAGCAGCTATCTATGGTGCAAGGGGTGCGAATGGTGTAATCATTATCACTACCAAAAGTGGAAGAATAGGAAGGCTTAGCGTTAGTTATAACGGATTTATCGGCACCAGAACACTGGCCAAAAAATTACCTGTATTAAGTCCATACGATTTTGTGGTATACCAATCTGAAAGATCAAGAGGAAGTGCTACAGACAGTACCACTTTTGCAGGCAACTTTGGAACCACCTGGGATACTTTATCCAATTATAAAAATGTGAATCCGGTTAACTGGCAGGACCAAACCTTTGGCAGAACGGGTATTACACAAACCCATATTATTTCTGCAATGGGTGGTACCAATAAATTCACGTACAATTTTGGTTATACGTATAACGATGAGAAAGCCATTGTACTCAATTCAAGTTACAAAAGAAATATCCTGAATTTTAAAGGCGATTACAATGTAACCGATAAATTAAAAGTAGGCGTGAGTGCCCGATATACAGATCAGAATGTATATGGAGCCGGCGTTTCTTCAACCCTGGGTTCAGCGTATAACCGTTTACGGAATGCGGTTAAATACAAACCGTTTTTATCACCCGGACAGGCAATCAATGGCCCCGATCAGTTTGCAGATCCAAACGTGGGAAATGGATTGGACCTGATCAATCCTATTCAATTAGCCAATTCAGAGTATCGTAAAAAAACAACTGATGCGTCTAATGTAACCGCTTATCTGTCCTACAATATTATCAAGAACTTAAGTTTCAGATCAACTTTCAGTTATAACTATCAATCCATAACTGACAGACAATTCAGTGATTCGCTAACACCCTATGCATTGTTGCAAGGTGGTAAAAAACCAATTGTAGAACTGGATACAACCAATACGACTACGCTTACCAATTCAAACGTATTAACCTATGCAGTAACCGGGTATAAGCATAAACATAATTTCAGTGTATTGGTAGGTGAAGAGAGTTATGATTTGAAAACGACCAGTATCTCGGATCTTTTCAAAAACTATCCAACATTCATTTCACCCAATGATGCATTTACAAAAACCAATCTGGCTGTTCCATTTACAGGTTATCCAAAACTGGGTAAAACCAGGTACACTAACCTGTCATTTTTCAGCAGGGTCAATTATTCTTTTCTGGATAGATATCTCTTCTCATTCAATGTGCGGGCAGATGGAGCTTCCAAGTTTGCACCGGGTTTACAATGGGGGTATTTCCCTGCAGCCTCTTTGGGATGGAGAGTGAAACAGGAAAAATTTATGGAGAAAGTTAATTTCATCAGCGACCTGAAATTCCGTGGCGGTATCGGTACACTGGGAAATAACCGGATTAATGATTATCTGTTCCTGACTACCTTCAAAAATGATGGAACCTATTATTATGGCATCAATAACCAGGCAATAACAGCTTATTATTCATCCGGACTGGTAAACCAGAACCTGCAATGGGAATCTAACCTGAACAGGAACATAGGTATGGATATCAGTCTGTTTAAAAACAGGATTAACCTGAGTGTTGATTATTATAATAACCTTTCCAAGAACCTATTGCTGAATGTGCCTATTGCTTCAACTTATGGATATTCAACGCAGTTACAGAATGTTGGACAAACCTCTAATAAAGGAATAGAATTTCAATTGAGCAGCACGATTCTGCGGAAGAAAAATTTCAGCTGGTCAGCCAATTTCAATATCTCATTCAATAAAAATACTGTATTACAATTAGGACAAAATCAGGCATCCTTCTACCCACCAGCCAGCTGGGGAGTATCTGGTCAACCAACGGACTATATCGTGAAAGTAGGTTCCCCTGTAGGTTCTATGTATGGACTGGTAAATGATGGTTTCTATAAAGTATCTGATTTTGATTACAACGCTTCCACACAGGTGTATACTTTGAAATCAGGCGTGGTTTCAGATGCAGGTATTATCGGAACGGTGATGCCGGGTTCTGTTAAGTTCAAAGATTTGAATGGAGATGGAGTAGTAGATCTTACCAATGACAGAAAGATTATAGGTAATCCAACACCTAAATTTACTGGCGGTTTAAGTCAGCAGTTTATGTATAAGCGTTGGGATATGAGTGTGTTTTTGAATTTCTCTTATGGAAATACTGTCTATAACGCTAATAAAATAGAGTTTACTAACGGATATACAGCCAACTCCAATATGCTTGCAATTATGGCAGGCAGATGGAAAGTAGTAACTGCCACCGGACAAACTGCAGAATGGATTAATTCATCTAACCAGGCAGTAGGTATTCCTCCAGACCAACTGGCAGCATTGAACGCCAATGCCTCTATCTGGCAACCGATCAAGAGTGCAGGTGCTTTTTATCCTTCTTCATGGTCAATGGAAGATGGGTCCTTCCTGCGTATCAACAATATTTCTATTGGATATAGTTTACCCGTAACCTCCATTGCCGGACTCAGAATGAGTAAACTCAGGTTCTATTTTACAGCGAATAACCTGGCCATTTTTACACGGTACACCGGGTATGATCCGGAAGTGAGTGTGGCAACAAGTCCGTTAACACCCGGACTGGATTATTCAGCGTATCCGAAAAGCCGCAGTTTTATTTTCGGAATAAATGCAACCTTCTAATCAATAAAAAAATTCTGATATGAACACAAAATATTTTTATAAACGAATAGGCATAGCGGTTTCGGTACTTGTGTTATTTGTTTTAAGCAGTTGTAAAAAATTCCTGGATCAACAGCCAATCACGGATGTGAGTACAGATATTGTTTTTGCAGATGTACCCAGCACCTATAAAGCATTGGCAGGCGTATATAGCAGATTGATGGGTGACCAGGGATTTGGAATCCGTTTGAGTTTATACTATACAATGGATAATGATGAAATGCAGGGACCTACCGGCGCTTCTGATAACGACCGTAGAGATATAGCACGTTATTCAGCTACTTCTGGAAATGCACAGCTTACGAATCCATTTAACCAGTTATTTCAGGGTATTGAATATGCCAATATTTGTATAGCCAATATTCCTCAGATGGGGATGTATAAAAGTGGAACAGATCAGCAAAAGAAACAATTGCAAAGAATGTTAGGAGAGGCGTTAACCCTTCGTGCCCAGTTCTACTTTGAAGCAATTGTAAACTGGGGAGATCTGCCAGCCAATTTTGCACCGGCATCTACCTTGGCTTCAAGTAATCCTTTTCCTACAAAAGTCAGCAGGGATACCATTTATAATCACCTTATTGCCGACCTGAAAACAGCGGAGGACCTTGTTCCTTGGCGCAACGACCTGGCTACCATCGGAGACCCTTTAGATGAAAGGATTACCAAAGGAGCAGTAAAAGGACTCAGGGCAAGAATCGCTTTATTCAGGGGCGGCTACTCATTACGTAGTAATGGAACTTTGCAACAGCCCACTGATTTCCTGACATATTACCAGATAGCCAGGGATGAATGTAATGATATCATCAATTCAACCCAACATGCACTGAACCCAAGTTTCAAATCACTTTGGAGAGACCAGGTTTGTGCGCATGCAGTTTCCGACCCACAGGGTGAACTTATTTTCCAGGCAAGTGCTATTGGCGGAGTAGGTGCGGAAGACTCCAAACTGGGATATTATGATGGCCCTACTGTGAATGCACTTGGAAACAAAAGTATCAATGTACTGCCTACCTATTTTTACCTGTTCGATTCAACAGACCTGAGAAGAGATGTTACCTGTGCAATATATAATGTGGCTGCTGATGGTATTACCAAAGTAGGACAGGCAATTACAGCCATCTGCGATGGTAAATACCGTAGAGACTGGATTACCAATCCAAGCTATTTACCAACCAATGCTATACAATATCTTGGCCTGAAATGGCAAATACTTCGCTATTCAGATGTGTTATTGATGTTTGCGGAAGCAGAAAACCAGATTAACGGGCCCACTGCACTTGCATACAATGCCATTAACCAGGTAAGAAGAAGAGGATACGGAAAAGTAATTTCTACCCCTGATGCTACAGTAGATCTGCCGGCAGGCTTAAGTCAGGCAGCATTCTTTACGGCTTTGATGAAAGAAAGATCTTTGGAATTAGGAGGAGAAGGTGTCAGAAAATTTGACCTGATCAGGTGGAATATGCTCTCAACGGCTCTTACAAATACCAAAGCGAATTTGTTAGCGATGTCTACTTTGTCGGCTCCTTACAATACTTTACCAGTATCTATGTTTTATAAAACAGGCTCTATTTCAGATGATAATACCTATGGTGCTGGATTATGGGCCAACTCATTTTATAAAGTAGCTCCGGGTTCAACACCAACCGGCAGTACCAAAATAGTATGGTTAAGCGCCGCTATCAATACTACTGCACTTTCAAGGTATGCAACTGGTTTTACAACAGGTAAATCAGAATTGTTGCCATTTCCGCAGCCGGCATTGGATGCAAATATTAACCTTAAACAAAATCCCGGGTATTAATTACCTCCCGGTAATCGATAGATATAAGGCTGCTTTTAAACGGGCAGCCTTATTTATTTCCAAAACAGGTAGTTCAGTAATAAAACTCGAGAATGAAAAAGATATATTTTCTACTGGTATCCATGGTGTTTAGTTTTCTGGCAATAGCAACACCTATAAAAAAATCATTGTTGCACAGGATGGAACAGGTAATTATACCAAAGTGCAGGAAGCATTGGATGCTGTTCCGTTCAATAATCAGTCACCCATAGAAATATTTATCAAAAAAGGAATTTACAAAGAAAAACTCCATCTCGATTCATCCAAATGCTTTGTAAAAATGATTGGCGAGGATGCAGTAACTACTATTCTTAGCTATGATGATCATACCGGTAAAGTATTGGCAGATGGTAGCGTTATTAATACCATGAACTCACAGTCGTTTTATATAAAAGCTGATGATTTTACGGCTGAAAATATAACGTTTCAGAATGATGCGGGTTTAACAGCGGGACAAGCGGTTGCATTGAAAGTTGCAGGCGACCGGGCTTCTTTTATCAATTGTCGCATCATTGGTTTCCAGGACACCCTGTTTACAAATGATGATAATAGTCGGCAGTATTACCGTAATTGCTATATAGAAGGATCTACCGATTTTATCTTTGGTTCTTCCACAGCGCTTTTTGTAAACTGTCATTTGCATAGCAAAAAAAATTCGCATGTTACTGCCGCTTCTACTCCCAGGGAACATGCCTATGGTTATGTTTTTCTGAACTGCCGTTTAACGGCTGATACAGGTATTACCAAAGTGAGCCTGGGGCGCCCCTGGCGGCCCTATGCAAGTGTTACCTATATCCATTGCGAAATAGGCAGCCATATTCTTGCTCAGGGCTGGGACAATTGGAAGAACCCGGAAAATGAAAAAACAGCACGGTATGCAGAATATAAAAATATGGGCCCGGGTGCTGATATTTCCGGAAGAGTGCCCTGGTCTCAGCAATTGACAGATGAGCAGGTAAAACAATTTACCACAATCAATATCCTACGCAATTGGGTGCCTGAGGCTGAGATACTGCATAAATAAAGTGGATATCATCAGTTGCTACAACGTTTGCGTAAGTATCAATAAAAGAAAATGAATAAACCTTGAATGACTATTGGAATTACTTTATTTTGTTCTTAGTAAAATCAATCCCCAAAAAATAAATAATTTTCTTATGAAATATATTCTCTCCTTTATTTTATGCATGATTACTTTCAAGCTGATTGCGCAGTCAAAAGATCAAAAAGCGGTTATGACCGTAGTCGAAAAATTAAGGGTTGCCATGATTGATCCGGACAGGCAGGTGCTAGAAAACCTCGTATCAGATAGCCTGAGTTATGGTCATTCCAGCGGACATATAGAAGGCAAAAAAGAATTTATAGAAAACCTGCTTAGCGGCAAATCAGATTTTGTGACCATCGATCTTTCTGCGCAAACCATTTCTATTGTGGACAATTTGGCCATAGTTCGCCATAACCTGATTGCTACCACTAATGATGGAGGCAAACCCGGATCTGTCAAAATACATGTGTTGTTAATTTGGGAGAAAACCAAAATCGGCTGGAAATTAGTGGCCAGACAGGCTGTAAAACTGGCTAGTTAAAGGATTTGATTGATCGCGCTGGTATATAAGTTTTCATACAGAAAACAAATAAGGAAGAAAAGATAATTTTCTACACGGATTCCTTCGTCGAGGATTCACGTATCAATAATTGAGGAGGCAAAACAATTCGTTCAAAATCAGTAATCCCTCTCTTGCTCTCAATTTGTTTGATCAATAATTCGGTTGACACTTCCCCGATTTCAAAAGCGGGCTGTCTGACAACGGATAAAGAAGGTGATAACAGATCGGTTAAATCAAGATTAGAAAAGCCAACCAATCCCATATCATCCGGAACTTTCAATTTTCTTTTTTTCAGGTACCTCAAACAATTGGTGGTTAGTTTATCGGCAGAAGCAATAATCGCATCTGGTTTCTTTTTTAATTTCAGCAATTGATTCAATGCGTTTTCTACTTCATTGTAAAGCATACCCCCATGAAGGCAATGTTTTACATACGCTTCATCGTAAACCAGGCCATTGTCTGTTAAAGCCTGCTCATATCCTTTCAGTCTTTCTTTGGTAATAGACAGGTATTCCGAACCCGCCAAAGCGGCAATTTGTTTATAACCACTTTTAATCAGGTGTTCCGTGGCTTCATAAGCCCCCTTGAAATTATCAACGATTACTTTATGGGTTTCCATTTCATCAACTATCCTGTCGAAGAAAACAATCGGGAAGCCCCGCTCATGTAAACTTTTCAGGTGTTTCAGATCCTGTGTTTCGGAAGAAACTGACACCAATAGTCCGTCAATCGACCTGGAAGCGAGATATTGTACATTGATCACTTCGCGGTCATAGGATTCATGACTTTGGGCAATGATTACATTATATCCCTTGTCGTAGGCAATGGATTCAATACCATTAATGATCTGGGAGAAAAAACTATTGGCAATTTCACAAACAATAATACCAATAGACCGGCTCCTTTTTTCCTTTAAGCTGAGGGCAATGGGATTGGGCTGATAGTTGATTTTTTCTGAGTATTCCAGTACCAGGCGTTTGGTTTCTGGACTGATCTCATAACTATCCCTAAGCGCCCGGGATACCGTAGAAGTGGATAGTCCGAGTGCTTTGGCAATATCTTTTATGGTAACTGCTTCAAATTTCATGGGCAGGTTTGTCTGCACTTTACGCTTGCATTCAACAGGTACTAAATTAAGGTATTTATAATAGTCACCTAAAAAGCCGGTTTTTGATACACATATCAGTAAATATTTATCTGGCACCAACCGTTTAAATCCCGGTATCAATCCCTCTGCGAAACCTCTCTTCTTTTGCTGCTGTTTCGCCGTTGTTGGTGTTATCACTACAGGCGTTCGGAAGAAATTTATTTGCTACTTATTGGTTATCCTTTCGCCGTTGTTTGTGTTATCACAAACAACCCAGAAGCCCACTTTCTACTAATCTGCCTCCCCCTTTGTTCGCCGTTGTTTGTGTTATCACAAACAACCCAGAAATCAACTTCAGAAACCAACTTTCTACTAATCTGCTTCCCCCTTTTTGGCGGTTTTTGACCACTGAAAAATGCAATTTTGACGCCCCCCGGATCAATAGCAGGATTCTGAAATCGTTACCGGGAACGATTGCGTAGAAAAAGTACCCAAAATACTGTGTATGATATCAATAACAGACTAGCATTGTTATTCAGGAATACCGAATTTCCTGGTTGCTTGCAATGAACTGGTTGGATGTATCCCATATCTCAGATCAATTCTGTTTTGTCGCCTATCAGCGGCAAAATGAGGTATTGGCTTTAAATCGTTTTTGTTTGTTTTTGGTTATAATTAAGCATTCTTTACAAAGGGGCCACACAGTTGAAAAAACTGAGGCCCTTTTTTGTTGAATAGGAAATCCTGTTTGGATACTGTTTGGTTACTATAATTTTATTCAAAGAAATCGTACATAAAAGAAAATGAAAAAATTATCTCTTCTGTTGTTTGCACTCACAACGCTTTCTTTCCAAATACCCAAATCACCGGTTCGTATATTTATGATTGGTGATTCCACCATGGCAGATAAGCCTTTGGCAGATAACCCGGAAAGAGGATGGGGTCAGTTATTTCCGCAATATTTTAACAGTGATGTTTTTATCAAAAACTATGCGGTGAATGGCAGAAGCACCAAAAGCTTCCTGAAAGAAGGCCGCTGGGATACTGTAATGAAATATTTGCAGAAAGATGACTGGGTATTTATCCAGTTTGGACATAACGATCAAAAAATAGAAGATAGTAACCGTTATGCAGCACCGCAAACTACTTACCGTGATAACCTCGTTCGTTTTGTAAAAGATGCAAGAAGTAAAGGGGCCAATCCAATCCTTGTTACACCGGTAATGCGAAGAAAATTTGATAAAGACGGAAAATTTGTAGACCAGCATGGTGAGTATCCCGATGTGGTTAGGGCTATTGCCAAAGAAATGAGTGTTCCTTTAATAGACCTGCATCATTCCAGCCAGGCATTAATTGAAGAGCATGGAGTAGAAGGTTCTAAAAAAATATTTCTGTGGATAGACCCTAAGCATTTTAAAACGGCTCCGGATGGAAGAAAGGATGATACGCATTTTTCTGAATATGGGGCATCTCTCATGGCTTCCCTGGTTTGTGATGAACTTAGGCAAAAAAATCTCCCGATTGCCCAATCCCTAAAGCCATCTGCGCACCCGGAGAAGCTGGCATATGAACTACCCAAAATTTACCAGCCGCATTTTAAAAAAGATACCTGTAATATCATTACTTACGGTGCTATAAGTGATGGCAATACGCTGAATACACTTGCCATTAACAAAGCCATTACTGAATGTGCCAGACAGGGAGGAGGAACCGTTCTTATTCCAGCAGGACTATGGTTAACGGGTCCGATAGTATTACAAACTAATGTAGAATTATATGCTGCAAGAGGAGCTTTGATTTTATTTACGCCAGACAGGTCACAATATCCACTGGTAGAAGCTTCTTATGAAGGAGTAGCTGCTGCCCGATGTCAGTCACCCATTTCAGCCACCAATGCTGAAAATATCGCCATTACAGGTGCCGGCATATTCGATGGATCAGGAAATGTTTGGAGGCCATTGAAGAAAGGGAAAATCACAGATTCGGAATGGAAAAAATTAGTCGCTTCCGGCGGTGTATTAACCGAAGACAAAACGGCTTGGTATCCTTCAGCCGGGGCTTTAACCGCCTCCTTAACCAGTGATATAGGTAAATTAAGCGGCGGAAAACAACTCAAAGATTTTGAATCCATCCGTGATTTTCTACGCCCCAATATGTTACGGTTCACCAACTGCAAGCATGTTTTACTGGAAGGGGTCACATTCGAAAATTCTCCGGCATGGACCATGCATTTAGCGGTTAGTCAGCATATCACCATAAAAGGAGTTACCGTCAAAAATCCTGCATATGGTCAGAATACAGATGCCTTGGACCTTGAATCATGCGCCAATATTTTATTAGAAGGATGCTCTTTTGATACGGGTGATGATGGTATCTGTATCAAATCAGGCAGGGATGAAGAAGGAAGAAAACGGGGTTTGGCTACAGAAAACCTGATTGCCCGTAATTGCACGGTATATCATGCACATGGCGGATTTGTGATTGGTAGTGAAATGAGTGGCGGTGCAAGAAACCTGTTTGTATCTAATTGCAGTTTTATCGGCACAGATATCGGGTTAAGGTTTAAAACAGTAAGGGGGCGGGGAGGGATAGTAGAAAAAATCTACGCATCGAATATTGTTATGAAAGATATTCCGGGAGAAGCCATCTCTTTTGATATGTACTATATGGCCAAGGACCCCGTTCCATTGGCAGGTGAAAAAAGAGAGATGCCCAAAATCGAAACCATGCCAGTATCGGAGGGAACTCCTGTGTTCCGGGATTTTTTCCTGAATGATATTGTTTGCAATGGCGCTGAAAAAGGAGTTTTTATACGCGGCATCCCTGAAATGAATGTACAGAATGTTCAATTGAGCAATATGGTACTTCAGGTTAAAAAAGGGATTGAATGTACAGAAGCATCGGGAATCCGTTTTCAGAATATTCGACTTCTTACTGAAGAATCTGATCCACTGATTTACCTGCAGAATAGCAGCGCAATCCAATTTGATAATATCAGCTATGATAAACCGGCCGAAACTCTTTTTAGCATCAATGGTGACAGAACCAGGAATATCAAAGTGAATCATATTGATCTTACGAAAGCAAAAAATAAAACAGTATATCAGTTTGGTGCTCTTCCGTCATCAATCCAATTTAAGTAAGCAGCATGAAGAAATATTTCCTTTTTATTATTAGTAGCATTTTGATCAGTGGTAGTTGTGTAAAAGCACAGACTTTAGCAGAGAGAATGGCGGCTACTGTAATGACAATCTGGAAAGATTCATTATTCACTGACCCTGCCAAACCCGCAAAATGGACTTACGACCAGGGCGTTATTTTAAAAGGTATAGAAGGGCTATGGTACCAAACTGGTGATGGTAAATATTTTGCGTATCTCCAAAAATGCATGGATTTTTTTGTAGATGATAAAGGCAATATCAGAACCTATAAGCAATCCGATTATAACCTGGATAATATATTATGCGGAAGAGCATTATTGACACTATACAATGTTACGGGAAAAGAGAAATATTTTATTGCAGCCACCACTTTAAGAAACCAGTTGCAATTACAACCCAGAACCAAAGAAGGCGGTTTTTTTCATAAAAAAATATACCCTTACCAGATGTGGTTGGATGGTTTGTATATGGCCGAACCTTTTTATACAGAATATGCTTCCGCCTATCATGAAACAGCTGCATTTGAAGATATTGCCCATCAGTTTATATGGATGGAGAACCATGCCAGAGATAAAAAAACAGGATTACTCTACCATGGATGGGATGAAAGCAAGGAGCAAAAATGGGCTAACCCCGTTACAGGTGTATCTCCCAATTTTTGGGCAAGGGCAATGGCCTGGTATGGCATGGCACTGGTAGATGTATTGGAAAATTTTCCGGATAATAATCAATATAAAGATTCATTGAAATCCATCCTGCACAGGTTTGCAGATGCCATTCAAAAAGTACAGGGTCCTGCCACCGGTTTATGGTATGATATCATTGATAAACCTACCGCAAATGGGAATTACCCCGAAGCTTCTGCCAGTTCTATGTTTGTATGCGCTATTGCCAAATCGGTAAGACTGGGTTTGCTCCCACCATCATATCTCCCAATAGCAAAAAAAGGCTATGCAGGTATACAAAAAACATTTATTGAAACAGATGCAAATGGGCAAACCAATATAAAAGGAACCGTAAGTGTTAGTGGCTTGGGTGGAACACCTTATCGGGATGGTAGCTATGCATATTATATGAGTGAGAAAGTAGTGGTGAATGACCCCAAAGGAGTGGGTGCTTTTTTACAGGCTGCCAATGAAATGGAACTCCTGCCAACCCTTGGCTTGGGTAAGGGGAAAACAGTTTTGCTGGATGATTATTTTAATTCAGAGAAGAAGAAAAATATTATTGGCATTGAAATGCCCTACCACTATAAATGGTACGAAATGTACAATAATGGCTTCTCCATATTGGGCTCTGTTTTTCGGAAATATGGCTTACAGACCAAAACCCTCAGCGAAGCACCTGATCGTAAAAATCTAAAAGAAGCAGCTATCTATTTGATCGTAGACGCAGACAATACTGCCGACAAACCCAACCCCAATTATGTTCAGGAAAAAGATGCCGGAGAAATATATGATTGGGTGAAAGCAGGGGGTGTTCTGGTAATATTACATAACGATAAAGGCAATGCCGAATTCGAACATTTTAATACCCTGGGCGATAAATTCGGAATCCATTTTAATGAAGACAGTTATAATAAAGTAGTAGGTGCTGAGTATGAAACTGGCAAGATTGAGATACCTGCCGGTAATTCCATCTTGCCCAATGAAAAGAAAATCTATCAAAAAGAAATTTGCTCCATTACACTAAAGGAGCCTGCGAAAGCGTATTTGAAAAAAAATGAGCTTGTCATTTTTGCAGTAGCAAAAATTGGTAAAGGAACCGTATTTGCCACCGGCGACCCCTGGCTGTATAATGAATATACAGATGGAAGAAAATTGCCATTGGAATATGAAAATTTTAAAGCAGCAAATGACCTCACACAATGGCTGATCCAACAAATACCTGTAAAAAATAATGTAACTAAACAGTGAGAACGCACCTAAAACATATTGCAAAATGTTTAGGAATAACTATATGGTGTATTCTGATACTGGCTACAGGAAAGCTTTCTGCACAGGATCGTAGTAAACCAATAATAGTGGATATATCCGGTCATGGTGATTTTAGCAGTATCCAGGATGCGCTGAATAGTCTGCCCGAGAATGCTTCAGAACAACGAATCCTGTTCATTAAAAAAGGGGTGTATCACGAAAAAATATTCATCGAGAAAAACTTTGTAACACTTCTGGGAGAAGATAAAAGCAAAACCATTCTAACCATATCGCTCGCAAGAGATATCTGGCGATGTGAGAACAGCGATGATTGGGGAGTAGCTACCATCAACCTGAAAGGGAATGATATTGTTCTTGAAAATCTAAGCATTACCAACAGTTTTGGATTTGATAATATTGCTAATAAGGAAGGAATTCATATCGACTGTCCGGGAGACACAGCCAATCCCTTTAAAACCGTAAAGCGCGATGGTCACCAAATGGCGTTAAGAAGTTTTGCCACAACCCGTTTAATTGTACGTAACTGTATTCTAAGAGCATTTGGAGGAGATACGGTTAGTCCCTGGAACACCGACAATGGTATGTTTTATTTCAAAGACTGTTTGATGGAAGGCGGAGTTGACTTTTATTGTCCGCGCGGATGGGCTTACGCAGAAAATTGTGAGTTTGTGGCGCATGGAAATGTAGCCGCAATCTGGCATGATGGATCTAAATTTCAGGATTCCAAAACGGTACTCAGAAATTGTGTTTTCAGAGGAGAGGATGGGTTTAAACTGGGTCGCTACCATCGCGATGCACAATTCTATCTGATTAATTGTTCTTTCCCGGAAAATATGGCGGATGCCCCTATTTACCTCAATCCCTCCAAACCCCAGAATATCATTCAATGGGGGCATCGGGTATATTTTTTCAATGCGCAAAAAAAAGGTGTTCAGTATAAATGGCTTGCCGATAATCTCCAAAATGCTCCGGGTTCCCCTTCTGCAGATCAGATAAATGCTGCCTGGACATTTGCAGGAAAATGGAACCCATCAGATAAACCAACACAAATCAATTTGAAAGGGAAAACGATATATCCCTCTTCTGATCGAACCATAACCAATGCATCTGAAGATCCGATAGCAGAAAATATGCTTCTGTACCAGAGAGCCATTGGTGGTTGGCCAAAAGCAGTTAATGAGGTTAAAGTAGACTATACCAAAATCCTCACAGATACTGAAAAAAAATCCATCAGAAATGATTCTATGCATATTGATGCAACGATGGATAATAATGCCACCATGCGTGAGATCCGGTACCTGGTAAAAGCATATAAACAAACAAATAACCGCAATTATCTCAATGCAGTAGAAAAAGGGATCAGGTATTATTTACTTGCCCAGAATCCTGCGGGTGGTTGGCCACAATTTTATCCGGATTCGGCATTATACCGAAGCCAGATAACCTATAATGATGATGCCATGACAAATGTGCTCAACATATTGCAGGATATAGTTGAAGCAAAAAATGATTTTGATGTTGTAAACCCGGCCTTTGTTCCAAAGGCAGCTGAAGCAGTTCGAAGGGGAATCTTGTGTATCCTGGCCACGCAGATAAAAGTAAATGGTAAGCTAACCGCCTGGTGTGCCCAGTATAATAAAAAAACATTGGAGCCTGAAATGGCCAGAAAATTTGAATTGGTTTCTATCAGCGGAAATGAATCGGTAGGGGTTGTGCGTTTTTTGATGCGAATTAAAAATCCTTCTCTCCAAATTAAACAATCTATCATGGCAGCGGTCGATTGGTTTCAACAGGTGAAGATAGAAGGATATAAATATGTGGATATACCCGCACCCAATGAACCGAAAGGCAAGGATCGGGTTATTTTCCCGGAAACAGGTAGTACGCTTTGGGCAAGATTTTATGAAATCGGCACCAATCGCCCCTTTTTCAGCGGAAGGGATAGCATTAAGAAATACGATGTAAAAGAAATAGAATCGGAAAGAAGGAATGGGTATGCCTGGTATGGCACCTGGCCCGAGAAATTAATCAATACAGAATATCCCGAATGGGCCAGGCAAAACCTGAAATAAAATAGAAACAGTAATGCAGTTATCAAGAAAAATACTATCCAAATTAGATCAGCCAGGTCTGGATGCCCCGCAGGATTCCTTATTTACCCTTCCGGTTAGGGTATTGCAATTTGGAACAGGTGTTTTATTAAGGGGATTGCCTGATTATTTTATTGATAAAGCCAATAAACAAAACTTGTTTAATGGCAGGGTGCTCATAGTTAAATCAACGGATAATGGGGCAGTAGATGCTTTTAAAGAACAGGATGGATTATATACCCTCCTGGAACGAGGTTTTGTAAATGGTGTTAAATCAGAGAAAACCTATATTAATGCCTCTGTCAGTAGCGTATTGTCTGCGGTGAATGAATGGGAAGCTATTGTACAATATGCAGCAGACCCTGCTTTGCAAATCATCATCTCAAATACAACAGAAGTTGGTATTGTTTTTCTGCAAACAGATGTGGATGCACAACAACCCATTTCTTTTCCGGGAAGAGTATTAGATTTTTTACAAAAGAGGTATACTGCGTTTGAAGGAACTGAAGAATCAGGCATGGTAATCATTCCAACTGAACTCATACCGGATAATGGAACAAAATTAAAGGAGATTGTTCTTAGACTGGCCTCAGCAAAAAGATTGCCTGAAGATTTTCTTAGATGGCTGAATACAGCCAATGATTTCTGCAATTCACTGGTAGATTGTATTGTTCCGGGTAAAATGGCGGTACGGGAGCATACAGCGAAAGAAAAAGCGTTAGGATATAAAGATCAATTGATGATTATGACCGAGCCTTATCGTTTGTGGGCTATCGAAACGGTTAGGGAAAGAACCCAACAGATTTTATCATTCAGCAAAGTAAATCCGGGAGTAGTGATTGCTCCTGATATTAATAAGTTCAGGGAGTTGAAACTTCGTTTATTAAATGGTACGCATACTTTTTCCTGTGGACTGGCGCATCTTTTGGGATTCAAAACCGTAAAAGATGCCATGGGTGATCCTGATTTTAGTGAATATATTTCCCATCTCATGTTACAGGAGATTGCACCCTTGGTGGTATCGGATCAGATAAGTATGACTGAAGCAACTGTTTTTGTTGAACAGGTAATTGATCGGTTCAAAAATCCTTATATAGAGCATTTATGGTTGAATATTACGATGCAGTACACATCTAAAATGGCGATGCGTACGGTTCCTTTATTGGGAAAGCATTATGGGGTTAGCGGGGAACTGCCAGACTGTATGGCATTGGGATTTGCTGCTTTTATTGTTTTCATGCGGTCAACAAAAGAAGCAGACGGGGGGTTTAGAGGAGAATATAACGGGCAATCTTACCTGATACAGGATGATAAAGCGATTTTTTTGCATAATCAATGGCAGGAAAATAGTTTTGAAAACAGGGTAGTGAATATATTAAAAGATGAAGCGATATTTGGGAAAGATCTTACCCTTTATCCAGGTTTTGTGGAAGCTGTTCAGCAGTATACAATGCTGATTCAAAAAGATGGCGCCACCACAACCCTTCATTCATGGGTAGCAAAAAATAATTCGCATGAGTAACAAAAGAAAAATTTTACAGGTACACCCTTCCGATAATGTTTTGGTAGCCTTGGTGGATCTGGCGAAAGGAGAAACCATTTCGTTTAATGGCGTTAATTACCTTTTACTGGAAGATATCGCTGCAAAGCATAAATTCTTTATGCAGGATCTGCAACCCGGCGATCCGATATACATGTATGGTGTGTTGGTAGGTAAAGCACAGATAGCCATAAAGATGGGTTCCCGTATGAATACAACCAATACCAAACATGCAGCCGAGCCCTTCGCTTTCAGGCCAAGTCATTACCAATGGCATGCACCGGATGTATCAAAATTTGCCAACAGAACCTTTAATGGCTATCATAGACAGGATGGAAGGGTAGGGACCGCCAATTATTGGTTATTTATTCCTACCGTATTCTGTGAAAACCGAAACCTGGATGTGATTCGTGAAGCTTTGCATACACAGCTGGGCTATGCAGTTACAGATAAATACAAACAGAAAACACAATTATTACTGGAGTTATACAAATCAGGTTCTGATATATCCAATGCAGATCTTGACATCAAAGAATCTCTTGTTAATACGCAGAGAGTATTTAAAAATGTGGATGGTATAAAATTTCTGAATCACCAGGGAGGATGTGGAGGTACAAGACAGGATGCGGCTACCCTAAGTAAACTTTTAGCTGCTTATGCAGACCATCCCAATGTAGCGGGCATTACAATCCTTAGTTTGGGTTGTCAGAATCTACAAACGCAAAACCTGCTGGATGATATCAAAAAGCATAACCCGAATTTTGATAAGCAGATGTTTGTGTTTGAACAACAACAATCACAAAGTGAGGACCAACTCATCACAGAAGCTATCCGGAAAACCTTTAGTGGATTAATCGAGATCAATAAAATAGACCGAAAGCCTGCATCATTGGATAAATTGTGTATTGGTGTGAAATGCGGAGGCAGCGACGGTTTTAGTGGCATATCCGCAAACCCGGCAGTAGGTTATTGCTCAGACCTGGTAGTGGCATTGGGCGGTAAAATATTATTAGCAGAATTCCCGGAATTATGTGGTGCAGAACAACAGTTAATTGACAGAACGGTGGATGAAGCAGCTGCCAAAAAATTTATTCACCTGATGCGCAGTTATAACCAGGCTGCCGAAAATGTAGGATCGGGATTTGATATGAATCCATCTCCGGGAAATATCAAAGATGGATTGATTACAGATGCCATCAAAAGTAATGGGGCCGCTAAAAAAGGTGGCACATCTCCGGTTGTGGATGTACTTGATTATACCGAGCCTGCTTTGAAACCCGGGTTAAGTTTAGTTTGTACACCCGGAAATGATGTAGAAGCTACTACCGGTAAAGCCGCAAGTGGTGCCACTTTGATCCTGTTTACAACCGGCCTGGGTACGCCTACCGGCAATCCTGTTTGTCCAACTATTAAAGTAGCTACCAACTCAAGTTTGGCCAGAAAAATGGGGGATATTATTGATATCAATACGGGACCCATTATCGACGGCGAAAAAACAATTGAAGAAATGGGAGAAGAAATACTTGAGTATTGTATAAAAGCCGCCAGTGGCGAAATTATCCCGAAAGCAGTATTGCTGAACCAGGACGATTTTATCCCCTGGAAACGAGGGGTAAGTTTATAATCAAATGGGTAGGATTTGACTAAGAAATTATTGAATTAAAGAATTTGTATGAAAAGCTTTCTGGATGAACATTTTTTATTGAACAACAAAACGGCACAGCATCTGTATCATACCTATGCCAAGCATATGCCTGTGATAGACTATCATTGCCATCTTTCACCACAGCAAATTGCGGAAGACCACCAGTTTCAAAACCTGACACAGGTTTGGTTGGCTGGCGATCATTATAAATGGCGTGCCATGCGTACAAATGGTGTAGATGAAAGCTATTGCACAGGTAATAAAACAGACAAAGAGAAATTTGAAAAATGGGCGGCTACCGTTCCATATACACTAAGAAACCCTTTATACCATTGGACGCATTTGGAATTGCAACGATATTTCGGGATAACTGATATCCTGAATAGTAATAGCGCAGAAAAAATATATGAAGCCTGTTCTGCACTCATAAGTTCACCTGCCTATTCCGTAAAAAATATATTGCGAAAAATGAATGTGGCACTGGTATGTACCACCGATGATCCCATTGATTCATTGGAATACCATATTCAATTGAAAAAAGACGGATTTGAAATACCCATACTGCCGGCATTCAGACCCGATCAGGCCATGAATGTTAGCAATGCGGATAAGTTTAATGGCTATTTGAAAAAATTAGAATCCGTTACCGGTATTTCTATTTCTTCTTTTGATGATTTTCTGTTTGCTCTTCAAAATCGACATGATTTCTTTGCGTCGGTGGGTTGTAAAGTATCAGATCATGGCCTGGAAGAAATACATGCAGATGATTTTACCGGATCGGAAATTGATACCATATTTAATAAAATACATGCGGGAAAACAACTGAACGAATCTGAACAGCGGAAATTCAGGTCAGCAATGTTGATACATTTTGCAGAATGGGATTGGGAAAAAGGCTGGGTTCAGCAATTTCACCTGGGGGCTTTGAGAAATAATAATGCAAGAATGTTGCAGCAACTGGGTCCAGATACCGGATGGGATTCAATTGGCGATTTTTCGCAGGCCCGGCCCCTCGCTATTTTCCTCAATAAACTGGATAGTGATAATAAACTCGCCAAAACCATTATTTACAACCTGAATCCAGCCGATAATGAATTAATGGCTACGATGATCGGAAATTATAATGACGGGTCAGTGGAAGGTAAGGTACAATTTGGTTCGGCCTGGTGGTTTCTTGACCAGAAAGATGGGATGGTAAAACAGATCAATGCAGTATCCAATATGGGATTGCTAAGTAAGTTTGTAGGTATGTTAACCGACTCAAGAAGCTTTCTTTCTTTTCCAAGACATGAATATTTCAGAAGAATCTTATGCAATCTCTTTGGTGAGGAAATTGAAAATGGAGAACTACCCAATGATATAGAATGGGTGGGTAAAGTAATAGAGGATATCTGTTTTTATAATGCCCGATCTTATTTTGGCTGGCAATCCCTGATACCTGACCCCAAGGGGTAATAGTACTCAATCGGTCATGATCATTACCTGCCATGCAAACGTTTTCGTAATGAAACCTTTGCTGTAACGGGTGATTAGTCATCTTTGTATTCCCGTACGGGTAACCGAATCATTGCTAGTTTAAAAAATCATATATGACTACATCTTTTGAAGATCAGTTAGCACAAATATTTGTGGAAGAAAACGAGATCCCTGAAATCTATCGGCTCAGGCAGGAAATTCACCAGCGCGAATATTTATGCAATGGTGAGATGAAGCATTGGAATGGGAAAGTGCATGAAGTATATTCTCCTGTTTGTATAAGAACTGATCAGGGACTTCAGCGCAAATTAATTGGCACTTATCCGGTATGTTCTGAAACAGAAGCTTTTGAAGCATTGGATGCAGCAGTTACAGCATACGATAGTGGGCGGGGTAAATGGCCTACGATGAGCGTAGCAGACAGGATAGCTTGTGTTGAAAAATTTGCAGGCAAAATGCGCGAGCAGAAAGAGATCGTTGTAAAATTGATCATGTGGGAGATAGGTAAATCGTATCTCGATTCAGTAAAAGAATTCGACAGAACCCTCGAATATATTTTTGCAACCATTGATGTACTCAAGGACGTTGATAGAGACTCATCCCGTTTTACGATAGAACAGGGAATTGCTGCCCAGATTAGAAGGTCGCCACTCGGCGTGGTACTTTGTATGGGTCCCTTTAACTATCCCCTCAATGAAACATTTACCACTTTGATCCCCGCGATCATTATGGGAAATACTTTATTATTCAAACCGCCCAAGCACGGTACTTTATTGCATTATCCATTATTGGAGGCCTTTAAAGATTCATTTCCCAAAGGAGTCGTAAATACAATTTATGGAAGAGGAAATGTGATCATTCCCGGGCTAATGAAATCGGGTAAAATCAATGTGCTAACCCTGATCGGCTCCAGTAAAGTAGCTAATGAACTAAAAAAACTTCACCCCAAAGTAAACAGGTTACGGGCTATTCTCGGATTAGATGCAAAGAATGCGGCCATTATTACGGCGAAAGCAGATATACAACTGGCGGTACAGGAAACTGTACTGGGTAGTCTTTCTTTTAATGGACAGCGTTGTACGGCATTAAAAATTGTATTTGTTCAGAAAGAAATTGCAGATGAATTTGTTCGGGAATTATGTTCCGAAGTCAACAAATTAAAATTTGGGATGCCCTGGGAAAAAGGAGTGTCTTTAACACCTTTGCCGGAACCCAATAAACCGGCTTATTTAAAAGAGTGTATTGAAGATGCCATAGCCAATGGTGCCCGGGTAATGAACGAGCATGGTGGTGCGGTTTTGGAATCTTTTGTTTATCCCGCCGTACTATTCCCAGTAAATAATACAATGAAATTATATAGAGAAGAACAGTTTGGCCCATTGATACCAGTGGTTCCTTTTAACGAACTGGAAGAAACGATTGAATACCTGATTGAATCGCCTCATGGACAACAGGTAAGTATCTTTAGTAATGACCAGTACGAATTAGCTTCCCTGATAGATCCACTCGTAAACCAGGTAAGCAGGGTGAACGTGAATTGTCAGTGTCAGCGCGGACCAGATGTGTTTCCATTTACGGGAAGAAAAGATAGTGCGGAAGGAACTTTATCTGTAGTGGATGCGCTTCGTTCTTTTTCTATCCGTTCGCTCGTTGCAGCCAAACTAACAGAAAGCAATAAGCAATTAATCAACGATATTGTGAATGGACAAGAATCGAATTTTTTAAGCACCAAATTCATTTTCTGATATGGCTGATCAACAATTATTTAATCTTAGCGGTAAAACGGCCCTGGTAACCGGATGTAATAAAGGGATTGGTAAAGCAATGGCCATTGGATTAGCGGAAGCAGGTGCTGATATCATTGGCGTTTCGGGTTCTTTGGAACTGAATGGTAGCGATATTGAAAAAAAGGTACAATCCCTTGGCAGATCATTCAAAGCCTATGCTGCCAATCTTTCTGACAGAGAAAAATTATATGCTTTCATACAACAGCTACATGCTGAAAACCCGGTGATTGATATTCTTATCAATAATGCGGGCACTATCATGAGAAAACCTGCAGCAGAGCATCCCGATGAGTATTGGGATTCAGTACTGGCCCTTAACCTTAATGCTCCGTTTATTTTAGCCAGGGAGATTGGCAAGAAAATGATTGAAAGAGGGAGCGGTAAAATAATTTTCACCTGTTCCTTATTGAGTTTTCAGGGCGGAATCAATGTACCTGGATATGCTGCCAGTAAAGGAGCATTGAGTAGTCTGATAAAAGCATTGGCTAATGAATGGGCATCAAAAGGAATTAATGTAAATGGAATTGCACCCGGATATATTGCAACAGATAATACAGAAGCCTTACGAAATGACCCCGATAGAAGTGCTTCCATTTTAGCCAGGATACCCGCAGGCCGTTGGGGAGAACCGGAAGATTTTAAAGGCCCGGTCGTTTTTCTGGCATCCGAAGCAGCGAATTATGTTAATGGAACTATATTGGTGGTGGATGGTGGATGGATGGGGAGATGATTTTTCCTATTCATATATTAAAATAGTAGTGGTAGCGTTTAAAAAAATAAAACATGGAAATACGATTTCAAGCCAGCCCGAAAGAAGTAAAAGGAATGAGTACAGAAGAACTTCGTTCCAATTTTCTAATTCAGCAATTAATGCAGCTGGATACTTTGCGTCTTGTTTATTCACATTTTGATCGGGTGATTATTGGAGGCGTAAAACCGGCAGAGAAAAAAGTGTCTCTTCCCAATGAACCTGAATTGAGGGCAGACTATTTTTTAGAAAGAAGAGAGATCGGGATCATTAATGTAGGCGGTGCAGGAACAGTTGAAGCAGATGGTATACTTTACAATCTTGAAAAACTTGATGCATTGTATCTGGGAAAAGGAACAAAATCGGTTATATTTTCCAGTGTCTCCAAAGATAACCCTGCTGCTTTTTTTCTGATGTCAACAACGGCACACCAGGAGTACCCGAATGCGAAAATGAAAAAAGAAGAAGCTTCCCCGGTAGCATTGGGCGAAACAGCAACTGCGAATAAAAGAACCATTTATAAATATATTCATCAGGACGGGATTAAAAGTTGTCAGTTGGTAATGGGACTCACCGTATTAAGTGAAGGAAGCGTTTGGAATTCAGTTCCACCGCATACCCATACCCGTAGAATGGAAGCGTATTTTTATTTTGACCTGCCCGAACAGCATCGTGTATTTCATTTGATGGGCGAGCCAACAGAAACCCGGCATATTGTAATGGCCAACCATGAAGCAGTGATCTCTCCACCCTGGTCTGTACATTGTGGACCCGGAACAACCCATTATGGATTTATTTGGGCGATGGCAGGTGAGAACTATACATTCACCGATATGGATCCTGTAGCTATTGCAGAGATGCAGTAAGGAGTTGCCAAATTAAGTAAGCCACAGATTAGCATATCTGTGGCTTACTGATTGTAACCTGGAGTGATAGTAATAACAAAAGCTCCTCTTATATCTTCACTTTAATCACCAGCTTCTTAATCAGATCATCACCAATCATAGGAGCATGTACATCTTCCGGATAAAAAATGGCAAACTGGCCATCGGTTAATCCAAAAAACATATCCGGAGAATCATTATAAAACATAACATCTTTCTCGGGATTGTATTCTCCTCTGGGTGAAATGCAGGTATTCCGTGGTTTCCAGCCAATGGTTTCTTTACCCTTGATACAAACCTGGATATCAATATGTGCATTATGACATTCAAATTTAGCCGTACTATCTGCTGCTGTGGTTCCCTGTTTATCAGATACGATGCCACGGATATTATCACCATCAATGTCAAACTTGCCAATTTCTAGAGATAAAAGATCTGTACTGAGTATGTATGCAAACGCTTTTTCAAAAAGTGGATGAATGGAAATGTACTTCGAACTGTTTTGAATACTGTCAACTATCATTTATAATAATTTTACAATCCTTTATATTATCTGAAACTAAGCGAATGGTTATCGTTGTACACGACCAGAGCCATCCCCTTTCATCAATTCCTTTACTTCATTGAGCGTTGCATGATTCAGATCGCCAGGAATCGTATGTTTAATGGCAGAAGCAGCCACACCAAATTCAGCAGCTTCATTCATGGGCATACCGCTAACCAGACCATAAATAAACCCGCTCGCAAATGAATCCCCACTTCCTACACGGTCAACGATTCTTACTTCATACTGTTTGGAATGGTAAAATTCAGTGCCATCATATACCAGGGCACTCCATCCATTATCGGAAGCACTATGACTTTCCCGTAAAGTAGAAGCAATGTATTTGAAACCGAACTTGGCTTTCATTTGCTGAAACACGTCTTTATATCCATCCAGATTCAACTCACCCTTGGTTACATCTGTTCCTTTGCTGGTGAAACCAAGCGTGGTATCAGCATCTTCTTCATTACCGATACAAACATCCACATATTGACAAAGACGGGTCATTACTTCCCTTGCTTTTTCTTTACTCCATAATTTTTTGCGATAGTTCAGATCAATACTGGTAGTAATGCCTTTTGCTTTGGCAGCTTTTAATGCGGCTTCTGTTAAAGCAGCCGATTTATCGCTAAGAGCAGGGGTAATACCGGTGGTATGAAACCAGCTGGCACCATCTAATATTTTATCAAAATCAAATTCACTGATATCCACATCAGCGATGGAAGCGCCGGCACGATCATAAATTACCTGGGAAGCACGCATAGAAGCCCCGGTTTCCAGGAAATAGATCCCCAATCGCTTACCCCCACGGGCGATAAACTGGGTATCCACGCCATAACGGCGAATATGGTTAATCGCAGCCTGACCCAAGGCATTATCCGGAACTTTGGTTACAAAAACCCCGTTTAACCCATAATTGGAAAGGGCTACAGCCACATTGGCCTCACCTCCACCATAGGTAACATCAAAACTGTCGCTCTGAACAAATCTTTGAAAACCCGGGGTGGAGAGTCGCATCATGATTTCCCCCAGGGTGACTACTTTTTTAGACATAACAATCGTGTTTTATGAATAACTGGATGATTGAGAAAATATATTAATTAACTTGAAGGCCTTTGCAGCAAAGTTGTTTAATATTTACCCGAAAGAAAAGAAATAAGGGGTGATTTAGTGAATAAAAATACGCAATCGTTTGCGTAATAAAATATACGTGTTTTCTACATTTTCGGATAACATTGCTACACGAAAAACAGCCATAATGGAAAAGAAAGCAGCAATTATCGATTTAATCCCCCAACAGGGTATTCTTCCCCTTTATTTTTATAAGGATACTACCGTTAGTATCGAAGTCCTGAAAGCTTTATATGCAGCAGGTATCAGAGCAGTTGAATATACCAATCGCGGAGAAGCCGCTCTGAGCAATTTTAAAGAAATGCGCAAAGTATGTGATGCCGAATTACCAGGTATGTATCTGGGTATCGGCACGATCAAAAACGGAGAAATGGCACAAACCTTTATAGATACCGGAGCAGATTATATCATTTGTCCGGGTTTGGTTGAATCCGTTGCAGCCGTAGCTGATAAAAATAAAACCTTATGGGTACCGGGTTGTATGACTCCCTCTGAAATTATTAAAGCAGAAACCCTGGGTGCCAGGATGATCAAATTATTCCCAGGCAATATTCTCGGTCCGGGTTTTCTTTCAGCGATCAAAGAAATCTTTCCGGGACTTTTGTTCATGCCTACCGGGGGGGTGGAATTGGATAGAGACAATATAGCCTCTTGGTTTAAAGCAGGGGTTTGTGCAGTGGGTATGGGTAGCAAACTGATCACCAAACAATTGCTCGAAGCAAAAGATTATGCACAAATAGTAACCGCCACAAAAGAAGTATTAGCGATTATCCAGTCAATTAAATCATGATCATGACCACCGAGAAAATGGGTAAATATCGATGGACCATCTGTTCATTGCTATTCTTTGCTACCACGATCAACTATATTGACCGCAGTGTGATTAGCTTTTTGAAATCTACGTTCACAGAAAATCTGCATTGGACTGATGGAGATTATGCCAATGTGGAAATAATTTTTAAAATATTTTATGCGCTGGGTTTATTGGGTGCAGGGCACCTCATAGATAAACTCGGTACCAAAATCGGATATGCCCTGGCCACTTTTCTATGGAGCCTGGCAGGTATTGCAACGGCATTGGTGAATACAGTAGGCGGATTTCAGATTGTGCGCGGTGCATTGGGTGTTGCCGAAGCAGGTAATTTTCCGGCCGCAATAAAAACAGTAGCAGAATGGTTTCCTAAAAAAGAAAGGGCATTGGCCACTGGTATCTTTAATTCAGGTGCAAATATCGGAGCCATCATTACGCCTTTAACCGTTCCTTTTATTGTGGCAAACTGGGGTTGGCAATGGGCATTTATACTTACCGGTTTGTTGGGTTTTATCTGGTTGATCTTTTGGTTTATACTCTATGAAATTCCTCGCAAACACAAACATATTTCAGCAGCAGAATTGCGACTGATTGAAAGTGATAAGGATGAAGAAAAGGGCAGCGTAGCAGATGATACATTGCCTAAAATGTCCTGGTCCAAATTGTTAGGATTCAAACAAACCTGGGCATTCGCAATAGGTAAATTACTCACAGATCCTATCTGGTGGTTTTATATTTTCTGGCTTCCCGATTTTTTTGAGAGTATGTATCATATGAAAATTACAGCTGCCAGCTGGCCGGTTGCTACTGTATACCTGATTTCTACTGTGGGCAGTGTGGCTGGAGGATGGTTACCCATGTTTTTAATCAATTCTCTCAAATGGCCAGTATATAAGGCCCGGAAAACAGCCATGCTGATTTATGCATTTTGTGTATTGCCTATTTTCTTTACACTATTACTCGGACAGGTCAGCTATTGGCTTGCAGTGATGGTAATAGGATTGGCAGCCGCCGCTCACCAGGCATGGAGTGCAAATATTTATACTACAGTAAGTGATATGTTTCCCAAAAATGCCACCGGCTCTGTAACAGGTATCGGGGGAATGTTTGGCGCAGTGGGGGGGATCGTTCTCTCACTGTTTGTTCAGAAAAACATGTTTGTCTATTACCGCTCTATACATAAAATAGAAACGGCTTATTATATCATGTTCATTGTATGCGGACTTGCTTATTTATCAGCCTGGTTAATTATGCATTTCCTGATTGGTAAAAAACATAAGCAGGTAATTATTGGCTAATACTCTATTTTGTAATAGATTGGTCAACACTCGGCATTTGTTATATGAAAAAATGTAAACTCTTCTTATTAGTCATTATGGTGTACCTGTTGCCACTGGCAATGACTGCCCAATCAAAAACCAATCTGGTCAGTGTAAAAGATGACCCTGCCAAACGCAGCGTATCCATTACCATCAATGGGAAACCCTTTACAGAATTTGTGTATACAGATACTATTGAAAAACCTGTTCTGTATCCCATTTATGCAGCGGATGGAGAAACGATTACTCGTGGATTTCCGTGGAATCCACAACCGAATGATCCTACCGATCATCCACATCACCTGGGTCTTTGGTTCAATTATGAAAAAGTAAATGGCCTCGATTTCTGGAACAATTCTTTTGCCATACCGGCAGAAAAAAAGAACCTGTATGGATGGATTCGCACCGAAAAAATTGCAGAAACCGAATCTGGCTTAAAAGGGAAACTGGTATATATGGCAGACTGGACAGACCAGGCGAAGAACATCTTACTAAAAGAAAAAACAACTTATATTTTTAGCGAACTGAATAATAGCCGGGTGATTGACAGGATTACGGAATTAACCGCAGTGCAAAATATTGCTATGCCTGATACAAAAGATGGCTTACTGGGTTTGCGGGTGGCACATGAACTGGAATTACCGATAAATCAAACCAAAGAATACACAGATGATAAAGGAAATGTGACCAAGGTGACTACCACCAAGGATGCAACTGTTACGGGAAACTATATTACCTCTGCCGGAAAACAGGGAGATGCTGCCTGGGGCACACGGGGTAACTGGTGTATGTTGTATGGGAAGAAAGGTGTTGATACCATCAGTATTGCCATTATTGATCATCCTGAAAACCCAGGCTACCCTACCTATTGGCATGCCCGGAATTATGGATTATTTGCAGCCAATCCTTTGGGACAAAGAGTATTTTCAGAAGGAAAAGAAAACCTGAATTTTCGGATATCCAAGGGGCATGCAGTCATATTTCGTTACCGAATTGTGATCCACTCAGGAAAACAAAGACTTCCCATGTCTTTACTAAATCAGTTTGTTGCGGGATTTTCTCAGAAACAATAAGGGTGGATAGTAAATAGTTTCTGCGAACTATCCTCGTCAATTATGCTCTTTTTAGGAATAATTGATGTATTACGAATTGGGTAAAATCAGGATAAAATAACCTGCTTTGCTTTTTGAATACTACAACACGTTATTTTTACCGAATAGATTATATGTTATGCAGTTAAGTTTTTCCTATCAAAAAAAGAAAGTAATACAGGCACTTCGCTATCATTTTGTTCAACGGTCTGAGATCCGCATTTTGATTATATTGGTTAATGTGTTTGCTATTTTATCGGCTGTGCTTTTTTATACCAAAAAAATTCGCCCCGAACCTTTTTTGCTGGGCTCCTTTATCTGGATAATGCTAATGGCATCTTTCTGGTATATTTTACCCCATACCATTTATAAAAGAGCCTCCACTTTCCGGGATTCCTTTATCATCAATTTTACAGACAGAGCCGTGCTTCTGGAGAATGAAAGAGGAAGTATTGACTGGACCTGGGAAAAATTCAGCCGCTATTTCGAGAGCCCGCATTTTTTCCATCTTTATTTTGACTCAAAATCTTTTTTCCTCGTTCCCAAAGATGATATGGCCGAAGAATTTAAACATGAACTGAGGGCATTGCTGAATAGTAAGATTGGACAGTAGAACACACTGAGTCATTAGGTCATTGGTCATTAAGTCATTGGTCATTGTTAAACAAGATTGGACCAGATGTTGTTTAACTAATACCTACTGACCAATGACTTAATGACCCCTATAGCTCTTTGTCCATTTCAAAATGTGCAATGGTAACTTCTTCAAATTCGGGTCCGCAAACTTGGTATCCATTTTTTTCGTAGAAACCTACGGCCGATTTTCGGGCATGCATGGTCAGGCGACGGTAGCCTCTATCGCGGGCAATATTTTCTGCAAAACTCATTAAAACCCGCCCGATACCCTTTCCCTGTAATCCGGAACTGACCGCCATTTGTCGCAAACGGACTGTTTTTGGGTCGGTTTGGGTTAAAATACAGCAACCCTCCAGTTTTTCTTCATCAAAGCAGCCGATGAGAATATCCCTGGCTTCGGCTTCCATATCTTCTTTGGTAAATGATAAACCAAGGGGTTTTCGCAACATTTGGTAGCGTAAATCCAGCATTTGCTGGTATTCTTTGGAGCCGTGATCGATAATTTTTAATGCCATAATACAGGGTAATGGTACAAGATAATGATCATTTTAGTAAAAAAAAGGGTAAAATGATGGCCGGACAGGCATAACAAACCCTATCTGTGGAAACAAATATGTTATAATGCATTGCTTATTTGACAAAAAGTATATTTTTGCGGCTGTAACAAAAACATTTACAATGTCAGACATCGCTACAAGAGTTAAAAAAATCATAGTTGACAAGTTAGGAGTTGACGAAGCTGAAGTGACCAATGAGGCTTCTTTCACCAATGACCTCGGTGCCGATTCTTTGGATACCGTTGAGTTGATTATGGAATTCGAAAAAGAATTCAATATCTCCATCCCTGATGAGCAGGCTGAAACCATTACTACTGTTGGTCAGGCTGTTGCTTACCTTGAAGAACACGCTAAGTAAGAATTTTACTCCACGTAAGGTATAATTTTAATCCGCCTTTCTGCGGCGCTTTAGCCATAGAAGGCGGATTATCACTTCAAACAGGCAATGAATATGCAGTTAAAGAGAGTAGTGGTTACCGGTATCGGAACGATTACGCCACTCGGAAATAATCTGGAGGATTACTGGAACGGATTGCTGAATGGCGTTTCAGGAGCTGATAGTATTACTCTTTTTGATGCCAGTAAATTCAAAACCCGTTTTGCCTGCGAAGTAAAAGGATTTGATCCTACCCAGTTTATGGATAGGAAAGAAGCCCGTAAACTTGACCGTTTTGCCCAGTTGGCCCTTGTTGCCAGTGATATGGCTGTGGCAGATGCCGGTATTAGCAAAGAAAACGTAGATGTTGACCGTGTAGGTGTCATCTTCGCCAGTGGAATCGGTGGCTTAACCACTTTCCAGGAAGAAGTGATCAACTTCGCCAAAGGAGATGGAACACCCCGTTTTAATCCCTTTTTCATCCCAAAAATGATCCTGGATATCGCCGCAGGGCAGATATCTATGCGACATGGTTTCCGTGGACCCAATTTTGCCGTAGTAAGTGCCTGTGCATCCAGTACCAATGGTATGATTACAGCAGCCGACAATATCCGTCTGGGAAAAGCCGATATCATTATCAGCGGTGGATCTGAAGCCGTGATTAGTGAGGCCGGGGTAGGAGGTTTCAATGCTATGAAAGCCATGAGCGAACGTAACGATGATCCTAAAACGGCCAGTCGCCCTTATGATAAGGACCGCGATGGTTTTGTTATGGGAGAAGCGGCCGGAGTTGTGGTTTTGGAAGAATATGAGCATGCTATTAAAAGGGGAGCAAAAATTTATTGCGAACTGGCTGGTGGTGGTGCTACTGCCGATGCTTATCATTTAACCGCCCCGCATCCGGAAGGATTAGGAGCCAGAAATGTTATGATAGCCGCTTTGAGAGATGCAGGCATGCATCCCACAGAAATCGATTATATCAATACACATGGTACTTCCACCCCATTGGGTGATGGTGCCGAGGCAAAAGCCATTACCGAAGTGTTCGGGGAACATGCATATGCCTTAAATATCAGCGCTACCAAATCCATGACCGGACATTGTTTGGGTGCTGCCGGTGTAATTGAAGCCATTGCCTGTATTCAGAGCGTGATTCATGATATTATCCCGCCTACCATCAATCATTTTACCGATGATCCGACCCTGGATCCTAAATTGAACTTTACGTTTAACAAGCCACAGAAAAGGGTTGTCAGAGCCGCTTTAAGCAATACTTTCGGCTTTGGGGGCCATAATGCCTGTGTGATTGTAAAAAAATACGTAGCTTAAATTCGTGCAATTTTTCAGAAAACTTTTCAAAAACCCGGAGGACGCTTTATTTGCAAAGCAGTTAAAAAATGTGCTTGGTGTACAATCAAGTAATATTTTGCTTTATCGTACTGCTTTGAGTCACCGTTCCGTAAAAGAAACGGCAGATGAGAATAATGAGCGCCTGGAATACCTGGGAGACGCCGTATTAAGTGCTGTAGTGGCAGATTATTTATTTAAAAGATACCCTTATAAAGGCGAGGGCTTTCTTACCGAAATGCGCAGCAAAATGGTAAACCGCCAGCAATTGAATGATATTGCTTTGAAAATGGGTCTTCGCAAACTTACTTTCTACAACAAATTTGATAATGCTTTAAAAGGAAGCCAGATTTTTGGTAATACGCTGGAAGCCCTGGTAGGAGCCGTTTATCTGGATAAAGGCTATCTTAAAACCCATTCCTGGGTACTTAAACAGATTGTCATCCCGCATATGTTTGTGGATGATCTGGAACTGATCGATATCAACCTCAAAAATAAACTGATTGGATGGGCCAGTAAAAATGGAAAGACTCTGACATTTGAACTGGCAGAAGAAAAAATGGAAGGAAGCCGTCGCCTGTTTACCATCAACGCTATGCTCGATGGTCAATTACTTGCCTGCGGAAAGGGGTATAATAAAAAAGATGCAAGTCAGGTTGCAGCTCAGGTGGCGGTTGAGAAGATTGGAATCTGATTGGCTATTAGCTGTTGGCTTTTGGCCCTTGGCTTATTTTTCAATAAATATTTGGACTCCAATCATTAGATACAAAAGATACAAAGCCAATAGCCAACGGCCAATTGCTAATCACGAATTTCCTGGCACAATTCCACCAAAACCCCATTCGTACCCTTAGGATGTAAAAAGCAGACCCATTTATTATCAGCGCCTTTTTTGGGTTCTTTATTGATTAAAACAAACCCTTCTTTTTGTAAACGTTCCATTTCGGCAAGAATATCCGCTACTTCAAAAGCAATATGGTGAATGCCTTCTCCTTTTTTTTCGATAAATTTTGCGATTACCCCATCTTCACGAATACTTTCCAATAACTCGATTTTATTATCGCCGGTTTGAAAAAAAGCAGTATTCACTTGCTCAGATGCAACGGTTTCTGTTTTATAACAGGGGGTATTCAGTAATTTTTCGTAGAGAGGGATTGCTGTTTCAAAACGGGATACGGCGATACCTATATGCTCAATTTTCAACATATCTTTTGGTTTGCAGGGGTCTTTACGAAATATGGAAAAACAAGCGTAGACGCCCTTTGCGGACAAATTTATAGAACCTATTGCAGTACTTTTGTGTTAATCAGAATAATAAATTTCCTGTTTAATATGTTGAAATTACCTATTTATCTCGATAACAATGCTACCACTCCAATGGACCCACGGGTACTGGAGGCAATGATCCCTTATTTTACCGAACATTTTGGTAATGCGGCCAGCCGTAACCATCCATTCGGGTGGGAAGCAGAAGAGGCTGTGGATTATGCCCGCGAACAAGTGGCAAAACTGGTTGGTGCTGATCCGAAAGAAATCATATTCACTTCCGGTGCTACCGAAGGAGATAATCTGGGTATTAAAGGAGTTTATGAAATGTATGCCAGCAAAGGCAACCATATCATTACCTGTACTACGGAACATAAGGCTGTATTGGATACCTGCAAACATATTGAACGCACAGGCGGCGAAGTAACTTACCTGGAAGTAAAAGCAGATGGATTGATAGACCTGACTGAATTAGAAGCCGCTATCAGGCCTACAACAATCCTGATTGCCATTATGTATGCAAATAATGAGATCGGTGTTATTCAGCCTGTCAGAGAAATCAGCGCCATTGCTAAAAAGCACGGTGTATTATTTTTTACTGATGCGGTTCAGGCAGTAGGCAAAATACCCGTAGATGTAAATAAAGATGGTATCGATATCATGGCATTTACTGCCCATAAAATGTACGGCCCAAAAGGTATTGGCGCATTGTATGTTCGCCGTAAAAACCCAAGGGTAAAAGTTACTGCTCAAATGGATGGTGGCGGTCATGAAAGGGGTATGCGTAGTGGTACACTCAATGTGCCCGGCATAGTTGGCTTTGGTAAAGCCTGCGAATTGGCCCGATTAGAAATGGCTGATGATGCCGCCCGTTTAAGCAAACTGCGCGACAAACTCGAAAACGCATTGATGCAGATTGAGGAAACCTATGTAAACGGAAACAGGGAACATCGTCTTCCCCATGTTGCAAATATTTCTTTTAAATATGTGGAAGGAGAAGGACTGCTGATGGGATTTAATAAAAATATTGCTTTATCATCCGGCTCTGCCTGTACTTCTGCTTCACTCGAACCCAGTTATGTACTGAAAGCACTTGGTTTGGGCGATGATCTGGCACATAGCTCACTTCGTTTTGGTCTTGGCCGTTTTACCACCGAAGAGCAAATTGATTATACAATTAAATCAGTTAGCGAAACGGTACTAAAACTAAGAGAAATGAGCCCTCTTTGGGAAATGTTCAAAGAAGGCGTAGACATAGATAAAATTGAATGGGCGCATCATTGATCAATTTGAAAATGATTAATTTGAAAATTTGAAAATGGGTTCAAATTAATCATTCGTAAAACAAAAGCATTTTCAAATTAATTAATTTTCAAATTTTCAAATTCATACCATGGCATATTCAGAAAAAGTAATCGATCATTACAGTAACCCTAAGAACGTGGGCACACTGGATAAATCCAAAAAGAATGTAGGTACCGGTTTGGTAGGCGCTCCTGAGTGTGGAGATGTAATGCGTTTACAGATAGAAGTAGACGATGCTACCGGCGTTATAACCGATGCTAAATTTAAAACTTTTGGCTGCGGTTCTGCTATTGCCTCCTCTTCACTGGCTACAGAATGGTTAAAAGGGAAAACTGTTGATCAGGCAGTTCAAATCGACAATATGGACCTGGTTGAAGAACTGAATCTACCCCCGGTAAAAATTCACTGTTCTGTTCTCGCAGAAGATGCAATCAAATCAGCCATCAACGACTACCGCAAAAAGAATGGCCTGGAAGAACTGGTATTCGAAGAAAAAATCCATTAATAATTTACTCAGGGTTTTTGATAATACCCATTGTTAATTATTAATTGTTAATTGTTAATTATTAATTGTTATTTAAGGTAAATGGTTGCAACAGAAAATAGTATTTACGTAAGCGAGAAGGCGAAAAGGAAAGTCCAGCAGTTGATGGAAGAAGCCGGTGTTACCGGAGACGATAGCTATTTTCTGCGCGTGGGTGTGGTAGGCGGAGGTTGCTCTGGCCTAAGTTATAAGCTTGATTTTGATAATGAGGTAAAACCTATGGACCAAGTATTTGAAGATAATGGTATCAAAGTAGTAACCGATCTGAAAAGTTTCTTATACCTGGTTAATACAGAACTGGATTTTTCCGACGGATTAAATGGGAAAGGATTTTACTTCAATAATCCCAATGCAAGCAGAAGTTGTGGTTGTGGGGAAAGTTTTGCAGTATAAAGTATTCTTAATAGCAGCATTATTGATAAAGGCCAAAGCATTTGCTTTGGCCTTTATGTTGGGATTATTCGTTCATCAGGTATCGCTCAAACAGGTTGTTTAATAAAGATTCTACATCTGGAATAGCCGTAACAGGCGGAGTAACCGGAATAGCAGGTATGGGTAGCTCAGCTGTTGGTAGTTTTGGCGGATTGGGAATTTGATGAGGTAATGCCTTGCCAGGCCCTTTCGTGGCTTTGGGTGGCAGAGGCGTATGCACTGAATCTTTTTTGATAGGCTTTGCCTTTGATTTTTTTCTGCTGGTAACCGTAACGGGGATAGCATCGGCCCCATTTTCTACAACCGGCTTGGCAGGTTTTTTGGGACTATTCTGGGCATGGGAAAACAAGCCAATACCGAAAATACACAGCAACAGTAAGGTTAGTCTTAGTTTCATACACATGATTTGAAAAGAGATGCTAAATGTGATAAAATCCATAAAGTGCATTCAAATAAGCACAGCAAATAGGGTGATTGCGAAAGAACAATTAGTTTTGACAATATGTGGATGATCTGCAAAAAAGAATGGCAACAATTTTTCAGCAGTCTGACAGGCTATATAGCCCTGTTCGTTTTTCTTTTATTGAATGGACTATTTCTGTTTGTTTTCCCCGATACCAGTATTCTTGATTTTGGATATGCAACACTAGGCAGTTTCTTCAACCTTGCCCCCTGGATACTGCTGTTTCTGGTTCCAACCATTACCATGCGAAGTTTTGCTGATGAGTATAAATCCGGAAGCTTCGAAATCCTGAAAACACTACCACTTACTCCTTCCCAGATTGTATGGGGTAAATTTTTTGGTGCATTACTTGTAATTATTACCGCGCTTTTGCCAACCATTGTTTATGCGGTGTCTGTTCAGCAGCTTAGTGTTTCCGGAGGAATTGATATTGGCGCCACAATAGGTAGTTATTTGGGTCTGGTATTATTAGGAGCTGTTTTTACTGCCATAGGTATCTGCGCAAGTAGCTATACCAATAATACCGTATTGGCATTTATTGCCGGGGCTTTTGTGTGTTTTCTTTTATTTAATGGGTTTGATGCAATTAGCAAATTGCCGGCTTTTAAGGCAGGTCCTGATTATTATATAGAGATGCTTGGTATCAATTTTCATTACCGAAGTATCAGTCGCGGAGTGGTGGATACCCGTGATCTGCTTTATTTTGGAGGCATAGTTGTATTGTTTTTGTTCATCACAAAAAGAAACCTGGTTAAACGGTAAGTAGGTATCCTATGAAGAAATTCTGGAAACATAAATATGGAATCCCCGCAAGTATCGGATTATTTCTGATTTTGATTTACCTGTCTGGGTTTTTCTTTTTTCGTGTTGACCTTACTTCCGAAAAAAGATACAGCCTGAGTACTCCTACAAAAAAATTACTAACTGAACTGGATAGCACAATAACCGTCCGGGTATTTCTTACCGGAGATCTTCCTGCTGATTATAAAAAATTGAGTATTGCTACAAAAGATTTGTTGGATGAGTTCAAATCCATTTCACGCAATCATATCCTGATAAGTTTTGAAAAACCAGGGGAAAATATTACCAACGATACCGCTAAGGTTATCTTTTATGATAGCTTGTCACGATTAGGTGTTGTTTTTGAACAGGCAGAAAATGTTTCTTCCAGAAATGAAAAACAAACCAACCAGTTGATCATCCCTTCTGCATTGGTGAGTTTTAGGAATGGGCAGAAACCTATCGCCATTGATTTACGAAGCAGCCGGAAAATATATAAAACAGATAAATCGCAAGAAGAAGACGTAGAGGCTACCCGTAATGCGGCAGAAGCTTTGTTAGAATATAAATTTTCGGATGCGATAGATAAACTTACCCGTAAATATGTTCCGGCAGTAGCTTACCTGGTTGGGAATGGAGAACCGGTTGATCTCAAAGTGAATGATTTGGGGGAAAGCCTTCGTAATGAATACAGGCTGGCAGTATTTGATCTTAAAAAAGGATTCCCCGATCCCACCATTGTAGATGCACTGATGATTGTAAAACCAACACTGCCATTTACTGAAGAAGACAAACTGAAACTGGATCAGTATGTGATGAATGGGGGTCGTATTATCTGGTGTATAGATAAGTTACACGCAGAGCTGGATAGCCTTATGCGCAGCCAGGCAAAGTATACGGCATTTGACCGTGGATTGGAACTGGATGATATACTGTTTAAATATGGAGTACGTATCAATCCTGATCTTGTGCAAGATCTAAACTGTTCAAAATTGCCCTTGGTTACAGGGAAAGATGCGAATGGAAATCCTTCCATCGACAGGGGCTTTTCCTGGCCTTATTATCCGTTTCTTTCAGAAAATAATAAGAACCCTATCTCCAATAACCTGGATCGGGTATTATCTATTTTTCCATCAAGTATCGATACAGTTAAAGCACCCGGAATTCAGAAAACGATTTTGCTTGCAACAGATACCAATAGCCGGCGAATCAGTTCACCCGCAATAGTTGATATCAATAGTGTAAAAACAGATGATGACCTTCGAATGTTTACCCAGAGTCATATTCCTGTGGCAGTTTTGTTGGAGGGGAAATTTAATTCTCTGTTTGCCAATCGGGTTGGTAAAACGGTCATGGATTCTGTGCAACGGGTAACGGGGAAACCCTTTTTAAGCCAAGGGATTCATAATGCAAAACAGATTGTTATTTCTGATGCAGATATTGTAACCAATGCAATTAGTCAAACCACAGGCCCATTACCTATGGGTATGGTTTTGTTTGAAAACTATCGATTTGCCAACCGCGAATTTTTTCTGAATTCGGTTGATTACCTTGTCAGTACTTCGCATTTATTTGAAAGCAGAAATAAAGATTTTGTATTGCGTTTGCTGGATAAAGCAAAAGTTGAGGAACAGCGAACTACTTGGCAGTTCATAAATATCGGATTGCCGGTTGTGCTGGTAATACTAACCGGGGTTCTTTTTCAATGGCTCCGGAAAAAGAAGTATGAACAATAAGGTTATCCCCTACAGTCTGTTTATCTTTAGCTTATAAATCCCTGTAATGTCAACACACGCGGTTGTTTATTTAGTATTTGGTATTGTGATTGTAACCGCATTGGTATTTGACTTAGGGCTGCTTAGTAAAAAAAATAAGAGCATTACCATTCAACAGGCTTTATACCAAACCGTTTTTTGGGTCGGATTGGCATTGGCTTTTTTTGTTTTTTTATGGTTCGAAGGCCCGGCATTGACATCTGAAAATGATATACAGCAAATAACTGGGGTAACTACCACCGGTCCGCAATTAAGCCTCGAGTTTATCAGTGCATATTTAATGGAGTGGAGCCTGAGTATCGACAATATATTTGTTTTCATATTGATCTTTACAGCCTTTGGTGTGAAAGCAAAACATTTTCCAAGAGTATTATTGGTAGGTATCGTAATAGCCATTCTGTTGAGGGTTCTGTTTATTACCGTGGGTGTTGCCTTAGTAGCAAAATTTTCCTGGATACTCTATTTGTTTGGTGTATTCTTATTGTATACCGGGTATAAAATGTTTACAGCAGGTGAAGAAGATGAATTTGTGCCACAGGAATCAGGTGTTTACCGTTTCCTGCAAAAAATGTTGCCATTGGTTTCACATGATGGTAATGGCAGGTATCGAATACTTGAAAATGGAAAGCCTGTTTATACTTCACTGTTTGTAGTTGTGGTACTACTTGCGGCTACCGACCTGGTTTTTGCATTGGATTCTATTCCGGCAGTAATGGGAATTTCCAAAGACCCGATGGTTATTTATACGTCTAATATATTTGCCGTATTGGGTTTACGAAGTCTTTTCTTTTTGCTAAGATCTGCTGTTGCACAATTCGAATACCTGCAACAGGGTATTGCCATTGTACTGATATTTATCGGGGCAAAGATGTTGGGAGAACACTTTATTGCACAATGGATAGATAAGAACTGGCAGGTATTGATTTCATTGGGAGTAATACTGGTTTGTATTTCTGGCTCCGTTTTTTATTCCATAATTGTAAAAAAGAAAAGAAGCGAATAGGTCATAAAATGTACTACGATAAACTATTATGCCAATGATAACCTATACCCTGAAGGATATCGCAGAGATCATTCATGTGAAGGAGGTATTTCCAGATAATCCTGTCATTGGTCATTTGGTAATTGATAGCCGTAAAATCGTTTTCCCAGAAAGCTCCCTTTTTTTTGCATTGAATGGCCCCAGACGAGACGGGCATAGCTTTATTTCCGAAGTATATGAAAGAGGGGTCAGGAATTTTGTAGTGAAGAGGGATTTTGATTTTCAGCAGTTTCCTGGTGCGAATTTCCTAAAAGTAGATAATGTATTATTGGCATTACAGGAATTGGCAGCTTTTCATCGCAGTCGGTTTAGCATTCCCGTGATTGGAATTACAGGAAGTAATGGAAAAACCATTGTAAAGGAATGGCTGTATCAATTATTAAGTCCGGATTATACGATTGTCCGAAGTCCAAGAAGTTATAACTCGCAAATCGGGGTACCCCTGAGTGTCTGGCAAATGAACACGCAGCATACACTGGCTATTTTTGAGGCAGGTATATCTACTGTGAATGAAATGGAAGCTTTAGCAAAGATCATACAGCCAACCATTGGTGTTATGACCAATATTGCGGATGCACATAGAGAAGGATTTACAGATAACCGGCAGAAAGCGCTTGAAAAAATAAAATTATTTAAGCAGGTTAACAATTTTGTATTCGGAAAAGAAGCCATACAACCTTTCTTATTCCCCGAAGAGGAAGATGTAATGTGTTTTGAGAAAGGGGCACATTTTTTTTCCTGGAGCAGAGATGAAACTACTACACTCAAAATAATAGCCGAAGAAAAAACAGGAAACAAAACAGTTATTAACGGGCTGCTTGCAGGTAAAACAGTGATTGTTACCATACCTTTTACAGATCGTATTTCTATTGACAATGCGATTATCTGTTGGGGCGTATTATTATCGCTGAAATATGAGCAATCCGTAATTAATGAACGTATGTTACTGCTGGAACCTGTTGATATGCGTATGCAGCTAAAAAAAGGGATTAACAACTGTTATATACTGAACGATAGTTATAGCAATGATCTCGCTTCATTAGATCTGGCATTGGATTATCTTCAACAACAGGCATGTAATGAATCCACTACTTTGATTTTATCAGATCTTTTAGAATCCGGGTATACGGAAGAAGAATTGTATACGGGTATTGCAGAAAAAATAAAAGCAAGGGCAATTCACAGGCTTATTGCAATTGGGCCAGCCATTAGTGCACATCATTTTCTTTTTGAGAAACAGGATACAATCGTGTCATTCTATCCCACTACAGATGTTTTTTTACAACAATCGGGGATACACCAGTTTTCAAAGGAATATATTTTATTAAAAGGAGCCAGGGTTTTTGAGTTTGAAAAAATTTCGCATTGGCTGGAGCAAAAAGTGCACCAGACGGTTATGGAAATCAATCTTACTGCACTTGCGAATAACCTGAAACTGCACCAGACTCAATTATTACCAAGTACCCGTTTAATGGCCATGGTAAAAGCATTCAGCTATGGAAGCGGAACTGCAGAAATTGCCAGGGTTTTGCAATTCCATAAAGTAGATTACCTGGCAGTGGCTTATGCAGATGAAGGTGTTGAATTGCGAAAAGCGGGAATCAGCTTACCAATCATGGTGATGAATGTGGATGAAGCAGGATTTGATACTATGGTAAACTATGATCTTGAGCCGGAAATTTATTCCTTCCCTATTTATTATGCATTTCATCATTATCTCAGTCAACAAGGACTTATCCAATTTCCGGTACATATAAAATTCAATACCGGGATGAACCGACTGGGTTTTGAAACAGGAGAAGCAGAAGCACTGGCTATCCTGATCAGCGAGAAACAAACGATGGCTGTGAAAAGCGTGTTTAGTCACTTGGTAGCAAGTGAAGCAGCCGAGCACGATGGGTTTACCCAATTACAGGTTAGATTATTTGAAGATGCCTGTTTACAAATGAAGAAAATAATCGGTTATGATTTTATCAGGCATATAGCCAATTCAGCAGCCATATATCGCAATCCTGCTTATCAGTTTGATATGGTACGCCTGGGTATTGGATTATATGGGGTGAATAATTCCGATGATAAAAATGCGATTCCGCTGGAAACGGTTACTACTTTGAAATCTACCATTGCCCAGGTAAGACATGTAAAAGCCGGGGAAACCGTTGGGTATGGGAGAAAAGGAAAACTGGAAAGAGATAGTATCATTGCTACGGTACGAATCGGTTATGCGGATGGGTTTGGAAGGGAATTGGGTAATGGAAATGGGAAAATGTTCTTGAATGACAGGCTTGTGCCAGTAATAGGCAATGTATGTATGGATATGACCATGATTGATGTAACGGATCTGCCTGGTACCAGGGAGGGAGATATGGTTGAAATATTTGGAAAACACCTGCCTGTGCAGGATCTGGCCTGCTGGGCATGCACGATACCATATGAGATTATGACGGGTATCAGTCAAAGGGTAAAAAGGGTTTATGTAGAAGAATAATACCTGAAACAAGGTATTTGTGATAGAAAATGGAAACTTTTTCCCATATGATCCACCCATTAGGGCCAAGTACTATCTTTGCCACCCATAAAAACCATGGAAGTGAAAGGAAGAAAAATCGTATTTCTTATTTTATTGATCATTTTTGCCGACCAGGCATTGAAGTTTTATATCAAACTGCATTTCTATGCAGGCGAAGAGCATAAGATCATAGGTAATTGGTTCCGTCTTCATTTTGTAGAAAATGAGGGAATGGCCTGGGGTTGGAAATTTGGCGGCGGATTTGGAAAAATCGTACTTACTCTTTTTCGTTTAGTAGCGGTTATTTGGGGTAGTTTTTTACTACGCGATTTTATCAGAAAGCAGTATCATAATGGGTTTATTATCTGCGCGGCATTGATCTATGCAGGAGCCCTGGGTAATTTGATCGATAGTCTTTTTTACGGATTGCTTTTCGACCAAAGCAATCTTTACGCGCAAAACCTGGCACATTTGTTCCCCAAAGACGGAGGTTATGCAGGCTTTTTACATGGTAAAGTGGTAGACATGCTATATTTTCCACTGATCACCAATACACATTATCCTTCCTGGATTCCTTTTGTGGGCGGAGATGATTTCGAATTTTTCAGACCCGTTTTCAATATAGCAGATGCCTCAATTTCCACCGGTGTCATTGCCATCCTTATCTTCCAAAATCGCTTCTTCAAAAAAACGATTACCGAACAACATCATACCGTTGAAACCAATAGTGAGGTGAATGATAAGACACAAATCTTCTAAAGGCAATTAATAATTAACAATTAGCAATTAATAATTATTAGATCACTCTATAGTATCTATTTCTTGTATTTGTAATTTTGAATTTGTTAGTAAGGTCACGGTTATGCAATCTGCCTGGTAGACAATATTGAAAAATTGCTTCAACCTAAAAATGCCTCTAGTAAATACAAAAAAAGATGCCTTCCTGAATTAGGCTTTCAATTATTAATTGTTAATTATTAATTAAGTATAGTGGGTGTTTGCGTCAGTGATACATACTGCGTTTTATTGCCTGAGCCAAGCACCTGATCTATCAGGCCATAGCCTTTGGCGTAATAGGAATTTCCGGTGAGTAATATTCTGGAAGTCAGGCTGCCTGTAGGTAAAAATGTTATCTGACGTTGCACGTTGATTACATTGGTATAGGTTTTTCCTGCAATGGTATAAGGAACGGTATTCTTGGATATTATGGTAAATACTGCTTTGGCCATTCCATATTCTGTTGTGCTGCCAGTAATCAGTTTTACAATGCCGTATTGCGGGGTTTCCCAACTGTCATTTACGTTGGCACTTTCTTTTAGGAAAGGATAGGTAATAAAACTACTGGGTACAGAATCAAAAAGAAATGTATAGTCAAAATCGATCGTGCTCAAAGCATAATAATTTCCATTCTTTTTAGAGAAATAAAATGTATCCCCTAAGGTCGTTGCAAATTGCGAATAGCTTAGGCTATCAACAGTTACCAGATTGGGAGCAACTCTCACACTAAAAGTGTCTATCGTGCTTAATTTAGGGATGTACTGGTATTTCCAGACTGATCCGGTAGTTACCGGAAAATAATCTGTTCCTGTTCCTGTACCACCAGAACTAGCCCCACCTGTGCCGGTGGATATAATGGTGAAAGAACAATAATTGCCATTTAAACCAAGTGTAAAAGTTGCTGATATCCCCAGTAATGGTTTACCTCTTCCCGGAACTTTAATATAAGCAGTTCCAGTAGTAAGTGCATAGCCAGAATCCTGGAACCACATACCATTAACCGTATCTGAACTGAGATGAAATTTCCCCTGTGTAGTAAAATTGACTTTAACGATTAGGTAATTACTGTCTGCAAGTGTGGTGTCAACCGCATATTTGCCTTTTATGGTAATATTGGCGCAATTGCCTAATGAGTCACCTAAAGTTCCCTGGGCCGTGCCGGATAGTCCCCCATTCTCATAACTAAGCTCTTTTTGGCAGGCAAGGGCCAAAAAGAACAAAGAAAAGGCAACAAAAACCCGAAGGGTTAATTTTTTCATTCTGCAGTTCTCAATTTTCTTCTATCTACGAATATCAGATAAAATTTAAACTAATAACGCAGCCTGATTGGATAATTTATTGCTTTTTAGAAGCTCATAGGTGCTATTTAACGTATTTGTGGCAATCTGGCTAAGGGCTTCTTCTGTAAAAAATGCCTGATGTGCTGTAATCAATACGTTGGGGAAACTCATGAGGCGCTGTATTTCATCATCCTGAATAATTACGCCTGACAAATCGTGAAAAAAAAGATGTTCTTCCTGTTCATAAACATCAATGCCTAAATAACCAACCTGTCCGGATTTTAAGGCTTCTGTAATGGCCTTGGTATCAACCAAACCGCCGCGACTGGTATTAATCAGCATGGCACCTTTTTTCATCATCCCGATGGTTTCAGGATTAATCAGGTGTTTAGTCTGATTATTGAGCGGACAATGCAAGGAAATAATATCTGCGGCCAGTACTTCTGCAAGAGGATGATATTCTACACCGATGGACTCCATGTCTTTATTGGCAATTACATCAAAAGCCAATACCCGACATCCCAATCCTTTCATAATACGGCAAAAAGATTTGCCAATATTCCCGGTGCCAATTACGCCAACTGTTTTTCCGTGAAGATTAAAACCCAATAACCCGTTCAATGAGAAATTTTGTTCCCTTACACGATTATAGGCTTTGTGGGTTTTGCGATTCAGGGTGAGTATTAATGCAAGCGCATGCTCGGCTACTGCTTCCGGAGAGTAGGCAGGTACCCGGCAAATCCTTAGCCCATTGGCCTTTGCGGCTTCCAGATCAACATTATTAAAACCCGCACATCTAAGTGCGATTACCTTTACCCCTTTCTCAGATAACTGTTTACAAACAGATGCATTGATCTGGTCATTCACAAAAACACAAATGGCTTCTGCATTATTTACCAAACCAACCGTTTGCTCGCTAAGCTGTGCTTCCTGGAAATCCAGTTCAAAACCAAGGGTATCATTATACCTGTTGAAAAAAGTTTTATCGTATGCCTGTGCGGAAAAGAATATGATTTTCATATTCCGAAGTTACGCATCCTTTTCACCAATTTATATGATGCAAATCAAGCCTCTGCCAGAATCTCATCAAGACTCTCCGCAGTTGCCCGAATGGTTCTGTCGAGATCTGCATAGCTAAGCGCATTATTCAGGAACCAGCTTTCAAATGCTGAAGGGGGTAAATAGATTCCTCTCTTCAGCATAGCATGGAAATACTGTTTGAATAATTCATTATTGGCTGATGCTGCCGATGCAAAATCGGTAACCGGCTGGCTGCTGAAATGGAGACTGATCATTGAACCTAACCGGTTGATCGTATAAGGAGTACCGGATGCGTCCAGGGTTTTACGGAGACCTGCTTCCAGATAAGCTGTTTTGGCTTCCAATTCTGAATAAATTGAAGGAGAATTCTTTAGTATTTGTAATGTCGTGTAACCAGCAATCATGGCCAAAGGGTTACCACTTAAGGTGCCAGCCTGGTATACATTACCCAGGGGAGCAATTTTTTCCATGATCTGTTTTTTCCCGCCAAACGCTCCAACAGGCATGCCTCCGCCGATTACTTTTCCATAGGTTACCAAGTCGGCATCAATTTTTAATAATTGCTGGGCGCCACCTGCAGACAATCTGAAACCCGTCATCACTTCATCAAAAATGAAAACAATTGAATGTTTATCGCATATTTTTCGTAAGCCTTCTAAAAAACCGGCTTTGGGTAGTATGCAGCCCATATTCCCAACAACAGGTTCTATAATGATGGCAGCAATTTCGTTGGGAAACTGTTTTACCAATGCTTCTACCGCAGCAAGATCATTATATGCACAGGTTAATGTATCGTTCGAAACACCGGCAGTTACGCCCGGTACAGTTTGAATATCAAAAGTGGCCAAACCACTTCCCGCTTTTACAAGAAAAGCATCTGCATGTCCATGATAACAACCTTCAAATTTGATGAATTTATTTCTTCCGGTATATCCTCGCGCAAGTCGCAAAGCACTCATACAGGCTTCTGTTCCGCTGCTTACCATCCTAACCATATCAATATTGGGCGCCATACTACGGATCAGTTCCGCCATCTCAATTTCCAATTCCGTAGGCGCACCATACGAGGTAGAATAAACGGCTTTTTCCCGGATAGCATTGATTACCGGCTCATAGGCATGACCCAATATCATCGGTCCCCACGAAGCGATATAATCTATATATTGATTCCCATCCGCATCATACAAATAAGCGCCTTTTGCTTTTTCAATAAATACAGGTGTTCCACCCACACTTTTAAAAGCCCGAACTGGTGAATTTACGCCACCAGGAATACTCTGTTGGGCTCTATCGAAGAGTAGCTTACTTTTTTCGTACATAGTTCTTTATTTTTCTGGCAAACGAAAGAATTTCTATTCTGTTGGTTACTATATTATTTTTCGTTTAGCAATCTCACCGCTTCTTTTGCAAAATAAGTAGCGATCAGATCTGCACCCGCTCTTTTGATGGAGGTTAAACATTCCAGTATTGTTTTTTCCTCGTTCAGCCAACCCATTTTAGCAGCTGCTTTAATCATCGCATATTCTCCACTAACCTGGTAAGCACTTACCGGAACATCCACTGCATTTTTAATTTCCCTGATAATATCCAGATAAGCCAGTGCGGGTTTAATCATCACAATATCTGCCCCTTCTTCCACATCAATAATCGTTTCTTTAATAGCTTCTGTCCGGTTGGCATAATCCATCTGGTAGGTTTTTTTATCGCCAAAACCAGGTGCACTATCCAATGCATCCCTGAAAGGTCCATAAAAGCAGGAAGCATATTTGGCACTATAACTCATAATGCCCGTTTTTGTAAAATGATGCTCTTCCAGCCCCTCTCTGATAGCACCAATCCTGCCATCCATCATATCACTGGGGGCAACAAAATCTGCACCGGCTTCTGCATGACTGATACTCATTCTCACAAGTGCCTCAACTGTTTCATCATTTACGATTTCACCATTTTTTACAATCCCATCATGTCCGTATGAGGAATACGGATCAAGGGCCACATCAGTCATAACCACCATTTCAGGAACCGCTTCTTTGATCGCTTTTACACTTCGCTGCATCAAGCCATGCTTGTTCCAGGCTTCTTTGCCTGTATTATCTTTCCATTCATCCTTACATTTTATAAAAAGCAATACAGATTTGATACCCATACCCCATAGCTCCTTTACTTCTTTTACAGTAAGATCAAGACTACGGCGATAGTAACCGGGCATAGATGCGATTTCTGTAACCAGGTTTTCTCCTTCATCAATAAATAAAGGGGCAATAAAATCGGCTGGCTGCAAAATGGTTTCCGCTACCATTGCCCTGATGGCGGGTGATTGACGAAGTATTCGGTTTCTTCTTTGAAGTATCATGGCTTTAGATTAAATCCAGTTAACAGGATGCAAACAAACGTTTAGTAATTTTTCCTCATCCGTACCGGGAGATGGGTGATGATCATAATTCCATCTGGCTCTTGGTGGTAAACTCATCAAAATGCTTTCGGTTCTGCCATTTGTTTTTAAACCAAAAATAGTACCTCTGTCGTGTAACAGATTAAATTCTACATAGCGACCTCTTCTGATCTCCTGCCACTCGATTTCCCTTTCTGCATATTTGCTATCTTTTCTTTTTTCAACTATTGGGAGATAAGCAGGAAGAAAGGAATTTCCATTTGCCTGTTGAAAGCGAAACAGGGTTTCGAGATCTGTATGTTCATCAGGGCGCAGATGATCATAAAAAATACCACCAATGCCACGGGTTTCTTTATTTCTATGTGTGTTCACAAAATAGTCATCACAATTCTTTTTATACCTTGGATAGAGTTCTTCATCAAAATCATCCAAAAGATTTTTCAGGGTTTGATGAAAATGTTTGGCATCTTCTTCAAAAAGATAATAGGGTGTTAGATCAGTACCTCCACCAAACCACCTGTCTGCTACTTCACCAGCTGCATTATACAATTCAAAATACCGCCAATTGGCGTGCACAGTAGGAACATAAGGATTTAATGGATGTAATACCAATGATAATCCGCAGGCAAACCAGGTATCACCTTCTATTTGTAAACTCCTGCGCATAGTATCCGTTACTTTTCCAAAAACTACAGAAGTATTTACTCCGGCTTTTTCAAAAACCTGTCCCCCTGTCAAAGTTCTTGTTTTACCACCACCACCTTCTCCTTCTTCTCTTTCCCAACGATCTTCAATAAAAATAGCTTTTCCATCTATCAGTTCAAGACCCTTACAGATGGTATCCTGTAATGTATAGATAAATTCTATCCATCTTTCTCTAAACACAAGGGGATTGATTTTATATAGAACCTCAGTAGTCAATGGATTAGCCTTTATAATTTTTTACACTATCCACGAATGCCCTTGCATGATCAACCGGTACATTCGGTAATATTCCGTGACCCAGGTTAGCAATATGTCTTCCTGAACCAAATGCATCCAACATCTGTTTTACTTCTTTTTGAATAACCGGTATGGGGGATAGCAATTTAGCCGGATCAAAATTTCCCTGTAAAGTAACCTGGTTACCTGCAAACTGCCTCGCCATTTGTGGTGAGATACACCAGTCAATTCCTAAACCTTGTGCGCCGGTTGCTGCCATCGACGCTAAACTATGCCATGCTCCTTTTGCAAAAATAATAGTAGGCGCCATATCTTTTAAAGCAGTTACAATCTGACGGATGTATTGTAAGGAAAGGTTTTCAAAATCTGCTGGTCCTAATAAGCCACCCCAACTGTCAAATATTTGAACGGTATCGGCTCCTGCTTTTACCTGTGCCTGTAAATAAGCAATGGTAGTATCCGTAATCATTTGTAAAAGCGTATGTGCCAGATCGGGTTGTGTGTAACAGAATGCTTTGGCTTCATCAAAAGTTTTTGAGCCTTTGCCCTGAACCATATAACAAAGAATGGTCCATGGTGCTCCTGCAAAACCGATCAGGGGCACACGGTTATTAAGTTCTTTTTTGATTAGTTTGATTGCTTCAAAAACATAGCCAAGGGTCTCCTGAACATCCGGTACCCGAACCCGCTCAAGGTCTTTGCTGGTTTTAATCGGATCTGGTAAAAATGGCCCCTTGCTTTCTATCAATTGCACTTCCAGTCCCATTGCTTGTGGAACTACCAATATATCGGAAAATAAGATAGCTGCATCCACACCAATAATATCCACAGGTTGTATGGTAATTTCACAGGCTAGTTCGGGTGTCTGGCAGCGTTCAAAGAATCCATATTTTTCACGCAATACCATGTATTCAGGTAAATAACGACCCGCCTGCCGCATCATCCATACAGGTGTTCTTTCTGCTTTTTCGCCTCTTAATACTTTTAATAATAAATCGTTCTGTAACATGGTTATTGTATTGCCCTGTCCGGGTATTCGTTTTGATTAATTGAATAGTTGTGTAAAATAGTCAATTGCCTGTTCTACCAATGCTTGTTTTTCCGGGTATTTACTGACAATGATCTTGTTTTTGCAAAATTGTTGAATGGTTTTTTGGGTAGTGTTGCCAATGGCAAAAATAATAGCCGTTTCGGGTAAACTGTTATTGGTAAAAAAGCTTTCAGCGGCACTTGGACTAAAAAAAATTACGGCATCATATTTTTTATCGATTGAATGGGTAATCGAATAGGTTTTGTAAACGATGATTTCGTTTACAGCTATATTGTTTTCCTGAAGTTTCTGAGAAAGTTCTTCTCTTTTCTTATTTCCACAGAAAAAAATAATTTCATCTATGCTTTCATCCAGTAAAATCTCTTCTGCCAGTTCTGCAGCGTTATCCGCTATGCCGGCGATTGCCTCTGAACCAAAATACGCATCTATCAATTCTTTGGTTTTATGACCAATGCAATAAATACGCCAATCCGGGATAACCCCATCCAGCATATCGGTTACAGCTTCAACTGCATTCATACTGGTGAATACAATATCTGCCATTTGAACGGAAGCGAGTTCAATTTCCTGCTGCACTTCAATGGTTTGAATAGGTTCTGTTTCGATGAAGGAAATGGTATCTAGCTGTATATTTTGTAAAAAGGCCTGCTCAATCAAAGCCTTATCAACGGGTCGGGTACATAATATATGTATATTATGCTCCTGCATTACGAATATCAGTTACTATTTTATCTGCACCCATTTCTAATAATTGTTTTCCAACGGTAATACCCAGGTCCTCACTAAGGGTAACCGGTTTTGTAATAGCAGTTTCTATTTTTTCCTTACCATCTATTGACAAAATATTGCCTTTAAAAACAACCCTGTCTTCTGTTATTTCTGCCAGGGCACTGATAGGTGTTGCACAACCACCTAGTAAAGTCCTTAAAAAATCTCTTTCAATTTTTGTACATAATGCGGTACGGACCTCATTTAATAAATGGCAGGATTCGAAGGAGGAGGGGTCATTCTCTCTGCAAACGATCATGATAGCCCCTTGTGCGGGAGCCGGTAACATCCAGTTCAGTTCAATTGATTTTTCTGGTCTTAGCCCAATGCGCTCTAAGCCGGCTGCTGCAAATATTGCCCCGTTCCATTCGCTTTCTGCTACTTTTCTTAAACGGGTATTTACGTTTCCACGAAGATTATCGATGCTGTGTTCCGGATACCGGTTCAGCCATTGTGCTTTACGTCGTATGCTACTGGTAGCAATATTTAAATATGAATTGGGCACGGTTTGCCCATTGATCATTGACCATTCTCCATTGATAAAACCCAGTTGATAAAACAATTCTTCTTCATTGCCTTTATACACCAAAAGATCCCGATAAGAAGCCCTTGGTAATACTGCCGCCTGTATAATGCCTTTGGCTAAAAAAGTAGGTACATCTTTCATGGAATGAACGGCTATATCAATGCGGTTACCCAGTAAAGCTGCATCCAGTGTTTTGGTGAAAATTCCCTGTACACCTAATTCATATAATGGAGTAACCAGGTCAATATCACCATCACTCTTTATAAAAACCAACTCGCTGGCTATGCCTTTTTCTTGTAATTGTTCCTGTACAAGGGTAGCCTGCCAAACCGCCAACTGACTCTCGCGTGTACCGATCCGTAATACTTTACTCATGGATTAATGGATTGTCATGAAATCATTGATCGCCTCAATATAGTAACATCCTGGTTGTTGTTGCTGTTGCATTTTTACGGCAACGGTATTCACTACTTTTTGAATAGAGGCTTTGTCAATGTTATGGCTATGGGTAGTATGATAAGATGACTGGTAAAGTTTGCAGGAGTGCATGTCTACCAGTTTTTGTTTTACCGCTTTTAATACAGCCACATTGCGACGCATGGCAAACCATTCTACGAATTCGCTGATATGTAATTGGATAATGTTGATTGCTTTAGGAACTTCTGCACGACGCTTCTCGAGCGTTTTATCATTGATTTTTGAGAGATCATCCACATTTACCAATGTAATATGATCCAGATTCGCCGCAGAAGGGTCAATATTATTAGGAATAGAAAGATCCAGCAATATTTTCGGGCTGCTGTTCAACAGACTTTGGCGGGTAATTACCGGGGCATCGGCATTGGTTGCTACGATCACAATATCTGCCTGGTCAATTTCTTCTGCACGATTTGCGTGGGTTGCTACTTGTAAACCCAGCTCAAGAGCCAGCTCCTTCGCTTTTTCGTCTGTCCTGTTAATAAGTGTAATATTTTTTGTTTCCAGGTAATCTACCAGGTTCTTACAGGTATTTCTCCCGATTTTACCTGTACCAATCAAAACAATTTTTTTATTTGAAGTATCAGCAACCGTTTCTTTGAGAAACTGGATGGCAGCAAAAGAAACAGAGATGGTTCCACCACTAAGGGCTGTTTCATTTTTGATGGCTTTTGAAGCCTGTAATACAGTATTGAATAATCTTTCTGTAAAAGCACCTACAAATCCTTTTTCTTTTGAGAATTTGATAGCTTGTTTCATCTGGCCCACAATTTCATAATCCCCTAATATCTGTGAATCCAGGCCTGCAGCAACAGAAAACAGGTGTTCAATAGCTGCCTGTCCCTGAAGTGTATAAGAAAGCTCGGTAAAAGTGGCTGCATCACCAATGGTTTCGTTACACAGTAGTTTGATCAGGGTATTGGCATCTTCTGCTACGCCATAAATTTCAGTTCGGTTGCAAGTACTTACAATAAATAGCTCATTCAGGCCTTTTTTGCCTGCATTTTCCAGAATAGCTGCATATTGATCCTGGTTAACAGCAAATTTGCCACGGGTAAGTGTATCCGTTTTCTTGTAATTGATCCCTGCAACAAAAAATTGATTTATTTCCATGCTCAGCTTTACTTATAATTATTTCATATAACTACGCAAAGGTATCTTTCAGGGTTTCTTGCAACCCATGACTTAAGTCATTACATTGTCATTTCTGTGTCAGATTTTGCCGAATACCTATGACAATGGTTATTTGCGCAACCATACAACCTGATCTTTCGTTACTTCGGTTGATTAGAGCAGCAAAATCAAAACAGATGCTGTTGTTATATTACATTTGCAACCATAATACGATTATGTCCCAAGAAGCCAAGAAAGCAATACTCTTAATGAACCTGGGTTCGCCAGATTCTACTTCAGTTAAGGATGTCAGGAAATACCTGAACGAATTTCTGATGGATGAAAAAGTAATTGATATACCCTTTATTGCCCGTGCCTTACTGGTAAGGGGGATTATTGTTCCTTTCAGAGCCCCTAAATCGGCTGAAGCGTATAAAACTATCTGGACAAAGGAAGGTTCCCCCTTAATTGTTCTTACCAAACAGCTTCAGGGAGCTTTGCAGGAAAAAGTACCAGAACCCGTGGCAATTGCCATGCGTTATGGAAATCCATCTCCCAAACAGGCTTTTGATACCCTGATCAGGGAATATCCTAAGCTGGAAGAAGTGGTATTGCTTCCGCTGTACCCACATTATGCGATGAGTAGTTTTGAAACCGCTGTGGAGTATGCAGTTGAGCATCATACAAAGTATCAATACCCGTTTAAGCTGTCAATTATTGATCCCTTTTATAAAGACCAAGACTATTTACACGCACTTGCTTCCAATATTAAACCCTGGCTTGAAAAGGAATATGACCATATATTATTCAGTTATCATGGTATTCCTGAAAGACATATCCGTAAAAGTGATACCACGGGTTGCCACTGTCTCACCACCAGTAATTGTTGTGAAACGGATTCACCTGCCCACGCACATTGTTATCGTCACCAGGTTTTTACCACTACCCGTTTGGTAACAGCCCAACTGGGGATACCTGAGGATAAATACAGTATTTCATTCCAGTCCAGATTAGGAAAAGGATGGCTACAGCCTTTTACTGATATCCGGTTAGAAGAAATGCCCAAAGAAGGAATTAAAAAGTTATTGGTGGTTTGTCCTGCTTTTATCAGTGATTGCCTGGAAACCCTGGAAGAGATCAATGAAAGGGGGCGTGAATCTTTTATGAAAGCAGGAGGAGAAAGCTACGAAATGATTCCCTGTTTGAATACCAATGCTGTTTGGGTGGATACGATTGTGAAGTGGACCAGGGATTAGGGATTGGCGTTTGGCGTTTGGCGTTTGGCGTTTGGCGTTTGGCGTTTGGCGTTTGGCGTTTGGCGTTTGGCGTTTGGCGTTTGGTCATTCATGGATATACAAAGATCATAGGTTTGTGTATAATTCAGGGGTTGCTTTTACCTACTGACCAATGACCATTATTGTATTGAGTTTTAAAATGAATAGATAAACCCGATTCTATGTACCCTTATCTGAAAGCGCTTCATATCATTTTTGTGGTAACCTGGTTTGCAGGGCTTTTTTATATGCCCAGGTTATTTATTTATGCAACGGAAGCGGCAGAAAAACCAGAGGCGGAAAGAAAAATTCTGCGGGAACAGTTGGCTTTGATGTCGAAAAGATTATGGTATGGAATTACCTGGCCTTCGGCGATCCTGACATTAATATTGGGGTTGGTGGTACTGTACAATGGGGGATGGTACCTGCTTGTTTTTGCCGATGCAGGAAGATGGTTGTTATTGAAATTGGGCTTTGTCCTTTTATTATATATCTATCATTTCTCCCTTCAATATATTTTTTCTCAGGAAATGCGTGGCGAATTCAGGTATAGTTCGCAACAACTCAGGATGTGGAATGAAGTGGCCACGGTAATGTTGATAGCAATCGTAATGCTGGTTGTGGTAAAAGAAAGTATCAGTTTTGTATGGGGTATTGCCGGACTGATCGCCTTTATTCTATTACTGTTAGCAGCTATCTCGGTGTATAAACGTATGCGGCAAAAAAAATAATTGCGTTTAGATTGCTTTACTGAATAACGGTTGACGACTAAGATCTTTTTTACGATGTACATGCAGATCAAACGGGTAGCAGATATTACGAATAAAATGATTACCGGTTTCTGTTACCTGCAAACCTTTACGATCATGCATAATTAATCCATCTTCTTCCAGTTGATCCAGTAATGGGAAACTGATAGATTCAAGTATAGGCAAATCTTCTTCCCTGAAACTGGTTTTTCCTTTGCAACTGATATCCAGTATATACGTTCTGAATGCACGGTCTTCTTCGGTTAAGAAAATACCCTTATTAACGGCCAGTTTGCCATTTTGAATGGCTTCAGTGTAATCATGCAGGGTTTTATTATTCTGCGCATATCCCATGCCTGCATCACTAATCGAAGAAACACCCAAACCAATCAGCATGCTGGTTCTTTGTAAAGTATACCCCATAAAATTCCTATGAAGATATCCATCCTGTTTGGAAAGATACAGGTCATCATGCGGCATAGCGAAATGATCCATCCCAATATCATGATAGCCGGCTTCCATAAACATTTTTTTACTTAACCGGTATAATTGCATTTTCACGTCGGTACTCGGAAGATCATTTTCATCAAATAACCTTTGCGCTCTGCTGGTCCAGGGCACATGCGCATAACTGTAAAAAGCAATCCTGTCCGGGCGCAGCGCAATGGTTTGTGAGATTGTTTCTTTCATACTTTCTACCGTTTGCAATGGCAAACCATAGATCAGGTCTACATTTACTGAACTAAAACCCGCTTCCCTGGCTTCCCTGATCACTTCTGCTACTTTTTCAACGGGTTGTATCCGGTTAATCACCCTTTGTACTTCAGGATTATGGTCCTGCACGCCAAAACTAACCCTTCTGAACCCCAAAGCATATAAGGCTTCCAGATGCTGACGGGTGGTGTTATTTGGATGGCCTTCAAAGCTAAACTCATGTTTCGGATGAATAATGGCCAGTTCAAATAAACGGGTCAGCAAATTGGTCAGATTTTCCGGAGAAAAGAAAGTAGGTGTTCCGCCACCCAGATGCAGTTCACGGATAATGGGTTTCGTATTCATCAGGCCACAATAAAGTGCCCATTCGGCCAGTATGGTTTCAATATAGTCTTCTTCTACAGAGTGTTGGGTGGTGATCTTTTTATTACAACCGCAATACGTACAAAGAGATTCACAAAAAGGTAAATGGATATACACACTGATTCCTTCCTCAGGGTTGGCTGTTTCAAACTGCCTGCTGAAAAGCTTTGCCCAGTCTCCCGGAACAAGCCCCTCCTGCCAGAATGGAACAGTAGGATAACTGGTATACCGGGGAACTGGCTGGTTGTATTTGATTAAAAGATTAGCGGGTAACTCCATTGTCTGATTTTATGAAGGCAAAGCTATCCTGCCTCCAAAACACAAAATATGAGTTTCGTCAGCCCGGGCTTGACGGTTATCAGTTGTTTTGTAACAAAAATTTGTTCAACAGGCGGGCATGAAGACTGCAAGGGTGAGATCCTGAGCAAAAGCAGCCTGTTTAAAACAGGGGCCGCCATCACTAAATCCTACCGCCAAACTTCCCCTATATTTCTTACCTTTGCAGCCTTAAAAACAGAAGGGACAAGCGTTTTATGAGTGCGAAATACCCAGAATTCTCCGGATTGAACCTTCCGGCAATCGAACAGGAAATATTGGCAAAATGGGATAAAGAACAGGCTTTTGAAAAAAGCGTTTCTCTCAGGGAGGGTAAAAAACCTTTTGTATTTTATGAAGGGCCGCCCAGTGCCAATGGTATGCCCGGCATCCACCATGTAATCTCTCGTACATTAAAGGATATGGTTTGTCGCTACAAAACCATGCAGGGCTTTCAGGTAAAAAGAAAAGGCGGATGGGATACCCATGGATTACCCGTTGAATTGGGTGTAGAAAAAGAACTGGGCATTACCAAAGAAGATATCGGCAAAAAAATATCAGTAGAAGAATATAACCAGAAATGCCGGGAAGCGGTTTTGCGGTATAAGGATAAATGGGATGAACTGACCATGAAAATGGGCTATTGGGTTGATTTGGATAAGCCCTATATTACTTTTGAAAATAATTATATTGAAACCCTTTGGTGGATATTAAGTGAGTTATACAAGAAGGGATTATTATATGAAAGCGTAAGCATCCAGCCCTATTCTCCTGCTGCAGGAACAGGATTAAGTTCGCATGAACTGAACCAACCCGGTACTTATAAAGATGTGAAAGATACCAGCGTGGTAGCCATGTTCAAAGCTGTGAATAATGAGAAATCAACTTTCCTGTTCAATGCATTGTTTCAGGAAGTTTCTGCTACAACCGATAAAGAAATCTTGTTTTTAGCGTGGACCACAACACCCTGGACATTACCATCCAATTTGGGATTAACGGTCGGTGAAAACATTAGCTATGTTTTGGTAGATACATTTAATCCCTATACCCATATCCGCTCCCATGTAATATTGGCCAAAGCCTTACTGGGTAAATATTTCAAGCCGGAAGCCGAGAACGGAGATTTTGCCGGTTATGATGAAAAGGCAAAAATGATACCCTGGAAGATCATTGCTGAATGTAAGGGAAAAGACCTGGAAGGGATACAATATGAACAACTGCTTCCTTATGAAGCCAATGCTGAGATAAATATTCAGGCACAAACACCCGGCGCACTTCCGTTCCGCATATTACTCGGCGATTTTGTAACTACCGAAGACGGAACAGGTATTGTACATACGGCACCTGCTTTTGGTGCAGATGACTATCGTGTGGGTAAGAAATACAATATTGGAATACTGACGATGGTTGACAGACAGGGAAAATTTGTAGATGGATTGGGAGAATTCAGTAACCGATATGTTAAGAATTATAAAGATGACCCGAACTATGTGGATGTGAATGTAGATATCAGTGTAAAGCTGAAGAAAGAGAACCGGGCCTTCAAAGTTGAAAAATATGAACACAGTTATCCGCATTGCTGGAGAACTGATAAACCCATTTTGTATTATCCACTCGACGCCTGGTTTATCAAAACCACTGCAGTAAAAGAGAGAATGGTAGAACTGAATAAAACCATTAACTGGAAACCCAAATCAACAGGAGAAGGACGTTTTGGAAACTGGTTGGAGAATATGGTGGACTGGAACCTGAGTCGCAGTCGTTATTGGGGAACGCCATTACCTGTATGGAGAACGGAAGATGGAGAAGAAGAAGTTTGTATCGGGTCGATTGAAGAATTAAATGAAGGAATACGCAAAGCCAATGAAGTGTTGGGTGGAGATGTAAATAAACATTACCTGCACGAGGGCATTTTAGATTTACATAAGCCGTTTGTGGATGATATCATATTGGTAAGCGCATCGGGCAAACCGATGAAACGGGTTGCCGACCTGATAGATGTATGGTTTGATAGTGGCGCTATGCCTTATGCACAATGGCATTATCCGTTTGAAAATAAGCACCTGATTGACAAGGGAGAAGCTTTCCCGGCTGATTTTATTGCCGAAGGTGTTGATCAAACCCGTGGCTGGTTCTATACCCTGCATGCCCTGGGTGTTATGCTGTTCGACAGTGTGGCCTATAAAGCAGTAGTGAGTAATGGACTGGTACTGGATAAGAACGGAAATAAAATGAGCAAACGTTTGGGAAATGTGGTTAACCCATTCGAGACGATTGAAAAATACGGTGCAGATGCAACCCGTTGGTACCTGATCACGAATGCATCGCCCTGGGATAATTTAAAATTTGATCTGGCAGGCATTCAGGAAGTACAACGCAAATTTTTTGGCACCTTATACAATACCTATCAATTTTTTGGTTTGTATGCCAATGTAGATGGTTTCTCATTCAAAGAAGCGTATATCCCATTGGCTGAAAGACCTGAAATTGACAGATGGATCTTATCTTCTTTACATACCCTGATCCGCAATGTTACACTATCCATGGATGATTTTGAGCCAACCATGGCTGGTCGCTATATTGAAGAATTTGTAGATGAACACCTGAGTAACTGGTATGTTCGACTCAGCCGACGCCGTTTTTGGAAGGGAGAGTATGAGCAGGATAAAATCAGTGCTTATCAAACACTATATGAGTGTTTGGAAACCATTATCCGGTTAATGGCACCGATATCACCGTTTTTTAGTGATGCAGTATTCAATAATTTAAATGGGGTTACGGGTAGGTTTGCAGTGGCATCTGTACATCATGCAGATTTTCCAATTGCAAATGAAACCAGTATCGACAAATTGCTTGAAGAAAGAATGCAATTGGCGCAGGATGTTTGTTCCCTGGTATTATCCCTGCGCAAAAAAGTGAATATCAAGGTTCGACAACCCTTACAAAAGATTATGGTCCCGGTTTTAAACCCCGGCATGAAAACACAACTTGAAAAGATAGAAGACCTGATCAAGGCCGAAGTAAATGTAAAGGAGCTGGTATATATCACTGAAACGGAAGGGGTCATCAGCAAAAAAATCAAACCTAATTTTAAAGCCCTGGGCACCCGTTTAGGGGCAAAGATGAAAGCTGCGGGTGCTGCAATTGGCAATTTTAGTCAGCAGGATATCGCCACCCTTGAAAAAGACGGTCAATTTTCATTTGTGCTTGATAATGAGGAACTTACCGTCGCTTTGACAGATGTAGAGATCACTGCAGAAGATATTCCCGGGTGGAGTGTGGCCAGCAAAGGCAGTTTAACCGTAGCACTGGATATCACCCTCACAGAGGAATTGAAACAGGAAGGAGAAGCCCGTGAATTCGTGAATCGTATACAAAATATCAGAAAAGAAAGCGGTTTTGACCTCACAGACCGTATATTCGTGACCGTTCTTGAGAGCGAAAATCTCAGGGAGTCTATTATTAAATATAACGACTATATTTGCCGCGAAATTTTGGCAGATACCATTGATTGGGCACCCCAAGTATCGGGTGGTATGGAGATTGATATCAATGATATGCTGTTAACCGTGGTTGTTAACAAAAAAGGATAAAACTCTATGGCTACTAAGAAACCTGCTCCAAAAAAGGCGGCTCCGGCTAAAAAAACGGCTCCGGCTAAAAAAGTTGCCCCTAAGCCAGCTCCTAAAAAAGCAGTACCCGCTAAAAAATCTGTGCCAGCCAAAAAGGCAGTCGCAAAACCAGCTCCTAAAAAAGCAGCACTGGCAAAGCCAGTTAAAAAAGCTGTTGCCAAACCAGTACCAAAACCGGCTCCTAAAAAAGCCCCAGCGCCTGCTCCTAAAAAAGCAGCCCCGGTAAAAAAAGTAGTTGCCAAACCGGCACCCGCCCCTAAACCTGCGCCTAAGCCAGCCGCTAAGCCAAGTCCGGTTCCGGCAAAACCTGCTCCTAAGGCCGTTGCCCCGGTAGCTAAACCAGCACCTGTACCAGCCAAACCCATTCCCGTAGTAAAGCCCAAAGTGGAAGTAAAACTGCCACCCGCTCCTCCGGTTAAACCCGTAAAAAAGCAACCTGAACCCATAAAAGACGTGAAAGTTCCTAAGATCAATACCAAGACGAGCATTCCTTACCAGCCCGGATATACCCAATTAGAAAAAAGAACAGATGCCGCCAAAACCAATGGCGATCCGCTCGTAAAATATAGCGACGGAGAACTGAATGAGTTTCGGGAACTGATTACTAAAAAATTGGACGCTGCAAAAAAGGAACTTACTTATTTACAAGGCCTGATAACCCGCAAGGATGAAATGGGCGGTGATAATGATGATGCCCGCTACATGACCATGGAAGATGGCAGTATGAGTATGGAAAGGGAACAACTCAGCCAGATGGCCAGTCGCCAGATCACTTATATTGATCACCTCGAAAAAGCCGCTATGCGTATCGAAAACAAAACCTATGGTGTTTGTCGCGTTACCGGTAAACTGATCGATAAAGCCCGTTTACGTGCGGTACCTCATGCAACGTTAAGTCTTGAAGCCAAACTGGGATTGGTAAAGCCTACAGCTGAACAATAACCCAACTTACTATACTGATAAAGCCTTAAGCAGATCGGGATGGGATCCCCCTCAGCTTAAGGCTTTTTTGTTTGCTTTACTACTTAATCTGTCTGTATATAAATAATCTATTTCACTTCCTGCATTTCTACGAGCTTCCGATAATGACCGTTTTGGGCAAGTAATTCATCATGACTGCCTCTTTCAATGATCATTCCTTTTTGTAAAACAATGATCTCATCTGCATGGCGAATGGTAGATAAGCGGTGAGCTATTACCAGAGAAGTTCGGTTCTGCATCATCTGGTTAATGGCATCCTGCACTAATCTTTCACTTTCTGTATCGAGAGATGAAGTGGCTTCATCCAAAATTAAAATCGGAGGGTTCTTTAATACTGCACGGGCTATGGTTACACGTTGTCTTTCACCTCCACTTAACTTGGTTCCCCTGTCGCCAATATTCTCCTGAAAACCTTCCTCTTTTTGTTTGATAAATTGTAAAGCATTGGCAACAGCAGCAGCATGCTCAATTTCGGTTTCGGTCACTTTTTCCGAGCCAAGGGTAATATTATTCGCAATCGTATCATTAAACAAAATAGGCTCTTGTGTAACAATACCCATCAGGTTTCTGATAGAGTGCAAAGAATAATTCTTAATATTTACCCCGTCTATTAATAATTCACCTCCCGAAACATCATGAAACCGGGGAACCAGATCGGCCAGGGAACTTTTTCCGGCACCCGAAGAACCTACGAGCGCAACCGTTTTACCCTTTTCAATTACCAGGTTGATATCTTTTAAAATGATATTGTCTTCATAGGCAAACGAAACGTTCCTGAATTCAATACTATGATTGAAACTGGGGATAGCCACTGCCCCCGGCATATCGGTAACAGTAACAGGCGCCTGTAAAACTTCTTCTATCCGTTGAATGGCCGAACTGCCTCGCTGGGCATTATAAAAAGCAGTAGATAAAGATTTGGAAGGATTAATGATCTGGGTAAAAAATACAATATAGGTGATAAAAGTATCTGCCTCCAATCCGGCCTGTTTATTCAAAACCAGGTTACCGCCAAACCATAAAATGCAGCATAATACCACTACACCTAAGAACTCAGACATCGGTGAAGCCAGATCACGACGAAAATTCATCCTGTTACGGATATGGTTCAGGGTATTATTTGTCTGGAAGAACTTACTACGCAAAATTCTTTCTGCATTAAAGGCTTTGATTACCCGCAATCCACTAAGGGTTTCATCCAGTATCGACATCAATGTGCCCAATTGTTCCTGCGAGGCGGTGGATTGCTTTTTCAAGGAACGACTTACCCTTCCAATGATAAATCCGGTTAATGGCAATAACACCATGAGAAACAGGGATAGGGCGGGACTTAAATAGATCAGGCAAACCAGAATCACAATGATATTTAATGGATCGCGAATAAGACCCTCTAGTGTTCCTAATACACTGAATTCAACTTCATTGGCATCATTACTCATTCTGCTGATAATATCGCCCTTGCGTTGTTCTGTAAAATAGCCAATTGGCAATTCTAGTATTTTGGCATATAAATCGGATCGTAATTTGGTCATTACATAGTTACGCATTGGCGCTAAAACCCTGTATGAGAGGTAGGTAAACAGGTTTTTTAGAAAAATGGATACCAGTATCATTACACAAATCGCTCCAAGCGCATAAATCTCATTATGTTGTTTGATCAACTGGCTGATCAGGTATTTTAAATAGTTGGAAATACTGCTTGCATTAAAACCCACTTGTGGAGCAATGTTCAGTAGTTTTTCCTTCCCGAAAAGCATTTGCAGAAAAGGGGCCAGCATGGCCAGGGAAACCAGGGAAAAAACAATGGATAGGATATTAAACAGAACATAGAGAACTATATTCCTTTTCTGGCTCTTCAGGTAAAAAAATATTCTGGAAAATCGTTTCATAAAATGTAAAAACAGTAAAACACAGCAAAGTAAGTACTTTTGTAGCCAAACAAACGTTAGAAAATGGAGGAAGGTAAACGCCAGAGACAAGTGGCAGGCGCACTACAGGAAGAACTAAATGATATATTCAGAAGACTGGGTTTGGGTATGATTGATGGAGGAATGGTGTCTATTTCTTCAGTGAAAGTGACACCGGATCTGCTCGAAGCAAGGATCTATCTGAGCCTTTTTCAGGTAAAAGAACCAGCGGGTGTAATGAAAACCATCGAAGCCAGGGCCTGGGAAATTAAGAAGGAACTGGCCGACAGGGTAAAACATCAATTAAGAAGAATCCCGGTATTACATTTTTATTTGGATGATACCCTGGATTATGTGTTTAAAATGGAGGAGATCTTTAAAAAGATCGGTGACGAAAAAGCACCCGACTCGGAATAAAATCAGTCAATCTTTGTAAGAAAACTTATCAATAAAATTCCCGGTATTGAATCTGCTTTTTGCCTGGCGATATTTCAGGTCCAGTAAATCAACAAATGCCATCAATATCATTGCATGGATCAGTATGGTGGCTATTGCCGTAGGAACAGCCGCCCTGATTGTGGTACTCAGTGTATTTAATGGGTTTGAAGGATTGGTTAAGGAATTGTATTCCGATTTTTATGCAGATATGCGAATCGTTCCTGTTGAAGGAAAAACTTTTCATATCTCAGATGAACAAATCAGAAAAATTCGACAGACAAAGGGTGTGGCCGTTATCAGTTTTGTAGCAGAAGAGAAGGCAGTATTGAATGGTGCATTCCAGTCCATCGTTTCCTTAAAAGGAGTAGACAATCAATTTACACAGATCAATAAGATCAACTCACCCAAACATATTCTGCGGGGCAAATTTGACCTGGGTACTATTGAGGACCCAAAGCTGGTAGTGGGTGCCGGTATTGAAAACGCGGCTGGAGTAGATGTAACCAAAGGCATTTACCCTGCGGTAATTTATTTGCCGAATAAAGAAGCCATAAAACTCAGTTCTGAAGATGGACTTTTATCTGCTAAAGTAATGCCGTCAGGCACTTTCGCCGTACAGCAGGACTTTGATAATACTTATGTTTTCAGTAACCTGGGTTTTGTAAAATATATGCTGGGGATGAAGCATGATGAGTTCAGCGGTATTGAAATGAAACTTTCAGATGACCCGGATAAAGTAAAAAAATTATTACAAATACAACTGGGAACGGGCTTTCGTATCGAAACACGATATGAACAGAATAAAAGCCTCTATGGCGTAATGGAGGTGGAAAAATGGGTAATCTATGGAATACTTTCTTTGATACTGATTGTAGCCGCTTTTAATATGATTGGTGCATTAACTATGCTGGTGCTCGAAAAGCAAAAAGATATTGCAGTGCTGAAAGCCATGGGTGCCAATGACCAAATGGTACAAAAGATATTTCTAAGTGAGGGCCTTTTATTAGCGGGTATTGGTGGCGGAGCAGGTATTGTTATCGCAACCTTTATTTGTTGGTTACAGATCCAATTCAAACTGATTAAACTGGGTGGTAACAGTTTTATTATTGATTATTACCCTGTAAAAATGGCTGTCGGAGATTTTTTCCTGGTAACAGGAACCGTTCTATTGATTGCCCTGTTCGCAGCATGGTTACCATCCCGAAAAGCCAGCCTCCAATTATTTTCCTTGAAAAGCTAAGGGTAATTTTTTGTCTGGTTATAGGATATAAAAAACCACAGATCATTCGATAAAATATATCTGTGAATCTGTGGCTTATAAATTATATAAGAAAATCAGATCTTAATAGTCCCCCAATGTTTCAGGCAATTGCGCCAAAGCCCTTGCCAATTGTTCATCATTCGGCGCAATACCATGCCATTCATGACTTCCTTCCATAAAATCTACCCCTTTACCCATCGAAGTCTTCATCAAAATACAGATAGGTTTACCCTGACCCGTCATTGATTTGGCTTTATCCAAAGTTGCCACAGTATCATCCATATCATTACCATCCATTTCTATCACGGTCCAGTTGAAAGCTTCAAATTTTGCACGTAAACTATCCAATCCCATTACCTGTTTGGTAGGACCGTCGATCTGCTGACCGTTCCAGTCAATTGTAGCGATCAGGTTATCTACTTTTTTATGTGCTGCAAACATGATAGCTTCCCAGTTCTGGCCTTCATCCAGTTCTCCATCTCCGTGAAGTGAAAAAACCAGGTGATTATCCCCATTCAGTTTCTTGGTTAAAGCTGCCCCAATGGCTACACTCATACCCTGACCCAAAGAGCCACTGGCAATACGAATACCCGGCAGGTGTTCATGTGTAGTAGGGTGACCCTGTAAACGGGAATTAATTTTTCGAAAAGTAGCCAGTTCTTTAACTTCAAAATAACCTGTACGGGCAAGCACAGAGTAATACACTGGCGAAATATGTCCGTTGGAAAGGAAAAACAGGTCCTCATTTTTACCATCCATCAAAAAAGGAAGATGATGGTGCATAGAATGAAAGAACAGGGCTGTCATAAAATCGGCACAACCCAGCGAACCGCCGGGGTGACCGCTTTGTACGGCATGTACCATTCTAACAATATCGCGCCTAACCTGGCTGGCTGTTTTTTGAAGATCCTGTATACTGCTCATTGTGTTTTTAATAAGTATTGCAAATATAGGGACTTAGGCATTTCTGGTTTATAGTTTCTGGTAGCGGGTGTATAGTTTGTTAAATGGGGCAAAGCAGAAATCGTAAACTATCAACTATTTCCTATTTTCGCCCAAGTTTAAACAAAGATTATGTCAGAAGAATTATCATTGATAGCCGAGGACGCAGAAGATAGTATGAAAAAAGGGATCAGTCACCTAGAAGTAGAACTGACCAAAATACGTGCAGGAAAAGCCAATCCCAATATGCTGGATGGTATTAATGTTGATTATTACGGTTCCCCAACCCCTATTGCACAGGTGGCCAATATCAGTGTATTGGATGTTAGAACCATTAGTATCCAACCCTGGGAAAAAAATATGTTGCAACCGATAGAAAAGGCCATTATGCAGGCCAATATTGGTATCACACCCCAAAGTGATGGCAACCAGTTACGCTTGTTTTTACCACCCTTAACCGAAGAAAGAAGAAAAGAACTATTCAAGAAAGCAAGTGCCGAAGGCGAACAATCCAAAGTAGCCATCCGTAATATCCGCAGAGATGCGATTGAGCAGGTAAAGAAATTACAGAAAGATGGCCTTAGTGAAGATGCAGCAAAAGATGCTGAGAAGGAAATACAGGAGTTGACAGACAGATTTATTGTCCTGGTAGATAAGCATTTGGCGGCGAAGGAGAAGGAGATGATGTCGGTGTAGGGGGCGATTAATAATTAGTAAGTGTATGCTTATTTAGCTTGATTACTAAGTAAGTCCTGACTTTTAAAAGCAGCTTTTTGATTGAGCTATTAGAGCATTTTCTTCAAACTATTCCAATCTTCATTAACGCTTACTCGGATATTCATTTATATTCCTTCGTATCATAGTCGTATTTGCTTCGGTTACACTAAAAGCCCCTTCGGTTTTTGCGAAAACTGATAAAAAGGAATACTGACTCGCTCTGACAGCCAGGTCATTGCAAACAACAAGTAAATACGAGCTTAATACGACTTTGACAAGAAGCAAATTCCCTATAAAGTCTCTATAAGGTCTCTATAGGGTCTCTATAAGGTCTCTATAAGGTGTTAGGATAAATGGGTAAAATAGGATCGAAGAAAGAGGTTTACCCTTAGCTGCCGATGAATTGAAACTGTCACCAGGATAAAATTACAAAATTTAAAATCCATGGTATAAAAAATCGACAATTAATTTTTCTATCCAGTAATGGCAATTAGTGGGGTTGGTGTATTCATTATTTCTTATTCACTAAATACACCCCCACCAAAATAATTCCTAAGCAGCCTACCTGTATCAGGCTGATATTCTCTCCTCCCCATACACCCCATCCCACTGCTACAAAAGGAACACCATAGGTTACTGTTGACGCAAATAAAGTACCATTGCGTTTTATCAGCATATAAAAAATGATGCTCGCAACTGCTGTACCCATAATGCCTAATGTAGCTGCGGCTAATGTAGATAAAACAAAAGGTTGGGTAGTGAGAGGTAAATCAAAATAGCCGGTACTAAATAAAATCACCAGGCAGGGAATAATCAGAAAAACAAAAGCTACTGTAGCTATGTGCAAAGCACTTACTCCTTTCATATACCTGCTTACCATATTCACATTCAAGCCATATAGGATAGTGGCTGCTAATACCAGTGAAGAATAAGAAAGATGCTGAAAACCGATCCTGCCACTATTGGCCATTAATAAAGTAAGACCTATGAACCCGATCAGTACGCCAATGATTTTGATGAGTTTGGCTTGTAACTGAAAAAAGCCAATCCCAATCAATATCGTAAACATAGGGGTAAGTGCATTCAGTATCGCTGCCAGTGAGCTATCAATCCGGGTTTCGGCAATACAAAATAAATAGGCAGGAACAAAACTGCCTATCAGACCGGATAAGATAACCAGGAATAACTTGTTTTTAGGCACTTCCCGTAAAGCCTTATTCGCAAAAGGAATCAGAACCAATCCCGAGCATAATATGCGAATGGACGCCACCTGGTAAGCGCTTAAGCGATTCATGCCACCCTTCATCAGGATAAAGGAACTACCCCATATCATACAAAGTGAGAGAAAAAGCGCCCAATTGATCAATTTATCTTTCAATAATGCTAATTTTTCCCAAAGTTGCTGTTTTTACAAAAGCAAAAGATACTTTTAGACAAACTTCCTAACCGTGCCAGCCATCCATCTCGATAAGATCAGTACCAAAGCCCCCAAAAAACATGATAAAGAGAAAATAAAAGCCAAAACCGTCCAATTGATTGAAGAATTGGATGATCTGCAAAATCTATTGTTTGCTGAATCCAAACACGCCATTTTGGTGATTATTCAGGGAATGGATGCAAGCGGCAAAGACGGAACTGTTCGAAATGTTTTTGGCAAATTAAATCCACAGGGTGTTTTGGTAACCTCTTTTAAAATACCTACTGCCTTGGAGCTTTCACACGATTTTTTATGGCGTATTCATGAACATGCCCCGGCAAAAGGATCAATACAGGTATTTAACCGATCGCATTATGAGGATATTCTGATTACCCGGGTACATAAATCCTGTAGCGATCCGGTTGCCAAAACCAGGATGAAAGCGATCAATGAATTTGAAGACCTGCTGGTGAAACATAATAACACCCATATCCTTAAATTCTACCTGCATATTTCTCCGGAAGAACAGCAGATACGATTAAAAGAAAGGATCAAGAACCCACAAAAACAATGGAAGTATAACCAGAAGGATTTTGAAGAGGCCAAACTCTGGAAACTGTATATGAAAGCATATCAGGATTGCTTTACGCATTGTAATGCCGTGCCCTGGACAATCGTTCCCTCCGACCAGAACTGGTATAAGGAATATATTGTGGCCAGTGCTTTGCATACCTTATTAAAAGGGCTCAATATGCAATACCCCGGCCTCAAAAAATAAGGGCAAACTATTCATCTAGCCTGTAAGAGACAGACAATCACAGAAAAAAAGTATTATTTCAAAAAAATAATTACTTTCATCACCCTAAAATGATTGAATATGGGTATGCTTAAAGAGTTTAAAGAGTTTGCCATGCGGGGCAATCTGGTAGATATTGCCGTAGCTTTTGTAATGGGAGCTTCTTTTGGAAAAATTGTTACCTCTTTCGTTGATGGAATTGTCATGCCGCTGATCAGTATGCTAACCGGCGGTGTTAATTTTAATGATAAAGTGCTCGTGTTAAAAGAAGGGATTCCGGCCGTAAAAGATGCGGCTGGTAAACTGGTAACACCCGCTGTAGCGGAAGTGGTGGTTAAATATGGTGCTTTTATTACCAATGTGTTTGATTTTATCGTTGTTTCCTTCTCAGTTTTTCTGGTTATTCAGGCGATTAATCGTTTAAAGAGGGTATCAGAAAAAGACCAACCTGCAGCTCCTGAAGAAGCATCCAATGCAGATAAATTACTGGCGGAAATACGCGATGCCCTCAAAAAAACTGACGGAGGCGCTGAATAGCACTTTCTTTACCTTATCTACAGGAGCAATCTGCGTTTAGTGGATAATTATTGTTGCATACCCGGCTGTTTTCGGGCCGATTCCGTTTTCTTTGTACCAAAAGCGATTTATCCGTGAATAATGTGAGTTACCAGATTAAGTTAGACCAGTTTGAAGGCCCGTTTGACCTATTATTGTTTTTTATTGAAAGGGATGAACTGGATATTTATAATATTCCGATTACCCGCATCATTAACGATTTCCTTGATTTTATTCACCAGGGAGAGAAACTCAATATTGAACTGAGTAGCGAGTTTATTCTTTTTGTATCTACATTAATGCGTATCAAGGCCAGATTATTATTGCCACGCAAAGAAATTGATGCAGCAGGAAACGAGATCGACCCACGCCAGGAGCTGATCGACAAAATCCTTGAATACAAACGATTCAAAGAGGCCGCTGTCCAAATGGCCGAAATGGAAGCACAGCGGATGCTGATGATTAAACGGGGTAACCTGCAAAGGGAGATTGCCCAGTTAGGTGAAGAAGCATCAGAAGGTACCGAGATACAAACCATTACTATGTTCAAACTGATGAAAGCGTTTGAAAAAGTAATGTTGCGTGTTCAGGAGCGACAGAACAAACCCGTGCATACGGTTGTCAGGTATAACTATACCATGGAAGGCAGCCGTGATTATATGCTGGGCTTTGTGGAAAAAGAGAAAACAGTATCGTTTGAGAAAGTATTTGAAATTTGTCATGACAGAATCCATGCGCTATTCCTTTTCTTATCTATCCTCGAATTATCTCAGCAAAAATTTATGAAACTGATGGTAGGACAGGGGATGAATAATTTTATTGTTGAATGGAACGAACACAGAGAAGAAGACCTGGAGGCAGAAGGGTTGATGGATAAAGATTTAATTGAAGAAAATTTTCCTGATCCGGATGTATAAAATGATCAGATAAAAAAAGTGCTGGTATAAATCATGCCAGCACTTTTTTTATCTGATGAACGGGTATTAACCGGCAATTGTTTGATGCACTTGTATCTTATCTTTTAGTAATTCTCTTACAGCATCGGCAATACCCTGTGCATCATAGGCACATTCCCTGTGTAATTCTTTGGGTGTACCATGTTCAACCAATCGGTCAGGAATACCTAATAGCGTAACCTGTGCATGATACTGATGCTGATTCATAAATTCAAGAACCGCGGAACCAAATCCACCCAGGATTGCACCATCTTCAACCGTTACAATTTTATTGTACTTACTAAACACTTCATGTAACAGGGTTTCATCAATGGGTTTCACAAAACGCATATCGTAATGTGCAGGATTTAATCCCTGACTTCTTAATTCGCGTATGGCAGCTTGTGCAAAGTTTCCGGTATGCCCCAAACTTAGAATGGCTACTTCATCTCCATCTTTTAATTTTCTTCCCTTACCTATTGTAATTTCTTCAAAAGCAGTTCTCCATTCCGGCATCACCCCTTCTCCTCTTGGATAACGAATTACAAAAGGAGATTGGTTAGCAGGCAGCTGAGCAGTATACATCAGGTTACGAAGTTCCTGCTCATTCATTGGGGCACTGATTACCATATTCGGTATACAGCGAAGGAAAGGAATATCATAACAGCCATGGTGCGTTGGTCCGTCTTCTCCTACCAGTCCGGCCCTGTCTAAGCAAAAAATAACTGGCAACTTTTGTATCGCTACATCATGTACCACCTGATCATAGCCTCTTTGTATGAAAGAGGAATAAATATTGCAGAAAACCCGCATTCCCTGCGTGGCCAATCCAGCGCTTAGGGTTACCGCATGCTGTTCGCAAATACCCACATCAAACGCCCTGTCGGGCATTTTTTCCATCATAAATTTCAGGGATGAACCACTCGGCATTGCCGGCGTTACACCCATGATATGCTTATTCTTTTCTGCCAGTTCAATAATGGTATGACCAAAAACATCCTGGTATTTGGGAGGTTGCGGGGTATCGACTTTTTTCTTATAAATTTCTCCGGTTACTTTATCAAACAATCCCGGTGCATGCCATTTGGTCTGGTCCTGTTCTGCCAGAGAATATCCCTTTCCCTTTACAGTAATGATATGCAATAGTTTGGGGCCGGGTATTTCTTTCAGGTCTTTGAGGGTATCCACCAGTTTGGTGATATTATGTCCGTCAATTGGTCCAAAATAGCGCAGTTTCAAAGATTCAAACAGGTTACTGCTATTGCTTACCATACCCTTTAAGCCGGCTTCCAGTTTGCTGGCCATTCCTTTGGTAAAACGTTTGCCTACGGGTAATTTACCCATTAGATTCCAAACCTCATCCCTCACTTTATTATAAGCAGGAGACGTGCTGATATCCGTTAAATATTCTTTTAAAGCCCCTACATTGGGGTCAATACTCATGCAATTATCATTCAAAATGATCAACACATCGCTATCCGCAACACCGGCATGATTCATGGCTTCAAAAGCCATACCGGCAGTCATAGATCCATCACCAATTACGGCTACAGATTTTCGGTTCTCCTTTTTGTATTTGGCAGCCATGGCCATACCCAATGCAGCAGAAATAGAAGTAGACGAATGTCCAACCCCAAAAGTATCATACTCACTTTCCGTTCTTTTCGGAAAACCACTTAACCCCTTGTATTTCCGGTTGGTAACAAATTGATCCCTACGCCCGGTTAATATTTTGTGTCCATATGCCTGGTGACCCACATCCCAAACCAATTGATCATAAGGCGTGTTATAAATATAATGCAGGGCTACACTGAGCTCAACAACCCCTAAACTGGCCGCAAAATGACCACCATGAACGCTTACTACGTCAACAATAAACTGTCGTAACTCGTCACAAACCTGGTGTAACTGTTCACGATTGAGTTTTTTCAGGTCTTCGGGGGAGTTGATGGATTGCAACAAAGCACCGGCTGTAATCTGCATTCAAACGGGTTTAGTAATGTAAAAATACGTAATTCGGCTTAAGCCATAAGGTTTTCAGCTATTAATACAGATGAAAATGCAGATAGTTCGTCGATTGAAAAGGGTATTTTTTGCCAAACAGAGGCCGATTTTGCCATTAATCAAAAAACAGGGGTAAGATGGGAGCGTTTCATTTTATATTTGTCAAACATGAGAAGTAAATCTTCATTATATTGGTCTTGTCAGCTCGGTGGCTGGTTATTCTATGGCCTGGCCATGGTATTCTTTGCCTATATTTTTGATAACAAGACCAACCATATTCTGTATCCCAGAATAGCGATCACTATTTTTTGCGGACTTGGGTTCACACATTTACTCCGAGAACTGATTGTATGGAGTAAACTCCGTCCGCCATTCGAAGAAAAAAAATGGTGGGTATTTACCTGCATCATATTACTAATTATTTTATTATTCAACTTATCGAATAGTGCTTTTGTTGAGTTATTAAAACTCTACAACCCCAGCAATAAATCCCCAATTAGAGAAAGATTTCTGGTTAACCTGATTTTCGATTCACCACTCATTTTAATTTGGGTTTCTATCTATTATATCTGGCATTATGTGGAACTGGGTTCTAAAACCGAGATCCAGAAAGTAAAGTTAGAAAGCCTGGTTAAAGAACTGGAGCTGAAAACCATCAAATCGCATATCAACCCGCATTTTATTTTTAATGCCCTCAATAGTATACGCGCCCTGGTGGATGAAAATCCGGAAAGAGCCAGAACAGCCATTACAGAATTGAGTAATATATTAAGAAGCAGTATGCAGGCAGAAAAGCTGGAAACCGTTCCATTGGAAAGAGAACTGAATATTGTAAAAGATTATCTCGCGTTGGAATATATTCGCTTTGAAGACAGGTTACGGATAGAATATGATATAGATGAGGATACCCTTGACCAGCCTGTACCACCTATGATGTTACAGACATTGGTGGAAAATGCGATTAAGCATGGGATCAGTAAACAAAAAAACGGCGGACTGGTAAAAGTGATTTCTGATTACCGGGATAATCATCATGAATTGATCGTACAAAACACGGGGCAGCTTAACGGGGAATCGGAAAATAACGTTGATGGCTTTGGAATTAATAGTACCCGAAACAGACTAAAGCTTTTATTCGGCGGAAAAGCTACATTTGATATCCGGGATACGGAAGATCATATAGTAGAAGCCATTGTAAAAATGCCCGTACAAGCTGGAATAAATCTGTAAACTTTTTTTTAAATTTCGATATATGGCGATTAAAGCGATTATTATTGACGACGAAAGACTTGCCCGCAATGAATTGAAAAAATTGCTGCAGGATCATTCGGATATAGAAGTAATTGAAGAAGCTGCCAATGTGGATGATGGTATTGAAAAGATAGAAACCTTAAACCCAGACCTGATTTTCCTGGATATACAAATGCCGGGTAAAACAGGGTTTGATCTGTTGGCAGAAGTTGAAAAAGCACCTAAAGTTATTTTTACTACCGCATATGATGAATATGCAATTAAAGCATTTGAAGTAAATGCGCTTGATTATTTATTAAAACCGATTGAACCCAAAAGATTGTCGGATGCCATTCAGAAATTACAGGCCGAGATCTTCAAAGAAAATATCGGGATCAATGGTGTTAACCGCGGGCCATTAACAGAATATGACCAGGTATTTGTAAAAGACGGAGAACGCTGCTGGTTTGTAAAATTAGGAGAGATCCGGTTATTTGAAAGCGTGGGAAATTATGCCAAAGTATTCTTTGGAACCCACAAACCCCTGATTCTAAAATCGCTGAATGTATTGGAAGAAAGACTGGATGAAAGAATGTTCTTCCGTGCCAATAGAAAACATATTATCAACTTACGTTGGATAGAAAAAATAGAACCTTATTTTAACGGTGGACTGCTCGTTGACCTGAAAGGGGGAGAGAAGATTGAAGTAAGTCGCAGACAGACCGTTAAGTTCAAAGAAATGATGAGTTTATAAATAAATGATTCTTGTGACAACAATCTTAGCGCGCAAGAATCATTCTTTCTCTTTATTACAAATACCTCTGTAATCCAGGATTTTTTGCTCAAACGATTCAAAATTAAAGTATGAAAAAATTAGTTGGTTTACTTTTCTGCATGGCCATCACCATCGTTTCATTTGCGCAATCTGCCGAAAAACTGATTACCGCTAAGGAAGTGGAAAGAATTGAAAAAATATTATCAGCCGATGATATGGAAGGAAGGCGGACTTTTACCCCAGCCATAGACAGAGCTGCTGCATTTATTGCGGAAGAGTTTAAAAAAGCAGGATTACAAACCTGGAATAACAGTGGTAGTTATTTACAACCATTTTCAATGGCCAGGGCCAAGTTTATTAGTGCCAGCTGCAGTTTTAACGGAGCGGCTATCGACACCAAAAATGTAATAGTGGTAACCACACAACCCGATATAGCTATCACAGAAAAATCGGGCTTTGAAATCATCACCATGGCAAAGGGGGCTGATCTACGCAGGGAGCCCAGAAAATTGGTTGCTGCTAATAAGAATTACCTGGTGTTGGTTGATACAAGTTTTGCGGGAGACCGATTTAATGCATTGATACAATTGAAATCAAGATTATTCAAATCAGATAAAAGTATTGTGTTTGTGCTATCCTCCGAAGTGCCCAAAACTTTTTCTATAGAAGCTAAGCATGAAATTAGCGAGCAGAAACTCGCAAATGTATTGGGCATTCTTCCGGGTAAAAGCCTGAAGAACGAATATGTCATCTTCTCCGGGCATTATGATCACCTGGGCATCAACCCAAAACCAGGAGTCAATACTGATTCTATTTATAACGGTGCAAATGACGATGCTGCGGGTACCACCGCTGTGATGATGCTGGCACAGTATTTCAAAAAATTGAATAACAATGAGCGTACGCTGATATTTGTTGCTTTCACAGCAGAAGAGATCGGTGGATTTGGATCGCAGTATTTTTCCAGGCAGTTCAATCCCGAAGAGGTGAAAGCCATGTTCAATATTGAAATGATTGGCACAGAAAGCAAATGGGGCACCAATTCAGCGTATATAACCGGCTATGAGAAAACTGATATGGGAAAAATTTTGCAGGGCAATTTAAGCGGAACCGGATTTACATTTTATCCTGATCCGTATACAACCCAGAATCTTTTTTACCGGTCTGATAATGCCACATTAGCCCGACTGGGCGTTCCGGCACATACCATTTCCACTTCTAAAATGGATAGTGAACCCAATTATCATAAAGTAAGCGATGAAATTGGTACGCTTGACATGAATAATATGGCCATGATCATCAAAGCCATAGCATTAAGTTCCAAAGGAATTATTAGTGGGAAAGAAACACCATCACGGGTAGATACAAGCAGTCTCCAATAAAATTAAATGAAAGGATATTCAGAGTCAGATTACCATCTATCACTCGCAACCCGTAACCTGTAATTCGTAACCCGCTTCATCTATACATTCACCGCAACACTATGTATTGCGTTACTGATTTCTTTGATGAGATGGGGATCTTTTTCAATGGCATTGCCTACTACAATCAGGTCGGCACCGGCTTTACAATTTCTATAAGCTTTTTCGGGTTCAGTAATCCCGCCGCCAATGATCAGGGGTATATCAATATGTTTGGCTACTTTTTCGATCATCTGTTCAGAAATGGCTTTTTTGGCACCACTGCCCGCATCCATATAAATTAGCTTCATACCCAGCATCTCACCCGCCATGGCGGTACACATCGCAATATCATTTTTATCGGCAGGAATAGGCGTTGCGTTCGAAATATAGGATACTGTAGTAGGGGCCCCGCCATCAACCACCATATAACCAGTGGGAATGATTTCTAAGCCGCTCTTTTTTACAAAAGGGGCACTGATTACATGTTGACCAATCAGCAATTCCGGGTTACGACCAGATATCAGTGAAAGATATAATAGCGCATCTGCATACTTACTAACCTGTGAAGGAGAACCTGGAAATAATAATACCGGAATGGTACAGGAAGTTTTGATCTGGCGGATGCATTCATCAAGGTGACTGGAAATAACCAGGCTGCCACCTACAAAAAAATAATCTACCCGTGCATCGGATGCCAGTGTAACCAGCTGGTCTATTTTTTCTGCATCTACTTTATCGGGGTCTATCAGTACGGCAAAAGACTTTCGGCCTGCTTTCTTTTTCTCGATAAATTGATGATACAAGGCCTGCTTCATTGGGTAATGGATAAGTGCTCCTGCAAAAATGCAAAAAAGTTTTCGTTAAAAGACGGAATCCGCTTTTGAATTCATAATCTGCTGAAAGATAAGGTTTTAATTTACTATGTCAATAACCAGTAACCCTGCCACAGCTAATTACATCCTTGTTTTACGAAAAATAACTGATTTTTCAATTTTTTTTGACAAAAATTCTTTTCTACACCTGTTAACATTCCCGCAAAATCAATGGTGGTTTGAGGTCACAAACAATCCCCAATCCTTATCCACAGTTTGTTGATATTTCCAGTCTTGAATTTTGAGAATGGAAAGATATTTTCGTCAACCGCTTACTGATTTGATAAACGGACCCCATTAAAATAACTGCTTAAAAGTACCCGCATTATGGCTACCCCTCGCTCAAACAAAGGCTTGCAATTCAGCCGTCGATTTACTAAGGAAGGTGTCAGTCCGTTTGACATGTTCGAATACGATTACCGTGATAGCGTAATCAAAAACCCGAACGGTGAGAAAGTGTTTGAGATGAATAATGTTGAGGTCCCGAAACAATGGAGTCAGATTGCAACAGATATTCTTGCACAGAAATATTTTCGCAAAGCCGGTGTACCTCAGGCTGATGGTTCACTTGGTCGTGAAACCAGTGTTAAGCAGGTAGCACATCGTATGGCTAATTGCTGGCGTGTATGGGGTGAGCGATATAATTATTTTGCTTCTGAATCAGATGCCAATATATTTTATGATGAATTAGTATACAGCATCATCAACCAGGCATGTGTGCCCAACTCTCCACAATGGTTTAATACCGGCCTGCATGAAAGTTATGGCATTACCGGTAAGCCACAGGGGCATTACTATGTTGATCCAAAAGACAGCAAACTAAAAAAATCAACCAATGCGTATGAGCGCCCTCAACCGCATGCCTGTTTTATTTTAAGTGTAAGCGATGATCTGGTGAATGAGGGTGGAATCATGGACCTTTGGACTCGTGAAGCTCGTATTTTCAAATATGGCTCAGGAGTAGGCACCAATTTTTCTCAGATACGTGGTGGTGGAGAAAAATTAAGTGGTGGTGGAACTTCCAGTGGATTGATGAGCTTTCTGAAAATTGGAGATCGTGCGGCAGGTGCTATTAAAAGCGGTGGTACTACCAGAAGAGCAGCTAAAATGGTTTGTCTGGATCTGGACCATCCGGAAGTAATGGAATTTATTAACTGGAAAGTAGGCGAAGAGAAAAAAGTGGCAGCCCTGGTTGCTGCCGGGTATGATAATAGTTATGAAGGAGAAGCGTATGCAACTGTATCCGGACAAAACTCCAATAACTCAGTACGTATTCCCAATTCTTTTTTTAAAGCATTGGAAGAAGATGGAGAATGGGAACTGAAAGCCAGAACGGATGGAAGGGTGATGAGCAGGATTCCTGCCAAAGAAGTATGGGAGAAAATTTCCTATGCTGCATGGCGTTGTGCTGATCCGGGTACACAATATGATACCACCATCAATGAATGGCATACCTGTCCTAAAGGAGGTCGTATCAATGCATCCAATCCATGTTCAGAATACATGTTCCTGGATAATACTGCCTGTAACCTGGCATCTATCAACCTGCGTAAATTTCATACCGAAGAAAACAATGTATTTGATGTAGAAGGCTTTGAATATACTACACGCTTATGGACCACAGTACTAGAGATCTCTGTATTGATGGCTCAGTTCCCTTCTAAAGAAGTAGCACAGTTATCGTATGATTACAGAACATTAGGATTGGGTTTTGCAAACCTGGGTTCTATGCTGATGGTGAGCGGTATCCCATATGACAGTGAAGAAGCCCGCGGTATTGCCGGCGCTATTTCTGCAGTCATGACGGGTGTTGCGTATAAAACTTCCGCTGAAATGGCTGGTTTCTTAGGTGCATTTGATAAATACGAAGAGAACAAAGAAGATATGCTTCGTGTAATGCGCAACCACCGCGCAGCCGCATACGATGCAGAAGAAGCGTATGTAGGAATTGAAATCAAACCACCGGGTATCAAAGCTCAGTATTGTCCTGATTATATTTTAAAAGCCGCTACCCGTGCATGGGATGAAGCTGTTCAGTTAGGAGAAAAGAATGGCTACCGCAATGCGCAAACCACGGTAATTGCTCCAACCGGTACCATTGGTCTGGTAATGGATTGCGATACAACAGGGGTTGAACCTGATTTTGCGTTGGTGAAATTTAAAAAATTAAGTGGGGGTGGTTATTTCAAAATCATTAACCAGTCAGTACCTCAGGCACTGCGTAACCTTGGATATAACGAAGTAGAAGCAGAAGCCATTGAAAAATATGCAGTAGGTGCTGCCAGTTTTGACAATGCGCCTTTTGTCAATGTAAAAACCCTGGCCGAAAAAGGATTTACCAGCGCTGAGATTGAAAAATTGAACGGTGCTGCCAGATCTGCTTTTGAAATCGGTTTTATTTTTAACCGCTTTACATTGGGTGATGAGTGCATGGAGCGTTTGGGATTCAAAGAAGAAGAGTATAGCGACTGGAGTTTTAACCTGCTGGAAGCATTGGGCTTTACAGAAGAACAGATTGATGCGGCCAATGATTATGTATGCGGTACCATGACCATTGAAGGAGCTCCTTACCTGAAAGAAGAACACCTGCCGGTATTTGATTGTGCTAATAAATGCGGTAAGAAAGGGGAAAGATATATTCATGCTTACGGACATATCCGTATGATGGCAGCCTGTCAGCCTTTCTTAAGTGGCGCCATATCAAAAACCATTAACCTGCCACATGAAGCAACGGTTGAAGAAATTGCCGATTGTTATCTGTTAAGCTGGAAATTGGGATTGAAAGCAAATGCATTATATCGTGATGGTTCTAAATTGAGTCAGCCTTTAAGTAATAAGTCTGATAAGAAAAAGAAAGCAGATGAGTCACTGGCAGAAAGCACTGAAACAGAAACCGCAGAAATCGTTTCCAATATTGTTGACCTGAGTAAACTTACCGTGGATGAATTATTGGAAGAAGTGCAGAAAAGAATGCATGCTTCAACCGATACGCAGCTGAAACGTGCTTTATCAGGTATTGTTGAGAAAAAATCATTGCCGGCCAAACGCAGAGGATTTACACAGAAAGCCAAGATTGGCGGACAGGTAATCTTCCTTCGTACCGGTGAATATGGAGATGGTACCCTGGGTGAAATTTTTATTGACCTGGCCAAAGAAGGTTCAACACTTCGCAGTTTCATGAACTGCTTTGCCATTGCTATTTCAGTTGGTTTGCAGTATGGTGTGCCGCTGGAAGAGTTTGTAGAGAAATTTGTGTTTACGAAATTTGAACCTTCAGGGATGGTAGATCATCCGAATATCAAAACCACTACTTCCCTGGTAGATTTTGTATTCCGTGCGCTGGCATTTGAATATTTGGGTAGAACGGATCTGGTGCATGTATTGGATAAACCTACTATTGGCAATACAGGGGAAGATGAGGGAGAAGCCAGTTTTTTGGGAAAGCCTGAGTTGAGCAGTATGCGCGTTACAGCGCCTTCTGCCAATACAAGTCCGGCTCCCCAACCACAAAAATTACAAAGAGCAACTGCTACCAATAGAGTAGAATCCGGAATGGATGCAGTGAATGCAGCCGCTAAGAATATGCAAAGTGATGCGCCGGCCTGTAATACATGCGGACATATCACAATTCGCAGTGGTACCTGTTATAAATGTTTGAATTGTGGGAATAGTATGGGATGTAGTTAGATGATGTTTATTGCTTGTTGTATAGAAGAGAAGTCATTGTGGCTTCTCTTTTTTATTTTGGTAATAGGAAAGATGCGTATTTATTTCAATAGTTAATTGCCACAGATGCACAGATTTACACGGAATAAGATTATTTTATGATCAACAGAAGTAAAAAATCTGCGGCTCATTTCTATAAAAATCTTACATTCATTCTCTCAACGATAATCCATTCAAATTTGCTCTATGGGAGATCTCCAGATCAAGAAACAGCCTAAAAAATACGATGCAGTAATTGTAGGTTCCGGCGCCGGTGGCGGTATGGCAGCCTATATTTTATCTCAGGCCGGTTTAAAAGTATGCCTGATTGAAGCAGGTCCTAATTATGATCCTGCTATTCATTCATCCCAGTTAAAAAATCCATGGGATTCACCACGACGAGGCGCCAGTACCAAGTATCGCCCTTTTGGTGATTTTGATGGTTGTTACTGGGGATGGGAAATTGATGGAGAACCTTATACCATGGCAGAAGGAAGTGCCAAATGGGATTGGTGGCGCGCCCGTATGGTGGGTGGAAGAACCAATCACTGGGGACGAATCTCTTTGCGTTTTGGACCAAAAGATTTTAAACGTAGAAGCATTGATGGTTTAGGAGATGACTGGCCCATAGGATATGAAGATGTAAAACCCTATTACGATAAAATTGATAAACTGATTGGGGTATTTGGATCTAATGAAGGATTACCCAATGATCCCGACGGAATTTTTCTGCCGGCACCCAAACCACGTCTGCATGAGTTGATGATCAAAAAATCAGCAACCGGAATAGGGATACCGGTTATTCCATCCAGACTGTCCATTCTTACCAAACCCATTAATAAAGAAAGGGGTGCCTGTTTTTTTTGTGCGCAATGTGGCCGTAGTTGTAAAGTATATGGTGATTTTTCTTCTTCTTCCGTATTGGTTAAACCAGCTGTGGCAACTGGAAATATTGACCTGATTACGAATGCTATGGCAAGAGAAGTGATCACTAATGCAGATGGTTTGGCAACGGGTATATCTTATGTAGATAAGACAGATAATATGGAATACCAGGTAAGTGGCAGGGTAGTGATACTGGCTGCGAGCACCTGTGAAACGGCAAGGTTATTATTGAATTCAAAATCTACCCGTCATCCAAATGGTTTGGCCAACGATAGCAATGTAGTAGGTAAATATCTGCACGATTCAACCGGAGCAGCCATCGGCGGAGTATTACCACAATTATTTGGTCGTAAGCGGTATAACGAGGATGGTGTAGGTGGTATGCATGTTTACACGCCCTGGTGGCTGGATAATAAAAAACTTGATTTCCCAAGAGGATACCATATTGAATATTGGGGTGGTATGGGTCAGCCTGCGTATGGCTTTGGATTTGGCATGGAGAACCAGAATGGGAAATACCAGGTGAACGGTAAAACAAAAGAAGCGGGTGGCTATGGTGCTTCATTAAAAGAAGATGTGCGTTTCTTTTATGGAGCCGGTGTAGGTATGGCAGGAAGGGGAGAAGCTGTTGCCAATATCAATAACTATTGCGAGATAGATCCGAAAGTGGTAGATAAATATGGCATCCCTGTATTGCGTTTTCATACGAACCATTCAGAATATGAAATCAAGCAGGCCAAGCATATGAAAGAAACTTTCAAAGAGATCTTGCATAATATGGGTGCGGTAATTACCTGGGGTGGTGATGATAATGAGAAAAATAATTACGGATTGAATAACCCTGGTAATATTATTCATGAAGCGGGTACGGTAAGAATGGGAAGCGATCGAAAAACTTCTGCGCTGAATAAATGGAGCCAGGCACACGATTGTAAAACCCTATTCTGTGTGGATGGCAGCCAGTTTGTTTCGCAGGCTGATAAAAATATTACCTGGACCATATTGGCTCTTTCAATGAGAACTTCTGAGTATATTATTGACGAGATGAAAAAGCAAAACCTCTGATTTTTTAAACCGATTAATGTAAGATCATGGACAGAAGAAAATCGATCAAAACCTTATTTATTGGAACGGTTGGCGCAGGCGTGTTTGTAGAGGCCTGTAAGAGCAGTGATAAAAAAGCAGTGGCTTCTTCAGCAGATGTTAGTATTGATATAGACAGAATGCAGGAAGAAAAAGATTACCTGAAGAAACTGAATGCAGGTGAAAAATTCTTTACTGAGCATGAAATGGCTACCATTACTGTATTGGGAGATATTATTATGCCTAAGGATGAAGTAAGTGGCAGCGCTTCTGAAGCAAAAGTTCCTGAGTTTATTGAATTTATTGCGAAAGATATGCCTGATGATCACCAGACACCTTTGCGTGGTGGCTTACGCTGGCTGGATCTGCAATGTTTGAAACAATTTGACAAAGCTTTTGTGAATTGTGATAGCAAGCAACAGATTGCTATGGTAGACCAGATTGCTTATCCCCATAAAGCAAAACCTGAGATGAAACAAGGCGTTGCATTTTTCAGTCATTTACGCGATCTGGTGACTACAGGTTTCTATACTTCAGAAATGGGAGTAAAGGATCTGGGGTATAAAGGCAATGTGCCCAATCAATGGAATGGCGTACCCGATGATGTATTGAAACAATATGGCTATGCCTATTCAGAAAGAGAATTGAAAGAATGCGTAAGTTTTGACAAAGCCTGATAAACCGTGCCTTCTGCCTTTGTGTGAGATATTATACATTCATCAAAAGCAAAAAGCACGGCTTACAATAAGTTACACTAGCTAATGGAACTACCATTATCAATCCCTTCTTCCGGATTAATAAAGTGTAGTTTTCCGGCAGCATCTTCTGCCATCAAAATCATACCATTGCTTTCAATACCCCGCATTTTTCTGGGGGCAAGGTTTACTACAACTGTAATTTGTTTACCAACAATCTCTTCCGGTGTAAAATGAAGTGCAATCCCTGAAACAATGGTTCTGGTTTCAAAACCCAGGTCGACAGTGAGTTTCAGCAGTTTATCTGCTTTCTCCACTTTTTCGGCAGCAACAATCTTCCCAACACGTAAATCGATTTTTGCAAAATCATCAAATACAATGGTTGGTTTTACGGATAAAGGAGTGTGGGTATTTTCTTCCATGTTTTTTTCTGTATTCGTTGTTGCAGATTCGCTATTCACCACCAATGTTTCACGTTTAATTGCTGCTGATTGTAATTTCTCTAATTGATAACTGATCTCAGCATCTTCTATTTTTCTGAATAATAATTCCGGTGCACGTAAAGAGTATCCTACGCTGAGTAGTTTTGTTTTCCCTGCATTTTCCCAGTCCAGCATCTTATCAACTACTTTTAACAGGTAGCATATTTTCCTTGCTGTAAAAGGAAGGAATGGATTGATCAATACTGCCAGGTTCGCACATAGTTGCAAACAGATATGCAGGGTATTATCAATGGATTGCTGTGCATCGGTTAGGGGTTGTCCATCCTCACCGGTTTGTTTGGCCAGTATCCAGGGCTCTTTTTTCTGCATATACTGGTTGCCAATACGAGCCAGATTGATGACTTCAAAAAGTGCATCCCTGAATTTATATTGCTCAAGCAGGGCTTCTACTTTTTCTTTAGTAACGGATAATTCTGCCAGTGTAGATTTGTCTAAATCGGTGAGTGCAGCAGCATGTAAAGGGGGAACTTTTCCTTTGCATAATTTGTGCATCAACACCAGTGCCCTGTTTACAAAATTGCCGAAAATACTCACCAGCTCACTATTGTTTGCATCCTGAAAACCCTTCCAGGTAAATTCACTGTCTTTGGTTTCGGGGGCTATCTGGGTTAAATAATAGCGTAATACATCCGCCATCTGACTACCACCATTCTCTTTGTTGATGAAATCATCAATATAATCCTGCATTTCCAGTTTCCAGTTGCGACTGGTACTCATCTTATCTCCTTCCAGATTCAAAAATTCATTGGCAGGTACATTATCCGGTAAAATATTACCATGCAGTTTCAACATTACCGGAAAAATGATGCAATGGAAAACAATATTATCCTTCCCAATAAAATGAACCAGTTTGGTATCCTTATCTTCCCAATAGGGGCGCCAGTCTTTTCCGTTATCCAGTGCCCATTGTTTGGTGGCACTGATATATCCGATCGGCGCATCAAACCATACATACAATACTTTTCCTTTTCCTCCTTCCACAGTTTCGGGTAAGGATACACCCCAATCAAGATCACGGGTAACAGCCCTTGGCTGTAAGCCACCATCTATCCAGCTTTTGCATTGCCCCACTACGGTACTGCGCCAATCATTTGCATGTTCTTTCAATATCCATTCACGCAAAAAATCTTCATGTCTGTTTAAAGGAAGATACCAGTGCCTGGTTTGCTTTTTTACAGGCGCTTTGCCACTTAAGGTACTTACCGGGGTAATCAATTCGTCGGGACTAAGGCTTTTTCCGCAGTTTTCGCACTGATCGCCATAAGCGCCTGGATAGCCGCAATTGGGACAGACACCTTTGATATATCTGTCTGCCAGAAAACTATTGGCTTCCTCATCAAAATATTGTTCGGTTTCTTTTATTTCGAGATCACCATTATCATTCAGCCGGGTAAAGAACTCCTGGGCAGTTGTATGGTGAAGTGGATCGCTGGTACGGTGATAAATATCAAATGCAATAGCCAGGTCCTGAAAATTTTGCGCCATTATCGGATGATACTTATCAATAATGTCGCGGGCGGTAGTACCTTCTTTGGTGGCCTGAATGGGGATGGCCGTTCCATGCTCATCACTTCCGCAAACAAATACCACATCACGTTTTTGTGCTTTCAGATAACGTACATAAATATCAGCCGGTAAATAAGCACCTGCCAGGTGGCCAACATGTTTTAATCCGTTTGCATACGGAAGGGCGGCAGTAATTAAATATCTTTTCGGGTTACTCATGGTGTACTTGACTTTTGTTTACCCTTTTTTACACTAAAACTGTTTTTGCTTAATTAGGACACTTTTTCTGGAAAGGGCTAAAACGCTGCAAAAGTAAGTAATCAATCGTAGCGGGCAATAAGATACCTGGCCGGTTGTGAATGAACTTTAGACGAATAGGGTTGGAATAGAAGGGCTGTTTCTTTATTTTTATGGATGCATCGAAAAAAATTCCTCTCTGCTTTGGCAACCGGGTCCGGCCTTTTATTTACAGACCTGGCAAGGGCCTCGAAACCGGTTTCTCATAAGATTCGCCGTAGTAAACTACCGCCCTATCTTGCTCCAGGTGATACCATTGGTATTACCTGTCCATCGGGTTTTATAACAGAAAAAGAAATACAGCCAGCGGTTGAACAGATACAGAGCTGGGGTTACAAAATAAGGGTAGGGACTACTGTTGGTAAAAGAGACTTTAGTTTTGGTGGCACTGATGAAGAAAGAACAAAGGATTTTCAGGATATGATTGATGACCCCGGGGTAAAAGCCATTCTTTGTGCAAGAGGTGGTTATGGGGTTGTTCGGATTATTGACCAGATCGATTTTTCAATATTTAAAAAACATCCGAAATGGGTAATCGGTTTCAGCGATATCACCGTTTTTCATAATCATTTGCATTCCCAGTTTGGGGCAGCTACTATTCATTCCAAAATGTGTAATAGCTTTCCCGATGATTGGTCAAAAGCCGAACCCATTCAGGTAGAAACCATTTTATCCCTGAAAAAAGTATTGAGTGGAGAAATAATGGGATATGAATGCCCGCCTGATAACAATAACCGGGAAGGGATGGCAGAAGGCCAATTGGTAGGCGGGAATCTAACCATGATCGCAACACTTGCTGCCACTGCTTCTGATATTTCTACGGAAGGTAAAATTTTATTTGTGGAAGATGTAGGGGAACCATTGTATAATATTGACAGATTGTTTTGTCACCTGAAGCGAACAGGCAAACTCAGTCATCTCAAAGCCTTGATCATTGGCGGTTTCACCAGTATCAAACCCGATACGCCGGAAGAAACATTTGGTCGAACTGTGCATGAGATTGTTTGGGAAAAAATAAAAGAATACAATTACCCGGTTTGTTTTGGTTTTCCGGTAGGGCACCAGAAAAATAATTATGCGTTAAAATGCGGGGTAAAACATCGGTTGACTGTTCAAAGCGATAAAGTAGTTTTACAGGAAATTGTATGATCATGCGTCATCAATTTTGGCATATAGTTTCTGAATAAATACTTCCAGTAATTTATACTAAGTAATATTGTACATGATCAAAATACCCCCTTATCTGAAAAAAGGAGATACCATTGGTATCGTTTGTCCTTCTGGTTATATGCCTTACGAAAAAGCAACTGCCTGTATTCATATATTAGAGCAATGGGGATATCGGGTTGTAACTGGAAAGACCCTGGGAAGCCAGTTTCATTATTTTTCCGGAACGGATGCAGAAAGGCTGGCCGACTTGCAGGGAATGCTTGATAACAGGAATATACAGGCAGTATTATGTGGCAGGGGAGGTTATGGGATGAGCAGGATAATTGACCAGATAGATTTTAAACAGTTCAGTAAATACCCCAAATGGCTGATCGGATTTAGTGATATTACGGTACTACATGCCCATGTTTTCAGGAAACTGAAAATAGCTTCTTTGCATGCCCCGATGGCCGGTGCTTTTCAGGAAGATGCTGGGAAGAATGTGTTTGTCCAATCTCTCCAAAATGCAATAAAAGGAAATCAGGCCAACTATTCCTGTACCCCACATTCACTTAACAGAAATGGAAAAGCAGAAGGAATTTTATTGGGTGGAAATCTTTCTTTGATTGCGCATCTGGCAGGCACGGTATCTGCGTTGGAAACAAAAGGGAAGATCCTGTTTATAGAAGATGTGGGTGAATATATTTACAATATTGACAGGATGATGATTCAACTGAAGCGAAATGGGATGCTTGCAAATTTGAAAGGACTGGTCATTGGTGGATTTAGTGAAATCAAAGATACGCTTACTCCATTTGGAGCGGATGTGTTCTCTGTTATACAGTCACATATTGAAGCGTATTCGTACCCGGTTTGTTTTGATTTCCCAGTTAGTCACGAGAAAAATAATTATGCATTAAAAATAGGGATACCCCATCAATTAACAGTTGGCTCTAAACTGGTCAGACTGAAAGAAATTCGTTGATTTTGTATCATCGGCTTAATCAATTATTTTTATAGGTTCATAGATAAAATCTATAAAAATGACTTTTGTTCAGCTTCAATACATTATTGCGATTGATACCTATCGGCATTTTGCTGTAGCCGCGAAACATTGTTTTGTATCACAACCCACTTTGAGTATGCAGGTGCAGAAAGCCGAGGATGAATTGGGCGTTAAAATATTTGACAGGAGCAAACAGCCGGTCATACCTACTGAGCTGGGTGCAGAGTTGATAGAGCAAGCCAGAAAAATTATTGCCGAAAAAGAGATTTTGGAAGAGATGGTGATTCACAAGAAAGGTATTATTGCCGGGGAATTGAAAATCGGAATCATCCCTACACTGGCTCCTTACCTTTTGCCCTTGTTTGTTCAAAATTTCACTGAAAAATACCCCCAGGTAAAACTAGTGGTGAATGAATTGACCACTGATAATATTGTAGCCAAATTACGTGATGGCAGAATTGATATGGGAATACTGGTAACCCCATTGCAGGAAACAGGGATCAAAGAGTATCCCTTATTTTATGAGGAATTGATGGCCTATGTGTCCCGAAAGAATGCGGCCTATAAAAAAACCTATATGCTGCCCCAGGATATTGACCCCAATAAATTATGGTTATTGGAAGAAGGGCATTGTTTTCGAAGCCAGATCGTAAATCTTTGTGAACTGAAAAAAGCCAGTCGCGAAGCCAGTCATTTCGATTATGAAGCAGGAAGTATAGAAACCCTTCGCCGAATGGTAGATATGAATGATGGGATCACCATTTTACCGGAACTGGCTACGATGGGCATGACTGCCAAACAATTGTCTCTTATCCGCTATTTCAAAAGACCCGCACCCATGCGTGAAGTAAGTATTGTGGTACATCGCGATTTTGTAAAAAAGAAACTGATTGATATACTCGCGGAAGAAATCTTATCTTCTGTTCCGGATAAGGTGAAACAGAATAAGAGCAGGTATGTGGTGGGTATTAACAGTAATTAGCTTTCTCTTCCCTAGTAATTCCTGAGTAAACTATCCAGTTTCTGATGAAACAAGGGAAATGTATTCAGGTCATTATGCGATCCCCCTTCAATACGTATTAATTCATCCCCGGGTTTGAGCAATTTTTTTAGCCTTTCTGCATGACTAAACGGAATTGTCCAGTCCTGGTTGCCATGAATCAGACTAATAGGTGCCGTTACTTTTGGCAGGTATTCATAAACAGGCAGTGAGTAATGAATGAGTAAACTGAGCGGATATATACCGCAAAATCGATTGATCAATGAGGGAATGCTATAATAAGGTGTTTCAAGAATCAGTCTCTTACAGTCACGTATAGCCGCGAGCTCTGCAGCAATTCCTGATCCAAGGGACTTGCCGTAAATAATAATTTGTGATGGGGCGTATTTTTTGCGGGCCAGTTTGTATACCTGCAATGCTTCCTCGTATAATATTTTCTCCGACAATTCGCCGCTTGATTTCCCAAAACCAGGGTAGTCTGGCATCCAGACCTCATATTGGTTGCGAGTAAAATTTTCAGCGAATTGCGCGTAATGATGGATGTTTTCCCGGTTACCATGGAAGTATAAAACGATACCTTTTCTCAAAGAATCCGGTACAGTAAACTGAACGATATTAAAATTTGTTTTCTCGTCAAACGCTATATTGGCTTCAGTGAAAGGCTGAGAAAATTGCCATGGATAATCAGCATCCAATTTTGTTGGTCTGAACAGAATTTTCTGCTGCAGGTAATACAAAGCAATACCACCTACTGAATACAAAATAATCATCAATTTTAACCAACCGAAAATGCGTTTTTTATTTTTCACTTTGCGAAGATAATTTTTATGCAGGATAGCAGCTTAGCCATTTTGATGCTGGCTTCAGGGATATCGGTAAGTTGCTAATCAGATTTAAGGATATCCCGGATAAAATTATGGTACTCTGGAAAGGAAGGAAGGTTATTATGGCCGCCGCCATGTATTCTGATCAGGGTAATCATTCTGGGATTGAGCATTTGTAATTTCTCACTATGCCTGATAGGGATTAGCCGGTCGCGGGTGCCATGCAGTATATAGGTATGGCAGTTTACTTTTCGTATCCATTGATCTGTATGCAGGTGATACCGCAGCAGCCATTTGTGTGGCAGGAAAGGAGTAAATCTTTCTGCTACTTTAATAAAACTAAAATACGGGGCATCCAGAATCAGGTATCTGGGAGAATTATCCGCAGCAATTTTTACGGCAAAACCGCTTCCCAAACTCCTGCCATAAACGAGAATATAATTTTCTGCATGTTTTTTTAGCAGGCTTTCATATACAAACTGCATATCGTTGAGCATATCTTTCTCACTTCTCTTGCCGGTACTTTTGCCAAAACCGCGATAATCTACCAATACAACATCATACTGATATCGATAAAAATCCTTGGCATGCTTAGCCCATCCTTTAATGCTTCTGGAATTGCCATGAAAATAAAGGATCAGGCCTTTTGGATTGGGGCAATAAAAATGAAGTCCGTTAATGCGAATACCTTCTGCTACATCAAAAAATAATTCTTCAAAAGGAACCGCATACTTGTATTCAAAATCCTGGGGAAGTTTTTCGGGTTTAAAAATAAATCGCTCCTGAACAAAATACACAATTAGTGCCAGCGCAAGATAGCCGAGAACGATATAGATAATCAGTGATGACAAATCAATCCCTTTGTTTGGGTAAGTTCAGTTTTTTAGGTGGAAATGCAAAGGAAGGGGAGGTGCAATTAATAATTAACAATTAATAATTTATAATGAGGGCAACGAAATGAATATGGGGTCGTATAGGATTACGGTGCAGAAACTTTTGCGAAAGGGTATTTATGGCTTATTCGTAACGGATAGGTATGAATTGATCATTTTATGAGGGCTATAAATTAAGAGATGGGGGAAGGAATTTGATAATTTTCAAGAAATCTTGTGTTTTTTGGCAGAAATCAGGGTTTTTAACTAAAAAAACGGCTAAAATTTATCCTAATCTAAGCAACGGGCAATCAATAATTTGTATCTCTGTGTTCAAACATCGAATCTTATCCTTTTCGGAAAATCCAGGAATATGAGAAAAACAGTCATTGTAGTATTATGTTTTACAGCAGTATTAATTTATGCTTGTCAGCATGAAGTCCTGACAATTTCCAAAGCTCCTGCCAATCTGGTCTATACACCGGATAGCATTTCAGTTATCAGTGGAACAGCTGGCAGTTCTGTAACACCAAGTATGGATAATAATGGCGGATCTGTAACTTATACTATTACCAATACAGCCAACCAGGGAATCAGTATTAACAGCAAAACCGGAGTAATTAGTTGGATTTCTGCTGTTGCAGCAGGAACCTATAACCTGATCATTACGGCTACTAATAGCAGCGGGATCGCAAATACCGGATTTATCCTGATTGTTACTCCCCCGCCTGTTGCAGCCCCAACAAATCTTGTGTATAGCCCATCCAGTTCTACTGTTGTTTCAGGAACAGCAGGTAGCTCAGCTACACCAACCATTAATGCCGGAACCGGAGGCACACCCGCATTTAGTCTTATGGGAACGATTCCTTCTGGTATCACCATTAGTAGTAGCACTGGTGTGATTAGTTGGAGCAAAACAGTTGCAGTGGGTACTTATTCCTTTTCCGTAAATGCAGCCAATACATCGGGAAGTATAACTGCAACGTATTCATTAACCGTAACCAGTACGGCAACAGTAACAGCACCTACTAGTTTTACTTATTCTCCGGCTACCACAACTGTTACACAGGGTACGGCAGGTTCTTCAGCCGCACCTTCTATTAACAGCGGATTGGGAACGATTGCTTATAGCTTAACGGGAACGATACCAACAGGCCTAAGTATTAATAGTGCATCAGGAGTGATCAGTTGGTCTAATGCAGTTGCTGCGGGCACTTACAGCTTAACTGTTTCAGCCGCAAATTCGGCAGGTAAAGTAACCACTACCTATTCGCTCGTGGTAAATGCAGTAGCGTCTTCATCCGTTAGTTTTTCTACACAAATATTACCAGTGTTAAAAAGCAGTTGCGGGGGCTGCCACTCTTATATGTCAAGTTACTCGGGTATTTCTAGCCATACTTCAGGATGTAATTCAATCCAGAATAAAATTGGTACTACTTACTGTTCCGGTTCTCGTATGCCTCAGGGAGGCTCACCTATGTCGGCCAGTTTTATTGCTTTATTCAATGCCTGGATTGCCCAGGGAATGTTGAATAATTAAAATATAAAATGCTCGTATTGCTATTAAAAAAACGGATTAAAATGAAATTATTGCTTGGATTTATTTTTCTTGTATTCTTTTTTTCTGGTTGTTATTATGATAAGGCTAATCTGGTATATCCAGTTGCAACAGCTTGTGATACTTCAAACGTTACGTATAGTGTTACTGTTACGGGTATCCTCAACACAAATTGTTATACCTGTCATAGTGGCTCAGCAAGTTCGGGAGGAGGTATTAAATTGGATAGCTATGGCAACCTGAAAATATATGTAACCAATGGTCAGTTACTTAGCTCTATTAATCAAACCGGAGCAGTACCATCCATGCCATTAAATAGCGGGAAATTGTCTTCCTGTGATATCAATAAAATAACCGCCTGGATCAACAGCGGGAGTGTAAACAATTAAATTTATATTATGAAAAAACTGGTAGTATTATGTTTTGCAACATCTTTTTGTATTTCGTTACAGGCCCAAAAAATCTATGCCACAAAAACCGGACAGATAAGTTTCAATGCAAGTAGTCCGATCGAAAAAATTGCTGGCGTCAATAATCAGGTTGATAGTAAGATGGTTGACAAATCCGGGCAAATCGTGTTTAGTATCCTGATTAAAAGTTTCAAATTTGAAAACCAGTTGATGGAAGACCATTTCAATGAAAACTATCTGGAGAGCACAAAATTCCCCAAAGCTGATTTCAAGGGGTTTATTACAAATATCAGCTCAGTTGACTTTACAAAGGATGGCAAATATCCTATCACGGTAGAAGGTACACTAACCATACATGGGGTATCTCAAAAAATAAGCACCCAGGGAACCTTGGTGATTAGTAAAGGCAAACCCGCTATTTCGGGTGTATTCAAAATAAAAATAAAGGAATATGGTGTTACCGGGTTGTATATCGGTGACAAAATTGCCAATGAAGCGGAAATCACTATTGATTGTAAATACGAGTAAACGCTCCCGATAAACCAGACTAATGAAGCATTATCATAGACTTTCCATTGTTTTTATTTTACTGGGATCATCCCTGTTTGCAAAAACTGTTTGTGCGCAGGAAATTGATCTTTTCAAAATGCAGGAAGAACAGGATAAAAAAGATAAAAAAGAAAAGACCGATATCGTAACTGCCACATTTAAAACTACCCGCATGATAAACGGGCAGTCAATAGAAAATGTTGGCAGGGGTATTCTTGACTTAAAGATCTCACATAGATTCGGCACTCTAAATTCAGGTGCGTATAATTTTTTCGGGCTTGATCAGGCAACTATGCGATTAGGCCTCGATTACGGAATTACTGACAGGCTGATGGTGGGTGTTGGGCGAAGCACTTTTAACAAGGAATTTGACGGCTTCTTAAAATACAGGATACTGCGTCAGTCAACGGGAAAGCATACAGTTCCCATATCTATCAGTTATGTTGCAACAGGGTTATGGCAATCATTAAAAGATCCTGCAACCAGCTACCCTATTAACTATACAGATCATTTCTTTTATGCGCATCAGTTAATTTTTGCCCGAAAGTTTGGAGATTATTTTTCATTACAACTGGTACCCACCCTGGTACATTATAATATTGTTACCACTTCTGTTATTCCCAATGATCTGTATTCATTAGGAGTAGGTTTTCGCCAACGTTTATCTAAGCGGGTAAATCTTACCGGTGAATATTATTATCAGTTCAACCCGCTTGCCGGAATGCAGAATTCATTATCGTTGGGATTTGATATTGAAACCGGCGGACATGTTTTTCAATTGCATTTCACCAACTCAACAGGTATTAACGAGAAGAGTTTTATTACCCAAACAGATGGTAAATGGAGTAATGGAGATATCCATTTCGGATTTAATATTTCAAGGGTATTTACAGTAGTAAAACATAAAGAACCCGTTACTGCCAAATGGTAATCATAAAAAATCATTCATGATGAAAAAGAAAATTCTGTTAGCTAGTATTCTTGTTCTGCTTATTTCGGGGATATCTGTTTGGTACTATGTATTTGTATATTCAAAAAACCATCATCGGGAAGTAGCCAATGAAAAAGGGATAACCGTAGCAGCCGGAGAAATTGTAAAAGAGTTTCAGTTGAATGAGAAAACTGCAAATGAAAAATACCTGAATAAAGCGGTTGTGGTTGCAGGAGAAGTATCAGATATAAAAACTGACCAGGCTGGGCAAATCACTGTTACTTTAAAAAGTGACGATGTTTTTTCGAATGTGTTTTGTACACTAAAATCAGGTAATCCAAAACCTGAGCTTGGTAAAACCATTCGGGTTAAAGGAATTTGTAATGGGTTTTTGAGTGATGTGGTTTTAAATGAAGCAATCCTGGAAAATACGCCTAAATAAAAGTTCGACGAATTAGTAATTACGGAGCGTACTCCCCCCCAATAAAGAACCTGCCCATATACTATGCGGTGGGTTCTTGCTTTTTCAATTTTGCTATACTGATTAGCCAGTTTCTTTTCTCCAGGAACGCATTCCTCCTGTTAGATTTACCAGGTTTGTGAATCCGAATTTTTCCTGTAATCTTTGAATTGCTATCTGACTTCTGATTCCTTTTTCGCAATACACAAAAACAGGTTTGTCTGTGGGGATATTTTTGGCCTGACTGATGATCTCCCCCAATGGTATCAGCATGCCGCCAATATTGAATGAGGTATGTTCATAGGGTTCCCTTACATCCAACAAAAAGATATCAGGGTCGGGTAGTTTGTTTTTTAATTCTTTAGGGCTGATATGGTTCATTCAAAATCATTTCCTTCATGGTAAACCCGCTTGAGGTTAAGTCTTGAAACAGGGGCAACAATCAGCGGAAATTTTTCAACGGTTACAAAACTGGGATCCAGACCAAACCCCCGTTCTTCTCCCAGACTGATCTCTTTGAGCCAGAAATATAATTTCATGATAATTTTTTCAAAGAAAGGAAGTTCATTATCCTGGCTTAGGTATTTTTCCAGAACAATAAACTGAAAATCCCCGACAACATTATTTCTTTCCAGACTTTCATACCGACTGGTGATATTCACTTCTTTATTGTTTACCAGGTCCTCCACAACTTTCCTGAACATCAAGTTAATGCGTTGCTCAACCCGAAAGCCTAAGCGAAACTCGACCCTGATAATATCATTGGGTATAATATGTTCTACAGAATATTCGCAGGTATATGGATCGTCTAATACATCCACATGCACAAACCAATAGATATCGGCCCTTTTTGGTTTCTTATTCAGAATAGAATAAATGATTTTGTGCTCTATTTCTTTTGGGTTATTGGCACTGGTCATGTATACCAGGTGTGTAGCATATTTACCAATTGTTCTGTCGTTACTCAACTCCTGAATCATGGGTATATAGTGCTCCATACGAACAAATTCAACATACCGGTTTTTGATCTTACGGCTTCGGAACCATACATACATTACTGCAAATAAACCCCCGCCAACAATCAGTGTTACATAGCCTCCGTGTAAAAATTTCTCCAGATTAGCAATCAGGAATGAACTTTCGATAATCAGGTAAACAATCAGGTAGAGGTAAATCCATATGGACTGAACCCTCCTGCTTACCAGAAAATTAGCAAATAACAAAGAGGTACTGATCATGCACATGGTAATGGCCAGTCCATAAGCAGCCCCCATATTGGACGATTTCTGAAAGTATAGAACAATGCCTACACAACCGATATATAATAAAAGACTGATTCCGGGAATGTATAACTGCCCTTTTTCTTCTGTTGGATAATTGATCTTCATTTTTGGCCAGAGATTCAGCCGCATAGCTTCACTGATCAAGGTAAAGGAGCCGGAAATCAGGGCCTGGCTGGCAATTACTGCTGCGGTAGTTGAGATTATTATACCCGGCAGTTTGAACCATTGCGGCATTACTCCGATAAAAGGGTTAAATCCATCTGACATTATCTGGGGGGGTATGATCTGGTCTCTGTAATTGGCCAGTAACCAAGCCCCCTGTCCCAGGTAATTCAATATCAAACAGGTTTTTACAAAGATCCAGGAGAAACGGATATTCCCTCTTCCGCAATGGCCAAGATCGCTGTATAGTGCTTCGGCACCGGTAGTACATAAAAAAACAGCTCCCAATAGCCAGAAACCTTTTGGATAGGTGGTTAGCAGATCAATGGCGTAATAAGGATTCAGGGCTTTGAATATACCTATATCATCCAATAAATGGGTACAACCCAATATTGCCAGCATCGTAAACCAAATGCCCATAATAGGTCCGAAAAGCTTACCGATGGATGCAGTTCCGAATTGTTGTAGAAAAAATAAAACCGTGATAATCCCTATAACAATGCCTATGATGGTATTTTGTTGGATATCCTTTAATGCATGAAGCTGCCGCAAACCTTCAATCGCCGAGGTAACGGTAATGGGTGGAGTGATAATCCCATCTGCCAGCAAGGCGGCACCACCCAGCATGGCGGGTACAACCAGCCATTTTCTCCTTCTTCTAACAAGTGCATACAGGCTGAAAATGCCCCCCTCACCCTTATTGTCGGCTTTGAGGGTAAGGATCACATATTTTATGGTAGTTTGTAAAGTTAGGGTCCAGATTATACAGGAAAGAGACCCAATGATCAGCTTTTCGGAAATTGCCCGTCCAGTAATTATCTCGTTTAATACATATAGCGGAGAAGTACCAATATCGCCATAAATGATCCCTAATGCAATGATGAGTCCGGCAGTAGTTACCTTATTGAAATTCTTGCTCACACGAAAAGAATTATTGCTTTAGACTGGAAATATTTTAACAAATGTATAGGTAAATTTAATCCCGCTTGGCAAATATTGCAATGACAAGGTTTTTATCCTGTTTACGGTTAATTTAGGTATCTGTTAAGACGGGTAAACCGTACATTTGAAATATAAATTTCTACTTGGAAATGAAAAAGCAAATAGCTGTAACCCTTACCTGCCTTTTGGTGGTCCTGTTTTCTGCCAGGGCGCAAAGGGTTACATATTCAGAACCTGACCGGGATGATCCCCGTAACCTTAATTTTGAAATTATAGGTAAAGTAAAAGGTAAGGTATTGATTTATAAAAATTACCGGGACTTGTATTATGTTTCTGTTTATGATGAAGACATGAAAATGCAAGTCAAAAACAGGATCGAACTGGCTAATTCCAGGATTTTGAATATGGAGTTCGTTGTATACCCGGATTTTGCTTATATGATTTATCAATACCAGAAGCGAACCGCCGTTTACTGCATGGCGATTAAGCTGGATGAAAGTGGAAAACAGGTTGGTGAGCAGATTGAATTAGACTCTACAGAAAACATTAATTATTCTGCCAGTAATAAGATTTATTCTCTGATCAATAGTGAGGATAAGCAGAAGATTATGTTGTTTAAAGTGAATTCGAAAAATGATAAGCAGCATATTCTTACCACATGTCTTTTCAATAAAGATTTGAAACTGTTGAAGAAATCGAGGCTATTTGTTCCAATGCCACAACGAAATGATTTCTTATCTGAGTTTACTCTGGATAATGACGGAGATATGGTTTGTGTTAGAGAATCCGGCACTTCTTCAAATGATAATATCAATAAGGTGTTCCTGATTACCAAACCAGCTATGTATGATGTGTTTTCGGAGAACGACCTAAAAGTTACTGGTATATTTCTCGATAATATCCGGATAAAAGTAGATAATATTAATAAGCATTACCTGGTTTCTTCATTTGAAAGTAAAGCCAGGAGAGGTAATATTGATGGCATCTATTACACTCTTTGGGATAAAGTGCTGAATAAAGAAATACTCAATGCTACAACTAATTTTTCAGATGAGTTGCGTGCTGATGCAAAAGGTGATGGTAGTAATAAAACGGCATTTAATGACTTCTTTTTTAAACAGATTATCCTTAGAAAAGACGGGGGATTTATTGTGATTGCGGAATCTGCTTATTCGAGTACCCGGGGACAAAATACTTTTAGCCGTTGGGACTACCTGTATGGCAACCCATACCTTACCGGAACTGATTATTACTCACGCAGTCAATTCGGCTATTATCCCGGAGGGTATAATAATTATGGTAACCCGGTTAATGGGATGATACGTTATTTTGCAGACAATGTGGTAGTAATATCATTTGAACCCAATGGGAAAATGGAATGGAGTAATGTGATCAGAAAATCGCAGTATGATGATAATTCTGATAATTTCATCGGTTTTGGATTGTTGAATTCGGGCGATCAGTTACATTTTGTTTTTAATGTATTGGAGAAAAGAAATATGATATTAACAGACCAGAGCATTTCTCCGGTTGGTCAAGTAGACAGGAACCCTACTTTTAAAAACCTTGACAGGGGATATGATTTTATGGCACGGCATATTAAACAGGTAGGTGCCAGACAGGCCATTATTCCTTGTCAATACAGAGGGTATACTTGTTTTGCTAAACTCGAATTTTAATATACAAGCGTGGTCTTTTTATTTAGGGATAAATCCATCATCAATCTTTTTTTTCTTGCGCTGCTTAGCATAGGGGTGCATACCCATTTTTTTATGGTAGCACCAGTTGTGTTTTCACAGGCTGATGATGGTGTTTTTTCTTTTTTTCTGAAACAGTATATTGTTGGCCTGCCTCAAGCTGCATTGGTTGTTTTATACCAGGGAATCTTACTTTTTCAGGCAATACGACTGAACCTGATTCTGAACAATTTCAAGATGTTTCCACAGAATACGTATGTGCCTGCCATGACTTTTATATTGTTAACCGGAATCATGCCCCAATGGAGCAGTATTTCTTCGGCAATGCTGGCCAATTTTTTATTATTGTGGTTGTTCGCAAGATTGAGTAATTTATATAACAATCCTTCACCTAAAACCTTGTTGTTTAATACCGGGCTTATTATCGGACTATCCGTAATCTGCTATCATCCTACCGCATTACTGATTATCGTAGTGTTGTTGGCATTAATGGAAGTTCGGCCATTTAATACAGCAGAATGGGTGGTTTTATTGATGGGTATTGTATTGCCTTATTATTTTCTTTTTTCCTGGTTTTTTCTGAAGGATGAGCTTTCGCATTTCCTATCTTATTTACCTTCTGTTCGATTGACTTGGCCATTGCAACACTGGTCAGAAAACCTGGTATTTGAACTTTCCTTTTTGTTGATTATTTTATTGTTAGGATTATATTACTGGCAGGTGTTTAATCAAAGAATGGTGATACAGATTAGAAAAAACTGGGGAATGATGGCTACCCTGCTGGTAATACTGCTTCCGATTCCTTTTATTTTTACCAATTCAGGAATAGAAGCGGCTTTTATGGCGTTGTTACCTATTGCGGTATTTTCATCTAATGCCTTTTCTTATCCACGTAGGTTAGTGTTGCCTAATTTCCTTTTTTGGTTATCTGTTGCGATAATAGCCTATAATAACTGGGTTTTTATTAAAAATTAGCCCTCCCTTAACGGGTGAGTTTATTACCTTTGGTTGTAATGTAAATCTTATATAAACGAATACCTATGAAATTTGGAGTAGTTGTTTTCCCCGGGTCTAATTGTGACAGAGATATGCAGGATGCGCTGCAAAATGATCTTAGAAAAGAAGTGATTATGTTATGGCATAAAGACAAAGACCTGAGCATGTTTACTACTGAGGATTGTATCATTTTGCCTGGCGGGTTTTCTTATGGAGATTATCTCCGTTGTGGGGCAATAGCAAGATTTAGCCCAATGATGCAAAGTGTCATTGAATTTGCAAATAAAGGAGGTAAAGTGCTAGGGGTATGTAATGGCTTTCAGATATTATGTGAAAGTGGATTATTACCCGGCGTGTTATTACAAAACGCCAACCAGCAATTCATTTGTAAAAATGTATTTATCAAAAATGGTCACGGGCCTGCATTAAAAATTCCCATCGCTCATGGAGAAGGGCGGTATCATGCCAACGAAGCAACTTTAGATGAACTGGAGAAAAATGACCAGGTAATATTCAGGTATTGTGATGAGCAGGGTCATGTAAATGCCACAGCTAATCCCAATGGAGCGATTCGTGGAATTGCTGGTATCAGGAATAAGCAAAATAATGTTTTCGGAATGATGCCCCATCCTGAACGAGCCTCCTCTTCTGAAATGTCAAATATAGATGGCAGGAAAGTATTCGAAATACTTGGCCTTAATTAGGAGGCCTTGTAAGCAAACTCATTTTATAACGTCATTTAAGTACCTATTGATATCAATACTATGAAAAAAATAACTATAGCACTTGTTTTTACATTCATGACAGCCATGGCTATTGGACAGGTTGAAAACCCGGTTACCTGGTCTTATGAAGCAAAGAAAAAATCAGCTGATATGTATGAGATTGTGATTACGGCCTTGATAGACAATCCCTGGCATATTTATTCTCAGAATACAGCTAAGGGCGGTCCGATTGCTACAGAAATCAAATTCAAACCCAACCCACTGCTACAGGTGAAAGCGGGTAAACCCAAAGAGTTGGGAAAGATAGAAACGGTAATGGATAAAAATTTCGGCGATAAACCCATTCAGGTATCTTTTTTTAGTGATAAAGTGCAGTTTGTACAAACGGTAACCGTAAAAGGAAATGTAAAAACCAATATCTCAGGTACGGTTGAATATATGGTTTGTAACGACAGTAAATGTTTACCCCCTACCAAAAAGTCGTTTGACCTTAAACTGCAATAATGAGGAAAATCACCCTTTTCTTTTTAGTAGGCATGATTGGTCTTGCCCGTTTAACCGCACAGGAAACAAAGCCAGTGCAGATTATCTTTTCTATTAATCGAGTAAACGATAGTATTGTTTATTTGGATGTAAAAGCCACAATCAGCAAAGGGGTTTCTGTTTTCTCGGTTAAAAAAATTAATCCGGAAGATCCATTTATAAGTCAATTGGTAGTAGATAGTGGGGCTGCTTATCAAAAGCAGTCTGATACCCTGACGGAAACAGGAAATGCAGAATTGGTAAAACAAGCTAATGGGAATAGTGTGAACCGGCTATTTTCCAAAGAAGTCGTTTTTCGCTATCCATTTCATATTGCAGCAAAAGACAGTACTGTTTTAGCAGGATCATTCAACTGGCTGGCAAAAAAAGGGGAGGAATTTCCAAGCGGCTCTGAAAACTTTTTAATAAAGGTTCGCCCTGTTACTGCAATTACGAATGATACTACAGGCACGGATATCACATCTAAGGGACAGTCATTATGGAAAGTATTCCTGGTTTGCTTTCTCACCGGTCTTATCGCGATTATCACACCGTGTGTATTCCCATTGATTCCTGTTACTGTGAGTTTCTTTTTAAAAAGAAGTAAATCCAGGGCAGAAGGATTACAAAATGCCATTTGGTACTCTTTGTCTATCATTCTGATCTATACCATTCCTACACTATTATTGACACTGATTTTCGGAGATAAAATATTATATAATATCTCTACCAGTGCCATCTCAAATATTTTGTTCTTTATCATTTTCATTATATTTGCCATTTCCTTTTTTGGTGCTTTTGAATTGGAACTTCCCAATAGCTGGGCTAATAAAGCAGATCAGCAGGCCGGGAAGGGCGGCATATTGGGTATTTTTTTCATGGCACTTACCCTGGTGATTGTTTCCTTTTCCTGCACCGGACCATTAGTAGGTACTTTATTGGGTCAAACAAGTACGAAGGGGGTTTCTATTGCACCCGTGCTGGGCATGCTGGGTTTTGGAACAGGATTGGCATTACCTTTTTCTTTATTTGCCTTCTTCCCTTCTATGCTTCAATCCTTACCCAAAAGTGGTGGATGGCTAAATTCGGTAAAAGTTACTTTTGGATTTATTGAGCTGGCATTAGCTATGAAATTTTTATCAAATGTTGACCTTGCCTATCACTGGCATTTACTTGACAGAGATGTTTTCCTGGTTTTCTGGATTGTTATCTTCGGTTTATTAGGTTTATACCTGATTGGGAAACTGACGTTTTCTCATGATAGCGAATTGAAATTTGTGAGTGTACCCCGTTTATTCTTTGCTATTTTCTCTTTCTGTTTTACTTTATATATGGTTCCGGGTTTATGGGGCGCTCCATTGAAATTGCTAAGTGGATTTATACCACCCGCTACTACGCAGGAGTTTAACCTGGAAGAACTCAAATATAAAATTGACGGATTAAGTAGTGGCGTTTCTCAACAAGGGAGTGGTGCTTCGTCCTCTCATTCCATAGCACTACCGCCTTCAAGGTATACCGATAAACTACACGTGCCTTTTGGGTTGGTTGCCTATTATGATTTATCTGAGGGAATGGCTGCGGCTAAAGCGTTAAACAAACCTGTAATGCTGGATTTCACCGGGCATAGTTGTGCCAATTGCCGCAAGATGGAAGAGCAGGTTTGGAAAAACCCGGAAGTATTGAAGCGAATCAAAGAGAATTTTGTGTTGGTTAGTTTGTATGTAGATGAATCAACAGAACTGCCCGCTGCCGAACAGGTTACCAGTCCCAATGGAGATAAAATAACAACTCTTGGCGAAAAAAACCTGGAATATGAAGTATCCAAATTCGGGTTTAATGCCCAACCGTTATATAAATTTATAGACCTCGACGGTAATCCACTAAGCGATGTAAAATATAGTTACGATCCGGATTTACAGAAGTTTATTGACCATCTGGATACGGTTAAAGCAGCATTTGAGAAGCGAAAAAAATAAAGAAGCGAATAACCCAAAGGCTAAACAGCATTTATTCCTTACTGGCAGGCAAATCGAAGTTTATAATGCAATCTGTTTCTCAACCATCATTTTACGTAGGTTGATTAGTCCATAACGCATACGCCCCAGCGCAGTATTGATACTGCAATTAGTGATCTGGGCTATTTCTTTGAAACTCAAATTCGCATAATGTCTTAATACAATGATCTCTCTTTGTTCTTCAGGCAGCAGGTCAAGCATTAAGCGAACCCTTTCATGGCTCTCACCCTGCATAATCCTGGCATCGGGGCCTTCTTCTGTTAATTGAATGATCTCAAAAATATCTTTGTTATCACTGGTTTTGATAGTAGGGGTACGCTTTACTTTCCTGAAATAGTCAACACATAAGTTATGCGCAATCCGTAGTGCCCATGGCAAAAATTTACCCTCTTCTGTATACCGCTTGTTTTGCAGGGTATCTATAATCTTAATGAAAACATCCTGAAACAGGTCTTCCGCAAGGTAGCTGTCCTTTACAAAAAACAGAATAGAAGTAAACACCTTGTCCTTATAGCGAAGGGTTAAGGCTTCAAAAGCCCCGGTGTCGCCATCCTGGAACGAGCGTATTAATTCATTATCAGATGCCTGATCTAATGCTCTCATAACATTGGGTTTTGAGTCAGTTTGGGTTCTCGCTTCAGGATATTGGTGCAAGTTTTACTTCATTTTTTTATACTAACTCATTATATTTCAGCGACAAATTATACATCTTTTCATATCTCCGGACTTTTGTGGAAAAGAAGGTTTTTGGGGGTTGGGGTTATGCACATATCTCAATTATGCACAAATCCGATTTCTTCCTGGAAACACGACCTGCTGATTTGATAAATTAAGGGGTTTCTAAACTTAAAGGCGAATAATGTGTTTAATTTGTAGACTCTATGGCCACAAAAACAAAAACACCACAATTAGAACATAGTAAAGAGGATTCAGGCGATATCCTTGTTAAAGGGGCACGTGTTCATAACCTTAAGAATGTTACAGTAAGTTTTCCGCGAAATAAATTAATTGTTGTAACAGGTGTATCGGGCAGTGGTAAATCATCTCTTACGATTGATACTTTATTTGCTGAGGGCCAGCGCAGGTATGCTGAGAGTCTGAGTGCGTATGCAAGACAATTCATGGCCAGGATGGAAAAACCCGATGTTGATTATATCAAAGGGTTATGTCCCGCAATTGCCATTGAACAGAAAGTAATTACCAGAACGCCCAGAAGCACAGTGGGTAGTATGACCGAAATATATGACTATCTCCGATTGCTTTATGCGCGTGCTGGCAAGACCATTTCGCCCATAAGTGGAAAAGAAGTTACCCGAGATGATGTTGCCGATGTGGTAAATGCGATTCTTGCTATGCCGGATGGAAGTAAGCTGCATATTATTGTGCCGTTTAAACAACATGCCCGAAGAGAAGCCAGAGAAGAGTTGCATATTTTGATGCAGAAAGGTTTTTCAAGAATGTATTATCGTGAGTCGAAGAGCAGCAAGGCAACCGGGGCAGGTGAAATAATCCGTATCGAAGAACTACTGGAGCTTTCTGATAAAGAACTAAAGAAAAAATTAGTTGCCGATAATGCAGAGCACAAGACCTTTGTTCTGATTGACAGAATTGTAACCAAAGCATTCGATGAAGATGACCTGCATCGTTTATCTGATTCTATCGGAACGGCTTTTTATGAAGGCGAGGGAGATATGTATCTTGAGTTGAACGGGAGTAAACTTCTTTCTTTCAGTAATAAGTTTGAGCTGGATGGTATTCAGTTTGAAGAACCGGTACCCAATCTTTTTTCATTTAATAACCCATTTGGAGCTTGCCCAACCTGTGAAGGATTTAGTCAGGTATTAGGGATAGATGCTGACCTGGTGATACCTGATAAGCGGCTCAGTTTATATGAAGGGGCTATTGCCCCCTGGAAAGGAGAAAAATTAGGGTGGTGGAAAGAACAATTTATCAAAGGCGCAGCTAAAATCGGCTTCCCTATTCATAAAGCAATCATTGATCTCTCAAAAGAGCAATACAAACAATTATGGGAAGGGGCGGCTGGCGTACAGGGGATTGATGATTTTTTTAAAGAAGTGGAGCAGAACCTGTACAAGGTTCAGTATCGGGTGCTATTAAGCAGGTATAGGGGAAGAACCAATTGCCCCGAATGTAAAGGATATCGTTTACGTAAAGAAGCACTATATGTAAAAGTTGGCGGTAAGCATATTGGTGAATTGTGTGAATTACCTGTTAAGGACCTGAAAACATGGTTCGATGCATTGCGTTTATCAGACCATGATCAACAGGTTGCCAAAAGAATATTATTGGAAGTAAACCAACGTATGCAAACCTTGATTGATGTTGGATTGGGATATCTTACTTTAAGCAGACTGGCAAATTCATTAAGTGGCGGAGAGAGCCAGCGTATACAACTTACCCGAAGTCTGGGTAGTAATCTTACCAACTCTTTATATATATTGGATGAGCCTTCTATCGGACTTCATTCACGTGATACGGTAAGATTAATCAGCGTACTGAAATCATTGCGAGACCTGGGTAATACAGTGGTGGTGGTAGAACATGATGAAATGATGATGCGCGAAGCGGATTATATTATTGATATGGGTCCATTGGCGTCTCATTTGGGCGGAGAAGTAGTGGCTGTAGGCAATTATGATGAGATCACGGCCAACCCGGAAAGCCTTACCGGAAAATACCTAACCGGTAAATTAAGTATTGACGCCCCAAAAATTGTCAGGAAATGGAACCGGAGTATTGTGGTAGAAAATGCCAGACAGAATAACCTGAAGGATATTACAGTTAGGTTTCCTCTCAATACATTATGTGTAGTAAGCGGGGTAAGCGGAAGTGGTAAAACCACATTGGTAAAACAGGTGCTGGTTCCTGCATTAAGAAAATTGAAAGGAGAGTTTACAGAAAAAGTGGGTCTGCATAAAAACCTCTCAGGAGATGTTGATTATATTTCACAAATAGAAATGATCGATCAAAATCCAATTGGTAAATCTTCTCGCAGTAACCCGATCACATATATAAAAGCCTACGATCATATCCGGGATTTATTTGCTAAACAACCTTTATCCAAAACCAGGGGCTTTCAGCCCAAGCATTTTTCTTTTAATGTAGATGGGGGAAGATGTGATACCTGTAAGGGAGAGGGAGAGCAGGTAGTAGAAATGCAGTTTCTGGCAGATGTGCATCTTACCTGTGAATCCTGTGGAGGTAAACGGTTTAAAGAAGAAGTGCTTGAAGTACAGTATAAAGGGAAAAGTGTATTTGATGTATTGGAAATGAGTGTTGACCAGGCAATCGATTTTTTTGTTGATGAGAAGCCGATTAAAAATGCTATCCAGCCTTTACAGGACGTGGGTCTTGGTTATATTAAGCTAGGACAAAGCAGCGATACATTAAGCGGTGGAGAAGCACAAAGAGTGAAACTGGCCAGCTTTTTAGGTAAGGGTAAGGGAATTGGACATGTGCTGTTTATTTTTGATGAACCTACCACCGGACTTCATTTTCACGATATCAAAAAATTACTGGCTTCTTTTAATGCTTTGATTGAGCAGGGACATTCCCTGATTGTGATAGAACACAATACTGATATAATCAAATCTGCCGACTGGATTATTGATCTTGGTCCCGAAGCCGGTGATGCCGGAGGAAATATCGTATATGCCGGAGTACCGGCCGGTATCAAAAAGAATAAAAAAAGTTATACAGCTAAATATCTATAAATAGCATTAGCGTAATCTATCAATACTCTTTATCAGCTTTTCATCTTTATAGATGCCCCTGATGGCTAATAAATAAAATACTGGTATCGCGAAGCTGAGTACACTAAATAATGAGATGCCACCTGCATCATATTTTTTGATGGCCAGAAAATACAGGATGATATTGAGTACGCTGATAACACATCCAGCCAACCCCATCTTTAACTGTAGCTTACGATTATTGTATAAAAAAACGGAAACCAAGGCAAGGATAGCTGCCGCAACCGTAAGTATCATCAAAAAAGTATTACTCATAGCCGTAAAATTCTCTGCCGGAGTATTGCCTGCACTTCCAATATAAAAAGGAAGCTTCAGACTGGCAAAACCGAGTGCTGAAGCAACCAGTAACCAAATGGTTTGTATTCTTTGTATCATATAAGATTGTATAATCTGTATTTCCTAATTGGTAATTAACCGAGTTCCGGATAAAGTGTAAATTCAGTCATGAACTCGTTTACCTGGTTCTTTACTTTGGCTATCAGATGGGTATCATCTGCATTCATTAAAACCGAATCGATAGAATCTACTACAAATTGCATATGCTCTTCTTTCATTCCCCTCGTAGTAATGGCAGGTACCCCTAAGCGAATGCCCGAAGTAACAAATGCACTCTTGTCATCATAAGGTACCATATTTTTATTGGCAGTAATATCTGCCAATACCAATGCCTGTTCTGCTTTTTTACCACTGATATTTTTATTGCGCAGGTCTATTAATACAAGGTGATTATCTGTTCCGCCACTAATAATCCGATAATCTTTTTCAACCAATGCTTTTGCCAGTGCCTGTGCATTTTTGATTATCTGGTGCGCATACCCTGTAAACTCATCGCTTAGAATTTCTCCAAAGGCAATCGCTTTTGCAGCAATTACATGTTCCAGCGGTCCCCCTTGTATACCCGGGAAAACAGCCATATCCATCAGGTTACTCATCATACGGATATTGCCTTTGACATCTTTTAAGCCAAAGGGGTTTTCAAAATCTTTCCGCATCATGATAATTCCCCCTCTTGGCCCCCTTAATGTTTTATGAGTCGTAGAAGTTACAAAATGGCAGTGATCAAAAGGATCGTTCAACAACTTTTTAGCGATTAAGCCAGCCGGGTGGGCAATATCGGCCATAACCAGGGCTCCCACTTCATCTGCCACTTTCCGTATTCTGGCATAATCCCAATCGCGGCTATAAGCGCTGGCACCACAAATGATCATTTTGGGTTTTACTTCTCTGGCTTTTGCTTCCAGCATCTCATAATCAACTAAACCAGCTTCTCTGGTAACACCATAGAAATGTGGGTTGTATAATTTACCGCTATAGTTTACTGCCGAGCCATGGGTTAAATGTCCACCCATGCTTAGATCAAGACCCAAAATCGTATCGCCGGGCTGTAATACAGCCAATGCAACGGCTGCATTTGCCTGGGCACCGCTATGGGGCTGCACATTGGCGTATTCTATATCGAATATCTGTTTTAAACGATCTATGGCCAGTTGCTCTGTCTGATCAACGATTTCGCAACCTGCATAATAACGGCGACCCGGGTAGCCTTCAGCATATTTATTCGTCATTACATTCCCCATTGCCTGCATTACCTGTAGACTGGTAAAATTTTCAGAAGCAATCAGTTCAATACCATGACGTTGTCTTTCCAGCTCCTGTTTAATCAGGTCAAAAACCAATGTATCTCTTTGCATCAGCGTTTATTTCCGGCAAAGATAAGCTGTGGGCTATCGTATTGAGCTGCCTGTTGGTTTTTTTACAGAAATCGGGGATAAGAGGTAAATAAAACGAGAATTTCTAAACTAAAATGGAAGGTTGGGGGGTATGTTGGCAGTTTTTCCTATTTTCGGCCTATTGAGAATACGTTTTGAAAGGAAGATGGATGGATTTGGTGGAAAACAACGATATTTTCAAAAGCAAAAGACCCCCATGAAAGCGATTATTCCAGTTGCCGGTGCCGGTGCAAAATTAAGGCCCCATACCTATACCCAACCCAAAGCATTAATTCCTATTGCAGGTAAAACGATTCTTAGTTTTATTGTAGATCAGTTGCATGAGGCTGGTATTAATGAGTTCGTTTTTATTGTTGGCTACCTGGGAGAAAAAATACAGGAATATGTAAAACAATCCTACCCTGATCTAATCACCCATTTTGTTTTCCAGAACGAGCGGCAGGGTACGGGGCATGCTATTGAATTGACCCGGAATATTGTTGGAGATGATGAAGTGTTTGTTGTTTTGGGAGATACCATTTGCGAATATGATGTAAAAGAAGTGGTTAACAGTCCTTATAGCATGCTCGGCATCAAAAAAGTAGATGACCCCAGAAATTTTGGAGTGGCTTCGGTAGGCGATGATGGATTTATTGACCAGGTAGTAGAGAAACCATCGATTCCCAAAAGCAATATGGCTTTGGTTGGCTTATATAAGATCAAAGAAACTCATTTTCTTTTCGAGTGCCTGCATCATTTATTTGCACAAGATATCAAAACTTTTGGTGAGTATAATTTAACCGATGCTTTGGATTGTATGATCAAGCGAGGTGCCCGGTTTCAGGCATTTAAAGTGAAGAACTGGTTTGATTGTGGTAAAAAAGAAACCCTGCTGGAAAGTAATGCTACCCTGTTGAAAAAATTTGGCGGTAATATTATCGGCGAGCATGATTTTAAGGATACAATTATTATTCCACCTGTAAGTATTGCCCCCGGATGCGATATTTCCAATGCGATTATTGGTCCGCATGTGGCCATAGGTGCAAACACTTCTATCAAACACTCAATTGTTCGTGACAGTATCATAGGTTCTTATACCACCCTGTTTGAAGTGGTACTCGATAATTCATTAATTGGTAGCGATGCATCCGTTAAAGGATTGAGCCGTAGCCTGAATATTGGCGACAATACTGAAATCGACTTCGGGTAATCTCATTTGATAGTTCATTTCTTACCTATTTGGTTTCTCTGCGAAACCTCAGCCTCCTAGTTCTCTGCGGTGAAAAAATTAACCAATCATTCCTCCTTACTTTTATCTTTATGTTCATATTGAATCCTTATTTATGAATATCCAAACTTCTGCAAATAGAATCACCCAACTTTTCAAGATTCAATATCCCATCATCCAGGCTGGTATGGTCTGGGCCAGTGGCTGGAAATTGGCCAGTGCAGTGAGTAATGCCGGTGGATTGGGATTGATTGGTGCCGGAAGTATGTACCCGGATGTTTTACTGGAACATATCCGTCAATGTAAAGCAGCGACAGATAAGCCTTTTGGCGTCAATATCCCGCTTATGTATCCCGATGCGGAAGCACTCATCAATATTATTATAGAAGAAAAAGTACCGATAGTTTTTACCAGTGCAGGAAACCCCAAACAATGGACTGTGTACTTAAAAGAAAAAGGGGTTACGGTAGTACATGTGGTAAGCAGTAGCCGGTTTGCAAAAAAAGCGGAAGAAGCAGGATGCGATGCCGTTGTTGCGGAAGGATTTGAAGCAGGTGGACACAATGGGCGTGAAGAAACAACCAGTTTGGTATTAATACCTTTGGTAAAAAGCAGTGTACAAATTCCTGTAATAGCGGCGGGTGGCATAGGTTCTGGCAGACAGATGCTGGCAGCGATGGTACTGGGTGCTGAGGGCGTTCAGGTGGGCAGTCGTTTTTTATGTACGCCGGAGGCTTCTTCACATATTAATTTTAAGCAAGCAGTGATCAAAGCCGTAGAAGGAGATACTTTGCTGGCGATGAAAAAATTAATGCCGGTAAGACTATTGAAAAACGAGTTTTTTGATAAAGTTCATGCCGCGGAATTGCGAGGGGCAGATCAGGAAGAAATGAAAAATCTTTTAGGCAGGGCAAGGGCTAAAAAAGGAATGTTTGAAGGCGACCTGGTGGAAGGCGAACTCGAAATTGGACAGGTAAGTGCCCTTATCAATGAAATAAAACCTGCAGCCGAAATCGTAAATGAAATGATTGCCGAATATAATCAGGCTATAACTGAACTGAAATCACTATCCTGATGCCTTACAAATTATTTGTGTAAGTAGAATGAATTTGCCTGCGATAAACAGGTTACCACTAAATCATTGATACAAACATGATCTGGCAGGTTTGCCGTATAAAAAGCAATATTGGCAACATCTTCTGCCTGTAATGCCTTATAGCCATCATATACAAGGTCAGCTTTTGTTTGATCGCCTTTGAACCTGACAATAGAGAATTCAGTTTCAGCTGCACCTGGATGTATGGAAGTAACTTTAATACCATACGGCAAAAGATCAATACGCATGGCCTTACTCAAAGCATCTACCGCATGTTTACTGGCACAATAGGCATTGCCATCTTTATACACTTCTTTTCCGGCAGTAGAACCTATATTGATAATATGTCCTTTTTTGCGGGAGGTTAAAAAAGGGATAACCGCTTTAGATACATACATAAGTCCTTTTACATTGGTATTCATCATCGTATCCCAATCATCCAGATTGGCATTTTCAAAACTATCTCTTCCCAGTGCAAGTCCTGCATTGTTTACTAAAACATCAATGGACTGCCATTCGGATGGTAACCCATTGATAGCAGTGAATACAGCCTCGCGATCCTGCACATCAAATACCAATGGCAGTACTTTAATAGCGTAATTTTTTTCCAATTCTTTGGCAAAGTTGTTTAATTTTTCAGCCCTTCTGCCTGTTATGATACAATTCCAGTTTGCTGCTGCAAAAATTTCTGCAATGGCTTTTCCAAAACCGGATGTGGCACCTGTAATTAAAATTATTTTAGACATAATGGATGTATATGTAAGCGAAATTAAGGGAATAGAAAGTCAAAAATCAAAAGTCAAAATTTAAAAGACAAATACTTTTACTTGCTTTCTTCGAATTTTATCTGATTAGTGCTATGGTTCCTTTTCTGAAAACGGTTTTACCGAGATAATCAACCCCTTCCGTTTCATAAACATAGGTTCCGCTGCCTTGTGGAACGCCATTGAAAATTCCATCCCAACCTCTTCCAAACTCTGTAGTTGTAAATACGACTTGTCCCCAACGGTTAAACACGGTAAAATAATTGATCTTGGTAATGCCTATGGTAATAGGCCGAATGATATCATTCTTTCCATCGCCATTGGGTGTAAATCCGGAAGGAACCAATATATCTGGTCCATTTTTGTATACACGTATTGTTATCTGGTCCTGAGCCGAACATCCACTATTAGATACTGTCACAGTATACCTTACTGAATCAAGTGAGCCTCCTAAAGTTACTGTTGGATTAGGAATATCAATAGCACTTAAACCTGTTGAAGGGCTCCAATAATAACTGCTTCCACCGCTGGCATTCAGTTGTATGGTTTGATTGGGTAATACCATGGTATCTTTTCCTGCATAAGCATTGATAGGTGGTATTACCGTAATCATTAGTGTATCACTTGCGGGTTTATTGCAACCAACCGTATCAATTGCTGTAAGAATATATAGGGTTGTTTTTGAAGGCCCTGCTATTGGGGAGAGAGAATTGGGATTACTCAATGAATTAGATGGGGTCCAATAAAAACTAGATCCGACTACGGTACCATTTAACGGAACTGTATTCCCAAAACAGATCAGGGTATCATTGCCTAGACTGGCAATGGGATAGGGAACAGGCTTCACAGCTACCGAATCCCTTGCCTGGCATTTTCCTAAATTGGCAGTTACATAATAGATAGTATTTGTAAGCGGAGTTACATAAGGGTACTTAATATTTTTTACAATCTCACCTGTAGATGAAATCCATTGATAACTTAGGGCATAGCTAACAGGCTTGAGCATTATAGAGTCAGTTTTACAAATTGTAGTATCCGGTCCTGCATTAACGGAAATAAATTTCAGCACATTTACTGTAACGGTATCTGAATTGACACAACCATTATCATTTACAGATACATAATATTTAGTTGTATCCTGCGGATATACTATAGGAGTTGCTGAATTACTATTCATGATCCGCAACTGATTAGGACCTGTTGAAGGAGTCCAGTTAATAGAGCCGCTGGAAATATTAACGCCTAGTGCAAGACTATCATTACTACAGATTAAAGTGTCTTTAAACGCCAATGCCAATGCGGGTTTATCCAGCACAACTAATGTTTTGGTAACGGTGTCTATACAGCCTTTGTTATTGGCAACAATCAGACTAACCTTGGTAGTTATGGGTCCCGGGTATTTCCATGATGAGTCTTTGCTATGGGAAGTATCAGCAGCATTGGTCAAGTCTCCAAAATTCCATCGCCAGCTGTTTACAGAACCATATTTACTTGCAGTAGTATCCGTAAATTGATAGGTATTTAAATAACAGGTTCCATTAATCGTAAAGCCCGGAACAAAACCCGGATAAACACTCACTTTTGAAGTGGCAGAATCCTTACAGCCTCCTGAAGAAGCCACCACGAGTTTAACGATAAACGTACCACTGTCTTTTCCACTTTTCAAATAATCATAAGTAGGGGTTGGGCTGGAAGAAGTATCTGTTGTTAATGTAGTAACCCCAAAATTCCACAAATAAGAAATAATAGTTGCATTCGGTGATTCGTTTTGGAATGTTAACGTGGTTCCATTACAACTAATATAGCTGGGTTGTAAAACCGCTGCTGAAATCGAACAGTTGGCAACAGTAATATGAATCTCTTTTTTCGTACTTCCGATCAATACCCCATTTCGAAACTCATTGGCGCAAACAGCCACTACATAATCACCGGTAATGGATGGAGCTGATCCCGAAATAATACCTGTTACCGGATTAATTGTAACGGTTGGCCCCATGGGGGAATATCCAGCAAATATGGTAGAATAACTTACCGGAATATATGGAGGACTGGAAGGAGGATAAGGCTGTGCACCACCGGCAGAATTATCTCCCCCCACTAAACCTGTACAAAAACTATAACTTAAAGAATCTCCATCTGGATCAACCGCACTAAAATCAAACGTAAAGGGAGAACTATAACAAACAATTGCTGTATCTTTTTGTGCAAATACAGGGCTGCTGTTTTTGGAATAATCAACCCCATTAATGACACCCGGAATCGTATTGGTATAACTTACCCCAATCGCACTCGAATTACCACTTACGTTTACAATTCCGGCAATCCGACAGCATCTTTGTACAGTAAGTGTATAGCCGGCTGTATTATTGGGTAATACTACGGTTGTGGTATATCTATCTATAAAATAACAAACAGGTGGAGGAGAACTGATACATGGACTATATGTGGTTTTATTGGGGTTATCAGAACCGGCTAGTGGAATAGTATAAGCTTGTCCGGAATAAAGGGTATTAGTTGAATTATCAAAAATTCCAAGATAGACAAATTGATCTCTTTGCCCTGCTGTTGAATTACAACTCAGGTATTGTCTTACTGTTATTTGATAAGTTGTTGTTTTGTTTACCGGGTCAGAGGAAATATATTGATACTGTATCCAGCCCCCTTTCAGGTGATTGGCTAAGCCCGACTGGGCAAAAGTCAAGACAAGGAGTGTGGCCAGAACAAATCTCATATGCAGAAGGTTACTTCTTTACAGGGTTTAGTAATCATCCTTGTTCAAACTGTTTTCAGGATAATGTAAAGATAGATTTGTGAAAATACAAATAGCTGTATTTTTTCCGTAATATGAATGTTTATTTAACGGAGTTACAACATCTTAAGTAAGATAGTATAGTGAAGGACAATGCTGCTTAGGAGCAAAAAGAAATGAAAATTATCTGATCAGAACAGAAGTTCCCTTTCTGAAAACCAGTTTACCCTGGTAATCCACCCCTTCCGCCTCAAAAACATAGGTCCCGGTAGCTTGTGGCAAACTGCCCAGGTTTCCATCCCATCCCTTGCCCATTTCAGAGGTAGTAAATACCAATTGTCCCCACCGGTTAAATACCCTGAAATATTTTAATATACTGATTCCGACAGTGATGGGTTTCAATATATCATTCTTGCCATCTTTGTTTGGTGTAAACGCAGAGGGAACAAAAATTTCGGGGCCTGTTTTAAAAACTTTTACCTCGATTCCATCCTCAGCAAAACAACCATATTGGTCAGATACCTTAACGATATAGTTTATGGAAGTAAAACGATCATCCAACGTAAGGATCGGATTGGCAATTGATGCGTTGCTTAAACCCGTTTCAGGAGTCCAGCTATAACTTACCCCGCCACTTGCCTGTAATTGTACGGGCTGGTTTACTAATATAAAAGTGTCTTTTCCTGCATTGGCAACTACCGGGGGTGCAACGGTGATTAGTAAGCTGTCTAATCCCGGTTTAGGACATCCTATCGTATCTATTACTTTCAGTAGATACCGGGTTGTTTTTGAAGGAGCTGCAACAGGGTTAAGGATACTGGCATCTGATAATGAATTGGCCGGACTCCATTGAAAAGAAATGCCTTTGCCTGTTCCGTTTAATTGTATCCTTGTTCCAAAACAAATGGTTGCGTCCGGGCCGGCAATGGCTAATGGATAAGGAACCACAGAAATTCCAACAGTATCGCGATCCTGACATTTGCCTAGATTCGCGATCACATAATATTGTGTATTAACCAATGGCTGTACAAGCGGATATTTTATATTGTCTATCGGTACACCTGTTGAACTTTGCCACTGATAGCCCAATGCGGCACTAATGGGTTTCAATCGAAAAGTATCGCCAGTGCAAACGATAGAATCGTTTCCCGCATTGACCTTGATAAAATCAAGCACATTTACAATAAGTGAATCGGTATTCTCACATCCATTATCAGTTATATGAACAAAATACCAGGTGGTTGTTTTCGGAAATACAACTGGACTGGAAGTATTGGCATTTAAAATATTCGTATTCGGTAACCAGTTATACATACCGGAATTGGGAACGTTAATTGGTAAACTATCAATACTACAAATTAAGGTATCTCTGAAAGGCAGGTTGATCAATGGTTTTGTATTTACTACCAGTTGCTTATGCACACTATCAATACAACCTTTTGTATTGGTTACAATAAAGTTGATATCTCTGGTACCGGGTGTTGCATATTTATATTGTGGATTCTGCAATATCGATGTGTCTGCAGAAGTGGACGCATCGCCAAAATTCCAGTGCCAGCTATTTACAAGACCATAAGTAGTAGTCGTGGAATCTGTAAACAGAAATGGATTCTGGTAACAACTGCCATTGATGATAAAACCCGGCTTAAAACCCGGATAAACCAATACAAGCGTACTGTCTGATCCAATACAACCTTTTGGACCGGTTACCGTCAATGAGGCAACATACCTGCCGGTATCTTTATACACGTAGTCAATAGTAGGCGCAGTGGAACTGCTATGAGCTGTATCACCAAACTGCCATAAATAGGAAGTAATTGCTGAGGAGGTAGATCCATTTTCAAAGTGTACTGAAAAATTATTACACTGAATAATTTTTGGCGGAAGATCAGCTTCAATAAAATCGCAGTTCTGCACTTTTAAGATAAAATCTTTACGATGCTGCGTAAAAGCTGTTCCGTTTCTCCATTCTGTAATACATACATTTACCACATAAGAACCTTCAGGGGGTGCAATACCGCTGATAATACCGGTACTCGGATCAATGCTAACCGTAGCGCCTAATGGTAAACTACCACTATAAGGTGATAAATAAGGCAATGATAATAAAGAGAGATTATAACTGGGTACCGTTGTATTACCACCGCTTGCAGATGTAAAAGCATCACAAAGAGAATAACTTAATACATCATTATCGGGGTCAACGGCACCAAAATCAAGAATAAAGGGTTTGTTCGCGCAAACCAGGGCGGTATCTTTTATTAAAAATTGCGGACTACTATTATGTCCCACAGGTAAGGTTGCAGTTCCGGGTATAGTAGTTACATAGTTACTGCCAACACTTGTTTTGGCACTTAGGTTTGAAATATTATCAACTCTGCAACAGCCGGTTCTCGACAAAACATAACCATTGGTATTATTGGCAAGGGTAATTATTGCGGAATAGATTCCTATCTCATAACAAACACTTACATTACCCACCAGACAGGGAAACGCCGCTGTATTTAATGAAATGGATCTGATGGGTGCTACCAGAGGTAATGGAAGAGAAGTATTTAACAAACCATCTGCATAAATACCTACTGTTACACTTTCATTTTGTAATAAGGGGCCTGTAGAAGCACAATCTCTGAATAAGCGAAGTGTAATCTTGTAAATGCTGGTAGTAGTTCCGTTGGATAATGGAGTGCCGGGGCCCTGGTATTCATAAAACAATTCACCACCCGCAACATGTCTTGCCATGGCAGGTAAGAATAAAAGAAGAATGGCGATTATGCAGAAACCCTTCTTCATATTGGATATATAATTATCGGTCCATGAACCTGATTATGAACCGGTTCAATAATTCAGGGGCTTCCATCATGCTCATATGTCCCACTCCGGATAATACATGAATATACGATTTTACCGGGAGCTTAGCCTGCTCCAGTATATCTGGCATGGGGGCTGCCATATCCTCTGTACCTGTAACGAATAATACCGGTAATGGGTTGTCTTTCAAAACGCTTGTTTTATCAGAACGTAGCTTCATTGCCGTATAATACTGGCATAGACTTTCTTTGGTAAAATAGCTGCCCGATTCGATAAAAGCATTTATTTTTTCAGGTTGATTTTCCCGGAAGCCGGCCGAAAACAAATTAGGGATACTGGTTTTCAGAAACGCAAATGACCCATGTGTTGATATGAAATCGATTCCTTTTTCCCGGGTCTTCTTTTTTTCCTCGCTATCAGCATAAGCAGTAGAATGTATCAAGCCAAATGCATGAAGGCTTCCCGGATATTTTTCTGCAAATGATAAAGTAATATATCCTCCCATACTATGACCCAGTAGGGTGCATTGTTGCATATTTTCATTTTGTAATAAAGCATAGATACAATCGGCATAATCATTAATCTGGATCGGATCCTGAAGGCCTGAAGCCTTGGCTTGTAATCTATCTGATTTACCCGAACCGGGCAGGTCTGGTACAATCAATAAATAAGAAGTCTGCAAAAAATCAATCTGATTCTGCCATATACGACTGTCTTCGCCAAACCCATGTAGTAGAACCAGGGGTTGGCCAGTCCCGATTACCTGATAAGAGATTTTGGCAGATTGGTATCGAAATATTTTTTGCATGTTGGTTAACCTTTTTTTACCAGAAATTTCTGCCGAAATATCTTTGCAAGATGCCAGCTAATTAGCAGCACCGCAAGTACAGAAGCCAGTTTATATAGATAATCTCCATACTTCACATAAAATGTTTGACCTGTTAAAACCGGGATAGGATATTTAATAAAAGCGGCGGTATCCCAAGGTTGTGTTTGAAAAATTTTCCCATTCTCATCAATCACGGCCGAAATACCTGTATTAGCACTACGTGCAACCCATCTTCTTGTCTCAATGGCCCTTAAACGTGCATATTGAAGATGTTGTTTATGTCCGGCAGTATTACCCCACCATCCGTCGTTGGTCATAATGGTTAAAATATTCGCTCCTTTTTGAACATAGCTGCTAACATACTCGCCATAGATGCTTTCATAACAGATAATCGGTGCTGTGATATACTCATTATCAGGTTTTGCAAATACTGCAGACTCATCAGATTTCCCATATCCCCCGGCCGTACCACCAAATTTCTCAAATACTGGCGCCATAAAATTCAGGAAAGTAGGTAAGGATTCTACTCCCGGAACCAGTTTGCTTTTATTATAGAAGAGGGAAGGCGTGTTTTTTTTGATAGAGACGGCAGCATTAAATTCATCATAATAAATACCATCTGTTGATTTTCTTGCAGTAGCAGTTTGGCGGATGGTGCCATAAGTTTTATATGTTTCAATGCCGGACAAAAGGGTAATTCCCGGGTGCTTGTTTACAAAAGTAAAAACAGGTTGATAGTTAAAATTGGATGAAATTTTTTCAGGGAGTTCTGCTTCAATCATGGCAGTTTCCGGCCAGATAACCAATTCGGTTGCTGAGTCTACAGCCTCTTCAGATAAGCGGGTTAATTTGGCGATTTGGTCAGATACGGTTGAGGAAGATAGTTTTTGGTAAGGGTCAATATTCGGTTGAATAATTACAATATTATGTTTCGGCTCAATCAGCTGCGATGGTCTGAGGTAATGAAGTTGACAAAAACTATACATCAATATGGGTATCGAAATAATTAGTAGACAGAGACGGGTTAGACTTCTTGTATTGTTTTTGATTCTTGCTGCCATACTTAGTTCAAAAAACAAAAGATTACCAATAAGGATAAGCAAACTGCCGCCACCAACCCCAGTATACTCATACCATTGCACCCAATCAGGATGAGAAGCAAATACATTACCCAGCGTTAACCAGGGCCAGCTTAGCTGCCAGTTTAAATGAATGTATTCGAAGCACATCCAGAACAGGATCAATGAACCATATCCGATTCTTCTGCCATATTTTTTTTTGAAAATATGGTAACCCCACCAGGGCAGGCACATAAACAGGCTATTGGCTCCGATGGCAGCAATTGTGCCAATATCGGAGGAGTTCCATATCCACCAGGTGGTACCTATATTCCAGAATAAAACAGTTAGATAAGTATAGCCAAAAAAAACAGATTTTCTTGTTATCATATCTGCCAGCCAAAGCAGCGGAACCCAGGCAATAAAAATCAGGGCCGTTAGTGGTGATACAGGCCAGGAGGCAAACAATAATAGTGCGGATAACAGGCTCAGACCTGCTAATTGGGTTCTTTTCAAATCGTATTATTTTAAAAAGGAAAGTTCCGAAGAAAATATGAAATGCAGGAAACAAAACGTAAAGAAATGAATAAGACTAACAGAGACTTACCATCTATCAATATAGACAAGGGCATTAAGAAATCAGATTTAGTAATTTCTTAATGCCCTTGTCTATATTGAATGGATCTAAGAATATTATTTCCTGCTATAATTGGGTGATTCTTTTGTAATATCCACATCATGCGCATGACTTTCTTTCATACCCGCATTTGTGATTTTTACAAAAGTGGCTTGCTGTAAAGCTTTGATATCTTTTGCGCCGCAATATCCCATACCGGCTCTTAAGCCGCCTACATATTGATAAACGATTTCGGTGAGACTTCCTTTATAGGCTACGCGGCCTTCAATTCCTTCCGGAACAAACTTTTTAATATCATCTTCCACATCCTGAAAGTAGCGATCACCGCTTCCCTGGCTCATGGCACCCAGGCTACCCATGCCTCGGTATTCTTTGAATTTTCTTCCTTCATAGATGATGGTTTCTCCCGGGCTTTCTTCTACACCTGCAAATACACTACCCATCATCACCAAATTTGCACCAGCAGCAAGTGCTTTTACCATATCGCCGGTATATCGTATACCGCCATCGGCAATAACAGGAATCCCTCTTCCTTTTAAAGCATTGCTGGCTTCCATGATAGCAGTTAATTGAGGAACACCCGCGCCGGCAACAATACGTGTAGTACAAATTGATCCCGGACCAATCCCCACTTTCACACAATCTGCTCCTGCATCAGCCAAAGCTTTTGCACCTGCAGCCGTTCCAACATTTCCTGCAATGATCTGTAATTGTTTAAAATTTTTGCGTAACGCTTTTAATGCCTCAATTACACCTTTACTGTGTCCATGCGCGCTATCAAGCGTTACGATATCTACTCCTACATATTGTAATGCAGCGGCCCTGTCCATCAGGTCCTTGGTAATACCCAAAGCAGCACCTACCAATAATCTTCCGAGTCCGTCTTTTACGGCATTTGGATAATTCCGAATCTGTAAAATATCACGATAAGTAATCAGGCCAATCAGTTTACCTTGTTTATTTACAACAGGTAATTTTTCAATTTTGTATTGACGAAGAATTTTCTCCGCTTTTTTCAAATCTGTTCCTTCAGGAGCAATGATGAGGTTTTCACGGGTCATTACTTCCTTCACTTTCCGTGATTTATCATGCTCGAACCTCAGATCCCGATTAGTAAGAATACCTACCAGTTTCTGATCCTTATCTACAATCGGTATTCCCCCTATACGGTTTTCTTTCATCAATTTTAATGCATCGCCAATGGTTGCATCTACGAGTAGAGTAATGGGGTCAATGATCATACCACTCTCACTTCTTTTTACTTTTCTAACCTGCTCAGCCTGGCGCTCAATACTCATGTTTTTATGAAGAATTCCCAAACCACCCTGTCTGGCCAGTGCAATGGCCAGATTGGCTTCAGTTACAGTATCCATTGCTGCTGACAGCATGGGAATATGTAAAAGAATTTTTTTGGTTAACTGAGAACGGATATCCACTTCGCGGGGTAATACCTGGCTGTAGGCGGGCATTAACAATACATCGTCATAGGTGAGTCCTTCACCAAATAATCTTGATTGACCGGTCTTGTTTCGGGGAGATTTGTTGATTGTTGCCATGTGCAAAGATAGTGCCGTGGATAAATTCGCTCCAAAATTTTTTCGGAGGGCAAAAGCTATCATTTAATGCGCTGATTTGTATAGCTGTTGGCCATTGGCTATTGGCTTTTATCTGTAGTAGTTACTGATGAATAATATCAAATTCGTTTATTCTCATCCCTATCAATTAAATCATAACCTACGCTGCCAATAGCCCAAAGCCAATAGCTAGTAGCCAATAGCAACCCCAACAGCCAACCCCTCAATTAATTATCTTTGTTTCAATGACAAGACCTATTCCAACGAAAGAGACCCCTTATTTTAACTTTCAGTTTGGTTTGTTGTGTGTGAGCAATTTTCTGTTTTCCGCCAGTTTTAATATGATGATACCGGAATTGCCGGATTATCTTACCCGTTTGGGCGGGGCAGAATATAAGGGGTTGATCATTGCCCTGTTTACTTTAATGGCTGGCATATCCAGGCCGTTTAGTGGGAAGTTAACTGATACAGTAGGCAGGGTGCCGGTTATGATCTTTGGATCATTGGTATGTGTTGTTTGTAGTTTGCTTTACCCTGTTTTGACAACCGTTAGCGGTTTTTTATTGTTACGTTTCTTTCACGGATTCTCTACTGGGTTTAAACCTACCGCCACTTCAGCTTATGGAGCAGATGTAGTACACGAATCAAGAAGGGGGGAAGCCCTGGGTGCCCTTGCCATAGGATATACTACAGGATCTTCGATTGGGCCCATCGTTGGCAGTTATTGCGTAACGAACTATTCATTTAATATGATGTTTGTGGTGTCTGCCTTATTTGCATTAGGCTCTGTGATTATTTTATACAATATCAAAGAAACACTGCCTAACCCACAGAAATTTTCTTTCGGCATTATCAGAATTAAAAGATCAGAAATATTTGAACCTACATCTCTCAAACCGTCATTGATTATGCTGTTATTGTCGTTTTCATTGGGTACCGCACTAACACTTGCCCCTGATTTGAGCGAATCGGTGGGTATACATAACAAAGGACTTTTTTATACCTGTTATACCATCACTTCTTTATTAATAAGATTAATAGCGGGTAAATCATCAGACAGGCATGGAAGAATCATAGTATTGGTTTTATCCTCATTAGTACTGTTGGTTTCCATGGTATTATTATCTTTTACACATACTGCTACAATGGTTGTTATCAGTGCAGCTATTTTTGGGTTAAGCCTGGGTATGAACGGGCCCACTTTAACAGCCTGGACGATAGATTTGTGTAGTGTTGAGAACAGGGGCAAAGCCGTAGCCTCTGTTTATATAGCTTTAGAAATGGGGATCGGGAGTGGGGCCATTTTTTCGGCATGGATATATCATAACAGGGTTGAAAATTTTGTGTACGCATTTATATTTCCTGCAATACTCGCATTGATTGCAACGATATTGTTGATTATTTGGAGAAAACAGGGTAAGCAGAATCCGATTTCCGACCCTTTTGAAATGGTGGAAATAGGAGAGTAATCATATTTCAAATATTTCTGTAACCAGCAAAACTCATAATAGCTTATACATTTTTCCGGGTAAAGAACAGATCAGGTTATTCAATTCCAGATGTAAAATAGCAGTAGCCAGACTACTACTGCTAAACCCACATTTGAAATTTAGTTCATCTATCGGCATCATTTCTTTTTCCTGTAGCAGTTTCAGAATGATCTTTTCTTCATTTGACAGATCAGGAAATAAATCTATTTGCTTTTTTGGAACCAGTTTTTTTTCTTTCCATCCCATTGTATCTATGAAATGTTCCGGCCCTGAAAATAAGAGGGCTTTATTTTGTTGTACCAGTTTCAGACAACCGCTGCTTTTACTATCTGTTAGTTTTCCGGGAACAGCAAAAAGATCCCGGTTATAATTATAGGCAAGTTCTGCTGTAATCATACTACCACCCTTTATAGCTGTTTCTATAACAACGGTTGCATCAGCCATGCCAGCCACAATTCGGTTTCTTCTGGGAAAATTATGTTTATCGGGCTGGGTTCGCATCCTGAATTCAGTTAGTAAGCCCCCATTGCTAATCATCTCTTTTGCCAGAGATTTATGTTGTGATGGATATAAAGTATCCAGTCCATGCGCCAATACACCCACAGTTGGAATTCTATGCTGTAATGCAGCTTTGTGGGCAATGGCATCAATACCCAATGCCAGACCACTGATAATGACTACCTCCTCATTTTCCAGTCCTTTGATAAATTCTTCTGTTATCTGTTTGCCGTAAGCAGTATGGTTCCTGGTTCCGATGATACTTACCATCCTTGTGTTGTTCAGGCATTGCCTGCCTGTATAATATAGCAAGGAAGGAGGGTCATAGCAATGAAGCAGGCGCTGCGGATAATCCGGGTCATTGATAAACAAAATATTGATCTGGTTCTTTTCAATATACTTGATTTCCTTCTCCGCTTCGGTAAAATGATTCCAGCTTTTCAATTGCTTAGCACATAAGTCTCCAATGGTTTCAATCTGAGATAGTTCTTTTTTATTTGCCTTAAAAACAGATTGGGCATTTCCATAGTAATCGATTAATGCTTTTACCCTCACCGGCCCCAGTTCAGGAATCATAGTAAGCGCAATACGATAAAGCAATTCCTCAGTCATGAAAAATATTTACAGAAGGATACCTATTTGAAAGCAATCTCTGTAAAAAGAGGAAATGAGAAAAGGGTGTTTATACCTAATTATTTTCTTGGGGGGCAAATAAAAATTCTTTTTTCCTATAAACCTGTAATGGTAAACGTAGTTCTCCTGTTTTGGGCTCTTCCTTTTTCAGTACTGTTTTCTGCTATGGGTTGTGTTGCCCCAAATCCTTTATAGCTTAATCGCTTACTATCAATATTTCTACTGATCAGGTAATCAACAATTGCTTTTGCCCGGTTAGTGGAGAGTTTTAGGTTATCTTCTGCTTTTCCGATATTGTCGGTATGGCCACCAATTTCAACCGAAAGAGAAGGGTTCTCCGTTAATACCTGTACTAATTTTTCCAGTTCAATAAAAGCAGCACTAGGCAACTCGTAAGAATTGTTCGCAAACTGGATATTCTGGAAAGTAACACTGGCATTGAGTTCTACTGGTTGCAGATAGATATCTTTCTGGTAAGTACTATCCGCGGATTTTTTGCTCAGTTCCATTAATTCACTATAGAACAGGTATCCTTTTCGGTTTACCGTAAACGTATAATCATTCGCAGTAGGCAGGGTAATAAAATACTCTCCCAGCTCATCGGTTTGCACCTTCATCAACTTCTCATTATTGCTATTATCTGTAAGCTCAACATAGGAAGGGAGCCTTTTTCCGGTTTTCTTATCCATCACTTTTCCTTTCACATATAATGTCCGGAAAGGCCTGATATCTGGTCGCATCTGAAATTGGTAGATATCTAATCCCCCGCGTGAATCACTGCGATCACTTGCATAATAAGCAGTTAATCCATCTGCCGACACAGCCAGGCTACCTTCATTTTCAATGGTATTGATGGGATAACCCAGATTCTCGGGTGTTCCCCATTCTCCCTTGCTGTTTTTACGGATAACAAATAGATCGGACCCACCATACCCGGGTAATCCGTTAGAAGTAAAATATAAAGTCTGGTTATCCGCATGAATAAAAGGGGCCTGTTCATCGCCTGCTGTATTGATACCCGGACCCATATTCTGTGCCGGACCCCATTTGCCGTTGGCTTGCCGGTAACTTACATAAAGATCTGCGCCACCCATTCCTCCGGGACGGTTACTGGTAAAGTATAATGCATTTTTATCCGGACTGATAGAAGGGGCACTTTCCCAGAATTCGGTATTAATGTTTGGGCCAAGGTTTTCAGGCTCACTCCAACCTTTGGGGGTATAATAGGAAATATAAATGTCGAAACTCTTATAGCCCTGGTCCATTAATTGACCCGCAAACAACATCCATTCACCATCCTGCGAAACAGTGATGGCTCCTTTTTTGGGTTCTATATTAATATCTCCATCAATAATTTTTGCAGCAGAAAATCCATTTCTGGTAATGGTACTCTGCATAAAATCTTCCCGGCCATGTTCTCCATGTCTTGTAAAAACCAATAAGCTATCGGTAACAGTTACGGAAGGAAAATATTCAGATTGCGGAGAATTAACGCTATCACCGAGATTTATCGGCGAAAAAGTATATGCTGATCCATTGGGATGTTTCAGCGCATACGCAATAGCAAATTCATAGCATTTTTTGCGGTAGTCTGCACTTTTTATGCTTCGTTCATTTAGTTTGGGATAGGTGAGAAATGATTGTACTGCCTGTAATGCATCCTCAAATTTCCCCAGGCCTGCCAGGTTGATAGAATAAGGAAGATTATATAATATAAAGTAAACCGTGTCTTTGCTTCTTGCTTTTTCGTAATAAGCAACCGATTGTGCATACTTTTTTAACTGACCGTAGGCACCGGCCATTGATAAATAAGCATCTACAAAATTGCTGTCTGTTTTAATACACTGATTCAGTAATGGAATCGCTTCGGTGATCTCATCATTCTTTAGCATGCCCAAAGCAGTTTCATATATAGTAACTGCTTTTGGATTCACTTTTTCAGGCTGGTATACCTGCGAATATCCTTTGATACAAAGGGAAACCAGCAGGATGGAAAAGAATATTTTCATAAAGGGAATAGATAACCCAAGTTCGGAAAAAGGACAATCTTAAGATGTTAAAATTATAATCTGCCTGCTCAGGAAACCCGTTGGCTGGCTAGGGGACATGGATATATTTATGTACCTGTAGACTCAGTTCCCATTGTGGGTTGGCTTTGATATAATCAATAATAAACGGGGTAATTTCTGGTGCTTTATCCCATTCTGGCTGGAGGTACAATTTGCAATCCTTATTTACCTGCGATGCATAGGTTTCAGCCCAGGTAAAATCATGCATATTATAAATTACCACTTTCAATTCATTGGCCAGAGAAACAATTTCAGGTAAGGGGGCTTTGAATTTTTTAGGAGACAGGCAAATCCAATCCCAATGCCCGCTCAGGGGTGAAGAGCCGGATGTTTCAATATTGGTTTCGAATCCTGCTTTCTGTAGTTCAGAAGTTAGTTCATCCAGTTGGTGCAATAATGGTTCTCCACCTGTAATAACGGCCAATCGTCCGGGGAATTCTTTTGCACCAGATACAATACGCGAAATAGCTATTTGCGGATGTAAAGAAGCATCCCAACTCTCTTTCACATCACACCAAAAACAACCCACATCACATCCCCCCAACCTGATAAAATAGGCAGCCCGACCCTGGTGAAAACCTTCTCCCTGCAGCGTATAAAAGGATTCCATTACAGGAAGGGCTGGTTGTGTGGAGGTTGTTGTCATTGGTTGTTAGGTGATTTTCGAGTAGTAAAGGTTAGCTGTTGGCTTTTTGCCATTGGCTTTTGTTTGGGTTTTCTATGTGTAAGAGATTTACTGTTTATGTTTTATTTCCATTTGCTGATAATGCTTGCCAGCTTCTAAAAGCCAATAGCTAATTGCCAACAGCCCAAGCTTATCCCATTCTCATCTTATAAGCCTGTAAAGTATTTTTCAGTAAACCGGCAATGGTCATTAATCCAACGCCACCCGGCACAGGGGTAATGGCACTTGTTTTCGGGGCTACTTCGGCATAAGCCACATCGCCTTTTATACGGAAACCTTTTTTTGCTGTGGGGTCATCAACACGGGTTATACCTACATCAATTACAACAGCACCATCTTTTACCATATCTGCTTTTACAAATTCGGGTTTACCCAAAGCAGCTATCAATATATCAGCCTGTAAACAGATTTCTTTGAGGTTAGGAGTATGCGAATGACAAATGGTAACCGTACAATTGCCTCTTGGTATATTACTGCTTAATAAAATACTCATGGGTCTCCCTACAATATTGCTTCGCCCAATTACTACAGCATGTTTTCCTTTTGTGGGTATATCAAAATACTCGAGCATGAGCATAATCCCAAATGGAGTAGCTGGGATAAAGCTGGGAAGCCCCTGTACCAGTTTACCGGCGCTGCTGGGATGAAATCCATCTACATCCTTTGAAGGATCTATCGCTTCAATAATTTTTTGCTCGCTGATATGTTTAGGTAAGGGTAATTGAACCAGAATCCCATCCACGTTTGGGTCGTTATTGAATGCATGGATAGAATCGAGCAAAATGGATTCGGCAACTGTATTTTCGAAGCGGACAAGGGTTGACTGAAACCCGATCTCTTCGCAATTTTTTACTTTACTGGCTACATAGGTTTCACTGGCACCATTTGAACCTACCAGGATTGCCACCAGGTGAGGGGCCCGTTTACCGGATTTACTAATTAGTTGAGTCTGTTCCAGTAATTCCTGTTTAACCGCTGCGGAAGCGATTTTTCCATCTAATACCATCATGGATGCAAAAATATCTGAAATGAGATTGCGAAGGGGGGATTTTTTTTTGGTAATGCAATATTAGCAATTGACTTAATGTGTTTGGGTTGGTGTGATTCATTTTTTTGCCAAGATGCACAGATTGGCATGGATAGGATAAAACGCATAGAAAGATCCAAAATAAGGGAAAATACTGGGGGGGAATACCTGATGGATTTTTAGAATTAGGGGGCGTATTTTAATTGTTATCATACATTTGCTGCTCAAATTATATACATGGAACAACAACCCCCAGCACAATTAAACATAGAAATTACGGAAGAAGTGGCAGAAGGCAGTTATGCTAATCTGGCAATCATTACCCATAGCAATGCAGAATTTGTGATCGATTTTGTGAATGTAATGCCGGGTACGCCCAAGAGCAAAGTGAAGTCGAGGATTATTTTCACTCCCATGCATGCCAAGCGTTTTATGAAAGCATTGCAGGAAAATATAGGCCGTTTTGAGGCGGCAAATGGAACCATTAAAGACCTGGAGCAAATCGAAATTCCAATGAATTTTGGGGGACCTACTGCACAGGCTTAATTTTTTACGTGCAGAATTTTCTATTGAAATTGTTGCATGAAATTACTGCTGTTAAATGCGGAATATCCTGATGGAATCTGGAATAATGACGCTGGAAATGTTTTATGTGCAGCTGTTATCAGATTCATGCTCATAGATATATAGCTGGACTGCATATCCATTTTCACAAAAAAACCTCCGCACCCGGCTTTATCCAATACTTCCAGCATTTTTGGGGTTATATTTTTGGAGATCATTTTTTTCTTCATCATCGAATAACCGGGTACATCGGTGCTTGTCCATACATCTTCTGTAATATCCTGCTGATTACCCATTTTAATGGTCAGTTTACTATGAATACAATAATATCCATTTACGGTTTCTGCACCCAGCTTGGTAACTGTATAGTCTAATCCAAGTGTTGTATTTATTTCTCCAGTATCAATGATATTCAGTGAATAGGCTTTGTATTTGGGAAATAATTGAATGCTGAATTTTGGATTGTCTGCATGGTTAATGGTTTCCATAGAATTTCCCGAAATACCCATATTCATTCGGGAATTGCCTTCATCCGTAATCATCATTGACATAGTATCATTCGCATTCCCTTTCATTTGCTTAGAATTTGTGGTTACCAGGTATTCATATAATAATCCATTGCCACCATTCCCTGTTTTAAAACTATTGATTGCTGTAGCTGAGTCAGCCGATGAAATGGATATTCTTTGTTTCATAGCACCCATATTCATTCTGGACAAAGAATCCGGCGATAGATTTTTGTATTTGGTGGCAATACTATCATACTTGGCTTTTATCAAAGAAAGACTGTCTTTTAGTTTGGCAGCTGCAGCAACTGCTTTTGCCGAATCTGCTGCATTGGGTTTTGTTTTTTTCTTAAACAAACCTTTGAGCCCATTTTCAATTTTATTTAATCCGGATTCGGTTGCATTATTCACATCATTATTTACATGGTTTGTGGCAGCATTATTAACCACGGTGCCAGGGTTGGTAATCTGGGTCATTCCTTTTTGAAAACCCAGGATACAAATGATTATAATCAGGTATTTCATATCAGTGCATTTAGTTGTGGTTATGAATGCTAGTAAACCAACTTTACACCAGGGGGTACTCTTATGTAAAGCAGGTGCTTCGTAACAAAATATTAAATAAATGGCAAAAAAGAAAGCCTGAAAAGATTTTCTGGGTAAAAAATGAGATTTTAATCAATATTTCAGGACTCATTACAGATACCCTTCATCTGCAAAGCTGAAATATCCCTCATTGCTAACAATAATATGGTCCATTACATGAATATCGAGTAAGGCCGAAGCCTGTTTAATTTTCTGGGTTAATAATTCATCTGCCTTACTGGGCTTAAGGTTACCGCTGGGATGGTTATGGCAAAGAATAATGGCGGTAGCATCATGTTCCAGGGCTTTTTTAAGGATGATTCTGGGGTCGGCAACGGTTCCGGTCATGCCGCCCTCACTAATTATTTCCAGATGGGTAATCTTATTGCCTCTGTTCAGGAAAACAACCGCAAACACTTCCTGTTTTCTATATTCGAGGGTAGCTCTCAGGTAATTGGCAATATCATCACTTTTGGTAATTCTGTCGCGGATATGGTCTGAAGCATTTCTCCTGACACCCAATTCCAGCGCAGCGGCTATTAAAACTGCTTTTGCCTCTCCCAGGCCTTTCACTTTTTGTTTTACCATGCCCTGAACGCTTAATCCGGCTAATTTCTGAAGATCGTTATTTGCCGACTGTAAAAGCTTTTTGGCCACATCAAGGGCTGATATATTGGGGGTTCCGGTATTGATTAAGATGGCTAGTAATTCCGAATTACTAAGACTAGGGGGCCCTTTGCGGAGCAATTTTTTTCTGGGTTGGTCGTCTTCCGACCAATCTTTAATAGAAATTTTTCGCATAGTAAAAATTATTACAAAATCAAATTACTATTTCTTAACCTAATCTCTATCTTCGCGGCACATTCTTCCCTATTTATGAACCCATCCGTTAAGATATTCTCAGGCACCGGTTCGCAGAAACTGGCTGAGAAAATTGCGCAACGTTTTGGCGCGCCCATTGGCAAAATCAATATCCAGAAATTCAGTGATGGGGAGTTCCAGCCGATATTCCTGGAAAGTATTCGTGGTGATTATGTTTTTCTTGTGCAAAGTACCTATGCACCAACGGATAACCTGATGGAGCTTTTATTGATGATTGATGCCGCCAAACGAGCCAGTGCCCATAAGATTATTGCCGTAATTCCTTATTATGGATTTGCCAGACAGGATCGAAAAGATAAACCTCGTGTAGCCATCGGCGCTAAACTGATAGCCACATTACTTGAGGCGGCTGGTGCAGACAGGATCATTACCATGGACCTGCACGCAGCCCAGATTCAGGGGTTCTTTGATGTTCCGGTAGATCACCTTGATAGTTCAGCTATTTTTATTCCTTATATAGAGCAGTTAAAACTACCCAATCTTTCTTTTGCAGCGCCTGATGTAGGCAGTACCAACCGTGTTCGCGAAATAGCCAGCTATTTCAATGCTGAAATGGTGATTTGTGATAAGCATCGCAAACGGGCCAATGAAATTGCGAGTATGGTTGTAATTGGAGATGTAACGGACAGGGATGTTATCCTGGTAGATGATATCTGCGATACAGGAGGAACACTGGCCAAAGCTGCCGGATTATTAAAAGAAAAAGGCGCCAGAAGTGTAAGAGCCCTGATTACACACCCGGTATTAAGTGGCAAAGCGTATGACAATATTGAGAATAGTGTACTGGAAGAACTGATCGTTTGCGATACCATCCCATTAAAAAAAGAGTCACCCAAAATACGATCCATCTCCGTAGCCGACCTGTTTGCCATCGCTATCAGGAATGCATACGAAAATAAAAGTATTACCAGCCTATTCATACATTCCCAGTTGCGGGCACGAGATAAATAGTTATAGAATCAGTCATTTCCAGTCCATTCAACCTTTTCTGAAATCGGATAAAAGGCAAGGTGAAATAAGGGCGACATGTCATCACATAATTAATGATTGCATATAAAATTATTTGATTATTAATGTTTTATAAAACATCTAAGGAACGCTCCTCCTTAATTGTTAATTATTAATCATTAATTATTAATTATTAATTACCTTCGCCGTCCAAAAAAATAAGCAATGAAAACAATTACAATCGAAGGTCACCTGAGGACCGAGCATGGCAAAAAAGCCGCCCGCCAGATTCGCTCTCAGGACAATGTGCCGGGTGTAATTTACGGGGGTGCTCAGGAGATTAATTTTTATGCTTCTGCAAAGGCTTTCAAGCCTTTAGTGTACACTGGTGAATTTCAGTTGGCCGAAGTTACTGTTGACGGCAAAATCTACAAATGCATTTTGAAAGATTTGCAATTTGACAAAGTAGAAGATTCATTAATACACGTAGATCTGCTGGAACTGGTAGGCGACAAAAAAGTAGTAGCCACTATTCCATTGAAATTTACAGGTGTTTCTGTTGGTGTAAAAGGTGGAGGTAAACTGATTATCAAAATCAAATCTCTGAAAGTAAAAGCCTTACCAAAAGATCTCGCTGAAAATATTACAGTAGATATTACCAATCTTGATCTAAACGGAAATATCCGTGTAGAAGATGTAAAAGTTTCCGGTATGGAAATTTTAAACTCTCCTCGTATTCCGATCGCTTCTGTTGTGTTAACTCGTCAGTTAAAACAAGAGGAAGCTACAGCGGGAACACCAGCTGCTGCGAAAGACGAAAAGAAGAAATAATTTCTCAATAAGAAGAAAGGAAAACCCGGTATTGTTACCGGGTTTTTTTATGGATAGTACAGAATGAAAATGTAAAAGGACTAGCTTTATTGACAAGCTGATCGGAATTATTGGTAAAAAACTCTCCGTTCTTTGAACATACCATTTAACTGGCTACTTTTGACGCTATATATGAACCGTTTTCTGATAATTGGTCTGGGCAATATTGGGGATGAATACAGACATACCCGTCATAATATTGGATTCGATGTAGTTTCGGATTTTGTATTAAGGCATGGAGCCATGTTTCAAACGGGCAGACTGGCGGATGTAGCAGAAGTTAAATGGAAGGGGAAGACCTTTGTCTGCATCAAACCCACCACTTATATGAACCTTAGTGGTAAGGCTTTTAAGTATTGGATGGATAAAGAGAAAATTGAATTACCCAATACATTGACAATTGTAGATGACCTGGCTCTTCCCTTGGATAAACTTCGTTTGCGCGGCGCTGGGTCAGATGCAGGGCATAATGGTTTAAAAGATATCCAGCTTACACTTGGTACCGATCAATACCCAAAACTCAGATTTGGAATCGGAAATGATTTTCCAAAAGGGCGACAGGTAGAATTTGTACTGGGCAGATGGCAGCCAAATGAAATTCCATTGGTAAATGAAAAAATCTCGAAATGTCCGGAGATTATTGAATCATTTGCTACGGTAGGTTTAGAGAAAACCATGAATATGGTGAATAGTCTCAGATTTGGTCAGGCCTGATTCTTTATTTATTTTATCAAATTTAGTTGCGTCATACTTTTATTCGAAATCAATAAAACTAAGTCATATGAAAATTTTTTGTGTTGGTCGTAATTATGCTGAACATGCCAAAGAGTTGGGTAATGATATACCAGAAGAACCTGTTTTGTTCATGAAACCCAAATCAGCCCTGCTGCCACCCAATACCCCATTCTATTATCCGGATTTTACCAATGAACTTCATTATGAAGCAGAGATTGTTTTACGCGTTTCGAAAAATGGAAGACATATCGATCCGGAGCATGCAGGAGAATACTACGATGCGTTTACCATTGGTATCGATTTTACTGCAAGAGATTTACAGGCAGAATTGAAAAAGAAAGGATTGCCATGGGAAAAAGCAAAAGCCTGGGATCATTCAGCTATTTTAGGTAGCTGGGTTACGCTAACGCCTGCTATCAGCGAAAGCCCTATTCATTTTTCCTTGGAAAAAAATGGTGAGAAGGTGCAGATTGGCAATTCAGATGATATGTTGTTTCCATTTAACTCCATTGTTTCGCATATATCAAAATATTTTTCGCTCAATATTGGCGATTTGATTTACACAGGCACTCCATCAGGTGTGGGAGAATGTGTTTCAGGCGATATATTGGAAGGCTTCTATGAAAAAAATAAAATGTTTTCACTGGAGGTTAAATAATTGAATAACCCATGCTAGCAGATAATTCAACTACGCAAAAACAGATTGTAACGCCTGCCTTATTATTAAAGGCCCATCGACTTATGTATACAGCAAGGTCAATGGCTGATACCTATGAAGCCAACCGGTCCGTTTGTAAATATGTACATTCTACTTCCAGCGGACATGAAGCGATTCAAATAGCTACCGGTTTATTGCTGGAACCCTGCGATTGGGTAAGCCCTTATTACCGGGATGATAGTTTATTATTATCGATCGGGTTTACCCCATACGAATTGATGCTGCAACTGCTGGCTAAAAAAAACGATCTATTTTCTGGCGGAAGATCCTATTATTGTCACCCAAGTAGCCGCGATCCATTAAAACCCTCTATTATTCACCAAAGCAGTGCAACGGGTATGCAGGTTATTCCTGCTACGGGTATTGCGCAGGGGATACAATTTTTAGGCGCAACAGCCATTGGGGAAATAAAAGAAACACATGATCACCAATTACCGGTGGTAGTATGTTCTTTGGGAGATGGCAGTGTAACAGAAGGAGAGGTTAGTGAAGCCTGGCAATTTGCTGCATTAAAACAATTACCTATCATTTACCTGGTTCAGGATAACGGATGGAGTATCAGCGCCACTGCCAACGAAATAAGGGCTATGGATGCCTATGAGTATGCCGGAGGGTTTAAAGGATTGGAGAGATTGAGATGTGATGGTACCGATTTTTGTGATAGTTATCTAGCCATACGCAAAGCTATCCAGTATACACGTGAAGAAGGAAAACCAATCGTAGTCCATGCAAAAGTTGCCTTACTCGGGCATCATACCAGTGGAGTGAGAAAGGAATTTTACAGGAATAGTGAAGATCTTTTACAACATAAATCGATTGATCCAATCGTATCATTAAAAAATCATTTGCAGCAGGCGGGTTTGCTGGGAGAAGCTGAAAAGGAAGAAGAAAGCATACGAATAGGCATACAAAATGATTTTCTCCGGGCGCAAAATGCCGCCGAACCAGATACAAGTTCTGTACAGGATCATGTATTTGCACCAACACCGGTAAAACAGGAAAGAGGAGAAAGATCTCCTAAGCAGGGTGAAAAATTGATGATGGTAGATGCGGCATTACATGCCATTGAAGAGATTATGGAAGATTACCCGGAAGCCATTCTATACGGACAGGATGTAGGTGCCCGATTAGGTGGTGTATTTCGGGAAGCAGTGACGCTGGGAGAAAAATTTGGTCCCTTACGGGTATTCAATACAGCAATTCAGGAAGCTTTAATTGTAGGCTCTACCGCAGGATTAAGTGCTCTGGGAATCAAACCCATTGTAGAAATACAATTTGCCGATTATCTTTTTCCTGCTTTCAATCAATTGGTAACAGAATTGGCCAAATCCTGTTATTTATCCAATGGAAAATTTCCGGTTCAGATGTTGTTGCGGGTGCCTATCGGTGCTTATGGCGGTGGAGGGCCTTATCATAGTGGAAGTATCGAAACCACGCTTTTGTCTATCAAAGGAATTAAAGTTGTGTACCCTTCCAATGCAGCAGATATCAAAGGATTGATAAAAGCGGCCTTTTTAGATCCCAATCCCGTAATCATGCTGGAACATAAAGGACTTTACTGGAGTAAAGTACCCGGAACGGAAGATGCTAAAACCATTGAACCTGATCGTGAGTATATCATCCCTCTTGGGAAAGCCAATCGGGTGCTGGCAGCTGATAAAGCCAAAATAGGGGCGGGAGAAACGGTTTGTATTGTAACCTATGGTATGGGGGTGTATTGGGCAAAAGCAGCGGCTGCAAAGTTTGCCGGACAATTAGAGATATTAGATCTTCGAACCCTGTTCCCACTGGATGAGGAAGCCGTATTCAATGCAGCCAAAGAGCATGGAAAAATGCTGATTCTTAGTGAGGAGCAGCAAAATAATTCATTTGCAGAGGCTTTGGCTTACCGGGTATCTTATGCCTGTTTCCCCTTTCTGGATGGCCCGGTTGAGGTTATGGGGTCATTAAATCTGCCGGCAGTACCTATTAATATTGCCCTGGAAGCCGCTATGTTGCCAAATCCGGATAAATTGGTGGAACGTATCCGCAAACTTTTAGCCTACTAAGGGTTTTCATTTTACCCAAACCTCCTATATTTGCACCCCGTTGCAGAAAAGCTGTGGGAATACCTGGCGAGGTAGCTCAGTTGGTTAGAGCACAGGATTCATAACCCTGAGGTCACGAGTTCAAATCTCGTTCTCGCTACACTTTAATTTGGTTGAAATAGCTGATTATCAGCTGTTTCAACCTTTTTTGTTGGACACTTAATAGGGAAGTTTTCTTAAAAAGCACAAATAAATTAAAAATCACCAATTGTTTGATTAAATACGCCAAAACTACCCGATACAAAGGCTGAAATTCTTAGTTGATAAGGTTTTGGCCTTTTTTGTTTGATATAATCTGATTGTTTCAAAAAATGATTTGATTGAGCAAGAAATTCTGACGTAGATGTTATGCAAGTCGCTATTTAAGTTATATCAATTACAGGTAAATGATATCCCCGATTTTTAAGTAGAATAGTATCACTAAATGTCAATAACCACCTTGATACAGGTCATAGAATTTACCTAATATCTCAACTAACTTGCTGATATCGAGAATGATTAAAACAGTGTATATGAAAACGACTAAACATTTTTCCGAAATAGGGATCAGCGATATTCAACAGGTAGGTGGTAAAAATGCATCATTGGGTGAAATGTATGCCAAGCTCTCAGCAAAGGGGATTAAAATACCTGAAGGGTTTGCTATAACATCGGATGCATATTGGCTTTTCTTAAATGAAAATGGCCTGGTACCCATATTAACCGGCTTATTGCTCCAATTAGATACCAAAACCTATAATAACCTAGGTGATATAGGCGCGAAAGCGCGCAAATGGGTTCTCGAAGCCAGCATGCCACTATCGCTGAAAAATGATATCGCCCTTGCTTTCAGAGAACTCAATCTCCATGTTGGTGAAGGAAGATCTTTTGCGGTTCGCAGCAGCGCAACAGCCGAAGATTTACCCAATGCCAGCTTTGCCGGTCAGCAGGAAAGTTACCTGAATGTAAAAGGAGAGGAAAACCTGCTAAAAGCCTGTCAACGTTGTTATGCATCCTTATTTACCGACCGGGCAATCAAATACCGGGTTGATAATGGATTTGACCATATGAAAGTGGCGCTTTCTATAGGTGTGCAAATGATGGTTCGTTCAGATTTGGCCTGTTCGGGTGTTATGTTTACACTAGATCCTGATTCCGGTTTTGAAGACGTAGTATTGGTTTCAGGAGCTTGGGGCTTAGGTGAGAATGTTGTGCAAGGCTCGGTGAATACAGACGAGTTCCTCGTATTTAAGCCACTGATGAATTCAGTTACACTACCGGTTATTTCTCATAAACTAGGAAGTAAATCTAAAACGATGGTGTATTCGGGGGTTGAGATCAATGATATCAAAAAGCCGGAAGATGCTGTAATCAACTATGAAACCAACCTGGAAAAACGAAATGCGTTTATTCTCAACGATACCGAAGTAGTAGAACTGGCAAGATGGGCCTGCATTATTCAGGAACACTATACATGCCATATGGATATTGAGTGGGCAAAAGATGGAGAAGACGGAAAAATGTATATTGTTCAGGCCAGACCTGAAACTGTGCATAGTAATAAAAAGCGAACCGTATTCAAACAATATGAGTTACTTGACAAAGGTAAATTGCTCTGTTCAGGTGCGGGTTTAGGAAATAAAATAGTTACGGGTAAAGCCAGAATATTGCATTCCCCTGATGAAATTTTAAAATTGAATACCGGGGAAATCCTGGTTACAGAAAGAACAGATCCGGATTGGGACCCAGTGCTGAAAAAAGCAGCAGCGATTATTACCGATCAGGGTGGAAGAACTTCACATGCAGCCATTGTAGCGAGGGAGTTGGGCGCTATTGCAGTAGTAGGAACCGGAAATGGAACAAAAGCCATAGAAGACGGACAATCGATTACGGTATCAACTGCCAAAGGAAATACCGGATTCATCTACGATGGAATCTTATCCTGGAAAGAATTGGATATTAATATTTCTGCGATTGCTGCAACAAAAACAAAAGCCATGCTGATCTTGGCACATCCCGACGAAGCTTTTAGCTATTCTTTATTGCCAAATGCCGGTGTAGGATTAATGCGCATGGAGTTTATCATCAGCAATTCGATTGGTATTCACCCTATGGCATTAAAGTATTTTGAAACCATAAAAGATACTTCCGCAAAGCAGAAGATAGGGAAAATAACCGCCAATTTTGCCAATAAAGAAGAGTATTTTATTCAAAAACTGGCCGAAGCAACGGCTAAAATAGCAGTAGCATTTTACCCGAAAGAGGTGATCGTTAGAATGAGCGATTTTAAATCTAATGAATATGCAAATCTATTGGGCGGAAACCAGTTTGAACCTACTGAGGAGAATCCGATGATAGGCTTTAGAGGAGCATCAAGATATTATCATCCTTTGTATAAACCCGCATTTGAAATGGAATGCGCTGCCATGAAAAGAGTTCGGGATGATATGGGACTGACCAATATTAAACTCATGATCCCATTTTGCAGAACGGTTATCGAAGCGGAAAAAGTAATTGAAGTAATGAATGCGTGTGGCTTACATAGAAATGAAAATGGACTGGAACTATATGTAATGATCGAAATTCCCAGCAATGCCCTGCAAGCAGAAGAATTCGCAAAAAGGTTTGATGGGTTTTCAATTGGATCCAATGATCTGACCCAGCTTACCCTGGGCGTCGACAGGGATTCTGAACTACTAAGTGATATATTCAGTCCTTTTGATCCCGCAGTCATGCAATTAATAGAAATGACTTTATCTAAGGCAAAGCAATCAGGCACACATACGGGACTATGTGGGCAGGCACCAAGCGATTACCCAGAGTATGCAAGTTTTCTCGTTAAAAATGGGATTGACAGTATTTCATTTAATCCGGATGCCTTGTTAAAAGGGATAGAGAATATTGCTAAAGCAGAAAGGAATGAAGGATAAAAAAAGTCAATGAAAATGGATTTAGTAACAGGAAATTTATTCAGAATAAACTGTTCTGTAAAATAGCTATTAGTAAACCTGTAATTTTGAGAGTACAACTAACGAACGAGCTTAGATAAGAGTTGCTTAAATTGGATAAATTTTTGCCAGAGAGACAGGCAACTAAACTCTTTTTACCTAATATGTATAGTAATGGAATTTGGCCTGATTACATTCGCAGATATGGAGCCGGAATTGATTGGCGGAAGAGGAATTCATGGTTACCAACGGATGAAAGATTTATTGGAAGAAATTCAGCTTGCAGATCAATTGGGATTGGATGTTTTTGGCATTGGGGAACATCATCGTAATGATTATGCAGTATCCTCACCCGCAGTAGTACTCGGTGCCGCCGCGGCTATTACAAAAAATATCAAATTAGCAAGTGCGGTTACCGTACTGAGTTCTGATGACCCTGTTCGTGTATTTCAGGATTTTGCAACAGTAGATCTTTTGTCGGGCGGACGGGCCGAGATCATGGCAGGCAGAGGTTCTTTTATTGAATCCTTTCCATTATTCGGATTTGATCTGGCAGATTACGATGAGTTGTTCACTGAAAAATTGGATTTATTACTGGCAATAAATAAATCGGAAAAGATTTCCTGGCGGGGTAAACACAGAGCACCTATTCAAAATCTGGGTATATATCCACGCCCTTACCAGGCATCTATTCCCATCTGGCAAGCAGCCGGAGGTACACCTGCTTCAGCAGTAAGGGCAGCTAAACTAGGCCTACCATTAATGCTGGCTATTATTGGTGGTTTGCATGAACAATTTGTTCCATTTATTGAATTGTATAAGAAAACTGCTTTACAATCTGGTAAGGAGATAAAAGATTTACAAATTGGGATTAATAATCATTTTTACGTGGCGGAAGATTCTCAAAAAGCAAGAGATGAGTTTTACCCTTATTACGCAGCCATGATGAACCGGGTAGGAAAAGATCGTGGCTGGCCTCCTCTTTCCCTACAGAAATATGAATACTCCTGTTCCCCTTCCGCAGCTTTGATGGTAGGTAGTGTAGAGCAGGTAATTGAAAAAATTGTGTACGAGCATAGCCTCTTTGGAAATATCCGCTTTCTTGCGCAAGCAAGTGTTGGTCATGTGCCACATGCAATGATCATGAAATCCATAGAATTATTTGGAACAAAAGTAGTACCCGGTGTAAAGAAGGCATTAAAAATATAGCATACGTATCCATATACGCTTCAAATTACACTGTATCCTCTATTATGTTTAGCCAATTGTTTCTTTCCGTTATCAATAACTTGTAAAGGCTGGGTATTCGCTAAACAATGTATTATTCTGAAGTCAGATGTACTATGTAAATAATGTAAGATAATCCTTGAATTCTGTAACAATATAGAATGGGTATACTGGTATTTTTAATGGCACTAAAAATTAAGCCATGTACGCTGGCCATCAGTAAATGATCATAAAAAACTGATTTTTATTAAAAAGAATTTATGATTTGTTTTTGAAAAAATAAACCAGATAACTTCTTTTCTGTAACTAACAATTATTAACAATTAATTTTGGTATTATATCCTTACAACGTATTGTTGCTTTTCTCATATTGGCGTAAGCCTGATAACAGGAGTAACTGATTTATAACCCCCTTCCCTTAACTATTCTCCTGTTTTCTATGTTATTCCTATTCGACTCAGCTCAATATCTCTTTATTTATCTTCAGCCGAAACCAGCCAACGCTGTAAACGCTTTCTATTACTTGCTGAATTTTGGGTTTTTCAAAAAGGAGAATGATATATTTAAATTACACGTTTTGGTTACAAGTGCGATCCTGATTGGCACCGTTTTATTTATAGTAATAAGTACTATTTACCTCTATTTGTTTTTAAAGAAAAAAAAATTTGAATATGTAACCGGGATAAGTAACCTAACTGAAACTTGGATTAGCGAGAAAATTTTGCAGGCACCTATCCTTGAATATAAAAGTGACTCAGGTATTAGTAAGGTATTGAATAGCAAAAAAGGAAGGCAAATTGTTATTAATCTCCTTATATCTTCCAAAAAAAATTTCACGGGCTTAGTAGCAAAAAATATCGTTACCTTATATGAACTCCTAGAACTTCCAAATGATTCTACTAGGAAACTGTCCAGTAAAAAATGGGCCATAAAGGCAAGGGGTATTCAAGAATTGTATATGATGGAACAAACATCTAGCCTTCCTCTAATTTTTAAATATACCGCTGATCAAAACGAATTTGTAAGGTTGGAGGCTCAGATAGGGCTAATAAACATGATGGGATTTGCCGGATTGAATTTTCTTGAGTCTAGTAAATATTTATTAAGTGATTGGCAACAGCTAAAGCTATTGTATCAATTAAGAATGAGTGAAAAGCCTAGCAATCTGTTGGAGAAGGTTCCCATATGGCTTTCTTCGTCCAATCATTCTGTCGTTATATTTTCTTTAAAACTTTGCCAAGAATATCATCTTGAGGCGATGAGACTAGAGGTAGTAAGTTGCCTTACACATTCCTATTTTTGGATACGGGCTCAGGCGGTCAGAACTTTGGTTAGTATAGCTGATCGTTTTACTCCATCTATATTAGAAAGTGTTTATTATACTTTTAACTTATCATTACAATTGTATATTTTGGAAGAATTAGTGGGAATTTCAACAGACAAGGAATTACCTTTTCTTATTCATTTATTAGACTCAGAAGAAAATCAGGTTCAATTACGAGCTTCCATAGTTATCGCCTCAATTAACGCATCCGGATTGGGTATCATAGAAGAAAGAGCAAAGATTCAGCAAGAGCCTTTTAAAAGAATTGTAAAGCATATTAAATCTTTGCAATGATTTTGGAAAACTCAGTACCCATTGGTTACCAAATATTCATTTATGTAATATTTATTTATTCAGTAATCTTATTCATCTCTTACCTGCTAATTGGCATTTTTTCTATTGGGTTTACAAGAGATTACATGCTTCAAAACCGCTTTACTGATTATCGGGTGCTTTCATCATCAATTTATGCTCCTTCAATCAGTTTATTGGCACCTGCATATAATGAAGGAAAAAATATCGCCGAAAATGTAAGATCATTATTATCCATTTTTTATACGAATATGGAAATAATTGTCATAAATGATGGAAGTACTGACAATTCCTTGCAAATTTTAATTGAATTATACGAGCTAGAAAAGCGAGATTATTTTGTAAGTTATGAGGTTGAGAGCCTTGAAATTAAGGGCGTATATAAAAGCCGTAACCCTTTATACAATAAACTTATTGTGATTGATAAAGAGAATGGTGGAAAGTCTGACTCATTAAATGCGGGTATTAATATTTCCTCAAATAAATACCTGATTTGTATTGATGCAGATTGCATACTTGAGCAGGACGCATTGCTAAAAATGATGAAGCCTTTTCTAAAACAAACAGAGGGCGAAAGAGTAATTGCATCAGGGGGGGTAATCAGGGTTGCCAATTCATGTGATATTGAAAATGGAGAACTGATAAAGGTGAATATGCCATTAAAATACCTCCCCAGAATTCAGGTACTTGAGTATATAAGAGCGTTTATCTTAGGAAGGATGGCCTGGAGTAGATTAAATGGCTTATTAATCATTTCAGGAGCATTTGGTGCATTTGATAAAGAAATCGTTATTAAATGCGGGGGATATAGCCATAAGACTGTAGGCGAAGATATGGAATTGGTAGTAAGGATGCGTAGGTATATGGAAGATCTAAAGTTGAAATACAGGATCACTTATATACCTGATCCATTATGCTGGACCGAAGTTCCAGAGAGTATTTCTATTCTTGGTAGACAAAGAAATCGATGGATGAGAGGCACAATTGAAACTATGTATACCCATAAAAAACTATTTTTAAATCCCAGCTATGGAGTCCTCGGGTTATTAAGTTATCCTTATTGGTTCTTTTTTGAAATGTGTGCCCCAATAATTGAAATAGGTGGGTTTGTATTGTTGGTAATACTGGCACTTTTGCATTTGATGAATTGGGACTTCTTCTTTTTATACTTATTATGCATTTTGCTTTTCAGCTACCTGTATTCTGCTTTTGCTATTTTGATGGAAGTATTAACTTTTCATCAGTATAAGAGAAGGATAGATGTGTTTAGCCTCCTACTCACCTCCTTGACTGAGCCTTTTATTTTCCATCCTTTTATTGTGATTTCATCTGCCAGAGGGTATTTTGATTATTTCTTTAAAAATAAGGTATGGGGAATTATGACGCGAAAGGGCTTCACTTTGAAAAGCGTCAAAATAAATAATTTTAAAAAAAGTAATATTTTGGAAGCAAATAAAGCAGAGATAAAGAACAATGAAAAAAATAAATGGGGAGGCCCTAATAGTCACGAATCTAGGTTTATTTTCTTGTTTTCAAGATTATTAGCACTATTGTATAATTCATTTAAATATTATCTTCCTCATTTTATTCTATTAACCACGTGGGTATTCTTAACTAGCCTATTTGAAATAAGTTATGATATAAAAAGCCATGGATTGCCAAAGATGTTTTCTGCTACTGTTGGATTAATATGTATTAAAGATTTTAGCTTTAGCATTTTTCTAGGGGTGTGTTTTTTCCCGTTCTTTACATTACTTTATTCTTATAAAAAGATGGCGGCCCATCTTTATTTTATTATAGCAGCTGTTTTTATTATTTTGCTTCAATTTATTTTATCAGCTTATTTTGTAACCGCATTAGTCCCCCTCGGAGCGGATGTATGGGGGTATTCTTTAAACGATATTAAGCAAACCGTTGGCGCTTCAGCAGTTATTAATATATACGCAATTGGTGGCTTTATTCTTTTATTGATCATTGTTTCTGCATCATTCATATATTTTACTAATAAAATTAATTTAAAGCCAATAGTATCTGTTGGCTCTTTATTGCTTTTTTTAATCCTTGCTTTAATAAATATGTCTGCAATATCAGATAAATGGCTTCCTGGAGAGGAGTTCAGTAATATGCTTTGCCTTAATAAAGCCAACTATTTTTTTAAAGAAAATATTATTTATTTTTTTCCTTCTATGAAGGGAAACACATTAAATGAAGATAATTTGTCTGACGATAGTCACTATACAGGGAATGACACGACTGTAGTACAAATGAATTATATTAATGAAAAGGAATACCCGTTTTTGCATACAATCGATACTACTGTGGATGTATTGACCCCTTTCTTTAACAAGAGCAATAAACCGCCGAATATTGTTTTTTTGATTGTAGAGGGGTTGGGCAGGGCATTTACTAACCAAGGCGCATATTTAGGTAATTTTACTCCTTTTATTGATTCACTTGCCGGGCAGAGTTTATATTGGAAAAATTTTTTAAGCGAAGGAGGGCGGACTTTTGCTGTATTACCTTCATTATTAGGGTCACTTCCTTTTGCAAAAAGCGGTTTTACTGAACTGGGTGATGCGATGCCTGAGCATTTGTCTATTTTAAATATTGCTGAGAAAAATGCGTATAAAACCTCTTTTTTTTATGGAGGAGATGCACATTTTGACAATATGGATATCTTCTTACAAAAGAATCATATTGGTAAAATTAATGATCAAAAATCATTTCCTGAAACTTATACAAAATTACCAGCAGGCGCCTCTGGATTTTCCTGGGGATATGGTGATAAGGAATTGTTTCGGAGGTATTTCGAAGTTATTCACTCAGAAGACCAACCTTACCTGAATATAGTTCTTACAGTTTCAACACATAGTCCATTTCTCATAAATGAACAGGAAAGGTATTTAGACAGATTTGAAGAACGAATGACGGAATTAGGTTTTAATAATAAGGAAAAGGCAGAACACCGGTTTTATAAATATCAGTATGCAAGTATCTTATTCATGAATGATGCTGTTAAAAATTTTATTGAACAATATAAGCTTAGACCAGATTTTGCGAACACAGTCTTTATTATTACGGGTGATCACCGTATGCCGGAAATACCCATGAGCACAAAAATTGACCGTTATCATGTTCCGTTACTAATTTATTCAGCTTTATTGAAAAGAAGAGCTGTTTTTTCTTCTATATCCACTCATTTTGATGTTACACCAAGTATTGCAACATGGCTGACAAAAAGTTATCATCTAATCACTCCGTTAATTACTAGTTGGATGGGAACCGGTTTAGATACTACCAGGTATTTTAGAAATATACACGCTTATCCATTTATGCAAACAAAAAATGAAATTATTGATTTTGTTATGGGTAAATATATGATCAATGATCATAATTTATTTCAAATTGAAGAGAATATGGATCTTACGCCTATTTCTAATCAAAACAAGGCAAATCAATTGGAGAGTGGGTTTGATAAATTTACTATTCGAAATTTGAATTTTATAAAAACAAATCGACTTATGTCAGATAGCCTTTTACGTTTTTATAACCCGCTTTAGAACCAAGTAAATATAATTTTTTGGGTATTAATCTGTGGTAATGGAATTGATCAGACCTATAATAATGACCGGGCCATATTTGAAAGATCAATCATTTCAAATGGGATAGTTAAATATCCATCAGATCCGAAGGAACCTGCAAAATCTTTATTAGCCTGCTGATCCAATTGACTCAAAACAATAACAGGTGTTTTCCGCGTTATATCTTTAGAAGATGAAAGCATTTGAAAATCATTCACATTAGATAACATCAGATTGCAGATCACTAAATCAGGTTTTTCTGTATCCAGGAAATGGATCGCCTGCTGAGCATCCATTGTTGCAACCACCTGATATCCCTGTTCCAACAACTCGAGCTCAATGGTTTTTAATAAAAGAGACTCATTTACTACAACAAGTATTTTCACGGAAAATCTATTTAGTGAGATGGATAAATATAGCTTTTTGAAAATTAAATTACTCATTGATTTTACCTGGCTGGATAGCTTTCTATCAGTTCAATAACTTCAGGAGTGCCATCTTCCAGATCAAGCTGATCAGCCATTGCGCAAATCTTAGCGATCATTTGAGGATTTTGGGTGGCTTCCATGGCTTTCCAAAGTTTCTCAGAGGTTAATTTTCGAAAAGGAATATGAAATCCCAGCCCTTTACGGGCAATCAATGCCCCATTATGAGGCTGGTCTGCCAAAACCGAAAGTATGATTGCAGGAATCTTCGATTTTAACACGGCTCCAATGGTTCCAATTCCTCCATGAATAATAGCCGCTTTGCATTTGGGTAATAACCAATTATGATTACTGTATTGGCAAACAAATAGATTAGGATGTTTGGGAATAACCGGCAATAAGGACCAGCCCGTACAAAAAACGATCCTGCATTCCTTATTTTGAAGCAGATCTATAAGAACCTTGCAAAATAGTTTTGTGTCAGGAATGGGTATACTACCTAGACCTATATAAAATGGTTTATGGCCACTTCTCAGCCAATCTGTTAATGCTTCCGGTGCATTATCCATACTATGGTGCGCCCGATTTTGTGTAGGTAATTGCAAAAAGCCCGTAACATGTGTATTCGAAGGCCAATCCTTAGGCTGAGTCAATAACTGTCTGCTCATTGGGTATACGATAAGCGGATTATCTGAAATATACTTTTTCCAATGCTTTGTTTCTGGTAAACCAATTCGCTTCCTGAAAATATTGACCCTTTTTTTGATCATCCACCAACCCAATTCCATTACCTGATAAGAAAACCGATTAAACCAACGGTGGTTAAAAGACCCAAAAACAGGATGAGGAAATTCTTGGGTTGGAGTGCCTGGCATACTTAAAAAAATACCGGCACAAGGCTTTTTAAATTTTTCGGCAATGGAATAAACAATGGGGAAGGGCAAAATACTGGAAATGAAAAAATCAATGCCTTCCGCATTTTCCAACATGATAAGATTAGCCTGTACAGATGTTTTTACTGCAATTTTCTGGAGATGATAAAAGAATCGTAAAGCATTTCCCCCTTTTAGTAGATGTAAAGCCTGGGGAGATTGAATGATCTCTTCCACATTACCTGCTAATGGAATAAAAGGAATACCCAGGCTTTCAATCCAGTCTTTAAAATTTTCCGGTGCCATCAGTACAACCGAATACCCCCGCTCCTGTAAGCCCAATGATAAGGCAATAAAAGGTTGTACATCTCCTCTTGACCCTGTTGTGATAATACCGTACTTCATGAATTGAACTTAGGTAAATATATCAAAAGTGAGTCAAAAAAATTTCCAAAATCAGTTGAATTATTCCTGGAGAAGTATCCTGATATCTGCGATCACTCTTTTAATTTGTGCAGTATCTGTTGCTGCATAAATACCCCGGATCCTGCTTTTTTTATCAATCAGTAACATCGATTCTGTATGAAGGAATTCGGTACTATCTTTCCCCAAACCCGCTTTTTTTTCAGAGAAATAAGAGAGTCGGCCCAGCCTGTATATTTTGGCTTTATCTCCGGTTAACAGATACCATTTGTGGTTATTGATATGATAGGTTTCTGCATAATCATGTAATCGTTTTACCGAATCCGCCCAGGGCATCACACTAAAAGAAACCAGTTTTACTTGCTGATTGTTGAGAAAACTGTCTTGTATAATGCATAGGTTATTGATCATTTTAGGGCAAATGCTATTACAGCTGGTAAAGAAAAAATTAGCTAAATAAATATGTCCGCTAAGTGAATCCTCGTTTACCTGATGCCCTGATTGGTCTGTAAACTGAAAATGATCTATGGTATGAATTGATGCATAGGCGGGCTCACCCGGGTTAATCCACTCAGCAGTAAAATCGGCGGTATTATAAAAGGGGAGTTGTTCATTTTTGGAATGACAGCTAGTTAACAAAATAAGGAGCAAAGAAAAATTGACTATATTTTTAATGTTCATTGGGTAAGCAACTTTTAACTGAAACAATCCCGTAAATTTTCTTGCCTTTGATTGTATAATTAGAAACCAATTCGCCTTTATCATTCCAAACCCTTTGTATACCTTCTTCAACACCCATTGAAAAATTTGATTCCTGCCTTTTTTGTCCTGATGGATAGAATACGCATTGCTGCCCATCTAATATGCCGCCAGAATAATGAAATAAATATCTGGTATGTCCATTGGGCCACCATTGTTCGAATTGGCCTTGTTTTTTGCCATTCTGGAAATGACTGACCAGTAATTTTTCCCCGGTATTATACCAGCCAACTGATTCTCCTTCTTCTTTTCCATCGATAATGGGTAATTGATAAAGAAGTTTGCCATTTCTGTCAGATTCTATTCGGTAGCCGGTAAATCTTTTATTTTTATATAGCCATACCCCTTCCCGTATTGAAAGCCCTGTATCATAATTCTGTATGAATACATCAACGGGTTTTGATGGCTTACAGTGAATACTAACTCCCATTATTAATAGACAGGCTATCAACAAAACTCCGCTCCTCATAGTTACTTAACTAAGAATTGACCCATCAAACCCCCATCTTCATGATTTGGGAAATGGCAGTGATACATATAAGGAGAGGTACTATCAGAAAAATCACTGAACCGGGCAACTACAGAAACTGTTTCTCCCAATCGAAGATAATAAGTGTCTTTCCAGCCGGATTCATAAGGTGCAATAGTGCCAGAACTTCTTGACACAATTTTGAATTGTATATCGTGTATATGAATAGAATGACCGAATATATTACTATTTGTAAAAGTCCAGTTAACGGTACTATTTAATGGAATGGTATGATTAATGGTTATATAGTTATAGTTATTATTGTCAAAAGCAAATTCAGATCCGCCCTGGCCACCCGTGATAGATGTGGCAATCGATGTATTTGCATCCGCCGCAGTAAGGGTTGTATTGGTAGTTAATTTAGTAGGAATACTGGTAATAGCATTTGTATTGGCAGCAGTCACATTGATTTTCAATATTTGAAAATCCTTATTATTTAACAAACTACCCAATGCGCCAGAACTATTGGGTTCACCACCCGGAAAACCAAATGTCTGTCCTGAATTATATGCTTTTAGTGAAAGAGAAGAACCAACAGCATCATTTCCTAAGTTTACCAGTATTTCTACCCTTTCTCCAACACCCAATATCATCCTGGTAACAGCAATGGGAGCATCTAAAAGTCCTCCATCATTGCCAATCACATAAAAACTTCTATTGTCAGAAAACCCCAGATTATACGCTCTCTCAATTTCAGCGTTCAATATCCGGAAACGCACATATTGTTTCGGCAGACTAATCTGCGGATAGATGGTTCCATTGGCAAGCAGGTAATCTCCATAATCATGGACGGTAGTGTCAAATGAATTGTCTGAATTGAATCTTCTGCTGGTTAATACCAGGGGAATATCATCAGTTCCATAGGTTCTCGGAAGGCTTAAAGCAGATTCGATAGGATCTTTTATGATAATTAACCCGCCAGCCCCCATCGTAAGATGCTGATAAGTTTTTTCATGTAAATGGGGATGGTACCAATAAGTGGACGCATTGTTCTGTATCTGAAAATAAGGCGACCAGGTAGTTCCCGGGGCAATTTTCTGGTGTGGACCTCCATCCATTTTAGCAGGAATATGAAACCCGTGCCAGTGAATAGTTGTGGTATCTGATAAAGCATTGGTGATATTAAAAGTGATATTATCTCCCTTATTAAAGATCAGTGTAGGCCCCCAAAATGGCTCACCGTTATAACTATAGGTATTGGTTGCTCCTCCGGTTTTGAAGAATGATTTACTCGATTTGCCAAGTGTAAGGTTGAAATTAGTGCCTGTAAGTGTAGGGGGAATGTATAAGGTATTATAGGTGGTATCGGTTGTTACAGTTCCACTTGTACTGTTATTATTGTTAGTAGTACTTTTATTACAGCTAAGCACAAGAGCCAAACCGGTTACTAAACAGATCGTTGTTATTTTGTATCTCTTTTTTTCCTTAAAAGAAGCAAGGGTTTCCTTTGAGTTCATCAAATTTTTTTAAAAGGTTAATAAATACCTGTTCACTGAAATTGATATATTCTTATTCTATAAAGCAACAATTTTGGAAGTAAATCACCAGTAAATCAATTCCCTGGAATTCGTTTCCCATTTATTTGACGTAATTCCAGAGAATTACCTTCGGAAAATTTAGATATTAGCTTAGAAAGCAAGTTTGTTTATGTATGAGCTGTTCCGAGTAGGTAAAGAATTCACAAAACCGTGCCTTGGTGTGAGTTTTATTGTACCAATAATAAGTCAATTCGAGAAGACCTGCTTTAAATGAAACCCCAGATAAAGAAACCCATTCCAGCGAGGGAAATCAATATACTTCCTATCCAAAGAGATTTCTTCTTAGTTAATATAGATATGGCTGATATGGCAATGGCTATCTGAAAAAATGTAACTGCCTGGGAAAGGAAGACATGTTTTTTGAGATGAAACCCTGATTCTTTTTCTGCTTCTTCTGCCGCTTTCTTGATCTCTTCCTGTTCAGTCTTGTATTTGGCAATAGAAGCAGGGTCAGCGATACCTTCTTTCAATTCTAGTGCTTTTATTTCCGCCTTAATTCCTTTGGCCTGGTAATACGACCATTGATCTGAAGCTTTGATTTGTTCTATCAGGGCTTCATTGGAGTAATGCCCGGCTAGTAAACCAGAGATTGCCGCAAATACAGCCATAAATGCTGTAGAGATAGCAACATATCTAAACCAGCCCGATTCTCCAGCTTCTTTTGCCTTTTCCTGAATGGTTTCATGTAAATGTTCGGTTGGAACTTCTATCTCTTCCATTTATCATTTCATTGAGTTCGCCTCTAATATACGAAGCTTTTTTCCTTATGTTTCCTTGAATTTGAAGATTAGCGAGTATACTTAATGGAATAACTAGCAGATAAATAATCCAGAGCTTCAATTTAAAAACTTTCACTTAAAGGATATTTTTTAAACCATATAATATATTATGAAAATTACTAACGCATGATTCATTAGGCCGTGTATTGATTTTTTCATAAATTAGAAGGAAGGTTCAAATAGATAGTGGTCACTCTCTTCATTGTAAAATCATTGCCATGAGAAAACTCATAGGGCTAATTGCCGTAATATCTGTACTCCTGTTTCTTGTATTTACAGATTGCAATAAAAATACAGCATCCAATAATTCCGGAAATTCCGGAACCACAGGCACAACTTCCAATCCGTCAGCAAAATATAAAGGAGCATTAGTAGGCTCTACTGGATACCTGACGGCTTTTTTACAGGGAAATAATAGCTATATAAATGTATTCTATGTAGATAGTAGCAAAACCCCGGTTACTGTTATCAAGGATTCGCTAACTACTTCTGGGTTGGCTAACTGGTATCCGGGACAGGGAAATGCTCTTTCTAATGTTCTGTTCAAGGGAAGTTCCGGGATTACTGTTACCCTTGTTTCCGTTAATGCAGATGGAAGTAACCCAGTTGTTTCAATGAGTGTTCCAAATGACCCGTATGCAAAAGTGTATATGTTGCGTGATTCAGTTGCTTCTGCTCCATTGCAAGTTTATAATGGAAAAGCTACACCAGTAGGAAATGGAGTTGCCGGGTCGGGAGGAAATTGCACTTGTGCTGTTAAAACAATTAATTTTGTAGTTAATCCTGCATATATAGGAAGTCAATATGCCGGGGTTACTGCTATTTATATTGATAATTCCTCTCATTTAGCTGGTTTTTTAAATGCACAGATATCCAGTACGGCTCCTAATCAAATTGTATCTATTGTCAATAATAATGATACTGCCGGGTTGCATGTATATAATGGTCAGGGTGGCCCCAATAGTAATAATGGGAGCGGTTATGTAAATGGGTCTCTCACCATTAGTACCGATGGAAATACGATCTCTGGAACGATTTCAGGCATGTATATACCTAATTATGGACTACAAAGCAGCAGCTGCGCCTGTTCGTATGCTATTACTGCTCAAAGGGTAAATTAATGTGTATATCCCTTTCGGTTATATAGACTGAACCCAAATTTTGAAAAGAGAGCTGATTACTCAGGGGCTTATAGATAAAAAATAGGCCAGGTAAATTTTCATTTACTTTTTTGTATGTACTTTCAAAGCAGGTTACACCTGTACTTAGTAAATCCTAGAAAATGAAGAAATCAAGCCCTGGGTTAGTGAATGTAAAATACTTCATATTACTCTTTCATTTGTCCGTATGTATATGCTCAACTCAAACGATATTCTCTCAACAAAAAGCTGTTTTTACAACAACCGGGTCAAACCTTGTAATACAGTTTGGAGAACAAACAGTGGCAAACATTATTCTGCCCGCGAGCGGGACTGATTTTCGTTATAAGGAGCAAAACCAGGTAGTAAATAATTGTATTTATCAATTATTTACGATTACATCGGTTTCTGGAAAACCAATAAATATTTTTGGAGCTATTACAGCTGGTAGTTCTTCGATCAGTTGTGAAAGTGATCCTCGAGAAAGCGGTTTAAAAATAGTAAGAGCTGTTTCCGGAGCCAGTCATAGTTTATTAAATAATGCGGTTTATAACAGGGAAGATGACTGGTTAGTTTCATTTGATCATAATAATACAAAAATGGTGATCAAGCCGGAGGTTTCTGGTAAAATCATTCATTATCAATTTTCTATTACGGGAAGTGAAATTATTATTCGATTTCGGCCAAACTATTATCAAAAGCACCGAGGATTAACTTATTTCCACCCAAAAGAATATGCGGTTTATCAAAAACCAGTTGTTGGCTGGTGTAGTTGGTTTGCTTATTTTGATAAAGTAACAGAAGCGAATGTGATTAAAACGGCTGATATCATCAGCGAAAAATTTAAACCGTTTGGATTAAGCTACCTGCAAATAGATGATGGTTACCAGCAGAACCCCTTAGGAAGTTCAACAAGTTGGTTGATCCCCAATCAGAAATTCCCTTCCGGGTTAGATAAGCTCGCAAAATATATCAGTAATAAAGGCTTGCAACCCGGAATCTGGACAAATGTAAGTTTCACAGATTCTGCGGCTGCTTATCAGAATCGAACACTTTTTGTAAGGGATAAAAATAATACACCTGTTTCAGGTAACTGGATAGGATATGTGATGGATGGGAACCAGCCTGCAACCATTGAAAAATTTATTGCACCGGTTTATAAAACACTGAATCAATTCGGCTGGCAATATTTTAAGCTGGATGCGCTTCGTCATTTAAAATATGAAGGATATAATAGTTACAAGGAATTTTTTGATGGAAAAAATAATAATAGGGATAGCGCATTCAGAAAAATTGTACAGACAGTAAGAAAGGAAGCAGGAAAAGATCATTTTCTTTTGGCATGCTGGGGCATTCGGCCGGAATTGGTAGGAATAGCAGATGGTTGCAGGATTGGTAATGATGGATATAGCTATGCAGGCCTTGCTCAATACAATTCTTATAATAATATTATATGGAGAAACGACCCTGATCATATTGTACTTAGTCAAAAAGAAGCGTATCGATCCTGCACTGCCACTTCACTTACAGGATCTTTGTTTATGCTTACGGATAAACCGGAAGTATATGAATCTTCGCCTTTAATTGAAGCGGCCCAAAGAACCATTCCTGTTTTATTTACACAACCCGGCCAGGTTTATGATGTTGATCCTTCCAGATCGGCACATATCGGGTTATATGAAGCGGAAATGAGTGGTAGCGGACCAAGAGTATTTGATGCGGGTACGGCTACTACAACAGGTTTGTTTTCTTTGGAAGTTAACAGGTTATTTGAAAATTGGCTGGTATTGGGTAGAATGGATGAGCGGGATAACCTGATCCCGGTAAAGGATCTTGGCTTGGATCCGAACAAACAATATCTCTGTTTTGAATTCTGGACAAAAAAATTTATCGGTATTGTAAACAAGCAATTCTCACCCGGAACGATTGACAGTAATTATCATTGCCAGGTATTCTGCCTTCGTGAAAAACTATCTCATCCCCAGCTATTGGCAACAAACCGGCATGTATCTTGCGGAGGATTCGAGATAAATGAAATGAACTGGTCAGAAAATGCATTATCAGGCTCCAGTGAATTAGTGGCGAATGATTTATATGTAATCTATGTATATGAACCCGATAATTCTTTGCTGAAAGATATAAAACTGGAAGGAGCTGATTTGATTAGTAATAAGAAAGAAGGCAATATTCGTATGATTACTACAAAATCTTCACACAATGCAACACTTCACTGGTCATTTATGTATTGAATTATATATTCAGCCTGATAATTGCTAATATCTGTATCAGGTGTAAAAAGGACAAGTACTAAGAAAGGAATGAATATAACCACATTCAACGCATTTAAAAGCCGTAATTACCGGCTCTATTTTACCGGGCAATCCATTTCCCTGATCGGGACCTGGATGCAGAAAACAGCGGTAAGTTGGGTAGTATACTCACTTACGCATTCGAAATTTATGTTAGGGGTTACTCTTTTTGCCAGCTTATTTCCTTCTTTTTTATTCTCCTCGATAGGCGGTGTGGTATCTGATCGGTATAATCGGTATCGTCTTTTATTGATTACACAGATAGCTTCCATGATCCAGGCGATACTATTAACTGTCCTGGTTTTTTATAAAGAATATCATATCTGGCAGATCATTACTTTGAGCGCTATTCTTGGGTTTATCAATGCGTTCGATGTACCTGCAAGGCAGTCGTTGGTGTATGAAATGGTAGATGATAAAAAATATCTACCCAATGCCCTGGCATTAAATTCTTCTATGGTGAACCTGTCCAGGTTAATTGGTCCGGGTATCGCCGGTTTAATCATAGAAAAATTCGGGGATGATGTATGCTTTGGGTTAAATGCATTGAGTTTTATTGCAGTAATTGGATCTCTTTTATTGATGAAACTTCCTGTATTCAAACCCAGTCAGCATAAGAAAAACATCCTCGGCGAAATGCGAGAAGGGTTCCGGTACGTAAAAAATACACCCTCCATTGGATTAGTATTATTAATGCTGGCATTAATGAGTTTATTCGTACTCCCTTTTAGCACTTTGATTCCGGTATATGCAAAAGATATTTTTAAAGGAACAGCATCTACATTTGGCGTAATTGATAGTTTTATCGGTGTAGGTGCTTTCGGGGGTGCTCTTTTTCTGGCATCACTCCCCTTTGGTAGAAACCTGAAAAAAATATTGGCCATCAATACATGGGTATTTGGAACAGGATTGATTCTGTTTTCTCATATTCACTATTATCCGCTTGCACTGGTATTTGCTGCGATTTCAGGATTTGGAATGATGTCGCAGATCACTATTAGCAATACACTTATACAAACAACTGTTGACCCTGGAATGCGCGGGAGAGTAATCAGTATTTATGCCATGGCTTTTTTTGGGATGCAGCCACTGGGTGGATTAATGATAGGCTCTATTTCTCAGGTAATTGGTACTCCGGATACGGTTTTGCTGGAAGGGCTAATCGCACTACTGATTGGCGGAATCCATTTTTATTTCCTCAAAAAATTCCCTTTTAAAGCAGGATCTTTAGCATCAACCGAAACCAACTTGTCTGAATAAAATTTGAATCTTAACGAATACAAAAAGGAACACTAAATATGCAAACAACTACTATTGGATGGATCGGACTGGGTAATATGGGAATCCCTATGGCGCAGCAATTAATCAAAGCAGGTTACCCGCTAACAGTATATAATAGGAATAAGGATAAAGAAACAGGACTTGTTGCATCTGGTGCCAATTCAACTAAATCCCCCGGAGAATTAATTGCCAAAACAGATATTGTTTTTTTAATGGTATCGGATGATGAAGCAGTCAGGCAATTATTTACCAATTCTGATGGTTTGCTTAGCGCAAACACAACGGGCAGGATCATCATTAATATGAGTACGGTATCTCCCGGCATCAGTAAAGAATTTGCTGCGCTTTGCTCGGGTCAGGGAAATCATTACTTGGATGCACCTGTATCAGGAAGTGTAAAGCAGGCTATTGAAGGGCAATTGGTGATCATGGTAGGTGGTGAAGAAGCAGTATTCCAAAAAGTAAAGTCAATACTGGAGTCCATTGGCCGCTTAGCCATGCGCGTAGGTAATAGTGGGGCAGGGAATGCCGCTAAATTGGCTATGAATACATTGCTTGCATTCAATGCACAAGGCTTGGCGGAAGCAGTATTGTTTGCCCAGAAGCAGGATATTAAAACGGAAGATCTGCTCACCCTCATAAACAATAGTGCTATGGGCAATGTGTTTATGAAAATAAAAGGGGATGCCATTAGCCAAAATCAATATAATGCCGCATTTGCCTTAAAACATATTGCAAAGGATCTGCGTTTGGCAAAACAAGAAGGTTCTAATGGCCCTTTATCAGAAACAGCCTTTGAAACTTTTCAAAAAGCCGAACCCTTATTCGGAAATGAGGATATTATTGCTGTTATGAAATATTTGTCAGCATTGGATTGAGCAAAGAATATAAAATATTTTTTACTCAATCTGTATAGAAATTTTTACGTTGGTTGAGTGGCGTTACTCAGATGTATCTTCTTTGATCAACTGAGCAATCAGACTGGTCCAGCCTGTTTGATGACTGGCTCCTAAGCCGCTACCGGTATCTCCATGAAAATATTCATAAAATAAAACCAGGTCTTTATTTTCAGGCTTATGATAAAACCAGTTTTCATCGCCATGTAGTTTTCGATTATTCAGTTCATCGAGTTTGAATAAACTGATAACGCGTCTTGAAAGCTCGTCGGCAATTTGGTTAAGCTCCATAAATATTCCTGATCCGGTAGGATATTCAATAGTTAATGAACCTCCATAAAATTCGCCAAATTTTTTAATACTTTTAATGATCAGGTAATTGATCGGCATCCATACAGGTCCACGCCAGTTACTATTGCCGCCAAAAAAATCAGAAGTAGAATCCCCCGGATCATATTGAATAGAATAGGTTTGCCCTTCAATTACTACCGAATAAGGGTTTGCCTCATGGTATTTGGAAAGTGCCCTGATCCCACCTTCTGAAAGAAATTCGGTTTCACTGAGTAAACGCTTTAATAAGGAGATCAGCTTGTTTTTTGGGATGAGTGATATTAGTATCAACTCTTCTTCTGCTACTTCCTCATTGGGCCAGAATTTATTATTTTTCAAACGATATTGTTCAAACCAGGTGATTCGTTTTGTAAAGTCCTGCAGTTTATGCAACACTTTTTTATCAATGATGGAAACCGCAAATAAAGAAGTTAATCCTACAATGGATTGGATACGTAAATGCAGCGTTGATTTATCTGGTAAGCCAAGTGTATCATAAAAAAATTGGTCTTCTTCATTCCACATACCCATTTGATTCAAGGCTTCTGCAATTAATACAAAATGTTCAAAGAATTTGGTAACACTATCTTCAAATGCTTCATCAACCATGGCTATTTCGATAGCCATATCCATCAGGTTTAGGGCATACATACCCATCCAGCTGGTACCATCTGCCTGTTCTAACTTTGCCTCACTATGTAACTGAATACTGCGGTTAAAAACACCGATATTATCCAGACCCAGAAAGCCGCCTTCAAAAATATTATGACCATTTGGATCTTTCCGGTTGATCCACCAGGTAAAATTCAATAACAGTTTATGAAATACTTTTTTCAGAAAGTTGATATCTCCCTTTCCTGTTTTATCTTTTTCGATTTGATAAACCTGTAATGCCGACCACGCATGAACCGGGGGATTCACATCGCTGAAATTCCATTCATATGCGGGTAATTGCCCATCCGGTTTCATATACCATTCCCGCATAACCAGTGTGATCTGGTGTTTGGCAAAATTCGGATCAATCATTGCCATAGGTACGCAGTGAAAAGCCAGGTCCCAGGCCGCATACCAGGGATATTCCCATTTATCGGGCATTAAAATAATATCCTGGTTTTTTAAATGCTGCCAGTCACTGTTTCTCCCCTTGGAGCGTTGGTTACTGGTATGCGCAAAACCATCCGGTTCCGTTAACCAGCGTTCTATATCATAATAATAAAATTGTTTACTCCATAACATCCCAGCAAGTGCCTGCCGTTGAATATTTTTCAGGTCATCAGAAATATTCCTGGGTAATATCTCATTGTAAAAATCTTCGGATTCTGATTTTCGCTGATCAAAAATATCTGTAAAGCCTTTAGTAAATGGAGATTCCATCATTACATCGCTAAGTCTCAGGTGAAGTACCTGAGATCCTCCGGCGGCTATCGTATATCTGTATACAGGAGAAAATTTTGTTCCCGATTTTTTATCACGAAGTTGATCGGTGTTTTTATTATTGATAATTGCATCATGGAAAGCATCTTTTACAAATATGGATTCGTTCTTGATGCCAAATAACTTTTCTGTATTGGTTTCGTTTTCAGTAAAAAAAATATCATCTGGTTTCTGAAAATAAAGATAATAGCTTCCCATGCGCTCGTGATTGGCTTTTACCAGATAATCTTTATTAATTGCTTTTATAGAAGGCTTTTTAGTACTATTCTTCGACTGCCATCTGTTAAAAAACCATAAAGTAGGTAAAATAGTAATGGGGGCAGATTGATCGCCTCGGTTCACGACTTCTATTCTTATGCCAATGTCTTTTTTATTGATTTTTGCATAAGTAATATATACATCAAAATAATGATTGTTGTCAAATACCCCAGTGTCCAATATCTCATATTCTGGCTCCAGTTTACTTCTTTTTTTATTTTTGATTGTCAGATCTTCGTACGGAAATCTTTGCTGTGGATACTTGTACAGCATCTGCATGTAATAATGAGAGGGGATATTCGCCAGATAGTAATATAACTCTTTTACATCCTCTCCATGGTTACCCTCGTTATTCCCTAAACCAAAAAGCCGCTCTTTTAAAATCGGATCTTTGCCATTCCATAGAGATACTGCAAAACAGAGATTTCCAAAAAAATCAGAGATCCCGCCAAGTCCATCTTCTCCCCATCGATAAGCCCGCGAATGGGAGTGATTGAAAGGAACATAATTCCAGGCATCACCATTTTCGCTGTAATCTTCCCGAACAGTGCCCCATTGTCTGTCAGACAGGTAAGGCCCCCACTGTTCCAGCGGTATTTTCTTTGAAGCATTTACTTTCAGTCTTTGTTGCTCAGCTGTCATATGGCTCTAAATTAAACAGGCATTTGCAGAAATAGAGAATATTTATTAAAATAGCTTGTTTTTCCTGCAATAATTGAACAGATACCTCGATCAGGCTTTTTTAAATTGAAATACCGCTACAGCAAAATCATCTTTTAATCCTATATTAGTAAAATCTTACATGACCACAATAAAGCCATATGAAAAAGGAATTTAGTAAACAGAAACAAAAAGGGAAGAAATCTTTTATACTTCCTTTTATTTTATTACTGGCTGTTACTACTATACAAGCCGCACCTCCCGCCATCGAAGGCAGATGGGATATTGTAATTAATAAAGACGGGAAGCAGTTACCTTCCTGGTTAGAAGTAAGGCATTCGGGCAATCATACACTGGTAGGTCGTTTTGTATATGCTTTTGGTAGTGCCCGCCCTGTAGCAAAAGTGAACTTCACCGATGGAAAATTTAGTTTCGCCATTCCACCACAATGGGAACCCGGAGATAATGATATGGAGTTTGAAGGCATATTGGAAGGAGAAAGTATCAGAGGCACCATGAAATATACAGATGGAAAAAAATATGATTTTACCGGTGTTCGTGCACCGGCAATCAAAAGGGAAACACCACCTGTTTGGGGAAAGCCAATAAAACTTTTTAACGGAACCAGTCTTGATGGATGGCACGCCACAGGTAATAACCAATGGAAAGCAGATTCAGGAATGCTGATTAGCCCAAAATCAGGTTCTAACCTGGTAACAGATAAAGAGTTTACCGATTTTAAATTGCATATCGAATTCATGTATCCGCAGGGTAGCAATAGTGGCGTATATCTTCGCGGACGTTATGAAGTTCAGATAGAAGACAATAAGGGAATGTACCCGCAAAATGACTTATTTAGCGGAATCTATGGCTTTCTGACGCCTTCTGAAAATACAGCCAAAGCCCCCGGGGAATGGCAAACCTATGATATTACATTGGTAGGGAGAATGGTTACTGTTATTGCCAATGGTAAAACGGTAATCTGTAACCAGGAAATACCGGGTATTACCGGAGGTGCTATCAATAGCAGGGAAGCAGAGCCGGGTCCATTATTGATACAGGGAGATCATGGACCCATTAGTTTTAGGAATATTATCATTACACCGGTAAAGGAATAAAATAATAAAAACCGGTTCAAGTAAAAGCTACGCTCTTAATCAAATAAGCGTAGCTTTTTTTATGATAAAGTCTATGACATACAATTGGAATTTTTTATTGGAAAATAATGAAACTGTTGATCAAATTATCAATCGATTGATGAATAATTAAGATGAACAACAAGATTATCTACTATAGATAGACATATGCAAAATTGATGTATTTTCAATAAGCATTTGGTAAACAATACGACTCATTTTATAAATACGAGTATGAAAAAGCAATTCAGTTTATTGATCTTGTTGTTAGTTTGTTTAGTTGGGCAATCTCAAAAAACAACTGTATCAGTAGTGGATGGATATTATCCTCAATTACGCAGCTATTTTCAAGAAGGAAACGCCTATAAAACAGTCGGTTTTGTTGAAAAATACTGGCGAATTGCCGGAAATACAGGGTTTAATGCAAGTATTCATTATGTAGAAAATATTTTACAATCTGCCGGGTTTGTACAGGAAGTAAATGGGGAATCAGATGGGCCACTAACTTATCGTATTGAAAAGCGTAAAATGAGAAGACCTACCTGGGAACCGGTTAGTTCAGCGCTAACCATTCTTGGTGAAAACGAACCGCTTTTACAATCTGCAACCAACCGAAATATGATTGCCATCAATTCAGCCAGCACCCCGGAAGAGGGTGTTATCGCAGAAATAGTTTATGTAGGGAAAGGAACAAAAGCAGATTTCGAAGGCAAAGACCTTACCGGAAAAATTGTATTTGGTGAATCTTCAGCAGGGGCACTATATAATAATGCATTGAAAAACGGAGCAATAGGGGTGTTGGCTTATTCGATTCCTGCTTATACCCAGCCGCAAAAAAATATACACTCTATCCAGTTTCAGAATATTCCTTATCTCGATTCTGCCAGACAGAAATGGGGGATTGTACTTTCATTTGATGCAAAAGAAAAATTAAAAGCTGCTTTGGCAAAGGGCACCGTAAAAGTGCTCGTTAAAGTAACATCAAAAATATATACAGCCGAAGAACTTACGTTAGTGGCCAATGCAAGAGGCATTTCCTTTCCAGATGAAAGGTTTGTATTTAGTGCACATGTTCAGGAGCCAGGTGCCAATGATAATGCTACGGGTGTAGGAACACTCGCTGAAATGGCCAGGATTACTGCAAAACTAATTAAAGACAAAAAGTTTAGTCCTGCAAGAACCATAACTTTTTTATGGGGAGATGAAATTGTTTCAACGGGCAGGTATATTCGAGATGATTCAATCAGAGCAAAAGGTATTCATTGGGGTCTGAGTCTGGATATGGTTGGTGAGGATATTACAAAAACAGGGGGCAGCTTTCTCATAGAGAAAATGCCTGACCCTTCTGCTATATGGACTAGAGGAAATGATAAACATACAGAATGGGGTGGCAGACCACTGAAGGAGTCGGATATGTTTCCGCATTACTTCAATGATTTTTTATTAAACCGATGCAGGCAGCAGGGTAAAGAGAATCGCTGGGTGATTAATGCCAATCCATTTGAAGGTGGGAGTGACCATACTCCATTTTTAGATGCAAAGATTCCAGGCCTTTTAATGTGGCATTTTACAGATCAGTTTTATCATACAGATGGGGATCGATTAGATATGGTATCTCCCAGTGAAATGAAGAATGTTGGTGTAAGTGCACTAGCTGCTGCATTTACTTTGTGTGCCGCTAACGAAAAAACTACTCTGTTATTGATAGATGAGATAACCCAAAATGCCCTCGATCGGTTACAGATTGAATATGTATTAAGTAAAGAAGCTGTTCAAAAAGGAGCTAAGCTCGAGGAGCAGGAACATATTATCAGCGTATGGGCAAACTGGTATAAAGCTGCAATCGGTAAGATGACAGATATTAATACGGGCGGTCTCACAGAAAATATTCAAAAGAAAATAATGTCTTCCCGCGAAATAATTGATAAAAAACTTGCAGAATCAACAATTAACAATCATTAGTATCTGCGAATAATTATTTTTTAGGAAGAGCCATAAACAAACTGCTCCATTATTTTCATTGATTCAATCGCATCTTTGGCTGTACAAGGGTTAGGGCCTGTTCCTGAAAAATATTGAACTACTTTTTCAATCATTGGCTGTTGAATATGTGGGGGAGGGGTAAAACTGAGCACTTCGTGTTTTTCTTTTGTCTGGATAGTTACTTCATACCCAAATACAGGAAATGAGATACGGCCTTTTGACCCGACTATTTCACAAATATCTTCTTTCGCTTCATCTGCAACAGTAAAACACCATTGACCATTAAAAAGTATATTTCCGGGTAAACGCATGATTCCGGTAACAATATCCTCGACTTCATATAAGCCTGCCTGGTTAGCTGAAAATCCGGATACTTCAGTAGGGTTTCCAAAGAAAAATAATAGGATATCCAATTGATGTGGAGCCAGATCATAAAAAAGCCCTGCTCCGGAAAGAGTTGGATTCACCCGCCAGTTTGTTTCAGCATCAGCAATTACTTTAGAATTGTCTGGTTGTAGCATACTAAGTCTTACCGATCGTACACTACCGATAGTATTGTTGTTAATCAATTCTCTTATCTTAAGAAACATGGGAAGTGCCCTTCTATAATGTGCTATAGTCAGTTTCATTCCCGTTTTTTCGGCAACAGCTAACATGCGAGTACAAGAAGCGGTATCAATCGACATAGGTTTTTCAACATATACTGGTTTGCCGGCTTGTAAAGCGGCAATTGTATAAACTTCATGCGAACCGGGTGGTGTAGCTACATAAATCGCATTCACTTCAGGATCATTTATAAGTGCATTCGCATCTGAATACCATTTGGGAACATGATGCCTGTTTGCATAGTCTCGTGCTTTCTCTGCATCACGGCGCATAACGGCTATCAGAGAGGAGCCGGAGATTTTATTAAACGCCGGGCCACTCTTTTTTTCAGTTACATTGCCACATCCAATGATTCCCCAGCGAATAGATTCGGGATAAACGTTCAGGTCAGTAGCTTCCATAAATATCAGTGATAAAGGGAATAAGAATTTGGATTGACGATTAAAGTTATTTAATCAAAATAAGATGACAAATATTTATCAAGGGTATCGAACAAAACCACCCCAAGATGGTTTTGTTCGATACTTAAATGAATGAAAACTATTGTTTTGGAGGATTTTGCGGAGTAGCTGGTTGCGGTACACAGTTCAGATCATATAATCTTCTGGCATCATAATATTTCTTGCCTTCCGAAACCAGAAAAGATTGACATCCTTCATCTCGTTTCCCCATATCAATTAATGCAATTCCTCTAAAGTATTCTGCTTTGCCATCCACAGACATTTTACTGGCAATGGCTTTGTCAAGATACTGTACAGCGGTTCCATAGTCCTGAAGCAGAAAATAGGATAGTCCAATGTTTTCCATAGCAGGATAAAATGTGGGGTTAATAATTTGGGCTTTTTGATATAGGTCTATCGCTTTTTTAAAATCATTTTTCACAAATGCCTCATTCCCTCTTTTAAAAATATCATAAAACATAGCGCTATCTTTCATTGCGGCTGTTAATTGAGGAGGTGGTGTATTGGGATTGGCTACTGCAGCAGGTGCATTTTGTGTATTTACGCCCTGAGTAGGGTTTGTAGGCTGGCCAACAGTATTTGCAATTGCCGGAGTTTTATTATTATCACCCGCCATTTGATGCATTGCCCTGCTGTTATTAATAGTCACTGAATCTTTTGGAAATAATACTAAGGCACTATCTGCTACTTTAAGCATATAAGGAACAGGATACTTCATCCTGGTTAAGGCAAAAAGATAATTATTCCAGGCGGCCGCTACTGTTGGGTCTTGGCGATATTGATTAAAAACTACGAAAGCTTTTTTTAGACGTATGGAATCATTTTTTTGCGCGCATGCAAAAGAAAGTAGCCCGAAATAGGCAAGATTTCGGGGCCGGTTATCGAAAGCGATGATTGCATATTTATAGGCGCTATCGTACTGGCCGTTTTCATAGTACATTTTACCTTTCAAAAATTCTGCATAGTAGAGATAAGGGTTTTCTTTCTTAACATTATCAAGCATAGCTACAGCTTCGTCAAATTTTTTATCACTGATCAGGTAACGGCCTTTGATTGAGCTAACAGGTAGGCCCCACATAGTTACATTGTTTAATGGGGGAAACTGATCATTTACCTCATAAGATTTATGTGTTAAAACATCAGCGTTTACATCATTGAAAATTGTATTCTGGACAATCATTGATTCCCAGGTTTGGTAAGTTACATAAATTGCTGAAATCGAAAATAATAGACCAGCAACCAGATAAGCCCTCAGTTGCCTGCCTGCTAAAGGGGAGGCTTCAGATCGTAAGGTATACAGCCGATAGTTTTCACTAATGTTCAATGCATATAATATAATAAAGTAAACCTGCATAGTTGCTCTTTCCATCGGAAAATTTAGTAAAGCATCTATAAAATACCCGGCTAGGCCTACCAGAGAAATTAATAATAGCACTTTTCTTTCATTCTCAATTTCTTTAGAAAAAAGATTTTTCAAAGAAAGAAAAGGTATTAATGCAAAAAGCAGCAAGTAGGAAACTCCGCCTAATATGCCACTTTCGCCAAACGATTCAATAAAATCATTGTGAGCATGAACACTTATTGAATTGTCGTCGTTGGAAAGTCTTTCATAAGGAATGGAACAGATTTTCCAGTTGCCATATCCGATACCTGTGTAAGGATGATCCTTGAAAAGATTGATTCCGGCTTTCCAGATAGGGGTTCTTCCTTCGGTTCTTTTACCGGACAGTGTAATGGTGCTGATTCTTTCAGAGAATGTACCATAATTAGCAGAGGCATCAAAATTCGTATCGACTGTAATCCTTCTTTGTGTGTCAATTGTAACCTGTGATGTTAGAATACCTCCTACCAAGGGTACCAAAAAAAGAGCTAAGTGACGTACCATTAATCTTCCATCTTTATGGGTAGTAAAATCATAAATACAGAAAATTATATAGACCAGGGCTTCCAGAAATATCCCTAGAAATGCAGAACGGGCATTTGCCAGAAAAAGCGCATATATGGTTAAGAGAAGGATAATGAAATTAATAATTTTCTGAATTTTCTTTCCGTGGTATAAACAGTACAGTACAAAAGGAACTTTTACAAGGATACCGCTTGAAAAAATATTTTTATTACCGGTATCCCCTTTCATATTCAGGATAGCTGTTGTAATACCACTGCTACTTACATCAGAAAAAAAGCCTTGTAATGCATCGATAATGGTAAATAGAAGAATAATGGCAACTAATTGGGCTATGTAAGGAAATATTTTTTCACTTTTTTGAAGTAGTACTAAAATATTAATGAAACCCAAAAAGGCAATAATAAACCTAGCGTAACAGACTACAAACTCATTTTGATTGAATGCGAAAAAAAAGCTAAGGCCAGATACCAGAAAATAAAAACTGTATACCAATACAGGTGTTCGTTTGAAAATATTGCTAAACTGTGCATTGTATTCACTATATTTATTTCCGACACCGCTGAACAAATACAGAATAACAAAAAAATTAATTATCCCTAAATACAACCATTGAGGCCCATTATAATCTATGGCGTCTCCTTTAGGAATGATGTCTACCAATAGATAAAGACAAACAATGACCATATTAACGATATCTATGGTCTCAAGCCTGCTAAATGAAGTAATAGCTGTTTTTTTAGCTTTCATGATGCGAAAGTACTTAATTTATATAACTATTTTTTATCTATGAATAGCAAAATTACAGTAGCTAGAGGTTACTTTAGCAGATACAAACAAGTTTTCCGAACGTTACCTGTTTTCCTGTTTGGCGCTAAGGAATGTAAATTTTTTATGGGTTTCAATAAAACCACATTGCAAATAAAATAAATGTGTACCCTTTCTGGTGATATTTGCTGTTACTTCAAAAGACTTATAATCTTTCATTTCAATAAGTGAAAATAGTTTTGTAACCATTTCTTTTCCGACACCAGTTCCTCGGAATTCGTTTTTTACATATAATTCTTGTATTTCAAAAACCCAGCCGCAATGATGAAGTAGTATTTGACCGTGGCAACTGATATAGCCAATAACTTCATTTTTTGTATTTTCTGCAACCAAATAAATATAATTTCCATTACTAATGTTTTGCAGATAGTATTCTCTAAAAGAAGTGATAGAAAAATGATCATTTTCTAAGTCAGATATGAAATGATAAATGCTTGCCAAATCAGTATCAATAGCAGGCCTGATGGATATTTGCATGTTTGGTTCTAATTACAAATAAGTAATAGTGAGAGCTCAATTACTTATTTTTATTTACTGAATTATTGGGATACGTCTCTTCGCCTTTTGCATAATACCAGAGTATTTTATTCATCATATCATCATTACCTCCATCAATTTCTTTATAAGCAGAATTGGCAGATAATTTTGCAAAATTCAGTGCTTTACCCCGTAAGCTTGCAAACGGCTTATTCATTTCATCTAAAGGTACTTTGTTAGGAATATAAGAAAATTGATAAGTACTCTTTGTGTTCCTAAAACAATCGAATAAAGGTAATGCAGTTGCATCAATAACATTCATAGGCGGTATACCTAAGATCTGTTCAATTGATCTTACCATTGATGTTTGATTATATTTAGTGTGAATTGATTTATGGAGTATTGAATAGGCGCTAAGAACCAGGCCGGTTGTTCTATAGGAAGATATATGATCCCATCCTGATTGCGAATCATCTTCCGTAATAAAAATAACTGTGGAATCCCAAAAGCGGCTATGTGTAATGGTTTCAATAATCCTACCTAGTGCCAGGTCATTATCTGCCACCATAGCACTCGGCACTGGGAAATTAGGCGAAGTTCCTGCGGTATGGTCATTGGGTAATGAAAGTACCAGTAAGTCAGGTAATTGATCCCCGTTTAATTGTTCAAAAGCTTTCCATTCTTTGATAAAAACATCAGCTCTTAACTGGTCTGGCAGATTAATATTATCACAATCAGGGTAATCAGGAGATATGATGGGTCTTATTCTCGCAATTGTACTTGTGTTTTTAATGCCTATCGTTTCGTTTTTAATCCTTTTAGTATACAAGTTTAGCCATTTTAATTTTTCGTCATAATGGCTTGTACAGGCTTCACCATAAATCCTTACTTTTTTTCCATGATCAAGTGCATTGTTCCAGATAAAACCTTTTTTGTTGTATACAAGCGCATCTTCCTGCCGGTGCGGATATGAACGGAACCAGGCACGTACATTTTTTTCGATATAATCAGATACCATTGCTGCATCAGTCCATTGATGACCCTCAGCAGAGGATTTTCCTGATGCATAATAATTATCAAGTAACATAAAATCTTTTGCTAATTGATGTTGATTAGGCGTGATGCTATCCCCGTAAATACATAAACGTTGTTCACCTCTTCCTTCTTTCAGGTCTCCAAAAACCTGATCGTAAGTTTTGTTTTCTTTTATTATATAGATAACATGCTTAAAAACAGACGGCTCTCCAATCCTTTCTGGAATAGGTACTGGTAGTATTCCTTTTCTTGGAAGCAGACTGGTTTGGTTAATTCTGTTTTGCATACTAAAGTTAAGAACCTGTTTCGTGTACTGAGACAATTGTTTAGAATCAGGTATTGGTATGATACTAAATGAAGCTAGTTGTTTATGAATCGAATAGGCTGACATAGGTTCTCCCTTGGAAGACATAATGGCTTCTTTTTCATATTTAGCGTTTGAAAGTATAGATGCACCTTTTGCTTCGAGATTTGTAACAAAAATATTTTGATCAAATAGGGCAATCCCTGAGGGATATGCTTCAGTTGGGATATACCCAGTTACTCTAGATACACGAGTTTTATTGCCCAATGCCACTACTGCTAATGCATTGTCCATGCCATTTGCTACCAACAATGTTGAATCTCCTTCCAAAAGCTGTAATGCATTTGGGCTGCTACCATATATGAAATTGCTTTTTGAAAAAAGACCTACCTGGATGGTCTCCACAACCTTTTCTGTTTCAAGATCCAAAACACTTATATCATCATCATTTGCATTAGCGATATATAATGCCTGCCTTGTTTTATTATAGATGATTGCATTGGGGTGAAGACCGGTTTCAATTTCATTTAATTGTTTACCGGTAGTTATGTCCATAACAGATATACTCCCTTTACCAGTACCCCCCGTTTCAGGGTTTGTATAAGCTGTTCCCCATGGTGTTCCGGCATTTTCTTTAGAAGAATCAGTTACTATTGGCCCTCCCCAATTTGTGACATAGGCTTTCTTGCCAACAACACATAGACCAAATGGAGCTACGCTTGTGTTTACTGACCAGATTAACTGCTGGTCTGAGAACCTTACTTTTAATAGCTGGTTATTACCGTTTAATACTAAATATATATAAGGGATATTGCTTTCGAAATGTATAGCTACCTGATTAGGTAATGCCAATTTTGCAGGTGATAAGGCATCTAGTTTCATGCCTTTCACATTTTTTATTTGCTTTCCATCCCATTCCGCTATCATCAGGAACGATTTCGAACTACTGGCAGCTCCCCAACAAATATAAGTTGTATTATTCCATAGAAAGGATGTAATCCCGGAATAGGTGCTCATTATATTTTTATACAACTCAGATTTCCCAAAATCCCATCTATCAGCAATAATTCCGGTTCTCCCATTTATCACCGCAATGCCATATCTGTCTTCAGTTACAAGATTTGTCTTATCTCCTAAAAGTGTAATATCCAGTGTATGATTCTCCAACTCTGGATTTCCATAACTGATTGCCTTACCCGCAGATTGGATTAATCTGTTATAAGGCATTTCTATGATTTTACCGGACGATTGTAAGATACTTGTATCAATTGCATTGCTGTTTCGTTTTCCTGACTGGGCGAGCAGGATAGAACAGGTTGATACCCAAAGACAAAGTGTAAATGAATATTTCATTTGTTTAATTTAAAAGTAGGCAAGTCGATACTATGCTGAACAAGTTTACAAAAAAATAAGATTCCCCTTCAATATTAATAAATCATTACGCAATCATCACCAAATTGTTTCCGCAATATTATCCGTCTATTAATTCGAATAGTTCGTTAGAAACTTGGAAGACCTTAACAATACATTCGCATTTCAAAGCATAAAGCTGAATCATTTTTTTGGCTTAATAACTAACTGCTGATAAAACTAAATTTTTTAAAAATGAAACTAAGAAACTGCTTTTTGGGTTTTGCTACAATGCTGGTTGCCCTCTTGATTAGTACAGGGGTCTCTGCCCAAGACCGAAAAATTACAGGTAAAGTACTGAATACTGCCGGAATTGGGGTTGCTTCAGCTACAGTAAAGGGGAAAATTTCCAACAGACAGACTCTTACTGACAGTGTAGGAAATTTTACCATTGTAGTACCTTCTTCAGAAACCACTTTGGAAGCCAATTCATTGGGTTTTCTGTTAAGATCCATTTCTATCAATGGGAAAACAAATGTAAGTATCTATTTAAATGATGATCCTAAACAATTAACAGATGTAGTAGTTACCGCTTTAGGTATTCGTAAAGAAACCAAAAAGATCGGTTATGCCACTACTAATATTAAAGGAGAAGATTTAGTAAAAGCAAGAGATGTAAATGGCGTCCAATCCCTGATTGGTAAAGTTGCGGGTTTAACCATAGGAGCTTCTGCTGAAATGTTGTCAAAACCACAAGTAGTTTTGCGAGGTAGTACTGATCTGTTATATGTAGTTGACGGAGTTCCTATTAACTCAGATACCTGGAACTTTAGCCCGGATGATGTTGAGTCATACAATATTTTGAAAGGACCCAATGCTGCTGCCTTATATGGATTCCGTGGTATTAATGGAGCTATTATTATTACCACCAAAAGAGGATCAAAAGAAAAAAAGGGCTGGCAAATTGATGTGAATTCCAGCAATATGATTGAGAAAGGTTTTATTACAGAGCCTCAGAGCCAGACACAATATGGTCGCGGTACAAAATATGTCTATTCTTATGGTGACAGGTTATATGACAATGCTCAGCGTTTACAGGAATACGGTCCTCGTTTTGAAGGACAATTAATCAAGCAATACGATAGCCCTTATGATCCAACTACTGGTATCAGAACACCTACACCTTGGTTAGCTCGTGGGGCAGATAACTTCCACAAATTCATGGAAGCAGGGATTCTTTCAACGAACAATGTTTCCCTTTCTGCGAGTGGTGACAAATATGATATCCGTATGTCTTATTCACACACTTATCAGAAAGGAACTGCTCCTAATACCTGGGTTAATTTTGATAATATGAATATCAACACAGGGTATAATTTTACTGACAGGCTTCGCTTGGAAGGCAATATGAATCTGAATCTTCAGTATTCTCCCAATATACCCGATGCTTCTTATGGACCTAATAGTTATGTATACATGTTTAAAGTATACGGATCAGCTGATTATGATATCAATTCTTTGAAAAATATCTACCAAGGGCCAATGGGGGTAAATAACCTGGTTCAGTACGCACCGGAATATGGTCGTGAGAACAGTGCCTGGTTTATAGCTGATAAATGGTTGCGTACGCACAATAAGACAGATGTTTATGCTTATCTCAAATTGAGTTACAAAGTTTCTCCTTCCATTAATGTGTCTGTCAGATCTCAGGTTACTACCTGGAGCCAACTTAGAACAGAAATCGTACCTGCTTCTACCAACCTGAATACTTACCTCCCTTGGTATTATTTTGGATGGTATGGCGATTATCGCGAAGACCGCAGGAATATGCTGGAAAATAATACAGATATCCTCGGAACCTATAATAAAAAGGTAAGTAACAACTGGACTTTAGCTGCCAACTTAGGCGCCAGTTCAAGATCTTTTACCTATAATTCATTTTACGGAACAACCAAAGACCTGGCTATTCCTAATGTATACAGTTTATCAAACTCCATTAACCCTGCTTTGAGTTATACTTATGGAAGTAAGATGCAGGTATTCAGTGGTTACGGTAGTTTTGATGCATCCTATAAAAAATTCTTTACAATTGCTGCAACGGGTAGAGTGGATAACCTGTCTACTTTACCTACCGGATATAACACATTCTTTTATCCTTCAGTTTCGGCTAGTTCAGTGTTAACAGATTATCTGGACCTACCTAAAGTAATTTCTTTCTTTAAGATTCGTGCTTCTTATGCTGATGTTAAAGGCGGCTTGACGAGCTCTACGGTGCCTTCTGCTTATACAGCAATAACAGGCATTAGTACGGGAACTTTATTGGGATATGGAACAGATCTGTATTCATCTTATGATGGCCCAACTTATACCAACCAGAATACCTATCCTATAGCTTCTTACTACAATGGAACTACTTCAGTAAACTATTCTAATACTATTGCAAATCCAACCTTAAAGCCTTTTGATGTACAATCATTGGAATTGGGTACCGATCTGCGGTTTTTTAATAATAGGTTGGGATTTGACATGACTTATTTCAGAACAATCAATGGACCATTGATTTATCAATTGGGTGTAGCTCCTTCCACGGGATTTTATTCACAGAACGTAAACGGTATTACTTCTTTGAAAAATGGATTTGAAATTGCAATGAATGCTTCTCCGATAAAAAACAGAGGTGGATTTTCTTGGGATGTAAATATTAACTGGGCTACTTACAAAGAAACCCTAAAGGCAATTTATGGTAATGAATCTTATCTGGCAATCAATGGGCACAACTATACCGTTGGCGAAAGATTAGATAATTTTTATAGTACCAAGTTTGTTAGAGATGGAGCAGGAAATATTGTAAATGCTGCTGGTGTACCCATTCAAGCTCCCTCTTTAAGTGATAATAGCAACCGTGGTTTGATCGGACATTTAAATCCTGATTTTACCTTTGGTGTAAGTAATAAAGTTTCCTATAAAAGCTTTAGCCTGAGTTTCCAATTTGATGGAAGAATTGGTGGCAAAATTTATGACAGGGTATTATACCAGGGTAATAACGGTGGTACTTCTATAGAAAGTGCTTCCGGAGCTTTTGGTGTAGCACGTTTAGCCGATTGGAATGTTGCTAAAGGAAATGGTGGAACTCTTCCTTCAACCTATCCCGGATCTTATGTTGGTCAAGGCGTTGTAATTGCTTCAGGTACGCCTCACTTTACAAATGGCCAGATTGATAATATGTCTAGCTTAACATTTGCAACCAACACAACACCAACTACTGTTCAGAATTATTTATCAAGCGGTATTGGAAGCAATTTTGATGAATATTATATGGTAGATCGTTCTTTTGTTAAATTAAGAGAAGTAAGTCTTTCTTATAATCTTCCGGCAAAATTCGTAAATAAGAAATTGTTCAAAGCGGTTTCTGTTTCTCTGGTTGGAAGAAACCTTCTCTATTTTGCTAAAAGGCAGGATTTTGATATCGAACAATATGCATCAGGTTTTAATATCGCCGACAGAAGCGTAGGTGGTACATCTTCAACTGATCTTCAGAGTGCTGTTGCCAGGAGATTTGGTTTCAACCTTAATTTCAGTTTATAAACAGTAACAACCTAAAAATATGTATATGAAAAATAAGTCTTTTAATTTTTTACTAACCATTATCATAGCAACAGTTGTTGTTATGAGTGCGGGTTGTCAGAAAGGGGATATTTTGTCAAACCCCAATGCAGCCAGTTCAAACAGCTCAGTTCCGGTTTCTTTGTTATTGAATCACATTACCTACTGTATGTATGAAGGTGGCGGTGTAGTAGATGGCAGAGCTGGTGCAGTAAATGAGTTTGCCTGGGATCTTCCCTTTATCTGGAGCCAGTACCATATCTCGAATTACCAATATTATAGAGGGAATAATTTTTATAACTGGTCAAGTTCTGCTACCAATTATGACATGTTGAAATATACAATTCTGATGGAGCAACAGGCTGCCAGCCAGTATGGATCAACTCCGAACTCTTACAAAGCTTTGGCTAAATTCTTCAGAGCATATAGCGCTATATGGCTTAGCCAAAGAGTTGGAGACATTCCAATGAGTCAGGCAGGCAATCCCAACAACCTCACACCTAAATACGATTTGCAGCATGATGTGTATAAAAATGCATTGGCTTTATTAGATACTGCCAATACTTTATTGGGAGGCTTGGGTACCTTGAATGCGAATGTTGTAGTTGCTGGAGATATTTTTGGCTTAACTAATTTACAGTGGCAGAAAATTGTGAATGCTTATAAATTGAGAGTTTTAATCAGTTTAAGTAAGAGGGCTGTTGATAATGCAGATTTGAATATTCCTGCTCAGTTTGCAACGATTGTAAATGGATCAACTGGAAGTGCACCTGCTTATCCATTGCTTTCTGGTAACTCAGATAATATGCTTTTTAAGTATAACACAGCTTTTAATGGTTATCCTATCTGGTCAAGAGGTAACGGACCTTATAATAACTATTCTAATATCTGTAACACTTTCTTAAGTATACTAACTGCTAATAAAGACCCAAGAACTTTCATAGCAGCTACTCCAGCCCCTGCTCAAATTACAGCGGGTAAAACGGTAAGTGATTTTACTGCTTATGTTGGAGGTGATATTACCCTTCCGTTGAGTACATTGTTTAACAATGGATCTACACCTGCTACAAGTATCTATTCTTATGCAAATTGGAACAGATATTATACTGCAACCCCAGCTGGTGCTGTTGCGAATGCAGAACCTTATATTGTGATTGGATATCCTGAAATGTGTTTCAATATAGCTGAAGGTATCAACCGTGGATGGGTATCTGGCACTACAGCTACTTGGTACAATAATGGCATCAATGCATCACTTGCTATTTATGGATTAACCCAGGGACAGACTTATACAGTAGGTGATGTGGGTGGAAAAACTATTGGAACAGTTACAATTGATATCAATTCTTTTCTTACCAACCCTAATGTTGTTTACGCAGGAGATAATGCTACTGGCTTGAATCAAATTCTTACACAGAAATATGTTGCTTTCTTTCAAAATTCAGGTTGGGAAGCTTTTTATAACTGGAGGAGAACTGGTGTTCCTGCTTTTGCACAAGGAGGTGTAGGAATTGGAACTACAAATAGCCTGATACCTGTTCGTTGGCAATATCCATCGGATGAGTTGAACTATAATGGAGCCAATTGCAAAGCTGCCATAACCTCTCAGTATGGTGGGACAGATGATGTGAACGCAAAAATGTGGTTGATTAAATAAAAATTTGAACTCAATAAGCGGTAAAAATCATTTTTACCGCTTATTTTTTTATTATTATATGAAAAGAGTTATTGTTTGCCTCTTATTGACCATCCCTTTTTTAGGTAAAACCCAGATTGAGGATAGTGCCAAAAGAATGATCAAGTTACAAGGCGCATTAAATTTCAGGGATTTAGGTGGCTATTCTACAAAAGATGGTAAACAAGTGAAATGGGGAAAAATTTACCGATCAGCCGAAATCAATAACCTTACCACTTCCGATTTAAATATGCTGGATCATCTTGCCATTAATTATGTAATGGATTTTCGAGGCCCGGCTGAGGTGGCTACAGCACCAGATAAAATTCCAACGCATGCTGTAAGAGTTTCATTGCCTTATGGAAGCGAAAATGTGGGTGATAAAATGAAGATGATGAAAATGATGAGCTCCGCATCAACTGGTGATAGTATTATGCTCCCTTTTTATACTAACATTGAATCATTTGGAAAAAGGTATAAGCCTGTTTTTGAAGTTTTGCTGAAAAATGCAAATGATAGTGCTATCCTATTTCATTGCACCGCAGGCAAAGACAGGACAGGTATTGGTGCTGCTCTGATATTATATGCATTAGGTGTTGATGAAAGAATTATTATCAATGATTTCCTGGCTTCAAATTATTACCGAAAACCTGATAATGAGCGTATGAGAGGAATGCTGGTGAATACCTACCACATGAATCCTGCAGTGGTTGAAGATGTATTGGGTGTTAAGGAAAAATACCTCCAGGCTACATTTGAAACCATCCGGTCAAAATATGGGAGTATGGATAATTATCTTGAAAAAGAAATGGGTCTAAACAAGAAAAATATAAAAACTCTGCGACAGAAATACCTGAACTAAAATTCATCTGCTGTATTGAGTAACTCGTTTTAGTTTTCCAAAAAAGGTGGGCCTGTCTAGGTCGGGCCTTTTCTTTATTTTAAAACTTGCTATATGAAATTATATATATTACTTATTTCTTTAACGGTTATTTCAACTTTTACTGCAAAGGCACAAAGAAAAACAGAAAATATCATTGTGGTTACCCTGGATGGTATGCGCTGGCAGGAAGTATTTAATGGTGCAGACCCTATTTTATTAAAAAATGGAGCATTTACAAAAGATAGTGAATCTACCTCTTCTAGGTTCTGGAATGACACATTGAATATCAGGAGGAAAAAATTGTTTCCTTTTATTTGGTCTGAGGTTGTTAAAAATGGCCAGATTTATGGAAACAGGAAATATCAAAATGACGTTGATAATGCCAACCCGTATAAATTTTCTTATCCGGGGTATAATGAAATATTCACAGGTTACCCTGATACAGCTGTAAATTCAAATGATAAGATACTCAATAAAAATACTAATGTTCTTGAGTTTATTAATAAGCAACCCGGATATAAAGGGAAGGTAGCAGCTTTTACCACCTGGGATGTTTTTCCCTATATACTGAATAAATGGAGAAGCGGACTTTATGTGAATTCTGATGTAGACACCTTGAAATTTGAATCATCTAATTTGAAATTAATTAATGATCTCCAGTTTCTGACGACTAAGCCCATTGGCGTGCGCCCAGATGTATTAACTTATATGGCAGCAAGGGAATACCTGAAAGCCTACCATCCCAAAGCTTTATACATTGCCTTTGATGAAACGGATGATTTTGCACATGGAGGAGAATATGATCAATACCTGGGTAGTGCCTACGCAGAAGACAGAATGATTGCGGATCTCTGGAACTATATACAATCTGTTCCCGAATACAAAAATAAAACTACTTTAATTATTACCTGTGACCATGGCCGTGGGGATGCCATAAAGGAACAATGGAGAGATCATGGACAAAAAATTTCAGACGCAGGGCATATCTGGATTGCGGCACTTGGACCTGATACAAAACCTTTGGGTGAGATAAAAACTCCAATTCTTTTATATCAAAAACAATTGGCAGCTACATTCGCAGCTATCTTAGGATTTTCTTTTGAAGCTGAGCACCCTGTTGCTTCACCTATTCAGTCAATTTATACAAAGTAAAATGCATACAATTGTTATCAATACTGTTGTTGATGAGATTCTTTCATTATATCAGCAGTTTGGAAATAGTGATTATATTGGAGAACCTGTTTCGCAAATTGAACACATGTGTCAATGTGCTGCACTGGCCGAGCAAAATGGGTATGATGCAGAGGTTATATTAGCTGCTTTTTTTCATGATATAGGGCATTTATGTGAGCAGGATAAGGATGCAGTTCATATGGGCTCTTATGGGTTGGTAGATCATGAAAAATTGGGGGCAGAATATTTATTGAAGCGAGGGTTTTCAAAAAAAATTGCCGCATTGGTTGAATCGCATGTAGCTGCCAAGCGCTATCTTACTTATGTTTTCCCTGAGTATTATGAAAAATTATCAGTAGCCAGTAAAATTACGCTGATACACCAGGGAGGAAAGATGACAGAGACAGAAGCCAGATTATTTGAGTTGGATCCATTATTCGATATTTATATTGCTTTGCGGAAATGGGATGAGGAAGCAAAATTGGAAAATATACCGCTGCCCTCTCTTGATCGGTATCGTGAAATGATGATCCTTCATTTGAAGGGTCATCAATAATGGTAATTATAAATACCTAACGGGTAGGTTTGATGCTTCCGTTTGAATTCGGGGATATTATATTATGTAAATAGTAATACAGCTTTTAACAGACTCTGGTGTTTCCGTTGTGGTATAAGTACTTTTAAATAAATACGAAATGCATAGAGGGCAGTAGCAGTAACTACTAAAGTTTTTCAATACAATCTTAGGAAAATAGTAACCTGACTTTATTATTCATGCTTTGTAGTAATTACTAGGTTTAATATTATACAAGTGCCTTCAAAAAGAATAAGCTTATATTATAATAAACACAAGGATGTTTTTGTGGCTATCTATGCTGCTATGATTTGTTTCCTTACCTATGCAGTTGTTTATGCTTTTAGAAAGCCTTTCACGGTAGGAACTTACGAAAAACAGGCACCGTTTCTTGGACTGCATTTTAAAGATGCCTTGGTGATTAGCCAGGTATTAGGCTATATGCTGAGTAAATTCTTTGGAATTAAATTTATTTCAGAGCTGAAAAGGGTAGGACGCGGAAAAATTATTCTTCTACTGATAGGTATTGCCTGGCTGTCATTGCTCTTTTTTGCCATCCTTCCTTCCCCCTGGAATATTACATTTATGTTTATTAACGGCTTCCCTTTGGGTATGATATGGGGAATTATTTTTTCTTATGTAGAAGGAAGAAAAGCTACGGATTTTATTGGCGCTTCCCTGGCTGTCAGCTTTATCTTTTCTTCCGGTTTGGTAAAGTCAATTGCCAAATCGTTAATGATTGATTTTCATATAACAGAGATGTGGATACCATTTGTAACCGGATTAGTATTCATCATTCCACTTTTTATACTTGTTTATTTACTAGAAAAAATACCTCCCCCTTCAGAAGAAGATATTGTTTTAAAAGTAACCAGAAAGCCTTTGAACAAACAGGAAAGAAAAGAGTTTTTTACAAGTTTTCGTCCTGGATTAATCTTGCTGATTATTATATATGTATTTCTGACAGTTTTTAGAGATATCAGGGACAATTTTGCCGCCGATATATGGAAAGACCTTGGATTTGGAAACCAGCCCTCTGTTTTCACGAATACGGAAATTCCGATTACTATCCTTGTACTTATTTTGATAAGCTCTATGATACTAGTTCGAAATAATCGCAAGGCATTTATGATTACTCATTTTATTATTATTGCTGGTTTCCTTATTGCTGGCCTGAGTTCTTTACTTTTTGTGATGCATTGTTTAAGCCCGTTTATGTGGATGACTTTGGTAGGATTGGGGCTCTATATCGGATATATCCCTTTTAATTGTGTTTTATTTGATCGGATGATCGCCACTTTTCAATCTGCTTGCAATTATGGATTCCTTATGTATCTGGCAGATTCCTTTGGATACTTAGGTAGTGTGGGTGTTATCGTCATGAAAACTGTATTTAATGTGAATCTTAAATGGACAATCATATACAGTAACGGCGTAATCTATTTATCAATAATAGGCATTGCACTCACCAGTTTTGCCATCATCTATTTTAATAAAAAGTACAAAAATTTATTCGGGTAATATGAAATCCAATTCATCTGCTATTGTTATCGGAGCCGGTATTGTTGGTCTGGCTGCAGCCCGCGCACTAAGCTTAAAAGGCTATGCCGTTACTGTTATCGAAAGATCTGAAAAAGCAGTGGGTGCTTCTATCCGCAATTTTGGAATGATTTGGCCAATCGGGCAACCGGATGGGGTACTATACCAGCGGGCGATACGGTCAAAAATGATTTGGCAAGAAATGGCAGATAGTATGGGCTCCTGGTATGATGAATGTGGAAGTTTACATATTGCTAATAAGGCTGATGAATGGGATGTACTCAGGGAATTGGAAGCAGCTTTTTCTGCATCTGGAAGACCTGTTCAGTTGCTCAATAAATTTGAGATTAACAAAAGATTTACCGGGATTAATACTGAAAATATAATCGGTGGGTTATACAGCCCAACAGAAATGATTATTGACCCTCGGGAATCAATTGTTGCAACCGCGAGCTATTTAGAGGAATATTTAAAAATTGATTTCCTTTTTGGAAAAAATGTATCGGGTATTGAGTCTGGTAAAGTTATTTTAGGCAAACAGATTCTTCAGGCTGATTTGATTGTATTATGCAACGGGGCCGATTTCGAAACTTTATATCCCGATTTATTTATTTCTTTGGCTATCACTAAGTGTAAACTTCAAATGATGCGTTTTACTAACGTACAGGGCGAACCCAGAATAGGGGTTTCCGTATGTGGCGGACTTTCACTAATTCATTACAATAGCTTTAAAGCCGCAAACTCATTACCTATATTGCAAAAAAGATACGAAACTGAAATGGCTGAGTACTTAAAATGGGGCATTCATGTAATGGTATCTCAAAACGAAGCTGCAGAATTAACCGTTGGCGATTCGCATGAGTACGGAAACACTTTCGACCCTTTTGATCGTTTCGAAATCAATCAACTGGTCATGGAGTATCTGGCAAAATTTGTTTTTTGCAATAATTGGAAACTCACACAATCCTGGAATGGCATATATGCTAAAATGACCAATGGGGAAACGGAGGTTTTTTTAAATCCGGAACCAGGCGTTTATATATTGAATGGATTAGGTGGTGCAGGTATGACACTTTCTTTTGGGTTAGCAGAAGAAAAATTGGCAACTTTATAGCATATAATGAAAACCTAATGTATGTATAAATACATTTTAGCAGTAAGCATATTCTATTGCATTGCTTGTAGCGCAAATGCCCAACCCAAAAACTACACGGTTTCCAATGCTCACTCACATAATGATTATGTGCATCCCGATCTTTTCTATGCGGCCTATTCTGAAGGCTTTGGATCGATTGAATCAGATATTTTTTTATACCAGGATCAACTGATCATTGGACATGATACTGCTGATCTGAAAGCCGGACTCACCTTAGAAAAATATTATCTGTTACCACTTGACTCCTGTGCCAGGAGTAATGGAGGTAAACAGGTTTACCAAAAGAAGAAAAAACAATTGATTCTGCTGATCGATATAAAAACTTCTCCAAAAGAAACATTGAACAAGCTGGTAAGTATACTTGAAAAATTTCCATTATTGATTAGTAACCCGACCCTTCGATTTGTGATCACAGGAAACCGTCCATCGCCAGAATTGTATACCAGTTACCCAAAATATATCTGGTTTGATGGAATTCTTTCAGATCATTATGAATCTGAAGCATTATCCCGAATAGTTATGATGAGTGATAATTTCAGAAAATATGCCAGTTGGGATGGGAAAACGGATATCAGCGCATCAGATAAAGAAAAACTATTGACAAGTATTCAGTCATCTCACGCCCTTCGAAAGCCAGTTCGTTTCTGGAATGCTCCGGATACCATTCTTGCCTGGAAGCAGTTTATGCAACTGGGGGCAGATTATATAAATACCGATCATATACGTGAACTGGCTGCATTCCTGAAGCAATAGTTAACACAGGAACTAAGCTTTTAGGAGAATTGCAGCCATTTAAAAGAGTATTCTGCTCTTATATCAAGCATATTGATTTTCAAGGCTTAAATGGACTTAATTCGGGGATAATCAGCCCAAAGGCAATGAAAACTGGTAAAACCCGAAGAATTCACTACATTTAATCATTAAAAATTAATATTATGGCAACAGGAGTTGTAAAATGGTTCAATGATTCAAAAGGTTTTGGATTCATCACACCAGATGATGGTGGAGAAGATTTGTTCGCACATTTTTCTGCAATTAATATGGGCGGATTTAAATCTTTGAAAGAAGGACAGAAAGTGTCTTTTGAAGTAACTGATGGCAAAAAAGGTAAACAAGCTTCAAACATTCAATCGGCAGAATAGCCCGAAACTCTGTTACCGAAAGGTGCACAGATTTGTCTGTACCGTACCCTACCTAATTTACTGTAGCGCTGTGTTGAACTATCAATGCAGCGCTTCTTTTGTTATTCCACTTCTCTAATCTGCGCAATCCATATTGGTTAACACTTTCGACCTACTGAAAGGATGGAATGACAATAACAGATATCCACCTCCATTTAATGAGGGATCTTTTTGGAAAAGACCCAGATTATGTAATCCAATTACCAGGGGACCCAGTTTTACGGCCGCTCCTACCCATAACTGTCCTTGTGTATTGTATTGAACTGGCAGGTAGGCCCCTAACCCAATGGTTTCCCACCTGGGTGTGAGGGTCAGTAAATTCAATTCACGGGTTCTTAGTTTGGTATAACTTGTTGTTGAATAAAAATTGAGACTAAGGTCGCTATTTACATAAAAATGACTACCCAGATTTTTGTCAATATTGATCACCAATCGGGTAGGATTGGTGATTGAGAAATTGTTTGTTACGTTTCCAGTGGATGAAAACAGTGTTGCCAGCGAATCTCTGAAACCCTGAAGGGTTGAAGAAGCACTTAATTTTTGATCTAAACCATTGTCTTGAATAGTAGATACAGGATTTGAAAATTGCAATGAGTTGGCACTGGGTGTATAATAATTTGAACCAATATCCATGAGACTTGCACCAATTTTCCAGCTATAATTCAGATTATTTTTAACCGGATTACCATATTCCTCTTCATTGTAAATCATGTATTCTACTCCAAGGCTTAATCCAATCCCTAATTTGGTTTTATTAAAAAAATCACTAAAGCCCCCATTCCCGGTCCCTTGGTCATAGGTATCAGAATAGCCAAATCCACCACCACCACCGGTAAATGTATACGTTGTGTCAGTTACATTTTTAGTTTCCAAGTAACTTATTTTGTTTAATTTAATATAAGCCCCGGAAAGGCCTTTCATAATCTGAAAAGTAACCCCTCCTGTAAGTTTCTGATAATTATTTTCAATAAGTACCTGCGAATAATTCAGATCGGCCTCGAGCCAGCCGGTATGTGTAACAAATCCATCCAGATAAGGGGTATTACGGTTGGTTATTAGAAAATTGTGAATACTGGTTACTGTATCCACGATGTTTACCGGCTGGGTTTTAATATGATTATAAGTGCGTCCGCGAATATTAAAATTGATGGCATGCGAATGATCTATCTTGTATAAAAAATTCAAAAGACTTACATCAGCAGTGGCATGAATAAAATGGCTGTTTAACCCCTGGTTGAATTTTAGCGCTGAGCTATCGTAATGAGAAAATGTAAAATTTTGTAAGTAAATAGAATTGGTACTCATTTTAAACTGTAAAGAAAACAAACTGAGATCCCATTTATATAGTGAACCAACAGATGCTGCCGGATTATTAAAAACAGCGGTACTTCCAGTATAGGGAGAACCGTTCAAAGCCTGATAGCCCTGAGATTTTAACGAATAAGCCGTTAAAGAGAAAGATAAAAAAATCAGGTAGCGAATAAAATACTTCATTACTAAAAATCTTGAAATGACTCATCAAAAATCAAGCTCTTAAACCTGATTATCTTGGTAATTTTCATAAATATCTTCATTATCAGTCACAGGCAAGTCACAGATTGGACCGTAAACCGTATTTGCTGACCAATCAACCATTTAAAATCTAAATTGTTGATAATCAATGGAAAGCTAAGATATTCCTGTCTTTGAGAGTGAAATATACAAATAATGGTGGTTTTTGCAGGTCAGCCGAAGGTTTTTATAGTTTATCACGTCTAAATCAGTAATAAAAAAATACTTGAACGAAAAGGAGCTCATTTTTTCTTTGCAAAAAGGTGATTCCGGTGCTTTCAGGCATCTTGTGGATACCTGGCAGCACATGGTGTATAACACTGTGCTAAGTATTGTGCAAGATATACAGGAAGCAGAAGATATTGCACAGGAAGTATTTATACAGATATTCCAATCGATTGGTAGTTTCCGGGGAGACGCCAAACTCTCTACCTGGATCTATCGGATAGCAGTATCAAGGTCTTTGGATGCGGTTCGAAAGAGCAAATCAAAAAAAATGCTTGCCAACCTGAAATCTAAGTTTGGATTAAGTGATAAAGAAGAATCAGCCATTCATTTTTATCATCCGGGGGTTCAGGCCGAAAATAAAGAGCGATCAGAGCTGCTTTTCAGAGCAATGAAAAAACTCCCGGAAAACCAACGTATTGCATTTGTGCTGATTAAACTCGAAGGATTGGGCTATGCGGACACTGCTGAGATTATGAAACTAACGATTAAATCAGTGGAGGCATTGATGCATCGGGCAAAAGAAAATTTACGTAAAGAACTAACCAGCTATTATTATGGAAAATAAAATAGTTCCACTCAATTCAGGCTTTTCTCCTGATGAGGAAGTTGATAAAATACTGAACAGTGTACAGGATATTCAGCGTGCTGAAGTGCCGGCATTCTTTTATACCCGATTAGAAGCCAGGATGCAGAAAAATTTCCCTGGAGTTTCATACGGGAGCTTGTTGACTAAGCCAGTATTTTCAATACTAATGCTTTGTCTGCTGCTTGTATTGAATATCACCGTAATGATTCGATATATCCGATCTGATGAACGGCAGATTGTAAATAACACATCAGAAGGTGTTCAGGTAGTTGCCCAGGAATTTAACCTTACGGTATCTTCTGTTTATAATGAGAAAACAATAAAATGATGAGCTATTTCAATAGAAACAAATGGTGGGTGATAGCATTTGTATTATTAATTATCATGAACCTCGCTACCCTGACTACTTTATGGGTAATGAAAGATAAAAGATGGCCCCCATCTATCCATCAACGTTCAGGTATTGTTGATTACCTGGTAAAGGAATTGGGGTTTGATTCTATTCAAAAAAAACAACTGATTCAATTACGGAAGGGTCATGAAGAAAGACTGATGGGTATGCGCGGAAAAACAAGAGATGCCAAAGATGCTTTATTCGCGTTACTTACCAAAGATGATGTTCCTGATTCGATAGTAGAAAAAGCAGCGTATGCATCTTCAGAAAATGATCAGCAAATAGATGTACTTACTTTCAGGCATTTTCAAAAAATAAGAAACCTATGTACCCCTCCGCAGAAAATAAAATTTAATGACATAATTGGTGAACTTATCAGATCCCAAGGTCCACCACCGTCGGGTAACCCAAATGGTCCTCCTCCCCGAAGAGAGGATAGAAGACGGGAAGGCCCCCCCGGCCCGGGAGATGATGACAGGCGTCCACCACCACCTCCACAACAATAAGTACCGGCTGCAAAAGTTTTGGTTTGATTTTACGTCTTATCTATAAACAAAAAAATATGAATAGCAAAAATATTGCTAAGGCAGCCAGTCTGCTGTTTATCATCATTTGCCTGGCATGTAAAAAAGATGCCGCAAATACCAGTAACTCAGTGTCTACCGCTGCCTTACCGGATGTGTTTAAAAAATTTAATACAACGGTATCCATATCAACCGATGGAACCTATATCACGATAAAAAGCGATGGGATTCCTGATCATAAGAGTTGTTATTTCAGTACTTCAGACAGCAGGTACCAGGCATATAATGGAACTAACCCTTTATTTTCAAAGAATCCGAATAGTATCGGTACGCATAGTTTTGTTTTCAAAATCCCTGCTTCTCCCTCAGTAAATGCAGCACATGAGGCAACACCCCTTGGCCCCATAGGAGTGGCTATTAATGGTGTTCCGATGTATAACCAATATGCAGGACCGGGTACACCATTAACCAATGAAGTAAATTCTTTTGATCAGTATAATGGCCACCCCGATCAAAGTGCTACCTATCATTACCATGTAGAACCTTGGTATATAACCCAAAATAATACCAAGAGTGCTTTGGTTGGGTTTTTACTGGACGGCTATCCGGTATACGGACCATTAGAAAATGGTAAAACGCTAACCAGTGCCGACCTGGATACCTATCATGGACATACAGGTGTAACTGCAGATTACCCCAATGGCATTTATCATTATCATACTACAGCTGATGCGCCTTATATTAATGGTGCAGGGTTTTATGGAACGAAGGGGTCTGTTACGCAGTAAATGGAGGCTTTTGGCTTTTTCAATATTGGGTTAGGAAGGTAGAAATATTAAGTAGTTGATGGATCAATTCTAAAGAAAAGAAAATTGTATGAAAAGACTATTTCGTTTTATTGGTGTTTTTTTGTTTTTAATGGGGGGCATTCTAGTTATGGCGCAACAGCAAGGTCCGCCAAAGCCGCCCGATCCTGCCGAGAGGTTGAAACATGTTTCGGAAACTCTAAATAAAGAATTAAGTCTTACCGAAACACAGAAAGGAAAAGTGAAGGCTGCTTACCAACAATTTTTTAGCGATATGGAAAAATTGAGAGAAAAAAATACCCATTCTTCAGTTCCACCACCTCCACCACCTCCACCACCTCCACCACCGCCACCTCCTGGTAAAAAAGAGGATATTGATAAATTGGCTAAAGCACGCGATGAACAAATCCGTTCTGTTTTAAATGCGGCACAGTATAAAAAATACCTGGATCTGGAAAAAACCATGCGCCCGCCAATGCCCGGGCAAGATAAAAAGGAGGGACCGCCCCCGGTTAATAAATAAAAGCAAATATGAGAACCCTGAGTTGCTTACTAAAAATAATGGCTGCCGCTTTTTTTCTTACAGCATGTAACTATAATACTAAAAGCCTAAAACAAACCACAGCAAAATTACCCTTTTACCTGGGTGCTGATTTTACACCACAATGGATTGAGAAAACAGATGCTTTATATCAAGGCATTCATACAATACCTTCATTTGATTTTACAGATCAGGATGGAAAAGAGATTACAGAGAAAATTTTTTCCGGGAAAATATATGTCGCTAATTTCTTCTTCTGTTCTTGCCCGGGTATTTGCAAAAGACTCACCTCTAATCTCAGCCTTGTGCAAAAAGCTTTTCAGGATGATTCCCGGATATTGCTGTTATCACATAGTGTAACTCCGGAAGCGGATAGTGTACCCAGATTGAAAGAGTATGCCCGAAGCAATGGTGTAATCTCTGGTAAATGGCATTTGGTTACGGGTAAGCGAAATAAGATTTATCAAATAGCAAGAGCCTCTTATTTTGCTGATGAAGACCTTGGCGAACAGAAAGGCAGCAATGATTTTCTGCATACAGAAAATATATTGCTGATAGACACACAAAAACGGATTCGTGGAATTTATAAAGGAACTTCTGTAAAAGATATCAATGACCTGATAGCAGATATCAAAAAACTGGAGGTAGACGATTGAAAGGATATTCAATTATATATATGCTCTTGTTTGTGGCTTGTAAGCATGCAGTAAATAATGCTGATACTGTTATAGCGGCCCCGTTAAAAATTCCCACAATCAGTGTTTCTTCTACGGATTCCCTATTGCAATTGAAAAATGGAGTTTGGTATTACGGGCAGCATCTCTTCTGTGGAAGTATCAATACCTATTATTCTTCGGGAAAACTTCGTAGTCAACTGTCTGTATACAATGGTAAGGAAGAAGCAATGACCAATTCATTTTATGAAAATGGGAATAAGGAAGCCTGCAGATATTATCATGCAGGAGAAAAAGATAGTGTGCATAGAGGCTGGTGGTTAAATGGACAACCCCGTTTTGAATATCATTTTCGCAAAGGCGAATATGATGGAGACTTTAAAGAATGGTATGCCAGCGGCAAACCCTACAAACACATTATATATGCAAGTGGTAAAGAACAGAGGGGAAAGGGATGGAGAGAGAACGGAAAATTGTATATGAACTTTGTTATGCGTGAAGGCAGACTCTATGGTCTTATGAACCCTAATCTTTGTTATTCTCTAAAAAATGAGAAGGGTGAATACATCAATAGCCTCAAATGAAAAGTCCCCTGTAGAAACAGGGGACGTCTTCGATTGCTTGCCATATAAGAAAAGAGATAATTAGTAATTAGTTAACCTGCTATGTATCACGAAAACCTTGTGTTCTGCTACATTTGCTTTCTGGTGTAAAGATAAGGGGAAAATTGATAACATAGTATTTTATTTAGTAATTAATTAAATAAAATATTTTGGAGTCAAATTATTTATAATTATCAAACAATAATTCATATTAATAATTTTATAATATTATAATAACTAAATAAGCCCTGCGTATTTCAGGGCTTATTTAGTTGCTAACTTGTTGATTTACAATTTATTTTTTTCCGGGATAGATTTTCAACGCTTCAGAAAGGCAATCCATTGCTTTATTTATATCATTTAAATTTAATACGTAAGCAAGTCTTACTTCCTGCTTCCCTAATCCGGCAGATCCATAAAACCCTGTAGCAGGTGCCAGCATCACTGTCTGGTCCTGGAAAGAAAAACTTTCCAAAAGCCATTGACAAAAAATATCTGCATCATCGATAGGCAATTTGGCCATTGCATAAAATGCCCCACCCGGGTTTGGGCAGAAGACGCCTTCCATTGCATTTAGGCGTTTCACAATCAAATCTCTTCTGGATTTATATTCTGCCTTGGTAGTATCAAAATAATCGGCAGGCAGATCAATAGCTGCTTCTCCCGCAATCTGGGCAAAACTGGGTGGACTTAATCTTGCCTGTGCAAATTTCATGGCTGCATCCAAAACGGATTGATTTTTAGTAATGAATGCACCAATCCGGCCTCCGCAGGCACTGTATCTTTTACTAATGGTATCCATCAGAATTACATGATCATCTACCCCCTGCAAATGCATCGCACTGATCTGTTTTCCTTCATAACAGAATTCACGATACGCCTCATCAGAAAATAAATAGAGATTGTATTTCAGGATTATTTCACGTAACTGCTCCATTTCGCTCTGGGTATATAAATAGCCAGTTGGATTATTGGGGTTACAGATTACAATCGCTTTTGTTTTAGGGGTAATTTTTTTTACAAATTCCTCTATGGGTGGTAAGGCAAACCCATTTTCAATATGCGAGGTTACGGGAACTACAGTAACACCTGCCGCAACAGCAAAGCCATTATAATTCGCATAAAATGGTTCTGGAATGATGACTTCATCGCCGGCATCCAAACAGGTCATAAATCCAAACTGGATCGCTTCGCTACCTCCTGTGGTAATAATGATCTGATTACTATTGATATTGATGCCAACACTTTTATAATAGTTGACAAGTTTTTTCCGGTAGCTTTCATTACCGGCACTATGACTATACTCCAGCACTTTAAAATGACTGTTTCGTACTGCATCTAACACCATTTTAGGGGTTTCAATATCGGGCTGGCCAATATTCAGATGGTATACTTTGGTGCCTCTTTTTTTGGCTGCTTCTGCATAAGGCACCAGCTTCCGTATGGGCGAAGCAGGCATTGCCTGTCCGCGTTGACTGATTTCTAACATATAGCAAAGATAACAGGGTGATCAACTTGCACAAAACAAAAAAACGCAACCTGAGTGGGTTGCGTTTCAATTTAATTATTGATAGAGAAATATTTATTTAACCTCTTCTACTACCCCTTTGATAGTAAGTTCAATTGGGGGAAGAATATTGGCAAATTTTACAGTTACTTTTTTGCTGAATTCACCAGGACTTTCCGCATTATAGGTGACTTTAATATCGCTTGATTTACCTTTCATGATCGGAGCTTTGCTATATTCAGGGGTAGTACATCCACATTCTGCGGTAGCTACTTCTACAACAACAGGCTTAGAAGATGTATTTGTAAAACTGAAAACAAAACTTGCCGGTACATGCTGCTTAATCTTCCCAAAATCATGTCCGGTGGTTTTAAATACAATATCCGATTGCGCAAAAAGACCAGAACTGATCAGTAGAAAAAAAAGTACTAGGTTCTTCTTCATAGGAATTTAAATTGATCGATGAATTAGTTTTTATCTGATTTTCCTTTTACAGGCGCGGCAGCAGCATCTTGTGCTACAGGTGCCGGAGCAGGAACAGTTACACCGGTAAGCGTAACCCTTTTGGTCAGCCCTCTGTCGAAAAAGATATCTGTAATCTTAGTATACTGGCCATTTTGTCCGCCGTTAAAAGTAATATTCACTTTGGTAGTTTCTCCAGGTCCAAACTTTTGATTAGCAACAAAATTAGGGGTGGTACAACCACAACCGGCTTTTGCTGTAATCAGTGTTACTGTATCCTGACTGATGTTCTTGATGAATACGACAAATTCAACTGGCTTACCAAAAATGCTCTGCCCTGCATTGTATTCTGCATTTTTGAACTCCAAAACTTTATTAATATCCAAAGGTGGAGTAGCTGGAGTGGCCGGCGCGGCGGCTGTTTGTGCATAAGTTGCAAAGGCAGCAACCACAAAGCTTAGTAAAAGGACTATTTTTTTCATATTTTAATTTATATTTATATTGCAAAATTACTGATTCCCTTCGGCTTTAGCAATTAACTTCAAGCCAAATCCGTGCCAGATGCGTATTTTAGACAAAATTAGAAAAATGGGCTTATTGGGTAGACGGAACGATTAAAAATGATTTTCATCAGAATCTTAAATTCCTATAGTCTATTCACTAGGTAACGTTATTTTTGTTTTATGGAAGAAACCCTTTTAGCAGAACACCAGAACGATATGCTTTCGTTTGAAGGTTTCAGGAATGCAATACTGTCTGATTACAGAACAGTCATTGTAAGCCGTGAGGTGAGTTTATCAGGGCGAAAAGAAGTTTTGACAGGAAAGGGCAAGTTTGGCATTTTTGGTGATGGCAAAGAAGTGGCACAGATTGCCATGGCCAAATTTTTTAAACCCGGAGATTTCAGGAGCGGGTATTACCGCGACCAGACTTTTATGTTTGCTGCAGGTCTGGCAACAGTTGAACAGTTTTTTTCACAATTATATGCTGATCCTTATTTAGAGAATGATCCTTTTAGCGCAGGCAGACAGATGAATGCGCATTTTGCAACCCGTTTTGTAGATGATAAAGGTGACTGGCTGGATCTTGCCAACCGGAAAAATATTTCTTCTGATATGGCACCTACGGCTTCGCAGATGCCAAGGGCATTGGGATTGGCCTATGCTTCAAAATGTTTTCGGAATGCACTTCACCCTGAATTGTTTGAAGGCCTGAGTAACCAGGGTAACGAGATTTGTTTTTGTACCATCGGAGACGCCAGCACTTCTGAAGGACATTTTTGGGAAACCATTAATGCGGCGGGTGTTTTACAGGTACCATTGGCTGTATTTGTTTGGGATGATGGATATGGTATTTCTGTTCCTAAAAATTTTCAAACAACAAAAGGATCTATTTCTGACGCTTTACAAGGACTTGAAAAGGAACCCGGCACCAATGGAATACATATTTATAAGGTGAAAGCCTGGGATTATGCGGGTATGTGTGAAGTGTTTGAAGAGGCATTGCAGAAATTAAGAGTAGACCATGTGCCTGTTTTATTTCATGTTGAAGAAGTAACACAGCCACAGGGACATTCAACCAGCGGAAGTCATGAACGATACAAGAGTGCGGAAAGACTGGAGTGGGAAAAAGAATGGGATTGTATTAAAAAGATGAAAGAATGGCTTATCGAAATAGGATTGGCCAATCATGAAGAACTTTCTGAAATAGAAGCAGAAGCTAAAGAGCATGTTCGGGTAAGCAGGGGAAATGCCTGGGAAAAATATATTGCACCCATAAAAGAAATGGCAGCTGATGCAGCCGATCGGATACATGAAGTGGTGATCAATGATATTGAAGTATACAACCATTTGCAGAAGCTGACCAAAGATCTGCTATCCAATAAAGAGCCTTTACGTAGGGATGTTTTAAAAGCAATTTCTATGACAATGGAACGGGCTCCCCAGTCTCCTTCCATTCCCGAATTGCTTGCTTATTATGATGAGCTGATTAGTACGAATCGTCAGTTATACAATACACATTTATACAATGAAGGACCCAAAAGTGCCCTCAAAGTAAAAGAGATCAAGCCAATGATTGCGGATGACGCACCAAAGGCAAATGGATATGAAATTCTCAATAAATACTTTGATGCATTATTCGAACATAATCCAAAAGTATATGCTTTTGGAGAAGATGTGGGACATATCGGTGATGTGAACCAGGGTTTTGCCGGCTTACAGGATAAATATGGATCAAGTAGAATATCGGATACCGGTATTCGGGAACTCACTATTGTAGGTCAGGCAATTGGTTTGGCATTACGAGGATTACGACCTATTGCGGAAATCCAGTACGTAGACTACCTGTTATACGGATTACAACCCCTAAGTGATGATGTAGCTACCACACATTACAGAACGGCAGGACAACAGAGTTGTCCGCTTATCATCAGAACCCGTGGCCACCGTCTCGAAGGAATCTGGCATAGTGGGTCACCCATGGGAATGATCATTCATTCATTACGCGGACTATATGTTTGTGTACCCAGAAATATGGTTCAGGCCGCAGGTATGTATAATACCCTTCTACAAGGCATTGATCCGGCTATTGTAATTGAATGTTTGAACGGGTACCGACTGAAAGAGAAAATGCCTTCCAACCTCCTCGATTTTACTGTTCCATTGGGCGTTCCGGAAATCATCAGGCAGGGAGAGGATATTACCATTGTTTCCTATGGCTCAACTTTGCGTATTATTGAAGAAGCCGCAGATCGCCTCGAAAACCTGGGCATCAGTTGCGAGATCATGGATGTGCAAACACTGTTACCATTTGATATAGAGCATAAAATTTTAACCTCATTACAAAAAACCAACCGTATTATATTTATTGATGAAGATGTACCCGGCGGTGCCGCAGCGTATATGCTCAATAAAGTAATGGAAGAACAAAAAGCATTCCGTTGGTTAGATATCAGCCCACGTACCATCACCGCCCAGGCACACAGACCTGGTTATGGAAGCGATGGTGATTATTTCAGCAAACCCAATGCCGAGCAGATTATTTCTGTGATCAGGGATATGATGGCGGAGTAGGGATTTGAAAATTTGAAAATGTGGCAATTTGAAAATGTTTGGGTGCTAAGCCGCTTCAAATAATAGATTCCACTTCATCTATTGCCTGAATTATTTATTCCTTTTACTCAATAAATAAATTGTTTAATTCTGGAGTAGGTATCCAACAGGCTTGTTTTTTTCCGAACCAGGTGTATCGATTTTTGGCGATCCAGTTGTAGATGGCATCTCTGATGAAAGGAGGGATGAGGAAGAAAACATAGAGAGCAGGTAATAGTCTGTTGAGTTTTTTTACAACTCGTAACGCCCCGCCTGATTTAGTATAGATGATATTATTTTCCAATAAAATAAAGGAGCCAAACTCTGTAGCAGGAAGTTGAAATTGTTCTAATACCTCTTGACCAAACTCACTTTGCAAGGAAGCAAAACGAAACTGGTGCTTTGGATCATGTTTGATTACAAATTGCACAATGCCACTGCATAAATTACATACACCATCAAACAATATAACCGGATAGGATAAAGTAAGGGTATTTTTCACTCCATAAAGTTATCAAAAGCAATCCTAAAGCAGTTTATCATCCCATATTGTGAAATACTTTGTTCACATCTTCATCCTGTTCCAGTCTTTCAATCAGCTTACTTACATCTTCCGCCTCGATATCGCTTACAGGAACCGTGGTAGTGGGTATCCACTCCAGTTCTGAACTGATAGGGCTTAGTCCTTTATCCTCCAAAGCCTTTTGCAGGTTACCAAAATCAACAAAAGCACAACGGAGTACCAGGATAGGGTTTCCATGTTCATCATTGCTTTCTCCCAATTCATCCAAACCATGGTCAATCAATTCCAGTTCCAGATCATCCATATTCAATCCTTCCGGTTTCAGCTTGAATACCCCCATTTTTTTAAACTGGAAGCTCACACTGCCACTATTGCCTAAAGCACCATTTCCTTTATTAAAATGACTTTTTACATTCGCCACCGTACGTACATGGTTATCCGTAGCGGTTTCTACCAAAAGCGCTACCCCATGCGGAGCATATCCTTCATACAGGATTTCTTCATAATTGCTGGTATCCTTACCCATTGCCCTTTTAATGGCAGCCTCCACACGATCCTTAGGCATACCTACACTCTTTGCATTCTGAAAGCAACGACGTAATGCCGGGTTGGTGGCAATATCCGGTCCACCCGCTTTCACAGCAATCACGATCTCTTTTTCGATCCGGGTAAAT